>Ga0315902_10000014_pt1 | contig 286787 bp, 369 predicted proteins | sample LakEriMetagenome_9_FD_203523 | JGI IMG/M metagenome (GOLD analysis project Ga0315902, IMG submission 203523) | Freshwater fungal communities from buoy surface, Lake Erie, Ohio, United States - Buoy 12 MA117 | ecosystem: Environmental > Aquatic > Freshwater > Lake > Lake biofilm | place: USA... | reverse complement strand
AATTTATCTCATAATCAAATAACAATCATTTATGATGGTGTCGGTAGAATATTGTTTAAACACAGATGTTGGGTTAAAAAACAATATGAAATTAATTTAAATGATTTCTTAGTAAGGGGAATGAATTTTATTTCTGTATATATAGAAAATAAAACATACGATTATCATTTATTTAAGATTATTAAATAAAATAACCTTATCTTTGTTGAAATAAATAAGAAATTATGGCAAATCATTATGAAGTTACTTACTATTTAGTTTATGCGAACAATAGTAAATTATCACAAGGAACAACATTAATTATGGAATCTGATTCAAGTTCCGAAGCGGAAAGAAAAATCAGGGCAACAGGTAATATTGGATCCAACGTGAAAGAGATCCAAATTATAAAAATTAGTAAAAAATGAAAAAAATATTATTAACCCTTCTCATAACCACATTATTAATTTCTTGTGGTAGGAATCTTACACCATATCAAGCATCACAGAAAGGTGGAATGAAATGTGGTAAGAATCGTTTAAGATAAAATAATTTACATGGTATTTCCGGTAAAACCAAAATACACCATCGGTCCCGATATTGTTAAGTACGATGGTGAAGTTTTTAGTCCCGTTATTAGTGAAAGTTATATTAGAGAAAAAGAAAAAGAATTATTTAGACTTGAAAAGTATCTATGTAAACAAGAAGACGAAAGTGTTGTTCGTATTCTTGGTGACTATTGTGGTGTTAACTCATTTAATATAAAAGATATTGGACTTAGGTTAGAGGAAGATGTTGCGGTTATGAAGGATGGTAAATTATCTGCAATATGTTTTTGTTTTCCAAGTGGGTTCTCACCTGATGAAATTGTCGGTAAATCCTTTTATCAAATTCATGAACCAGTACCCGAATCTGAAAGATTAAGAAAGTCTAGTGATAATATAACGACAGCAATGTCAAGGGAGGGATCAAAATATAGGAGATATGTTTGGACACTTTCATCCTTATCTTCATTAAGTCAACACCCAAGATACGAAAGACCCATACCGGAAAGTATTGATGATATATACTTTAGAACAGAAGTTCAAACCACAGTTGGTATGGGTAATAACATTAGTTTATTTTTTGTTAGAGTTGAAATGACACCATTGAATCAGATATGGGTGGAACATAAAGAAATAATAAGAGAAAGTATTAATTCAATGTCCGATTCGATTTTAGAATACAAGGGTCTTAAAAAAATAAAGGAAATTATATCAAATGTTGATTAAAATTTGTTTAATTAGAAATTTTTCATTATTTTAAAACAAAACATTTAATATGAATATTTCAAAATCTTATCGTTGGTTAGTACAGGAACCTGCACCAAGACATTTATTAAAGGCAGTTGAATTGTATGGTGTAACAGAAATTGTTGGTCCTAAACACAATCCGGTCATCATGGGATGGGCAAAAGAAGTTGGATTAGATAACGTCTATAAATCAGATGAAATTCCATGGTGTGGATTATATGTTGCAATTGTTATCCACAGGGCCGCTAGACCTGTTGTCGAAGGTCCACTATGGGCTTTAAATTGGAATAAGTTTGGTGTTAGAGTACAAACACCTATGTTAGGGGACATCTTAACATTCACAAGAAAAAGTGGTGGTCATGTTGGTTTCTACGTTGGAGAAGATGAAACTGCATATCATGTTCTTGGTGGTAATCAAGGAAACAAAGTTTGTGTTTCAAGAATTGCAAAATCTAGATTATCACAAGCAAGAAGACCAGAATACAAACTACAACCAACAAATATTCGTAGAATAATGTTAGCAAGTAATGGTATAATTTCAACTAATGAAGCATAAAAATAAAATAAATGAAGAAAGCACTAATAACCGGAATAAATGGGCAAGACGGATCTTATTTATCGGAATTTTTAATTCAAAAAAAATATAAAGTTTATGGGATATTAAAAAGAAATTCTGTTGCTGAAAATCAAACGTATAGATTAGATAACATTTACGATAAGATTACGTTATTCTATGCGGACATGACCGATTTATCATCTTTGATTTATGTGATTCAAAAAATACAACCAGATGAAATATATAATTTGGCGGCACAATCACATGTCAGAATATCTTTTGATCAACCAATATATACATCACAAGTCACGGGTTTAGGAACGTTAAATCTACTTGAAGCGGTTAGGTTAATTAAACCTGACACAAAAATATACCAAGCCTCTTCTTCGGAGATGTTCGGCAATAGTATTGATTCCGATGGTTTTCAAAGAGAAACAACACCAATGAATCCCGTTTCACCATATGGATGTGCAAAAGTTTTTTCTTATAATATTTCAAGGAATTATAGGAACTCATATAACATGTTCATATCAAATGGGATTTTATTTAATCACGAATCACCAAGAAGGGGAACCAATTTTGTAACAAACAAAGTTTGTAAAGAAGCGGTTAAAATAAAACTTGGATTATCTAATAAATTAAAATTAGGTAATTTAGAGGCAACAAGAGATTGGGGCCACGCTAAAGATTATGTTAAAGCAATGTGGATGATTTTACAATTAGATAAATCAGATGATTTTGTTTGCTCAACAGGTATATCACATTCAGTTAGGGATCTATGTGAATATGTATTTTCAAAATTAGGTTTAGATTGGAAGAAATATGTGGAACAAGATCAGAAATATTTTAGACCAGAAGAATTAGAGGACCTTAAAGGAGATTCAACAAAACTTAGAGATATAACTAAATGGGATAATGAATACACTTTTGAAACAATGCTCGACGAGATGATAGACTATTGGTTAAATTATTATAAATGAAAAAATTAATAACAGGAAATGGTTTGATTGCCAGTGAATTCAAAGAAGGAACAAAAATAAGTAGAAAAGAATTCGATCTTACCGATTCTAACCAAGTGAAATTAATGTACGAAAAACATACACCAGATTATGTTATTCATACTGCGGCTAAAGTCGGAGGAGTTCTTTCTAATATGAGACATAAAGGCGATTTTTTCTATCAAAATATAATAATGAATACAAATGTTATTCATTACGCAAAAGAATTTAACGTTAAAAAGTTAATTGCTTTTTTGTCAACTTGTGTTTTCCCCGATGATATTGAATATCCATTGATTGAGGAAAAAATACATTTTGGTCCACCACATCATTCAAATGACGCATATGCGTATTCAAAAAGAATGTCAGATATTCAAATAAAGTCATATAATCAACAATATGGTACAAAATATTTTTGTGTAATCCCAACAAATGTTTATGGACCAAAAGACAATTATAATTTAGAAAATGGTCATGTTTTACCTGCAATAATTCATAAATGTTATTTATCTATAAAATACGATACAATTTTAGAATTATGGGGAGACGGTAAATCTTTAAGAGAGTTCATATTTTCTAGAGATGTATCCAATATATGTGATAGGTTATTAAACGAATATAATAAAACAGAACCGATAATATTATCTAACTCTGAAGAAATATCAATAAAAGAAGTTGCAAATTTGGTGACAAAGATAATGGGATATAAAAAAGAAATAAGATGGGATAAAACAAAACCTAGCGGTCAGTTTAGAAAACCATCTGATAACACAAAACTAAAAAAAATATTAAAAGATTTTAAGTTCACTAATATAGAAGATGGATTGAACGAAACAATAGATTTTTTTGTTAAAAATTATGAAAATATAAAAAAATAAAAGAAAAATCAGAAGGCAAAAAATAAACCATGGCAACATTAACTGTAACCAACGAACAATTACAACTCATACAAAAAGCGCTTGATTTTTATTCAAGAGTTGGTATCGGACAAATGTGGGCAATCAAAGAACATCCCACATACGAAAGAATATTGGCCGACAAACTCAGACCAAAAAAGAAATTAGAAGTCGGTGATAGAACAGAAAGAGGTGATGTTGTTGAAATTGGTGATGGGTATATTAAAACAAAGGGAAGTTGGGGAAATGGAGAAGAGATTAGAGAATGGACTGATGTTGAGAATATTAAATTATCTATTGATTATGGTTTATATCACGATATAAGAGACAAGGCAGAAAGAATTCTTAATCAAGGAAGAAATGTGCTTCTCCAAGAAGAAATCCCCAATAACGGAAGTTACGGCATATATAGTCCAGATGTAGATGAAAGTTGTAGGGTCGCCTATGATATTCATCAGGTAATAAGACATGAATTTTGGAAATCGGATCCCGACAGAAGTTCAATTACTGTTGATTCGTCTGTACATTTAAGAAGTAAAGATTGTAATAAAATAAAAGTTAAATTAGATAAATGATTTTATATTAAATTCATATACTATGATATTTGAACTTACCGATAAACAAATTAAAAAGTATAATAAGTGGAAAAAGAATTTACCTAAAGTAGATGAGGGTAAGTTCGGTGCGGCGGGTGGTGGTTATTGGTTTAAGTTTATTCCAACTGGAATAGGAGATATTGTATTGGCAGGTAGAGATGATGTACCTGAATTAGATATTAATTTAACAGACTACGAAAGTTGGTGATTTTTTTTATAAAAATATGTAAAGTAAAACTTTTAAAAAGTGTAAAATGAAAATACAAGATCTACTAGATAAGATGAATAAGTTGCAGGATGAACTTCATGAAGTTAGAGGACAGATTAGAGAATATTCTGACGGATTTGTATATTTGACTAAACTTAGGTGCTATGGTTCTATAAATTGGGATATACACTACAATTGTTTTTCCGTTCAGGAACTTTGTGACGAATATTATGGGGATAATGGAATTGTTGATGTTTATACAAACAACCCAAATCATTCAATAACAAGTTATGGTGAAGTTGTTGTAATGACTACGGAAGAACTTAAAAATTTGAAAAAAGAAAATGTTTCTATGTCTGAAGCAATTGTAAATAGAATGATTGATAGTGTCATTCCAAGAAAAGTTGAAGTATTTGATAAGACAATATGTAGTGTGTGTGGATCCAAACTTAAAAGAGAAGGTAGTTCACTCCATGCATGGGATAGGGAATATGAGTGTGGTCATCATATGTATGGTTCGATAGATTCAGACGAAACTCTTGTAAATAAAGAATGTCCACAGTTAAATAATATTAAAGAGAAATATAATTTAAATAATGTTATAAATGGAAACAACAAATGAAATAAAATCAGAAGATAAAGTTTGTTATAACTGTAAGTATATTGCTTGGTTGGTTGGTGTAGGGCAAGGTTTAAAATGTTGTAATCCAAAAAAAGAAATTAAACTGGAATCAATACCAAGTAAAAATCACACTTGTGATTTATTTGAATCCAAAACTAATTTTAATAAATGAAGATTCTATTCTTGGATCACGATGGTGTAATTTGTCTATCAAATAATTTTGGTTCTCGTTATAAGAAACAAAAGAAGTGGGGTAGAATGAAAATGTCTATGACATTAAGAGAAGTTCCGATTGAATTTAGATTTGATAATTTTGATAAGAAGGCAGTTAAAGTTTTAAATGAAGTTTTAACTGAAACCGATGCTGAGATAGTTGTTAGTTCAGATTGGAAACTTCACGGATCATTAGAAGATATTGGTAAGTATTATGAACTTATGGGTGTAATAAAAAAACCAATAGACTTCACACCCATAATCAATCAATCAGGTACATTAGAACTTCTTAGATCATTAGAAATAAAAAAATGGTTGGAAGATAAAAATGATATCACAAGTTGGGTTAGTGTTGATGATTTAGATATGAGTTTATTTCTTGGTGACAATTTTGTTTTAACACCCAAAGAAAGTGAAGGTATTAAACAAAGTGGAATTAAAGAAAAATTAATAAAAATTTTAAAAAATGAAGACTAATGAATTTAAGTGTAATTGTTGAGACTGAAATTTTAGATGGTAAATCAAATGTTTTTATTAAGTTACCACCAACTCAACCAAAATTAAGTTTTAGTGAAATGTCTCATATACTTGTATCGGGAATATCTTTATTGGTTAAACTTTCTGAAAAAGATGACGGTAAACCCGATCATGAATTAATGAAAGAAATTATTGAACATCTTCATTCCGAATTCGTTTCAATAGAATCATTTTCAGATGCGAAAACGTATCCCAAACAATAATTTATACTAAAAGGTATAATACCATAAAGTAAAAATAAAAATGATAATCGTAGGTGACATTGTGTTTCACACACTTTCAAAATTATATTTCATTTGTGAAAACAATAAACAGGAAAGATGGATGAACATCAATTCATATTATGTTAAATCTAACGATGTTAAATTACCTTTAACATATTTTAAGAAACAAATATAAAAATTTTATGTCACAGGAAACAGCAGTAGATTGGTTAGTTGAAAGAATTAATCATGCTAAAATAGAGAAAATATTAACAACCCAAAGGTTATATGAATTGAAAAAAATAGCCAAACAAATTGAGAAGGATCAGATAATTGAGGCATACAAAAGAGAATCACCATATATGAAACATGCCGGATGTACTGACGAAATGATCGATAAAAGTTCAATAAAATACTATAACAAAACATATGGAAAATGAGAAAGTTATTAGTATTTTTTATTATATTTGTTATGTTTATAACATCCTGTTCACCTGGACTACATTTGAATGGAATGTTTATGAGAAAGTTTAATATGTCACAGAACAAGTATTCACCAAAGAAACCTTATATAAAAAAATAAACTCAAATGTTTCAAATAAAAAGAGAAGACGGGACAACATATTTTACAACTGAAAACCCAAATAAAAACTTATTTATGAGTATCAAAGATTGGATTAAAGATAAATGGTATTGGTTAAAAACATTTAATAAACCTCCCACTGTAACAATTAATCAAGATATTGTTGCATATGAAGGAGAGGGACCAGCGGTATTCAGTGACGGTAGGGTGATATTAAGTGTAAATGGTAACATAACATTAAAGAAGAGAGTATGAAAATGATAGTTGGGAAAAGTGAGATAAACAAATCCATGCACTATTTCTTTTGTGAAAAATACTTTTACGCCTCACATAAAGATCCATATTTGAGACCGAAAAATTTGGAACATGCAAAGAAATTTAATAATGAGAAAGAAGCCATTGAGTTTCTTAACCCATGGAAAAAAAGGTTAAATGAAACTAGACCTGACATTAAATGGTTTGTAGTAGACTACTAAAAATTAAAAAATATGCCAGCATACAAATTTATTATTACGATTATTGGTGGTACTTGGAATGGTCAAACTATCACCAGATTTAGTGAGCAAGAAAAGGATAGTTTTGTGTCTTTAATTAAAGAAAATTATGGGTTGGATTGTTCAGTTGAAAAAATAAAATTATATTAACTAAAATAGTCAGGTGGCGGAATTGGTACGCCATTGTAATATAAAAGAGAACAGTTTAGGGACTACTCAAACCACGCTACAGAAATGTAGGTTAGAAATAACTGTCGTGAGACCCTTTATTACAAAACAGGTTCGAATCCTGTCCTGACCACAACCCGTCGGAAGCTCATGTTGGTCCGAGTGAGATGAAAACGCGGATATCGGACCTTTAATAAATATTTTTTTTGTTTTAAAATTATTTCTCTTATATTTGTTGAAAATATTGATATGGATTTATCACATTATACAATTGATGAGGACATTCTAAAAGCCGATGGGTTTGATGACGCAATAATTGGTATTGAGGAATCGACCTATCGTCTTATATATTCTGTCACCAAATGTATTGATATATTGGTTAAGGAGGGAATGACGGAAGATGATGCGATAGAATACTTTTGGTATAATGTTGCTGGTAGTTACGTTGGAGAGAAAACACCGATATGGTGTAATGATACATTTATAAACAACAATTAATAGTTATGTCACAATTTATTCCAAGATCAAATAGGTTTGAATGGAGACCTGAGTTCGGTAAATTTTATTCTATTGAATCTTTTTATGGGAAGGAATTTGTTGATAAAATGGATTTAACAACGAGTTTCGCGGAGGAGATATCTATGTCAATGTTTAAACATTTACATCCAACTGAAGGGGTACACAAAAACAGGGGAGATTTTCTTCTATATGATCCGGTTATGTATTTTGACCAAAAGACATGTGAGGTTGAAAAATATTTGGATGGAATGAATGGTATCTTTTATCATGTGAAGTACAGTAATGTTCTATCTAAAATCTTTGTTCAATTGATACTCAGGGAGATTGATAATATTATTTATGATATTAAAGAATATGGGTATTGGAACGAAGATAAACATTCGAGATTAATGTATATGAGATATAAGACGGAAATCACTTTTGAGGATATGTGTTTTATCAATGAGGTGGTTCTCACCAGTGAACGTAATTTAAAATCTTTCTGTGGTAAGAACAAAATGTCTTTTATACATTTTGCAAATTATCTATGTACACATAATGTTAGAAAGTTCGCCAATCTTCTTATCTTTCACGAACCGGTGAACTATGAACAAATGATAAAATGGAATATTGAAAAGATTGGTGATACTCAAATAAATTATACTACCTATAATAAACATAAGAAGTATATTGTCACACCGATCAATGTTTTAACATCTAACTTTTTTATAGATTACATTGGATTTGGTGGGTTTAAGTGTTATGTACAAGAATCTGAAAAACTTTATGGTAATCCACCTGATACAATTCAACATCTTTTAGATGAAATAGATTATTGTTTTTCTTTAATGATTGGGTGTAATGAGTTTAAGGAGGTTCATAAAAAATTACCATGGAATTGTCATTATACGGTTCCAAATTGGAGTGAATCCTATTGTGTTAATCCAAATAAATTATTAAAAGAACATGAGAGTGATTTGTATTGAGAATTCGTTATGTGTTGATGAGGGTGAAGACAAGGGTAAAGTCTATACCCATAAAGGATCGATATATCATGTTATTGATGTGATCAGTGGTGAGGAAATGAGGGAGGAAACGGGTATTAACTTTGCACCCGGTCCTTGGTATGAATTCTTGGAGGTGGAAGGTAAACATCATCATATTAGGTTCCTTGAGATACCCGATCAAACCGAGGAGATTATGGAGTATAATAAAGAAAAAGTCGAATTGATATGAAAACAACAGAAGATATACATAATCCATATTGTCCTATATGTGATGGATGTGGTGAAGAGGGGTGTTGTAGTCCATTAAGATGTGAACAAAGTTCCGAGGGTTCTTATTGTCAAACTTATTTGAAAGATTTAAAATTCGGGTATAAGATGAACAATATTTTAATGGAAAAGATTTACCAGGATAAGGAAAAGTATAAAGAACTGATCGAGTTCTACGATCAAATGTACGATATCAATTACGATAAAATATATAAATAATGTCACAACAAACGGCGGTAGAGTGGATTATAAATCAATTACGTCAACTTGCACATGATCCAACCACACATATAGGAATGGGTGATGTGAGAGTTACACAAGGTATGATTGATGAACTTGAAGAACAATCCAAACAAATGGAGAAGAAACAACTAAATATTGCAAGATTAGATGGTATAAACTTAGTAAATAAAGGATATGGAAAATAAAAACATGACAGCAGTAGAATGGTTAATAAACCAAGTACAAGATAACATGGGAGATATTCCATTAGATATACAAGAACAGGTTAAACAAATGTTTAAGGATCAGATAAAAGAATCTTGGAATGATGGTAATCTTCTCGGAAGGAATGGTCATGTGTTATTAGAATATAGTACGGGGGAAGGATACTATAAAGAAACTTATGGGAAAGGTTTACCTGAATTAAGATATAAGGATGGTAGACCAATGAGGATATATAATTCTCCTAAATTACAAGCAATAGAAATGGAAAATGAACTTGAAGAAGCTGCTGAAAAGTATAGCTTAGAATTGTTGGAAGCAAAAACAATAGATCCTCATGAAAAAACTTGGATAAAATCAATGTTTATTCACATTGTTAAATGGCAACAAGAAAGAATGTTAAAATTTATTCTTGATGAAGATAACCACACAGAAGGAGAATTAGGAAATTCTTGTATAGATGTACAAACATTAGTGCATTTTATTGAACAATTTAAAAAGAAATAACTATGACAGCAGTAGAATGGTTGGTTGAACAATTAAAAGAATACGATTTTGCCGATATAAAAGATAATGAAAACTATATTATCAAAATACCTGCTTGGGTTTTAGCTGAAAAGGAAGAACAAGCCAAACAAATGGAGAAGGATCAAACAGAAATATCAGATGAGGAGATATTAAAAGAATCAAATAGAATTCATGGAGTATCTTCAATAGCATTCGAAGAAGGAGCCAAATGGTATAGGGAACAAATAAAATCAAAACAATAGAAGTTTATGAATAAAGAACAGATCATTGATGAGGCTTATGAGAATTACCAAAACTATCCATTAGCAACAATACACGACCATCGTACAAATCTTCTTTATCAAAATATAGGTAAAGGTTGGTGTATGTTGAATGGTCGTTCTATGGTATCTCCACATCCAACTCGTCATTTAACCAAAGAAGAATTCATCAACAAAATCAAAACCGACACAGAGTTCTCTGAAAAGTGGAGATTAAAGATTGAAGAAAGAGAGTTGAGTTTGGAAGAAAAAGAATGGCAATTGGAAAAAACTAATTGTATAAATGATATTGAGAATGATAGGATAATTTATGGACATGAATGGGAAAAGTATATTCAAGAACAATACGAAGGCATTCAGTCAAATCAAGGTATAAACATCCCAACTCAACTAATTACAGTAACATACAAAGATAAAACAATAGAAGTTTATGAATAACGAACAAAAATACATTGGATTATTTAAAAATGAATTTGATGACTACTATAAAATGGGTTATAGAGAAACATCCAACTTAGAAAAACTTAAAGAATGGAAAAAAGAAATGTTGGAATGTGTAAATGTGAAAGATTGTAAAATACTTAAAATCGAAGAAGTTTATGAATAAAATAGACGGAAATCAGTTATTGAAACACTTAACATTTTGGCATAATAAAACAGATGATGAGTGTATTGAAATGGCCACAAGTGAAACAGGTGTTGATGCAGAACAAGCACTAAAGAATATACTTGAACGAGATTTCTGTACAGAGATGAATAATAATATAATTGAAGAATTAAAACAATGGAACGACCAGAAGTAGATCTGAACCTCTCCATACTATTTCCTCTACTCGGACACAGTAAGAAAGTTCATACACAGGAAAAGTATGTAGAGAAGATAGAAGAGTTTGAAAGGAAATGTGAGAAGAGTCTAATGGAAACATTGGGTAAATTAGATATACAAGGAACGGTTAAGACGGACCCTTATTCACTCCCTCACACAGATGAGGTGGTCGTCACATTAAAGGGGGAGTCTTATCTAAGTGGTCCATATGAGTTCCACAGAGTTGCTCGTCAGATCGTAAAGAAGTTACTGGAAGAGAATGTCTATAAGGTAAGGTTCTATATGTTCATTAATGTTCTACCCATGGGACTCTTGGGGAAGGTTGAGTATAAGTTTAGGTATTATATACATAACTAATTGGGTACCAGTAAACGAGGTCACCCACTTTATGGGGGACCGAGTGTATTACAAATTTCTATTAAAATAACCTATAAAAACCAGACATTTTGTCACCTTTTTTGTCGTACCTATTTTTTCCCTTCTACAGATACCTGTAACCCACATTTTTTTGGTTCTATGTATGACAGAGTGGAAAAGTGGGGAAAAGTGTAACTTTGTGGGAGATAGTGTAGGATTGTCCCTTGTCCGAATCACGACCCACTTTCTGAAAAATTTATAAACGTCATACATTTATACGTCTTCAGTATACGTTTTATATATGTATATGTGGAATAGATTATCGTCCTCCCTCGTTTCACGATGGTCGGACTTCAGGGGGAACGGTCACAAAAAAACCCATATATATTTGTCATACATATGGGTCACTATATTCGGGGATGAAGGGCCGACCGAAGGGAGGCCCGTAATTAATTAAACTCTACATTGTCTATACCGAACTTTTTAAGTCTATTCTCGATGTGATTTTTTACTTTATCATATTCGTCGGTATCCTCATAAAAATATTTACTTAGGTTTATCTTTAACATACTTTTGAAAACCGGGTGAATATAGTTTTCCGATTCCCTGTATAGTTTACGATCCAACTGAATAAACATATGTACGTGTGAATTATTTATGTCATACGTGGTATCATCAACCTTACCTTTAAGAAGGTGTTTTGTTGCGGTTAATATCTTTTTATATTCAATATCGTTCCATTTTTTTAGGTCCACATCTACCTTTGGTAACGGTCCAACATCTTTAAGTAGGTCACCTGAATATAAATCTTTAAAAGAATATTCCTGACGGTATACGATATTGTTAAGAGAAGTGGATAGGTAATCGGTTAGATCAAACTTAAGAAAATTAAAACTAAGTGCACCTAAGTCAATACTATATTTATAATCTGGATTTGGTACGATAACATGAAAACCGATAACTCTAAATTTACGGTCACCAAAATCTTCACTTGTGTACCCGCTACCTTTTAACTTTTCAACTAGTTTGTTCAGGGCGGTGTTGAATATATTTGGATCAATTGTATTTGATTTTATATTCAATGGTACGTTTTCAAAAGTGACATGGACCTTATCACCATCGGACATTGATTTATACATCATTACAATGGGTTCATAAGTTCGGTCTTGGTCTTCATAACTTAATTCATATTTTATATACTTATCAAGTTTATTTTCTATCTCTTCCCTTTTTTCTGATTCTCTCAGTATGTCATACATCTTAAGTCTTGTCATACACATAAATATATTTGGTTAATTAATGAGCATAGTTATGCCACGGAAAATCTGATGTTCATTTTCCTGAAGGACCGACCGAAGGGAGGTCCGTAATGTAAAAAGACCCCGTGGGTCCCATACACCTGTATAGGATTTATCCACGAAGGTCTTACTGAGATTGTTTACCTGTGTGAGGTTGTGTCCGAATTAAGCGGACAACAACTGGTTGCGGTAAGCAATAGCATTCTTCTTCGAAGTGAAGTTCTTGCTGTACTTGATACCGTCAACACTTACACGTACACGGTAACTAGTACCGTCATGGTAAACATTGTTCGTTACCGCAACATAAGTGGTGCGGCGGGTCTTGTTGGCTGTCTTGGAACCTGTTCCACGAGTAGCCTTGGTTGTTGTTTTCTTCATATCATAAACATACAAAATGAATGGTAGAAAACAAAATCTTGCCGTAACTTTTTTTAACAAAACTTTATCCCAGTAAGGATTTCAAAGAACTTATTGTCGGGGCATACCTCTCCCATATGGATTTGCCACAGAAAATCGAGGGGTCATATCTCACCTGTCGATTCGTATTCTGTATTTGTCCCCGTACTTGTTGATCATATTACGATGGTACCTGTTGATCTTTCTCTCATTGTACAGGAAGTACAAGATGTAGTAATCAAAGAACCAAGCAATCTTACTTATCATAAATTATAGGTTATATAGGTCAAATTCTTTAACTCCTTCGAGCTTTCTCCACTGATCGGTGTTAGATCTAATGTACTCACGGAGGTAATGTCCGTCGGATACAGCGTATAAAACCAATTCAGGATGATATTGATCGGAGGTGATTATGGATACTTTGGACAGTCCGAAGATTCTCATCCACAGTGGTTCGTCGATTCTGATGGATTTAATCCTGTAGAAGTGAACCTCCTTCCTTGTCACGGATAATATTCCCCTTCTTTCAATGATGGTCCTCTCCCTGAATTCATATCTCCAAAAATATACATCCAACATCTTGATGACAGCAAGAAGGGGAACAAAGATAGTTTGGATCAAAGCAATACCAAGAACGATATAGATTAAATTAATCCACTGAGATGGTCTGATGATTCTGATCAAGTTATCTGAGTACATAATATTAGATTTATATTTTTATAATAGGGTTTAAATGAAAATGGTGGTCATTTGACCACCAAGTTCTTAAACTAATTCTTTCTTCCTGTAATCGAAGTCGATGTACTTACCCTCCTCAACTCCAAAGTCAATGGCGAAGGCCACGATCTTGTTTCGTTTCTTAACAACATACAATTGATAAGCTCCATCTCCGAATCCTGAACTGGAAACAATCCCACTGTCATACACTCCCCAAGATTGATCACTCAATGTGTGTTTACACATATGACGATACCACAGGTCACCACCCTCATTATTACTAAGGTAATCATTACCGAAGTCATATGGTTCGAAATCGAACTTAACTTCGTCATTCCTGTAGGATTCAAAAGAAAAGATCCCACATTGACCCGAGTCAACTCCGATGGATGCTGGGTGTTCTTCCCATTTCCCGTGTAACAGGTGATCAAAGTTAACATACTCCTCGTGGATTGCAAAGACCATTGAACAACGATTTCCCCAATCACCAGCGTCGTGTTTCCTGACTGTCGTGTGATACACGCCGGGTTTTACATTTTCGATTACAGCTTGACACCAAGTTGGGATGGTGTAACAAGGGTCGGATACGACCACTTTTTTTCCGAGATTGATAGTGTGCATATACTTGAGTTTTGAGTTACGAAATTTAAATGTGAGAATGTAATCCTCGTCCACCAGCGGGATCGATAAAGTCGTCTTCATCTACCGTGTAGTCCCCACTCTCGAGAACATCCATTATGTATGCGATCTCGTAGATACTACAGTTCTCGATCTTTATTTCTTCATCATAAGCTCCGATGGAACCATCAGCATACAATGACCTCGCCACAATTGGAACCATAACATAATCATCAAATGATGGTTCTTCAACAAAGATCCTGAGTGGGGTTTTTAATTCCACCATATTTAAATCATTCTCATCCATAAAGGAAAGAACCTTATTGATCAGTTGTTTCTGTAGATCCTGAACTAACATTCTATTGCTATTTGTCATACACTTGGATTTAGATTACAAATATAATATGTGAAATGTTTTCCACAAAATTTATTTTTTAAGACCTTTTAATAGGTGAACAAATACATTGACGGTGAACCCATTACCGATGGCGTGCCACCTCTTACCTTCAGCAACACCAGGAACTTTGGTATAGTTCTTCGGGAGATTTTGAAGTTGTTCAGCTTCCTCGATGGTGATTTGTCTAATGGTTCCGTCCTTTAATTCCACTTTGGAACAGTTACCCTTTCTTGTTGTTAAACAGTTGGCCTTACCATCTTTTCTTGTTGTAGCGTTCTTACGCCAAACTTTTTTACCTTCAGGAGTTTTCTTACCTGTATCAATGTTTCTAACACCGTGTCCACCGATCGCATCAGGAATAATACTTGAAAGATGAATTCCTTTATCTTTTGGAATTATAGCACCAGGAATATTTGTCCAATAGTATCTCTCACGATGTTGAGCGGAAACCAATTTTGAATCTATTAAGATGGGACTAACACCGAAAGATGTTGATATGATGTACATCCACTTTGGATCCATTTTAACATTCTCAAAAATGAAATACTTCGGTTTAACTTCTTTGAAGATCCTATATACTTCCCAAAAAATGTGTGATTGAGATCCTTCTCTAATCCATCCCTTTTTATCGGCTTCACGATACTTCTTGTATGTGTCGAGAACATTTCCGTGAATATCTGTTAATCCATCTTCATTACCTGCTCTTGAGAATTGTTGACAAGGAAATCCCGCAACCATAATATCGATCTCAGGTAAATTTTTTCCTTTGATGTTACGGATATCACCAAGTTGTTTTGTTTTCGGGAAATTCTTCATTGCTATACTCATAGCAGTTTCACTGATCTCACCTGAAAAATAATTCTTGTACTCAATTCCTGATTTTTTCAATGCGTATTGGAACATTGAGATACCGTCACATAATGATAATACATTGTTAATCTTTTTCATATTAATCTATTTTATTTACAGTTTCCAAATTTTGGTTAATAATCTCGTTCATAGCCTCAACCAATTTATTCTTGGCTTTGTCCATAAACTCTTTGTTGTCATACATCTTGTCCACTTCCACACCATTGAATTCAGTTAATCCAACGATGACACGGATGTCGTTTGATTCCTTATCGTTACGATGGAAAGGAATACGAGCGTAGATGTACTCACGGACAATGTTCAATTTGATCATATCATTGGACAGGTTGTCCCGTGTACGGATCTGCATAATCACATCCTCAAGCTTTGCTAACTTCTCAAATATTGTTTTATTTGATGTTATTTCTTTCTTGTATTGTGTGATTAATTTCTTAAGTTCCTGACTCGGTTTTTTTAAATCGTCCTGAACATTTAAGAATTTGTCATACGAAGGAATGATTGTTTGATTACCTACGATACTGGTGAACACACCCTCTGTAAGTTTGTTAACTCTACCCATACTTGTTTGATTTGTGCTGTATAAACAGCTGGTTAAAAATAAAAACTATGATTCATTATATAATTTCTCAATCTCTTTTTTGTCTTCTTCATTCACATAACCATAATCCAATATGAAGTTTTCCAAAGATACATCATCTTCTTTTGCAAACTCTATATTATTTATAATTTCATTCCAAAAACCTTCTTTATCAAAGACATATTTCCCATGTACAAAATCATAATCCTCCTCCGTCAACGTACCATCTTCAGTGATTATAGTTTTACCACAGAAGTCGGAACCTGGTTCCTCATAGTACATCTCCACCTTTACCCCATAGTTCCTTGCCAAACTTTGAGCAAATCCAATTGGTGGTGACCAAGCTGTATCAGGTGACATGGTTATTTCAGTATCCTCAAAAGAGAAATAAGATTCATTATATGCCACATCCCATTTGGTCCCCCAATTATCTATGTTGGTTCCATACCACTTCTGTTCATATTCATACAGATTCATGTCAGGAGGAATTCCGACGAGAGTCATGAAAACATTCGCTTCCTGTCGTTTTTCAGTGGGGATACCATTCTCAATTACATTCTTTAAGAATTTAATTTTTTCCTCATCACCTGTTATGGTGATTGAGTTTGAACACCAATTTGGCATAGTTTTAATTTTTAGTTATGAATAATTTATAATCCACTGTTCCAATTTCATTTACTGTTACTCCATCCATACACATTAGATAACCATCATCTTTCACCCAATATGGTAATCTTCTTGGATTGTATGTTAATCGATCCAGATCCATCGTGTCATACGCCTTAAATTTATCGAACTTCACATCGATATCCTCACAGAGTACCCAAGCACAAACGACTTTGTGTGATTGATTTTTATAAATCTTCTCAGCGGCATTCCTGTTGTTCTTAAGCTGACAGTTCTTCATTACGAGTTGTACATTGATAGGATAATGATACTCTACCTCACCTGATGGATATTCGATTTTCCATTTTAGATAGTTCTTACCTCTACCGAGATTGAACCTAACTTTAATTCGTTTTTTCATATAGATTTATTTTAAAATGATTTCATGTAAATAAACCTGAGCTTCTGAACCCCCATATTGAATTAGAATTGGATAACCCATTGGGTCTTCATCATCATCAATTTCATCTAGTGGTTCAATGTATGTGATTGTATAATCAGTACCTTTGATTGGGTCAGGGTCATTCCATACTAATGGAACACCGTTTGTTATTGCTGTTTTTAATTCTAAAAAACTTCTCATATAGATTTATTTTAAAGTGTAGGTAATACACCATCTTTACCATAGAATAAAACACCACCATCATTACCCTCGTCGTCCATAGAGAGAATACAGGATGTTCCGTTGTCGAGGAAGAACACGACAGGTCGTTTATACCAACCCATCATTTCCATTTCTTTATCATTAAGATAACGGACTGATATAATAGTTCGTCCCTCTAATACTTCTTTCGCTTTGGTTGTCCAAGTTTGTAACAATTCTTTTGTCATAAGATTTATTTTAAAATGTGATACAAAGATATAAAGGGGATATCGTTTTACCAAACAATATCCCCAATATTTTTTTACCAAGACGAGTCGTAATAAAATTCACCGTCACTGTCTAATAGTGGTTCGATCGCGTTAATAGTATTTTCAATATCCTGAAGATACCATTTATCGAACTCATATGAACCAAAGAAGAAACCTGGACTCGGTGGTAACAATTCCTCCGCGACTTCCGTGTCGGTGTAAACTTCGATATTGTCATACATCTTCTCACCATTAGCCCAACCAACCTCAGCTTGAACCAATTTGATTTCGGACTTCAATAAACTGTCACGAACTTTCTTACAGGTGTCAACAAGTTCTTTCAGTTTTTCTTTCTCCACATAATGTTCCCGACAATTATCTTCACCATCCTGAACATTCTGTACAAACCAATTATGAATTTGATTTGCTTTTCTCCAATACATTACTTCCTCAACAATGTAGGAGATTTTTTCAGGGTTAATGTCGGTTCTTTTCTTACCACCCTTCTTAACGGTGACAGTGTGTTTTTGTTCCTTAGTGTGGAAGCTCCAATTTTTAACATAAGTTTTCTTGGAGAGATACTGGTCTAATCCCATAAAATAAAATTTAAATTGTTAGATAATGTGATACAAATATACGGAGTTTTAAATTATAATACAAAAATATTTTTTATACTTTTTCTTTTTCTTTGTATTTTTTAACAAAATCTTTAGGGTTTCCCTCGAATATCCATTTACGGTCATACACATCATAACAACGGAGTAAGATTTCTTTCGGGTTGTCTTCATCTACAATAACCTCATATCGATACTGTTCCCAACAGTTGGTAATTCCTCCCCTGTGTAAATAAATTCCTCCAGAATTGGTTTTGAAATGTCCGATTACCTGTGCGGACAAACAACCCATTCCATTAAAGTAAAGTGTCTTGTCTTCACCTGTAATTACACCTATCGGCAAACCATTAACAACAGTACCACCAGCCAAAAAATCTGCGAGGTCAAGTCCGTGTCCTTCGGGGTAACCGTCCATTTGACGATACATTGTTACAATCTTAACTTGTTTCTTTTTACCTGTCTTTTCATCGTTCCATCTTTCAATGAATGTTGTGAGAGATCTAGTTCCCATGTTAATAAAATTTAGAGTTTAATAATTAATGACATCACAAATATACAACGGATAAAGTTATAATCCAAATATATTTTGTTAAAATTTTGCAAAAATATTTTTGATCACGACCCCAGCCCGGCACGGTAAAAATATTCTGTGGCGTAATACAAATGTCTGCCACAGAAAATCCATAGCTCTGAATCTGGCAACTTGCTCTGGTGTTGCTGCAACTTTTGCAACTTTTGCTATTTTCATAACTCATTGATAATCAATAAAACTATTCTGCCACAGAAATTCCACTGTGCTTTGCGCTGCGATCTGCTCTGGTAACAGCAATAAAAAACCCACCATTTTACTGGTGGGTTCTCTATCAAAACAAAAACTACTAAACAACGAACTTGTAATCATCCTTTAACTTGTTTCTAACACTTTTATATTTCAAACCTACAATAACATTTTTTTCATCGTAGTATCTCATATCGTATTCATCCCCGTCAATAACTTTACGACCCCAGAAAGTTTCGGGTAATTCTTTTCTAAATACGACCGCCACTCTAACATCATTATTCAACATACTAATACAATCGGGAAAGTTATATCCACTAAATGAAAATGTTAAATCGTAGTTATTGTACTTCTTTAACAATTCAATTCGTTTCGGAACTTTCGTGTAATCGTAAAATTTAACATCGGGGAAAATCTGTAATACATTTCTCACTTCTCCTTTATATGTCACATAAAAACTTTCGGGGGTTATATCTGATGTATTGTTTAAACGAACACTGAACTTGTGACCGAGTTTATCTGCCTTTTTCTTTGCGGTGTATATTTCATCTATCATCCAATTAACAAAAAATTCCCTGTGTTCAAAGAATAATTTCGTTTTTTTAATTCTAGATTCATTAATAACATCACCCTTTACCTTCTGTGTCATTTTATTCATTCCCGATTCGTTCAAACATAGCAATGTACATTCTTCACTTCTCATAGGACAAACCTCATAACCACTTGACTTTGCGGGTGCGAGGTATAAACTATAAGTAAGTTCATTGTACTTGTACGCCTTCTGATGTTTGGTAGTTAAGTTAACCGACCCCAGGTAACCGATACCCGTTAATTTTTTTGCTTGAGCTTTAGTTGTGTAAATCATAATTTTAATTTTTACAAATATACAACTTATATATTTTGATTCCAAATTTATTTTCGTTAAAGTTTAGTTAAGATATTATATCTAAAAATTTCAGGATCTGAACCAAGAATTTTCTGTGGCGAGTATAGTTGATCCGCCACAGAAAATCTCACCTGTTAATATGCAGATCGAGTGCACAAAAAGTGCATAAAAAAAGGGGTACTAATTGTACCCCCTTTCATTTGTCAAAAACTACTAACTCTCAGCGACCAACAGATTTTTGTACTCACTTTCCGTTAAGTGTCTTGTACTTTCCGACTTTACTTTCTTCCCTATCGGTTTAATCAACACACAATCTCCCTGTCTTACAATCTTCTCAATACAACCTTCGGGAATGTCCGTTTGAATAGTCCAAGCAATTGCCTGAATTGCATTGACCTTTTTAATATCCCAATTCCAACCCTGACCATTTGTGTTTGCCACACTTTTCATATCAACCCAAATGAAATACTCTCTGTCGGTACTTGTGTCCTTACACTTTACATAGTAACAATCATCAGGTTTTGACCAAGAATTACGAGCCTTACCGAAAACTTCCCCATTAACTTTGTAAAGTTCATAAGTGTCATTGAATTTTTTGGTAACAAGTTGTCCGTCTTGACTAACCCAAGTTGTTGTTTTCTTCAATGTTTTCTTATCAATCAATTCGGGTTTAATCTCTTTGACCAATCTATCTAACCCATAGTTCAACATAGCCACACGGCGTTGTTCCAAGTTCTCTAATTGGGCTATCTCTTTGAAAGTAATCGGGGTAATATCTTCCCAAATATCTTCCAACTGACTGAAAGGACAATCTTTGTGTTTCACTTTCAAAATACGACAACCAATGTCATACGGAAATTGTAAATTATTGATAACGATTTGCATAACTGATTTAATTTAATTTGTTAATAATTTAATCTTCTTTGTAAATGATAAACGAAGTTCCAACAGATACCAACAACTTATCATCTTTGATAGTTAATTCTTCTCTATCATCTCCGTCATTTGTTGTGAAAGTATAGTAATCTTCTTTCTCCCCTTCATCATAGGAAGGCTCAAAGTCTGCGGTTTCTTGTAATACAATTTCTTCCAATTCTCCCACCAACTTTTCTTGTTCGTCAGACATTATGAAATCTTTTTTGAAATTGATAGTACAATTCCCTTCTTCTCCGTTAATGTTACTAACATACTCCGAAACAAATTTAGACATCTTCTTTGATAATTTGATTTCCATTGTTTCTTCAATTCTCTCCGACCACTCACTTTTGGCACTTTTTGAATAAATGAAAGTATGTTCTTCTTCATCTTCATCACTATCATCTAATTCAATATAAACATTTCCGTGCTCCCCAATGTAGTGTCCGTCAGAGTTTACATAAAACTCAACTTCATCAAACACTTCTTTGTCAAAGTAACTTTCCAATTCGGGACTATTAACCTCAATTTCTTCGGGGACATTCTTTTTCTTACTATCGTTTTTCTTGTAGAAAGTAAAGTGGTAGTCATTCATACTATCTCCACCACAACTGAACTCCATATTTGCGTGTGTAATACCTAACTCCTTCCAGAGTTTTACTGCTTCATTAGTTTGCATAATCGTGTAATTTTTGATTTAAGTTTTTAACAATTTCGTACGCTTCGGGATTATCAACGGGCTTAACTCCATTATTCATCCAGGGTTGGACTTCTAAATGTTTAAGATAGTCCTGTGGTGTCGGTACAAACTTCATTCGGAAATCTTCTGCAATATGTAACATCGCAATATCTACAACATCAACGGACTTTCCGTCAGAATTAACAATGTTGTAACCAAAGATTTTCGGAACAATGTGGTATGCGAACCAGGTATTGTGAGTAAGTAACCTCGCACTATTATTATTCATAGTCATTTTTGGACTATCAATAAGTTCGTGAATAGGTAAATAATCTTCTACCTTTCCACCCCAGCGTTTAACACTGGATTTAGAATGAATTAACGGATTTGCCATTTGAGTTGATTTAGTGTGTGAATAAATTAGTCCCAAACTTGACTTACTGAACGAGAAAACGGATTGTACTCAACTTGTTTTCCCATAACCCAATTACCTTTGTCAATCTTTAAGGCTTGATGTTCGTTTGAGAAACTTCCGTCAGGTTGTTCGTGTTTTAATACACTATCCTTTGTTACTTCCAATGTTGCAAAGGACTTTTCTTCATCAATCTTAAACTCTCCGTAAAGAGTGTGTTGGTTTGCTCCCTCTCCTTTGAGTAGGGTGTGTTTTTGTTTTTTTACTTTACTTTTCATTTGAAAAAGTTTTGAGTTAATAATTAAATGACATTACAAATATACAACTTATTTCTTTGTATTTCCAAATTTATTTTGTTAAAATTTTCTTAACAGATATAAATAGTTTTACCCTGAAACTGTCCTGACCCCGGTCATCTGAAATTTCTGTGGCGAGTGTGTTTAGTCTGCCACAGAATATCTCACCTGTTGCGCACAGGACCAGCAAAGTTCAAGCAACAAAAAACCCCAACATTATGTCGGGGTTAAAAAGGTACAGATTAGGTTTCTCATATTATCTCTTTCTAAATTGAGAAAATGTTTGATACGCACCAAACTGACGCCACCTATTTAATTCATTGTTCTTTTGAATACAAAGGTCTTTCGCCCAAGTATAAACCAATTCAGTTTCTTCAAAGGTTTCAAAGTTCCTTTTAATATGTTCCTCTAATAAGGAACACGCCCTCATCCACTTATAGTATTGTTTATCATCAATCCTTGTATTAACCCATTCATCTGATACTCTACCACAATCCTCTCTTTTAATGTGTTTCCACTTATCAATGATGGCGTCGAAATCTACTTTATCGAATTGACTTTGAACAACTTTTGCTATGTGGTGTGCGGTCATATAACTTCGTTTAATAATTCTTGATACTGACTTTGTATTTTATCAAAGTTATCGGTGTAATGTTTCAACAACATTTTACTTTGTTCTTCTAACAAACCATTAACAATCTTTGGGGTTTTTACTTTAAGAATTGTTTTGTTAAATGATTTGATTTCTACTCCACCCTCTAAATCAAAGATAACTTTTACAAAGTTCTCACTCCATTCTCTAAATGTTAAAATTTCCATATTACAAAGATGATATTAATTTTTTTCTTTTTTCAATATAAGTTCCTAATCTTTTGATAAAGTTCTCTGCCGCTTTCTTTGTACTGAAATATGCAAAGAATTGACAATATTCACTATCCTCACTAGTTTTACTTGAAAGGACATTATTATCTTTTAATCTTTCAACCACATCATAATTACTTTCGCAGTTCTCAAAGGTTTCAAGTCCACGAAGATCTGCGGTTACCGTCCATTTATCATCCCATTCGTATTTGACTGGAATTATTTTATCTATTGTGTATGACATTATTTTGAGTTTTTTAATACTTCACCAATAGCGGTCTGTAAATCTTTAAGGTCTTCCCTTGTCATAACGGGAACCATTATCCTATTAAAATTCATATCCCTTCTATCTGCTCGACTATCACCTTCGGGATAAAGGTTATTATCTTCAATAGATATATAACCAATATCACCAGTCAATCCAACACAAATTTGATGTCCGTTTGAATAGGTTTGTCTTTGTGCTAATTTTGATACTCTTGCCATAATTAAAATTCTAATTTTGTACCTGAATGTAAATCTGTAATTCTCTGTTCCACTTCACGAACTTCATCACTTGTTAAACCTTCGGCGTAAAATCTACCATAACCGAATTTCGCTTTAATCTGTGTAAATCTAAAACCGGGTTTCTTAACAAAGTCCTCAAACTTTTTATCTAACCATTCTACAAATTCTCCAGCACCTATGGCTAAACCATAGTGTCCTTCCTCCAAGTAATCTTTGTACTTCTCGTTGAATTGTTGTGTTGTCATACAATTTTTTTTATTTGTAAAGATAATATAATAATCGTTAATCAAAAGTTAAAAGGTTAACTGGAATTAAATCAAATTCTTCTTTTGTTTCGGGTTCTGCATCCCTATCGTAGTTATGGTTCTTCAACCACTTCTTAAAATCTTTTTCATCTTTTAATACCACCTCTATTTTCTTCTGGTCTCCGTTACCATATCGGTCATTGTACATTACAATAAAAACTTGTTGTGATTTCATTTTATTTTATTAATGATTGAATAAATTGTCCGATAATGTTGAGTTTAATTCTCATTTCGATTGATTTTTCTTCTTCGCCATTGTTTTCAAGTTCATCGGCGATGTCATATAAACTTATCAATTCAGTGAAAACTTTGTCTGTTTGTTCTCTTGTTGGCATATTATTTTATGGGTTATAGTTTGTGTTGTATTGTTTATTATATCTCTCCACAAGTCCTTTCCAATAACCACTTTCGGAGGCGTATCTTTGAGCGACTTCAAGTTCGGGAAAAACAGACATTAACTTCTTTCTGTTCTCCGTATCTCCTTTGAAAAAGGTTTCGTAAAGTGATTGTTTGAACGAACCGGCTAAACCGATTTTATAGTCCATAAATTTTTCTTCGTGTAAAGTTACCATAATTTTAATTTTTACAAATATACAACTTAAAACATTATACCTCCAAATAATTTATGTTAAACATTTGTTAAAGTCTCTCTATCACTCCAAGTATATCCAACTCCCTTAATTGTTCTAATTGGAATTGTTGGAAATTTATTTCTAATTCTCCTGATGTGAACATCAATAGTTCTGTTTATTACAATCACATCATCTTCCCAAATTTTATTTAGTATCTTATCTCTATTCAATACCTTGTTTTTATTTTCCATAAGGTAATGAATAATCAAAAATTCTTTTTTTGGTAGGTTGTGTTTTTTATCGTCAATAGTTATTTGTCTGGTTTCCATATCGGCAACAAACCCACAACTTTCAACTCTATGAGTTTCTTCTTTTTTATTATACTTCTCAATGACTTCAATAATTTCTTCTATTGAGTAGGTTTCTTTTCCTCTCCACTTCAATTCCGATTTAATCATTTCAATCATAATGTTTTTTTTCAAATATACAATATAATACTTTCTATTTCCAAATTTATTTTCATAATGTTTTGTTAAAGAGTTTGATCCTGCCACAGAAAATTTCCCCGTCGTCTTCAGGACCGCAGATTCTGAGTTCGTAACAAAAAAAACCACCCCTTTCGGAGTGGTCTTTGTTCACACTTACTATCTAACTCAAAACCTTAAATTCACTTTATCCTTTCTCATGTAGTTGTAGATACCCTCAATCATTTCCACATATTGTTCCACCGTTCCACACGGAACTAACTTCATTGGTCTCAACTTTACTTTGTGTAAAAACTCTTCAAAAACAAAGTCTTTCTTATTTGACATAATCTTCACCATCGCCCTCACAAAGATTGACTTGTTGTAATACTTCTCAAAGTAAGGTTTGAGTTCAAGAATGTTGTTAGCCCACTCACGAGCTTTCTTCTCGTTCTTTACAACATATTCACCACTTTCAAAAGTATCTCTCTTCACACTTGACATTGAGTTGTTGAGAAACATCGCGACTTCGGTGTACTTATACATTGGATAGTCGGTAATGAAATTATTGAATACAACATAATTCTTATTACCCTTCACAACGAACTTGTGTAAGTGGTCAAACGGAGACCAATTCTTTTGTAGTGTATTCATTTCCGTCATTTCATCACTTCCTGCTCCTTTCACTACTTTGTAACGAATCGGACAACCAACACTCATCGCTGCGGTCACACGATTTTGTCCATCAATAATATCACCACTTCCATTAATAGTGACAACTGATGTTGGTAACCAACCACGTTCAGACATTCTCTTCGCTAACTTCTTAACATGGTTTGGAATGATTGGACGATTGTCCTCTCTGAATTTGAAAATTGAATAATCTTTTGTCTCAAAGATTTCTCCTACTTTTTTTCCATGAAACTTATTCATAAGATAATTTGTTCAGAACTCCTGTCCCCGAGTTAGATTAGTAATGAGTAACAAAGATATAACTATTATATTAGTTTTCCAAATTTATTTTCTTAAAGTTTTGTTAACATGCTGCAATTCCGAAGAAAACATACTTACCCTCTTTTTCTTTTCCATCGGTTTTATATTCGATCTCCGCAACCCTTGTGTTACCATTAACAAGTTTCTTCCTCATTTCTATTGATACTCTTCCTTTACTCTTCTCAACCAAATCACGACCATGTTTAACCGCATCGTTCTTACTATTGAATGACTTAACACTATCTCCACGAACAATCACATCATAAACCAACTCCCATTTCTTCGTTCCCTTACTTACAATGTTTGTAACCTTAGATTTTATCTTAGATTTATTTTGTGTCGGTTCTTCAATACATACTCCCCAAGCCGAACCCCACTTCTGACAACTATCAATATGTTTGTTAATAAATTCATCAATAGAAAGTTTTGATGACTTAAACATTGAGGTCTTATCAATAACCCCACGAGTTGTGGATATTGTTCCGTTGTAACCATCGTTTCCATATTCGTCTCTCGCATATTCAACTGCGGTGTCATACGCTTCGGACATTGACCAACCTCTTTTTGTTGTTCTGAAATCTGTTGCTCCCATTGTTATTGTTTTAATTGATTAACATTATTGATTACTATATTACAAACGATGTCTAAATCTTCTTGTGAGATTAATTCCTCCAAGTGTGAGATTAAATCTTCTTGTAGTTGTTCTTTTAATTCTTGTAGTGTCATACGATTTTTTTACAAATATACAATGTAATACTTTCTATTTCCAAATAATTTTTGTTAAAATTTAGTTAATGATCCTTTCAATAACTTCCAATTCTTCCTTTGTTAATTCATCACTTGTTTCAGTTTCCATATAGTATTTACGGAAAGGAACATCGGAAAGTAATTTAACAATATTGTTTTCAAGGTCTATCGGTTTAACACCATCAACCCTGATACTTTCACTCATAGTTCGTGAACTATCTCTATCAATGATATGAATTGTTATTGTTCTCATTTTCCTTGTTGTATTGTTTCGGGTAAATAATTTATTAAGTTGATAACTGGAACCGTTCTTAATAGTTCGTCAATTGCGGTAAAATCCTCACTTACATTGATGTCGTGTTTAATTTGTTCAATGACTTCATCAATCAATTTATCAAAATCACAAATTTCATTTGATAATTTAATAAGGTCTTCATCAGTTTCAATATGGACACCACCATCATCATCCATTTCTGGAATATGCCACTTAAACCCTTTGATATTTGAAGGAACAACATCAACCTTGTGTTGTATTTTTATTAGGACAATAGCCCCTGTTAAATTTGTTACTCTCATTTGAAATAGTTTTATTAACGATATAAAGTTACGAATTTTCCAAAATGTTTGTCAAAAACTTTTATCAAGTTTTCATAATCACCTTTCATCATTTCGGATTGTATTTTACTTTTATCCAAACCTAATTGTTTTGATAAGTTACCCGCGATACCGATAAGAACGAAGGCGTTACCATCTGGACCAGTTAAGTCAATTTCAAGTTTTGATTTCTTTGAGTTTTTACTTTTGATAGCCATTGTGATTTGTTTTTGTTTAGACAAATATACAACTATTATAGTTCTATTTCCAAATAATTTGTGCTAATCTTTTGTTAAAGGATTTCTGAAGAAAAAGATGTCCGGGATCAGGAAAATATTCTGTGGCAAGTGTGTCGATCCTGCCACAGAAAATCCGAGCTGCGTTTGCGCTGCGATCAGCTGGTGAAAAGCAACAAAAAACCCAGATTTCTCTGGGTTACTTTTTCTTTTTAACTTTTGTCGGTTTAATCTTTATACACTTAACGGCTCCTTTAACTTTAACCTTTCGTGTATGACCTCGCCTGTTGTGTGTACTCATAATTTAATAGTTCTAACTTGTATAAAATTTCATTCATCGTTTTATTAATCTTAACTGCCGCTTCGTGTCTACTACCTTTACCAAAACATTCCGATAGTTCCGATAGTACACTATATTGTGCCTTCAACTGAATTTCTTTTACTTGTTGTTCTGGTGTCATACGAATTAATATCTTGTTTGAAATTCTAATAAAACTCTATTGTTCCAATCCTTACCACTTTGACATAAACACGACCTACGAACATGCTTTAGTTTTAATCTTGCCTTTTCGTGTTTTCTACCACAAGCACCACATACCGCGTAATACTTCATTTCGGGTGTGTTTGTGTCGTCACTATCATAACATCTTTCGGGTTTTGCACCAATCTGAACACAAATATCTTTCCACTTTTGCCCGTGTCCTACACCAGGTCCCGCAAGTGCGTGTGCAATTTCGTGCAGTATTGTGTCCTTAACTTGTTCCACATTATTTACCTCAACCAATTTCCTTGACAACCCAATATACTTTCTACCTTGACTACAACAACCGAACCTCCTCAATGAATTATCCCACTTAAAACTCCAACCACGTAAATTGTGTTTGTGCATCAAAGATAGTGTGAGTTTCTCAGCTTTGTCTAAATTCATAGTTTAACAATTTTAATGTAGTTGTGTAATTCGTTCAAAGGTATTCTACCATAGTTTACCGAACTATAATATCCTTGTCTTTCGTAATTCTTCTTCCACTTCTCAAAAGCTTTTTTTGCTTCTTTCTTATTACTATAAGTGTCGGAAAAATGAATTGAAAAACCATCGGGGGAAATTACATCAAACTTCATATTATTTCTTTTTAATTGTTAATGTATCGGTTTCAACTTTTCTTGTGTAAGTGTCGGTTATTTTATACCGAACACCACCTCTCTTAAAGGTATAACTTTTTTCCGAATTGTAACTTGTTGTTTGATATTGTGTTGAACAACTTGTCAATAAGACAACAACTGATAATAGTGTGATTACTTTTTTCATAATGTTTTAATTTATACAAATATACAACTATTATAGTTCTATTTCCAAATAATTTGTGCTAATCTTTTGTTAATGTGTTTTATGATCTGGGCTACGAACTTTTTAGCCCGGCGTCATCTGAAATTTCTGTGGCGAGTCGTTTCCCCTGTAATTTTCTTGCCACAGAAAATCCCACCTGTTGCGCTGTTGCGATCGGCTGGTGAAAAGCAACAAAAAACCCCAGCTTTTTGCTGGGGTTATACACGATTCACTTATAGGGTTATACCAATTCAACCAAGTCGTTAAAGATTTTCCTTTCACGATTTCCGTACACACCAAACATTTTCTTTTCGGTATTGTCTTCCTTACTCATTGAGTGAGTTGTGTATTTAGTTACTCCACTAAACAACCCCCAAAGATTATCTCCCTTCTCCTTCATTTCTCCGTTCAAATCAACATAGAAACGAGATATTTTATTTTGAGTTACGGTTGATATCGCCTCAATATCTTTGAGATTAACACTTTTATCAATGTTGAATAATGTCCGTAATACATCATCAACATTTTTTGTTCCGACACGAGTTTCCGACAACTTCACAATGTTATCAAACATTTTCTTTTCTTCCTCAACTACACCCATTAAACTTCTACAAATGTCGTCAATACGAACAACCATATTTTTTGTATGACGAACCTTTGTGTTAAGACCACGAAACGCGGCGAAGAACGAGTTGGTACAACTGATAGTAACATTACTGGGTCCGAATGCGAGTGATGTTGAACCATCAAAGGAATTGATACCTGTCAAATATCCTTCAACCCTATCATTACCGAGTTTAAGGTCGTTTGACTTCAACTGAATAAACACCTTCTCTCCGTCCCCGAATAACCCCGATTTTTTAATTTCCATACCGGTTTGGTTTGATACCCTTTCAAGTAGTTCAACCAATTCGTGATTTTGATACGGTTGATAACCATCAGCCATAATTGACAAAGGAACATTCGTATCGTTACGAACTATCGCAAGTTGTCCAGGAATTACGATACCACTTTCGGTTTGAACAGGCTCCTGACGAACTGTCCAATTAAGATTGTCGGTTGACGCGAATTTCATAATTATAAATTTTAATGATTAAAGAACAAAGATAAAACTATTTTAATTAAAAACCAAATTTATTTTTATCCCCTATTAATTAAAATCAATAGGGGTTGTGGTAATTGTGTGGTCATCAAATTCATCCCAATCGGGTTCGTTGAATGTTCTAAATTCAATAGTCATTACATCATCAATGATAGTAATAGTTCCCGATGTTCTGTGTTCTGATAAGAAAAACCCTTCAACATTATCCTCCAACTTCTTAATGTAGTTGGTAATATCTTCAAAATCATAATCGTAGGTTTTATCTTCATCGTTAAGGAATAGTGTATAATCTTCACACTCCCCTGAATAGTCCATTGAAAATTCTAAATAAAGGTTCATAATATTTGTTTTTAATTGTTTCACAAATATACAACTATTATAGTTTTATTTCCAAATAATTTACGTTAATCTTTTGTTAAAGGATCGGATCACGACCCCAGCCCAAATACTGTAAAATATTATGTGGCAAGTCACTTTGTGTCATACGATTTTGCCACAGAAAATCACGAGCTGTTGCGCGCTGCGATCGAGCTATGATGACAGCAACAAAAAAGGGTATCATTTCTGATACCCCTTAAATGTAATACGATAATGTTAAGATACTCTACGAACTATAACCAACATCATTGGTGATCTTTTTTTATCATCCCCATCATCCCTATACGAATACCTTTCAACAATTTGATAATTCATACCACACACACGATTGAGAAAAGTCATAACGGCTGGTTCTGTTCTGTTCTCACCCTCTTTCTTATCAAAATTCGGGTTAAGTCGTTCCATTTCTTCAATGAATTTCATATTAGTATCTCCCGAAATTCTTTTATTGAATGTCATAGATATTGTTCCACCGACACACACAATATTATTTTTAATTGCGTGTTCAATTTCTTTATGGTATGTTCCGATTTGACCACAATAGTCAAGTATTAAATCAGTATAATCATTCTCCCGACTTCTGTAAATTTCATCACCGATTGAACCAGAAAGGATTGAATGTGGGATTCTAGTTTTACTAGTAACGATATTCATTAACAATTTTTTATACACTTGTTCATTGTTTTCACATAAAACAAATTTAATCAGTTTAGATACATTCGTAAAAAGTTGTTTTTCAATAATACAATTATCAGCCGGTAAAGATAGTATTCTTCTATTTTTTAAGTTACTCTCCTTAATTGTATTAACTATCTTCATTCTAGCCCTATTCTTATACATTCCATCGTGGTTTGAATAAGTTGATTTTCTTTTACTTTTTGTCTGGATTTTAATTGTTTTTGTTTTCATTTTTTTTGAGTTTAATAGTTAGTGAGATAGTACACAAATATAAATCTATTTTGTTTATATTTCCAAATAATTTATGTTAAAGTTTTCTTAATGAATTTACTGAAGGAGGAGGTGATCCGGATCAGGAAAATATTTTGTGGCAACAATAGTACGGATTTGCCACAGAAAATCAACCTGATCGCACTGGACCAGACTGTAATCTATTTACAGTCATAAAACAAAAAACCCCGATGTAGAAACATCAGGGAATTTTCACTTGATTGCTTGTCTTAATCTTTAATATATTACTTTAATGTTTGGATATTCTTCTTTTAATGTTTCCAAACTATCAATGTGGTCAATGGTCTTATATTGAGTAATCCAAAAGAATTTGTATGTTTGATAAATGACATAACCCGCGAAAGGTTTACCCTCGTACTGATAGATAATACCTTTCGCAACCAATCCAGTATCATTAACAAAACAATTATTAATTGTCTTTTTCAGTTTTTCTTTGAGTATTGTAATCATATACATTGTAATGATTATTTTGATATGTTTGAGTAATTGATTTAGTTGGATAATAATATCTCCAATCGGAATACTTCATACTTTCTTTTAATTGTCTTTTTGATACCTTATTCTTATATCCACACCTACTAACTGAACAACCGATAGTAGTAAAGATAACAAAACTAAATAACAAATAAGTAAGATTTTTTTTCATCGTTTACGAAATTTTAATGATATTGATTTTTGAATAGGTTTACCTTTTACACTTGTTTTATATGGTTCTTGAAAAACAAATACATTTTTCGCATCTTCATCCGTAAAATACTTCGGTTCACTTTTTTTCTTTTCTTTTTTAATTGTTTGTTCCATACAATTTAATTTATACAAATATACAACTAATATAGTTTTATTCCAAATTTAATTTGTTAAAATTTGTTAATGTTTTTCTGAAGGAAAATGCTGACTCAGGATGGTAATTTTTTTGTGGCATGTAATACGGATCTGCCACGGAAAATCACGAGCTGTTGCGCACTGGTTCGAGCTTAAGCGCAAATTCGGGCAATAAAAAAAGGTATCATTTCTGATACCCTTTTCCCTTTAACAACTAAAACTAAACTATGAACAAACACTCTTTTCTTCTTCCTTAATGTAATACTCCAATATCCTTTTACCTTCCGCCTCCACACTTTCCTCTCCATAATAACCCCAACAACTATCTACTTCTTCATCGTGTTCACAACCCTTATCACACACTTCAATCTTTGATACTCTATACCCGTAAACATCACCCGTAAGATATTGGTCGTATGTTTCCACTTCACCTTTCAACACATTGGTAACTTTCTCAATAATATCTTTGGTAATTCTTTTTACTCCGTATTCACTTTTCACTTTTTCCTTTGATACTACTATCCAACCAACCTGACCACTATCCCAACCACAACTGAAACCTGTTGTGTTCATTGTTATCCCACTATGGTCGTAAAGATACAAGGGTAAGATAACACACACATTCTCTTGTTTAGAAATTTCTTTTTTCTGTTCTTCCCAACCCGAATAATCTCTATGATTATAGTCGTGTTTATCCCCTAAATTGTATCTTCCGTGAAAACAAATCATTGTTCCCAAATTATCCCAACTTCTTGGACTTTCGGGACTATCCTCTTGAAAAATTTCTAATTTGTAGTTTCCTTTGGTAATTGTGTTAATCGCTTCCATTGTGTTTTGTTTTAATTGTTAATGTTACACAAATATACAACAATAAATTTTATATTCCAAATTTATTTTGTTAATGTTTTCTTAAAACCCCCACTCACGAGGACAAGGAGGTAAAGTTTTGAACTCATTAAAAACTACAACACTATCACCAACCTTAAAATCAACTATTCCACGATGACGATACCAAACATTATTAGTACCCCTAACAAAATTTCCGAGATATGTATAAACAATTCTTTCTACTTTTATATTAACACTATCTTTTAAGTCAATATCTAAATTTGAAAGGTTAAATTTCACATTACACTCTTTTTGAACTGAACAACTGAAAAGAAAAACAACAAATGATATTACAAATAACTTTTTCATAATTGTAAATTTAATTGTTAATGATAATCAAATATACAAATTATACAAACACAATCCAAATTTATTTTCTTAAAATTTTGTTAAAACAAAAACCCCCGAAATATCGGGGGTTAAGTTACTTTTTGATTAAAATGTTTCGGGTTTAATTTCTTTCTTTTTCTTTAAGAAAATACGATACACCAAATACATTCCCCCGAAGAAATAAAGGTAAAATAACACATAACCAAAAGTCGGTAGGTTAAGATTATCGGGAGTTTGAAATGTACTTAAAAACACCGATACAATGAATAAACCAATAAAGTAAGTAACTACTGCGAGTACAATGTTCTTAATTTTTGTTTTCATAAAAATAATTTTTAATTGTTATTGATAGAACAAATATACGAAATAAAATCTTATATTTCCAAATATTTATTGTTAAACCTTTGTTAAAACAAAAAACCCCTCAATGTAGAAACATAAGGGGGTTATTAATCCAATATCCTGTGAAAAACCAAAACAAAGGTAATACATTTTTTTTAATTAGTCAAGTTTTTCCTGAAGACTGGTGCTCTGGTCTTCCACTTTTTTTATGGCGAGTGTAATACGATCAGCCACAGAAATTCCCTGATCTGCTCACCGTCCCAACACATCTTGTTGTAATACCCCAAAAACAAAAACCCCCAATGTAGAAACATCGGGGGTTATTTTATTTATGACAAAAAACTATTGTGTAAGGTACAACCTATTATTATTGTAATACCCTATCGGGTTAGTTTCGGAAAATTTACCATATTCCTTTGTAACTTTTTTGTGAATTACCGAAACATTGTCATTGATATACTTTGAGAGAATGTTTGAGAATGTATCATTACTTTCCGTTACAATATCTTGTGGAGAGGGTACACCACAATACTCACTTTCTCCGACTTCGGAAATAAACATACCACTGAAAAACCCTTTGAGGTTATGTTTACGAACAAACTTGTCCGCGTTACACCATATAAAGATATTTTCAGTTTTCTCACTCAACACATCAACAAAGGTTTCGTCAATGATAAACCCCCAACTACTTTTGAATTGACCTACGGACATCAACCCATTGGGAGTTCCGTGTCCACACATAATAACCCTATCAAAGTCCTTTATCATTTCCCTAACTTCATCTTTTGAGTACCCACCACTAATAACAACCTTATCGGGTATGTTTTGGTAAAATACACTTAAAAAATCAGTCGTTCTGTCTTTCGGGTGAATAATTAAAGTTTTCATAATTAATGTTTGAAGAATGTTTTAATTAAAACATACATAACCAATATAATCGGAAATATGTAAGGTTTTAGTTTCTTCATAACACAAATATACAACTTATACACCCCTATTCCAAATTTATTTTGTTAAAAACTATTAACAAATTTTATTTTCTGAAGGAGCATCCTTCCATCCAGAAATTTCCGTGGCGTCCATAAACCGATCCGCCAGATAAATTCCCCGATGGAGCTGTCTGTGAAGGTGAGTTCGGGGAAACAAAAACCCCCAATGTAAAAACATCGGGGGTAAATATGAAACGATAATCCAAAATTAATTCAATGATGATACTCTTTCCATTTCATCGTGTTTCTTAACATTAATTCTCATATCCTTTAAGAATTTAGTATAACTATACTTTGTCTGTTCCATTCTTTCAAGGAGTTCCAATTTTTCCTCACGAGTTTCCCCTTGTTCCCAACCCATAATGTCAAGGACAATTCCGTTTCTTTTGTTACTCAAAGAGTTACACATAATATCCTCAATCGGTTCAAGACCATCTTCTTTCTTTTTCATAAAAAGAGTAGTCATAAGGGTATCAACCATTAATAATGCTTTTTCTTTTTCGTTGAGTTCATCAACATTTTTTCCGTAGTGTGTGATTACAAAGTTCATTTGTTTTTAATTTTAATTGTTTAACAATACACAAATATACACGATATAAACTTTCATTCCAAATTTATTTTGTTAAAGATTAGTTAATCATCATCAATCATATCGTATTTGAAGTCAACTTTTTCAAATATACTTATCATATCATCATACACACTTGGTTTGTCAACCTCTTTGAAATCTTCGTCAAATACAATAATTGAGGAAGGTTCACAAGTAACCTTATTATCATCTTTTTGAATAAGGACATTGTAGTTAGTATCATTAATTGTAACTGAATACCAATTACCAATTCTTTGTAAGTTTGTCATACGTTTAGTTTTAATTGTTTAACAATACACGAATATACAACATATACAATTCCACTCCAAATTTATTTTTGTTAAAAAGTGTTAAAATAAAAATCAGAATCATACCTGTCGTCCTGAAGTGGAATTTTTGTGGCTTCTGTAATACGAATACCGATCTGCCACGTAAAATCCCGGATGGAGCTGATCCGGATCACATCTTCTTGGGTTTTGGACAAAAAAAATCCCCAACTTTCGTTGAGGACTTTGTTATCAAAGGTAAGTGATTACCCAATTTCAAAATGAACTATCCTTTTTCCATCCATACAACCAACTCTAAATTCGTTACACCACTTTTCAAAGTCAGTTTGATTGAACTCCCTTAAAGGATATTGTTTCTTTTCAAATTTCAACTCTCTGAATTTTTGTTGAGGTTTAATACCGAACAAGATAAAAAGTAATTGTTTCATAAAAATTGATTTAAGGTTTAACGAAGATAAGAATTTTTTTTTAATGAACACCACTACGATACCTACCCGAATTTGGATTGTTTATCCAATTCATTCTTCTTTGATGACTTCTATCCCTTTCAAATTTTTTGGGAAACCACACACCACAACCATTCCCACCACTTGTTCCGTAATAAGTTGTTCCACAACTTGAAAAGATGATAACCACAACGATAAGACCGAGTAACTTTTTCATAATGTATTGTTTTAATTGTTAATGATAGAACAAATATACAACAAATAAATTTATATTCCAAATTTAATTTGTTAAAATTTATACAACATTCCACCACTTAGGGTTATTCTCATACATTTCAACATACCTATCTATGTTCCCAATGTGGACATTCTCCCAATACTCTTTTGGTATCTCAATAGTTTTGGTACTATCCCACCACGAACGATTTGTAAAGTTTAAGAAATTCCGAAGTGTCATAAAACCTTTGGGAAGTGAGTTACAATAACACACCACCACTTTGATTGTTTCTTTGTTCATAGTATATGTTTTTAATTGTTTATCAAATATACTATGTAATACCTTATATCTCCAAAAAATCTCTGTTAATGTTTTCATAATGAATTTAACGATGACGAGGAGATGTCTACTGAGATGTTGAAATTTCCGTGGCTCCTGTAATACGAATACCGATCCGCCAGAGAAATTTTCGGACGCGTCTTCTGTCTACGACTCGTGGATAGGTATGGACATAAAAAAAGGTAGTCAAATGACTACCTTATATTTCGGTTGTGTAATACCTTATCTACCTACCACCACATATTCCGTTCCGTTTAGTGTCATTTCCTCAATGGAAGATACCATAAACGATTGTGGTTTGTGTTTGTTCTCTTGTGGTTGTCTTGAACTCTCCGACCTCTTTACCTCATAACTACGGAACAACTCTCTCTCAATACTATCTCCCTCATAGGTAAATTCACTCTTGATGTTACTTGTAGGGAAGATGAAGTATTGAAGATAGTACCTCTGTAAGTTCTCATTATACTGAACACACTTGGTAATATGTTCTCCGACTGAACATTCTTGACTTTCAAAATTAGGTTCAATACCCTCTTTCACACAACGAGTGTTTACCATATCCTCATAACTACCACCGATGAAGTAGTTACCTTTTGAGTGTTTGGTAACTTTATCAAAATACGGATTACCACCTTTATTCATTCTCACTTTGGTTTTAGATACAATGTGAGTGAATGTAGGTTTGTCAATACTCATTAAGATAATTAACAACTCTCTTTCTGTTACAAATACTCTTTGTTTCTGTTTCATAAAATTTGTTTTAATTGTTTATACAAATATACAACTTATTACTACCTATTTCCAAATTTTTATTGTTAAAATGTTGTTAAAGGATTTTGTGTTAAAGTTTTGTTAAAATTTCAGGGACGGGATCTGGATTATTAATTTTCTTTGGCTTGTAGGTTGACCTGAGCCAGAGAAAATCCACGGTCGAGCTGATCCGGATCACATCTTCTTGTGTTTGAAAAAAAAATCCCCGACTATTGTCAGGGATTTTTATTGATAGGTTTATTTAGAACACTATCCTCCGAAGTGTCGATACATTGGATGATTTCGAGTAGGGAACACCTTTGTTTTTTCAAATTTACGAGGATACCATACCCCACAACCTCCACCACCTCCGTTTACATAATGACTACAAGAAGAAAATAAAACCACGATAACGATAAGACCAAGTAACTTTTTCATAATGTTTGTTTTAATTGTTAATGATATAACAAATATACACCATATAAATTTTTATTCCAAAAATAATTTGTTAAAAATTTGTGAAAGGATTTCCTGAAGGAAAACAGGTGATTCGGATTACCAAATTTCCGTGGCTTGTGAGGTTGACCTGAATACGATCAGCCACAAAAAATCCCTGAAGACACGGTGAACCACGACTCAAGTTCCTCCAAAAGAAAATCCCCCAACTTTCGTTGAGGGATTTCTTCACAATTAAAACCAAACCTAAACTATGACGACAATATCATTATTAACTTGACAATCGTTCCAATCAACCAAATAGTGAAAACACTAAACACCAATATCATTGTAATACGAAAACCAATTTCTTCAATTTTATTTAGTCTATCTCTGTTCATACTATTTCCGATTTAATGTTTCTTTGATTGATTAACTCATTTATTGTTCCAAAATCTTCATCAGACAAACTATGAAACCACTCTATATCAACATCGTCAATATGGACATTTTGATTTTTATCATATCCACCATTTAGTAACATTGGATATGTGAATAGTGTTTCTGTGTCAATAACACTTCCGACTGAATGTAATTCAAGTATCATACATAATTGATTTTAAGTTTAACACGACATTTGTTTTTACTTTCTTTCTTCTTCTTATCTACCACCACACGACTACGGAAACGACCATCGTACATTCCTTGTTGTACTTGTTCCTTTCTTTTAATTGTACTTAAATAATTATTTTTCATATTTCGTTTTTTAGAAATGGAAAACTAATTGATATTTTATTTGAAAGTAAACAAAGGTGAATACCATCATCCAAAATAAAAGTAAAATTTTGTAAAATCTATTTTCGTATTTCTGTTTCATAACACAAATATAAGGTATTATTTATTATATTCCAAATTTATTTTAGATTTCACCCGTTAGATAATACTTTAAGGAGATTACAATAACAAGTGTAATAAAACAGATTATTAATGTTAATCCTTGAATCCATTGGTCAGAATTGTCTTGTTTCATTGTAGTAGTTTTTAATTGTTTAACAAATATACATCATTATACTTTATATTCCAAATTTATTTTGTTAAAACTTTGTGAAGATAACCGACAGGCGATTTCCTGATCCGGGTCGTTGGAAATTTCTTTGGCGTCTAACTTCCTGTAATACGATCAGCCACAGAAAATGACATACCGGGAGCATGGTGAACACGGAGTTCTGTGGAGAAACAAAAAACCCCAACATTTCTGTTGAGGTTTGTCTTTATGAGGGAACGAACGGACTACTCTGTGTCAATAATGACGAATTGGTCTTCTTCGGGTATAACCGATAAACTTCTTCCGTTATCCCATTTGACTTGATATTGATTTAACCCATCAACTCCGATAATTGTACCCATTGTGTTTGGTTCAATAGGTTGAGGGTCATCCATAAAAATCATCATAATTCTTTTTCCGATTAGTTCAGTTCTTAATTGTAAATTCATAGTGAGTGGGTTTAGTTAAACAAATATACAACAATAAATATTATATTTCAAATCTAAAATGTTAAAAAAAATAAAAAACCCGATGTAAAAACATCGGGTTAAAACCAACCATACTACTAATAAGGTTTGTTAATTCTTTTCATCAATCCACCCCAACTTTCTTTCCCCTTACAACCATACCCACTTGTTTTACAAGAGGACATTGTTAATGATACAAGAACGATAACTACGATAACTGAATAAATCTTTTTCATAATGTTTTTTTTAATTATTTATACAAATATACAACATATACATACTTATTCCAAATTTTTTTTGTTAAAATTTTGTGAAGGTGAATTCGGATCACCTTCCATCCTGAAATTTCTATGGCTTGTCGGTTTCTCTAATAGGATCAGCCACAAAAAATGTCCACCAGCGAATCTGGTGAACACGGAGGTCTGTGACTTGACAAAAAAAATCCCCAACTTTCGTTGAGGACTTTTCGTTCACAATTAAAACCAAACACTACTTAATTTTCAATTCGGTGTATCGGTAACCTTGACCAATCATACCCAAAGCGTCGTGATAAGCCAAAGACATTGCGTGGTGTCTTTCATCTGACGTTTTAGAATTTTTACAACCAAATTGTATCCCCCAAGTTAACATACATTCAATACCATAATCAACATCAAAGTATTGTCGTGTTTTTTCGAGTGAGGGTTTGTGTACTACTTTCTTTTTCCAACTTTCAGGTAAATGTGTCAAATACACAAAATACATCATTAAGGCGTTTTGTGTGGGCTTACCATTCTTTGACCAAAAACCTTTCGGAAACATTTTTCCATTACATTCATTTTGTTCTTTCATTTGATATAAATTTAATTTGTTAGATAATACACAAATATACAACTTATATTTTTTGATTCCAAATTTATTTTTCAAAACCATATTCATACCTGTCGTCCTGGTAAACTTTTTTTATGGCGAGTGGGTTTCTGTAATACGGATCGCCACAGAAAAAGGTGTAATCCCAGCTCGAACCGCGATTCAAGTTTTGTGTAATACCACAAATAAAAAAACCACCCCTTTCGGAGTGGTTTCGTTCACAATTAAAACTACAACTATCTTTTAGAAATTCGTTTGTCAAAGTAACATAAGACCACCGATAACACAACGGATAAAGACATCATAACCAAGAAAATGTTGTTAATGATTGTTAGGTAGTTATCTTCCAAGTTGTTGAAGTAAAACATAACAACCAACCCAACCATAATTGTCAAGTGAAAACCGAGAATAGAACTGAAAAACTTTTTCATAATTTTTGTTTTTAATTGTTTATACAAATATACAACTTATACCGAGTAAAACCAAATTTATTTTGTTAAACTTTTCTTAATGAATGACCTAACCACTATCAACCCAATCAAAGTAACAACTGACCAAACCCAAGTCCACATAACATACCAACCCGAATTTCCTTTATCCCAAAGGTGTTCATAATCGTACAACCCATCCTCATCCCAAGTAGTAGGTTCCGCCCCCAACATCATAAGTGTTAATAAACCGATAAAACAACCGAGAAGAAAACCAATGTTTTCAATTCTGTTAATTAGTTTGTTTTTGTCCATTGTAGTATGTTTTAATTGTTTAACAAATATACATCATTAAACCTTATATTCCAAATTTATTTTGTTAATCTATTGTTAAAGAGTTTCACTGGTGGAAACCTGGATCTGAACCAAAAAATTTATGTGGCGTGTAATACCACCTTTATCTGTAATACGATCCGCCACATAAATTCACCACCAGCGAATCTGGTGAACACGGAGTTCTGTGGAAAAACAAAAAACCCCCGACTTTTGTCGAGGGTTTCTGTATTACGATTTCGTGATTAGTGTTTGTAAATCGGTATTCGTTCGATTTTATCATCTATCCTTTCGGTGAGTTCGTCAAAATAGACCAAGTGTTGTTCATCTTTGACTTTACCATTGTTTGATACATAAAACACCGAGTAAGTGTCTGTAAAACCGAGTGTGATGATTACCCAACCTTTGTGGTGATGTCCTGATACTTTCAAACATAACCCCTTATTAAACATATTAAGGAGTTTAGATACACCCCAAGACCAATATGTTGTTCTGTTGTGGGTTAATACTTGTAAGGTTTCTTGTGGGTTAAATTCCCTTTCACCTTTTTCCGATACGAAGTTGTGTAGTTGTTCGTGTGTCATAGTTGGTAGTTATTAAATGTTTGAGAGAAAAATGTCCATCATAAAGAGAGTGAATGTCATCATTGTCAAACCGAATAAAACACGAAGAAAAATGTTTGAGATTTTGTCATTCCTCATATAGTGAGAGAATAACATTGTTAACCCCATTAGTCCGAGTGTAAGGAGAAGGAGTGTGAGAGTGATTTTGTCCATTGTAGTAGTTTTTAATTGTTTATCAAATATACGACATTATACCTTATATTTCCAAATTTTTATTGTTAAAATGTTGTTAACGAATTTTCCCCGTGAACCGCTGTTGCGATCAGGATAATTTTCCATGGCGAGTAGGTTAATCTGTACCTATCCGCCACAAAAAATATCTACCAGCGAATCTGGTGAACACGGAGTTCTAACAAAAAACCCCCGATACTATCGGAGGTTTAATGTTTTGAGTGGAGTGTGAAGTTACTTAATCATTGAGTGTATTTGTTTCCAATACTTTGGGAGTTTCTGACCACATTTAGTGAGGTGTTTCTCGTTTAAGTGATTACCACCCTTTATCCATTTCGCACAATAGGAGAGATACCGACTATCCGATGAATTAAAACCAACCCCATTCTCTTTGATTGTTTCGTTTGTGATTTGTTCTTCGGTAGTTTGGAGGTTATGTAAGACAACCAACGCTCTTTCTATCCATTTAGGGTTTCTTGACAAGTTCATTTTGATTTCTTCTTTTGTGTAAGACATAACTTTGAAAGTTTGTTTCGTCAAAGTTAACCAATTTATACCCTTATATCCAAATTTATTTTGTTAAAGTTTTGTGAATGTGTAATACGATGACACGACAGGTGATCCGGGATTATGGAATTTCCTTGGCGTGTAACCTCCTGTAATACCCCTATTATGTAAGACAACCGCCACAGAAATATTTTCGCATGCGGTGTCCCCAACCACATCTTCTAACTGGTTCTACAAGCCAAAGAAATTTACCACCAGCGAATCTGGTGAACACGGAGTTCTGTGGGAAATAAAAAACCCCAACATTTCTGTTGAGGTTTCGTTTCAGTTTCCAACCCGATTAACTTATCATTATCATTCGTTCAGGGTTATATCCATTTTCCACAAAGAATTTATTTCTTTCGTATTCATCTTGTCCAACTATCTTTTTCACGATTTGATGAAATTCGTAGAAGGAGATTTCATCAAACATTTCAAACACCAACTTTTGAAGTTTGGAGTAGTCAGTCAGGACATTTGATTTACACCCCATAAGGTAACGGAAGTTCATCTGTTGTTTGGTAAACGAACAAGGAGTTGTACCGATGAATTTGGAGAGTTCTTCTTCGGTTTTCAAATGAATGTACCGAGTACCGAATTTGGTAACATAAAAGTTCAGGATTAAGTCATTGTCAGTCCAATGATGAAGTCCGAGTGTGAGAGTTCTTTTTAACATAGTAGTAGAGTTTTAACTTGTGAACGATATACAAATATACACCTTATACACCCCAAAACAATCAACCCGAATGTTAATGTTATGTTAAAGAATTTTACGGGTAAACCCCGGATCACCCGGAAAACTTTTTCTCTGGCTCATAATAACTTTAACTTTTTATTAACAAATAATTTCGTACCTTTGTGGTTTTTTTCCTACACGCCACAGAAAATCCAAACCTTCACGGGTTCACCTCCAAATTTTTTTTCTTAAAATTTTGTTAACGAAAACTTTAACTTTTTATTAACAAATAATTTTGTATCTTTGTAGGTTCTCGCCACGAAAAAAGTCACCCCGAACCTTCACCCCCGAAATGTTAAAGTTTTGTTAAAGGGAAAAAAAAATTTGGAAATATACATTTTGAGGGTGTATATTTGTGAAACAATTAAAAATTAAAACTATGAACAAAGAAACAAAAACAATCGGACAAACTGAATTATTGGAAATCTTAATGAATGTTGATAAATCAACCTTTGTTAATATCGTTTCCAAAACAAAAGTTCGTATGAACAAAACAAATAACCCTTATTATGATAAGGTGTTCAAAGTGAACAAATGTAACTACCTTATTGGAAATGAGTACGAAACGAGAGTGAATACCAATGATAAAAAAGAGGGTGGAGAGGGTAATTTTGTGAGTGAGGAAAATAAGGTGGGTGTTCATATTTCAAAGTGTGTTTTGTTCAATGAGAAACACAATTCCCACTACTTACAAGTTGAAAGATTTGACGAAATCAAACCGAATGTAAGTTACATTTTTGAGGGTAACGAAGTTGAAAAGACATTGTTTGAAAGTTACCTTGTTAAAGTGAGTGAGAGTTCAAGACAACCACAAGAAAGGAGAGTGTTGGTACAATCATTTAAGTTGAGTTCTATTGAGGAAATTACTTTGGGTGGTGTTCACTACATTGTAGAAAGATAAGGTCTTAAATTGACTCTAATGAGTTCACAAAGGTATCGGAAACGATACCTTTTTTTTATACCCCCTATCCAAGATACAGACCGACCACCCCCGTCCCGATTCAAAATTTCTCTGGCGACCCCCCTATCTCCCTACATACCCCTCCCCCCTATACCACCCCCCTCCCGTATCCCCCCTTAAATAGGGGTTTTTAGGGGGGGTTAGAAAGGGGGGACAATGCCGTAACAGAAATTTTTCCGGAAAAAATCTGAAAATCGGATCAATAGGGGTAAAACTGAAAAAAAAATTTCTGGAAATTTTTCAGAATATTTATGATAATATGAAAATTTTAATTAAAGAATCGCAACTTAAAAATATTATTAAAAATACGTTATCTAATTTTAATTTAATTAATGAATATATTTCACTTAACCTATCTAAACAAATTAGATCAAAACAATTAAAATCAGATTATGAAGAAAAATTAACAGAAATATTTGGTAAAAATGTCTATCGTTTATACTATGATCTACAAACTGGTGAACAAATTACACCAACCAAACATACACCAAAATTAAAAATAGACATTAAATTAGATGATAAATTAAAAAATCAAATATCATCAAGTTTAGAAGAATTAGGTTACTCAATTGTTGATTTTAATAAAAATACCGCAAAAAATAAAAGAAACGGACAAGAAATAAAAATAACCAAAGTATTAAATGATAATGACAATACACTTTTAAAAAATTATACTGATTTTTTAGGTGCACTAACTAAAGAATATAAAGGTGAGGATAAATTATATGTTGTAATTTCAAGACACTCACATGATATTGCCGAAATGTCATCAAAACCGAAAATAACATCTTGTGAAAACTTAACACAATATACCAATATATTACAAACGGGAATACCATCAGCCGGATTTGGTGATGTCGGTGAAGGTTCTGGTCGAGTAATAATTAATACTGTCCAAAATGGACTATTAGTCTTTTATCTTATAAAAAGGGGAGACTGGAACATAAAAGACCCAATAAGTAGATTTTTAGAATCAAGTGTTTGTGAATTTGGAAATGCTTATCATTTTTATGGTGAATTTAATAATGACTTTAAAAACTTTATTAGAGAATGGATGATAGAATATAGTAAAATAACAAATAAAGAAAATATTAGATCAGATAAAAATATATTCAATAAACCATCTGATGAAATAATAGAATTAATAAAGACAAATTCAAATAATTTAGATGAAGTTAAATTCATAATAAGGGGATCAGTAATAAATAAAAGATACGATGTATTAAAAAAATTCTTATCGGTATATGACCCCGATTTTTTAACTTCAATCTTAATCAGTACATTCGGAATAAATGTGTTTAAAAAATTACCTAAAGATATCATTGACCCAATGTATGATAACATACAAAAATTAATGGAAACAGAATTATCTAAAATGGATGTTATATATGGTATAGTAACAAAACCAATAGAAAATAATGAAATCATTAAAAATATCAAAGACTTTATAAAAAGAAACAATAACTCAGTGGTTAGTATTATTATAAAAAATTATGAAAAAGAAATAAATAACTATAAACATAATCCAAGTCAAATAACCTCTTCTATAGAATTTAAATCAGGTCTTGCAAGATTATCAAATCCAACACTCTATACCAAAATAAATAACTTAAACCAAAAATTAGAAAAAATAGGTACAAAAAACATTAATGATAAACTTGATCAATTCTTAAAAATCCTAAAATTGGACTTTAATCGATAAAACTGAAAAAAAAAATTTCTGGAAATTTTTCAGAATATTTATGATAATATGAAATTATTAGAAATATTATATGAAATTGAAAAAAAAATATGGACTTTAAGTGATGTTAAAGATTACGTTTCTAAATTTTCGTCTATGGATGATTTTAGAAAAGATCCTAAATATTCAGGCATAAAAACATACATTTATAGAAACTACGATTCAAATACATGGGGTGATATTACGAAATATTTGTTAAGAATCTCCCCTAAAAAAAAAGATGACGATGTGGTAACCCAAGAATTAATTAAACAATTTCCTGAATTAGATTTTTCCAATGTAAAATATAGATTAATAAACGGTAGAAGATTTATTGATGGTATAAAATGTCATAAAACAGATGAAAATGGTGAGGAACATGGTATATCAAATAACATCAATGTAAAAGATTTAAAAATAAGGGGGAACGGTTGTAGAAAATGTGGTAAAGATAGAATTATATCTGCAGTAAAAATAAATGTGAGAGATTGGATTAATTCTTTTCCCGCGGAGAGAGGATTATCATTTAAACCTGAAAATTTTTTTTATAAGACGGATGGTTTAAAAAATAAAACTTTATTTGTTAAAGATGTTATATGTACAAAACACACAACACCTTTTGTTTTTGCTCAAGAAGGTATAAACATACATAACCTAAAAAAAGGAAAAACAGGTTGCCCTATATGTGGTAAAAAAGAAAGTAAGGGCGAATCTCAGGTGATAAGTGTATTAAACGAATTAGGTTATAAAGTAAATAAACAAAAATCTTTCGATGGTTGCTTTGGTTATGGTGGTAAAAGATATTGTGATAAACTAAAATTTGATGCTCATGTAATAAAAAATGATGGTACTGAGGTGTGTATAGAATATGACGGTATCCAACATTTTGAACCTATTGAGTATTTTGGTGGAGAAGAAGGATTTAAGTCATTACAAGAAAGAGACTTAATTAAAACAAATTATTGTAAAGATAACAACATACAATTAATAAGAATACCATACTGGGAAGAAAAAAATATTAAATCTATTTTAACATTTGAATTAGGTCATTTTATGTTGAGAGAAAATAATTACATATAATATGAGAAAACTTATAATTACCGAACAAGAAATAAACATAGTAATATGAACCTACAAGAAAACATACAAAGGATTAAAGAAATGATGGGGTTAATTTCAGAAAATGAAAGTACCACATTAGAAGAATTGAACAATACTCCCGCAGATATAAAAGTAAATAAAGGAGCAATAAGTGATGTGACAACCATATATTATTCTTTGGGTGATGCAACTGCGGAAGTTAAATATTTCGGTGAAGATGAAATAATGGGTATCGAACTTGAACTTCCATGGAAAACAAAAGAATTCTATTTAGAAAGAATAGATAGAAAAAATGATGCAATTAAAGGTATTGGATTGATATTATTAAAAAATATTTTTGAACACTCAAAAAGAAATAAAATAAACATCATTACATTAAAAAGGGACGAATTCAGTGGACCAAAACTTCATGAGTATTATAAAAAGTTAGGTTTTGTTGATGCAAATAAAGATAATCCAAATGAAATGTATTTGGATTTAAGAACTGACGAACCTTTAAAAAAAATCAATGAATTGATTAATGAGTTAATTAATAAATCTTAAATGAACCTACAAGAAAACATACAAAGAATTAAAGAAATAATGGGACTTCTTACGGAAGAAACCCAAGAAAAAGAAATCATTTTGATTGATGGAACGTCATCTGCGGGAAAATCACAAACTGCTAAAATTTTAAATGCGGTTCCATTTTTTAAATCAACAGACCCCAATCAGTGGGTTCAAATTGATAGTGATATGTTTGGATGTGATGATGATCAATGTATTCAAAACAGAATCAAATACGACCACTCTGGTGATGGACCTAATCCACAATCAGGTGAAGAATTTCATAAACAAATGGCGGAAAAAAGAAAAGGAGGGTTCGGAGAGAAAAGAGGAGACACAACAGTAGGTTTCCCTTTGCACCCACATAATAAAGATTTAATAAAAGGACTTGATTATAGAAATTGGTATATGGCTCAAGAAGTAAAATATGGTGGACATAAAAAAATTATAATAGATGATATCGGAAATGGTATTTTACAATATATACCAAACGAAAAGATTAAAAATGTTTTACTTCACGCTCCAATTTATATTTTATTAAAAAATGTTGAGACTAGAAAACTAACGGAACCAAGAGACCCAAAAGAAGTTTTGAAACAATATTTAACTAAGTATGAGGTGACAAAACAAAAACCTGATATTTCAATTGGAGACCCAACTACTGAGTTAACAAAAGATGGATTGATTGGATTATTAAAAAGTAATGGTTTAGATGATGAATTTATAAATTACTTTTTGAATGAACTCGGAGTAGTGGACAATGGTGTATATTATATTAAAGTCAAAGACGAATATATGACACCAACAACTAAATTAATAAATGTCGATTCCGAAAGAACTGTTTATTTGGATAAATTCAAAGAAATTGTGAAATAAAAATGAATCTACAAGAAAACATACAAAGGATTAAAGAAATAATCAAATTAAATTATGATTTTATAATGATATGAAAATAATAACGAAAATACTTGGTTATATTCTCAGTATTCTTTTTGTTATTCTATTATTACCATTCGGTTTGTTTTATTTATTGGTTAGTGTCTTTTGGAAAGTTTTCGGTACAACTGTCATCTCATTCATTATTCTTATGTTGATGGGTTCGACTATGGAAGAATGTTTAAAATATTCTTCATCATTGGGTTTCTTTGTCGGTGTATATCTAAAATATAGAGAGATGAGAAAAAGTTAAACCTCCGGAACCGGGAGTGTTTTTTTGTTATATTTATATAGAAAATAAAATATGAAGAAAGTTGTTAGATTAACAGAAAGTGAATTGATCGACTTGATTAAAAATGTGATCAGTGAACAAAATATGGGTAGAGACACATCAACTATAAAACCTACTATCGTACCTAAAAAAGATGATATATCTTGTTTAAAAGGATTTCAATTTGAAAAAGGACATTACTCACCTTTAAAAGGAGGTCGTAATGTTCCTGATAGTTGGTCGGGAAAATATAATGGTAAAGATGTGACGTTATATAAAACAGATGTTTATGTTAACAGTGAAGGAAAATATAATGCAAGGTTACTTCCTGCATCAATGAAATATCAATTGTGTAGATGGAAATGTGAAAACGGTAAATTGGTTTTGTATAATTTTAGTGAAATTAGAACCAATTATCCAACCTAAAAAAAAATTCAATATGGGAAAATTTATAATTACAGAAGAAGAAAAAACAAGAATAAGAGGTCTATACGAAGGAGTAACAAGGAAAGTATTAAACGAGGCTTCAGTAAATCCTGAAAATGTGGTAACAAGTATGGATTTTAATGCCTTATGGAATAATTTTCCTAATGCGGATGAGGAAGAAATTTTTCCTGGTATATTCCCAAACCAATATAAACAATCACCACAAACATTCCAAAATGCATGTGCAACCAGATTATGTTTGGCATTAATTAAAATGGGTGTAGAATGTGGTCGTGCATTTAGAAGTGAAAAAGATTGGACGTTTAAAGGTATTACGTATCCCACTAAAGGTAAAGATATTACAACAGGTGCTAAAAATAGTTTAATTTATTTAACAAGAACTTTTGGGGAACCTACAATTGATTCAATAGATAACACTCCAGAAAATATTGAAAAATATCTAAAAGGTAACAAAGGAATTTTTGTCATAACCAATAACCCCAAATGGCCGGGAATATCGGGACACGCTGATATCTTTAATGAAAAAGGGAAGTGTGGACATTGGTGTTACCATGGGGAAGGAGGTAAAATCACCGCATGGGTTTTTGGTAAATATAAAGGTCAAAACTCTTCGGGTGGCCAACAAACACAACAAACTAAACCACAACAAACTCAAACTCAACAAACTCAACCACAACAAGCACCACCTGAAATAACCGATAGGGTAAAGGCGTTAGTTTATTTAGAATATAAAGGGGTGGATCGACAAAAAATGATTAATTTAGATAATGATCTTTTAATTAATTGGGCAAACGCACATATACAAAATAAACACGTTTTCAAGAACGGAGATACATATTACAACACACAAAATGCAAGTGTTGCAAATGATCAACAGGCGGCATCACAATTAATAAACACTGTATCAAGTCAACCTATTAAAATAAATTTCTAAAAAAAATATTAACCCCTCCAATGTGAGGGGTTTTTTTTATTTCAATTATTTTGTTTATATTGTACTTTATAAAACAAATATATTATGACAGTATTATCAATTATCGGTTGGATTCTTAGTATCCCCGCAGTTTGGACCCTATCTAAAAGTGGTACAGACAAAATTATTAAATCAAATGAATCGGTTCAGAATTTTCAATTCATGAAACTCCAAAACTACAGAGTACCTATCGGTATCTTAGAATTACTCGGAGTATTGTTATTTATTTTCCCCGCAACATCCCTTTACGGTTTGTTAATCATCGTATCTGTAATGAGTGGTGCGGTGGCTTTACACCTATCACTTATGGGTGGAAAGAAAACATGGTTTCCATTATTAATCGGTGGATTATCTGTATTATCTTTCTTTATTAGATAACACATTTAATCGATTTAAATTTTAAAACCTCCCGCCGGGAGGTTTTTTTGTTATATTTATAATGATATGAACGATCAATATAAAAATAGATTTTATTATCTTTTGGAGTCCGAAAGAGGTAATGTTAAATCAATTATTGGTGAACAAAATATAATGTTAGGTGGTCCGGCAATGTTTGGCGGTAGATCACATGATCCCATAGGCGCCTTGGCCGATATAAGAGATGAATTTCCATTAATTATCGATACAATTGTACAATTTGGACTTTGGAAAATTCCTTTGGCCGGTAGTTTTCTGGCGGCAGGTTATGGATCAATGATGGCATATAGAGATTTAAAAAGAGGAAAATACACTGAAGGAATAATTGGTTTACTAACAAGTCCACTTTCATTAGGAAGAACGGTAAGAGCAATGAATTTTTTGGGTATCAAACCCAATATTGCAAATGTTTTAAGTAAAATACATAAATCAGGTATTACCGTTTTAACTTCACAAGGAAAATCGGGGTTTTTAAAATGGGCCAGTGATAATTTTGTCAATAAAGATGATCGTGAAAACTTTAATAAATTTATGACCTTTTTAACAAAGGGAGATCACTTAAAATCTTTATTGAATTTAATTAACGACGATGTTAATAAAGAAGCGTTAAATAAACAAAATAAAGTACTTGTTAAAAATGATGTTTTAGATAAACCACAAAATACCTCATCATCAACGTTTGTTAAAAAACCACAAAACATACCAAAACTGTAAAATTTTATTATTTAAATTATTTTTTGTATATTTTACAAAAAACATTTTATGGGAAAGAAAATTAATGTAAGACTAATCGAATATCAACGAACAATGGTTGTTCGTGACTCTGTAGAAATTGATACCGACAATTATCCTGAATTATCGGGTAAGGATGATGAAGAAATATCTGAATATATTAAGGAAAACATTTCAGATATGAAACCATTACCCGGATCCGAAAGTTGGGCAGATAGTTTGTATGATGAACTTATGGAAATGGATATCACCAGAGAAAAAGATTTGGGAACAGATACCGAGATCGAAGTTGAAAATTCTTAAAAAATTAATATTATTAATCGATTTTATTTTTTAAACCTCCGGAACCGGGAGGTTTTTTTTATTTCATTTTTTTAAGATATTTATATTAAAAACAAAATATTATGGGACAACGTTTTACAATTACTGAATCTGAAAGAAATGAAATCAGAAAACAGTACAATTTAGTTAAAGAAGAGGAATCCACCACAAATGCTCCGAGATACTGGGATTCATTTTTAGAATCGATTAAAGAATGGGGTGGAAAAGTTAGTGTATCACCAGATAAGTTACAAGTAACATATAACGGAGCAATGTATACAATTAACATTGTTAAAAACAATGGTAATATAGATTACACAATAACTTTCAGTCCACAACATGAACCATTAGAATTATTGAAATCAATCAATAATGCATATTTTGCATCATATAGAGTGGATCATCCATTAATAAAAAATATTTTTTCAACTAGAAAAGATGAGATACCAAATTTAAAAAATTTTAAATCATCTCTCGGTGTTATAGATTTAGGTAATATCGCTAAACCAGGAAAAAGATTTTTTGAAGAATTATTTGCAATTGATAGTAACCCAACAAATCAAACATCATTTGATAAAAAAATGAATATGAAAGATCTTGAAATGTAATTTTCATATAGTTAAAAATGAACCTACAAGAACAAACATATAGAATAAAACAGATGATGGGTCTATTGATTGAACAAGCAGAAACACCTGTATGTAGTGCGGGTGGTTGTTCGGGAAAATACGTTGGACCTGAGTTTGATAATACGGGTGATGTTGCACATAAGTATTCTAACACGATCACACAATACGTTGCAGCAAAATTAAAAGAATTATATAGATCAGGAACATATGTCAAAGTTGACTTTAAAGGTATACAAATGACAACAAAAGGAATGGGTAGTGGAAATGTTGTCTATACTGTTGTTATTCCATTTGTTGGTGTTTCTGATAAATGTGAGGCAAGAACGGGATTTGCCCATGTTGGGGGTTGGAATCATACACCTGAATTAAATGCAAGAAAAAGTGAAATATTAAATTATATTCCATCAGGAAAAAAAGAAAATGTAGTATTAAATAACGAATTGGATGTTAGTCAATTAACAAAAACACCCGAAGGATTGGAAGAATATTGGATACAATGGAAACACAGAGATTATCAAAGTGATTGTGGCGGTCAAACACAACAAGGAAACCAACAACAAAATAGTGGTGTTAATATAACAAGTACGGATTTAAGTCAATTTATTAAAGACATTCAAATAAAATCAAAAGGCAGTTCAATTGATTTAAATAATGTTCAAGTTGTTTTGGATACTAAAACAAATAACTATTCTTTAAAAATAGGCCCAGGTAAAACACAAATCAATTATTTAAGATTGGCACTAAATGTTAGAGACGATAAAACTAAAGGTGTCTTCCCATCAAGAGATAAAATATTAAATGATTTTCCTGGTGCTAAATCAATCAAAGATGGTACATTTGACGGAGGGACGAGGGATTACTCAATAATAATGATTCCTTAACAATATTTATTAAAAACAAATAAGATGAAAAAACAAAACTTAAACGAACAAGTTTCCCGTATAAAAAAAATGATGGGATTAAATGAAAATGAATCTCAGGAAGATAATGTATCTGGTGATAAAAATTTTAAAGTTGGAGACATTGTAATGAATCCCGTATCGTTATCGGAAGATCCAAGTTACTATGGTAAGATTTTGAATATTTTCCCAAATTTGGAGGCGGCAAAAGATCAACCTTCATACGATCTGACGGTTAAATATTTGGGAAATGATGATCCAAATGATACATATTATTTAATTGATTGGAAATCAGAAGGAATAGATTTATATCCGAAAGAATATATGGAAAGTGAAGTTGAGCTCGCTCCGAATCCTGAATTATATGATGAAAAAAATGAGGACGAAGACGATAATGATGAGGAAGATGGTGATGATATGTGTTCTAATTGTAATGGAACTGGCGAAGGACAGTATGATGGATCAAGATGTAGTTCTTGTGGTGGATCAGGTGTAATTGAAAGAGATTACGATGATTATGATGGACCAGATGATTATGATGATAGAGATGATTATGATGTAAGAGCTAAAGAATGGGGTGGTATGGACTTTTAATTAATTTAATATGAAAATAATCATAACTGAATCACAATATAATAATCTAATACAAAAAGACTTGGATGAGGATTATCCAACTAGTTGGAGTATTGAGGAATTTAAAAAATTAACATCGTTTTCTGCCAGAGTTAATTATTGTAATCAACATCTCCAAAGACTATCTTCGGGTAGTAGTAGAATAGTGTATAAAATCGATGACAATAAGGTCTTAAAGCTCGCCAAAAACAAGAAGGGTATTGCCCAAAATGAAACTGAGATTGATTTTGGTAATGATTCTTATGTGAATGATGTTGTTGCAAAAATATTTGATCACGATGAAAACAACCTATGGGTTGAAATGGAATTAGCCAAAAAAGTGACTCCGTCAATTTTCAAAAATATTGTGGGTGTTACATTTGAAAATTATTGTCACATAATAAAATATCGTAATAGTATTTCAGTTGATTTTGGTTTCACTGTATCAAAACCAGAGAATTATAATGACATATGGGAAAATGAATTTGTTTATAATATGATGGATTTTATGGTTAATTACGAATTACCTTGGGGTGATTTGTGTAGATTATCATCATATGGGTTAGTTGGAAATAATAGAATAGTCCTAATTGATTACGGATTGACTTCTGATGTATACGACACTTATTATAAGAGATAATATATGAAAAAAATAATAATAACAGAATCACAATTAAAAAAAGTGATTAAATCATTAACAATAAAAGAACAACCTGTACTTGGTCTTGCTGATGTTTTAGCTGACCCATCAAATACCGGATTAAATGTACCTGGCTCTGATGATGGTACAACAGGTGATATTGAATATAAAAAAGATGTTCTTAATTTGTTTACCGAATGTAGAAGAATGGGTGACAATCAACTTAACTTAAATAATAATAGAAATATTCAATTATTTAATAATCTGTATAATCAAATACAAGGTTTATCAAAACCAACAAATACCGTCAATGTACTAAAACAAATAAAAAACAAAAATGAATTTTGTGCGGTTGATAGATTATTCAGTAAACAAAAAAAACAAGATTTATTTAAAGAATTAGATAGTGAATGGGGGTTAACTTGGGGAAATATTGTTGATGGATTAAAATCATTTATAACTATAACGAGTAAATCTAGTTACAGTGATATACAAGCGTAGGGGGAGAAATCAAATAGAAAAAAACAAAGAATGAATATAATAATCACAGAATCTCAAATGAATAAACTTAAATCCGATTGGAAAGTCGTGAAAGGTAAATTATGTAAAAAATTTGAATTTGATTCTTATAAAGATGTGTTAGATTTCGTGAATAAAGTAGGTGAAATTGCGGAAGAACAAAATCATCACCCTGATATGATTGTAAAATACAATGAAGTGATTGTTACAATGTTTGATCACGATAAAAATAAAATTTCTGATAGGTGTTATAAATTTACAAATGCGGTGGACGAAATGATGATGGATTCTGAAGAAGAAATCGATGAACGTAGTAGAAGTTTTGCATTTACACGTAAAAAACGTTTATTTCCAAAAAGTGCAATGATGTCAAATCCCAATAGATTTAAAAAGTACGATAAAGAAGTTAAAGGTTTGGATTAGATAAATAATCAATTACAAAATTGATTGTTGTTGGAATGATATCTTTCATATTATTAATTTCATAATAAGAGAAGAATTTAAATTCGGTGTGTTCATCATTTAATATAATTTTATTTTCATCAAATTCGGGTGAATTATAAACATAAACATTTATTAAATTATTACCCATATCGTATTTATTCAATAATATAAAATTAGGGATACTGATACCAAGTTCTTCTCCAATTTCTCTAATTAAAGCATCCGTCGGGGTTTCATTTTTTTCGACAGAACCACCAGGTAATCCCCAAAATCCCGAATATTTGTACTCGGATGGACTTCTTTTAAGCAATAAAAATTTTTTATTTTTAACTAACAACAGTAGAGACACCATAACAATAAGTATCATTATTTTGATATATTTATTTATATGGAAAAAATTTTAAAAGAGGAAATTAATCGAATTCGTAAAATGATGTTATCTGAAGAAAACGTCAGAAAAAACGGATTAGATAAACTAAAAGATACGGTGGAGGTGTTAAAAACTAAGAAAAAGGTTTTATTATTGAGTTGTTCGAACAGATTCAATTGGGATAAAAGTAACATTGACATACCTAAATCAAAGATACTTGCAGAATATTTGGCCGATGAATTGGATAATGTAAAACTTATAGATGTTTCTGAATTAAAAATATTTCCATGTGAAGGTAATGTGTCCAGATCTGATGGTAATTCATGTGGTGTTAAAAAATCTGTTCTAAAAGATGATGAAAAAAACCCATCGGGACATCATAGATGTTGGGCGTCTATAAATAATAAATCAGATGAACTTTGGAAAATAAGTAAAGAATTATTTGAATCTGATTGTGTTATATTTTTAAGTTCGGTTAGATGGGGTTCCGCAAATATGTTTTATCAAAATTTAATTGAAAGATTAACATGGTTGGAAAATAGACACGCTAGTTTAGGTGAATCAAATTTGTTAAAAAATATTGAGGGTGGAATGATATGTGTAGGACAAAATTTTAATGGAACAAATGTAATTGATTTACAACGTAAAATTCATGAATTTTACGGTTTTAAAATAAATGATAAATTATATTGGAATTGGCAATATACAAGTAATGAGAAAGATGAAACGTTAAAATCATATGAAAAATCACACGATTCATTTATAAAAGATTTTGATTTAAATAAATAGATAAAATCATGGCAAGAGCAAAGAAAAAACAAAAACCGATGAAAAGTAGAAAATCTACTTTAAAGACATCTAAAAGAATAAAAGAAAATAATAAAGTATTAAAATCTTTATAAAAAAATAAGTTTGGCCATCATATTTTAGAGCAAAAGTTGTCATACTTTTCAAATAATAGTTTTCTATTTATTGGTATGAAAACTATTATTAAATTCTTTAATCGTTTATTATTTCAGTATGGTGAGATGGGTAAAATGATACCACCTAAACAGTGGAATAGAGGGTTATTTTAATATAATATTTGATTGTTCCTTTTTAAGATTGAATAACCCAATTTAATTCGTGGTTCTACTTGTGGGATTGCAAATTCCACGATATTTCTTATTTCATAAATAAGTTTGTCGTCTTCACCCACCAGTTTCACATTTTCAAAAAAGACATATCTATTTTTGTCAAAATCTTTTTTGATCATGTTAAAAGACGCATCAAAATTTAATAGTTCATCTATTAATTTTTCTAAATGTAAAAGGTGTGGAGATAACATTTTATTATGGAAATCGTGGTCGACTTTTTGTAGATAAGAATATAGAACATATTCCTTATGTTCAAAATCTATTGGAGATTCAATATACCATGTCAAGGGTAATAAATTTTCCATAAACCCCTTTTTATATAAATATTTTATAGTTGGGTTAATGTTTCTTATATTTATATATTATGAAAATTGTTATAACTGAATCACAATTAAATAAAATAATGTATTCAGATTTATTGGTTGAAGAAAGAATAAAATTCAATATATCAATACCTGAAGACATTATTAAAATTAAAGATATTTTCAAAAAAAATAACTATAAATTATTTGTTGTTGGTGGTGCGGTTAGAGATGCGGTATTGGGTAAAACACCAAAAGATTATGATTTGACCACGGATGCAACACCCGATGAGGTTGAAACAATATTAAATAATTCAGGTTACAAAACATTACCGACGGGAAAGGCGTTCGGTGTTATAAATGTTTTTACAGATAACGATGAATATGAAATAGCAACATTTAGATCTGAATCTTATTCAGAGTCAGATAAAAGAAGACCAGATAAAGTTGAATTTACAGATATTGAAACAGATGCGAAAAGAAGGGATTTCACAATAAATGCTCTTTATTATGATATTGACACAGGTGAAGTTGTTGATTTAGTTGGCGGTGTTGAGGATTTAAAAAACGATATTGTTAGAACTGTTGGTAACCCTGACGATAGATTTAATGAAGATAGATTAAGAATACTTAGAGCAATTAGATTTGCTGGTAGGTTCGGTTCAGATTTAGATAATAATGTTGATCAATCATTACAGAGAAATTCAAGTATAGATGGTATATCGGGAGAAAGGATTAGAGATGAATTTATAAAGGGAATTATATCATCTAAATCAACAATACATTTTTTACAATTGATTGATAAGTATAATTTATTTGATTCAATATTCAGAGGTTTATCTGTGTCAAAAGATTTTATAGAAATTAAAGATCCGATTTTAGTTATATCAAGATTATTAAAAAACAATGATCTATCTACAATCGGAAAAAAATTGAATAATCTAAAATATAGTGTTGATGAGATAAAGGACATTACTTTCTTAATTAATTTAAAAAATATGTCATTAGATAATGTAATTCAATTAAAAAGAATACAAAAAAACACAAATTTATCTGACGATCAAATAATGACTTTTGGTAATTTAGAGGGTATTGATAAAAAGTTATTAAATGCCTTTGTTAATTTTAATTTAACCGTTAGTGGAGATGATGTTATGAAAAAAATGAATTTAAAACCGGGTAAAGAAGTGGGTGATATGATAAATAAAATTGAATTAGATAATTTCAAAAAAATAATATAATTATTGGTATGAAAATTATAATAACAGAATCACAGTTTGAAGAAATAAAAAGTGATGTTGATGCAAAAAAATTGATTTATTCGTTACCTGACGACATAAAAAATCGTTTTTTTGGTCTGTGGAAAGTACCACAAAGACCTGATTATCATCCCGAAGGCAATACGTTAAAACATGTTATAATGGTAGTTAAAAGAGCAATTAAGAATTACCCAAATAACATGAACATAATTTTAGCCGCATTGTTTCATGACATTGGTAAGGATGAAACTCATTCTATAAACCCTAAAACCGGTTTTCCAACTGCATATGGTCATGAAGATGTGTCTGCTGAATTAGTAAAAAAATATTCTGATTGGATTGTTGAAAAAGGTGGAGATCCAGAAATTATTTATTACATTGTTAAAAACCATATGAATGCACATAGATTGGATCAAATGAAACTATCAAAACAAGAAAAAATAAAATCAGACCCAAACTTTGGGGATTTAGAAAATTTTGAAAAATTAGATAAAGGTGGTTTAGATTTATAATAATATTTATATATATTATGAAGATTTTAATTACAGAACGCCAACTAAAATTAATTTTAGAAACTGACGATGTTGAAGATAAAAGTATAGAAGATATACAAAAAGAATTAGTTTATGTCCATAAAAAAGATATCGGTAAATATGGACCTAAAAAAGATGGTGTTGATGGTATTATGGGACCAATGACCAGAAAGGCCTATGAAGAGGTTTATGGTAAAGAATACGTTGGACCTACGTTCTCGACAGATTCGGAAGATATAAACGATAAAAGTATAAAAAATTTCCATAAAATACCTTTAGGTGATAACAATTATCGTTCCGCAGAACCTACGGCAGATGCACTAAAAGGTGTTATATTAAAATATGGAATAAAAAATGTAGTAAGATTTAATGGTGATGGTGGAGATAGTTCTGGATTATCCATAAAAGAAGAAAAAAGAGTTTGTGAAGAAAATGGGTGTAAATTTTATAAATTATCATCCACAAAAGATCAAGATAAAGTAAATGAATTGTTGGATAAAGGAAATACATTAATTCATTGTCATCATGGTGCTGATAGAACTGGTGGTAATGTTGGTGGTTGGTTATATAAAAAGGGATGGGGTGACACAAAAAAAATATGGGACTACACTACTCAATATAATGGTTGGAAGAGAATGATAAAAAATTCACCAAATAATTTTGTGAATGGTGGTTATTTAAAACAAGCACAAAAATTTGGTGTTATTGATTTAGGACATGCAAAATCTTTGATGTAAGTTAAAAATATAATAGAGATATTTATATAAAAAGAAATATAATGGGAAAACGTTTTACAATTACAGAATCCGAAAAAAATGAAATAAGAAAAAAATATAATTTGATTAATGAAGGTGAAGGGTTTTTCGGTCGTTTTGGTAGATTTTTTAATAAACCTACAGCTCAGGATGCGGCTAAAGATGCATTAAGATCACAAGGTTATAGTCATATGGGTAAAGACAATTCTAACGACAACGAAGACACTTATTATACCGTTTTTAATGGTCAAAAATTTTATCCCGATCAAATAGAATTTGCCGATAATCAAGATATGGGTGAGATTCCTCGTGTTGAAGGTGATAAATTAATAATCGCAAATCCAATGTGGAGAGAATAATATGAAATTTTTAGAGATATTAGAAGAATCCAAAGAAGAACAGTTTGAGGAATTTTCTGGCAAAAGATTAAAAGGTGCTACAAAGATTGCGAATACCGCAAAAGAAAAGGGTGGTTCTTCTATGTTAACTTATCATCATTTTGTGGTTAAATTACCTTATTATAAGAAAGCATCTGAAGGTAAATTTGATGTTGAAAAATCCAAAAAAGAATATAAAGAACTATTGGATAAATTATGTAAAACAGATGATCCGAGTTTGGGTCAAGTTGAATTTCAAAAATTAGTTGGTAAAATAGAAGTGTTGGGTGAGTTACTCATAAAACACAGGTAAGATACACCGAGTTTAGATACTCGGATTAGGACCGGGATGGTTATATTCCGCGACAAGGACAAGAATTCGCTACTCTTGTCCTATTTTGTTTTTGTTCTATTTTTTTATATATTTATTATTATGTTCTTTAAACCAAAATTTAAAAAAATAGATAAAATTTCATACAAAGGATATGAAATTCCAATATATTCAAACGGTGATGAAAAATACGTGGGATACCCACAAAAAGAAGGTGTTGATGTTGAAGAAAATAAAATTTATAGGATAGAGGATATTGGTGAATTAAAAACTGGTATTTTTTTAATTAACAAATATGGTGATGACGTGGATACTACTGAGTTTTTTCCAAAATCAATAGGTACAATTAAAATAAAAAATTCAAAAAAAATGAACGAGCTAAGATTAGAAAATATAATAAAAAAATACCTTAAAGAAGAAATTGAGAAGATAAATGAGAAAGATGATTGGAGAATAAAATCAAGATCTCAAAAACTTAGTTCGGGAAAATTTAAAAATATACCCACAGATTTTGATGGTATTGTACAAAAAGTAGTACAAGAACTTGAGGGTGGATATTATCATCCTAACATGTTAAAAGATGGTAGAGTAAAAGACCAAAGATATGCAGGTTCGGGTGAAACCATGTTTGGTATAGATAGAAAAACGGGAGGTAGTATCAATACAACGTCTGCCGGTAAACAGTTTTGGTCAATAATTGATGGTCAGAACGCAAAAAATAAATGGAAATGGAATTATTTCGGTGGACCGTTACAATCTCAATTAATGTCTTTAATACCTAAAATGATGAAACCATTGTATGACCAATACTGTAAATCATATTTATCACCAAAAGCAATTCAGATAGTTAATTCAACACCACCGTTAATGTTCCATTTTGTTTATGGTGTTTGGAATGGACCGGGTTGGTTTCAAAAATTTGCAAAAAAAATAAATTTACAAGTTGCAAATGGTAATTTAGATCCTGTTTATTTAACTAAATCCGCAGTAAGTCACAGAATAAATAGTGGTAATAGTTTGATCGCACAGGGAGGTAGAAAAATAAGTAACATGGTTGCTTAATATATTTTAAATAAAAAAATAATTTATTATGTTACTTTTAATTTGTGTTCCATCAATTTATCTATTAAAGATATTTCTAACACAGAGATATGAAAATAGAAAAAATTTTTAAATCCCCAATTTGGGGATTTTTTATGTTATAATAGTTTATTTAGTCCTTAAAAATATTTATATTTAAACTAGTATGTCAAATATTTCGGGATTACTGATTAAAGAATCATATAACTATGTTTTACAGTCAGATATTACAAGTGGTATTGTTTATAGAATAGGTGGTGATATCCCCGTCAATCCGATATTTTCGTCGGGTATGACAATAATGGGCACATTGAAATACCAAGATGGTTCCGAATCATACGGTTATGTTTTAACATCGGATTCAAGTGGTAATGCAACTTGGAAACCAATTTCAGGTGGTACTGGTGGTACAACAGTAACAGGTGGGACATTTGATTCAAGTACAAAAGTATTAACTCTTTATAATTCAGATAATAGTAATGTAATCGTTACAGGGTTCACTGATACATTTATTAGTGGTGGGACAGTATCGGGAACTTCAATTGTTTTTAGTTATAATGATGGTAATAGTTTTACTCTAACCAATATTACACCATATTCACTATTTGAGTCGTTTACATCTTCAACTCAAAACAATCTTTCACAAAAAGTAAATAAAGGTGGTGACACAATGACGGGACAATTAAATGTCCCATCACTATCGTCATCAGGTAGTGTAACGGCTTTCACTTATTTTGGTGATGGTAGTAATTTAACGGGTATTCCTAAAGCGGGTGGTGGTTCAGGTGGTCAAATATATTATCTGAATATATCTAATACCCAAGATGGGTATTATGAATTTTCTCCAACACCAACATCCGGGATAGAACAAATAATATCAGCAACAACAGGGTCAACACAAACGGTATATATTGGTGGGTTTTTAACTCCTTCTAATATACCTAATTTAACACAACTTCCGATAGGAATTGTTGGTTTTTATCTTCATGCAAAAACAGGTTCTGTAAGTGCCGCTTTTAACATTTATGTTGAATTATATAAAAGATCTTCGGGTGGAACAGAAACTTTATTATTAACAACGGAGACTGTTCCTGTTGTGTCTACAACAACTCAGATGTATATTTCTGATGCTTATTTTTCGGGTGCTACGTTGGATCTTACCGATAGGTTATTAGTTAAGATATATGGACAAAATACTTCTAATTCAACTGAAACAATTTATTTGTATAGTGAGGGTAGTAATGAATATAGTTTTGGTATAACAACAATACCATCATTCATTGATACATATGTTACTGGTTTAACATATTCAAATAATGTTTTGACATTAAATCAGAATGAAGGAAAATTACCTTTAACTGCAAATATCGTATCATACAAATTCTATTATCAAAACACGGCACCAACAGGTACAGGGACTGCATCAATTGACGAAGGTTCAGTTTGGCAACATTCTGAAACAGGTGTGGAGTATAAATATAATTATGATGGTAACAGCTATCAATGGATACAACAAACATTACCTGTTGGTCCTCAAGGTCCTCAAGGTGTTAATGGAACAAATAACATTGATTCAGGGACAACAACAACTTTTACAGGTGTATTAATTGGTGATGGTGTGGTTGTATCTGCGGCGAGTATAACTAATGTGATTGGTTATATACCTGAAAATGTTGCAAACAAAGAAACTGTTGCGTTGGACAGTTCAAATACAAAATATCCAACAAATAATGTTGTTAATAACGCTTTACAATCTTTTAGTGATGAAGTAGATTATGCAACAATGATAAATCAAAGAATATTATTTAATTATTAAACTATGGCTTTAAGAAACGACGCAATTGTAAGGGTTGCAAATGAATTAAATAGTGGTATTGCGGTATTAAACGGAACCACAATTGGAACATTAGGTAGCAATACAAATGGTGTTACCATTGAAACTGCTGGAACATATGGGACAAGAATAATTTCGTTGATCGCTTCAACAGATGATGCATCATTATCACCTAACGTATTCCTTTATATTTTAAGAGGTGGTTCAACAGTTGTTCCAATTGGATTAGTTAACGTTCCAATATCCGCAGGTAATACGAATGCTGCTAGGTTTGTAACGGACTTTTTGAATGGAACAAATATTCCTGGTCTCCCAATAGATAATACAGGGAGACAATATATTCCATTGGTGGCTGGTGATGTTTTAAGAGCGACAACATTAGCTAACTTGACGGCAGGTAGGTCCTGTTGGATAACATCATTTGCGCAAGATTTTGTCGCACCTTAAAATTAATAATTTATGAATGGACTTGCAAATGGAATGTATGGTGGTGATTTGGCAAATAATATCAATACTCCGTGGATTGATTTCTCGGAGCAGTCTACTATTGTGGGATGGGGTAGTTATACAAGAAAAATAATAAAATATAAAGTGGTAGGTAATATGGTTTATGTTTTTGTGAGTATTGCTGGAACATCAAACTCTACATCATTGAATTTTTCATTACCATTTATAATTAAAGGGTTATTGGGAATTCCATATTCATATTTAGCAGACAATGGTTCATTTCAATTAGGTTTCATTGCACAAACTACAAGTCCTACAAATATATTAAATGCATATAGATTTACAGCATTTAACAATGCAACTACAACATTTACTGCATCTGGAATAAAAGAAATATCTTGTCAATTCTTCTACGAAATATAAATATAAAAACTATGACATACAATTTTAATTTTAACATTGAAAAAGATGGTTCACCTTATGGAACCACAGACACAGCGGCAACATATATTGCACAAGAATTAGACAGAAGAATAACTTCTGATAAACCTCTATTGGAGTATAGAATCTCAACAGAATTGAAATCAACATCAGAAGTTGTTTTAACAGAATCAGAAAAAAATCATCTATTATCTGTTCTAACATCACTTCCGATTGATAATTATTTCAAAGGACAATTAACACATCCTTTGGTAACAGATGTTGTTGATGGAGTTCCTGTTAAGGTAACAAGATGGCAGTTAAGAGCGGAACTTGCAATTCAAGGATTGGAAAGTGATGTTACAAATGCAATTAATGCTCTTCCATCAGGAACACAACCTGAACAAGAACTTAAAATAAAAGCTCAATATGCTTGGGATTACTCAAACTATATTGAAAGAGATAGTCCAACCGTTAGTATGATACAAATGGTTTTAGGATTAACAGACCAACAAGTGGATGATATATTCATAAGTGCATATCAAATTGAAATCTAATGGCATTAAACTTTCCAACAGGAGCAACACCTAATCAAATATATACTTCAGGAGGAATCTCTTGGAAGTATAACGGTTATGCTTGGGATGCATATAATGAATATAATTTGATAAGAAGATTTGCGTTATCAGGATCAAATCTTTATTGCGGAGTTGCACCTGTTACAACAACAGGTGTTGCAACAACAGAGTCCGATTTGGTTTGGACGATAACAAGATTAACAACATCAAGTGATGGAAGTGTTAGTGCTACGGCAACAGCACAACCTGTTGGTGGGGTTAATTGGGTAGGGTATTTAACACATAGTTATAGTTAGATATGGCAACACGTTGGGCAGTAACAGGTGGAACATGGTCTTCAACATCAACATGGAATAATGGTGCAACATTGGGTATTCCCACATCATCTGATGATGTATTCTCCAATGGTTTCACTGTTACTATGAATGTTAATTCTACGGTGAACAGTTTAAACAATAGTGCAAGAGCAAGAGATATTGCTACACCGCAGATGACGGCCAACAATGCTCCAAGTCCTTATGTTGCTGCTGCTAGCACTGTTTTTGCCGCTGGCCAAGAAGCATATAGAGCTTTTGATAGAAACTATTCAACATCAACCTATTGGACTAGTAACGGTCTTCCTTCTTGGTTATCATTTGATTTTGGTAGTTCTATTATTATAGATGGTTATACCATTTACGGAAGTAATAGTGTTAATGATAATCCTCGTAACTGGACATTTGAAGGAAGTAATAATAATACTAGTTGGAATATATTACATACAGTTACAAGTGCAACCGCAATACCTGCTGGTGGAACATATTCAATATTCTCCATAGGTAATCCAACAGCATATAGATATTACAGAGTTAATGTAAGTAATAATGGTGCTAGTTCAAATACAAGAATAACAGAACTCGAACTCTACCAACCAGGAACAGCTGCATTGGCTGCGGGTGGGTCTTTCAACTTCAACACAGCAGGTGTATCTGTAACTTGTACATCCACTTCATCATCTCTATCAATAGGTGCGACAAATTTAATAACAATTACCGCTACAGGAGGGACAGTAACACTTAATTTAGCAAGCACTGTGACTGCATTAGCAACAGTCGGAACACAGATGTTCAATCACACAGGAAATTGTGATTTAATATTGAATGGTATTAGATTCAATGGAGGTAATGCAAGTGGTACTGCGTTTTGTATAAATAAAACTTCAACAGGTACTATAACGATAATAGGTGATATGTTCGGCGGTGGAAATGGGGGGACAGCTTATGCTCTCAACTCTATTGCTGGAAATACGGTAGTTGTGGGTAATGTTAATGGTAATAGTACATTAGCATCAATAAATCAAACTGCCGGTAATATAACTATTACAGGTAATGTACAGGGTAATACTTCTGGTACTAGGGGTGTTATACTAAATAACGTATCTTCAATTCTGATAATCAACGGTAACCTATTTGGTGGTTTTAATGTTAATGCTGAAGCGGTATTTATCACATCCGCGGCATCTGTTCTAATTAACGGTGATGTATATGCTGCGGCGTCTAATGGATTAATAACAACCGCACCAACAACAATAAATGGTAACATTTATGGCGCCGCTGCTGTCGGAGTATCAACAACTGCACCACTTATAATAAATGGTAGTGTTTTTGCAAGAGCGACTGCGGGTATTTCAACAACATCCGCAATTGCTATAACTGTAAGTGGTGATGTTTACGCCTCATCAACATCTGTTGGTATCTCATCAACAAATACAAATAGTAATGTCAACCTAACAGGTAATATGTATAACACATTGGGAAGAATGGCTATATGGTGTCCTAACGTATTTATCAGCAATAGTGCAACAACACTTTGGAGAATGGATATAGGTGGAGGATTAACAAGAACATTATATTCCGCAGATAGTTTTCCAAATTTACCTCCAACAAGTGATGTTAGAAATTTGATTCAATATGGACCTGCAAGTGGTTTAACAGGAACAATGATTGTTGCATCTCCATCAGATATAAGAGTTAATGTTCTAACTGATAATACAGTTGGAACTGCGAATATAACGGCACAAGACATATTAAACTTTATAAACACAAGTTCAGACCCACTAGCTGTCAGGATGAGAACAATGCTAACAGATAATTCGGCTGGACAACTAATATCAGAATATAATTTTGTATAATGGCAATAAGATGGGCAATAACAGGCGGTAGTTGGTCAAACATAACAACTTGGAATGATGGAACAACATTGGGAATACCAACAGTTGGTGACGATGTATATACCAATGGGTTTACGGTATTAGTTGACACAGGGTTTACAGTGAACAGTTTGAACAATAGTGCTAAATCTCTTGGTAGTAAAGCAACTCCCAACATGACATCAAATGGGTCACCATCAGGTTTTGTGATAAGTAATAATAGCTCATCAATTAGTTATTTGGCATTTAATGGTAATGCTTTATCAGAAAATCAGGGATGGCAAGCGGGTGCCACCACAGGATGGATTGGTTATATACCCGCAACACCATTCATTGCAACAAGATATGTATTATCCCAATGGTGGATATCAACATACGGTGGAGGAAACGTAAATGCACCAACAAGTTGGAATTTTGAAGGTAGTAATGATGGTGTAAGTTGGACTATTTTACACAGTGTATCGGGATTTGCATTAACCGATTCTGTTGTTTATACCAGTCCATTATTTTCAAATACAATTGCATATTCAAGATACAGGGTAAATTTATTGACAATAAATGGTGGAACTAACACTACAGTGGGTGAGGTACAGATTTTTGCGGGTAACAATAGTATTACAACAACTGCAGGAGGAAACTTTAACTTTAACACATCAAATATAACCGCAAATCTATCAGGTGCGTTAAACCTATCAAGTTTGGTTGTCAATTCAACAAGTGGTGGAACAATTACAATAAATGCACCTGCCGCAAGGATACCTTTAACTCTTAATGGATTACAACATAGTGGAACAGCTAATTTAATAGTTAATACACTTGGTAATGTAACATTAGGTCTTATTGGTGGAGCACAAATAACCCATTCATCGACAGGAAATTTAACATTATTTGGTGACTATTTTCAACATACAACAACTAGTGCTGGTGCATCAAACCAAACAATAGCTTCAACAGGAACAGGTAATATTATAGTTAATGGAAGTTTAATTGGTCAACCATCAGGTAGAGGAGGTGAAACATTATTATCAAAATCAACAATAGGGACAATTACAATAACAGGTAATGTTTCTTGTGTTGGTAATATAACAATAGCGGCTGGAAGTATAACACAATTAACAATTGGTGGAAATGTAACAAATGTTAGTGGTAGTGCAAACGCCCAAATACAACTTGGTTCGCCAACCGTGACAATAAGTGGAAACGTTTCTAATGGTGGAACAAACCTTTTTCAATCAGGTGGTGTAATAAATGTTGGTGGAAATGTAACAAATTCAAGTACCACAAACTCAACAATATCAACAAACTTCACAACAATAAACGTAAGTGGTAATGTTTCAACCTCAAATGTTGGGGCGGCTGTTGCATCTGCGATATCAAGTAGTATAAATATATTAGGCAATGCAAGTGCCTCAACAAGTGCTGTTGCGGTATCTGTTACAAACTCAACCGCACAAGTATATTTGAGAGGTGATATGTTCAATATTAATGGTAAAATGGCAATCTACGCACCAATCATATGGTTAGACCAAACAGGAACAACCCAAGCAAGGTTTTTCACATCAGGTGGTGCAGACAGAACACTTTATTCAGACAACACATTCCCAAATCAACCACCACTATCAGATGTTAGATATCTAACCCAATTCGGACCATCAAGTGGACTTACGGGAACATTAAGAATGACATCACCAACTGACGTTAGAAGCGGAGTTGCAACAGATAATACAGTTGGAACCGCATTATTTGATACGTCACAATTATTAGCGGAACTTAGTGCAAGTTCAGATCCGATAGCTCAAAGATTGAGAATAGCCGCTACACCTGAGATACTTGGTCAATTACTAGCAGCATATAAAAGATAACCTATGGCACAACAATGTTTAACATGGAACGACGCAACTTTAACATGGTTAGATGCCAATATAACTTGGGTAGAGGCTTGTGTCATATCAAAAATTGTAAATTTTTCAGGTCCACTTAACAGAAATAAGAAATTATCGAAATTTGTTAAAAATCTACCAGAAGAAGATAAAAAAGTATTAATAGGACTGATAACAAGAATAAAAACGGAACAAAATAAAGAATTGGTCATCACTAGTAATAAATCAAAAAATACCGATGTTGATGTAACAATTAAGGATATGAAACTATTTATAAAAGAAATAAGACAAATAAACGTAAAAGTTATAGTTTAATATGGGTTACAAATTATATACCGACAAGACCAATAAATTTCAATGTACTGTACAGGTTGAAGGTACTTCTTTAAGTAATTCTCAAGCTAGAGTTATTTTGGAAACAAAGAACGAAATGTCATATCTTTTTAGAGGTAAATTATTTGATAATGGTGTGTGTGAATTTAATTTACCAAAATTAAAAAATATCCTTAGTGAAGGTGAGGTTGGTACAATAAAATTGGAGATCATAGCCGATGATGTACATTTTGAACCTTGGAGTTCAGAATTTGATGTTGTTTCAGATAAGAAGGTTAGTGTAACAGTTCAAGAACAAGTTGAAGATAAAAAACCTAAAATTGTGGTTAATGAAATTACTTTAACTCCAACAACCACAAAAAATCAAATTGTTGAAAAGAAAATCGTAGAGAAAAAGGTAGTAGATAATAAAGTTACAGAAAAACCAAAAGAAACAAACAAAGTCGGGATGTCGAAAAGTGAATTTATTAAGATGTATTTTAATAGATAATTTATTCTACTTTATTCCAAACAGTTTCTTCTTCCCCCACCTCTTCATTATTATTAGGTTGTATTATACCATCTATTGTATTTTCATTTTCTATAAATCCATCCACAACTTCTTTTACTGCACCAAATTTAGTTAATTTTGATATAACATCATACTTCAATATTTTTTCAGAAGACATAAACTTGAATGCAATCCAAATTGTTATTGTACATAAAGAAACATAAAAAATCCAAAATTGAACATTAAACGGTCTTAGTAATCCTGAGATACCATATGCAATAAACATAATTAAACATATCAACCCAATAAACCTTTTGGTTGATATTTTATTACTATCTGAAAGTAGAATCGTAAAAAACTTCCTCATATTTATAAATATAACTTCATTTTTTTTATTTTGATATTATATTTATCTATATGAAAATTATTATAACAGAAAATCAATTAAAAAGAATAATTCTAGAACAGGACCCCGTAGTAGAAAGGGGTCAAGCGTTAGAAATTAAATTACCACCAAATAGTTTTCCAAGTGGTCAATATAGACCAATAAATACACAAGCTATAGATGGTGCACTAGCTCAAATTAATGGGTATATTTCAAAATACCCAAAAAATACGGCAATAAATGTAACCATAGAATCTTCGGAGTCTAAAGTACCAAATAGTGGTGTTGGTTTGAAACCCGGAGATCTTTCAAGATTAAGGGCTGAAGAGGTTAAAAATTATTTAGATAAGAAATTACCACAAAATGTAAATTTAATAATAGATAATAAAGGTGCTCAAGGACCTGATTGGGATACTAAAAAAGGTTCAAAACACCCCGATTATACAGCTTGGCAATATGTAAAGTTGTTTGCATCTGTTTCGGGTGAAAAAGAAACACCAGTTAATACCGGCACCACTACAAACAATATTTGTGATTTTAAAGAAACAATGAATGGTGGTGTTGCGTACCCAAATAACAATTTCTTAGGATATAGTAAATCTATTGATATATCAAAAATGCCGGTCGGGTCTAAATTTAAAATTGTTATGTATCCACGTATGGTTCCTGATATGTTAGTTGTAAGATCGGGTAATAAAATTATAAATACGGGATTTGTTGGTGACGAACCAAAAACTTACTGGAATATTATGTTGGGAACAATATTGTATCACACATATGTTAAAAATGGTCAAAAAATACCCGGTATGTTCCCAAGTAATATAAAAAATATTCCCGATCCTTCAAGTTTTAATGATGATGGTGGTTTACAAGAACTTCTTGGTCATGTTGTCAATATAAATTGGTCAAAATCAGGGGAGAGGAATGTTGAAAGAATAAAAAAGGCGGGTGGGTTTTGGACATTCACTTCTGATGTTATAAAAACAGAAGGAAGAGATGAATTATTTCCAGGACGAATAGTTGGTGTTACCAATTTTGTGAAAGATGAATCAATGAATTCTGTTGATATATTTGTATATAGTCCAATTGGTACTACTATTTGGGATATTCAAGGTGGTTGTATGTAATAATTAAACTTTATGAAATTAAAATTACTATTTGAGGAATTATTAGTTGAGGCCACCCCCAGTGAGATATATACAAAATATTATAGTAAAATACCTCCCGCAACATTTATTAAAGTAATTTCAGCAGATCCACAATCAGCGGTAAATCCGGGAGTTGATACAAGTATTGAAAAAAGGGTACAAAGAATTGGAAAGTATTCTAAATTATTATTGTTATTATATGGTAAGGGTACATTGAAATTGGAAGATTTAGATAGAGCCAAGGATTATCTTGGGTATCTATATAAACACAAAATAGCAGTAGACATAAATAAAGTAAATCAACTTAGTGATTTATATGATTTAGTTAAAAAATACATTGTTCAAGATAAAAGAGATATATCTACGATATTAAAATCTTTATCTGAACAAGAATATAAAATTTTACATAACGGAGAAAATTGGTATATTGTTCAACCATTAACCGAAAGGGCATCGTGTTATTTAGGTGTTAATACTGAATGGTGTACAACATGGGGTCCATATTCTTTAAATGATAAACATAAGGGTAAGGATAATTATTTCAGTAGATATAACACACAGGGACCATTGTTTATTATGATTAATAAAACAAATGAAAATGATAAGTATCAGTTTCATTTTGAGTCTAAACAATTCATGAATCCGGCTGACAAACAAATTAATACTGGTGATTTTTTAAATGAAAATCCCGAAATTAAAAAATATTTTTTCCCATCACTTTTTACAAATGTTACTGATCAAAAACAAATAGATGCTCAAATAAAAAGAATGACTGTTTTAAGTGGTGAAGATTCACTTGAGTTATTGAAAAAATCAATTTCTGAAGATGCAACATCAAATCCAATTGTATATGATTTATTAAATAATAATATAGATGGATTGAAAGAAAAGATAGAACATGAACGATTAGTTGATATTCAGATTGGTGGTGGATATGTTAATTTCGAAGTAGATTCTTACAGAAGTTATAGTACAATTGGTGATGTGGAAAGTGTACTTGCGGGGTATAATGGGGACATTAATAGTAGTTATGATAGAATATATGATGATTTAAGAGATAGATTTTATAATGATGATGATGTTGCAATTGAACTTGAACCTTTATTCAAAAAATATTATGAAGAAAATTCAGATAAAGTAAAACAAGGTTTAGGTTCTTTTAATTATGAACAATTTAAAAAAGATTATTTTGAAATTTTTTATAAAAGTAGCAAAATACAAGAAGAATTTTTAGATCAATCAACGAGATTAAATCAAGAAAGTTTTGAAGCTGAGGCACAAAAATTAATAAATGATATTGAAAAGTATATAAAAATAGATAATGGTTATCGTAATTCTAACGTCGAATTAAATATTGTATATTTTGTACAATATTTGGTTAAAAATAACATAACAAAAATGGATGGGGAAGGGGGATCCGATTTACTTAATATAATTGAGGATTATATAACGGATAATAATGTTCAAACGGAATATGAATACATTTATGAATATGTGGGGGAAACCGCAGGATGGGATAAAATGGAATATGATGTTGAAAAATTTTTTGAAGAATTAATAGATGATGGTGAGGTAACAAAAGAATGTTTAGAAGTTAGACAAAAATTTAATGATGTATATAGTAAAATTTTCAAAAATAAAGACTTTTTTGAAAATGAACATGTGATTGTAAAAATATTATCTGGTGTTGACTGTTCTGAAAAATCAGTCGAGATACATTTTCAAAATAAAGACACAGGTAAATCTTACAGAGGTAATGTTAAGGTAGAAAATTTAGCGTCATATGTGACAAATTATCAGTTATTTGAAAGTTTTATTAAATTTAAAAAAGTAATAAAATAATTTTTTTTATAAAAGTCAAGATATTTATAAATAAAAAACATTATGGCTAGAGTAGTTAAATTAACGGAATCCCAATTAAAGGATTTGATAAATGAAATAATCCTCAAAGAAGACATTAAACAAAGTTATAATCAAGGTGTTCAAACCGGTACACAAGCAGGACAGAAAGTCAGACAAGCGGTAAATACCGCAGCTGTAAAGGCTGTTAATATAGGTAAACAAATTGTGGTAACGATAGGTAAAATAACATTTAACATTTTTATTGCAGGTGCAACTGTTGTTTATTTAATAGGTAAAGGTCTTTACAAAGTAAGTGCGGCGGTTAGTAATGCAATATTGAAATTTTTGGCCTCAACAGGTAAGGCCGTTGTTAGTGGTGCTCAAGCAGTTGGAAAATCGGGAATGGATGCATTGAAAGCGGCTGGTATCGCAATCGAAAAAGGATCACAAGCTATTTTACAAGGACTTAACTCAGCAAAAGAAGCTACATTCGGTGTTGTTAAGTGGGTTATACAGGCATTCAAACAATTTGGTGTTCAGGCATGGGCAAAAATATTAGTCGGTGCCGCTGCTATTAAAGAATTTGGTGGTGCTGTTTCAGGTTGGTTGGGACAACAGTGGGGTACAATACAAAATCAAGTTGGTGTTGCTTGGGATAAGGCAGCAAGTTGGGCATCAGGTGCATATAATAAAGCCAAACAAACTGTAAGTAGTGCGTACAACACCGTTAAACAGGGAGTGACTGGTTTTGCAAATAAGGCGGCAAATGTCGCTGGAAATGTTTGGGGTGGTATTAAAGGTTTCTTACAAGAAATGTTTGAAAGATATCACAGTTTTACCGGTAAAAATACTTTAAGTATTTTATCTGAAGCAATTGCTTTTAACGGAAAATCAATTCTATAATTGAGAAAATACAAATTAAAAAAGGGGAGTTTAACTCCCCTTTTTTATTGACCTTGTGTTTTATTTTTTATTAATATTTTGTTCCACAATGTGGACAAAATTTATGGTTATCTTTCTTACGTTTTGCACCGCATTCCGTGCAGTAAACCACTAAATCGTCCTTAGTGCATGGTTTTTCCTGCATAGGTTTTATTCTCCACCAGTTAGTATGAAATGAATAATATTCGAAACTTGAGTTATCATAAACAAATGATTGATCGGAATTTGAACCCTTCTCAACCCTACCCGTTTCAATTTCTCTCGATTTTTTATCAAGTGTGGATTTAACAGAACTTGAAAATAATATTGGTTCATTTGTGGTAGTATAAGTTCCCGATGTACTACTATAACTAACAGTGCCAGATGTTGTTGTGTTATATACACCAATATCACCCGTGTAAGAAAAAGAACCACCCACATTTGTTGCAGTCCAATTTACATTTGGAGTGATTGTATTATACAGTTGTGGTTTATTTTCATTGTAGAAACTAACAGTAACATCACCATTTTTTGCAATTGCATTTTGTACTTCTTCATTATTTCCGTCGACAGTATAAGTTTCAAACAAAAACTTTTTGGCTTCATCAAAGTATCTTTCTAAAAATACCCTTTCACCAGGACGAAGGATAATTCCATTACCAATAGAACTACCATTCATTTCAATTTTTGCTAAAATCTTATTTTGTGTGGGATTATAAAGTTCGATCTCGAACTCATCACCGTTGTTCATATATACGGTGTCTACGTTTTGTTTTAATCTTTGTTTACCCTTGGTAATAAAAGATTGTGGTACAGCAAGACCACTTTGAAGTGAAATTCTTCTTCTCATTTTCCTTATATTTTTTTGTATTTGAACCCGAATTCGTTGGTATCAATTCCAACTCAAATGTTACTTAAACACTTCCGATTCAATCACAAGGTCTACAATAAATATATATGAATTTTTAAAAAATGTCAATATTTATAGTTATAATAATATATCCAAAATCCTATTTAAATGGCTAAGGCTAAATCCGCAGTAGAAACAGTTGCTGGTACAGTAAAACCACCAATCTCTTTCAAAGAATTCGCTAAAGAACCTGTTAAAGGTTTAATGTTCATTTGTATAATTGCTGTAGGTTATCTTTATGTTGATATAAAGATGACTAACTCAAATACACAAAAAACAATGAACGAAAAAATAACAAAATTAGAAGGAAAAGTTGATCAATTAACTGAAGCTCTTCGTAGATCCGATAGTACATTGTCCGCAGCGGCATCTAAAATTGCGGTATTACAAGAATTAGGAAAAATTAAGTAATCATGAAAAAACTATTATTTTTCTGTATTTTATTACTTTCTTGTAACTCAAAAACCATTAAAATGGAAAAGGTTGACAATACAACTTCTACCATAGATTCTCTGATACAACAAAGTAAATTAAATTCAGAAGTAGCACAAGAAGCCTCTTCCAAATCTGATTCTGCAATTACAGGAAAAGTAGAAAAAACTGTAAAAAAGATTCAAAAAATGGAAAATGAAATAAAACAATTAAAAGAAGAAAATAATGAACTTAAAAAAATACTTTATGATATTGACAATGATCGTGGTGAGCCATATATCATTCGCACAATATCCGACTACGAAGATTATTAAAGGTGAGGAAGTTGTTATAATGACCGTACCTCAAGCCAAAGCAATTGATAATAAATTTTTATTATTAAAAGATAGTATTAAATTAATAAATGTTTCTTTATTTCAAAATAAAGAAAATTTGAGATTAACAAGTGAATCATTAATTAATACAAATAAAAATTTATCAAAAACACAAGATTCCTTAAAAAGAACTTTATTATTAAATGACGTTTACGTTAAAGAAATTGAAAAATATAAAAAGATGGAATTTGAGGATAAAAAAGTAAAACAAAGAGTAACGATTGGTGTGGTATCGGCACTTGTTGTTTGGTTAACCATCTTTATAACTGGTATAAGTCAATAATAAAAATAAAATCCGTATCCTATGAAAAAATTTTTTAAAAATTTATTTAGTGACAACAACGATATAAATGAAAAATCGGTTGTTGGTTTTGCATCTTTTGTTGTAATGGTAATATTTGCCGTTGCAGACATCGTAACAGGTTCTTTAGGTAAAGAATTATTAGTTACAGACTTCATCTTTAATTCGTTCCTAATTATGACATTGGGGTCATTTGGTATTGCCTCAGTTGATAAATTTATCGTTATGAAACATGGTAAACCGGCAGAAGAAACAAATGAAGAAACAGTAGAATAATAAACAATAAATAAAAACAAAAAACAATGGATTTAAACAAATTAAAAGGACATGTTCCTGACACAGTGATCGGACAAATTCCCGATGTTATGGCTAAATTTAACATAAACACACCCTTGAGATTATCTCATTTTCTTGCTCAGTGTGGACATGAAAGTGGTGGATTTAAGTTTGTAAACGAGAACCTTAATTACGGGGCAAAAGGTTTATTAACTACGTTTAAAAAGTATTTCCCAACTCAGGCACTTGCAGAACAGTATGAAAGAAAACCTGAACTAATTGCATCGAGAGTTTATGGTGGAAGAATGGGTAATGGTGCTGAACCAACAAAAGAAGGTTATAAATTTCGCGGCAGAGGTTATATCCAATTAACCGGTAAAGCAAATTATACTGAATTTGATAAAGTTGTTACTGAAAACATTTTAGAAAATCCTGATTTAGTTGCGACAAAATATCCATTACTATCTGCGGCTTGGTTTTGGGGTAAAAATGGATTAAACACATTAGCCGATAAAGGTGCTACTGATGTTGATGTTACTTCAATTACGAAAAGAGTAAATGGTGGAACTATTGGATTACCTGATAGAATTAAACACTTTAAAGAGTACTATAGTTTACTTAAATAAAAAAGGGAGGTTAACCTCCCTTTTTTATTATTTAAACATTTCTTTTATGTCGGAATCTGTACCCAAATCAACATCTTTAGATGTTGCCATCATTTCATCATCGATTATTTTCTCTGATTTGATTAAATCGTCCCATTTATTTTTAGATACAAAATAAGAATCTTGTATTTGTCCACTAGATACTTCACTATTTGAATCATATAAACAATAAAATGATTGTTGATTTGGTTCTGGTGATGTTGAAAATACATGAAGGAAATATTCGGTTCCATTATCGTCCTCAACTATTTTATGATCTATTTTTTGATAATTAACAAAATATTCAACACCATTTAATTTTACCCAATCGTTTTTTAACGAATCGAATAAACCATATTTTCTTGTGTTTTTACTTTGTAATAATTTGATATTATCATTAGCAACATTTCTCATAACGATATCAAATTCATTTTTCATTAAATGTTCAATAATGAAACCGGGACTCTTTTTAAGGGCAATTAATCTATTTTTAAGTAAAGTGTATTCGTTACCAACTTTTTTTATTTCATTTACAAATGATAAATTACTAAATTTATTGGTTATATCATTTTCTCTAGTTGTTGTAATATAAAGTGCTCTTAGTTTTTCGTCCATTGATTGCCAAGATTCAGGTAAAGTTAAAGTACCTAGATTATTGATATATGCCTTTTTAAGTTGTCTATCCATTCTTCTAAATTCATATTGACTACCTGGTCTTTCTGTAATTTGACCTACAATATTTTTTTCCTCCAATTCATCTTGACTATATGGTTTTTCTATGAATAATTCTTTATAATTTTTTAATTGTGGATATATTCCAATTATTTGATCCCAAGACATTGTATTATCACCATCATTTAAAACAGATGTTAAAATAAAACCAGTTGTGTTACTTTTTACTCTTTGTAATGCACCTAAATAATATCTGTCTTTTTTAGGGTTTTTGTTGGTATCAATAACAAAATAAAAACTTCTTCCTTGACTTCTGTAATGACCCCACATATTTGTTCTATTTGGTTGATCAGGTCTCCATGTCACACACCACGGCATGGTACCACCTTGGTCTTTATTTACATTTTCAACATAATAACCATACTTAACTGACATTTTTTGATCTTTAATGTCATAAACCCTAAGACCGCCTTCATTTATTATTAAATTTTGATCTCCTTCCCATAGTGATTTAGAAGCATCTAATCTTTCGGTCGTTGGTTTTGTGTCTTTACCAGAAAAAACATCTCCTCCAAGATCCAAATCATCATCTCTATATTCGTCAACTAATGATCTTATTTGTTGTAACGTATATTTTGTAATATCTCTAAGATTATTTGGATCAAACACACTAAAACCGTGATTACCATCAAAACGAGTTAAAAATGAAATTACTTGAGGTCTTTTTGTTGACAGACCGTTTTGTATTTTTTGGAATTCAGTATATAGTTTTTCAGATTCTATTCTTTGTTCCTGTGTTGGATTTTCACCAAACCATTTGTTTGAGAGATAGTCAAGAAGTTTTTTGTTTTTAACTTCCTCTAACAATAAATCATAAATCAAATTTTTTATTTTCATAAAAACATAAATATATTGATAAATATCTTTTTAAATTAAAAAGATATTTATTTCTCTTTTAAAAATACTGATAGATATCCCGCAATTCTATTACTTTTTTCTGTTATAAATTCAATTTCGTCTTGGTGCAACTCTTTTTTATTACAATATTCAACACCAATTGTACCGATACACCTGTCGGTCACAATATCATTTAATGCCACAATATAACTGGACTTAGTTCCGGTGGCATATGCCGCACTTTTTAAACAATATGATTCTATACAAGGATTATCAAAATCGGAAACATAAATGTAACCATCTTCTAAAATTTTATTCATTGCTCTTGAATATAAAGATATGGGAATATCTTTAAAAACTTGACTCGCTGGACTAACACCAATTTTTGTTATTTCATATGTTATTGAAAATTTTTGAATAGATTTATTTGAAAGTAAAAAATGACCTCCGTTATGGAATTGTGTTATCCAAACTCTATCGGCATCTAATACCTCAGATATGGATCTCAATTCTTGATCAACAATTACATTTTTTTCTAAATCTTTTTTTATTAAATCACCTTTTTTCTTTCTAAACTTTTGTTTAACATATTCCATAATAGTTGGTCCTATTATTGTTGAAATTACCGCAACTATTATTGCACCTAACATACTAATATTTGTGTCCATATTTCTTTATTTCAGGGTGTGATTAACATTTATTCCAATAAATATAAACAAATATATAAATGTCTAATTTTCATTTGGTAATTTGTGTCTAATTTGTTATATTATCTTATGAGTTTAATAATAAATTTTTTTGGTGGTCCTGGTATAGGTAAATCAACACAATCGGCAGGTTTATTTACTGAAATGAAAAAACAACACATGGATGTTGAGTTAACTTATGAATTTCCTAAAATAGTCTCTTGGGAAGAGAATTATTCGGCAATTAAAGATCAATTCTACATTACCGCAAATCAACATAGAAACATAAGTAGGTTATATAATAAAGTCAAATATATTATAGTAGATTCTCCAATAATTTTGGGTATGGTCTACAAAGAAAGATATAACACTGAACCAGAATATCCTGCAATGTTTTATGATAATTCTTTTGATTTTTTTATATTACAATTATTTAAAAAATATAGGAATTTTAATATATTACTAACGAGAAACGATAGTTCGTATGATGAAAATGGTAGATTTCAAAAATTAGAAGAGGCAAAAGAAATTGATGGGGACATCAAAAATAAACTAATAACCTATAATATCCCATTTGTTGAATTTGAAGTCAATGATACGACACATGTGGATATTTTTAATTATATAATTAATAACAATGTATCCTAAAGAATTTGTAAATTACCAAAATAGATTATATTGGATCTATAGAAAGGTAAAAAATGATAGAATTAAGGAAGGATTTGTCCAAGATATTAAAAATTATTGGAATTGTGATTTAGTGGTAAAACACAGACATAATGAGGATGATCTTTTATTGTTTTTAAGAGAAATACCCGAACTAGAGATATTAAATTAATTTCTTTATCTCTTTTAAACATTCTGATGTATACTTTATTTCATTCCTTTTTGCCTGTCTTTCGTAAGGGTGTGTTGAGTAATAATGTGTTTCAAAATATTCCCAATATTTTTTAGTTGACTGTAGATAATGTGTATATTCGTGTATAACGGTTGAAACAATATCGTCTAAGCTTTGTTCGTTTGCACCATATACTATAATTTTATTCTCTTTTGAATTAAAGTCACCATAGAAGAAATAATTTCCTTCTTTTTTGGGTCTAACTCTAATAGATATCTTTATTTTATTTTTTTTCTTTTTATTGACACCCAAATTTGTTTTACACCATTTCATTGCTAAAACCGCACACTTTTTCTTTGCATCAAAATCCGCAGTTTTGTTTTTCATAGTTACTTTGTTTCTACTTTTATTGGTTTATTGGTTTTAGTTTTTATTTTTGTAACATCATTTATCTTATCAAAATTATTATGTATGTCATTCAATATTGCAGAAAATTCATAATTCTCATCATCTTCATTTTTTTTACATAAAATCATTACAAAACTTTTTAATTCAGAATCATTAAATTTTCCTCTCATTTTTGTTGAATTTTTCATTAATTTAAACACCATATATTGAACACGTAATTTTTTTTCTGGTGTTAATTTAAAGTAATTTTCAACCTGTGTGGAAGATAGGATCTTATTAGTTACTTGTTCTAAAAATGCAATAAAAGTTGGGTGATTCACATTGACTGTCATATCTTTTCGTTTATTATAAATATTTTTAAATAAAAAAAAGGGATATATATATCCCTTTTATTTTCCCCATTTACCCCTACTAACGATTTGTGAGATAATTGAGTAAACCGATAGGTCTGAATACGTATCTTCTACGGTTTCACTAACTACATCCTCTTTATTCAACAAAACTAACTGTTTTAATCTGTTTATTTTGTCCATTTTTCTAAACCAAAGACCTGTTTGGGATAATTTAACTTCTTCGGGTGTTTCCAACCTCGTTCCCACGGAAATATTTCCTGTACCGTAAGTTAATTGTTTTTTACAGAACATTTCATATTGTTCTCTCATAATTCTTTTGAATTCTTTAGTCATTTCGGGGTATTTTTCCTCGATTTCCTTAATTGCGGGATTTACTGTAGATTTTTCTTCTGACATATATATGTTGTTTTTATTAAAATAATTAAAAATTACCGAAAAACCAAATATTTATAAAAAAAGTGTATAATGGCATCAAAAGCATCAAAAGAAGAAAAACAACCTGAAGGTTCTAGTTTACCAAAGCACAAACAACTCATTCAAATGTTGTCATTTAGAGTTGTTCCCGCTTATTATAAGGAGATTGAAAAAGTTGCGGATAAGAAAAAGGTAACCGTTTCAAGACTTATTAGAAGTTATATCAAAGAAGGTATGAAGAGAGATAAAGAATTATCAAGTTCTGAAGATAGAGAATTCAGAGTATAATTATTTACTAAATCTCTTATAGGAATTTTGACTTATGAAATTCAACTGAACTCCACCGATAAATTCGTGGAGTTCTTTTTTTCCTGTATAACTCATCGCAGATCTCAAATATGAATCAAAATTATTAATCCACCCTTCTAATGTGTATTCAACCTTATGTGTTCTAACAACACCTTCAGATGTCTTTAATTCTTCTTTTCCCCACGATTTTTGTACTTCTTTTGTGCTCATTCCTCTAAATGTTTTGAATAATGGTGTACCTGCCTCAAACATTTTTTTAGCTTCTTCGGAATATTGGTCTATCACTATGTGTTGATCAAAATGTGGTTTATGTGATTGTCGTAATCTAGTTGTTTCACCCGAACTTTCGAGAGATTTGTTTAATATTGATCCTAACATAACATAATCCGCACCTAACGCGAGTGCCTTTATGATGTCAGAATATGATTTGAATCCTCCATCCGCAACTATCTTAATATTTGGAAATTCCATATATTTTTTAACATCATAACACTCTTCAATTAGTGATGCCATTGGGAATCCAACACCAGTCTGAACAGTTGTTAAACAACCACCACCATTACCTATACCAATTCTAATATAATCGACACCTATTGAACAATATTCCGCAAAAGTCTTGGGGTTTGCAACATTCCCAATCATTAAGACCATTTTATCACCATATTTTTCCTTTGCGGTCTTAGCGGAATCGTATAACGCCCTCATATGGCCATTTGCAATATCAATTAACACATAAATTTTGGAATCTGTTAGAATTTCCACATCACCATTTATGAAAATTTCATTAAATTCATCTAATCCATATGAATTAAAGTGTGTGTCATTATAATTTTGATCATAATAACCCTCACCTCTTGGGACTACAGATCTAATACCCAAATTACCAAAAAGTTTGTGATTATCTTTGGAAATGACCGTATCCATCGGAGCGGTCATCAATGGATAGTAACCATTATCATACTTTGGGTTAATTTCTTTTCTGGACCTGATTGGTGAAATATGTGCAGGTTCAATTAGTAGATCATCAAAATCAAATAATGTAAATTCAACATTTCTCATTTGTATTTATTTTTGTATTTTAAATTTAAGAAATTTTCTTTAATAAAAAAAATTGGTGATTAAAAAGTATTTATAATATTATGGAAGGTAGATTAATATCAGAAGAAACGGTAAAAAAAGTGTTAAATGACCTATTAAATGAGGAAACGTCCAAAGTTAATAGACAGGAATATAATAGAGTGCAATATAAAATTGAGGAGTTACAAAACTCATTATCTGAAACAATAAAGGAATTTAGAAAATTAGAGGATAGTATTCCTGAAGGTTTAAAAACATTATCTAATGGTAGAGTTTCAACTATTTCCACAAATTTATCTAACACACAAAAAATTTTATCGCAATTAAAAGAAAAAATAAGACAACATAAAAAGAACAGTCTTAGTCAACAAGTTGATGAAAAAAAGAAATAACTATTCTTTAGTTTTATCATCTGTACTTTTTAGGTTTTTTAACATTTCTTTACCATCTTCGGTTAGAAAAAAAGTTTCTTCCGTATTTTCATCTTCATAAGAATTTATATATCCTTTTCTCTTTAATTCACCTAAAATTGATCCAGTTACAATTACTCTTAAAATATTCTCAAATTCGTTTTCAGTGAAAATCGTATCATTTATATCTGAACCATTTTCTATGAACTTTTCTGTCAATTTTTCACACAGATATTCTTTAGCAAAATCGGTACTTGGTAATTCATAATCTTTAAAAAATCCAGATTCGACCAAACTTTGAACAATTTCATTTGATCTTTCTAATACGACTGGTTGATAAACTTTATTCATTTGTAATTATTTTAGATAAAAATAAAAAAATTAAATAGAAAAAAAAAATAATAGTGTTTTACTTTTTAACAATTTTTATTTATGTTTAAGACATATGAGTAATAATAAAATTTTTGTTCAAATCGCATCGTATAGAGATAAAGAGTTATTGCCAACAATAAAACATGCGATTAGTAGATCTAAATTTCCCGAGAATTTGAGGTTTGTTATATGTTGGCAACATTCAAAAGATGATATATGGGATAATTTAGATGAAATAAAAAATAATGAAAATATAGAAATAATTGATTTTGATTACAAAGAATCAAAAGGAGCGTGTTGGGCCAGAAATATAACACAAATGTTGTGGAAAGATGAGAAATTTTCACTTCAGATAGATTCACATATGAGATTTGTTGAAAATTGGGATGAAAAGTTGATAAACATTTGGGAGTCACTAAATGACGAAAAAGCAATCATTACTGGATACCCCCCAAACTATAATCCAGAAATGGATGAAAGTAAATGGTATAACGTACCACAAATATGTAATGTTTATAGGTTCGATCATAAGTATCCGATGAGTAGACCAATGAATATGGAAGATTGGCAATCTAAGAATTTTCCTGTCAAAGGTGTTTATATATCTGCAGGTTTTATCTTTGGTCCTGGTCAAATAAACAGAGAAGTACCATACGATCCTGATTTTTATTTTTCGGGTGAGGAAGCGGCCATGGCGATTAGGTATTTCACACACGGTTATAATATATATAATTCTCATAGAACAATTGTACATCATTTTTATCAAAGGTTAGATAACCCTAAACATTGGGGTGACCATAATAATTGGGGGAATTTAAATAAAGTTGCACATGATAGATTAGATTGTTTACTTGGTAGAAATGATTTGTTTGGTTTAGGTATGTATGGTTTAGGTAAAGAAAGAACATTACAAGAGTATACCGATTATTCTGGAATCGATTTTGTTAAATGTATTGTACATAAAGATACTGAGAAGGGTATCGAACCTCCATGTTCAAATTCTGAAGAAGGTTGGGACAATGAACAAGTTTATTTCAATGACACAATTTCTTGGGATTATGATAAAATTGAAAAAATAAATAATGTTAGATTTTGGGCGATGATTGTGTTAGATCAGGGGGGTATTGCAATACATAGAGAAGATTTAACTTATAACGAAAATAAAGATATAATCGATGGTAAAATAAATTCTCGTACATTTAAATTTTATAGATCCAAAAATAGGCAAATACCAACACAACTATTAATTTGGCCATACTCTGAAGATTTAGAATGGAAAAGACCATCATATTTTAAAATTTAAAAAAAAATGAAAATACAAGAATTTTTTAAAGACGCTTTTTATATAAATTTAGACGATAGAGTTGATAGACAAGATCACATGAAACGAGAACTATCGAGAGTTGATTTAGATAAATTTGTAAAAAGATATTCAGCAATAAAGGCGGATATTAAAACACCTCAAAATTGTGTAATTGCCAGCGGTAAATCACACAGAAATATTATTGAATATGCCTACAATAATGATTTAGAAAATATTTTAATTTTTGAGGATGATGTTTTTTTCAAAGAAGGTGCGGAGGAACTTATAGAAAAATCATTAGATAGTCTTTCGAAAATAGATAATTGGGATGTTTATTATTTTAGTGCAAATATTTTTGATAACCCAATAAACTTAATTGATGATAATTTAATGTATATCCATGGATGTTATTGTGTTCACGCATATGCTGTCAATAAACAGGCATATGAAAAAATGTTAAAATACGACCCAGAAGTTGATGTCCCAATAGACGCGTGGATTTATCAAAATAATTTTATTAAATATGGTGGATATCCATTGTTAATTTCTCAAATAGATAGTGTTAGTGATAATATTGGTGGATTTCTTGGTTATGATAATATATTCGTAAATGCATACAACAGGCCGGTAAAAAGAATTAATGATGTATGATTATTTAATAGTTGGATCGGGTCTCTTTGGATCTATTTTTGCCAGAGAATTAACCAATGTCGGAAAAAAAGTATTGGTTATAGAAAAAAGAGATCATATTGGTGGTAATTGTTATACTGAAAAAAATTTAGAAATTAATGTACATAAGTATGGTGCACATATATTTCATACTTCAGATAAAGAAGTTTGGGATTATGTAAATAAATTTGTTGAGTTTAACAATTATAGACATCATGTTTTGGCGTCACATAAAGATCAACTATACTCTTTACCCTTCAATATGTTTACGTTTAATAAACTGTGGGGGGTCAATAATCCGGAAGAAGCGATAAAAATAATAGAAAGTCAAAGATATGGAGGTGTACCCAATAATTTAGAAGAACAAGCATTATCATTAGTAGGTAGAGATGTATATGATAAATTAATTAAGGGTTACACTGAAAAACAATGGATGAAAAACCCAAAAGAATTACCACCTTTTATCATAAAAAGATTACCTGTAAGATTCACATACGATAATAATTATTTTTTTGACACATACCAAGGAATTCCAAAAAACGGTTATACAGAATTATTTGAAAAATTATTAGAAAATATTGAAGTACGAAAAAATGTTGACTATTTTGAAAATAGAGAATATTTCAATTCATTATCTAGAAAAATAATTTATACAGGACCGGTAGACAAATTTTATAATTATTGTTATGGTGATTTAGAGTATCGACCATTGAGATTTGAAACTGAAATACTCGACAAAGAAAATTATCAAGGTCATTCAGTTATAAATTTTACAGACATTGAAATACCTTTTACGAGAATTATTGAACACAAACATTTTAATAATGATATTTCTTCTAAAACAATAATAACAAAAGAATATCCAATTGAATGGAATAAAAATGAAGAACCATATTACCCAATAAATGATTTAATAAATCAAAATATATTTAACAAGTACCAAGATTTAACAAAAATGGAAAATAATGTCATTTTTGGTGGTAGGTTGGCGGAATATAAGTATTATGATATGCACCAAGTAATCGCCTCCGCGTTAAAAAAAGTTAAAACAGAAATAGAGACATATTTATAGTTAAAAGTCATTAAGACATAATTAGATAAATTATTCATACATGGATACCGATGGTGAATCGACTAAAAACAATAAAAAACAAGGAAAAAAGATTGGTGTTATACAAAGATACGTCTCTAATGTTAGCGATGTTCTTTCTCCCATTTGGGTTCGATGTTGTACAATATACGTTAATGTCTATAACCGGAAACATTTGGAGAGCCAATATTATTATGTATTTTATATCGGGTCTATTTTTTATTTTTTATTTTTTATTGCGAAAACGTGTAAGTAAATAATTTATACAAAACCTAATCGTTATTGATTAGGTTTTTTCATTTATTAAAAATTCACATTCATCATACTTTTGTTTTAATACAAAACATTCCTCATAGTTTTCTAAATCCTCAAAAATTTTCATTAAATGAATGATTGTGTCCTTATATAATTCTAAATCGTTCTTATAGGACAAAACTGTATTAGATTTTAGGTATTTAATTAATTCATCTTTTTTAACAGAAATTAAAAAGTCATATATAAGATATAGATCCTCTAAATGATATTTTTTTTCTGTTATAACTTTTACAGACTGTAATAGAAATTTTATAGATATTTCCATATTATAAATACATTTATAATTGATGGGTTATTAGAATTTTATCTAGTATTTTAAAACACTCCGTAAATCCCTCTATTTCGATATCCTCTTTGGTATTTTCTTTTAAATTAATTGGTCCGAGCACTATTATATTTTTTATTGATATTGTATAAATCCATCTTTTTGGACAACATTGTTCGACATTAAAATATAAACCTTCTTTGTCAAAAAAATTGTATAAATTTTTTGTTTTATAAAACGATAAAGAATTAGTACTTACAATACCAATATTTGGGAATGTTACGTCAATGAATCTTTTAAATGATTCAGGATACAAATATTCTATAATATACCAATCCATCATACTAGTAATTATTTAGAATAATTCAATTATTTATGGTTTTTGATAAAAATCAACATAATTATTTTTTAATTAAGTTTACGTAATCCACATATTTAGAATGGTTATACACGAGTATTACTACACAGAAGAAAAAAGTACTCTACATGTTGAATTCTCAACCGAAGAAGACGGTGATAATTTTTATAGAGTATTAGACATTGAATTTGATTCCATAGAATATTATAGTCCAACGATAATATCTGAACACGATATATTAGATATTGATGAAGAATTTGTAATTGAATTATTATCTGAATATTTAAAAGAAAACGATTTACCCGAACGGGTAAGTTTGTGATATTTATATTTATGGAATTTTTATCTGACGAAAAAAAGAAGAAATTACAAGAATTTGTAAAATTCGTTAAAAAGGAATTGGATTTAAAAACAGTGCCAACTATTTCTATTCAAAATGGTAGAAAAGAATTAAAGACTACTGCTAGCTATGACTACACTAAAAAAAATAAAATAATTAAAGTTAATGCTAAAAATAGGGCACTTGTTGATGTAATGAGAAGTTTAGCACATGAACTTGTCCATCATAAACAATACGAACAAGGTCGTTTAAAAGTTAAGCCGCCAGATATTGGTGGTGAGATTGAAGATGAAGCTAATGCAAAAGCGGGACAGTTTGTTAAAATGTTTTCAAAAATTGATGAGACAATATATGATGAATAATTTTTTAGTTTATGGTATAAAAAACAAGAAAATTTAAGTATTTATAGTAGATGAAAGTTTTAATAAATGAAAAACAACTTAAACTAATTCTCTCTAAAGATTTGGAGGAAGAAGAGATAAGTGAACAAGATGCGGCAGCAGCACCTAGTGCGGGTACATCATCAAGTGGTGGGGGTTCGGGATATCCACAAGTTGGTAAATGGGAAAGTGGTGTAACTAGAGGACCATCAAATCAAGTTGGTGTAACTAAATGGAGTGATGTTGTTGGATCTATATTAAAAAGAGGTAAAGGAAATCCACTTAAGTAAAATCAATATATTTATATAACATGGAAGATTTATTATTCACAAGAGATGGTAGGTATGTTTCGGGTTTAAATCGAATTATTGATGTAGAAACAGGGTTATATACTGATATTAATAACCCAAATCCATTTTTTATTTGTGAAATGTTTAAAAATCAAAGTATATTCATTTATAGACATTCAATAATGGAATCTACACAGTTATTTAGTAATATAAGAAAATTATTATATCGTTTGATGGAATCGGATATGAATATAATAATGGAATATGAAATAAAATTTGGTAGAAATTTAATCATAGAATCAATCAATTCATTATCAACTGAACAAGTTATAACTGATTCTTGGGAATTTGTAAAAAATAAAATATCTCAAAAATATCCAACACTTGCTGAGGGTTTTTTTGGTGATCTTTGGGATAAAACAAAAGAAGTTGCGGGAAAAGCTTGGCAAGGTATAAAAGATGCGGGTGCATGGGTGTTAAATAAAGGATTACCATGGATAATGGAAAAAATAGAACATTTCATGATGAGTCCTGTTGGTATCGGTTTGGACGTGGCATTAACCGCATTAGGTATTGGTAAATTAGCCACAGGTATAGTTTGGGGTATTCTATTTGTTTGGAAAGTTTATCAATTATTAAGTGGTAAAACTGATTCAAAAAGTGTATGGACTTATATTGATCTCGCAGTATGTTTAGCGGGTGTTCTTTTTTCTGGTGCTGCCAAAGGTCTTAAAGCGGCCTTTAAAGCTGCGGGTGGTAGTGTTATGAAAGTTGGTGGAAAAATTTTACAACCAATCATTACTGTTTTAAGTAAAGGTCTTGGTGGTATAATGAATATATTAATAAAACCATTAGAATGGATCGCTAAGGCTTTCGGACCAAAAGCAGCAGGTATGATTTCTTCATTTAAATCAGGTGTTGGTAAAGTTTTAGAAAATATGAAAAATGTTTTTGCACCTGCAGCACAAAAGGCGGGAGTTCAAGGTGCCGAGACTTTAACCTCACTTGGTAAAAAATTCATTCAAAAAGATTTTACAAAACCAATAAACGCCGCACTAAAGGGTAAAGGTCCTGTTAGTACCGCAACGGCAGTAAGAAAAGGTTTAACATGGGGTGGGGGTACCGCTGTGGCGATGAAGGGTATGGAAAAGGGAGCACAATATTTTGCCGGTAAAAATAAAGGAGAAGATGGATCGGTAGCATCACAGGAAGACTTAACAAAAATCGCAAGTGCAATACCCGATGAACAAATAAAACAAGGTGTGGAGGATGATATGGCAAATTTATTAAATAAAATGCAATAAAAATAAAAAATAAAAAAATGGAAAATAGAGACGCATTATTAATTAGAAAAATGATATCATTAGTTGAATCAGTTAATGATAAATTAGAAAATGAAGATCCCAATATCGAGGTATCAGAAGAAGAAAATCCTGAAAATATTGAAGAACAAGTAACAAAAGTTGCTCAACAAGGTATTGAAGCAATCGGTAGTATTTTAAAATCAGAAAAAGGTTTATTTTCCACATTAAAAAATGAAATACCCGCACTTTCTAGATTTAAAACCGCTGACGAGTTATTAATCGCAATGAAAAAGGCACCGGGTGAAGCAGGGGCTCTCAGTACTGCTGAGAAATTTCTTGTAATTAAACAAGCAAATAAAGTTCCTGAAATTGCACTAAAATTAAAAGGTCTTATTGGTGAATCACCAACATTTAAAGAAATTCTAAAAAAGGTTTATCCTAAAGGAGGTGCAATGCCAGCAAATCCTGAAAACTTTAAATTGGCATCTGAAACATTACAAAAAACATATGGAATGTCCGCTAAAGAAGCGGAGGCATTACTTCAAAAAGGTGCGAGAGAAATGAAATCGGGAGGCGGGGTATCAACTAAAGCAGTTGATAAAGCCATAAATAGAAGAATTAAAAAAACTGGCGGTGGAGAGATAACTTTACCAAAACCACCACCGGTACCGCCACCACCAATTCCAAGACCTTGGTATATTAAAATAATTATTTGGATAAAACAAGGAAAGAGTTGGAAAGATATATTAAAATGGGGTCTAGCCGGTGGTTTAACTGCAGCGGCCTTATGGTGGATGATGGCAGATAGTGGAGAAACTGTTCCAGAAGATTTCCCACCAACACCACCACCAAATGATGGACAATGGGCACCATGTATTCAAGATTTAATAAATAAACAACAAGGTAAAGTAGAGACAAGTTCAACTGGCCAAGTTTGGGTTATTGTTAAATCAAGTGAATATCCTAAAGGAGTACAATTTTTCACAAATGGTAGAGTAATGAATACAGAGACGGGGGCCATGGGTAGTTGGAAATGTAAAGGTGGTAACATCCAAACTATAGATGAAGATATAAATGAGGCAGCAACTTCATCAATAGATAATGATGTTGAAACAATGATTGATTTATTGGATTTCCCTGTTTCAGGTAGTGATTTACAAAGTGCATTAGCATTACTTAAAAAATATGCTGGAAGTGCTAATGGTAAAGAATTCTTGAAACTATACCAAGCATCAGGTTTAGGTGGTGGTAGTCTAAAAAAATCATTAGATTATATCTACACAGTAAACGCATCATCTGTTAGAGCCAAACAAGAGATGTATTCATTAATAAACCAAATTGAAAGTGGTAAAGGCGGTGGAGGTGGTACCAATACCGGTGATTTAGGTGGTGTTGAAATTACTTGGGATGGTCAACCAAAACCAACAGATGGTCCTGTACCTCCTGTACCTGGTCCAACAAAAGAACCTAGACCAACAAAAGAACCGGTACCATATAAAGAATGTAAAGATTTCCCGTTTGAATTCGGATGTAGAAATGAAAAAATAGCCGAAATACAAGCATGTTTAGATTTACCAAGTCAAAAAGGTTATTTTGGACCTAAAACGATGGCGAAACTTAGAGAGGAAATCATTGAAAAAAGAGGTGTGAAGATGCCAATTAATCCTATAACTAAAGAAGTTTACGATTATGTTAAAAAAGAGATTTGTGGTAAAAACCCAAGTCCAACCGGCACACCAGTACCAGGACCTACTGCAACACCAGCACCTACAGTTGCACCAACACCTGCACCTCCTCCTCCAACACCAATTAAACCTGTATATGATGAAAACAGATTACAGGAATTATTGGCTAGTAATAAATTAATTAAAAGAAAAAGATGGCCTAAAAAAGGATTGGCCGCAGTATGGAGAGGAAAACAATTATCGGGTAATGATTACTACATATTAAACAAATATTTAGAAGATAAGGGATATGTAGAAACAAAACAAGTCGATAAAGGGGATGGTGATATGAAATATAAATGGATTAACTCAAACGCAGAATTCTAAAATGAAAAAAATAGTAATAGATACTAAGAGTATAGTTAGTAAAAAATTAAATGAAAAAAGAAAATCTAATCTTAATGAATCTTTTTCACATTTGAGAGATATTGATGATCCTAACATTTATTTAAAAGAATGTTTTAATACATCTATTAAATTGATAAATGAAGGATATACTGAAAAAGAAGTAAATGATCAATTATTAAAAGAATTTTCATTACCAACATCTCTTGGTTTAGATAAACTTGATTTTGGTGATTTAGCAAAAGAAGGTGGTATTTCATTTTTAAAGGAATTGGCAATAAATTGGGTTTTAAGATACATGGGTGTTAGTCCTGGTTGGTCAACAACTTTATCTCAGGCATTTGCTGATTTAAGTCCAATTGATTTTATTAGAATTTTTAAAGATAGTCCCACTTGTTTAAAACATGCTCCACATATTATGGATGCTGTTGTTGAGGTATCACTTAGAGCAGGTGTGTCTACATTATTTGGTCTAAATAGAAATAATGATGGATTTTCAGGTATACCTGGATCAATATTAGGTAACCTTTCAGGTGAAATGATAAGAAATACTGGTTTAGGTGAGGCGATTAGTCAACCCTTTTGTAAATTAATCCATAAATAAAATTGAAATGTCTAGAATTTATACAAAAAAGGAAATCTTAGAATCTAAACAACTACTAAAAGAAGATGGTTTAGAAAATGCATTAATGATCGCAGGTTTTATACCTGTGATAGGTGAGGTTGCTGACATTATATTGATTATTCGTTACATATACAAAAAGGAATATCTTTACGCTGGTTTAATGTTAATTGCACTAATACCGACAGTGGGTGATTTTTTCGCTAAACCAATAATTAGACTACTTAAAAGTCCTATTGCGAGAGGTGCGTTGAAAAATACAGATAACTTAGTTGCCTTTGCGGCTAAAAATCCAACGTTCGCAAAAAAATATGTTGAGTTAGGTAAATACATAAATTCCGCACCTGTTACCAACACAATTAGAAGTTTAGAAAAAGTACCAATTATTGGTACCAAAGCCGCTGGTGGATTAAGACATGCAATGGCGGAACACACAACCGCGATTGGTAAAATATTACAAAGACCTGTTGGATTAGGTAAACAGATTGGATCTACGATCTCTGCTGGTGGAAAATTTAGTACAGGTTTTAAAAATTTCTTTCAAGGAGAAAAATTGGCAGAATATATTGCAAAAACAGGAAAAGCACCAAGTACTTGGTTATCTAATTGGTGGAACGTAGTTATGCCTGCAAGACGTGGTAGAAGAAATATGGTAAAACAATTTATAATCGCTAATGGTGTTTTAGCCATGTTTGGATTACCGAGTTTTGATGCGTTTGAAAAGAAATTCAATGAAGATGAACAATTTAGAGAAAAATTGGCAAACGATCCAAGATTTTCACAAGTTGTTAATCAATCAACAAGTCAAGAAGATTTGGTCCAAATTGATAGATTAGGGATTAATGGACAAGAGAATCTACAACAACAGGGTGGTGGTTTAATGGATATGAATAGTCAATTTGGATTAAATTTTTTGAAAACAATAGCACAAAACTATTAAATTAGATATTTATATTAGAGTTTAATGGTTTGGTCGCCATTAGATGATAACTCGAAAAAAACGAAAGGGGGTATTCCAAATCTCGACAAAGGGGTCCTAAAGACCTCTTTGTTCGTTTATAAACCTCAGTTATTATAAATAAAAAACCCATCGAATTCGATGGGTTTAATTTTTGGTGGAGGTGAAGGGAATCGAACCCTTGTCTTGTTCGCCATACAATAGATGGACTACACGTTTAGTATAACATTGGTTCTCAATGTTCCAAAATATTAGGTTTGATATATGTGAGAAACCTACCTACAAACAACTTGGTCTCAGAATTATTTTAAACGAGCTCTGACCTGTGACCCGTATAACGGACTTCTGTTCCTGGGTTATATGTCCTAACCGACCCGACAGTAGGTACTTATTAAGCAGCTACTTTAGAAGTTGCAAGGATACCTGCAATTTCCATGTTGTTGTAAACGTTGCCGTTTGATTTTTACCACCGTAGATTTAAGTCATAGATGACATCTGACTACGTGCCCATTTACCATATAAACGCCAATCAATACCTGGACACCCCCATATTTTAAAGAACTTTCACAAATATAGACAAAAAAAGGGTTAAATAAAAATTTAACCCAATTTATCTTTTATTTTTTTTATTAATCTACCTTTTTCTTTCTACCTCTTTTTTTGGGTTTTTCTTCGACGATTTCTTCTTTTGGTTCCTCAACCTTAACAGGTTCTTCTACTTTCTCAGGTTCACCCTTTATTTCAGATACAACCTTTTGTTTTATTTCTGAAATAACTTCTTCAGATTTTTTTGTTAATAGGTTTTTTAAAAAATCAATTATATTTTTCATAGATATTGTTTATATATAAATATCATATAAAAATGAAAAACTTAATCAATATAGGTAGTAACTATTTTACCATCTTCTTCTTTTAAATCAACAACAATAGGTCTATTACGTGGGACATATCTTTCTGTACATGTTGATGCGTTAATGTATAAAACATCATCAATATATGCACCACCATATGCATGATGAATATGTCCAAACACATGGACAAGTGGTTTTAATGTATCTAATCTATATCTCAACAATTCACAACCAACTTGTAAATTTTGTGGTGTAAAATCTCTACAACCATGTGGAGGTCCGTGTGTGATCAATATATCAGTATCATCTGGTATTTCTTTCCATTTAAGTTCTAACTCCCAACCATTTCTTGGAAGATTAAATGCCCAATTATAAAATTCAGGTTGCCAAGGACTTCCATAAAATTTAATTGGTCTTGAAAATTTCGGATGTTCAATTACAAATTCAGAATCATGAAGATAAACGACATCTGATTGAGATAAATTCTCCTCATTTATTATATGATGTAACCAAGGTGCCTCATTACTATGACGAAGACCATTATAATGTTCAAAACCAAAATCATGATTACCCGCAATAAAGATCTTGGTATCAAATCCTTTTAAATTTTGATACCAATAAACAAATTCAATAATTTCAGGTTCTCTACCCATATTAGTACAATCCCCCGCATGGATGAGTATATTGTCTTGATCAGGATCGATATATTTTTCAACTTTATGTGTCATTCTTTCATGTAAAGAATGTGTGTCTGATATACAAATTAATCTCATAGGTATAATATAAATAAAAAAAATATAAAAACAAAAAAAGGTTAGAAAAATCTAACCTTTGGGGCCTTGCGGCATGAAATCTTTTTATTACTCCACCACCATGATTTTATAAAAATCAGGAAAATAAAACGCTGAGATTACACGTTCGGGTGATTATCTTTGGGACATTATTGATTCTTCCCTTATCCACTACCTTTTGAGTAGTAATAATCAGTCACGGTCAATTAGATTAACCAATCCTTAAGTTGTGAATCACTCTCTCATTACTCATCACTCTTCGAGGTTGCCACCCCAATTAATCCTTGCGAGATTAGAGAACTTTGGTGAAAATCATGTTGGGCTTGGGACCCTTCATGGCCATGAACAACTCATGACTATGTAGTGACCTGTCATCCACAACTGACGAACACTTTTCCTTGATTTATTAATTTTGCAATTAAATGGATGCAAGTTATTGGTTTGTGGATTGTGAAGGTAGTGGTTCGTCACCAGCTCAGCCATCTTTTGAACGGCTAAATACTAAACTACCCTCTGAGATGTCCCCACCTCCATATTTTTGCTCATCTTCATAACTCATGCCTTGGTAGGCTAAGGTTAAGGTTAATAACAGCACCACCTGTACACTAACATACCTTTCGGTTTTAAGACAACCATAATATTGAAAAACGCAATTATGAAGTCGGATAACAACATTTCTTGCAATAATTCTACGAGTTATTCTTATTGGTGTTCCCACCTCAACCAAACGACCCACATCGCTTGATCGCCCAACCACTTTCCCTACAGTGTTACCCTCAGTACTAAAGGTCAGACGATATCTCGTTTGTCTACTCGAGCTCGGTTACCCAAGCCGCAGAATACCAAAACCAAGGTATTCCACTTTATACCACTTTCATGGTTTATTTTATGGACTATAGACCGCCCAATATTTTCAAAGAACTTTATCGTTTCCGATTGTTTTACAAAGATAAGAAGTGTTTTTCAACTTTCCAAATTTTTGTCAAACTTTTTTTTTAAGAACTTTTTCGGTGTGTATTACCGAATTGTTTTACAAATATAAAAAGAGTTTTTCAAAAAACAAAATCTTTTTAAAACTTTTTTGTTGCGGCGGTTGGATTCGAACCAACGGTCCCTAGGTTATGAGCCTAGTGAGATACCACTTCTCCACGCCACGATGTTTAAAGAACTTTTACAAAGATATAAATACTTTTTTAAAATACAAAATCTTTTTAAAACTTTTTTTTGGTACCGTAGCACAGGTTCGAACTGTGTTCTCCATCCTTATGAGAGATAGTCGTATTCCACTAACCCACGGCATTTGGCGGAGAGTAGAGGGATCGAACCTCATCCGAATTAACGAACACAATGCTTAGCAGGCATGTCTACTCACCGTCGTAGTTTACTCTCCTTTTGGTGTGACCTACGGGAGTCGAACCCGTGTTCTTCAGAGCCACAATCTGACGATGTAACCAACCCATCTCAGGCCACCATATGCGGAGAGGGTGGGATTCGAACCCACGGAGCCTAAACTCGGTAGTTTTCAAGACTACTGTACTAAACCACTATACGACCTCTCCTTTATGATGTTCCGATAGGACTCGAACCTATACTACAAGAGTCAAATTCTTGTATGCTAACCATTACATCACGGAACAATATGTGGTTCTATTAGGACTCGAACCCAAACTCCGAAGTCCGTAGCTTCGTGTGCTAATCCATTACACCATAGAACCATTGCACGGATGTCAGAATTCGAATCTGAAACGTCGGTTTTGGAGACCGAAATGATAACCAATTTCACCACACCCGTGTATTTGAGGTCGGAGTCAGAATCGAACTGACGTAAGAGGTTTTGCAGACCTCCACCTAATCCACTCGGCCATCCGACCATTGTTCCCCCGTCGAGATTCGAACTCGAAACTCCCACATTAAAAGTGTGGTACTCTAGCCAATTGAGTTACGAGGGAATATGTTTGTGGTACACCTTGGTTACGCTCCAAGTCCCTTGGATTTTCAGTCCAATGCTTCTACTAAGTTAGCTTGTGTACCATTCGTGTTCGGAGTAGGACTCGAACCTACAACCTTTCGCGTATCAGGCGAATGATCTCACCAATTGATCTACCCGAACATTATGTGGACCGTGAGATAATCGAAATCTCCCAAAGACCTTGCAAGGGTCCTTCGCCAGCCTTGGAACATGACAGCCCATAAAACAAAAAACCTCGAGATTTTGTCCCGAGGTTTTTTTGAATTACTTATTAAAATATTTTAACACAAATTCATACAAACAGATCGGGACATACGGATATGACGCTGACTTGCCCATTTTGAACAACTAATAAACGACATAATATGTTTGAACTGTTTCATCGAATTTATTTTTTTAATCTTTTGTTTTACAAAGATAATAATAAATATTGTAAAAACAAAGAAAAGTATAATTTAATTTCTAACTAAGTGATTTGCGGCGTATGTTACCATAGCACCTAATTGTTTATATCTAACTTGATAACCCATACCTTCAACAAGACCAACCGCTTGTCTTAATACGGTATTTGATTTAAATTTCGGATCAGGATTTAAGTCAATATCAATCCATAATGGTTTTGGTAAACCATTTTCTTTTAAAAATTCTGCGGTCTCAATTGATTTCCAAACTTCAGTAAGTAATCTGGTTGATGTGTTTCTCTCAATTGGAACAGTATCTCTTGAACACAAAACATGTGCACCTTTACCTTTTGTGTATAAGGCAATAACAACTCCATATATAGTTTTTCTATTACTATAATTTTGAGAATCGGCGCCAACTAATATCTCCACATTTTCTCTTGTTGAAATATATTCTTTAATATATTCAGCAAGATTATCAATCTCAATTCCGAATAATGTTTTAAATTTTCTCATAACATGTTGTTATTAATAAATATTTTATGTTGAATTCATGTTAATCATGATACCTGCCTCACCACTTGATAGTGTGTATAAATTGTATCTATTATCACAAACCCAACCATATTTTTTGAACCTAAAAATAATTACTTCTTTTTTCTCAAATGTACCATAGATTGCGTTGTCTGCGTAATCAATGACCAAATGATTAACTAATCCCATCTTCCACGGTATTTGAAATTCTTCTTCTAATTCATTGATGCCGATTAAGATCGTCATAAACTATTTTTATTTGTCAAAAATATATGCTGTACCGAGAGGATTCGAACCGTCTATGTCGCGATTCGGTAAAGGACAAATATGCTAGCTAGCTTGTGGTCAACCCTTATCCATTTACCTATTTCGTTGTCGACGCCCACGAGACGAGTGGGGGTGTCTGCCAATTTCACCACAGTACAATTTGAGCAGATAGTCAGATTCGAACTGGCATCTCAGCCTTGGCAAGGCCGAACACTAACCATTGTGCTATATCTGCGTTTGAGAGGTTCGGGTACTCTCATCCCGGTTCCCACCGGACCCCAGTTCGTGGACTGTAAGATCCCAACTGATGATATGCTTCTTGCTTACACATACATATCGGGGGTAGTCCCTGTGTGAATCGAACACACTCTATGTTGCATGTAAGACAACCGCTTTCCCACTAAGCTAAAGGACTAAATGTGGACCCTCACGGGCTCGAACCGTGCACCTAATGATTATGAGTCATTTGCTCTAACCTACTGAGCTAAGGGTCCATTTTGCTGACCAATCAGGAATTGAACCTGAATCCCCCGGTCCCGACTGAAACTCGACGATAACCGAGCCAATCACGGGACCAGTGTGCCCATTACACCATAGCCAATCGAAAGTTTCGAACCTTCCATCTTCAGGTTAATTACTCCTGAAGTTTGCGGTCCCACCGGGAATCGAACCCGGCACTTTGCCGTGACAGGGCAATATTATAGCCGATTAACTATGAGACCAATCGTACCACCGACGAGAATCGAACTCGCATTTTGTCCGTGAAAGGGACGCGTCCTAACCGTTAGACGACAGCGGCAATTTGTGGTGTAGGTAGGACTCGAACCTACAAGCCCCGAAGGGACCGGATTTACAGTCCGGCGAGCCAACCAATTGCTCAACTACACCTTACAAATTCAAACATACAAAATATATTTGAATAAAAAAAATTCTGAGCGGATTGACGGTCTCGAACCGACCCTATTCCACAGTGGAAGTGTGGTGCCATGCCAACTAGGCGAAATCCGCTTATGAGGCCAATGACAGAATCGAACTGTCGTCTCATGATTACAAGTCACGCATTCTAACCTGCTGAACTAATCGGCCAATTTAATGTACCCCAAGAGAGACTCGAACTCTCACACCATAAGGCAACAGATCCTAAGTCTGCCGTGACTACCAATTCCACCATCGGGGCGATTGCGTCCTCTTTAGGATTCGAACCTAAAACCTATTGGTTAACAGCCAATTGCTCTACCGTTGAGCTAAGAAGACATTATGTCGGGATGGCAGGATTCGAACCTACGACATCTTGGTCCCAAACCAAGCATTCTACCGGACTGAACTACATCCCGATTATTTCAAAGATCTATTAACAAAAAAAACCCGAACTTTTTGTGTTCGGGTTTATGTTTATTTTGTTTTAATAAATTTTTTTAACTCCGAACTTGTTTGTATACTGGCACATCATACCCACCACCATTATTTGGTGTATTCTCTATCGTTAGTATGTTAAACAAGTTTGTCATTGTCTTATAAATATATGCAAATATATGTAAATTTGAAATAATAAAAAAATTATTTCGAAACTTTTTTATTATTTTTTTTATTTGCCTTGTTAAATTCTTTTGATCCTTCAACATTGGCGGGATATTGTTCCCTTAATGTTTCATCTTCTTTTACTTTTTTAATTTTAAATTCAGATTTAGGAACATATTTCCAATAACCTGATTTAACCATTGATTCTGCTTCTTTGTCGTCAATTCTTTTAATTACCCCGATTTCGGTGTTTTTAGTTGACTTAATTGATTTGATACATTTCATAATTTATGTTTTATTTTATATAATATAAGAAAAAAAATCAATCCCACCAAGACTCGATATGATTTTCCATCATTTTAAATAAAAGTTTTTTTGCTCTGTTGTGATTTTCCCAACTCATACGAATAGCAATAATTCTTTTTGAGTTTCTTTGATCCACATCAAGTTCATTAAAAACTTTTTTATAGATACGAGGATATATTTTAAAATAATCATCAAAATTATCTGAAATTTCCTCAATACGAAGTTGTTTGTGGGTAGGTCTATCGGGAATGGGATCAAAATGAAATTCACTTTTTTGATAATCCACATATTCCGTATTATAGTAATCTTCTTTTATTTTTTGTATAAGACGAACACATGTCATCATACGTTCAGAATCTCTAGTTGCTTCTGAATGTCTATTTTTATAACCAATATATTTTGATTGAAAATTAAGTTTCTTTTCAAGAAGAACTAAAATAAAATGATAGTCATGTTCTCTATCTTTCCAAATAGTTGGAAACCATTTCCACAGATTTTTTACACCTTTAATAAAATCTTTGTGAAGATATCTTCCTTCGTATTCAAACCAATATTTTATTTTTCTTAACATTCCCATAAATATCAAAATTGTAGTCAGGACAGGATTCGAACCCGTACGGTATCCGCAGATACCTCTCACTTGCGTTCTCTACCTCATTAGGTTTCCGTGATTATCGTCTACCAAAGAATGTAAGATTCGATGATTCAACATCTGATAAGGATAGAAATAGTCACGTGATTACGTGTCGACTAATCGTCCAAATCATCATTACATTCTATTCCGCCACCTGACTTAATATTCTATTTCAAATTTAACAACACATTTCCACCAGAACCGAGCATTGTTTGTGGATACTTACCATCCCATCTTTGTGCTCTAATATACTCAATATACATCGGTGTTAAGTATTGTTGTTCTTTTCTCACCGCTTCAGCCCTACCGGATGCTGCAATCACCGCTTGAGCACTATCACCTTTTGCCTTTGCGATCTGTGTTAAAGCCTGAGCTTCGGCCACGATCTTTTGTTGGATAGCCGCTTGAGCTTCTTGAACCGCCTTGGTCTTTTGGTTGATGGCTTCCGTGATCTCTTTTGGAGGAACAATATTTGTTCTTAATTGAGATACGTTAAACCATTTACTAACCCTTAAATTACATTCTTTTACAATGTCAGATTCAAATTCGGCTCGATGATTAAAAATTGAATCGACACTATATAAGTTGGCAACATCATTCACGGCACCTATAATAGCGTTCTTCAACCAAGTTTCTTTAATCTGATCAACATCTTGTCTGAGATTTTGATACATATCAGCGGCATTGGATGGATTCACAGACCAGTTAAAACTTGGTTTAATTACCGCTTGGAACCCACCTTTTGTGATGATTGCGGTTTCTTCGTAATCTACATGTTGTTGGGTCACGGGATACTCCTTAATACGAGATAACCAACTATTATAAAACACCCAACCCGTTACATATGTGGTCTTACTGATACCTTTTTCATCTCCGGTGTTGTTGATTTTTAATCCTACGTGTCCAACATCAATTCGTTCAACTGAAATTGGATTGATGATTGCCAAGATAATAGATACAATAAACACAACAACCGCTTTAATAACTGCACTCGCTTTTATTTTTGTATTATTGTACTTGTCAGGTTCTGACAAATAATTTTTGAAGTTAAATACTCCGAATAAAATTCCTAATACTACTACCGATAAGGTAAATGTGATAATTCCAATCATAACTGTTTTTTTTATTTGTTTAAAGATTTTACTAATTTATGTCCTAATAAGAGGATCAATACAAAGGTAGTGATTAAAATGATATAACCAAAAATATTTGCAATTGTATTTGGTAAAGTTAAAAGATAGGCGGATAATTCTGTAACAATAATGCCACCGATAAATGTGACCAAAAAACACATCACAAAAATTAATACTTTTCTATAATTTTCCATTTTTATTTATTAAGTTGTTTTATTTTTTTATTGACATAATGATAGTTGTGATAAAACTCTTCGTAAAATGTGATATTTCGTGGATATAGATTTTCTCTACTTATTTTAGACACTAATTCATCTATTTTTATTTGATCACCATTTTCTTTAATATATTCATCAATAATTTTATCCATTTTTTCTTCTCTTTCTTTTTGTGCAGAAAGTTCAAATTCCCATTCATCATCGGCAAATTGTTCATTTATATACTCCATAAGATCATCATCATCAATTTCTTCCCATCCACCCGGATCTTTCCAAATCCAATATTCAGTAAATTTTGAACTTTCACCAATTCGAATATCAAATGTTTCACCATTTTCATTTTCAACTGTAAATTGTTTTGTTTCCGCCCAATATACTTTTTCGGGCATTTCTTTTAATTTGTAATTCATATTTTATTTTTTTTAATAAAAGCAGGTCTTAGGGGTCGTATTATTCCCTTCATTATCCTTGTACTATTAAACCGTGGGAAGCGAGGACCCGCTTAAAATTTACAACTTTTTTCCGAGTCAGTGGGAAAGTTGTCAACCCATCCAGCTTACGATCTGGCTCTTTTCTTGACTTTTGTCAGTGGAATAGAGGAACTACGATCCCGCGGCCTACAGGAACTTTGTAGTCTCACCTAGACTCGAACTAGGATCAGAAGCTTAGAAGGCTACCGTTTTTCCCTTAAACTATGAGACCAAGAAGGAAAGAGGAAGATGGTCGAGTGGACATCCTCTTTTACGAACGGCATTACTATGTTGGTTCCAACTCCGAAGATAATCACCAACCACCAACAGGTGTCTTAATCTTCATTCCCCGTTCAACCTTAATACTATCGTTCTTTTGACTTTTATTTTATTTTGATGTTGCTTTATGTGTATCTAATGCAAGTTTCATCATGGTTGCATTAGTGTGAACGTAAGTTTTTAACTTCGTTTCCAACTTATCTAATCGAGAATCTAACTGTGAGAAGGTTTCTCTTTCGAGGTTATCAACTCTACGATTAACTTCTTCATTTAATCTTCCGATGTTATCGTGAGTATCTCTTTTTGTGTTATCGATGGAAGTATGTGTATTATCAATTGAATGATAAACACCATCAAAACCATCTTTAACTTTTGTTTGTAACTTTGTTACCTTAACAATACTTACCACAGCAACTATTGCGGTCGCAATAACCACCACGGAAGTAATTCCTAAAATAAAGAAAAGTATTTCCATAATTTGTTTCTCCTTATATGTCAAAGAACGATAGTATTGGTGCCCCAGGCGGGAATCGAACCCGCACGGACGTTTCGGTCCACAGGATTTTAAGTCCTGCGTGTCTACCTGTTCCACCACCGGGGCAACTATTTCCAAAAATGTCAAAGAACAAAACAAAGATAAACAATATATTCCTTAAAACAAAAAATCTCTTAAAATTTTAAGAGATTTTTTTTTACGTTACATTTAATTATTAAAATTATGCGTAAGTATCGTCATCTTCTTTATTTTTTATTTTAGCATATTTCTTTTCTTTTTTTTCAGAATGTATTACTTGTTTGTCTATGTTATATATTTTTATGTCTCCTGTTTTAGTTTCAACAAATTCTTTTGCTTCTTCTATTGTTTTAAAAAATGTTTCTGTTTTTACTAAAACACCATCAACCCAATCAAAAATAATAACAGAATAATCTTTATTTTTTTCTTTTGTTTTGTGTTCTATAATTTCTTTTTTCTTTTTTCCTGAATAGTTTTTCATTTTATTGTTTTTTTCTTTTTTATTTGTCATTTTTTAAAATAATTTACCCAAATTTTACGTGTCTTATTGGTATAACCCCTTAATAAATATTGGTTTGTTATCAAATTTACCTTTGGTAATAAATGTGTTAACAATAATTTTAAATATATATCTCTTGTTTCTGTTGGTTTTGCGGTAAAAATACGGTTGATCCAAGGAAGTTCATCCGAGGAAATTACAGGGACACCCTGACTAACTAAATCCGCGGCAACAATATTAAATGTTTCTGAAAATGAAACCTGCATACCTATATCCATTTTACCACATATTTCCAAAAAATCTTCTCTCGGTGCCCAAGAGTGGTTAATTAATTGATGTTCTGAATCGGATAAATGTGCAAAAAAACTTTTTAAATTATTATATACTGCATCTCCTTTTTGTTCAACTCTACCTGAATTTATATGAAATCTTAATTTTTTACCTATACTTTCAGCAAATTTAACTGCCGCAATTGCTTGCATTAAATGGTTTTTCATTGGTCTAATTGCACCAAAACAACCTATATCGATGGTATCTTTATTTCTATCGTATTTTTTTATTTTATATTCTTGAGGATAAAAATTTGGAAGATAAATTATCTTTTCATTTATCTGTTTACTTGACCAATTCACTTTATGTTTTATGAAATCTCTCAATTCTCTCGTTGCTCTGGGTGCATTTGTCCCAATATAAACATTTTCATAAAATATATAATCACCCAACCAATCTAATGCCATACCTTCATTTGCTAAAAATGGTATTTCACTATGTAATCTAATTATCCATTTTACCTTTGGGTGTAGTTTACATAGAACATAAAATTTAGACGGTACAACCCAAAGTGCCTCAATAATAACATGTGTTGGTTTGTATTTTGTAACTTCCCTATCAATACAATTATTATCAATCACGACTGAAATATGGGACTCAATACCTGAATCATTTAACATATCGTTCATAAAAGATGCCGAATTGTACAATCCGGTACTCATACCGACATGTGAATCCTTTATTCCATCATAATTATTTTTTCTTTTTAAGATGAAAAGTACTTTATTTTTATTCATATATTAAAATGGAATCAACAATAAATACTTGAAAAGTTTTATAATTAAAAAAAAAATGTCAACTTTTTTTTAGTTGACATTTATGTAATATTTTTTTGTTAAATATAGATCAATATCTAATAACAATAGTGTTTAATTTATATTTATTTGATAGATCGATCATATGTTTCGTGCCCTTACTATTACCATCCCAAAAACAAATACAAGTATTACCATAATTCGCCATTTCTTCATTTCTTTTATAACCCGCACTCTTTCCGTACTTATCCCATTGTGCTGGAAACTTCTTAATTTTGTAACCTCTCTCATTCGCGTATTGTACCCCTAAAGTATCAGCCCCTCTAGCCATTCCTGAAACTATTTCGAGATCCTCTTTATTTTCACCAATCAATTCGTCTAATTTTTCTTTTAGTAGTTCGTAATCACTAAAATCACGACCACCCGCAACGATTATTTTCATTATATGGTGTTTAATTCTTTACTTAAATCTCTTATTCTCGTGCAAGTCTCGAAATCTTCTATTTGTTCAAAATACGGCATTAGATCCCTCATTAATACAAAATTCTCATTTTTACGATAACAGAATTCGGTTTCAAATTCCAAATCCATGATTGTTGCTTTAACAAGAAGTTTTAGATTTTTTTTCTTGGTTGTTTTAAATTTTTCGAAAATCTCAATAATTGATTTATAAATTATACTTTTATTTTCATCATAGAAATGGCGAAAATCTTGATAATTTTTAGTCAAATCAACCACGATGTCATTGCTGTATGTTTTCATTAAATTTTTTTTCAAAGATATTTAAAATTAATTGGAAAACCAAAAAGGTGTCTCTCTATTTTTCCAAGATGCAAAATTTATTTTGTCACCAATATAATAATTTCTATATGATTGTATTGGACAACTAACTTTGTATTTATCTGGCATTGCTTTAGGTAATTCTGTAATACCTTTGTCAGAAATTTTTACTTTATTTATTACACACCATTCAATTACTTCTTGTGATTTATGTTTTTTACCATAACGATATGTGTATTCGTAACATAATTCCAATCCAATTTCGCAAAGGTACAAATAGTTTGATAGTGATTCCCTGACCCATATTGAACATGGGTGATTTTTGTGAGATAATTTGTATTGTGCTTGTGAACCTGTTACCCAATGTGCGGAACATAATAATTGTGCGGTTTCCAATATCATTTTAACAACATGTTTATCACAATGGTATTCTGCACATTTTTTTGGATCTTTATCTAAAAAAAATATATTCATTATTCGTTTATTGTGTGATCAATACGTACCCTAATACATGTTTGGGGTTGTCTCATGTTTTTTAAAAAATTGTTTATATAACCCATAATATTTGCGGAACCTATCGGGTTTGCGGAATGAGTATAAACAAGTGGAAAGGTAAAATTTTCTTTTGGTTTTTCCAAATAATGATTCACCAACCATTTCGCACAATCCAATCCAGTTTTTTCTTTTATGTTATCGTAGTTCAGTTCATAGTTTGGGTAAACATTGTTAAAATATTCAGCCATTGCAGTCTCACCCAAATCGTGATCCAAAGAAATGGTATCAAAACTTTCTAAACCATGTTTTAATATGGTACTTACAAATTCACCATAGTCTTTTACAAGAATCCAACTATTGTCTTTTGGAACACGAACATCGTCTAAATACAATTTTAATTTACTCATTATCATTTTTTTTAAAAGGTTTCGAATACTCAGGATATAGGATTTTCCATATTGTTTGATTATATGGTTTATTATCATACATAGAAAATAGAATTGAAGAATATTTGTATTTTATTGCAAATTGTGCGAATACTTTTCTTTCATTTGAATTTTCCGATCTCATAATAACTTTGAATATCCATTCATATTCTTTTTTTATTTTATCAAATTCTGACTCAAATTTATTTTTTGTTTCTTTTACCCAATTATAAAATTCATCGGGTACCTTTTCAATAATTTTATCTAATGATTCTCCATTTTTTAAAGATTCCCAAATATCTCTATTTGAGATGTTTGTTAGGATTTTATGGAGACGACAATATTCTACACCTTTTATTTTCATTCTAAACCCATTTTGAAATCTAATAACGAATCCCTCTTCATTATCTTTGATTATTTCTTTTAGGGTTGAATAGTCTTTTATACCATCATATTTTTTAACAAATTTAAATCCAAGATTTCTATACATATTAACGAACCTAACACCTTCAAGATGGATTCTTTCGTCAAATATTTTATATTCGTAACCATCGATATTGTCAATTACACCGAGCATTATTAGATCTTCATAATCATAATCAACAACAATACGATTTTCTTTATAAATTATTTCAAATAGATATGTTTTATCCTCAATTAATCTTTGGTAGTCATATTTTTGAAGAAGTTCCCATCCTCTTTTTGCTTGATCGGATGTAAATGATCCACGAGTTGCAAATACCCATTGACCTTCATAATTAAATAATATACCTAAAGACCCATCTAATTTTTCAAAAACATCAAATGGTTCGTTTGGTATCTGTTCGGGTTTTAATTCTTCGTAATTAAAAAATTTTGGAAAAGGTCGAGCAACAATATTACCATCAACATCGGTAACTAATCCTCTACATTGAATAATAACATCATCCCATAAGTTATCATATTGAACTTTTGGTGAGTAATTCCAAATTGTTAAAGGTAATGTTGGGTGTGTCTGTTTTAATAACAGACCATCATTGTGATATTTTTCTAATATATCTAACATTAAAGAGAAACATCAAATCTATTTTTCATTTGTTCAACTTTTTCTTCGGGAACATCGTGAATATTTAAATTTCCGTGTCTATTTTCAACAATCACACTAAAAACCCTGTAATTGTATCTTTCCGCCATTTCGTAATATGCGTCCATTTCCCATTTCTGTGTAAAGGTATTCGCGACAACAATTCTTGAAAATTCATTTTTCATTTTTGTTGCACATCTTTGTTGTGATTGTGCATGTGCCTCTTTTAATTTTGTGGAATCAAAAATATAATTACCCTTTTCGTCAAGAAAAAAATCATCCGCAGAAATAACGTCAGGATCATCTGAAGCTAAACATCTTAAAATTGTTTTACCTAATGTAGATTTACCACTACCTGGTACTCCTCTTAAAAGAATTAAATCTCCGACATATTTTTTTTCTTCCATAAATTGGGAATTTTAGTTTAACAAAATTAGGGGGAATTTATATTCCCCCCAAATTTTATTTTACATCAGCACTATCAGTTTTTACTTCTACTGTAGTGTCTTGTCCTGTTGGTACTAAAGTATCAACAGAAACTTCTGTAGAGTCAGTAGTTTCGATTGTTGTGGTTGACTCAGATCCACATGATGTTAACGCGAAAATCGCACTAACAATCAAAATAAACATATATTTTTTCATACCTGTAAATATACGAAAAATAAATTTAATAACAAAATATAATAAAAAAAAGTCCCAACGATATGTCGGGACTAAGGTCTTTCAATGGGTTCAACCCCATTTACTTATGAAAAAAAACGAAAAGGTAATCGACAAAGAGAACCTCCGAGAATATAAATATATATAATTTTACAAAAAGTCAAGATATTTATAAATTATTTTTTTCTAATTACCAATTCTCCGTCTTTAATTTTCAAATTTGCTAAAACATTTTCTTTTATAGTACCTTTTAGAATTTCTTCACTTAAGAAATCCTCACAAAGATTTTGTATTATTCTTTTTATGGGTCTCGCTCCATATTCTTCTTGTTGATTTAATTCATATATCTTTTGTGATACTGATTCGTCAAAATTAACTTTGTATCCTTTTTCAGTTAATCTATTTTTTAATTTATTTAATTCAACACCAATAATTTGTTTTAGTGCATTTTCGTCTAAAGAATTGAAAAGGATTACATCATCAATTCTATTTAAAAATTCAGGATTGAATTGTTGTTTCAATGATTTTTGTATCATTGTTTTTTTAACTTCTTCTTTTTGTTTATTTGTTGAAGATGTTTCAAAACCAACTCCCCCACCAAATTCAGAAACTTTTTTAGCCCCAACATTTGATGTCATAATAATCAAAGTATTGGTGAAGTTAACTTTTCTACCAAAAGAATCGGTTAAGTGTCCTTCATCTAAAATTTGTAACAACAAATTGAAAACATCTTTATGTGCCTTTTCAATTTCATCAAACAATATAACTGAAAATGGATTGTTTTTTACCTTTTCTGTTAATTGACCACCTTCATCATATCCAACGTAACCGGGAGGTGAACCAATTAATTTAGATACATTGTGTTTCTCCATAAATTCACTCATATCCACACGAATCATTTTTTCGGGATCACCAAATAATATTTCAGCCAATGATTTTGCAAGATATGTTTTACCGACACCAGTTGATCCTAAGAATATAAATGATCCGATTGGTTTATTTGTATCTTTAATACCAACTCTATTTCTTCTGATACATTTAGATATGATTGATATCGCCTCATTCTGTCCAATAACCTTAGATGTTAAAATTTTATCTAAATTCAAAAGTTTTTCTGTTTCTTTTGAATCCAATTTTGTAATTGGTACACCAGTAATATTTGAAATTATCTGGTAAACATCTTCAATACTAATTGGTGTTTTATTATTTTGTTGGTTTATCAACCATTTTTCTTTTTCTTGTTCTAATTTTGATAGAACAGTTTTTTCTGTATCTCTTAATTTAGCTGCCAATTCATAATTCTGTGTTTTAACGACATCTAATTTTTTTTGTTTTATTTCCTCAACTTCTTGTTTTAATTTTTCAACACTTTCAGGTATTTTATTAGATATTTTCTTTTCTGAACCTAATTCATCCATAATATCAATTGCCTTATCAGGAAATTGTCTGTCAGTCATAAATCTTTTTGATACTTTAACAATAGTATCAATAACACCATCTTCATATTTTACTTTATGAAAATTCTCATATGATGTTTTAAGATTTTCCAAAATTTCAACAGTTTCTTTTTCTGTTGGTTCCGGTAAGATTATTTTTTGGAATCTTCTAACTAACGCAGAATCTTTTTCGATGTTCTTTTTGTATTCATCAAAAGTTGTTGCACCAATACATTGAATTTCACCACGAGCAAGTGCGGGTTTTAATATGTTGGCTGCATCCATTGATCCGCTGGCATTACCTGCACCGACCATTGTGTGTAATTCATCAATAAAAACAATTACATTCGGTGCTTCTTGTAATTCATTTAATATCGCTTTAATCCTTTCTTCAAATTGACCCCTATACTTGGTACCCGCAACTAAAGATGTCAAATCCAATGACATTATTCTTTTATCTAAAAGATTTGAAGGACAGTTACCTTTATTAATCAATAGCGCCAATTTTTCAACCAATGCCGATTTACCCACACCGGCATCACCCACAATAACAACATTATTTTTCTTCTTTCTTGAAAGAATTTGTGCAATTCTTTTTACTTCTTTATCTCTACCAACAATAGGGTCTATTTTACCTTCTTGTGCTAATTTTATCAAATCTCTTGAGAAATTATCTAATATAGGTGTATTAGAATTTCTCTTACCTTTCTTATTTTGGTTTGTTGGTTGCCCATCATCAATGAAATCTACTGACATATTTTAATTATTTTACTACAAACATACGTTATTTTAAATTAAAAAAAAAATCAATTATTAACAAAAATTGATAATTATAGTAAACAACGTATGTCAAGAATAAAAGAATTAAAAAATGATGAAAAAAATATTATAAATATTATTGATCTTTTATCTATTCTTTGTGTTAAAAAAACAAAATATGTTGAGACGTTGATGAGGATCATTAAAAATGAAAAAAAACATAAACAACATATAAAAGAAATAAAAAAATTTTTAAATGATGAATTGAATATATCGGAAGAGGATATAAAAAATATTCCAGAAGATCACTTATTGTTTTATCATACGTTTATGGAAAATATGATTGGTATCGATGACTTAAAATCATTTCAAAGGTTTTGTGAATATAATGAAAAAAATCTAATACCAAAAAACGATTTAAGTACATATAAAAATTTTTCACAGATTAAATCGTCAATATCATTAGCAGAAATAAAAGAATACGAAAAAGAACTTGAGGGTCAGATAGTTGTGTTATTTAAAGACGAAGAATGGTTAATATTAAAACCATTAACACATCAATCATCAAAAAAATATGGATCAAATACAAAATGGTGTACCGCATCGGAAGATGCTCCACAATATTTTGAGGATTACAGTAGAAATGGTATGTTGATTTACATTATTAATATGAAAACAGGTAAAAAGACCGCAGTACATAAATTATTAAGGAATAACTCGGTAACATATTGGAGTCAGTTAGATAAAAAAATAGAACAATCTGAAACGAATCTCCCATTCCATATTATAAATGTTCTACAGAAATCATTAAAAGAAAATATAAGTAATAATTCATTATTAAATAAAAAAACTACTGTCAATCATCAATCTACAGTTCGTAAGAGAATTAAATTTAGAAATAATGACCATACTGATATGACAAATAGTCCGATCAAAATAAAAAGATAAGACAAAATGTCATCAGTATCTTTATGGTATAAAAATTGAAAATGGGTTACTAAAATTAATAATTATGATTACATTATTTAAAGACCCATTTTTTCAGGCATTTGATAAAATGTTTGAATTTGAAAGAGAACTTAATGTTCCGAAAACCAAAGTTAATAAAGATGAAACAGGTTATGTTGTAACTATTCCTGTACCGGGACTAACCAAGAGTGATCTCAAGATCACCACAAAAGATGGTATTTTGAAAATCACTTTTGAAAAAGAAGGTGGTTCGACATTTGTACCAAACTTCACAAAAACCTACACTTTACCTGATGAGGTAAATGAAAATCAAATTGAAGGTAAGGTCGAAAATGGTGTGTTAGAATTAACATTACCAATTTCAAAGAAAAAAACTTTGGAAAAACTAATTTCTCTTAATTAAATTAAAACCCCGAAATTTTCGGGGTTTTTTATTTCCCATATATTTCGTATATTATAGTAAAAACTATATTATGGGAATCATTTCAGAAAAAATCGAAGGAAAACTTATTACAGTTGAAATCAATTCATCAAATCTAAAATCAGCATTGTATGATACTGAAAGTCAAGATTTGACGATTACTTTCAATAATGGTGGTATTTATGAGTATAATAAAGTACCGTGGGATATTTTTGCTAAATTAAGATTAGCGGAATCTCAAGGGAAGTTTTTTAACGCAAATATTGCGAAAACTTATAAGTACAAAAAGGTAAAATGAGTGAATTTAAAGAACTAATTTTTAAATTAAGAGAGGATCCCGATAAAATTGAAAAAATTTACGAATACGTAAAAACAGATCCTGTTACTTTATCAAAAATGCCAGACGATACATATATCATATCAGATGGTAATCACAGGTCGAATTTACTTAATCTTTTAAAAGTTGATAATATTCCATCAATTATTGATGGTGAATTTAAATTGGTTCCAATAGAATTACTTAGAAGACCAAATGGTACGATAGGTACTCAGGGCTTTACATCTGAAAATATGATTAACTTGATTAATTATATTTTAAATAAAAAACCAAAAAAATCTTTATTTGAAGAACTAATTGAAGACAAGGAAGTTGATAAAAAGATAATTAAATCTTTTAGAAGTAAAGATACATTATGTCCAAACATATTTCGTAGAGTTGGGAAAGAATATGTTATTAAAGACGACATTAGAAAAAAACTATTGGAAATCACCAATGAATATTTAGATTTTATTGATGTTGAATTTTTTATTCACGATATAGTTCTTACCGGATCTTTGGCAAACTATAATTGGTCGGAATTTTCAGATGTTGATTTACACATATTAGTTGACATGGATGAATTTGATAATAAAGAAAAAGAAGATTCCACTATCTTACATAAAATAGTTCAAGATTTTTTTGATTCAAAAGAAAAAGTTTGGAAATCGAAACACGACATTAAAATAAAAGGTTTTGATCTTGAAATATACGTTCAAGATATTCATCAAGAACATGTATCATCTGGTGTTTACTCTATATTAAATAACAAATGGGTTGTCACACCTGAAAAGACAAATCCAAAAATAGATGATAAAAAAATATTACAAAAGGGTGAAGAATATGGAAAGCAAATAGATGATTTATTATCTAAAATGGAAAGTGGTGATGATATAACAAAAGAAACTAAAGACTTATATAAGAAGATAAAAAACTTTAGACAGAGTGGTTTAGAATCTGGTGGTGAGTACTCATATGAAAACTTAACATTCAAGTTACTTAGAAGAAATGGGTATATAGAAAAAATATTAGATTTAAAAAGTAAGATAATCGATAAAAAATTATCTCTATCAAATCAATAAACAACAATTTTTTTAATATATCCTTGTATTTATAGGATAAGAATAATTATATTTATTAAACAAAAAACATGGGAGATTTAAAACCATTGGGTAGTGAAAAGTTAAATGGAGATGACAAATTAAAAAGAATTCTCGAATTAACCTACTATAATAGTACACCCAAAAAATCAACAAATAATAACACTAAAGCCGAAATGATTAAAGAATCTATTGGTAATGGAGTATATGGTATCGTAAAAGAAAGAGACGGTTACTATGTAAAAAAAGGTTTAAATGAAAATTCACTAGATTATATTGGTGGAATGTTCATGAAAAACAAAAATAGATTTTCTTCATATGCTGAGGCGTTGAAAAGAATGGATTTACTTGTTGGTCAAGAAAATTTACAAGAAGCAACAAAATACGTTTTAAAACAAAAACCAGAAGGTGGGGCACCTGCACCTGAAGCACCAATGGCACCCGCACCAGCGGCACCAGAAGGTGGGGCACCTGAAGCACCAATGGCACCAGAAGGTGGGGCACCTGAAGCACCAATGGCACCAGAAGGTGGGGCACCTACTCCTGGCGGAGAAGAAGTTCCAATGGCGCCAGAAGGTGGAGAAGAAGTTCCAATGGCACCAGAAGGTGGAGAAGAAGTTCCATTCGCACCTGAAGGTGGAGAATCAGGAAAACCTTCAGATTACATGGCTGAAGTACAAAAATTTTCAGGGAAACTTGGTCAAGAATTAAGAGATCAAAAACAAAAAATGGAAAGTGACGATATTAAATATGTTTTAAACATGATAATATCGGCAGTTGATTTAGATAAATTAGAGGATGAAGATATCGAGGAAATATCTAAAAAATTCGATCGTGAGGAAGAAATTCCACAAACACCAGAAGGTGAGGAAGAAATTCCACAAACACCAGAAGGTGGGGAAGAAATTCCACAAGCACCGGAAAGTGGGGAAGAAGAATTGGGTGAAACAATGGATAAATTAGAAAATTTCATAAATACACCGATCGCAACTGATGAAGAAATAGATGAAGTTAATTTAGATGATTACAATGATTTAGGTGTTTCTGAAAGTGATGATCTTTTAGAGGTTGAAATTGATATGGATGAAATAAAAGCTGACATAAGCAAAAGTATTGGTGAGACGTTGAGTAAATATTTTAAATAAAATATGAGACTTATCTATGTTAATGAAATTGGTGCAGATTATAAAGGTCAAAAACAGTATGAATTTATCTTCAGTAAATCTACAGAACTTGACATAGAGGAATGGTTTGTTATACCGGCATCAATTTCAACACAATCTAAGTCTCCCGATGTTGAATATATTGACTTAGTTGGTCTTTTAAAAAATTCAGACATAGAATTAGAACTTGTTCAAAACTCCGATTATTTCGGAGTTATTGATGCTGTGGATGGTGTAGTTGCATTAGGTTGGGAAAAATTCAATCCTGAAAGTCAAGATGAAAGATTGACATTTAAGTTTGGAGAAACATTAGAAAGTGTAACAAAAAAAATAAAAGAAAGAGGTTATCACCTAATAAATGAAGAAATAAAAATTAAAATAATATGACAAGATCAGAAATGGTTAAAAGACTTGTAAATGAGGGTCTTTCCACAAAAACATTGGTTAATTTTAGTGATAATCAACTTAGATCACTATGTGATAGAATGTTAAATGAAGCACTTGTTAAACAAGTTAAAGTTTACAGTATGAGTAATCCAAGTGACGCCGCAGAAATTAATACAATTATTAATGATCCTAAAAAAGTTACCGATATTTCTAAACAAGGTCACATACAAGTAACAAAGGAAACAGAAATGAAAGAAGGGAAAAAGAAACCTACTCAAAAACAATTATCTGCTTTAGATAAAAATAAAAATAAGAGAATAGATAAAGAAGATTTCAAATTATTGAGAAATAAAAAAGATGTTAAAGAAGAGTTAAAAGGTAATCAGAAAAAATTAGATGTTGCTGAACCTAAAGGTAAATTAACTTCTGCCGATTTTAAAAAGTTAGGATCAAAAAAATCTGAAGTTAAGGAAGGTCGTAAATTAGGTCAAAGAGCAAAATTGGCTATGACTTTAAAAAAGTTAAAAGAAAATCATGAAATATCAGAATGGGTTAATAACTTAGCAGAAACAAATTATCATCCATTCACATCAAAAGGAGAAATCATGGAACTTTTACAAAGAAAACTTAATGAAACTGAAACAATGATACCTATGCCCAAAAAAGCTAAAAAAGGTCATAAAGGTCATAATGGTATTCCTGAGTTTATGACTTATGATTCAATAACATCAACTGAAACAGCACCGACAAAAGAACCTTCAACAAAACCCACACCAACAAAAGATCCGGGTGAAAAAACCCCACCAAGAAAAGATCCAAGAAAAGATCCATTCAGAAAAGATGACCCAAATCCGATTCCGAATCCCGGTCCAAGAGCAGGATCAACAATAAAAGAAGGGAAAAAGAAAAAATAAAATGAAAATTGTTATAAGCAAAAAAAATTTACTATCTTTAGTTAAAGAAAATATTGAAGAAATGGCAATGGATTTTGATTCTGCCGATAGGCCCGATTCTGGTGTACAGTCTAAACTTAGTCAAGGTGAAACTCCTTTGAAAAAAATTCCCTTACCTAAAACAGGTAATGAACCAAATCAAAATTTCCAGGAACTTTTGGCTTCAGAGAGATATAAACAAGTTGTTCAGAAAGTTAGACAATATACTAACATTCAAACACCAATGGTTGGTATGCAAAATATGATGCCATTAATGCAAACCATGATGATGGCACATAATGAAATTGTTCAAACCGAAAGAGAACATAGAGAAGAATTAGAAAGATTGGCAATTGATTTGGTCATGAAAGAATTTGGAATTGAGGAAGGTGACATTGAGTTTGAGGCAAAAATTGTTGGTATGGGTGAAATTGATACTCAGGACTTTAATAGAGATCAACCGGGTCAACAACAACCTGAAATGGAAGAGGTCGAAATTGAACAGGAATTATTTGATGATTTACAAACATTAAATTTAGAAAAAGCTAAAGCAAGACTAATTGGTAGTATGATACAAGGTGCATCGAAAAGAGGTCATTATATGTATCATTATGTTACAGATAAAATTAGAGAAATTACCGGTTCAGAATCATTAATTAATCAATATGGTATTTTAATGTCAATTAATGATACATTATATTGGCAAGTCAGTGATCAACAAATGAAAGCTTCCATGGGTGGTGGAGGTGGTGGTAATATGGTTGGAGGTAAAGAAAGTATTGACCCTAATTCAAATCCACCAAAAGTAATGGCACAAGGATTGAATTTCCCAATATTGGTTCATGAACTAATAAAAGGTACTTTTGAAGTGATTGCTGCAATTAAAGGACAATCGCGTAATCCTGAAATTGCTCAAAGAGTAATTAGTAGTGAAAACACAATGGAAAAAGAAATTTGGGATTTAAGATTGGGTCCAGCGATATGGGATAGAATTAGAAGTCAAATACCAGAAGATGTGTTAACTGATGAAAATAAGAAGAATATACAATTAATGTTATTTTCACATATAGTTAAAAAGCCAGCTAAAGAATTTTTAGTATTCATGAAAGAAGTTATTTCAGGATCAGAAAATGGTAGAAATTTAATGAAAATTATTGTTGATTCTATAGAGGCGGAAATAAGAAATTATGATTATGAAGAATCGATGAGTGAATTTGACGATAAACTTACAGATATCTCAGATGAAACTGATGATGATGATTTAAAAGATTTCCTTGGTGGCTTAGGTATTGATCTATCATAATCAAGTAAAGATAATAAAAAGGGAGGTTTTACCTCCCTTTTTTGTATTTATAGGTATATGAACACAAAGATTGAACAGTTAAAAGAATACGCTAAGATTATCAAAGATGCTCCGTATGCCTTAAAAACATACTTAACAACTTATGATAATACACAAAAGAAATTCGTACCCTTAGAATTGTTTCCTGATCAAGTTCAATTGATTAAGGATTATGAAACTTATAATGAAAATATAACAAGAAAATATAGACAGGCGGGTGTATCTACAGTAACAGCCGCTTGGATTTCAAAAAAACTCCAAACCGCAAAACCCGAAAATCCTGAAAGGGTTCTGATTATTGCGAATAAGAGAGATACCGCGATTGAAATGGCCAATAAAGTTAGACATTTCTTGGATCAATGGCCAGAATGGATTAATGTGGGTTTTCACCCTGATAAAAACTCAGAAAGTAGATTTAGATTAAATAATGGATGTGAAGTTAAAGCGGTTGCGACATCTGCGGATGCATTACGTGGTTACACACCAACGATACTTGTATTTGATGAGGCGGCATATATTGAAGCGGGAGAAGACTTTTGGGCGGCATCTATGGCGTCACTATCTACGGGTGGTAAGATTATTCTTATATCAACACCAAATGGTTATGATCCGATTTATTATGGTGTTTATGACCAAGCGTTACGTGGTATAAATGATTTCCATATAACAGATTTAAGATGGTTTAAAGACCCTCGTTACACTAAAGACTTACGTTGGGTTAAATGTGCTGACATATGTCATTATATGTTGAATAGAGAACAATATAATGATGATGAAGTGGTAATGTATGATTTTGATGTTGAAAAATATAGAGAATATGAAGAACAAGGATATAAACCATTTTCATCTTGGTTTGAATCAATGTCTAAAAAATTCAAATATGATAGACGTAAAATTGCACAGGAATTGGAGTGTGACTTTTTAGGTTCAGGTGATGGTGTTATTCCAAGTGAAACCCAAGAAAATATTGCAAAAAATATGATCAGACAACCAATGGAAAAGTACATGCAAGGTACACTTTGGCAATGGAAAGAACCAGTTGAGGGTCATCGTTATATTATGGGTGTTGATGTGAGTAGAGGTGATAGTGAAGATTTTTCTTCGATCAATATTATTGATTTTGATGATAGAGAACAGGTGTTAGAATATATTGGTAAAATACCACCAGATGATTTAGCGTCAATTGTTTATAAATGGGGTATCCTTTATGGAAACGCCTTTGTGGTTGTGGATATAACTGGTGGTATGGGTGTTGCAACATCAAGAAAATTACAAGAATTAAATTATAAAAACATTTATATTGACGGTATTAATACACAAAATATTTGGGAATACAATAAGAAAGCGATGGAAAAAATTCCCGGTATTAATTTTAACAATAAAAGAACCCAGATAGTCGCATCATTTGAAGAACAACTAAGAAAAGGTTTTATTGTTAGATCAAATAGATTACTAAATGAATTAAACACATTTGTTTACATAAACGGTAGACCAGACCATATGAAGGGATCTCACGATGATTCTATTATGAGTCTATCCATGGCATTATATGCTGGTGAAATTTGTTTTAATCAATTACAAAGAGCCGATTCAACTAATAAAGCAATGTTAGAATCTTGGGTATCATCCGAAAGAACATATGAAGCCAATAAAACTTTTTATTCATATGGAACAACTTTAGACCCAATAGGTGCATTAGCAATGGATAATAGTTTTTATCACAAAGATAACACAATGAATGTTGGAAAAGACATATATAAAGAATATTCTTGGTTATTTACTAAACGTAAATAAACTTTAAAGTGATAAAAAAAACACGTATCTTATAAAAAGACTATTTATAAACATGGCAGATCAAAATATTACAGTATTTCAGAAATTAACCAAGATGTTTGGTTTTGTTGGTCAAAATAAACCTACTCAACCAGAAAATCCGTCATTTAATTTCTCTAAAGAAGAATTATTAAAAACAAGTAGTAAAGAAGAATATGATTCGGCTTTATTACAATCCCAACAAAGTCAATATATTGCAGATAAGTGGGCTAAATTAGATCAATCATTATATAATCAATCTGTTTATTATGAACCAAATAGATTGGCCGCATATTATGATTATGAATCAATGGAATTCACACCCGAAATTTCCGCGGCATTGGATATATACGCAGAAGAAAGTACGACACCATCAGAAAAAGGTGAAATTTTAACAATATATTCAGAATCAGATAGAGTTAAATCCATACTACAAGATCTATTCAATAATAAGTTAGACATAGCAACAAATCTACAAATGTGGACGAGAGGTCTTTGTAAATATGGTGATGATTTTGTATACCTTAAAATAGACCCTAAAGATGGTATTGTTGGTTGTCAACAATTACCAAACATAGAGATAGAAAGAATTGAAGGCGCGTCTTCTAAAACACCAAATCAAAGAGATATTAAAATACCAACAAGAGAGTTAAGATTTCAGTGGAAAAATAAAGACATGGAATTCCAAGCCTGGGAAATTGCTCATTTTAGGTTATTGGGTGACGATAGAAAATTACCATATGGTACCTCTATGTTAGATAAAATTAGAAGAATTTGGAAACAACTTCTATTAGCGGAAGACGCAATGTTAATTTATAGAACATCAAGAGCACCTGAGAGACGTGTATTTAAAATATTTGTTGGTAATATGGATGATAAGGATATCGAACCATATGTACAAAGAGTTGCAAATAAATTTAAAAGACAAGCGGTACCTGATCCTAAAAACGGTCAAGTCGATATGAGATATAATCAAATGGCCGTTGATCAAGATTATTTTATTCCCGTTCGTGACCCTTCAGCCGCAAATCCAATTGAAACATTGGCAGGAGCACAGAACTTAGGTGAAATTGCCGATATTGAATATATTCAAAAGAAAATGTTGGCGGCACTTAGAATTCCTAAGGCGTTTTTAGGTTTTGAGGAAGTTGTTGGGGATGGTAAGAATTTGGCATTAATGGATATTAGATTTGCCAGAACAATTAATAAAATACAGAAATCATTAATTCAAGAATTAAATAAAATTGCATTAATACACCTATCACTTGTGGGTTTGGAGGATGAACTACATAATTTCCAATTATCTTTAACAAATCCTTCCTCTCAGTCTGATTTGTTAAAAATAGAACAATGGAAAGAAAAAATAACTCTTTATAAAGATGCAACATCCGACCAATCACAAATAGGTATTTTACCTGTTTCACATACTTGGGCTAAGAAAAATATTTTAGGTTTTAGTGATAATGAAGTTATATTAGACTTAGAACAACAACGTCTTGAAAGAGCGATCGGATTTGAATTAACAAATACACAGAACATAATAAAACGTTCGGGTGTGTTTGATGAAGTTGATAGAAAATACGGTATACCGGAAGAAGAGAGGAAGAAATTAGAGGCGTCTGGATCAGCGGGTAGTGAATCACCTGGAGGTGGTGGAATGGATATGGGTGGAGGAGCATCAGCAGCACCGCCGCCACCAGCCGGTGGAGGTGGAGGAGAGACACTATCCGAAGGTGAAAACAAAAGTAAAAAAAGTAAAATTTTAAGTATGTTAGGTGATGAAAAAAAAGATTTAAATGATTTATTTAATTTTAATAAGGCACAAGAGAATATTTATGAAATAGAAAATAAAATAAAAGATATATTAAACGATTAAAAAAATGAAAAATTTTGGATCATTAAAGATGAAGTTGTTAAAAAAAATAACAGACTCTTATATTAAAAATAACAAGGGTGAATTAAAGGACATATTAGGTACAATTAAAGAAAATAAAGATTTTAAGGAATTGTATTTGTTGTATGAAGACATCGAAAATAAAGACATTGAAGATCTTGATGTTGCTAAAGAATATGTAGATCAAATAAGTTCATTACTTAAATCAAAAAATTTAAAAAGTCTAAATAAAATAATGGAAGAATTGGATGTCGAATTAAAAGATGTTCAAGTTGAGGATAATAATGAGATTTATAAAATGTTAGATCTATTGTCTGAGAATGATAATCTATTAAACATAGACAAAAAAATATCCGCAAAGAAAAAATTAATTGATTTTTTAACTGGAAAAAAAAACAAAACAGTAAATGAAAATAAATCTTCCATTTTTATTAAAAATCAAAATTTACTACACGCCGTATTGACAAATAATTTTAACACTATATTTGACAATTCTTTAAATGAAAACGAAAAGAAAGAATTAAAAGAAATTGTTTCTTTAAATGAAAATGAACTTAAAGATAAAGTTAAAAATTTAAAAGAATCCATAGTATCTAAAATAGATTCAACTATTCTTGAATCAAAAGATGATGTTGAATTAGTAACTAAATTAAATAATGTGAAAACTGAAGTGATGAAAACGGAAACCACAAAGTACGGTTACTATAAACTTAAAGAATTAAAAAATGGTCTTGATTAATCGAGACCATTTTTAATTTTACTGGTGTGGATTGCTTTTAATTTCAAATCTCTTTTTTCTACCGAAGGTTTTACAAACTCCTTTCTTTTTCTAAGTTCTTGGATCAATTTTGTTTTTTGAACTTTATGTTTATAGGTTCTTAACGCAGACTCCAAATTTTTTTCTTTAGTTAAATCAATAATAATCATATTTTATAATTATACCCATATATACAAAAAAAATTTGGTTTTGTGGATAATTTTTCATATTTTTTATTTACACCATAAAATATTTTTAATATGTAAAAAATAATGAAGACAGGAAAGTTTATTCCTTTGGGAACATACGATGATGTTAAGATCGGATATGGAACCGTAGATTTTAAAAATCTAAAAACAATTTATTTAAAATTAAATTCTTGGTTACAACCAAATAATGAAAATGATGACTTTGATAGTGTGATTTTTAAAACAAGGAGAGATATAAAAAGATTAATATACGATTTAAATCATCAAAATTTTAAACCACAATCTATTGTAGATTTAGACATAAGAACCAAAGGAATAAAAAAAGAAAAAAGATCTTTTATGAATTTAGAAATAACATTATATGTTGAAAATAAATTTGATGTTAAATCTAAAGACACAAAAAGAATAATTACGGATATTATAAAAACAATAATTAACGAATCATTGGTAGATAAAAACTTGTTTAATTTTTATAAAACAAAAAAATAGTACGATATCGATGTATTTATAGTATAAAAACTATAAATGAAGATATTAGGACCAAAAGAAACCGGACATGGTATATTAATAGAATATGATGCCGGCCATATCTCACCAGAAGATAATAAAAAAATAATTTCAGAAATGAAGGATATGGACTTTTCGCAAGACCTTATCCTTTTTGCTGTTTTACAGAAATACGATACCCCAAACAAAAATGGTAGAATTTATCCTGAAGTTTTATTAAAAAGAGAAAATGAAAAATATCAATCTTTAATAAAAAAAGGTGGTGCTTTAAATGAATTAAATCACCCCTCATCTTCATTAATTGATTTAGATAGAGTATCACATTCAATCATTGAAACATGGTGGGATGGTAAAATGTTAATGGGTAAAATTAAATTATTTACATCACCAGGTTGGAAAAAAATGGGTATCGTAAGTACAAGAGGTGATCAAGCGGCAATGTTAATTATGAATGGTGCCACTTTAGGTATTTCATCAAGAGGTGTAGGATCATTGAAAAATATAAAAGGACAAAACATAGTACAAGATGATTTTGAATTAGTGTGTTTTGACTTAGTCTCCTCACCATCGACTCCCGGAGCATATGTGTTTAGTGATTTAAAAGACAGAGAACAATATCAAGAAACAATTGAGAGAAAACCTGTTGTTGATGATAGAATGAAAAAATTAATGGGTAGACTAGATACATTTTTATCAAAATAGTAAATTTTTTATTGATATTAATATCTTAAAAGTAAATTTTCTATATAATCAAAGTATTTATATAAAAATAAAATTCGCAAATGACCGAAAAATCAGTTTTAGAACAAGCGTTACTTCAAGTACAAAATCTTGAAGAAGCAGTAAAAGCAAATGCAAAAGGTATACTTGCTTCAACAATGAAACAAGAACTAAACGAATTGCTTAAAGAAAGTTTGGAAGAAGAGGAAAAGGATGTTGAAGAACAACCCAATCCTGAAGAAGAGGAAGATGATGTAACAGCCGATGATGCTGGTGATGACACAACCTCCGATGAAGATGAAACTTCTGATGATGAAGAGTTACCTTCTGATGATGAGACTTCTGATGATGAAGAATTACCTTCTGATGATGAAGACGAAACATCATATGAAGACGAACCATCTGACGATAGTGGTGTTATGGACATGACAGGCGCTTCTCACGATGAAGTTCTTAAAGTTTTTAAAGCAATGAAACCTGAAGATGGTATTATTGTTAAAAAAGATGATGATGAACTTGATCTTGAAATCGACGGTGATGAATATATCATTAAATTAGATGGTGAAGGTGACGAAGATCTAGAAGAAGAATCACCATACACAGAAGATCTTTCTGAAGAAATGGACATGGATCCTGAATTGGAAGAAGAAATGGGTATGGAACCTGAATTGGAAGAAGAAATGGGTATGGAACCTGAATTGGAAGAAGAAATGGACATGGATCCTGAATTAGGTGAAGAAAATGTTTATGAAATAACACTTGATGAAGAAGATCCAACATTAGATATTTCTGAAGAGGAACCATTCACATACGAAGAACCAGAAGGTTCTGAAGATGGGACACCAATTGAGGCGACTGAAGCCGCAAGAACTAAATCAAATCCTCATGGTAATAAAGGTGGTTTAGACAGATCCGGATTACCAAGTAAGAAAAAATATAAAGCAGGTTCAGGTGTTTTTGGTATTAATGAAGAAGTTTCTAAATTAAGAAAACAAAACGCAGAATACAAAAAGGCTTTAGTTCTTTTTAAGGAAAAATTAAATGAAGTTGCGGTATTCAATGCTAATTTGGCTTACGCTACTCGTTTGTTCACTGAACATTCAACAACAAAACAGGAGAAATTGAATATTATGAAGAGATTTGATTCGATTTCTACTATGAATGAGTCTAAAAACTTATTTAACACAATAAAATCTGAATTGGGAACTAAAAAACCAGTAACCGAAACAGTTTCAGAAAAAATCACTTCAACTCCATCAACATCTTCTTCAAATGTATTGTCGGAATCAAAAGCATACGAAAATCCACAGTTCAAGAGAATGAAAGATTTGATGAGTAAAATAAAATAATAAACCAAAAAAATAAAAACAAACTAAAATGGGAGCATTATTAGAATCAGGTATGGTTGGTAACATCGGTCTTAAGCACCTTCGTGTTATCAAAGAAGATACCATTAAAAAATGGGATGACTTAGGCTTTTTAGAAGGTCTTGATGGTCACCAAAAAGATAACATTGCACAATTGTATGAAAACCAAGCTTCATACTTAATCAACGAAGCTGCGGTTGCGGATGCATCAGGTTCTTTCGAAACTGTTGTATTCCCAATCATCAGACGTGTATTCTCTAAATTATTAGCTAATGACATCGTGTCTGTACAAGCTATGAACTTACCTATCGGTAAATTATTCTACTTCATTCCTAAAATTCAGGAAAGAAACAGTGGATCACACTACACACCATATGGTATTCCTGGTGGAACAGGTTCTGCTGATGATGGATATACTGGAGTAAACCTTTATGATCGTTTCTATGAGACTGGTGACGGTAACGCACCTGACACAGGACTTTTCGATTATTCTAAAGGTAGATTCAGTGCTATCACAATGAATGCTGCTAGTGTAGTTAATTTCAGTAACGGTGTGGCTACACCTGTAAGTCCATTAAGTTCATTAAATAGTCAAAGCGTTCCTTCATTAATTCTTACGTTCACCGGATTCGCTAAAGACGGTCAAGGTAAATTAATTGGACCTAACGGTCAGATTATGGATACTGAAGAATTTTTAGCATCTGCTGAAATTAAATTCAGTGGTGTTTCTAAAAACTTCAATATCGTAACTCAAAAATACGGTAAAGGTATTGTTGAATACGGTCAAAAATCAACAGCTACTTTCCCAGGTGCTATGGGTGGTACTGCTAAGTATAATGACATTTGTGATGAAACAGGAACAATTTATGTTCAAGTAGATTTACAAAACTATTCTTCTGTGTCCGGTTACTCTAACACAACACTTAATAGTACATTCGCTCTTGCTGACTTCGTTTTACACTTCAGAGTGTATGAAACATTAGAATTCGAAGATGAAATTGGTGAAGTTTCTTTCGATCTTCAATCTGTAACAGTTTCTGTTACTGAAAGAAAGTTGAGAGCTACTTGGTCTCCTGAATTGGCTCAAGACGTAAGTGCATTCCACAACATCGACGCTGAAGCTGAGTTAACAGCATTGTTATCTGAGCAAATCGCAGCTGAGGTTGATCGTGAAATCTTACGTGACCTTAGAAAAGGTGCAGCTTGGACGGCTAAATGGGACTATAACGAATGGAAATATGGTGGAACAGGTGGTGCAACTCTTCAAGGTTACACTCAGAAAGACTGGAACCAAACTTTGGTTACCAAGATCAACCAAATTTCTGCTCAAATCCACAAGACTACTTTGAGAGGTGGTGCTAACTGGATCGTTGTTTCTTCAGAAGTTTCTGCAGTATTCGATGATTTAGAGTATTTCCACGTATCAAACGCAGCTCCTGAGCAAGATCAATATAACATGGGTATCGAAAAAGTAGGTTCACTTGCTGGTCGTTACCAAGTTTATCGTGATCCTTACTTCCCTGCGAATAAGATCTTGATTGGTCATAAAGGTAAATCTTTATTGGACGCTGGTTACATCTACGCTCCATACGTACCTTTACAGTTGACTCCAACAATGTATAATCCATTCACAATGACACCTATCAAAGGTATCATGACAAGATACGCGAAGAAAATGGTTAACAACCGTTACTTCGGTACTATCACAGTAAATGGTTTAACTACATTTAGCTTGGATACATTAAGATAATCTTAATTGATGTCAATATAAAAACCCTCGAGAAATCGGGGGTTTTTTGTTTACATAATCCCGTTAAAATCTTATATTAATTCAAATACATTATATGAATAAAATTAAATGGAATTCAACAAAAACAGGATTTGTTCTCACATTTACAAATGGAGTTAAAGAAACTTATGTTGATAGGATGACATCAAATACCACCTTTGTAAAAATAAATGATAGAAAATTTTGGTTACTTAAAGTGAATTAATTTTGGTGTTTATTGTTTTATTCGTTATATTTGTTAAATGACAGATGAAAATGAATACGAAAAACTAAGATTAGACGTTCTTCAAAAGTTAATTGAATTACGTTCGATTCCCTACAAAATTTATAAGAAAGAAAATGATACCAAAAATGGTATTGTTGAACTATTAAAAAAAGATGATGAGGGTAAATTCATATTTGAAACAACATATGAAAAATCGGACGGAGGATACATTGTCGGTGTTGATATTAGAAATAAAAAACACATGACAGAAATTAATAAACTTATCGAGAAAAAAGAGGCTCGTAGATTGGATAGGTATTCAGATAATAGATTACAATATTGGTCTCCACAAAAATTAATGTGATGGATTGGAAAGACTATTTTTTGGGGATCGCAGAACAGGTTAAGTTAAAGTCAAAAGACAAATACACCCAAATAGGTGCAGTTATAGTTGGTGAGGATAATGAGATCCTTTCTACAGGTTATAATTCATTCCCAAGGGGTTTATATGATTCAAAAGAAGAACGTCAGGAAAGACCCGAAAAATACTTCTGGTTTGAACATGCGGAACGTAATGCCATATATAACGCAGCAAGAATAGGTGTTTCATTAAAAAATTCAACAATATATCTTACGTCGGGTTTACCTTGTATGGATTGTGCAAGGGGTATTGTTAACTCGGGTATAAAAACAGTTTATTGTAAAGAGGTTTGTACAACAAACAATAAAGAGATGTGGGAAGAGCAACAAAAAAGGAGTTTAGAACTCCTTAATGAATGTGATATTAAAATTATCTTTTATTAATTACCATGTTCTACAAGCCCAATATCTTGGTTTCCAACGAGGACCTGGATTGTCACAATTATGTCTTGCTCTAAATGATTTTCTTCTTTCAGGGTTATTCTTTTTAATAACCATTCTTTTTCCCTTGGCAGATTTACCACCGAAACCGAAATTAACTTTAACAACTTTTCCTTTATCGTTTTTAACGTATACTTTAAATTTCTTAATATCACCTTGCATGATCTTACCTAATTGAACTTTACGTCCTTGATATTCTGCCTCATTTAATAAATCATCAGCAATAAAGTCAGTTTCTTCTACTGATCCTAAATCTTCAGAATCCTCCATGTTTTTTTCGATGTACATTATATACATTTCCATATCATTCATGTCAAAATACTCAATATCGTTTTCATTAAACCAATCAATTACTTCTTGTTTTTTAACGAACTTATTTATTTTTTTTAGTGTTTCTAAATCTTCAAAAGTTATCTCATTACTTAATTCTTCCATAACTAAATTAGTTAATTTTTTAACTATATTTTCATTTAACGCCATGTTTGTATATTTTTTATAAAAATTATTATATTTTTCAATTATTTCAGAATAATCATCTGTTAAACCATTTTTACCCATTAAGTTTTTAAACCACTTTATTGGATATTCATTATTTAATTCAGTGTAAACCAAACCATCTTCATCACCCTCTTCTCCTTTATATCTAAATAATGCAAATTTTGAATTATTTAATTTATCTCTATATTCAGGGTTTCTTACTATTAAATACGCTAATACACCCGATGAAACATGATCTTCAAAATCCTCATCGTCATGTCTTTTAGTTGTACACCATTTAGTATTAGCACCATATTTACAAGATGCTTTATGTGTAAATGGAACAACTAATAAAAAATCTTTAGTTTGTAGTATTTTTTTATATTCATTCGGATCAACATCGAAGGCCTCATTTACATATCTCGTAAATGTTGGTTTATTTCCTTTACCGGGTTTCGGGTCTTTTTTTTCTGCTCTTCTTTTTTGAGAAGTCATTGCCTTTTTTTCTTTTTTAGAATATGATCCCGCGGTTTTAGGTGTTTCTTTTGATACTTTCTTTTTTGGTCGACATTTTGGATAACCTTTACCTGTTGCTTTTTTACGTCCACATGGTGGATGTTTACCATCAACTTTTCTACTTACATCAACCCACTTTTCCTTAAACCACCTTCTTAAATCCTCCTTTAGTACCTCGCCAGATTGTATACATTCTTCGATGTATTCTTTATCCTCTTTTGATACTATTATACCCAATTGATTCATTTGTAATAAAATTTATTTTTTAGTTTTTCTCCAACCACCACCATGTTTTTTATACCATTTTGCCGCCCAACCATTTGCATATGCACTTGGATAAACCTTAAATTTGGATTTTGCCATAGATTTAGCTCTTGCCCATAATTTAGGATTTGTTGGTTTGTTTTTTCCCTCATCAATTTGACTTTCTTCATTAATCATTTCATCTTCATATTGTTCTCCTTTTGTTTGATTCATTAAAAAATCAAAAACTTGGTCTAGTAAACTTTTTGCCTCAGAAATATGATCTTGTGCCCAATCGTGTTCCTTTAAAATTGAATCTATTTGGTTTTTATCTTCCCCCATTAATAGTTCACATTGTCTTTTCATTTGTTCTATGTTACCAAAAAACATATAATTTTCCTGTTCAGGTTTTCCATCATTTTCAGATATAACTCTGAGGTGTTTTCTTATAATTTGATTTAAATTTTTCATATTTATAAATATTTTACTTTTCTGACACAATCTCAAAGTTTATATTTTCTTTGTAAAAAATTTCTTCAGAATGTGTTTTACCTTTTATCTCCAAATAATATTCTCTCGGTATCATGTAGGATGTGTCAAAAACAAAAGAATTCTCATTTGTCCTATCTAATTTAGTCCAATCAAATACATTTACTTGTGTTCTACCTTCCCTTATATATATTCTATAATATACCTCATCAAATAAAACTGTTTTTGGATAATCGATTGATCTGAAAGTTACCACAACTTTTCTTTTTTCTCCTCTATTTATTTTTTCATTAAGTTTAATACCAAAATATTGTATTGCATATCTCTGTAATTCTGTTGGATTTTCACCTATTGTATATTGTGAAGTATATGGTTTTGGTACGAACTTTTGTAGTATATCATCAATTGATACTCCATCAATTTCTATATTTTTCCATTTATCATAAAAAAACTTTTTACCATCACATAAAATACCCTCAATACCAAATGTAACCTTGTAAACACCCTTTTTAACTTTTACTGGTGTTAGATTTTCTAATCCCGCTATCGGTGTTTTTGTACTATCTAATATATCTACAGATGGTAATGAATCTAAATCATAAAAATTTGTACCCTTTGTCACATACAGATATAGATTTTGTTCAACACCATGTACAAAATTTTGTCTATCATCTTCTATTACGTCATGGAAATAAGTCTCAAGATATGGTTCGAAAAACGTCTGTGTATACTTTGAAAAAAATGAAACACTTTGACCAACATCCGTCGTTACATCCTGATATATAACAGAAAACGCCAAACCAAGACCATAATTATCGTCACCATTTTCTAAAATACCGTTAACATAATCTGTTAGATCTATATTAATATCTTCATTACCATTATCAAAATGTATTGTTTCAATTATATCGGGTGAAGTTGAATAAACACCTTCTTCCCCCCATGTATCAACACTTGTTCTATTAAACCAATTTGATGGTCTAACGTCAAATAACTGTTCTCCAGTTGCTAAATCATATACTTTATCATAATCAAAACCAACACCTTCGTCCCAAAATTCATTAACCCTAAATAATATCAAATCAAAAGAAGTTGCTCTTCTATTACTATTACCCCTATCATCACCCAATAGGGCCTCATCACCAAAAATAGTATTTGTTAAATGTAAAGTGTGTTTTGTGTTTTCATCAATAACATACTCACCGGAATCGATTTTTTGTTGTAAAGTTGATAAATCTATCTTAAACAGATATTTTGAGAATGTGGTGCCGTATATTATCTCGGTATTCGGATTTTTGGCAGTATTAATACTAGAATTTTTAAGTATAGTATTATTTTTTTCAAAATAAGAACGAAAATATGACATCTTTTTATTTTATAAATATCAATTAGTTTATTCTAATTGAGGTATTTAATAAGTCATTTGCTAAAGATTGATATAATCTATCTAAATTTTCATGTTCGTCCCATTCCTTAATATATGTTTTATTAATATTATGCACGTGACCATATAAAACTTCCTTCAATGCAAATAGGAATTCCAATAATTTTTCACCCCTTACTGTTGCATAGGTACTAGGTTCTATTTTTGATATGTAATCCTCTTGAGTTAAATCATATTTACTTAATCCCTCAAAATTAATATTTGGTGATCCACCAGGTGTTCCTAAAGAATATTCTGTAGATAATAAAAATATTTTATCAGATAAAATAGAACCAAAAGTTTGTTCTGATGAATTTTCATTTACAAATGGTTTTAATTTTATTTCAACATTTGGGATCACTTGTGGATCGACTTGTGTGAATGACCATATTAAACCAGATGTTTTTTTATTTCTTATAAAAACATTATCTAAAAATTTTAGTTTTTCTGTATTATTACCCACTCTTTCTCTAAATTCTTTAGTTGGTCTAAAATATAATGGGTATAAATCTGTGGTTTTTCTATACAATGGGTTTAAAGAAAAGGGACCATTTTCAATTATCTTTTTAAATCCGTCTCTTAGAAAAAGATATGCATCATTAATAGTTGGTGTTAATGATGGTGGGGATGGAGGTATTGGTAATGTTAGTGTTGGTGTATTACCTGATAATGTATACAATTTTAAATAATTAAAATCTAATTCAGTATGTTCGTTAAATGAATTTGTATTGTATAAATTCCCATATGGTTTTTCAACATCATACATATATATGTTTACAAATTGTGGATTTGTTAGACTATCTAAACTATATTCAATTATTGTCTTTAAAACCGCAAATTGTACTTTTTCCGTCTTTTCTTCCACCGGTTTTAACTCCATTACTTTAGGAAATTTTTTTAAATAAATTCTAGATGATTTTTTCGACATTATCGGAAAATTGATAAGTGTTTCCCTATTTTTTGAACTTGCAGCTTCTTTTGATAAAAGTTTACCTCCTCTTAACTGTAATCCATTGTCAGTAAAAATTAAATCCGAACCATATTTACCATAAACTCCATAATGATTTATTTCAGTAAATGCCGCCTTATATCTTTCATCTATTTCACCGTTTTTATATATGTCTGGTGATTTTTTGGCAATTGAACCATAAGTAGTGTTTTGTAATTGTGACGACAACACTGTATTATTAAAATCATAGGGATTTCCAAATGGTCCTGCAATGTATTCCTGATTTACACTCTCTTTATTAACATCATATCTTATTATTTTGACCGCCTGTCCAATCTCTGGTATAAAATTTATATTTAATGGTAAAAATGGTTGAGCAACAAACAAATCTGTTTCACCCCATTTTTCATAATCAACAGCCTTTTCTTTTGCACCACCACCTGAACTATGTAATTTATATCTTATTCTACCCAAACCTTTAGGGTCTTTATTATCGTCACATACCGCAATATCAATTATTTTCATTAGTTAATAATTCTTTTCTTTATTTCGTTATTTACTTTGTCGTACATTTCTTCAACACCTTCAAGATGTTTTGTTAGATTTATTATTAAATCTTTTGTTTTTTCAAATTCTTCAATTAAAATATCTCTGGCAGAAATTAAATCTTTGTTTGGTTTATTTTCGGCATTTTCAGATATTTCAATTATTTTATTTATATCCATATTATTGTTTTTTACCAAAAACTCTTATCATACCGGGTGGAACAATTAATGGTCCTGCACCCATAGGTGGAATAGGTACAGTAAAGAATTGATTTCCTCCGGCAATAAATCCGTTTTTATCTTCTTCTTCAGTGTGGCCATCAATTATTGATTTAACTAATGCCGGTAAATCATTTGATGCACCATACAGTGGTCCCATTGGGATACCAGCCGCTTCTAATCTTTCGGCAATATTCATATATGCTCTATCCTGACTATAACCAGGTAATTTATCTGCGAATGATAATAAAATTGCAGGAATTGCATTTGAAATACCTCCCCTAAGTGCACTGGTGATTGTTGTCAATATTAGATTAAAAATATCAAAACAATTATCAGGTGGATTAACAACTATTTGTTGTAGTATTGAGATTATTGATCTAATAATTGTTAAGTATCTTTTATATTTGTTTTTTAATATTTTAGCCGCAATTTGATAAACGAATTCCAATAAATCTATTTTTAATAATCTCCAAAATTCTCTAATAAAAAGCCAAAATAAATCTTTAATAATAGCATTAAATAATTTACTTAATTTTTTCATTATTTCTTTAACATCAATTCTAATATTTAACAATGATTTAAATAATTTATATATTATTAAAATCGGTAAAAATACTTTAGGTGTTAATATCGACATTATTAAAGCTTTTGGTAAATTTATAATGAAATCATTCATTAAATTTAAATTAAAATTTATCTGTGGTATTGTTCCATCCGACCTATCAAAAGCGGCTGTGGCAGCATCATTTAATGCGTCATTAATTACATCATTTATCGATTTACTATTTGTTAAATAAACAAAATCTTCTAATATTTTGTCATCAACAGGTATTTCAAAATTATTACAATCAGTAAATTTAAGAACTCTCCTAAATCTATTATTTTCATCATCTAAATCAATACCTTCCGTGTTTGTAAAATCAAAATAACTTTCAATATCTTCGTCATTTTCATTAAACATGTCTACCGCATTTTGTTTTAGATTTTGTCCTTCTTTTGGTGATCCACAAACCGCAAATAATTTTGCTATAAGTCTATTTAAAAAATCTACTCCCTTTTGAAAAGAAGGGTTGTCACCTCCACCTCCACCTAAACTCAAATACATGGCGTTTTTAATTATTTGTTCAATATCAGGTAATTCTACTGTTGAATAATAATCATTAAAAAAATCTTCTACTTTTATTACACCAGGTAGTCCTTGTGTTAAACCGTTAACAATATATTGTTGATTTGGTGCGTCCCAATTTAATGTGAATAATGTATTATTATTTTGTGAATCAAATTGATACGGGGTTCCACCGAATGTCTCATATAATTTCCTATTTACTTTTTCTTTACCAGGAACTGGTTTTATTGGTTCATATGCCACTTTACCAACATCACTATTTGGATCGACGGTTAAAAGATTTAAAAAATCAAATTCACTTGGTTTTAATGTTATTGTGTCAATTTTTAAAGTAGAGTCAACACCACATATACCATCAGACACAAAAAAAACTTCTTTTACTCTTTTGGAAATTATTTCTTTTGAAGACCTCAATGTAACAATCGTTGAGTCTAATCCGTGTTTTTTTAACCTATTTTTAGAAAATAATTTATCTGTACCACCTTTTGGATTTTTTTTATTTAAAAAACTTTCGGCTATTTCTAAAATATCTGAGAATATGTCCTTATTGTTTTCCTTTTTTTTTCTTCTTTTATCTAAAAAATCACCAAATTTTTTACCAAATAGTTTATCTGTTGATGGTAAATCTTTTAAATACGCATCATATAAATCGTCGGATACTTTTTTAGGGTCATCATTTATTTTTTTGATGACCTCTAATTTTGATTTTATTTCTTTTTTTAATTTTTTAGTTTTACTCATTATAGTTGATAATTTTCAGAATTATTATTATTTCCCTCTTCATTGACCAACTTATCAAGTAATTCTCTATCTTCATCAGAAAGACTTAACTTACCCATTGGTAAGTTTTTACCTCCTCCACCTTGTGTTTGTTTTAATAGGGCACCTTGTAATTTTACCAAAGAAATTTTCTTTTCGGTACATTCGTTTAGTATTTTTTGTTGTTCTTTTATTACCGGACCAATTACGCTCATATCTTCAGCATCTTTCATAAAGGAAAGCATTTTTTTCATTATCAACGATGCTGTGTTTTTTTGTTCCACGACATCATTGTAAATTTCTTGCATTAACGATATTGCAGAATCTACGTCTAATGTTATATTGTTTCTGTTTTTCATAACAATAAATAGATTTTAGTTTAAAAATCCTAACATTATCCCGTTATATGTTTTCTTGAATTTTTTTAGAGAAATCCTAATTTCTTTAGTGGACAAGGATGTCATTTCTCTAAGTGAGAGTAATATTAGGTTTTTATTAAATTTATTACCATCTCCTATTTGAAATATTTTATCAAAATTTGTAAATATTTCTATTAACGCGTAACCTAATTTTTTTTCGTTTTCGTTTAATTCTTCATTTTCAATAAACTCTTCTAAAGAAGTTACTAACTTAACCAATACTTCGGAATAATCTATTTCATATGCATCAATAGTGTAAACCAAATCTGGTCTATTTTCGAGTTCACTTGTTACATCTTCATATGACACATTTCTTTTTAATTCTTTAGTGTCTTTTTGAATTGCCCCCATAAGATAATTCTTACATATTGTACCAAAGTAAGAATACGCCTTATGATTTTTAGTATGATCGAATTTATTAATCTTTGTCATTAGAAAAGACATTGTGTCATTATGAATTTCTTCAAATTCTAAGTCTTTTCTATATAATTTATAACGGCGGATAATACTTTCGACCATTATAATGAGGGGTTCTCTTAAATATTCATTGAATATCTTGTTCTTTTCTTCTTCGGTTTCAGATTCCAAATATCTTATTACCGCTTTTTCTTGATCATCCCCAAAATAGATTTTTTGGGTTCTTTTTTTTGGCATTAAGACTCAACATAGTTTAGGTCTCTATTATTTTTAAAGAAATATTCTTTTTTTGCGGCATCTAACCAAAACTTAACTTCATTTTCTGATAATTTAGAGGATTCGTCATTTTTATAATTCCAAAATAAAGAGTCTTCTCTAAAATTAACATGTTGGTACCCTATTTTTGGTACAGTCATAATTTTTACTTTATTATGTGTTAATCTTAGTAATAGTTCATAAATAAACGTTAATTTAAAATTTTCTTTAAACAATCCATTTTCTTTTATTACTTCAGTTTTAAATAATCCACCACTTGTTTGGTAGTTTTGATATTCTAATAAAACTTCATTATCGAGGAATCCTTGTTTTTCTGAGAACCCATATGCCCATGTAGATTCATTTGTAAAAGATAGAAAATTACCTTCCACATTTACATCTTTTATAATTGGTAAAAACACATCAACATCGGTATATTCGTTTTTATATTCCATTATTGATTTTAACCATATAGGTTTATACTCATCATCAACCTCCAATATTGAAAACCATTCGGTATCACATTGTTCTATACCTAAATTTACTTGTGAGGTAAAACCACTATTCTTTTTATTTTCAAGACATTTTATCTCTAATTTTTGATTTAATGTGGAAAGAATTTTTTTCAAATCACCTGAAATTTCAGTTGGATGTACAATTAATAATTTAACATCTTCATAAAATAATTCAACCGATTTTATTGAATTTGTTAACATTACAATGTACTCTTCGTTTAATTTATGTACTGGTAAAATTACTGTTATATTTTTCATACTGTTTCTTCTGTTTTTAATTTTTGTAATGCATTTTTAATTTGTTCTTCTCTTCTATCTTTAAAAGAATTAAAAATACTTATTATGTTATTTTCTGTAATAGTGGAGTCATAAGGTAACAGTGTATCTTTCATTTTTGTTTTAACATCATCTGTTAATTCAACACCTTCCAACCAAGCCAAAACATATGTACCCAATATTTCAACTAACTTACTTTCATCATATGTCCACATACCATTTTCACTTAACCAATCTGGTTCATTATTTGGTATTTTACCGACAACAGGTACACCACATTTCATAGACTCTAATGGAAACGTACCAAAAGTACTTTCTTCATCAACCCATACTGAAACAAAACATTCTTTTAATGAAGATGCAAATTCATCATAAGTCATTTGAACCATGTCTCTAAAAGTAATCCACCTTAATTGTGGGAATTTTAAATAAAATTCAGATATTAGTTTTCTACTTTTAGATCTATTTCTACAACTTATTGCAATATATGGTTTAATTGGTTTCTCATATGGTTTAAAATTTTCACCGATAATTGGTGGAATAACGTGTACTAAAACTTCAGGAAAATATTCTGAAATATATTTTTTAGTATTATTAGTTGTTGTGATTACCTTATCGAAACCAAAATTACTCCATCTACTACCAATAGACAATGTTTCAAACATGTAATCTTTTTGTTGTACTAACATTACTTTTACACATTTTATATTAGACAATTGTTCTAAAACATTTGAATAATATTCGGGTACAACAATTACATCGTCAATATTAATTTCTATTTTATCTTCTTTTATCGACACGACGGGTAAATCTTTGTATTTGTCACCTAACCAATGTTCAACGCCAGTATATGTCTTATCTTCCACTAAAATCTTGGAAATATATCCCTGTTTATTTAGTGTTAGTGCCAAGTCGTAGATATACTTTACCGACGCTCTTGGGTTATTTTTTGTGTCATACGTCAAAAAATAAAAAATTTGTTTATTTGACTCTAGCCTTGACAAGGCGATTTCTAAATTTTCAATGTTCTCTTTGTTACTCATCTTCGTTTTCGATTAAAATTTGATTTTTTATTAAAGTGTTAAAAGCTATTTTAAATGATAATGTTGTGGTTTCCGACCCAAATGATCCAATTGTTTCATCATCTTCAAAATTCTCGCCTAATATTCTCTCAATGAATATTTTTAAAAGTTCATATTTAAAAATATTTATTGTTTGTGTATCTTCTTCAGAATTTTCATCATTCTGATTTGAATTTTCTTTAACTTCTATTCTACATTCTTCTGTGATTCTATCAATGTCGATGTAGTATTCTTTTCCAAAAATTTCGAGCATAATTCTTCGATTTGTATTAATTTAGTTATTTCTTTTTTATTTGTAAAGTATTGATTGTAAGATGTGTTAAATTTAATTACGGTTTTTTCTTTTGGACATTCTATAATAATTTTTTCATTGTCTGTGATCCAATAATCACATTTTTCCCACATATCTTTAATGTCTTCACTCCTTATGAATTTTATGTTATTACCCATAAATCCATTTTTAGATAAAAAGAATAAAGTTCCGGGTTTAGATTTACCTAATTCATCAAGTCCGACAATTGTTATATTATGTTCTTTATTTTCATAAATAATTTTATTTAAATCCGTAAAAACACCTTGATAACTTGTGGATGCGTGACCGAAAATTTCTATTGGAAATTCAATAAAAAGAAAATGTTCAAATTCTTCTTTAGATTGAAATTTATAATGATTTAATAAATTATCATTATAAACTGGTTCAATAACATCGTATTTGAATTCTGTTGTGTTTTCGGTATTTTCTACATCAGAATCAAAATAAAAATCTTTATAATGGTAATCCAATTTTTGAATTGTGTTTCTTAATACACCATCAACACTTACAAATATTTCCATACTTAAAATATAATAATAAAATTTTTTTAAGTAAATAATAAACCCATACTTTTATAATAAAGAGTATGGGTTTATTGTGCAAAAACGACTTTATTGTTAGTCGTATCTTTTTAATATTTCACCAATTAATGGATTTCTAACAATGTCTTCTTTACCGAATTCATATAGTCCAATATCTTTTACACCTTCCAATCTTCTTTTAGCATCGTACAATCCTGATTTTGTTTTATCTTTATATTTGTCGGATTGTTCAAGATCTCCAGATATAAAAAATTTGGAATTATAACCGATACGAGTGATTAACAACTTTATTTGAGACGGTGTTGCGTTTTGTGCCTCCTCAAAAACTAAGATCGTGTTATCAACATTCCATCCTCTCATATAAGCAAGAGCAGCAACTTCAATTATACCTTCGTCTTTTAATTTTTCCCTTGCTTCTTTACCGATTATTTTATTTAAAAGATAATATGAAGGATAGATATATGGATCTAATTTTTCCTCCATACCACCAGGTAATGAACCTAATTTTTCTTCAGCTTCAACTGCGGGTCTAACAATTATTATTTTTTCATATTTGTTGTCTTCTTCCCAAAGTAAATCAACTGCTCTTTTCATTGCGATATATGATTTACCAACACCCGCAGGACCAAAACAAAAGGTTATTTGGTTATTACCTAAAATATTCCAATATTCTTCCTGAGATTTGGTTAAAAACTTTTCTTTTGGTTTTTTAACCAAAGATCTTATTTTTTCTTTTGCTGTTAATTTTTTTTCAATAAGAGGTTCTGATTTTGCTCTCGTGTTTTTTTTAACTGTCAATTTTTTAGTTTTAAATTATTTATTTTAATTATAAATATACTACAATCCTGAACTACCAAATCCACCTCCACCTCTTTCAGTTTCCGATAAATTATCGGTTTCAATAAACTCTATTTGTGGATACGGTAATATAATAATTTGAGCACCTCTTTCACCCACATTGTATTTTTCTGATGATTCACCTTTTAACCAACTTGTTTTTTTAAAAGTTGCTTGTATTTCACCCCTATACCCACTATCAATAACACCAACACAATTAGTTAATGCTAAATCGTATTTACGAATTGACGATCTCGGAAATAATAATCCGACATATCCTTTTGGGATTTCTATTGCAATTCCGAATCCGTATGTTACATCACTTTTTGTTTCTGATATAATATCGGTAATTGTTAGGTCCATGCCAGCATCACCATCTTTAGAATATCTAGGGGTGACTGCCAAATTGTGTAATTTTTTAAACCTAACAGGAATTTTTAATGATTGTGGACCAAAAGAAGATCCGATATCTGTACTTAGATTTTTTAATAATTTATCTAAATCCTGTATAAAATCGTGATCTATATCTTCTTCACCACCACTCATGTCAGACTCTAATTGTTGTAATCTTTTAATATAGTCTTCAATTTGTTGTTTTTCCATATAATTTATTTTTTTTCTTCTAATAATAATTTCATTTGTTGTTGTTTATCTAATATCCATTTATCAAGTAATTTGATTCTATTTTTTAAATCATTATCTGACGGTCTTAAACAACATTCAACAAATACATCTGTAACTCTTTGTAACTCTTCAACAGATAATATTATACCCATAGAATTAAAATACTCCAAAGCAAGTTTACTTTGAGACTGTCTCAAAATTTGGATATCTTTACTATAAAATTCCATTATATTTTATTTATAGTATTCAGGTGTGTTTTTCTTGTCGATAATACATTCAATTGGCATTTTTACAATTGAAATACTTTCACTAGATCTAACATCTCCCGATCTATACTTTGAAGCAACGAGAGTAGCCTCTTCAACTGATTCTGCTTCAACAATGTATTTCAATTTTTGAAGTCTTGGATTTCCGTTTCTGTCCATTTGTTCGGTTTCATAACCGATAGTTACTAAATAATGCATGTTTTTTTAATTTTAATTTTTATATTATTGATTTTAAGAACTCAACTCTATCTTTAGAAACTTTCTGTAATGAATATTTGTCTTTAACTGTTTCATATAATTTTTCACCTAAATCTGTAATCATATTTGGATTATCGGCCAATCTTTTCATTTGTTGTGCCCATTGTTTGTGATTTTTGTTTTGAGACACAAAAAGAGCATTTCCCGTTTCATTAAACTTACCATCATTAAAGGCCGATTTTAAATCTAATGTATATGGTAAACTTTCATTTGCAATGATTGCTTTTTTGTGAAATCCCGCCTCAATAACTTTAAGTTGTGATTTGTTTGTGTTAAAAACATTTTCAACTAAAGGTACTAAAGAAACGTCAAAATAGTTATAATTTTTACCATACTCACTAACATCTTCTGTCCACCTTCTAATATAAGGCATCTCAGAAAAATACTGATCTGTTTTAACAAATGTTAATAAAAAGTTTTTATATTGTTCATCTAATATTGTATAATTGTCTGTGAATATTTTTTCATATTCATACCAAACCGTTTCCATTGGTTTGATGTCTCTCCTAACAACTTCCCCTGTCATTTTATTTACTTCGGTCATTGTACCCCTCAAGTCAAATCCACACAAAACAAATTGTACTTTTCCTCTATGTGAATAATGTAAACTTGATATACCATTTCTTAATAAATCTAAATCGTGTAAGTGTGTTGATCCTCCGAGCCAACCAAACTTTATTTTATCTGATGATATTGGATTTGGTTGAAATTGTTTTTCTTCTGGGTTAACTGCGTTTGGAAAAATTTCTACATTTTTAATACCTAATTTTTCTTTTATTGTTTTAGCAAAAATTGGTGTTGTTGTTGTCACATAGTCAACCAATTTTAACATCTGAATTTTTTTATCACCGATCTTTTCTTTCATTATGTGATAATATAAAGGATGTCTATGATCAACATACCATAAATCATCAATATCCATTATAACTTTTACACCTCTTTGTTTTAACCAATTAATTCTTGCAATATTGACTTCATGTGGTAATTGGTGAATAAAAGAGTGGAAAATAACAATATTGTAATCTTTGAAAGCGTCGTCAATGTTTTGAACATTATATACGATGTCTACATGTATCTCATCTGTATAATTATCACCAATAAATTTATATGGATCTAACATCCTGAATTTACCTACACCAAATGAATCGGATGGAATTGCTAAAATTTTAATTTTTGACATATTAATATTATATGTCTAAATTATACGAAAAAAAAATGAAAAAACAAATTATTTTGACTTATTTACTCCAGTTATTTTTCCTTTAAAAATGGAGTCACCTACTTTTAATACCAAGTTTTCATTAATACTTGCTGTTTGTTGTGCTGTAAGTAATTGATTTAATTTTTCGTCTAAAACTTTTCTAATTGTATTTTCAATTATTGGTGTTAATTGTGATATTAAATCTGAAGACACATATGATTCATTAATCACTTGTTGTGGTTGTGATTTTGGTTTTTTTGATATCATACCTTCACGTTCCATTAATCTTTTTGCTCCTTGAACAAAATTCATATCTATCGTGTCGTTTAAAGATATTTGAGGTATTGGATTTTCAATCATTGCTTTTTTAATTGCATCAGGTAATTTGGATTGGTTGATTTTATCAACATTCAAATTTGAGTTAACAGGTTTCAAATGAGATTGATTAGATATTGGTTGATTCGTCATTTGTTTATTTGAAATTATTTCTTCTGGTGAAGATCTTAAAATTTCTTCATTTACATTACCTCTTTGATAAGATCCTGTCTCTACTTTATTCATTACTTTTTTGGCGTTAACCAATTTATACATTAAATCGTTTTCCGATACTGTTCCTCTCCCTGACATAATATTAAATATTTTATATAATATATTATTTTTTAATAAAAAATTAAAGATTTAAATCTTTTTATAGTTTCATTAAGTTGTGTTTCTTGTTCGTCCGAAACTTCTATCTTGTCATTAGACAATAACTTATCTAATTCGAATTTAGAATCTTTTTTAAATTTATTTCTTGTTCCCTCACCTGGCCTTATGTTCCCGCCAATTTTTTTCTGATTATCAATCCATTCTGTTTCTTTTTTCTTATAAAGATCATTTAATGAATTTTGATAATCTTGTGTTGAAACCACTTTTTTACCATTAATATCTTTTATTTTCGGTTTTAGTGTAGTATAAACATCAACGTCATATTTTGTTGTACTAACTATTTCAGGTTCTTTAGTTGGTTTTTCTTCTGGTTTAGGTTGTGGTAATTGTTCAGGTTTTTTAGTTGGTTTTTCTTCTGGTTTAGGTTGTGGTAAATTAGTTGGTTGTTGGGGTTGTTTTATTTCTGGTTTTTTAGATACTGGTGGTGTTGATGTCCAATCGGATGTAACATATGTGACACTCATACTACCGTCATCACCTTCTTTATATTGTGGTCTTTTTGTGTCAAACTTTTCGTTTGTTAATATTTGTATATTACTCATTCTTGAAACCATAAATGTTCTCCAACCATGTTCCTCAAATCCTCTTTTTGATACTGATGGGGGTTGGACCCACATTCTAATAACTAAATTACCTTTTTTATTTAACCCTATTGCGACTGCCTCACCTTTTATTCTGTTACCTGGTTTTACACTATCTTTTTTAGGTTTTCTTGGTCCAGAATAATAAAATGTAATCGGATTCCTATTTTTAATTGCATTAACAATTGGTTTCGTTCTTGTACTTTGAAGAACGACCTGTTCATTTAAAAGATTAAATAATATTTTTTTTATTTTCATTAGAAATCAGGATATTGTCTTGTTAGTCCGTAAATGTTCCTACCTGTATTATCTACTCTTATGTTTATATCTGTTAATGAACCTACAGATCCATTATTCTCCCCCTTACCCGCTTCGTCACCATCAGATAATGCTCTTGTGTTTACTGAAGAATATTGATTATTAGGGGAATATAAGTTTCTGCCAGTATTATCAACTCTTGTGAAAATATCTGTTTGACCCCCGATAGAACCGTTGTTTTCACCTTTACCCGCTTCGTCACCATCAGATAAAGCCCTCGTGTTTACTGAAGAATATTGATTATTAGGTGAATATAAATTTCTACCGGTGTTATCGACCCTTGTTAATATATCTGTTTGTCCACCAACATTACCATTATTCTCTCCTTTACCTGGTTCATCACCATCGGATAATGCTCTTGTGTTTACCGATGAATAACCATTGTTTTCATTATATATGTTTCTACCTTTTAAATCGTTTCTTGTGTTGATGTCTGTCAAAGAACCAATAGAACCATTATTTTCACCTTTACCCGCTTCATCACCATCAGATAAAGCTCTCGTGTTTACTGAAGAATATAAGTCTGAATAGTTGTATTCATTTCTTGCCAAATGTTCAACTCTTTGTTGGTTTGCGATAATTTCTAATTGTGTTGGCATATTATAACATTAATTTTTTTATTTTTTCAATTTCTTCAAATAACTTTAAAGATGTTATTGGTGAAATTGAACTTTTATTTGAATTACTTTTTATTAAATTTACAGGGATTTTGAACCCAAATCTTTTAGTATGTTTCTTTAAATGACTATTTTTTCTACTTCCAGTTAGACCACCTATATCGTCCGCTCTTTTTTTAGAATCTTTTCTTTTACCCACTAAATCTCTTTCACCATCTAAAAATTTTCTACTCCATTCTTTCATCAAGTCACCACCACATAAATCATATTTAGTTCTATCTTTTATTTTATCTGTATTTTGAATATCGTGTATTATTCTTTTTAATTGACCATATTTTACTTTTTTATCTGAAAGTAACTTTTTTGCCCTATTTAATCCATGTGCATGTTTACCATTAAGACCAACAATTGTGTGATTAATCTTATCTAAAATATTTTGTGGTATATCAAATATCCTACCTTTTAGATCTTTATTCATTATTTTTTAAAGTTAACAACATCATCGGATAGATATTTTACAATTGTTTCCATCGATAAATTATTACTATTCATACTATTTTTTAAAGCTTTTATTTGTTTTAAAATAATAGGATTAATTTCTTTATTTGAAAGGATATCATTTGATTGGTTTTTTTTACTTAAAATATTATCAATATACTCCTCAATAAATTTTTTAGGGTTTTCAACCAATCTTACTTTATCGTCTTTTAATTTTTTATCATAACCCATTTGGTCTAATCTATCTTTTGCCTCTTCTGGTTCTAAACCTAATTCATCTTCAAAGTGGTCTTCAGCGTCTTCATATGATGCGTCTACTCCCATGGTTTTATCAAATCCAAGTGATTTACTCATATCAGATTCGGCCCAATATCTTAAAGATGTGTGTGTACCATGTACACCATGTGTACCCATTGTACCTGCACCCATTTTAACCACTTTATCTGTTATTGAATTTGATGTGATACCTTTGGTATTAAAATTATTAGATTTTTTACTTCTACCAATATTACCTAACCCATCAACGATTTCTTCGATGTCCTTTTCTTTTACTTCATCAGGTAGTTTTTTGAAATCTGTCTTATCTGAAAACTCTTTAGCCCACTTTGACCATTTCTTTCTTTCTTTCTTTGGTAAAGATTTATCGGAAGTTTTTGCATAAAAAAATCTTTGTTGTTTTTTAGACAGAAATTTCTCTTCAATAACTTGTTTTATAAAATTATTCATCAATACAGTTTTTTATATAAATATCAAACGTTTCGAAAGATATTTATTAAAATATGAATAATCAGAACATTTTAAAGTTTTTTGGGTCTAGATTAGATGTTAAATTGGATAGCTCAGAATATTACGATTATGAATTATCAAAAATAGGTAATGATTACAATAAAGAGGTACTTGATTTTAGTGGTCCAATTTTTTATAATTCATTAAAAATAGACGATAGTTTAGAAAATTTTAGTAGTAATACCTTAACAATAACACTTGTTGAGATAGATAATACGATAAATAATCCTAATTATATATATTCCGGTTTATCTGTAACATTTAACTACAATGAATTTGTAACACATTTTAATGTTCCTGAATATATCTATTCTCATATAATACTAAGTAATCATATATATACATATGTTGGAATATCGGGAGAAACTCATTATTTAAGTATTGCCATTCCGACACCAACACCTAGCCCGACATTAACCCCAACACCCACAATTACACCAACCCCAACCGCAACTAGTACTCCAACAGCAACTAGTACTCCAACACCAACTGCAACTAGTACTCCAACACCAACTGCAACTAGTACTCCAACTGCAACTAGTACTCCAACTGCAACTAGTACTCCAACTGCAACTAGTACTCCAACTGCAACTAGTACTCCAACCGCAACATCAACCCCAACGCCAACTGAAACTAGTACACCAACACCAACAGAAACTAGTACACCTACACCAACTGAAACTAGTACACCAACGCCAACTGAAACTAGTACACCTACACCAACAGAAACTAGTACACCAACACCAACTGAAACTAGTACACCTACACCAACAGAAACTAGTACACCTACACCAACAGAAACTAGTACACCTACACCAACGCCAACACCTACTATACTTAATTGTTATTGTTATTTAGCAAATAACACTTTCCCAAGTTCAAGTTTTGTAACATATTTGGATTGTTTAACTTCTTCACCTATCACAATTGAAGTTTCGGGTAATAGTCAGGTTTATTTCTGTGCATCAAGTGTTATTGATGATGAAGGTGGTATAACCACTAATATAGGTACTTGTATTGGTGTTGTGTCAGGTGAAAATGATATCATTATAACAACAGAAGATGGTAGTATAATATATACCGAGATAAACGATTGTACTCCTCCAACACCTACACTTCCACCAACACCAAGTATTCAAAATATTGTTTGGGAATATTTTATAAATACAGGTGTTACTGAAGGTCAAATTATAACAACAACACAATCTCATGATGTTTCAGTGAGTTATAGTGGATCGGGAATTGTAAGTAAAGAAAGTGCACAATTTACAGATTGTTTAACATGTACTGATGTTACACAACCGAGTACTGGTATAACCTATTTAGTTGAGGGTCCAAATCAATTAACCTTTACATTTAATCCTCAAATAACAGACGCATTATTAGGTGTTTGGTCTTTAGGTTCGCCGACACAAACTCAAACATTCTTTACCGATGTTGATTTTGTTAATTTTGATCCATGTTATCCGACATGTTTTAATGGACTAATAGTTGATCCAATAAATAAAAAAATATCATCAAATGAAGGATATGGTGTTATAAGATTCCCAGGTACACATAGTCAAATAACATTAACATTTACTGGTATAGAATTTAGAACAAATCTTTTATGGGGTATTTTTGGTGCGGAACCCGGACCTATTCCAACGCCTACACCAACCGCAACATCAACCCCAACGCCAACTGCAACAGAAACACCAACGCCTACACCAACTGAAACTAGTACGCCAACGCCAACTGCAACAGAAACACCAACGCCTACACCAACTGAAACTAGTACGCCAACGCCTACACCAACTGAAACTAGTACGCCAACGCCTACACCAACTGAGACTCCAACTCCAACAGAAACACCAACTCCAACACCAACACCTACATTACCATTATGTGAAATAATAGTTGAAGGTGAAAATGGTAATTTAATAACAACTGAAAATGGTGATTATATAATATTTGAAGATGGAAATTGTGGTACAATAATTATTGAATCTGAACATACTGAAGGTTCAATAATCAGTAATTATAATACATATATATTTCAACAATATGATTTTGACATTTCTTTAAATTTTGATGAGGTATTATATACCACAACTGGAAGTCCGATAATTAATAATGTTACATTATTATTATCAAGTGGTACAACAAGTGGAACGACACAAATCGTAACAAATGGTAATTATAATGAACTAACACTAGAATCTCAATTTGAAAATATTACTGTTAATACAACAGGAGGAACTTTAAGTGGTTTCACAATTTCAACTAACTATGTGTATGTGACAATACCTACTCCTACACCTACAGCAACACCGACCCCAACACCGTCCCCAACACCAACTGAAACTATTACGCCAACGCCAACCGAGACACCAACTCCTACGGAGACTAGTACGCCAACACCAACTGAAACGCCAACTCCTACGGAGACGCCAACACCAACAGAAACTAGTACACCAACGCCAACTGAAACGCCAACTCCTACGGAGACGCCAACACCAACAGAAACTAGTACACCAACGCCAACACCAACAGAAACTAGTACACCAACGCCAACACCAACAGAAACTAGTACACCTACACCAACAGAAACTAGTACACCAACGCCAACTGAAACTAGTACACCAACGCCAACACCAACAGAAACTAGTACACCTACACCAACCGCAACAGAAACACCTACGCCAACTGCAACAGAAACACCAACACCAACCGAGACACCAACTCCTACGGAGACTAGTACGCCAACACCAACTGAAACGCCAACACCAACACCAATAGAAACTTGTGAAAAATTATTAACAAAAGAAGATGGGTTTTATGTATTAACTGAGAATAGTGATTATATTTCATTAGAACAGGATGAGTGTCCTGACCCAACACCGTCACCAACACCAACTGAAACTAGTACACCAACGCCAACCGAGACACCAACAGAAACGCCAACACCAACAGAAACTAGTACACCTACGCCAACCGAGACACCAACTCCTACGGAGACTAGTACGCCAACACCAACTGAAACTAGTACACCTACGCCAACAGAAACGCCAACTCCTACGGAGACGCCAACACCAACAGAAACTAGTACACCTACACCAACAGAAACGCCAACAGAAACTAGTACACCTACACCAACAGAAACGCCAACAGAAACTAGTACACCTACACCAACAGAAACTAGTACACCTACACCAACAGAAACGCCAACAGAAACTAGTACACCTACACCAACAGAAACTAGTACACCTACACCAACTGAAACTAGTACACCTACACCAACTGAGACGCCAACTCCAACACCTACACCAACGCCAACATCGACAAGTGTCCCTGAAGATTATTTATCAACGGAAGGTTCGGATAATATATTAACAGAAAATTCTGATTTTTTAATAATTGATTCAACAGTCAACACATTATTTATCTTTATACCAAATTTATAACATATGGAAGACATGAAATTATTGGATGAATTGACAATAAAATATCAACAAGAGACTTCAGATAATGTTATTGGTGTTGGATATGGATATAAAACAAAAAATGGTTTATTAACAACAGAAAAATCATTGATTTTCAGTGTGTCGAAAAAATTACCGATAGAACAAGTGGATGAAAAAGATTTAATCCCAAATACCATAACATATTCTGGTGAGACATTTAAAACAGATGTGGTAGAATTGGAAATAAAACCATTAACATGTCCTTCTGATTTTTATAATTGGCAAACAACACCTCCATCCAATAGAAATAAAATAAGACCTTTAAAATGTGGTATATCTGTAACAAATTTTAGTGATTTAAGTGGGTTTGTTGGGACGATGGGGTTTTTGGCTGTTGACAACGAGACAAATTCATTGGTGGGTGTATCAAATAATCATGTTTTAGTTTACGATGCATTTTTAAATTCAGATAGAAGTTTAGGTGGAATAAAAACATCAATACTTAATGATTTTGTTACACAACCAAATGAATCGGGTAATTCAAGTTTAAATAATGCAATTGGTAAAGTAAAAAAATATAAACCAATTTCAAGTGGTTCAATAAACTATGCAGATGTTGCATTAACAACCATTAATTCTTCAGATATTAACATAAGTACTTCTTATTTAATGGAAGGTGTTACCGGATGGACGCAACCACTCGAATTTGCAACTTCTTCTGAAATTGACGGATTATTAACAAATAAAAACAATTTATTTAGTGCGGGTAGAACGACCGGATCTAAAGGTGAAGGTGAAATGAAACTTTTAACAAATTCATATCCTGTAACAATTAATATTGCATATACTAAGCAGGGGAACGACACTGTGGTTCAATTTGGTAGATGTATACAATTTATTGCGAGTGCAACTACAACACCGAATGGTAGTATATGTTCATATCCAATAAATGGTGGTGATTCGGGATCCGCTCTTGTTGCTGATATTTCAGGAACAAGAAAAATTGTTGGGTTGGTATTTGCTGGTGGACTAATTGGTGGTGTTACATATTTTGGATACGCCAATAGAATAGATGATGTTGTAGACGCCATAAATATTTCTCCTTGGACAGGACAAACTGTTAATTATTCAAATACAGGTATTACCGAAACACATATTGTTTTAGGTAGAAGTTCTACCGAAAAATTAATTTTATCAGGTAAAACATTTTATCAAGTAGGTTTGTATTAAAAAAAATTGAAAAAACATAAATCTATGATATTTATATAAAAAAAGAATATGGCTAACGTTAAAATAAGTCAATTACCCTTATTTACAGGGGACACCACTGGTTCATACGTGGTGATGAATAATAGTGGTGAAACAGAAACATTTAAAGTAACCAGATCTGTTTTTTTAGATTCCGCAGTTGCATCTTTTTCTTGGACAACAAACTATGCTAACTTAACAAATGGTGTTGAAAACTATCCTAGATGGGACACTACCATTCTTAATAGTAATACCGATATTTTTGAATTAGTTAACTCAACACAAGCAGGTAATACAGGTGCTAGAATATTTTTTAAAGAACCTGGATTTTATGAAATAACTTCAAGTGTACATATTTTTGACTTATTCAATAGTATCGACGTTAGTGTTAGATTAAATAGTTCAACAACATCTAACGGTGCAATGACTGTAGGTAATATGATTTCAGATTATTCAAGTACAGAGACTTCGGACGATCAAATAATATATGGTCATACAATTGTTAACATTACTTCACCAACATATTATACAGTTTCAATAAATCCATCAATAAATGCACCATTCCCGTCAAATAGTAACGGTGCCCCAACAACAATATATGTTAAAAAATTAGCAGTATAAGATTTGATTAAAAATCAAAAATAAAACCCCACATGTATTATGTGGGGTTTTTTATTATCAAATCTTTTATTTCATTGATATTTATATAAAAAATGTAATGTCAATATTAAATATTTCGGGATTTTCGGTTTCTATTATTGATTGTGTGGAAAAATTATCTGATCCTGATAATTGTTGTTCACAAGCCCCAAAAACGGGTGTAAAACCTTGGGCGTTTAAAATTGATAGTGGTGCCGGTCCCGATAATTGTGATGGTATAATAAAAAGAAGACCAGAAAAAGGATGGACCCTTGACTTTGTATTCAATAGAGAGGGTTTAAATTGGTCACAAGGTAGTATTTTTTATTATATTGGTGTTAGGGGTGATGACAACATTAAAAATTATGCAGACAATAACCTATCTTTTGGTTTTACAAATGATGGTAGAATAAAATGGTCTGCAATTCGTTATTTGGGTATATGTCAAACAAATAGTGGGTATACCGAATCTTATTATGTTACAAATGGTCAAACGGACCCATTATGTGTTACAGATCTAAATAAAGATTTTAATATTACAATAACATTTGACCGATATAAAAGATTAACAGATTGTAATTTAGAAAATGATGGTGGTTGGAATGATTTAATTACCGGTAGAACATTAAATAACAATCCTCTTGATGTTATGACGGGGGCCACTCCCGATTATTCGTATCCTGAAGTTTTAAACAGAAAATGGGCGAATGAAAGAAAAAACAGATTGGGTATTTTAAAAATATATTTAAATGGTAGACCTATTGCAAAAATAAAAGATTTTGAAGAGGTAATACCTTCAAATAGAGGTGTTCAACCATTCATACAATCATGGGGAGGTGGTACACCATTAATGATGGGTATTCACGAAGGTGTTTCTGAATTTAATATAAAAACAATAAAATATTATGAAGAACCGTTAAATTTTGTTCAGGTTTATCATAATTTTATGACCAGACTGAATGAGTTTGATTTTGAAATTTGTGGTGTTAAATGTGATGATAATTTAATTGGTTCAGGTACGAATTTTAATTTAAATCTTAAGGCAATTTTCACTCCAGGATCTATTAAATCAAAATATATATTAACGTCAGATAAACCATTATTTGAATCTATAACATTAAATTTTGTTAATAATCTTGGTGTGATATCGGGATCACCAATAACAATAACAAATTCAGTATCAATAGAGCAAAATGGTACTAGTGGAAGTACGATTGTTAATTTGAATGATGATTACAATTTATTAAATGCCACAGCATCTTATGATCAATTAAATGTTGTTCCAAATACAATTAATGCTCAATATACAATAAATTATGAATTTATATTTGCACCAAAAAATGATTTAACATATCTAATAATTCCAAATAACGATATAAATTATAATATATTACCTAACGGGGATTTGTCTTATTTAATAATACCTAATAACTTAACACACTTAATAATCCCAAATAACGATACAATATATACAATTATACCTAACGGAGAATTGTCTTATTTGATAATACCAACCGGTGATCTGAATCACGAAATTTTGGAATAAATTTAATATGAAAAAATAAATAGTAAATTAAAGATATTTATAAATAAAATAAAAAATGGCAATAGGTGCAAGAATATTAAGTAATAATTTGAGTGGTAAAACAACAAATGTTACTTTTAATCCAACTTCCGGTGGATCGTTTAATTTGGGTGTCAAAACAGTTCCATTTAATTATTATGACACAAACCCATATGGTATATATGATTTGTACTTTGGGGAATATGATCACACATATTCTTTATTGGTACCCGATCCAACACCATTAGAATTAAGTTTAGAAACAGAAATTTTACCCGGTTCAATAATTGGTAAATTTAACTTAATTTCTAATCGTAGAGTTAGTGGTAACGTTACTTTATATTTTGAAATGTTTTTAAGTTTATTTTCAGGTGGTTCGGTGACTATTTCTACTGGTGTTACAATAAATCACTCAAACTTAACAGGACAAACAATTGTCACAATAAATGAAGAATATAGTAATTTGACCGGTGAAGTTTTATTTGGTCAACCGATTTTATCGGGGGCACCTCTTGGTTCTATTGCAGAAATCTTTTTAATTAATGCCCCAACACCAACGCCAACAGATACACCTACACCAACACCAACAGATACACCAACACCAACGCCAACGCCTACAATTGATCCATTTGGACCAATTTGTGTGTCCGATGCGGGATCATCTATTGTTAATGGTACATACACATTTGTGGGAATTGTAGATGGTAAAAATTCATATTCAAATGAAAATAATTTTATAGTTTGGGAGCCAGGATTTGGAGGATTTTGGTTTATAAAAAATATAGGAACTAGTTATTATTTTAGTAGCGACAATGTTGCAACACCTGATTTAGTTACTACGTGGGAATTAACTGGTCCGGGACAAAATCCTTTACCAATAGTTACATCAGGTACGTGTCTGTCACCGATTTCAGGTTGTTATACATCAGTTCAATTTGATGTAACTACAGATTCTACATATGTATTTTGGACTGATTGTTGTACAGGACAACAAAAAAATGATCTCATAAATTCTGGTGTTACAGAATATACACCTTTTGATAATAGTTGTATATCAGGTGGAACTTTTTATTTAGATTTATTCCCAAGTTACACTATAACTTATGTTGGTGATTGTCAGTGTCCACCATTAGATGAAGTTCTAGTAGATCCAATAATAACAGATAATAATGAATATATTTCAATCGGTGAGGGATTTTATCTTCAATTTATTGAATAAAAGTATAAAAAAATAAAAAAAAATAAAATGTTAACAGGAAAAACAATTGGTCAATTAACGAATTTAAACAGAATCACACAAGATTCACTTATACCAGTACAACTTGATGGTCAAACATATCATGTGATATATTCAGGATTTGTTGAACAGGTTTCAGATTTGATACCACAAGGTGTTGATAGTGGTACAACCGCGGTGTTGGTTTACGGTATTAATGTAATAACAACAGCAACAACTGAAAATTTTGCAGTAAAATTACCCACAACACCAATTAAAGGTAAGAGAGTTAGTGTTGTTAATAAATCCGATAGATCAATTAGAGTATTCCCATCAAATGGTGGTGGTGATATTAATGGTATAGTAGACGGATTTTTTAGAGTACCTAACGATGGTATATCATATGATTTTGTATGTTATGAAAATCCATTACCTGGCGGTTGGTCAACAACTGTAACACCATTAAGTTCAAATGTGGCGGATTATCCAATTTTTGAGATTAGTCATACTGGTGGAACAGAAACAAAGGCTTTCGGTGTATACGATTATTTTCAAGCACCATCAATAGGTATTGGTTCAGGTATAAATGTTGATACAAGTTTAATTTTATATCCTGATAGTCAATATTGGCACAGTTTTTCAACACCACAATCAATTAGTAAATTAACGGTAACAACAAATATATTGGACACTGAAGCCGATGGTAAGTATGGATTATTTGTTGGTATATATAAAGCATTAAAAGTTTCTCCTAACGGATCTTCTTCAGGTCTTCAAGGTGGTGGGGTTGATATTGGTGGTGATCTCGTTGGTATTGAATGGTATCCATACACATATACAACTAGAGTAACTCCAGGATCTTCTGTTGTTAATAATCCAACTCAGATAGGTGATTCAAATACACTCGGTGCAGTTCTTGATTTGAGTCTTAATCCAAATGGTCCAACATATGCCGGTCCAATTGATGCGGTGTTTAACCCGTACAGTAATGAATATTATGGTTTTGGTATTATAATACCTGCAACATATCCAAGTAAAACATATAAATTTAAATTTGTTGCTGAAACAGTATAAAAAACAAACCCTCTAAATTAGAGGGTTTTTCATTTAAAAAGATATTTATATTAAAAAGAAAAAATCATGTTAACAGGAAAAACCATCGGTCAATTAACTAATCTAGCAAATCCCACTTCGGACACATTATTTCCGGTAGAATTAAGTGGGTCAACATATCATATAGATTTTTCATCTATAACTAATAATCTAACATTTGAGGATATTACTTACTCAGAGTTATATGACAAATATACAGGTGCAACATTTGTTGCCGGTTCTTATTATAGAATAACAGATTTCCAAACTTGTTATGATCAACCTGATTATGATTACAATAAAAATTCCATAGTCGGAAATAACTATAAAGTTGCGGATATTGACTCAATAATTGTGTTTGCAACATCAAATTCAACTTTATCTGAAAACGCATATCAACCTTCTTATCCAAAAGATAGTATTAAGTATGATATAACATTTAATGTGACAGAAAGAACTGGATCACCAGCTAAAGGTAGAATAACAGAAAGAATTGATGAGTTTAATAACAGAACTGATTACGATCATAGAACAATTTTATTCAAAAGATATAGATACTATGAAGTTTCACTAAACAATCCATATCAAGGAACTGTTAGTGTTGCGGATATTTCTTCAACAGAAATGACAGTTTTTGGTACTGATACTATTTTCTTAAGTACTCTTATAGTGGGCGATAAGATTGGTTTTGAATCGGTTAATAATGATTTTAGGGTTTTTGAAGTAACAAATATTGTAAGTGATACCGAAATGGCTATTACAGGATTAACAACCGTAACTTTAGGTCCAAATACTAAAATGTATGGTACCTTTTGGGACGAATATGGTAGTTATTATCAAAACAATGTAGATGACCCTTCTTTATTTGGAGAGTATTATACTTTTGACGGTACTGGTAATTATAACAATTATATTGGTAATCATGCCAATTTATATCAAGAGAATGAAAATGACTTTATTTTAGCTAATAATGTTTTTCATAATAGATTTATAGGTAATAAATTTGGTCATAGTTGTTATAATAACACATTTTTTGATGATTGTTATGATAATAACATTGGAAACTATTTCTTTAACAACATTACTGATGATGACTTTGATGCTAATGTTATCGGAAATGAGTTTTTTAATAATAGAATTACCTCAAATTTCCAATATAATAGAATTGGTGAAAACTTTTATAACAACTATATAGTCCAAAATAGTTTTTATAGAAATAATATTATGAATGATTTCCGAGATAATGAAATAAGTGGAGGAGACTTTCAAAATAACGAAATAGGTAGTCAGTTCAATAATAATAAAATTAAACAACAATTTTATAAAAACGATATTGGTAATGGATTTTATAATAATGAAATTTATTGGGGAGGTAATGGAAATTTAATTGGTAACGGATTTAACAATAATAACCTTTATTGTGTGTTTTATGATAATGTTATCGGTGAATATTTTGAGAATAACACATTAGGTGATATTTTGAATCCTTCTAGTAGAGATTTTTATGAAAATAGAATAGGTACTAGATTCTCTAACAATACAATTAACGAATCGATTTATAAAAACCAAATTGATCATGATTTTTATAATAACACAATAAACTCAGATTTTTATACCAATATCATTGGAGAACGATTTGAAAATAACACAATATATGGTCATTTCTACGATAACCAAATATTCAATGAATTTAAAGGTAATATAATATATCAAGAGTTTTACACCAATAAAACAGGTTGGGGTGTTTCAGGAAATGAATTTAGTGGGATTTGTGCCGATAATTCTTTCGGTTCATTTTTCTTAGGTAATGACTTTTTTGGTAATGTTTTTGCAAATATAATTAAGGATGGATTTACAAGTAATATTATCGGTGACGGATTTGTTGGTAACAACATAGGTTCTGCTTTTCAAGGAAATACAATTGCACAAAATTTCCAACATAATGAAATTGGTAGTTTCTTCCAAAATAATATAATTGATGAAGGTTTCGGATTTGGAGGATTTAACTCACAGAAAAACTACATTGGTGATATTTTCCAAAATAATATTATTGGAGAATACTTTTACAATAATAGAGTTGGTAATTACTTCCAAAATAACACTATTGGTGATTACTTCCAATGGAATGTTATTGATACAGACGTTAGTGGGACTGATTTTACAACTAATTATGGTATTATAACATCATTTACGTATACTGCTTTAGGAACTAATAGAACGGATAATCCATGGTCAACACAGATTATTGAACTTTTTGAACCTACTAAATTTATAAATAGTGGAAACGGTGTTGGTTCTGACTTTCAGTTTACACCTGTTGGTGGTGAGGTTACAAGTATGTCACTTGTTTCATCAGGAACGTCTTTCAATGTTGGAGACACAATTACTATATTAGGTTCCGCTATTGGTGGTTCTGACGGTGATGGTGACATTGTAATAACAATAACCGGCGTAAGTCCTAATCCATCTGTATATGAATCATATACTTGTCATATTTTTGAAAGACAAGGTGGAAATAAAAGATTATCATATTACGATTCAAGTGATATATTAACAATTAAAGATATAAACGAATAAAAATGGCAACAACAAAATATATTGTAAATAACGTATCGGGACAAACAATACCTCAAATAAATTTAACAAGTCCTCTTAATTTTCCTGAAGGTAGTCAAATAGAATCAATACCTGAAAGTTCGGGTGATGGTTCAGGATTGACTACACTTATCCTAAAACCTGACGCAAGTACCGATGATAATCGTTACGTTGTTTTAGATCCAACCGGTCCTAATCACATTCACATTAGAGCCGGAGGTACTATTGATCAGAGTAACGCTGATTTAATAATTGGTGGTGAAAATAATAATCTATTAATAAGCGATTCATTAAATAAGGTACAAATAAAAACAACCGATGCAGAAGTTGAATTTATAGGATACATTGATAATGGATATGGTGATGGTCCAGGAGCAACACTACATGTTACCGATATGATTAACGGTACGATTACAGATGGTATGACAATATACGGTCCTGGAATACTTGGCGGTTATACTTTACAATTTGGTACTGTACTAACACCACAAGGAGATGGAGGAGTAGGTAACTACTTTCTACCAGGAGGTGATTTTTTAACAACTTCATCAACTTATATTGGCGGAGCAATAACTGCTAGTAACTGGACCTTCGGTGCAGACGGATCTTTAGAGTTTCCCGACGGATCTATTCAGACTACCGCAATTCCCGACTTAATAAGTAGTGGACCATCCGCACCAGGTAGTGCAGTGGTTGCCAATCCGACAAACGTAAACATTAACTTCTCAGATGGAGTTGGGACGGCTTGGAGTTTTTCTACTACAGGTCTAACCTTCCCTGATGATACGGTACAATCAACGGCATATGGACCTAAATATAAAGTGTACACTGCTTTATTAAGACAATCTGGAATAACTGACCCTGTTGTTACTGTTTTAGAAAATACTATTGGTGATATAGTTTGGACAAGAAATAATGTCGGATATTATTTGGGTACTTTAAGTAACGCTTTTCCTGAGAATAAAACATTCATAATTTATACTCATGATGGTCTTAATGGAAATACAGGATTTCCTGGAGGAGTTAGAATATCAAATAACGAAGTTCAGTTAGTCTTTAATGATGGAATTGTAAATGTTGGAGACTATATTGATATTGGTCAAGATGCGATAGAATCAATAGAAATAAGAGTGTATAATTAAGAAATAAAAAATAAAAAATAAATAATATGAGAATCTGTATATTATGTGAAGTATCTAAACTTTCACAAGTTAGAGAAAAAATGAAAAATGATAACATCTTAAACATAGATTTATCACCAACCGGAGAATCACCCGCAACACATAAAATGTGTGTTATGGCGATACCCGAAAATAAAGCACAAGAAATGATTAGTTCTGCTGAATTAACAATAATTGAAGCGATGAATCCAAAAGAATTTTTGGAAAAACATAATCTTAAAAAAATTGGAAAATACGGATTGTTATAAAATAAAAAAAAACTTTATCACAAAGGACGAATCCAATCAGATAATTAACTGGTTGGATTCTGTCAATCATATAGGTAATGATAGTAATTACCATCTCACTGAACTTTCAAAAACATTAAAGGGTAAATCTTGTATATTCGATATTTCAAATACCTATTTAACAAATTACATCACAAAATTTCAATCAATATCTGACGTTTCAAAAGAACCTTTACCTGATTTTATCTATAAAATAATAGATAGAATATCTGAAGAATTTAATTTCCCAAAAGACAATATTTTTTTACAGGCTGTAGACATGAATAAAGGTGGAAAAATAAATCCACATTATGATGCGTCAATTGATGGTTATGTTAATTACAAATGTAATATAAGTGTATTATCTGAGGATTATGATTTTTTTATTGATAGGGAATCAATAAAAATTCAAGAAACAGATTTATATGGATTTGAAGCTTCTCTTTATAAACACTGGACAAATGAATTTAATTCAAGAAGAGTTTTTTTGAGTTTCGGATTTATTTTGAAATATGAGGATCTTGGTAGAAATATAAACGACCCGAGAGTTAGATTAAGTAAAAGAATTGAGAAATACTTTCAAAAGTAAAATATTTATAAAATAAACCTATATGGAATTTAATATAAGACAGGGAGCAACTGAACCAATTTTAAAATTAAGATTAATTGATGATGGTAAAAACGACAAGTCATCTTTTAATGATATGTTAGAAAATTCAAATATCACATTTGATATGTATGATTTTAAAACAGAAGAACCTCAAATTTTAAATGGTCAGTGTTTAATAACCACAAGAACCAAGAAATACGACCAAACAACCGATGAATATTATATTACATATAGATTTACAGAAGAAGGTACATCTGTAAAAGGTAAATTTGAAGGAATTGTTACCATTCAATTTTTAGACACAAATTCGAATCCAACAACAAAATTAATTGTTCCGTTAAAAGAAAAACTATTTATCAACATTTTTTGATTTAGGGTAAAATTTTTATTATATTTATTAATGTTAAGACAAACTACCGATTTTCGGTAAGCTAATGTGTCACATTTAAAAATATAATAATGAAAGATGTTATCTCTCAGGAAGTTATCGAGAGCTTCCTAAACGGTGCAGATCCCGAAGAATTTATCGTTGGTGTAGAATACGATTATCCCACAAATAAAATTTATAAAATTATACAAGACCCCCAAAAGGGTAAAGTTGTTGTTCCCGACACGTTCACACCATTTTTGTGGGTTTCAGATCTAAATGGATTAAATTTTTACGGTAATAGTAAAATGACTCAAAAGAAAAAAATGGGTGAATTTGGTATTATTATCGAAAAATTAGAAACTCACGGTAATGAACGATTAGAAAACGGAATGAAGTTTCTTGTTAAGAGTATTAAAGGTTATACAGAATTAATTAATTTTTTTAGGTTTGGTGGGTTAAATCCTTGGGGTGATGAAACTAAAAAATATTTCACAATATTATCACCTGTTGAACAATATCTTATTCAAAAGAAAAAAAGATTGTTTAAGGGTATCGATGATTATAGTGGTGTACATAGACTTGTATTTGATATTGAAACCACAGGTCTTGAACCTGAAACCAATAAGATAATCTTAATTGGTATGAAGGATAATCGTGGTTTAGTTAAAACAATCGACGCTTTCGGTGATGATGGTGAGAAAAGATGTATCGAAGAGTTTTTTAAAACAATAAAAGAATTAAAACCAACAATAATTGGTGGATACAATTCAGCTTCATTTGACTTTCCGTTTATACTTAAAAGGGCGGAAATACTTGGTGTTAATGTTGAAGGGTTGACAAGTATTTTAACCTCACAGGGAATAAAAGAAAAAGAAGGTATATTAAAACTCGCTAATGAAATCGAACCATATACCCAACATATCATTTGGGGTTTCAATATTATTGATATTGCACATTCTGTAAGAAGAGCTCAGGCGATAAACTCAGAAATCAAATCTTGGGGTTTAAAATATATAACAAAATATCTCGAAAAGGAAAAAGAAAATCGTGTTTATGTTGACGGTCCATTTATTTCCAAAATTTACTTAGATAATGAATTATACTACGTAAATCCAAAAACGGGAAAATATAAAAAAATTGGTGAGAAAGGTACTGAAGGACTATTGGAAAAATATCCTGGTAAATATGAAATATGGTCAGGTAAAAGAATTGTAGAACAATACTTGGATGATGATCTTTATGAAACGATGATTGTTGATGATTCTTTTAGTCAGTCTACATTTTTACTTTCTAAATTAGTACCTACCACTTATGAGAGAGTTGCAACAATGGGTACAGCAACATTATGGAAAATAATAATGTTGGCATGGTCTTATGAAAATAATTTGGCAATACCTGAAAAAGATGAAAAGAGGGCAATTACAGGTGGGTTATCAAGATTATTAAATGTAGGTTATGCGAAGAACATTGTTAAATTTGACTATGCATCTCTTTATCCATCAATTCAACTTGTATATGATGTGTTTCCCGATTGCGATGTTATGGGTGTACAGAAATCAATGTTGAAATATTTCCGTAATATTCGTATCAAATATAAAAGACTTGCCGGTGAACTTTCTAAAACAAATCCTGTTGAGGCGGAAATGTATGATAGGAAACAATTACCTATTAAAATTTTCATCAATGCATATTTTGGTTCATTATCTGCACCACAAGTATTTCCGTGGGGTGATATGAATATGGGTGAAACTATTACATGTGTGGGTAGACAATGTCTTCGTATGATGATTATGTTCTTTATGAAGAAAGGTTATAAACCACTTGTAATGGACACTGATGGTGTTAACTTTGAAACACCTGAAGATATTGACAAACATATTTATGTCGGTAAAGGATTAAATGAATTAGTTACAGAAGGAAAAGAGTATAAAGGTATTGAAGCGGATACTGCCGAGTTTAATGATATTTTTATGAGAAATGAGATGGGGTTAGATATTGATTATGTTGCCCCATCTTGTATCAATGTTTCAAGAAAGAATTACATCATTAAATTAATTAAGAAAGGTAAGGAAAAAATAAAATTAACAGGTAATACGATTAAATCAAAAAAATTACAACAGTATATTGTTGAGTTTTTAGATGAAGGTTTAAAATATTTGTTAAATGGTGATGGACATTCATTTGTTGAATTATACTATTCATACGTTGAAAAGATATATAATAAAGAAATTCCACTATCTAAAATAGCAAACAAATCACGTGTAAAACAAAATGTGGAAGATTATAAAAAACACATAAAGAAAACAACTAAGGCAGGATCACTGATGTCAAGACAAGCTCATATGGAATTAGTTATTCAAAATAACTATCCTGCCGGTTTGGGTGAAACAATATATTACATCAACAATGGTCTTAAAAAGTCTTCGGGTGATGTACAAAAAATAAGTAAACCAACTAAAAAACAACAAGAAGAATACCTACAAAAACATGGTGTAGAAATGCCGAACGATTTCATAGAAGTTAATTGCTACATGATATCAGAAAAAGATATTCAAAATAATCCCGACATGACCGGTGATTATAATGTGCCTCGTTATCTTAATAATTTTAATAAAAGAATAGAACCTTTATTAGTTGTGTTTAAACCTGAGATAAGGGAAGATATATTAATAGAAGACCCAAAAGATCGTCAATACTTTACAAAATCACAATGTGAATTAATCAGTGGACATCCATTAAAAGAAGGTGGTCAAGATAATTTTGATGAAGTTATGACACTTTCAGATAGTGAGGTGATATTTTGGAATAGAGTTAATCGTGACCCTTATTTTATGTATGTGGAAGATAGTTTAAGTTTAGTTGATCAATATTGGGTTGATCACAATAGAAAAGTTGTTTCATTACAAGAAAACTCTGTTATAAGTAATGAAGATGAAATAATTGAAACGAATGGTAATGATTTTGCATACCACGCAGATCATGTTTAGATAATATTGATCGGACTTGGCATTGCTCTAAATTTCAATGAACCATTAAGGAATTCCGCCTCGTTTTTCTTTCTTTCTAAAAGTTTTTCGGGGCGGAGTCTTTCTAAACGTGCCATTAATTCTTCAACAAGTTTTAATCTTTCGTCTTTACCTTCTGTAAGTAATGAAGAGTAATCTAATTTAACCTCACTATCAGGAACTTTAAGGTCACCTGAGAATTTACCCCAAATTCTTGCCAAACCTTCTTTACAATAACCAATAAAATATTTTCTAACCCAGTTTTGTGAAGGTTTATTAAGATCATCCCAAGTTAATGGATCGGTCATAACATCTGAAGGTAATCTGATAATATCTTTGTTTTTCTCTAAACATTCATCTCTATTGTCACCGGCATCATAATACCAATACCAAACTCTTGTATTTTTATTTATTGATCCAAAATCAAATTTACCACCCGGTACATTAAGTAAGTGTACTATTTTAGTTCCATTTGGACCTGCAGTTATTCTATATGTTAAATCACCACCAATTAATCTATTTTTTAAATTCCTATCACCCATTCTTAATAATAGGTCAAACGCGGGTAATAAGAAATAAGAACCTGACGCACCTACTTGTGCGAAACCCCCGACACCACCAAATGCAACACCCCCAAGACCACCAAAACCACCTAAAAATGGGTCAACAATAGAGTCGGTTAATGTGGCCCTTGTAAACCATAATAATTCATTAATTTCACGTCCTGCGGGGATTACATATGTTTGTTGATTTTGTACTAAATCAAAATAATCTTTTTTAAGTTCCCATGGACCGTTTGCTTGTAACCCCACTATCTTTGAATATGCGTAAGTGTATTGAGTTTCATAATCTAAACTTCTATTTGTAAATGCCCTTGTTAATGAGTTGTTATCAACGTCCAAATTAGCCAATGCAGACCATTGTGATTCGATTAACCAATCGTTTACATATTGCTCATATTCTGATATCGCCAGCTGTAAAAAACTATCCATTTGTTCTTCAGTTAACTCTACTCCTCTAACTGGCATACCTAAAAGGTGTAAAACTTGGGTAAATAATTTGTCTTTTTCTTCCGGTGTTATAATAGTCGCCGCCATAATTTGTTTATTTACTATAAATATCTTATATTTCGGTATTATGACATTACAAGAAAGATTAAAAACATTAAAAATCGATCCTCTTTTAAAAATGTCATTAAATGACGAAATTTCTAAAAGTTGGCAAAGAAATAATAGAATAAAATTATTTTTAAGAGAGGAGATAAATAAAATTTTAAGAGAAATTTATGAACCATTGGGTATGTGGAAACAGAACCCGAAATCAGAAAAAAAAGATATTGGTGTTATAATAAATAATGAATGGTCGCCATTAATGCAAGCAGATACAAATTACAGTTGTCATACAATAATTGCTAATAGGTGTAATAAATTTTTAGTTAATCTTTATAGGGTAAAAGGTATTGAAGAAATTATAATTGATAATGAGATTTTTTCATATAAAAATCAAATAATTTTTAATATTAACGACACTGAAAGTGAAACTATAGAAAAAATAAAAAAATTTTTAAAAATTGTTAAATATAAGAAAAACGATATTTTTCTTATAGGTTCTCCTATGTACCATGAATTGATTGAATTATTTAATAAAACGATGGGTATTGGTGATAAAGCACAAAAATTTTATGAAGAAAACATTAATGATTTTTTTGACGATATCGTAAATTATGTTTCAACAAAAGGTAGAGGTGATTATAATGATAGAAAAGAAGGTATTGATCTGTGGTTAAATCATCAATCAAAAAAAACAACACATCAAATAAAAAGTATATGTAATATTGAGGAACATGACGATTATTATTTTCTTGATGTTAGTGTAAGTCAGACATCAAAATGTAACTATTACGTTTTCGTATGTATCGGTAAAAGAATTGTTATTTTTGAAAATAATAAATCAAAAATTGAAATAAAAAACAATGGTGTTTATTTTCCTAAAAAATTATTATATAAAGAAAAAATATATGATAGATAAAAAAATAGACGAACTATTTAGGATATGTGTAATAAATAATTTTGATTTTATTTTACAAAGAGAAGGTGAGAATAATTTTATAAATCACACTTTAGAACCTAAAAAAGAAATTATTGTAAATTTTTCAAATAATGAAGATAAAAACTTTGTAAAATTGTTAGATGAAAAAATTGAAGAATTAAAGAATATTATTCAATAATTCAGTACTGAAGTTTTCAGAATATTCACCGTCACCCATTACCTGATCAATAATACCCTTCTTTTTATTTAAGATATTATATATTATCATTTCAATAGTGTTTTCAAATATTGGATAATATACGAGAACACTATTTTTTTGTCCGTATCTGTACGCCCTATCTTCCGCCTGTGAATGGTGAGCGGGAACAAAAGAAAGATCATTCATAATAACCCCTTCAGCCGCAGTTAATGTGATCCCAACACCACCGGCAACAATGTTAGAAATAAAAACTTTTATTTTACTTTCATTTTGAAATCTATCCACACTTTCCTGTCTTTTTTGTTTAGACATACGACCGTCTAATATTACAGAATTTTTCTTGTATTTTTCTTGTAACAGTTCTAATGTACTTGTGAAATTAGTAAAGACAATTACTTTCTTATCTTGTTCAATAAATTTGTCAATTAACTCACAAGTGTATGGTACTTTTTCTTGTGCGATAATTTGTCTAACTTTCATTAGACGATTAATCGTGACACTCAGACTTTCTTCTTTTTTATTTTCTTTAGATATTCTCATGAATTCTTCTAACTCTTCATTATAAAAAGTACTTTTTAAATCCAAGAAAACGGGTGTTATTATCTTTTCAGGTAGATCAAGAATATCGGTTTTCATTCTTCTTAAAACAATATTCTTAGTTCTTTCACGTAATTCGTCTAAATTACTAGCGCCACTTGTATTCCACACTTTTCTATTACCAACCCTGAATTGATACCCCTTACAATATCTGTAAACATAATGTTGCCAATTTAAAGTTAATGGGGATTCCACAATCTTTAAAAGATTATAATAGTTAATTGGTCTTGATGTCATTGGTGTGCCTGTTAATAACCATACTTTAGGTATCTTACTTAAAACGTCATTTAACAATCTTGTTCTTTGTGCTGTATTGTTTGAAATATAGTGTGCTTCATCGACGATTGCAAGGTCAAATCCTGCGTTAACCAATAATTTATAATCTTCACTATCTTCACTATTATCCGTTGTGTGATAGTTTTTGATTATATCGTAATTTATAATATAATAATCAAAAGTAGAACCCCACTTCCTACCCTCAACAATTAATATTTTTCTATCACTATAATTTCTTATTTCTCTCTCCCAATTTATTTTAAGTGAAGCCGGACAAACAATTAAAATCTTTTTTGCTTCAGACTCCAAAGAAGCGATGACAGCAGATGTTGTTTTACCTAATCCCATATCATCCGCAAGAATAAATTTATTGTTGGCCAATAATTTTTCGATCGCCACTTTTTGATGTTCTAATGGTGGTCTTTTTTCATATTTTGAGTAATCAATGATTCTATCTAATTTTTTCTCTTCTTGTAGTATTGCCCCTTTTGGTAACCACATTGCGTGGTTTTGTTCAGTGTCTAAAATCTTACCCCAAATGTGATATGCTTTATCTGTCTCACACAATAATTTTTCACACCAAATCTTTTCAGGTACTTTTGGTAATAATTTATCTTCTCTGATTTTTTCACCAAAACTTGGTACTAAATTCAGATATTTTCTAGCAACTTTAGGTTTAACCGTATGATATTTTAATACATAATCAGATTGTGGTCTAGTTAATTTGAAATTTTTAACATTTACAAATTTATCTTTCCACTCTAAAAGTTGGTTATTAAACCCATCATAAACAGATAATATTTCTCTGGCTTCTACTTCTGGTATATTTTTCTGCATATTAACTAATATAAGTAAATAGAATGTATTTTTAAACTATTTATTAGGTATGGACAATAAATTACCTATAACAAGACTATCCAAGTTTTTCTCTCAAGAAGATTTTGATTTCAATTTAGAATTGGGTCAGGAATACTTACATGGTGATGTGAACATGAAAGTAGTTGTATATCGTGTTGATAGACAAAAAACAGATAATGACAATGTTTATGGTGAGGTTGGTATGGACGAAATAAAATTTTTTCCTCCTGTTGAAATAAATGCTTTGGTAAAAATAGAAGAACCAAAAAATAATTCATATAAAGGGGGTTTGATTCGTTATAGTGAACACGGGAATATGACAATTTCTGTATACATCAAACATTTAGACGAATTAAAAATAGATATAAAATATGGTGATTATGTGGGGTATCCCGAATCTGAAACTAAAATGAGATACTATCAAGTGACAAATGACGGTAGAGTGACATCTGATGGTAAACATAAAATGTTCGGTTATAAACCACATTATAGAACAATAACTTGTGCATTTGTACAAGAAGGTCAATTTAGAGGAGTTTAAAATGGGTATACCTAAAAAGAAAAATAATATTCAAGTTTATCTCGGTAAAGAATTATTACCGAGAAGACAGGAGTTGTTAGATTTTATTACTAAATCAGATCCATACTTACCCGATTCTATTTTACATGATGATTTGGATAGAGGTATGTTAGATTATGTTGAAAAGAATTTTGTTGTTGTTTCTGATGGTAAAAAAATACCCATGATCCCAAGAATTTTAACAATACAAAGATGGGCGGAATTACAAAATACGTGGGAATATAGTGATGAGGAGGGAAACATAAATTTACCTTTTATTTCTGTAGTTAGGAAACCAGATGTTCAGCCAGGTACAAATCCATCCGTATTAAGGACTATTCCCGATAGACATAGATTTCATTATTCTACAGTTAAAAAACAAGATGCTAATGGTATGTTAGGTGCTGATGTATATAAAATACCACAACCAATACCTGTAGATATTAGTTATGACGTTACAATTGTTTGTAATAAATTCAGAGACTTGAACAGATTTAATAAGATGGTTATGCAAAATTTTAGTTCAAGACAAGATTACACAACAATAAAGGGACATTACGTACCATTAATTCTTGAAAGAATTGAAGACAATACACCTATGGATACAATTGATGGTAGGAGATTTTATGTTCAAAACTATCAATTTATTTTACTTGGATTTTTAATTGATGCTGAAGAATTTGAAGTTAAGCCAGCGGTTAACAGAACAATTTTATTAACCGAATTTGTTGATACGAAAAAAATGAGTAAAAAAGTGGTACCAAAAAATATAGACATAATAATCACAACATTATATGGTAATGGTATTCAGACTATATTTGGTGTTGGTGAACCTATGGATATATTATTTAATGTTGCAATAAACGGTCTGATTCAACAATTAGGTGTTGATTATTACCATATTGCGGGAACATCTAAAGTAACCTTTGTTACACCGCCTCCACCAGGTAGTGTAATAACAATAACATACTATAAAGGAACATCTAACGCAATTTTAGTTAACAATCAAGGTTTTGTTTTACAAGTTACCACTGAAAATTTCACATATGACGGATCGTCATTAATTTTTACAACATCTAACCCAATTAACGATATTGTTACATTTACAATAAATGGACTTATTGAAAGTGATGATATAAGTTTTAGTGTTACCGGTACAAATACAGTAGAACTAAGTTTTACACCTATTGTTGGGTCTAAAATTGGTATAACTTACACATATTAAGTTTCACCATATAAATCTTTTTTCTTTGGTTTACATAATTCTTCTATCATTTTTTCCACGACCTTATGAATTTTTAAACCATTTTTATCACAGTGTTTTTTTAACATTTCGTGGTGAATATCACTAATTTTTATGTTTTTTATTTTCTTTTCCATATCTAAAGATAAATAAAGATAATAAAGGATAGAATACTATCTTTTATGTTGAAGATAAAAAAATCTTTGGTAAAAATAAAGATATTTATAAATAAAAGTAATAAAAATATTTTAATCAAAAGAAAAATCAATGGCAACTTCAAACAGAGTATTCGTGTCACCAGGTGTGTACACATCTGAATTAGATTTAACATTTGTTGCACAAAGTGTTGGTGTAACTACATTGGGTTTGGTTGGGGAGACATTAAAAGGACCTGCTTTCGAACCAGTATTAATTACAAGTTTTGATGAGTTTAGAACATATTTCGGAACAACATCACCTGAAAAAGATGGTAATGGTAATCCAAAATATGAATTAGGATATGTTGCAAAATCATATTTAGAAGAATCTAATCAATTATTTGTAACAAGAGTTTTAGGTTTAACAGGTTACAGACCTTTTAACACTTTTGGTATTAGAACATTAGGTGGTGTTACTGTAGATACAACCGCAACTCCTACAACCACAAATGGTGGAATGTCAACAACAGCAGTTACATTAAGTGCGTTTTATACTGAACTATCAGATAAGTTAACAACAGATGGTACTACAATACCTGAGTATATAAGTGGAACAACATTTAATGGTGGTAACTGGTTTACAGTTGGACCTGTTCCTAATTCATCAGTATCTGGTTTAACTGGTACAACAATATCATCACCAATAGGTACAAACAATGGTAAAAATTGGTATAATGTTTATTATACTGAATCAACTCCAGGTGTAGATACAACAATTGATGGTGTTTATTCTTATTTATTTGTTTATCCCGATACAGGAAATACATTTACCGTAACTAGATTCAAGTATCCTGCTTCTTTAAATACGGATTATTCGAATGTTATTGTTGCGGCATTAAGATCTAGAGGTAGATATGTTGGTCAATCTTTAACATTAGAAGTGACAAATTCTTCAAATGTTAATATCACATCTTCTACATTAGATTCTGATCCTTTAAGTGAATTCAAATTAAGTGTTAATGGATTAACCGGTGGTCTTAAATCATATCAATGTAGTATGGATTTAACATCTTCAAAATATATTGGTAAAGTAATTGGTAATTCTGTATTTGATAAATCTTATGTTGAATTCCCTTTATATCTTCACGAGTCTTATCCTAATTTAGTTAAAAATTTATATAAACAAGGTTTAATTAGAGGTTTAAGTACTAGTAATGTTTATAATTTAGACCAACTCGATTTCGCGGAAAGATGGAGTACTGCATTGTCACCAACAGTAGTATCTGAAGTTCGTGGTGGTAAAGTTGCAGATCTTTTTGATGTTATCACAATATCTGATGGTGAAGCGTCTAATCAACAAGTAAAAATTACAATTGCTAACATTAATTTAGATACAAAAGAATTTGATTTACTTGTTCGTGATTTTAATGATACCGATGAAAATGTAGTGGCTCTTGAAAAATATTCAAGATGTTCTATGGACCCTGAAGTTCCGGGATATATTGCTAAAAAATTAGGTACGAGTGATGGTGAATATGAATTAAAATCAAAATTCATTATGTTGGAGATGAAAGAAAACGCACCGGCAGATGCAATTCCCGCAGGTTTCAAAGGTTTTTCAAGTAACACAAGTTTCGGAACAAATTCAATATTGGGTAGTTTAATGTATAAAACAGAATACTTCGATGCGGGTGATATCGTTGGTTATGAATCCGACGGATCTCCAATCACAACAAATGGAGATAAACCAAGAAAAGTATCTTTAGGTTTTTCAACTCAAGAAGGGTTCAAGTATGATAACGATCTTTTAAAATATAAAGGTTTAAGTTCAGAAGATACAACAACATATGCATTCCACTTATCTGTTAACGCCGCGTCAATTACGGGTATAACATATAAAACAACCCCATATGATTTAGAAGGTTTAAATAAAGATAAGTTAGAAAATATAACTTTCCGTAAGTTCACATTCGCGGCTTATGGTGGATTTGATGGTTGGGACATTTACAGAAATGTAAAAACAAACACCGATCAATACATATTTGGAAAAAATACATATGTGTCAAACTGGGAAAGTAATGGTGGTGTTTTCAGTTCTACTGAAGGTAACTCAGATTATTATGCTTTTCTAAAAGGTATTGAAACATTCTCAAATCCTGAGGCGGTAAATATAAATGTATTCGCAACGCCTGGTCTAAACTTTTATGATCACAATTCATTAACTAATCAAGCAATTGATATGGTTGAAGAAGAAAGAGCCGATTCATTATATATTATAAATTCACCAAATGTAGATGATGCCGAAGAAGTTGTTGGTATGTTAGATGATTTAGGTTATGATAGTAACTATTCAGCTACATACTGGCCTTGGATACAGGTAAGAGATGGTGATAATGCAACACAACTTTACATACCACCAACAGGTGAGGTATTAAGAAATGTAGCATTAACTGATAATGTTTCTTATCCATGGTTCGCGGTTGCGGGTTATTCAAGAGGTTTAGTTAAATCAATTAAAGCTGTTAAGAAATTAACATTGGACGAAAGAGACATTCTTTACAAAGGTAGAATAAACCCAATTGCGACTTTCTCAGATACAGGTACAATAATTTGGGGTAATAAAACCTTACAAGTTAGAGAATCTGCACTTGATAGAATTAACGTAAGAAGATTATTATTAAGAGCAAGAAAATTAATATCTGCGGTAGCCGTTAGATTATTGTTTGAACAAAATGATGATCAGGTAAGAAATGAATTCTTAAGATTGGTTAATCCAATAATGGAAGCAATCAAGAAAGAAAGAGGTCTTTATGATTTCCGTGTTACGGTATCAAATGCCCCTGAAGATATTGACGCTAACACATTGAGAGGTAAAATCTATATTAAACCTACTCGTTCTCTTGAATTTATTGATTTAGAGTTCATTATAACACCAACAGGTGCTTCATTTGATAATATATAATCTAAAAGGAGATAAAAATAAAGGTGGTCTAGTTGACCACCTTTTTTATTCTAAAAAATGTTTCACGAGAAACATTTATTTTATAAAGATTATATTTTTATATTTCACCCAGTATACTAGATCCAGTATTCTAGTTTTATATTATTTATAAACTTATTTTATTTATTGTAATATTTATACTGGGACCAGATATACTAGTAGTAAAAAACTACGAAAAATATTTGATAAAATCAATAATATCTAAAAATATTTTTTGATTTACGACATATTTATAATAAAGATAAAAAAAACAAAATAATCTACAATGGCAGATTTACTAATGAAAATGCCGGTTCCTTACGAACCGAAAAGACAGAACAGGTTTATCCTTCGTTTCCCTTCGTCTTTGGGAATTAACGAATGGTATGTAATATCAACACAGAGACCATCAGCAAAAATAAATGCAACTGAGATTCCTTTTTTAAATACCTCAACATATGTTGCTGGTAGATTTACATGGGATGAGATGAAAGTAACATTTAAAGACCCAATTGGTCCTTCTGCCGCACAGGCGTTAATGGAGTGGTTCCGTTTACATGCAGAATCAGTTACAGGTCGTATGGGTTATGCTGCTGGTTATAAAAAAGATATTGAATTAGAAATGTTGGACCCAACAGGTGTTGTTGTTGAAAAATGGATTCTTCAAGGTACATTTATAACAAGTTTAAATTTTGGTTCACTTGATTACAAACAAGATGAAATTGCATCAATTGATTGTGGATTAAGACCAGATCGTTGTATTCTTGTTTATTAATACTATAAATTTTTTATTTTTAAAACCAATAGATATTTTTCTATTGGTTTTTTTATTTTAAAAACTTTACTTTAACATAGTTATTTATTAAATTAACTTATTATGGAAGAATTAAGAATAGACCCAACAATCGCATACGATGTGGTAGAATTACCATCAAGAGGAATACACTACCCAAACAATAAAAAATCAGTAAGAGTCGCATATCTAACAGCAACAGATGAAAATATATTAGCCGCACCTAATATTGTTAATACGAATGGTGTTGTTAATGAATTATTAAAAAGAAAAGTTTTAGACAGAGACATAACTATTGACGAATTAATTGATGAAGATATTCAAGCGATTTTAATTTTTCTTAGAAACACTGCTTTTGGTTCAGAATATAAAGTAACATTAACTGATCCGAAAACAAATAAAGATTTTAATGTAACCGTTGACTTAGGTACATTAAAAATGAAAGATTTCACTTTAACACCAGATTCAAATGGTGAATACAAATATTTTATGGAAAAATCTAAGGTAGATGTTACTTTTAAATTTTTAACAAAAAAACAAGAAAGTGAAATAGACGAAATTCAAAAAAGTTGGAATGGTTTAGGTGTACCACCGATTATGACAAAAAGGCTTGAATTTATGATTAAATCTGTTGCAGGTAATAAAGATATGATGAATATTAAAAATTTTATTGATAGATTACCAATTAAAGATGCTCAGGACTTTAGAAAATTTATAAACGATAACAAACCAGGTTTAGATTTAACACAAAAAACAATCGCCCCATCAGGAGAAGAAGTCCTATTTGTTATAGGTTTCGGGGTGGACTTTTTTCGCCCTTTCTACGGAATATAGAAAGGATCAACTTTCAGAGATATTATTTTTGGTTAAAAAAGGTTTTACCTATTCGGATATTTTGTCCATGCCTATTTATATAAGAAGATATTTCATAAATTATATAATAGAATTAGAAAAAGGTTAAAATAATGCCAAATTTAAATTATTCAGCGTTAGCAAGATTTTCAAATGATTATACTGACGTATTTAATGAAGCTTTAAGACAAAATGGTGGTAATCCATTAACTTCCGATGAAAAAAGAAGATTAATGGATGAATGGAATAAGGTACAAAAACAATCTAACTCTGGATCAAGTTCATCTAGCACAAGTGGTACAGGTACTGTTAGTACCGGTAGTGCAATTAAGGATGTTGGTACAGCATCTTTGAACGCTGTTATGGGTTTATTAAAAACTCAAGAATCACAATCAAATACTTATTTACCTAATTTACAAGATCAATTGGTGGGTATAGATGATCTAATGGAAAAAATTAAGACAGGAACTTTTACTTTACAAGGTATGGGTAAAACACTTGTCGAAATGGTGGCCAAGGGAATGGAAAGTTATTATGCACGACAGACAAAATTATTAGAAGAAGTTAACTCCAAAGCACTTTTAACAGGTGATCTTTCTAGAGATTTTAGAGAAACAATAACAGACGCCAACCCAAGATTAGTTCAACTTGGTATTAGTTTTGCGGAGGTGGCAGATGCTGCAATTTCAATTGTAAATGAAAGTGGTAGATTTGCATTGGTCAATCAACAAACATTAGAAAAGGCGGGAGAGGTTGGTAAGGCATATTTAGGTTCAATGCAAGACATGGTTAGCTTATATGATGATTTTGAAAAAATAGGTATAGGTGCACAAGAAGCAAATTCAGCAATAGAAAGAGCGGGTAAACGTTCTATGGAACTCGGTTTACAATCTAAAAAAGTAATTGGTGACTTAGCACAAAATATGGACAAAATAAATTCGTATGGTTTTAAAAACGGTATTGATGGATTGGCAACTATGGCAAGAAAGGCAACTGAATTTAGAATGAGTATGAATGAAGTTTTCCAAATAGCGGATAAAGTTATGAATCCTGAAGGTGCGTTAGAATTATCCGCTAATTTACAAGTATTAGGTGGTGCAATAGGTGATTTTAATGATCCACTTAAATTAATGTACATGTCAACAAACAATGTTGAGGGACTACAGGACGCATTAATTGGTGCTGCAAAAGGTTTGGCAACATATAATTCTGAACAAGGTAGATTTGAAATAACTGGTGTTAATTTACGTAGAGCAAAAGAAATGGCCGCTCAAATGGGTATTTCATACAAAGAACTCGCACAAGGTGCTTTGGCAGCGGCTGAAAAATCATCGGCGGCTTCTGATTTATTGGCTAGAGGTTTAACTTTAGATCCTGACCAAACGGAATTTTTAACAAACATAGCGAGAATGAAAGATGGTAAGATGACCATCGATTTAGGAAAATCACCAGATTTACAAAAATATTTTGGTAAACAAGAAGTTGCATTAGATGAGTTAACAGACCAACAAGCAAAAGAATTATTACAATACCAAGACCAATTAAAAGAAAAAACAACAGAAGACATTGCGAGGGGACAGGCTTCAAATATTGAAAACATAAAAAGAGATGTCAATTACATTGCGTTATTGGGTATGAATCAGGCGGGTAAAAAAGGAACTCAACTTGCGGAAACATTAGGATTTGGACCAACAGCACAAGCTAAATTAGCACAATCAACTAAAACCGAATCGGTTGCAGGAGGTAAATTGGTTACAGACTTTGTTGATAAAATGGGTAATAGTGTAGATAATCAGTTAAAAGAAGGTCAAAAGATAATTAGGGATGGACTTAAGGCTCAAAATATGAACAAAGAAAACAAAGAAGCATCAAACACAAAAACAACCGCAACAACATCAAATAATGCACCACAAACAAATAATAATATAGTATTTGATTACGATAAATTTGGTAATATAATAAAAAGAATAAAAATTGAACCTACAGTTGTATCACCAACAAAAAATAGTTATCTAGTGGTAGATGAATAATTTTTTAATTAAAACCTATTTATAATATAAATTATAGATGCCAACATATTTAGATTTTAATACAACAAGAACATTTAGGGATGCGTTAATTGTTAGAACACTACAACAACCAAATGGTCCACAGACATTTAATGCAAGTAACTATACAGTACAAAATCTAAGTGATTTTTCAAATGTAGATCCGGGTGCGGTAGATACAAATAGAGCAAATGATTTACAACAACATCAAAATTCTAACACATTTAAACCGTTACAATATTTTGTTAAAGATAGGATAGATACAATTCCAAGAAGAGCAAATTTATTATTATATTATAATGGAACACCATATTTTAGAAGTGGTAACTATAATTTAGTTGGTATAATGACCACATCAAATTACGATAATGAATCTGAATTATTTAAATTTGCGGCATCATATATTAGGGATAAAGATCAAAAGGGTCCCGTGTATTCTAGAATAGAACAAAATCTTAAAAGAGTAACAGAAGGTAGGGTTAGATTATTAGATGCAATAAGAGGTAATAATACCACAGCAATAAATCTAATAACAGGTAGAGAACCGTTAGTTGATCCAAACTATCAAATTACTGTTGCAAAAACATTACCCGGTAAAGCCATTGATTTTTTACAATCTGTTGCCGGTGTGGAATTCCCATTTACAGAAATACCTGGTGATTATTTAAGTAATCCGGCGAATCCTGTAAATGTTAGACCTGATACAAGAACTGAATTAGGTGCGATACTTCAGGATGTCACAGGTGCTTTAGGTTCTTTAATCGGTATTCAAAGAAGACCACAAAGAGACAGGAAACCTTCTGATCTTTTTATTGAGTATATGGGTCAGGGTCAGAAACAAAGATTATTTGACAACTTATCTTTTTCAAAATATGCACCAAATTATACCACAACAGCAAGATCACAAAATTCATCTAAATTATTTAATTTTGTTGATAATGTTGCACAAGGTGTTAAAAATGTTTTAGGTGTTGAAGCACCGGCAGGTATCGCATATATCGGTGATGACAGAGGAAATGATGTAAAATACGCGATGAGTGATTTTAATGATAGACCTGTTAAAAGTAATTTTTATTTAACTTTAATGTTTGATGAGATACAAGCAACTCTATTTCAAAGAACAAAAAATATCGGTGAGGGAGGACAGATTTCAAATAAATTAACTTGGATAAGTAAAAATTCAAAAAATAAAATAGGTGCGAACAACGAGTTTTTTAATTTACAAAAATCAAATTACGATCAGTCTCTATCGAGTGGTTTTGATTTTAGAGAAGATTCTATTTTAGGAGTAACACAAGAACTATTAAATACATTACCAACAAATGGTGGTGAAGCCCGTTCACATGTGGCAAATGTTATTGACCAAACAAGTAGAGTTTTTGGTGAAGGTGATATTAGAATATCTAGAGGTTCTGCAGTTAAATATACAGATAAATTTACAGGAGAAGAAAGTGGTGTTGAGTATTGTAGAGTGTGGACAAAAGATAGACCATACATGACAAGGTCAGATACCATGAAAAGAGGGACTAATATTAGAAAATTTGAAGGTAGTGTTTTAACAACACCTTATAATTTGAATATTGCACCTATGTCCGATGGTAATAAAAGTTTTGAAGGATCGTCAAATATATTTCCAAATTACCCGTATGGTGGTGGATTTTATGCTAAAAAATATATGTTTTCAATTGAGAACTTGGCATGGAAAACATCTAATAGAGAAGGATTTACAGTTCAAGATTTACCATATTGCGAAAGAGGACCAAACGGTGGTAGAGTTATGTGGTTTCCACCATATGATTTAAAAGTAAATGAAACAAACAATGCAAGATGGGAAGAAAACTTATTTTTAGGTAGACCTGAACCAATCTATACTTATCAAAATACATCAAGATCAGGTACAATTTCATTTAAAGTAATTGTCGACCATCCAAGTATAATGAACTTATTGGTTAGAGAAGTCTTTAAGGATATGTCAGATGAAGAGGCGGACAATTATATAAATGCCTTTTTTGCTGGATGTCAAGATGTTGACTTATATGATTTAGTTAAAAAGTACGCAACATTAAATGAAGATGATATAAAACTAATTCAAAGATATTTGAATGCGGGTGTATCAACTGAATTAATACAAAAATATAAAGTAGTAACTGAAGATATTAAACAAGATGAACCAAACACATCACCTAGCGGTGGAGGTACTCAACCACAAAATATTAATTTAGATGTTAATCTAAAATTTGAGAACGATTATCCAAAAATGAGTACTAAGAATTATATAACTGCGGAAAGTTATGAAACTGCATATTCTTATTATAAAGGATCGTCACCCACACAACAAACTGGAGATTATGACAAACAGAAAAATGCTTTACAAAAAAATTTAAATCTTTTGTTAACCGCATATAGTGCAACAACAAATCCTGATAAAAACATGTTAAACGATATAAAATTATTATATGGTAAGACAGATGTTAGAGGTACAAGTAAAAGTAGTTTAATACAAATATCTTTAAATAGATTAACAGATATTTTTAGTAAATTAGATGAGAATTATAGTACATATAGAAAAACAATTGATCAATTAAAAGTAGACATATCTGGAGGTACGGTACAAGAAGTTACAATTGAAATAGGATCATCAACATCCGCGTTAACAAATAATGAATATAACCTTAATTTATCTTTTAGAAGAACATATTCAATCTTAAAGGACATTTTTGAAAAAATAGCAAATGATCCTTCGTTTGATATGGAAAAGTTTAGAACAACAAGATTAAAATATGTATTTCCAACAGATCCAACCACCAATAATATTAAAGACACTAAGTCCCCAATACAATGGGTTAATGATATTGTTACATTTAGAGACATTGGATACGAGATAGATGGTAAATTTAAAATAAAAGTAACAAACTATGGTGAATATGGTAATGTAGAAGAAAATGGATCTAGTGTTTCGTGTACAACACAAGATTTTTTATATCCGCTAAATGTATCTGCAGGTGAAAAATTAGATGTTGTAGCACCAGTTGCGGTTAATTGTAGACAATCAAAAGTAAAGATAGGATATATTAAACAACAGGTACAACCAACACCACCTCCACCACCACCAAATCCACCTGTTTTACCAAAGACATCATTAGAAGAAGATGGTAAAATTGAAATTAAAAAAGAAATAAAGAAACCACCTATTGATGTTATGAAAAGATTGATAATGAAAACATTATCGGAGTGTTTTTATTTCAAAAAATTAGAGGAGGATTCACCAATACAATTTTCATCTTTAAAAGAAAAATTAAAATATTTTCATCCCGCATTTCATTCAATGACACCGGAAGGTTTAAATGCTAGATTAACATTTTTACATCAATGTATTAGACCTGGCGACACATTACCAATAAAAGGATTATCAGATGAAGCCGATTTAAATGCCAGAAACACAACATTTGGACCACCACCAATTTGTATAATAAGAATTGGGGATTTTTATCATTCAAAAGTTGCCATAAAAGATATAAGTATAAATTTTGATGATGCTGTTTGGGATTTTAATCCTGAAGGTATTGGTGTACAACCGATGATTGCGTCTGTCACATTACAATTAAGTTTCATTGGTGGACATGGATTAGAAAAACCAGTTGAAAAATTACAGAACGCACTATCATCTAATTTTTATGCTAATACCGAAATGTACGATGAGAGATCCATACCAACAAATACAAAAATTGCTGGTGTTGATGCGGAACAGTTTACAAAAGATTTTTTAGAAAAGATACAAAAAAACGCACCAAAAACACCTGAAAGACAAGACGATGTTAATAATGGAAATAATATTGTTAATGGTAAATTTATAGGTAAACCTGAAGGTGAAGAAATAAGTTACGATGATTTAGTCAACGGATTATTTAAACAAGTTGAGAATTATTTTGAAAAATATAAGAGTGCTTATAACACATCTTTATTAAAATATGGTGAAGATATTACAAGTTTATTCTTTTCTGAAACATATAGACCAATAACAAAATATGATGTTTATACACAACCAAATGGTGCTCAAACTGTTGTTTTAGATTTAGTAGGTGAATACAAAAAAAGTAAAGAATTACCAATAATATTGAGAGACGTTAGAGAAAGATTTGTTGATGTTATTGAAAATAAAATACCAAGTTTAACAAAAGACCTATTAGACGCAAAAATACCGGATGCTAAAGTCCCAAATTCAGATCAAATTTTAAAACCATATTTAAGTTCAGAAATTAAAAAAATATTTGATGAAATTCCAGAAAAATTTGGGGCAATTGAAAAAGATCTAATATTGGCTAGAAATGAAATTATAAAAACATTAGATGGGTTAAACTATTTAATCTATTATATACATGATGGAAAAATAGAAAATGAAAAATTCACAAAGGTTGATTTATCTGGATTTACATATGATATTTTATTGGACAAATATTCATCGTGCGTTGATTATATTAGTGATAACCATGTAAGATTAACTAATAAAATTTCTAACACAGTTAATTTTAATAATCCACAATCAATAACAGACGCACAAGTTATAAAAATGATTTCAAATTTATTAAGTGATTATAAAAATAATATATTAAATCAATATACTGATGTACTTGTTTTCAGACCTAATGTTGAAAAAGAAAAATTATCCAAGTCGTTAGATAAATTTTTAGAAAAACCTGATGATATTAAATTTAAATTAAAAAAATACCCAAAAAGAAAAGACACATTAAAAATTAAGTTTAAAACAGGTACACAATCAGATATTACCGACACCAATGAAAAAGATATACTTACAAAAATAAATTCTACAAAACAACCTGTAGATAAAAAACTAAATTATTTTAGAAATGAGTAGAAGTTATTATGATAGATATGACGAATTTCTTATTGATGGTGAGTTTAGAATAGTACCTGGCATAGAAATACCTATAAAAAAGACAGATAAGTATGTTTTTTTTAAAAAAAATCAAACTAGATTAGATAAAATTTCAGATCAATATTATGGTACTCCTGTCTTCGGGTGGTTAATATTATTGGCCAACCCATTAGCGGGTAGTATTGAATTCGAAATACCTGATAATTTTGTAGTTAGAGTACCATTTCCACTAGTTACCTCTTTACAAGATTACAAAAGAAACGTAGAATTGTATAAATTATATTATGGGGAATAAAGATATTTCAAATAGTGAGGACATTCTTGTTAAATCAGATGTAAATAATTTAATTTATGTCGACCCTAACAGTGTTGTTGTGGATGGTGAAATAGAACCTAGATCTATTCGTCCTGAAAATTTGATGATGTATGTTAATTTGGAGGCGGATATTATTCCCAGATCTATTTTAGTTTCTAGTAATGATAAAAATACTTTAATATCTATAGCAAAAGGTACTCTTAATTTTTTAAGAAATCAAAATGGTGATGATTTTGATACGTCATGGACAAATGCATTTTTAGAAAAAACAGAAATTACAAAAAAAAGTACCGACATAAATGGTAATAAAATAAATGTAGGTACTGGTGAATTTTTTCAATCGGATGGAACCGGACAAAGTTTTGGTATTGATAGTATAACAATAACAACCAAAGGTTTGAACTCAATTCCACAAGTTACAATAAACTTTATAGATGTTAGAGGTAAAACATTATTTGAGTCTCCCGAAAACTCACCATATAAAGCATTTTTTCATTTACCTTGGCCGATATTTTATTTGACAGTTAAAGGTTATTATGGGAAGGCAATTAGATATAGATTACATTTAGTAAAATTTACAACAAAATTTAACGAAGGGTCTGGTAATTTTGAAAGTATGGCAACATTCGTTGGTGCAACATTTGCACACATTTCTGATATACCATTAAATGGTATGTTAAATTGTCCTTATATGTTTAGAGTTGAAAATAGTACAAGACCAACATTTAATGAAGGTAGTGGTACTTTTGAAAAAAAGATTTCAAAATCATCTAGAGGATATGCAATTTTAAGATCTGTTTATAATGAACTAAAACAAAAAAAATTAATTGATCCAAATTTTCCCGTAAAAACACTTAAAGAACTTATTACAATTTCAGAAAGTTTAGATAAAATACTGGAAAACGAAATATTTCAAAAAGTAGATTTTAAGGTTTTCGCAGGTATAGTTGAATATGAAGATGGTTTATCAAAATTAGGTGAATACATAAACATATGGACAAAGAAAAATTTATCTACTGTTAGTTTCACTGGCGGAACAAGGGGGGATGAATTATTTTATTTATTAAATATATCCGATAAAACAGATAAATCAAAAATAAAAGGAGATTCAGACGATACTCTTGAAAAGGGTTTAAATAGGTATAAAGAACTTTTATCTAAAACTAATTTATTTGCCAATAATGTAATAAACAAGACAAGTAGTGATTTTACTAAATTAAAGAAAAGTAACGATATTAAAAATATCGATGATTATATTGGTTATAAAGACAAACAAGTTGGGTTGAATATTGATTTACTTGGTGAGGATTATAAAAAAATGGTAAATGAATTTTTAAAACAAAAAGATGCACTACAAAAAGATGTTGAAAAAGAAATAAATACAATTTTAAGAGACCCTAAAAAGGGTATTGGGTTTGAACCAACAATAAGAAACATATTTGCTGTGGTTCTTGCTAATGCAGAAGTTTACATTAGACTATTAAAAGATACACATAATAAGGCATTTCAAGATGCCGAAACTAGAAAAAATTTATTAGTCGGATTTTCCGATGAAACACCTGGTGGTGGTGCGGTATATCCTTGGCCGGAAGTTAAAAAAAGTACAGGTTCAGGTAGTAAAAGTAAAGTAGTGGCATATCCTGGTGATAAAGATCTATTACAAAAATTGAAAACTAATGATAAGAAATTGTGGCCAGAAATTGATTTTGTTGAAGACTATATTGCGGTAACAACTAAAAAATATGACCCATTATCAGAAAAGGAAGGTGGTATTGGTAAAATAGATTACGTTTTTGAAGATAATTTAGATGAGGGTAAAATAAAAAAGATAAGTACACTTGACACACTAATAAATGGTTTTGGTAAATCTTTAGGTGTAATTCCTTATACAGAAAAAACATTAGTTTCTATATTATATGAAATATTTGAAAGATCATATTATATAACATTATTTGATTCTTTTAATTCAAATACAATAAGAGAATTATCTAATTTTGAATTTGAAAACTTAAGCGAGTCGATAAAACATGACAATGATGTTATTGATATATTAAGAGACAGTGTTAAAAGTTTTCCTGACTTATTAAACTTAATGAGAAGTCTATCACCATTTGATAGATATCCATATTACGTTGATAGACTACCAACAGTAGGTTATATTTCTAGCATAATAGATAGTCCACACATTTTTGAACAATATTACGACCCTAACAGGAATTCTAATAATAATACTAACCCTAAACCTGTTAATAATGATTCTTTATATGTTAAATTAAGTGATGATTTATTAAGATATCAGTCAGATACATATAGAACAGAAATATATCCATTTAATTCAAAAACATATTTGTCTTATTTAAAACAAAATAGTTTTACTGATAATGAGTTTAAATTTGGTAACACTTTAAAAGTCAATACATCGGAAGGATTTATTTCAACAGAGGTGAATCCCGAATTATGGGTTAAAGATAATTTTAAGAATAATATATTTTCAAATAAATTGTATTTAGGTACCACTACAGTACCAGTACCTGGTACGGTACAAACATTCGGTTTAGATACTAAAGTCAATATTTTAAATACACCATATTTCCACAAACAATTATATTCCGATTTCTTCAAATCAGGAAGAGTTGGTAAGTATGTGGGTTCTGCATATTTATTACTTAATTCATTACCTTTTAAAGATTTGGAAGATAGATTTTCAAATAACATAAAAGTATCTTCTTTATTTAGAGAAATAGGTTCAACACATTTTATACCATATCATTTACTATTAAAATGGGGATCAATATATCACAGATATAAAAAGAAAATTTTAGACAATAATGATATATTAGATGGTTTTTTAAGTACATCAAATATAACCACAAATTTTAATGGTAGTGAGTTTTTTGATAATAATTCTGGATTTACATTTACATTAAATGGTAGTGGTGTGACATATTCTAATAATTCTGATGTAGGTATTCATCCATATTATGATGCTATATTTCACCAAGTAGTTAATGGTTATAATCATTATGATGTATTTTCAGGTAGTCCTTCTTTTGATGTAAATGTTGTTGCAGGTGGGATTATAGGTAATGCTCGAGTTGTGACAAACGGAATGAGATATTGGACAACATTTGTTGATAATTCCAAATACGACCCGAAAGATCTCAGATTTACTGTATTACCATCAGATGGGGGTAATTCATATATACCACAAAATAATTTTTTTGAACAAGAACAAAAATACACAAGAATAATTTGGGAGGATGAGGGTTTATTTAAAAATTTTAGTGGATTAACATTTGCTTCCCCATACCAATATACCAGAAATTATAATAGTGGTTCCACAACTAATGATAATATATTTTCTATGGACACAAACTATAGAAAAGTTATCGATTTAATTGCAACATTTAATCCAGATATTCTGAACGAAATGGAAGAAATGTTCATAAATTTTGCAACGTCGACAGTAAAAGAAGAATTACCTTATAAAAAATTTGAAAGTGTTTTTTATGATAAGTTTCAATCTATTTTAAAAGATTTGTGTAGTGTAGAAAAAATATCAACAGATACTGGTAGAACAGATCAAATTATTATTGATATAAAAAATAGACAAAAAGACAAGATACAGAACATACATACAAAATTATTAAGTAAAGATAATTTAATAAAATTTACAAACGGAAACCCTAAAGAAATTGATTCATATGTTGTTAATGGGTTTGCAAATATAAATTCTGGAAGTACATTTAGTTATAATACATTTAATATTGCTCAAGTATCGCCCAATTCAAAATATATTGATCTTTATTTAGGTGAAGATATTGATAATAAATATTTACAATTTTTTGCAACAAATGATATTGAGTTAAGTGAGGACAATGTAATTCAGTTTAGATCGTTAGCACAAATATTTGCTGGACATTATTTAAACACCGCATCACCAACTAAACCTGATTTTATAGATTATATTAGAAAAAATGTTTTAGTAATTGATTCAACAACAACTTTAACAAAAAGACATACCGAATTTTTACAAAATTTAATTTCACAGTTTAGTAAGTTAACAAAAACAACAGATGCACAAAGAATGACACCAGTTAGTGGTTTTGGTGATGAAATATTAAAACTAGAAACATATAATTTTTTCAAGTCATTTAATGATAAGTGGATTGGAGGTAATTCAATCGGTCAAAGATTATTATTTGAAGAATTTTTATTTTTAGATAAGGCAAACAAAGATATTGGTTCTGATGCGTATTTTAATATACAAAAATTAATACCATTAGGTGACACAAAAAATCAAAAATTAAATTTATACAGTGTTATTTCTGTTTTAATACAAGGTACCGGATTTGATATGAGAGTACTTCCCTCATATATAAATTTTTATGGTGCAAATTATAGTAATAAAGTTAAATTGATTCCTTCCAAAAAATTAGCCAAAAATTTGTTTGGTACGTTTTTAGAAGTTGATTATCAAGAATCGTCACCCAAAGTAATTTTACAATATACTGGACCAACATCAAAACATTTGGATCTTAACAAATATAATAAAGATTATAAATTTATTGATGACAGTTTTAATATACAAGATCAAAATAGAAATCCATTAATAATAACCGCACCTGCTGTATTTGATAATGCTGAATTATCAAAATCAAATAGAGTCGTTGCATTCGAGGTAAGTTTTGGTGATCAAAATCAAGGCATTTTTAAAGGAGTACAACTTGACCAATCATCATTAAAAAATACTACCGAATCATTTATTGCAATGGAAAATTTAGGTAGATCTGAATCAGGTGCAAATGCATATCAAGTAGATATTGGGTTATATGACATATACAGACAATCTTCATATACATGTCAAGTTAGTTCTATGGGTAACGTCATGATACAACCAACAATGTATTTTTATCTTAAAAATATTCCAATGTTTAAAGGTACGTATTGGATTACGGAGGTTACACATTCTATAAGAAATAATAATATAACAACAAATTTTACGGGAACAAGAATACCATACGCGTCTTTACCTGATCCAAAAGAGGCCACTATGGCAACCTATAGACCTTTATTTGAGTCCATAGTAAATAAAGCACAAATAAAGGTTAAAGAATCATTAATAAAGAGACCTGAAAGTGAAATATCATTAACAGTACAAGATGGAAGGACAGTGACAGTAGACTTATCTGGTAAATCATTTAATGGTGAAACATTAGTACACAGGTCGGGTGTTAATATTTTTGGTGTACCGTATAATGGATTTAGTGATAATAAAACAACTGGTGAAAAATATATACAATTAATTGAAAATAAAAACTATTCATCTCCTGATAAGAATTATGAATGGTTAAGAGCGGCGGTAGTTAAAATGGGTGGAGGGATATATAAAATTGATGATGATATGACAATGGGTGTTATCAATAACATTAAAACAGATCCTAAACCAAAACCATTATTATGGGGTGAAATAAAAGATAGTAGTAGTACTTCATATTTTTATGGTACTAGATTTCAAACACCTAATGTTATTAGTGGATCTAAAATTATTACCGCAAATGCTAAATTTATAAATCCTAAAAATAATAAAGAAGTATTTGTATCACCATCATATGATTTAAATTCCACAGTTAAAAAAGTAACCGGACCTGTACATGTGGGTCCATTATTACAAGGATACGGTATTTGTATGTCAGATAAACTAATGAGGGATTTGGGACTAATTGATGGAGATATTGTTTATTTTAAACTATATTGAGAATATTCAAGTTTTTAGAATATTTATAATAAAAAGTTATGGATAATTCAAAATTAAACAAAACAATGGATCAATTTTTAAATCCAAAAACTATCAAAAATGTATCTAGTGATGGTATGGAAAGAGAAGAGTGTGATTTACAAACAGGAGAATGTTATGTGATAAGATCTAAAGATGGTATAGTAGAAAGAATAAATAAAAAATATATTACCGAAGACGGTAGACAATTATTACAAGATTAATACTATGGCAAAAAATACAATACAAGAAGAATTAGAACGTTTTAGGAGTATCAATAGATACGCAAATAAATTAATAATGGAACAAGACGTTCCACCTCCCCCACCAGGTGATATGGGGGCACCCCCACCTCCTGATGCGGGTGCACCACCACCCGGTGCAATACCTCCTCCAGACTCCGCAGCGGGAGGGGCACCAACTGATGCTGCAGGACCCGCTCCGACTACAGATACGGAAGAAATTGATATAACTGATTTGGTTAATATGACCAAAAGTGTTAAAAAAGAATTAGAAGATAGAAAACAAGACAATTCATCTGTCATAAATAAAATGGATGATGTTTTTTCTAAATTAACTGATTTAGAACAAAAATTATCACAAATGGATATGGTGATGGATAGAATAAATAAATTGGATTCTAAAATGGAAACATTGAAAGAAAAAACTCCACAAGAAAGACTTGAAATGCGTTCGTTAGATTCGTATCCATTTAATCAAAATCCACAACAATTTTTCGCTAATAAACAAGATCAAATGAGGGCATCAGGTAAAAATGAATATGTTTTAACAAAAAGTGATGTTGAAAGTTATTCAACCGATGCAATAAGACAATCTTTTAACCCCGATCAACAAGAAGATGAATATAAATTCTAATATAAATTTATTTATAGGATTACATGCACAATTAAAGATTTTTCATTGGCAGACTAAAAGTATCGCCAGACACGAATCGTTTGCAAAAATTAGAGAACAATTGGATGATTTAATGGATGAATTTGTTGAACAGGCAATGGGTCAATACGGTAGATTTAAACTTGATGATGAAACAAAAAATATAAATTTAATTAATTTATCAGAGGCTAAACCAATGGAAATGGCGGAAGCAATATGTCAGGCATTGAAACAAATGACCTCACAAATAGATCCTGAAGATACAAATTTGTTGAATTTAAGGGATGAAATATTAGGTTTAGTTCAAAAAATGAAATATTTGTTAACATTAGAGTAAAATAATTTTTTTTTAAAAAAAACTAAGACCAGATTTCCGAATCTGGTTTTTTTTATTTATATTTTATCATAATCATTTTATAAACATTTAAATTTTAAAGCATGTCTACATTAGATTCAGTACTTGCGCAGTACGAGAAAAACAAACAAGCCACAAGTGGCAACTCAAACAAAGTATCACAAGAAGACAGAATGAAAAAGTATTTCACGACTGTCTTACCTAAAGGTGTTAAAACACAAGAAAAAAGAATTCGTATCCTCCCAACAAAGGATGGTTCTTCTCCATTTGTTGAAGTAAAGTTCCACGAACTTCAAGTTGATGGTAATTGGCTTAAATTATATGATCCAGCACAAGATGGTGATCGTTCACCATTAAATGAAGTTGCTGAAGGATTAAATATGAGTGGTGTTGCTTCTGATAAAGAATTAGCAAGACAATACAGGTCAAAAAAATTCTACATTGTTAAAGTTATTGACAGAGAAAACGAACAAGACGGTGTTAAATTTTGGAGATTTAAAAATAACATAAAAGGTGAGGGGGTATTGGACAAAATTATTCCTATTTGGAGAAACAAGGGAGATATCACTGATCCACAAAAAGGTCGTGACTTGATCGTGACATTGTCACTTACAAAATCAGGTAATGGTAAAGAATATACGGCGGTTAGTTCTGTGATCCCCGAAGACGTGGGACCATTACACAGTGATGAATCAATCGCTCAAGAATGGATTAATGATGAATTGGTTTGGTCTGATGTTTATTCTAAAAAACCTGTAGAATATCTTGAAATGGTTGCAAAAGGTGAGACCCCAAGATGGGATTCTGATAGTAAAAAATGGGTATCCGATTCTACCGCAGAAGAAACCATCGGTGTATCGAAATCATCTACTCCCGATCTTCAAGATAGTGAAGATGTAGATTCAGAGTTACCGTTCTAATTTAATGAACATGGACACTTACATAGACACAATGTCCAAGTAGGTGTCCATGTTTTTTTATCTAAAAAATTTTAAGAAATGGCAAAAAGTATAAAGAAAAAAGAATTTAATTACAAAGAGAAATTCTCTTCAAAAACCAAATATAAGGAAACAAATTTCTATTATTGTGGTGAGGCCTTTATGAACGCTTGCGGATTACCCGGTCCTGTTATGGGTGGTGTTAATATGTTTTTAGGACATTCGAATTCATCTAAGACAACTGCACTTGTATTAACGGCAGCAGACGCTCAAAAGAAAGGTCACTTACCTGTATTCATTATTACAGAAAAAAAATGGAGTTGGGATCATGCTGTCGAGTTAGGATTAAAAGCTGAAAAAGATAGTAATGGTGAATGGGATGGTGATTTTATCTTTAATGATAGTTTTGATTATATTGAACAAGCAACAGAGTTTATTAATGAGGTATTAGATGCACAAGAAAAAGGTGAAATTGATAGGTCTATATGTTTTCTATGGGATTCTATTGGATCAATACCTTGTAAGATGACATTTGATGGTAAAGGTGGTAAACAACACAACGCATCGGTATTATCTGATAAAATTGGTATGGGTATTCATTCAAGAATTTCCAAATCTAAAAAAGAAGATTACCCAACCGCAGAAAACCCATTAATCAATACTTTAGTTGTTGTAAACCAACCATGGGTTGAGTTACCCGACAATCCATTTGGTCAACCGGAAATTAAGGCTAAAGGTGGGGAAGCATTATGGTTAGCGTCATCATTAGTATTCTTATTTGGTAATCAAAAGAAAGCGGGGATCAATCATATTGATGCAACTAAAGATGGCAGAAAAGTTTCTTACGCAATTAGAACAAAAATCTCAATACTTAAAAATCACGTTAATGGTTTGGGGTACAAAGATGGTAAAATCATTGCGGTACACAATGGATACATTCCTGACACAAAAGAATCACTTGAAGAATATAAGGAAAAATATTCCACATATTGGACTAATAAATTAGGTGGAGGTGATTTTAAATTGACGGAAACATTTTCTCAATACGATGATGAAATTGAAGGGTAACAATATTTTTAACTAATAATATGAACATTAATGTCAACCTTACTTGTTGATGGTGACAATTTACTTACAATTGGTTTCTACGGTGTTAAAAATTACTTCTACAAGGGTCAACACATTGGAGGTATCTATCATTTTCTTAATACACTTAGAAAATCTTTTGAGACATATAATTTAGAAAAGATAGTCGTTTTTTGGGATGGTGAAGATGGTGCAATTCAACGTAAACGTATATACGAAGGGTATAAAGAAAACAGAAAGTCTAGATTAAGATCAGAAGAGGAAATAAGTTCATACAATTATCAAAGAAACAGAATAAAACAATATCTTGAAGAGATATATGTTAGACAGGGTCAGTATGATTTTTGTGAAACTGATGACTGTATTGCTTATTATACTCAAAATTCACCCAAAGAAAAAAAGATTATTTATTCTTCAGACGGAGATTTAACTCAATTGGTTTCCGATAGTACAATAATTTACAATCCGGGTCACGGTAAATTATACAAAGAGAATGACACTATTCTTTACTTGAAAGAGGAGATCCACATTAAAAATGTAAAGATCGCTAAAATACTATGTGGAGATTCGTCCGATAATGTTTTTGGTATCAGAAATTTTGGAATTAAAAAATTAATATCTATATTTCCTGAGATCAAACACATACCAGTTACAATAGAAGAAATTAGAGAAAAAACTAATATTCTTTTTGAAAATGATAAGAATAATAAAACAATATTAAACTTATTAGGTGGGGTAACTAAAAAAGGTATTTTAGAAGAAGAGTTCTACGAATTAAATACCAAAGTAGTTAGTTTAGATCAACCATTTTTAACCGAAGAAGCAATAGAAGACATACAATCGTTAATTGATGGAACATTAGATCCTGAAGGTAGATCATATAAAAATACCATAAAAATGATGATGGAAGATGGTCTATTTCAGGTATTACCAAAAAGAGACGATGCGTGGACAATATTTTTCAATCCTTTCCTAAGATTAACCAGAAAAGAAAAAAATAAAAGAATAATCAAAATCAAAAATCATGACTAACAATCAAGAAATCACAAAATTTGAGTTTTTAATGACATTAGGTAAAAACATTATCTGTCAAAGGTACTTTAACGTAAAAGATCATAATCCGAAGGCAATGAGATCAATGGATTTACATTATTATGTAAAAGAAATTTCAGATAAAATTTCTGAAGATTTAAAAATAAAAAGTTCCGATTATCTATGTGAAAATCAAAATTATTTTTTGAATTCCGATAATGTGGAAGATATCAATGAGAAGCTAGAAGAATATTTTTTAATCCAAATTAAGCTCGGTGACGATGTATTTATTCAAAGAATGTTTCCGGCTCACTACTATCATCCAAAGGTTAGGTACACGGTTGATATTAGACCAAGACTAAAAGTAATTTTGTCAGATTTGACTGAAATTCTGTCAATGTCTCAACCAGAAACAACTTATTTACAATACGAACTTTAATAAAAAACTATTATGAAGGAAAAAAATTTTGGACATCTAGGGTCATCGTTTCAACAATCGTTAATAAAAGCAATTATAGAAGATAAAAAATATGGAGATACAATTATTGATGTTATAGAAAGTAAGTATTTTGATAATAATTCTTTTAAGTATATCATGGAAAATTTAAAAGAATTACATAGAACTTATAGTAAAATACCTAATTACAATACTTTGGCCCAAAAAATAATGGGTGAACACACAAATAAAGATAATGGTAAAATTCATATCGACACATTAGAAAATATTAAAAACAGTACCGAAGATGATATAATGTATGTGAAAGATACCGCACTTAATTTTTGTAAACAACAGAATTTAAAAAGAGAATTAAAAACGGTAACAAACATTATTGAGAATGGTAATTTTGAGGAATATTCAAAAATCGAACATATCATTCAAAAGGCATTACAAGTTGGTATAACCAATGATGATGTTGAAGATGTTTTGGATAACATTGAAGATGCTCTTAAAAAAGACTATAGACATCCAATTCCAACCGGTATTCATGGTATCGATAATTTATTGAAAGGTGGTTTAGGTAGAGGTGAACTTGGAGTTGTTTTAGCACCAACAGGTACAGGTAAAACAACAATACTTACGAAAATATCTAACACTGCATATATATACGGTTTCAATGTTCTTCAAATAGTTTTCGAAGATAATGTAAATAACATTAAAAGAAAACACTATACTATTTGGACAGGTATTGCACCTGATGATCAACCGGATAATGAAAAAGAAGTTATTGAAAAAATTAATGAGGTTAATGAAAATACCAAAGGTCAAATTAAAATATTAAAACTACCGAGTGATAATATTACAATAGGTGAAATAAAATCTAAAATAAGAAAGTTCAAATCTGAAGGTTTTAATATTGATTTATTGGTTATTGATTATGTTGATTGTATCTCACCTGAAAGATCTGCAAATGGGGAAGAATGGAAAGGAGAAGGTTCTATAATGAGAAGTTTAGAAGCCATGACTACAGAATTCGATATTGTTATTTGGACCGCCACTCAAGGTAATAGGGGATCGATATCATCTGAAGTAGTAACAACAGATCAAATGGGTGGATCAATTAAAAAGGCTCAGATAGGTCACGTTATCATTTCAATAGGTAAAACATTAGAACAAAAGGAACATAATTTAGCAACATTAACATTACTTAAATCTCGTATAGGTAAAGATGGTGTTGTGTTCCAAAACTGTAAATTCGATAATCAATTCTTACTTATCGATACAGAGTCTCAGAATACACTTTTGGGTCATGAAGAACAAAAGGTACAGAACAATCAAAATAGAGCCAAAGAAGCCTTTTTGAAGAGACAGGAGATGGTTAAAAAATAATAATAAACAAAACATAAATTAAAAACAGAGATGCAAAAAGGTAAAAAATTTTTGAGTGATTTGAAATTACACTCCGATTATTTTAAATGGTTGGAAGACAAAGAAAGGTATGAAACATGGGAAGACGCGTGTGAAGACATAATGAATGGTCATAAAAAGAAATACAAAAAGTATTATGACGAGTTATTACCATACTTAAATTCGGCATTGGAAAGTATGAAAGATCAGATGGTTTTGGCGTCACAAAGGAATTTACAATATAGACACGAACAAATAATGAAACATAATACAAGAATGTTTAATTGTACTTCTGGTCACATTGCTAGAAACAGGGTCTTTCAAGAAATTTTTTATTTAGCGTTATCTGGTTGTGGTTTTGGTGGTGGTTTATTGATACCATTTGTTAAGAATTTAAGTAGAATTCAAAAAAGACTAAATGGTACTAAAACATATGTCGTTTCTGATAGTATTGAAGGATGGTCAGATGCTTTAGGTGTATTAATGTCTTCTTATTTTGTTGATAAACAACCTTTCCCTGAATTTGCAGGATACGAAGTAAAATTTGATTACTCACAAATTAGAGAAAAAGGATCATTCATTAGTGGAGGATTTAAGGCTCCTGGGCCTGAAGGATTGAAACAATCTTTGGAAAAGATTGAACAATTAATAGAAAGATGGATAGAAAAAGAAGGAAATGAAATAAGACCGATTTTAGCTTTCGATATTATTTGTCATTCCGCAGATGCTGTGTTATCTGGTGGTGTTCGTCGTTCCGCTTTAAATATGATTGTGGATCCAAATGATAATGAAATGATTCATGCTAAAACAGGTAATTGGAGAATAGAAAATCCACAAAGAGGTAGAAGTAATAACTCTGTATTATTATTGAGAAGTGAGGTTAAAAGAGAACAATTTGAATACTTAGTTAAATTGAATGATGGTGCAAATGATATTGGATTTGTTTTCGCAAACAGTTGGTTTGATATGTTTAATCCTTGTTTTGAAATTTTGAAAATACCTGTATTAATGAATGTAGATTTTTCAAAAATACATTATGATGATATTGAAGAATTTACAAGAATCAATAATGATAAGTTTGGTATTCAAGGTTGTAATTTAACAGAAATAAATGCAGAAAAATGTACAACAAAAGAGAAATTCCTTAAAGGATGTAGGGACGCATCCATATTGGGTACATTACAAGCAGGTTATACTAATTTTCCTTATTTAGGTGAAACAAGTAGAAAGATATTTGAAAGAGAAGCATTGTTAGGTGTTAGTATTACTGGATGGATGAATAATCCTAAATTATTTAATGCTGAATTACTTAAAGAAGGTGCTGAAATTGTAAAGAAAACAAATAAGGAAGTTTCACAGATTATTGAAATTAATCAAGCGGCGAGAACAACATGTGTTAAACCATCGGGAAATGCTTCTGTTGTTTTAGGTACTGCTAGCGGTATTCACCCTGAACACTCTGAAAAATATTTCAGAATCATGCAATTGAATAAAGAAAGTAACACTGCAAAATGGTTACAAGATAATATGTCTTTCTTACTTGAAGAAAGTGTATGGTCATCTACTAAAAGTGATTACGTTGTATTCGTACCAGTTGAAAATCCAAAACAAGGTTTATTCAAGAAAGATATGAAAGGTATTAAACACCTTGAATTAATTAAATTGGTTCAACAGAATTGGGTTAATGAGGGGACTAATCCTGAATTATGTACATATAGTCCTGTTAACCATAATACAAGTTGTACTGTTATCATTGACGATAAAGATACAATTGTTGAATATATTTGGAATGAAAGAGATTATTTCACCGCAGTTAGTTTTATGTCAGATTATGGTGATAAGGATTTTAACCAAGCACCATTTACTTCGGTATTAAATTTAGAAGAAATTGTATCTGAATATGGTAAAGGTTCCATATTGGCATCCGGATTAGTTATTGATGGTTTACATTATTTTGAGAATAACTTATGGTTGGCTTGTGATACTTTAATTAGTACACAAACAGACAGTCCCATACCTGTAACAGGGACAAGAGAACAAGTTTTATTAAAGAATTATTGGTTAACAAGAGCAAAGAAATTTGCTAAGAACTATTTCAAAGGAGATCTTAAGAAAATGGTTTATTGTTTAAAAGATGTTCATTTGTTCCATAAATGGGAAACAGTTACTCGTCAATTTAAAGAAGTTAATTTTGGTGAGATTTTAGATAAACCACAATATAAAGACATTAGTGACTATGCTAGTATGGCATGTTCAGGTACTGATGGATCATGTGAAATTACTAAAATATGAAAAGTAATCAATTAGTAGAAAATATCCATTATTATTTGGAGAATGGTAAAGTAGTTTTTACAGAACGATTTCATTTAGAAAGAGGTTATTGTTGTGGAAAAAAATGTAGACATTGTCCATATGGTAAAAATTCTTTTACCAAAAATAATAATGACGATAAAACAAACAATGAATTAGGTGACTCCCTCAAAGATTGATCTGTCGTCAAGGCGTACCTTGAGCATCTAAGATTTGGTTATACAGGGGGTGAAATCCAAGTCACAAATTTTAAATCGCAACATATGTTGCGATTTTTTATTTATTACCATTTTAATATTCATTATATTTATAAACATGGCGACATATGGTATAGATTATCCATTTAGAGATAGTAGAAAAGGTGATTTTTTAAGAATGACCGAAACTACCGAAAAAGAGGTGAGAGCAAATTTATTACATCTTCTATTAACAAGGAAGGGTAGTAGATATTATTTACCCGACTTTGGTACTAGATTATATGAATACATTTTTGATCAAAATGATATAGTTGCATATAATTTAATTGAAGATGAAATTAGAGAAAGTGTTAGAAAATATATACCAAATTTGGATATAAACTCAATAAAAATAATGTCTGGTGAAGATGATCCTGATAGACCAATTGCATCAATGGAGGATGAAGACAATAGACTATTTAGAGTTTCCGATTATTCTACAAAACCATATACCGCAAAAGTAAAAATAGACTATACTGTAAATAATGGTACATTTTCGTCTTCCGACTTTATAATTATTAACATATAAGATGGCAAAAAAAATATCATACGCAACAAGGGATTTCGCTGGTTTAAGAGAAGAATTGGTTAGAATGACCAAAGATTATTATCCCGATCTAATTAAGAACACTAACGACGCATCTATATATTCTGTTTTATTAGATATAAATGCGGCTGTTGCAGATAACCTACATTTTCACATTGATAGAGTTTGGCAAGAAACAATGTTGGATTTTGCACAACAAAGACAATCTCTATTTTTCATTGCTAAAACATATGGTTTAAAAATACCTGGAAATAGACCTTCGGTTGCGTTGTGTGATTTTTCAATAACAGTTCCAGTTAGAGGTGATAAAGAAGATGAAAGATATGAAGGTATTTTAAAAGGGGGTGCACAAGTTTCTGGTGGGGGACAGGTATTTGAAACTATTGACGATATTGATTTTTCAAATCCGTTTAATAATAGAGGTGAACCAAATAGATTGAAAATACCAAACTTTGATGCAAATAATCAGTTAGTATCATATACAATCGTTAAAAGAGAACCAGTTGTTAATGGTGTTTCAAGAATTTTTAGAAGAGTCATAAATGAGTTAGATCAAAAACCATTTTTAAAACTTTATTTACCCGAACAAAATGTTTTGGGTGTTACTGCAGTAATACACAAAGAAGGAACTAGTTTCTCATCCAATCCAAATTCTGGTGAATTTAATACGTCAACAAATAAATGGTATGAGGTTAAATCACTAATTGAAGATAAAGTTTTTGTTCCCGATCCAACATCTGTATCTGATAGAGATAATTTTAAAGCAGGAAATTATATAAATGTAACTAACAAGTTTGTTACGGAATATACACCAGAGGGTTATTTTTCGTTAACGTTTGGGTCTGGAAATGTTGATCCATTAGATAATTTAGATAATTTTATGACTAATAATATGAAAGTAAATTTAGGTGTTTATCTAAATAATCTTTCATTAGGTGCATTACCCAAGGTTGGGACAACATTATTTGTAAAATATAGAATTGGTGGTGGTAAAAGTACTAATCTCGGTGTAAATGTAATAAACAGTGTTGATGAAGTGGAATTCAATGTTAATGGTCCAAATAGTACAATTAATAATCAAGTTATTAACACATTAAACGTAACTAATATAACACCGGCTGTTGGCGGTTCCGATCAACCAACAATAGAAGAATTAAGAAATTTAATTGCATATAATTTTGCCGCACAAAATAGGGCGGTCACTTTAAATGACTATAAATCTTTGATTGAAACAATGCCATCCACATATGGGGCACCCGCCAAAGTTGAAGTTATGGAAGAAGATAATAAAGTTAGAATTAAATTATTATCATATGATGATAGAGGTAATTTAATTGATATCGTCTCCAATACATTAAAAAATAATATTTTAAATTATTTATCTGAATTTAGAATGATAAATGATTACATCGATATTGTTAGTGGTCAAGTAATAGATTTGGGTTTAGAAATAGACTTAATCATAGATAAGAACGTAAACAAGACAGAAGTAATTAAAGAAACAATAAATAAAACAATTACTTCATTTAGTATAGATGGTAGAAAAATGGGAGACCCTTTATTTTTGGGTGATCTATTTAAAGAACTTGGTAATGTAAACGGTGTAATAAATGTTGTTGATATTAGAGCATTTAACTTATTAGGGGGAGAATATTCCACTGCTGAGGTTTCACAACCGTATGTAGATGATGTAACAAGGGAAATTCTACAATCCGATAAAACCATCTTTATGAAAGCAAATCAAATATATCAAATAAGATTCCCAAATAAAGATATAAAAGTTAGGGTAAAAACATTAGGTTCGACTACATACTAAAAACATTTTTCTTTATATTAATAGAAAATCAACTAGTTTCTATTTATTATAAGAATTATGCAAAAACATAGAATTTATACAGACATAGGTGTAGATCAAAAAATAACCGTAGAATTAAAACAAGACTACGATTTACTAGAAATACTATCTTTAAAATTTTCACAACAAGAGGCTTACTCATCATTTTGTGGTGATTATGGTGTTGTTGTTGGTAGAATATCGGTTAATAATGGTTTTGGTCTCCCAAATGCCAGAGTTTCTATTTTTGTACCAATATCAGATGTTGATGAAAATGATCCTGTTTTATCTGAGTTGTATCCTTATAGATCAATAGATCAAAGAAACGATTCAAATTATAGATATAACCTATTACCGGCTAGAAAACAACATACAGGACACGTACCAACAGGTACATTTCCTGATCAATCTGACATCTTAAATAGAGAGGAAGTTTTAGAGGTTTTTGAAAAATATTATAGGTACACCGTAAAAACAAATGAAGCGGGTGATTTTATGATATGGGGGGTACCATTAGGTAACCAAACATTACATATTGACCTAGATATGTCTGATGCGGGATGTCAATCATTAGTACCATATGATTTTATTTACGATGGTATATCTGAAGAAAAATTCGTAAATAAATACACATATAAAAGTGCGTCGGATATTGATTCTTTACCACAAATTGTTAGTTATGATAAATCTATTGAGGTTTATCCTTTTTGGGGCAACCAAGAGTTATGTCAAATTGCAATCACTAGAGTTGATTTTGATTTATCTTCTCAAGGAGTAAGAATTGACCCGTATGCAATAATTGCGGGAGGTAGTTTTACCGATTCAGGTAAAGATGCGTTAAGGGTGAACTGTAACGTTGACAACCAAATGGGTGAAAAATGTAGATTGATAACATTCAAAGGTGATGTCGAATCAATTAGATTTACTGGAAATTATGAGAAAAATCCTGACGGATCACCAAATATAGACAGACCAATACTTGAATTTTTTGATATAGATAGTACAATAGATGAGAATGGTGTATTCTTTTTTAGAATACCAATGAATATGAAATATATTGCCACAAATGAGTTTGGTGAATATTATGAAACAAATGACAAGAATATCGGTATTGCCACACAAGGTAATTATAGATTTCGTTTTTCATTGACTGAAGATACTGGTGCTAGAAATAGATTTACGGGTAAATTCTTAGTACCAAATGTTAGGGAATATCATATAGGTGATACAAGTTTTCAAGGATCACCAACAACAATTGATAGTAGATCATATTCATTTAGTACTAATATTGATGATTATCCTCCTGACGCAAGAAAAGAAATTGCCGGAACAAGTGTGGACGCAATTACTAGTGATAACTACGGGGTTCCACAAGACTATTTTTACCAATTTAGATACGGTAGAATATACACCGTTAGTGAATTTATAAACAAATATTATAAAACAAGTGCATTAGAAAGGGCATTTAGTTTTTTTAAAAAGGATAGAAGAGAATCTTTTATTGGTATTAAAGAAAACTGGCCACAAGAAAAAGATGATTGTGAAAATGTTAATAATTATTTTCCTGTAAACGATGCGGTTAGAAATCATAGATTTCAATTTTTCATTTTAACGGTATTAAATTTTATTGAATATATCGGTAACGTGATTTCTTTATTTATAAAAGAATTTGTGACGGCCGCTCTTTTTGGTATTGCGGAAGCAATAGCAAGTAGTGGGGTGTCAAACGATGCTGCTGCTAGAACATTTAGAAGGGGTAAGGAATTTCAATTTACAAATATTTTTAGACTTCAGTTATTGGTGTATCCTGATTGTTACGATTGTAATGAAGATAATGAAGAAACACCTGTACAAACTCCACCAGTGGCACCGACGGCCGATGATTATAAAAATAAACCACCTGTTGCCACAAATTTCACTGTAGAAGAAAAATATGAGATTAGAAGAAATACCGACATATGTAGAAAGTATGTATTTAGAAATTATAGTTCAAGTGCATGTACTTTAACATATATAGATTGCGATGATGTCAGTAGAACGATATATCTTCCTGTTGAAGAAAATCCGTCTAATGGAATTGAAGTATGTGCAAAAAAAGGTCAAACCATTACAATACCGCCAGGTTTTGGTTCACAAGTAACGGCTACACAACAAAGTCCCGGTGCTTATTGTTCCGGCAACGCTGATGATTCTTTATATTTCACATATCCTTGTGATGCATATACTTTTAAAAATATAGGTTTAAGTGCTTTTACAATAAATAATTTTGTTGATTGTAATAATGCGTCAGGAAATACTATAACAGTTCCAACAGGAACATCTGGTAACACATTTGTTTTTTGTGCTAAAAGAGGACAATCATTTACAATTCCACCACAATTTACTGGTGTAACTTATACCACATCATCAACATCGGCATATTGTAATAGATGTGGTGGTACGGGAATTGACGTATTTTCAAATTATACAGGGTCAACTGTTGATGGTGCCATTATGAATAGAAAATATCTATTGGAAATTACACCACTTATTGGTACAGACCCACAATATATTTTTATTGGATGTGGAACCAATTACCCCATAATATATTCTGGACAATATGGTAGATGGAAAGTAGGTGGAGGGGTATATAGTGTTTTGGCTAGTTTTCTTGCCGATGAAACTAACACAAGATATGATACACCTATTCAAAATTCTGTACATGAAGATCATGGTTGTGTTTTTCCTATATCTAAACTTATATATGTGGAAGATTGTTCTGACGTATCAGCACCGGACCCAAATCTACCATCAGGAATTGAGGAAGAAGGTTGTAATAAGTACGATTTTATAATTGACACAAAATGGACAGAAGATGGTGGTGGTGGTAGTATGAATTTACAGGCATTTGTTTTCCCGTTATATAATGGCGGAACACCACTACAAGAATATGCCGCCGCGAGAAATGTTTTAATGGGTTGTAGACCAGGTGATTGTTACCCAACAAATTCAAGTACATATAATGTTGGTTGTATTAGTAATGGTTCTATTGGTGCCGGAACTAGTTTATGGGATCAATTGGATGGAAATTATTCAACAAATATTTTACAATCACATCCCGATCCATGCTTTAGTGGTGTACCATGTAATGTTGGTGCTGTTGCAAGTATTTATGCCAAATGGCCAACAGATCCGAATGGAGGATTTAGAAATGCCACAACAAGATGTATTGTGAATGGTGCATATGCTGGCGAAGTAAAGAAAAAGGGACCATATTATTGTGATCAAGGATTAACACAAAGAGGTACATTATCAGGATATTCTGAATTTAGAGATGGTGTTTATAGTATAGTACCATTAGCAGGAAACACATTTACAATGTTAAAATCTTTTAGAAGAAGAAAATTATTCCATAAGCTAATGTGTGGAGGGGTGGTATCATATACATTTAATGATTCGTGGTTATTAGGGTCACTATATTTCTTTCAATTTATGAAAAGAGGAAGTAATAGATTTTGTAAAGAATGTGTGTATAAAGTTCAAGACGCAACGGGCCTCCATTTCTATTATAGATCTACACCATATAGTCCGAGTTATTCGGCATCAGAAACACAATATGATTACGATCCCGCAACTGGAACTCAATTAGGTGTAAATACTTCTTTAACGAGTGATTATGCGAACAAAACAAAAGGATTTTATGGTCAAGTTAGGGCAATTGATTATGGTGCAAATTTTAGTACTCCATTACCTTTTATGAATTTAATTGGTGATTTGTTTAATGGGTTAAATTACAAAAGAGAAATAAATTTCCCAACAACAATTATTGATTTAGGACCAAGAAACACTTGGATTAATGAAATATGTACCGATCCTGAGTTAGATGTTAATTGTTCGATATCTAGAAGTATAGGTGCAACATCATATAAAGGATTAGATGATTTAATGGAATATATTGTTCAATCTAAAGAAATAAAAGAAAGGGGAAAATTAGATGTACAAGATTTATTTGATGCAAGAGCAAACGGACTAATAGATGGTGATATCGCCCAATTAATGAATTTTAATACACAATCGGGAATTTTTCCATTTGAATATGAAGAATCATTTTCACCATACACAGCACAATACAGTACGGTATTTGATGGTAAAGGTCCAGTCGGTCTTGATTTTGTATTTAGTGAAGATGATCCCGATACGGTTACATTTGAAAGAGCAGGTGAACTAATTAGAAAATGTTTAAATGAACCAACAAGGCTTGGTGACGTATCCCAAAGAGTTCCATATTATATGTGGGATACTATAGGACATGGTTTCGGAGAATCAACAACTGGTAATATAGGTAGTGATGAAGGACAAAGTTATTATAGTGGTAAAATATATAACCAAAAAATACAATTAATGAAGGGTAATATGAATCCTGATCCAAACGCAAATCCGTTGGATGATGATTATTTTGATCCCTATGTTTTACCACCAATAAGAGATTGTATTGATGCTGGTAGTGGTGAAAAGAAATATAATGACAATTATAAAGAACATACTGTGAATGGTGTCAAAAGACATACTATGGAAATTGGTATACCATTTCATTATTATTTTGGATTAAGAAAAGGTAAGACCGCCTTTGATAAATTTATTGAATTTTACGGACCTTTCTAATATGTTTATAAAAGATTTATTTAGTAAAAGAAGACCAAACCATTTGATAATTTTTATTGATAACAATAAAACAGATAATGGATTATTTACAATTTTTTCTAAATTTTTACATTCCATTGGTCCATATCGGAAAATTGATGATGTGATACACGATCTAAATATTTTTAAAAAAAAATATACAAATAAATTAGATTACATAATCATAATGACAAATGGTAAAGGTAAACATTTAGTACACACAAAAGAAGGTGACGATAAAGTTTTTGAATTATTGTTACAATTAAAACCAATGTTAAAGGAAAACGGATCAATGTTATTCGGTACTTGTTTTGTTGGAACAATAAATAGGAAATTAGTTGAAATGTCACAAAAATTAGATGGAATTAAAATAGTTGCACCAGACACGATTGCTAATTATTTTACTTCTTTATTTAGATTATTTAAACATGGGAAAATGTGTTCATGTAAAGATAAAAATTATAGTCAAAATTTAATATCTAAATTACCACAAAGTCAAAGAGGTATGGAACGAGACGAACAAACAATGATCGAAATAAACAGAAGAACAGATAATGAAGTGATAAATTGGGAAAGTTGTGGTATGGCTTATGAATATAATAAAAGAACTATCGAAGATGGAATTTGTGAAAATATTACACAACCATGGTTAGCGATTCATGGATTAATGAATTATTTTTTTAATACACAATAATATGTTTATAAAAGATTTATTTAGTAAAAGAAGACCAAATCATGTTGTTGTTTATCTGGATTATGATAAAAAAGATAAACTTTTATTTAGAACATTTTCCAAATTCACTTATTCAATTGGTCCGGTTAAAACAGTAAACGAAGTTATTGAAAATATAAAAAAATTTAAACAAAAGTATCCAAATAAATTGAAGTACGTTACCATTAATACATATGGTAGAGGTAAACATTTAATAAACTCAAAAGAGTTAAAAGAAATTGATGGTGATGAAAAATTAAATTTATTATTAAATGAATTGGTTAGTCTATTAGATACAAATGGTACATTGCAATTTGCAACATGTTTCGCTGGAATGGCACATAGAAAATTGGTTGAGGTTTCTGAAAAGTATGGTGGTATAAAAACAGCCTCAATGTATGGTGCTTACAGTTTAAATGGTAAAGCCGTTGTTTGTAAATGTAAAGAAAATGGGTTTAGTAAAAAAACAATAGATAATATGAAACCAAGTAAGAATGGTATTTTTAATGATGAAGTGGAAATGATGAACATATACCGAAGAACTGATGGTGAGGAAATGAGTTGGGAAACTTGTGGAATGGCCTATGAATATAATAAAATAATGATTGAAAATGGAATTTGTGAAATAAAAAAACAACCATCATCATCAATAAGATGTGTTATGAATTATTTATTTAATATACAAAGATAAATGAATAAGAAAAAAATCATATTACCAGATAGAAGATTTGAAAGTGCACCCGATGAAAATCTAACAATTAGAATAAATTTAGATGAATCTAAAAATTTATTAAGAGAAGGTGACAGAGATGTTATTTTAGATTTGGCTAGACTTTTTAATGAAGAAAGAAACGAATGTCAAAATTATAAAATATTTGGTAAAATAAAAATGATATTCAGAAATACCTATTCTGGTGACACAACATATGGTCCACTTGAAAGAAATTTGGCACTAGTCGGTGATGGTGGGGATGGTGATTTTACAGGATATCTAAACTATAATGAATTTGCCTTTTTAAGAACAGATCTTTTAAGAGAAAAAAATGAACCAATATCAGGATCAACACCTGGTGCATTCGTCCCTAATATCACTTTGACAGATGGTGGACTTGATCATATTGGTATGTCCCAAACTGACGCACCTTATAAAAATTGGAATTTTTATTTATCATATGTTTATAGTGGAGACACAACGTATCCAATAAATTACAGTTTATCTGATGGTACAGTTTACTCTTTTCAAGCACAAGATGGTATCCCATTTAGAGTTACTAATAATGGTAAATATTATAAATTTACGTCACCAGTTACACATGGTATAAATCAAGGAGAATATATAACAATTTTAGAAACAACATTAAATAATACGGTACCGGTAGAAAATAGAACTTTTTATGTTGATAGTATTGGTGACGAAATATATGATTCTGAAAATTATGTTTTAAACATTCTAAAAAGTCAATTTCCACCATCATTAACGCTTGATACCGTTATCTTTATAAAGAGATGTCTCGATATAAATAATATATCTGAAACAACTTCAAAGTACTATGTTCATAGACACAAAACATTAACTGAATTAAAAGATTACATCTTAGATAAAATGGGGTTTGAATCGCCAGTATTTGAAGATGAAAAAAAATTATTATTTGAAAATAGCCAAGGTGTTATTGACTATTTGGTTGAACAAAATAGAATGGAATCAGTACTTTTTGATTTTAAAGAACCATACACATTAAGTGGGATAACAAATAATTTAGGTTACACACCAACAGAATTATATGTATCAATAATCTTTAGAAACGATAACGGATATTTTAATTATCCACCAAAAGTCGGTTACAAATTTAATTTTCACGATACTTGGGTAGATAAACATTTTGATGATTCAAATTCACCTTTTGAAAATAGTTTAACAAGTACACCATTTATTAATTCAGGTATAACATTTAATAGAGGTAACCCAATACCAAAAGGTACAGATTTAGTGGGAGCATTTGTTGAATACAATACAAAAGAATTAAAAGAAAGGATAATAAGCGAATCTTTCCATAAAATAACATCACCTTTGAATATTTTTGATCATGGACAAGATACCGCTATGGATGCGGTACCGACTAATTTGGTTGGGTTATATTATCAACCACACTATAGAGTAAAAATTAGACAATTATCACCATATATAGAAACATCAAATACCGACCAAATTTATGGATTACCTGAAAATATAATATATGACAAATCAGAAAATTTATGGAAATGGAGAGATCTATATGATCACGGATATGTCGATGTTGATGGATTTGGAACTAATTTTCCGTTTTTAAATGATTGTCATTATTTAAAATTTGATATTAATTTCTATTTAAAAAATGAGGAAGACTATACAAATAAACAAGATGGTGTTAAAAAGACACAAAATCTAAAAATAGATTGTTAATGAATATATTAAGAAACGATAGTGATAAAAATATCTTAATAAATAACGAAAACGATTTCAAAACAGATCTCGGGTGGCAAGAGAACGCCGAAGAATTAGAAAAAGAAAGTTTAAAAAGAATTATAAACCCAATAGATAATTATGAAACTGTTAGATATATACATGAAGAATATCCAATAAGTGGAGTTACTAATTTTACACAAAATGACATTTGGTTTTATTTTTATTTTACAACAGGAACAACCTATACAAATGGATTAGATTATAATTTAGTTGGTATACAACCAGATGAAAACGCTAAATTATTAAAAGTAGCAACTGAAAGTTTTTTTAGATTAGAATTTTACAAAACACCCAATAACGATGTGCCAGATAGAAGTAACAGAAAATTAGTTTTTACAAAAAATCTAACATTACCATTAGGTGAAAGATACTTTTTTGCACCACTAATAAAAAACATATTTGTTCCTGTTTTTTCGGGATCAAATTATAGGAATAAAGAAAACATGTATCTTTTTTGGTTTAAAGATGATAGCGCATTCGAAGAAACATTAATAACCGGAAATACTTTTTGGGTGTCTGCCAGATTTTATAACGCAAAGGATGGTGAAATATTAAATCTAACAAATAGTGGATTAACACCAACAACTGAAATAGTCGAATCTAGAGACATGTATTATAAATTGGAAATAAATAGAACAGACACACCTGGAAGAACTGATTATTCATATATTGTTTATAGTTATAGTGGATCTACCGGTGCTAGAGTCGGTACCAGGTATAACCCAATTAAATTTTATCAATCATTTTCATAGATGAGAAAAACTAAATACGAAATATTAAGGACAAATACGGGGTTAACATATAACCTACCTATATATTTAGATTCATCGGTTGATGAAATGGGTATCATGGTCGGTTTTGATGGTAAAATAAGTCAAATAGAAGAATTTTGTAATTTTAGTTACACACAAAATGTTAATGTAATTGATGTATATAATACCGTATTCATTGAAAAATTTAGATATATAAAAGAAGCCACTTTCACTATAAATTGGGGAGATGGTACGTCTTCTCCATTACCTATACATACAGGTAATTTACTGTCTACCGTTTCAAAAACTTACCCAATACCATCTATTGGATATAGTTCATACACCATAACGATAAGTTTAGATAGTCCATGGACAAAACAAAACTTAAGTAAAATAGTTAAAATACCTCAAGACATATCAAAACCAAATCCACTTGGTACTTTTAGTGGATTTACTATACCTTATACCGTTTTAACGGGTGATCAAGATTATCTAAATGATTTAGATTACACAAATAACACTGGACAAACAACATTTAAGTATGTTGCTATAGGTGGAAGTAGAATAGATGAAAAAAGGTTATATGGGTCAAATTCATATACTGGGGTAACGGGCGGGGTCGATGAAATCGGTAGTTATAGTGCATATACTATTGACAATTTAGTTTATAAAGATTATTCTGATGGTTATACGATGATAACGGGTACGACCGTTGGATTCACAAAAGAAGAAGTTTTCGATAATCTAATAACAAGGAATGAACATTTTCTTGGGTTTATTGATGAACCGACGATCTATTCCGATATTTTTGTTGAAAGAGGTAAACTTAGTGTTATGGAATATAATCTAAGATTAACTGAAGTAGACAATACCGGTGAATTAAGAATTTATGGAAATGGATTTTTTAATGTAATAAAACAATAAAAAATATATTTATTAAATAAAAATACATGGCAGTAGGATCATACGGTATAGTTAGACCATCGGATATATCACCACAAGATGTTGATATATATTATCATTATGTTGCAAATCGATTGACAACATCTGAGGTTACATTAAAAAAATTAGCCTCTCAGGACATTTTAACACCGGTTTTTCATAATAATGAAACAACCGATGACAATAATGCACCAAATGTTGAAATATTAGGTGGTTTATATAATTTAAAATTATCCTCTAGTGATTTTTCCGAATTAGGTATATATACCTTACACATTAGACCCAAACAAATAAGAACAACAATAACCGATTGTGGTATTTTGGCTTCTTTACCTTCAGTTAGAGGATTAATTATTGATATAAGTAACGTTCCAACCGAAGATAGAAATAAATTCACACCACAAGGATTGGTTGGGTATAGAATAGAGTATATCAACACAAATAACAATACTAAAATACCAAATTTTTATAGAGTCGTAACTTCATCATTTTATTGTACACCAATTGCATCAAATTTGACAAATACAACTCAAAAAGCGATAAGATATCAGTACACTGATCAAGCGACAAATTTAATGTTTCTTACTGTTACACCGTCCTCCGCACCATCCAGTAAACCAAATACGGTACCTTTTATTGGACAACCATCACAAAAAATTATTTTAACAAATACTTTTTTAAATCCAACTACAATTGAAATCGAGATGGTTGAACATGATGCAACTACATTAGCACACGCACTTTATGGTAATCAAACTAAGGCGGTTGCACCGGGTATCTATACGATTTACGATAATAATAACAATATCTATAGACAATACAACTTGTATGAGATTAAAGATGATCTAAATGACACATTGTATGAGGTTAGAGAAAGAAAAACAGATATTGACCAATCATTAGATTTTGATACTATTACAAATATATAATGGCAAGAAGAAAAGTACCAAGTCAGGCAGCAAGTGGAAGAGAAACCTTTAGTGATAGTTTAGTCGGTGTGCAAATTACCGATGGGTCTAGTCAATTAACTAATACCAACTTTGCTTTAGATAGAGCAATTCCTGAAAAAGACAGTAAAAATTTTAGAACAAGTCCGTTTTCGGATTTTTTAACATTAGACACGTTAAAAGAAGAAGAAAATGAATTTTCAACTCCATTAATGTCATCGACTAAAAAAAGTGACAGAGAGTTGAGATTTAGAAATGCTAAAAATGATGCTGGTAAATCTTTATTCGGGTCGTTATCTAGAAGATTAGAAGTATCAATTAAAAATATTATTAAAAAATATCCCGCATCTTTTTTAATAGACAAAGACAGTTTAATTGTAACAAATCAATATACGGCCTATAATATATCATACGATATTGATAGAGACACAACAATTTTTGAAGTTGAGTTACCTAGACTATTTAATACGTTTGAAATAAAATTAAGTAGACCACAAAGTAATACCTTACCTGATGGTGATACTAATATTAGAAACTTTTATTCTTCATTTAAGAAATATGTAACAGTAATCAAAGAACAACCTTACGAAATAGTTGACTTTGTACAACCAGACAGTAAAAGTAACTTTAAATTAAAAATAAAGGGTAATCCGTTTTCTGGCGACACGACTTATACTGAAAATATATTAGTTAGACCAAATGATGGTATTGTTGAGGAGTTTTATAAAAGTTTAGATGAAATTGAGGAACAATTAGTTAATAGAGAAACTAATCCAAAGTTTACTGCATTTTTTGTTGTGCCAAGAGAAAATTTTGATAAAACAAATACAAATTTAATACAAGTTGCATATAATTGGCCATTATCTAAAGATGGTTGGAATATAAAAATAATTGGTTCTGATTTTGATGGGTATCTAGATAGTTTAAAAAATTTAGGAGACGAAATCGATAATTATAAATCTAATTTATTTATTAGATTTTTAACATCACCCCAATTGTATGAGTTTGATTCTGATGAAAAAAAGGCAGAAAGTGTTTTTCAATTATATGGACAAAGTTTTGATAAAATAAAGAAATATATAGACAACATCGCTTACATGAGAAATGTAAGTTATGATGGTATAAATAATTTACCCGATATTCTACTTAAGAATTTAGCGGAAAATTTAGGTTTGACCACTGTTAGTTTATTTGATGAAGATACATTAGATAGTGCATTGTATAGTAGAAGTAGATCTAACTATTCATCACAAAGTATTGGTAAAAATTTAATTGAAGCCGAATATGAATTCTATAGAAGACTATTAGTTAATTTAGCCTATCTATATAAATCAAAAGGAACTAGATCATCGATACATTTCTTTCTAAGATTTTTGGGTGCACCTGAACCTTTAATAAGAATTGATGAATATATTTACAGAGTCACATCAATGCCAAATTCTAGTGACCTCGAAAATGATATCTATGATGTTTTACAAAGAAGTAAATTTTTAACGACAGCATTATTTTCACCAACAACATATCTTTATACAAAAAATATAGAACAAGGATTAACAACATTTAATAGAGAGGGTTATCCTGTTGATGAAAAAACCGGATTACCTAGAAGAGCATTTGATCCAATAAGTGATATATTTTTTCAGAAAGGTTCGGGATGGTATGATATGACTTTAAAACATAGAACACCCGATATACTTGATGAAGAAAATTCTATTTTAACAGGTAGAACAAAAACGATTAAAACAAAGGCAAAACCATATTCTTATGGTGAAGAATATTTTGACGTTTTTAGAACATTACCAGGATTAGATACTGGATATGGTTTGGATTCTGAAATAGATAACGTTAAGGCCAGTTTCTATGATGGAAATTCATCTTATGTTTTAAATAGAAAAAATATTGAAGTCTACTTATCACCAAGTAGGGCGATCGATTATGATATTTGGAGAAAATCTAGAGATTTATTATTAACATTCGGTTCAAATACATTATATCCACAAACAGGTGTCACATTTGCGGAATTTTTAGAAAAGACATTACATTCCCAATTAAAAAATTCCCACGTTATAAGATATAAGAAAAATTACATTGCACTCGAGGATGTTTACACATCTTATTTCACTAGCACTGGTTTTACTTCTTATAATTATATTGATTCACATGAGTTTATACAACGAATGAGTCCATATTGGATGCAAATACTTGATCAAGTAATTCCCGCAACTACATTATGGACAGGAGGTAATTTAATAGATAATAACTTTTTTGGTAGACCAAAATATAAATATAATTTAGGATGTCAACCAAAAACAATAGTTGAGAATTTATACCCAAATTTTGGTGATGCGATAAATGAAGATTTAGAAACAATATTAGGTGAAGAAGAAAATTTTAGAGGATTAATCAATATAACAGGGGTAACATATTGTCCAATAATAGAAATTGATGGATATGTGTTTTCTGGACACCCTTATTGTGTACTTGTTAGTGGGACAACAAATACAAGTAACAGTGCTAAATTATTTAATCCAATGCCAATGACTGGTTGTACAATTTTACCTGATAGCGGTACAACGGCATTGCCTTTGATATGTGACTATAAAGAATTTGTAGATCCCGATGTCGATAAAATAAAAGAACTTTGGGTGGTTGCATTATCTGGGTTGGTTGAAAATGTTGTAAATAAATTTACAACGGGATATACTGCGGGATATGAAAATTACGAACCTTTTCTACAACAACCTAATTCAACATACACATGGGAATATAAACCAAAGTTAACTTTTGAATTTTTCACCGATATTGACGGTAAAGAAAAAGTTAGATTCACATCAATAAAATATGATTTTAATGATTGTTCTGTTGAAGATTATTTTATATATAGATTTGACACTGAATATACACCAATAAATCCAATATGTAATAATGATTTAGATATTAATGTAAATACAACAGAGTGTCAAACAGACTATTGTCCTATTATTGATTTAGATATTGTACTTAAAAATAATGTTGGTATACAAAAAGGTGGTTTTGGTTCTTCTACTTATTACCACTCTGATTGTATGTTTATCACAGGTAAAACTGGAACAACAAGTACAGGAATTAAATTTGGTGAAGTTGATAATTGTAAAATATCTATATCAGGTGCTTCTCTTAGTAAAAAAATAGAATTAAATTTTTTAGATGCTGCTAATTGTGAGACAAAAATATCAATAGACGGATTTCAGAAAAAATATGAACATAATGAGTCTAAAGAATATTATCAACAATTTGTTATCAATACATATATGAGTGGATGTTCACTACCTTGTAGTGGTGAAACATTAATTTCTTCACAAACAGCGGTCACATTTTGTGATAATTTTATTGACTGTATATTCGTACCAAGATTAAAATATGAACCATCTTATGATTATGGATTATTGTCTGATAGTAAAGTTTTAAAAATTGTTGGACAGTTTCCAATAATTCAAATAGAAAACGGTACAATAGATTACAACGCAATAGTACATTATATTAATTTTGGTGATATTGAAATAACAAATGTTGAGGACGTTGTTGTTGGTGATATTTTATTAACCGCAACATATAAACCATGTAATTTCTCATATCAAGATTTTAAACTTGCTTATCTATATGGATATGCCTTTACTTTTCAATATGATTATAATGAAGTAAAAAGTATAGAATGTCTTGGATCTGTTAAGAAAAGTTTAATAACGGGAAGAACAGTAAATAATACAACAACAGTTATTGAAGTTTTACCAACAACAAAATTAAGAGTATATACAAACAAAATAGTTGATGGAGGTATTGTAACTAAAACAGATTATTTCCTTGATGAGAGAATACCTGAACATTTACAATTACCCGGAGAAACACCACCAGAACCATGTTGTCCATATCCAAAAGATTATTATGAAAATTATGGTGATTTCTTATTGAATGTCGATGGTTTTCCTATTGAGGTTATTGCGGTAGATCTTGATTACTGTGAACCAAATATGTATTATAATTTTAATTTTGAAACTTCTGGTAGAGATGTACCTGTCGGTGAAGATTTAATAATATTTAATGGTAACGATAGTCATCAAGTATTACTACAACACAAATATCAAACACATGTTTCTAATTTAATAGAAGATTGTCCACAACAATTCTATAGTGATATTGAAGATTGCCCTACAGAATATTTTACCGAACCAACTATATGTTTTGAAATTGCTGCCGAAGCGTTTTCTAACCCTGAATTTGTAACAGTTAGTCCGGGGGTTATCGTTAATGAAAAACCATCATATATTTTTAGTCCTAAAAACGATACGTTTGTTTATTATGTTTCTTGGTCGATAAATAATAATAGATGGGAATATAGATCATCATTAAATTCAGGTACATTGTACCAATATAATGAAAATCCAAATTTACCAATCGTTGAAGGATCATATTCTTGGAATATTATTGATTTACCATCTGCAAGTTACCAAATAATAAATTCAATTAGTGGAAATTGTATACCACCAACACAACAATTACCGGATGATTGTAGTGATGAAATATGTAGTGACATTTGTTTAATAGGAACATACTCATCAACAACACAATATACTTCATATATCTACGAAATATTTGGTGTGTATAACAATAGAAATTATTATAAATCTACTGATGTAAATTTCCCATATTATTTGATATGGAACAGTGGCACAACTAGATGGGAAAATTGGGAAAACTTTGACGTAAATGTCGGAACATCAGGAACATTATATTCGTATTTAAATTATAGTGGAAACACACCAATTAGTAGTTCACAATATCAATGGGTTTATGATTATAATCCTGAACTTGGAGCGTACATTACAACAGTAAATGATTGTCCACCACAAGTATGTTTTACATACGACCCTGGTGAAACTTTTGGTAATATGGGATCTAATGTTAATCTTAGATACCCTGCAGGATACCATGATGGTAAGTACTACTATAGTTTAGGTTACACAAATACAGGAACAGGCATGACTTATCCATTCGGTGTTGTTGTTTGGAATAGTGGTACAACAAGATGGGAAAACTATTCTAATTATGATGTTGTAAACAAAATACCCGATACTGTATATGGTGTTTTAAGTTATTTAAATGTTAACCTTGACACACCAACAAATGAACCGACAGAAAATTGGATTCGTATTGAAGATCAATTTGGTTTAGTAAATTCACAGTTAAATGATTGTTTACCTGAATTATGCTTTTATTTAACTTCCGGAAACAGTTCTAATTTTATTTTTAGTGGACAATCTTACACATATTATGATGGTAAAATTAATTATATGTTAATTAGTCTTTCTATTCCTGGTTTTATTACATATGTTGTTTGGAATAGTGGTACAACTATATGGGAACATAGGGAAACTTATGACCTTTTCACAAATACAGTTGGCGGTCAAATATATGGTTACTTAGGTAACAATAGTGAATATCCTGTTTCTAATGATACATACATTTGGACTGGTAACACGAGTTCCACATTACCATTATCTGGAATCTCATCAGTAGGTGAATGTTCAATACCATCAAATCTAATATTACCTGAATGTAGTGTTTTAATTAATGATGATTCTAATGATGTTTATTATTATGATTATTCTTCAAACACTAAAACCAATTTAGGTACATTTATATTTTCCGCAGATATTGCTCACACATTAAATAAGATGTGGTTATATAATTCCTTTATATATGAATGGGATATAAGTACTAATCCTTGGTCGACAACATTTAATAGGATTGTATCTTTACCAAGTGGAATAAATATTGGTGCTGGATTATGTGCAATAAATGATACTAAATTATTGTCATCATCATACAATGGTATATCTGGTTTGTGGGAAATCATAGAAATAGACGTAAGTAATTCTGTGGCTACGGTAAATGTAATATTTTCATTACTACCAACTGAGTCAATTGCCGGAGATATAATGTTTACTACAAATAATAAAATTTTAATAACAATAACAAAATTAGGTGGTGTATTTTTAGTTCAATATGATTATAATACAGGTTTATTTGAAACAAGTTCAGATTTAAATACAACTGCCACAACACCATATGGAATATTCCAAGATAATGGTTCATTATATGTTGCGAACGTGGATGGTAAAATATATAATATACCTTTAACATATCCACATACACCAACATTAATACAAACAATTCCGTCATTAGTGGTTTACGGTGCATCACAAATACCAGAGTGTTGTACCGCTGAGTTACAATTAGCACCCACACCAACACCTACCGCAACTCCAACCCCAACACCTTCACCAACACCAACTGAAACTAGTACGCCAACACCTACTTCTACTAGTACGCCAACACCTACTAGTACGCCAACACCTACTAGTACATCTACACCAACACCTACTTCTACTAGTACGCCAACACCTACTAGTACATCTACACCAACACCTACTAGTACATCTACGCCAACAGGAACATTACCTGTATCTGGTTTAATATGGACAACAACTAAGAATACGTCAGGAGTCACGGGTTGCGAAACGGCTGAGTGGGTAGTATCACCAAATAATTTATGTGTTAGATTTAATATTGCGGATTCATTAAACTGTGGTGGTACGTGTGATATAACACAAAATGGTACCGCAACTGCAACAATAACAGTAGGTCCGGTTGATACTTATTTACACTTAAGTTTTAGTGGTTTAGCCGAATTACAAGATACGGGTTATGAAAACATAGCTTTCTATCTTGATGGAACATTGTTAGCATCTGCAACATCACAAGACTTGAATCAAGGATGTACAATGGGTCCTGTTATTCAGAATATCATTGTACCTGGACCATATTTCTTATCGGCAGGAACAACACACACATTGTTTATTGATTTTACAACTGATGATCCGTTGTTCCACCTCGGTTCATATTATGAAATATGTTTAAACTTTACAACATAAATTAAAAAAAATATATTTAGGTATAATGAAATATAATGTTACATTAACAAGTGAAAATTATAATGGCCAAGTTGCGGAGATAACATTTAATCCAGATACCGGCGGAACATTTAATTTAGGTTCACATGTTATACCTTATCAATATGAGTCAACGTATCCCTATGGTACATATTTTTTATATTTTTCTGGTTTTGGTATAACATGTTCGTCAACTTTAATAGATACGTCACCCGAACTTGCTTGGAGAATTTTAGATTTCACATGTGAACAAAGTGCAAACTTTTTAATCACTAATTCACTATCTGGTATATCATCACCATCTTATGTTTGGTATGACGATGATACAAATAGAGTTTGGGTTGCAGACGCGGATGACAATCTTAGGGGTAATATATATTGGTTTACACCAACCACAGCATCTACATCCGTATCAAATGTAACATTTATCACTGGTGCAACTGGTGATGTAAGTTGGTTGAGAGCACCTGCATTGTATATTAGCACTTTTGATAAAACATACAAGAGAATATATTTTACAGGTACAAATCAAACGCCACTTAATACGTTACCAACTGATACTATTATAACAGGAATGATCATTTATGACACAACCGGAAACACCATAACACAAATATCATACGGTAGTGATAATATATTCGAAAGAAATTTTCTTTACGTTTCAGAAAATTTTATATATGGTGACATTAGAGGCGGTTCACTTTCAGGAATAACACCAACAGGTGATTTAATAAGAATAAATAGAGAAAATCCTTCTTTACCAAAAACAATAATACCAAGAAATACTCAACTAAACACTTATTTTGTTGGAGGGGCACCAACTGCACGTGAAATTGGTACAGGGATCTCTCAAACATATTTATGGGTAACGTCAACTTCGGGTTCAGGTACAGTTGGTAATATCGGTGTTTTTGATGATAATTTCAATTTTATAACCTATATAACATTACCAGGATCATCTACCTCAGTTCCCGGTGGATCTGGTAGATATTGGCAATATCTATTTTATGACATAGAAAAAAACAAAGTTTATGTAAGTGATATTGGTGGAAGAAGAATGTGGGTTTTAAATCCAAATTCAACAAATACGGGAGCAACAATTGTAACAACAATTATTTTTAATAAAAGATTACAAGGTAAAGATGTTGGTGTTTATACTTTTAATTTAGATCCCGTTAGCGGTAAGTTATACATAGCAACTCAATTAATTAATAATGTGAATGGAGATGCAACTGTAATATATCAAACTTATGAAATTGATAGAGACACATATGAAATAAAAAGATTGATACCTAATTATTATCTATCCGGTATTGAACAAGTTACAAATGAATACGGGACAAATAGTTTAATGTCAGTAAGTCCTGGTCCCACAGTAGGTTGGGGAGGAGTAATAGTAGACAGAAGTGAAGGTAGTGTTGTTTTTTACAATAACGCGGTTACCGGATTGGAAAACACGGGTGATGTAATAGTTGACACACTTGAAAAATATGACATAAACACAAATACCCCAACAGGTGAAATTAAAAATAATACAGTTGGTGATCCCGACTATGTTGCACCATTTTTTAGTGTGGACCCAACTTCAGGTTGCCCAATAACATATACATTAAATTGTCCTTTTACAATACAAAGTGATATAAATTCAACAGAGTTTGGTTATGAAGTTGGTATTGAAAATTCTGTAAAAAATAATCCATCAATAACACAAATAATTGTATGTGCATTAAATTCATCAGGAACAATTATCGATCAAGATGTATATAGTTCACCTTTTAATACGAATTATTTCCATGACACTTTTTCGGGATTACCATCCGACACTTACACTATAGGTGTAATATATTCGGGATCATCTGGTATATTACAACAGTGTGGATCATTTATAATACCAACACCAACACCTACATCGACTAGTACTCCAACTCCTACTGCAACACCAACACCTACATCGACTAGTACTCCAACTCCTACTGCAACACCAACACCTACATCAACTAGTACACCAACTCCTACTAGTACACCAACACCAACTAGTACCTCAACTCCTACGGTTAGTAGTACACCACCAAGTTCATATGTGTTCGCCGGAAATGTGAGTACTTATTCCACATCGGGATTGGCTTGTGCTGCGGGATCAACATGTGCAAGAGCTTTTTATAGAGACATACCTGTATTTAGTGCTGGTATGATAATGTATGATGACCCGGGATTAACCGCTCCGTCTGATGGTGGTGGAAATTGGATAGTTATTGTTAATTCGACAACTTTTTGTTCTGGAACATCACGATTAGCAATACAAGTTGATAGTGGTGGTGTGATATTAAATACTTTTAGTTGTCCATAAAAAAAATAATTTTAGGTATTTAATAAAAGATGATACAAGAAATAATAATAAAAACACAAAATTATGAGGGGGAAACAGGAGAAATAACTTTTTTCCCCGATACTGGCGGTACTTTTAATTTAGGATCACAAGTATTACCGTACACATATATTAGTAATTATGTGTTTGGTACGTATGTTATATATTTTTCTAGTATTGAAAAACAATGTACATTAGAAATACCCAATAATTTACCTGTACCAACATCAACACCAACCCCCACCAGTACACCAACACCTACGGCAACACCGACACCTACTAGTACACCAACAATAACACCACCACCACCGGTTGTACCATCTGTTAATTGTCCATCATCATTTGAATGTGGTCAAGTTGGGTTACTTCTTTCTAATACCGCATCTTTAGGTACAGGGAATGGGTTACCATGGTTAAATAATGCCGTTTTTATTGAGGGTAACGTATGTATACCATCAGGGGCCATATCTAATAATCAACAACTATTAATAAATTCATCATCTTTAGGTATACCAGTGAATTATTCAAATCCACTTGTTCTTTGTGGAGACCCAAGTAATCCTTGTGATGCTTTATTTTATCCATTGTGTTTATGTACGAATTATGTCACATCAACACAATCAATTGGTAGATGGGTAAGTAATAATAGAGTTTATGATCTTACTGGAAGTGCACAGATTATTTATAATTCACAACCATCAATACCCACTTTTGATTGTTCAAGTGAATGTAGATCTTTCAGGATATATAACGCAGGATCAACAAAAATTGTTACAATAACAGATTGTTGTGATGACACATCTCAAGATGTTGTTATACCATCAGGTACTTTTGGATCACCATCAGAGACATTGGTATGTAGTAAAACTTGGCCAACAACATTATTCTCATTTTCTGATTTACAAATATATACAACAGGTATACCATGTAATATTAATTACAGTGGAGGTACTTGTTAATAAAATAAAAAATATGATATGTTTAAAACAACAATAAATTTAGTACCAACAGGACAAGCGTTCGATATATACTCCGGATTAACATCAAGTACAACGGTTAATTTGATTGCAACCAATGTTACAAATTCATTTGAACATACTTTTGAAATAACAGATTTAGTACTCGGATCGAATACTTTACAACATTATTTTCTAAAACTTTCGTGTGAAGAATGTGGAAATATATTAATTAAAGTTAAGGCACATGACATTGAATATTGCCAACCAATAAATCCATTTGATTTTATTTTTGATTTGACATTAAAATCAATAATCGAATTAGATGAAAATCCATCACTAGAACCAAGTTTAACAAATCCGATAGATTGGCTTACCGATGTATTTTTAAGTAATGGTTTGGGTCAATCACAATCATGTCTAATTTGTCCACCATGTAATGATTTTTATTATATAGGTAACACTTACACGTACCTATCAATGTTTGAGACTGCTTCAGTTCCAAATGATAAAACGTATATAAATGCCTTAACAGGTTGTTGTATAAACTACGCTATGTCGGCACAAACATATTTATTGGATTACATTCCCACTGTCGGGATATCAAATGCAATTCCACCTGATGAAGAAATAGATGGTGTGGTATACAAATATTCTTCATGTAACAATGGATTTAAAGAAAAAATTCAATTGTTAAAAACTCTAGATCCAACTAAATTTAGTAGTTTAATTGAGATTGGAATTTTTGAAGTGGGTACAATCGGAAATTCAACCGGATTAGATAACTTAATAAATTTTTATACCGGTAACACCATAAATAATTATGACGGAATTAATACGATTGGAGATACAATCCAAGATTGGATGAGTAGTGGTATTTTCTTTTTATGTCATGGTCGTGATTATAGAATGGGTGATCATGGAGGATTTAATAAAACAATTGAAGACTTAACAACACCACCACCCAGCCCTATTATACCTTAAAAATAATTATATATGAGTAATAGAAAATATAATATTCTTGAATTTTTGATAAATTATTGTGAAGATAATTCACCATCACCTACCGATGATGATGTTTTAAGTACTTGGGATGAATTATTAGATGAAGGATTTTCTACATCAGCATATACTCAAACTATATGTTGTGATGAATGTGATCTATCGGGTACCACAGTATTTGCGTCGATTGAAACTTTTTTGAAATATGCGGAAGCGGTTAGTTTAACATATGATGGTACATGTCCAGTAAGTGGTTTAACTTGTTGTATTAGTGCTTATGGTAATATTAATTCTTATGACATACTTTTAAATTCTTTAGGTGCAACGGGAGATCCACCATTTCAGAATTGTATAAATATAGTAAATGATTGCCCATATTTAGATTTTAATACAGTATTAAATAGAATTATTTCTGAATTTGGATATAATACCACTAAAGTGATTTTAGATAAAGGTGTAGTATTATTAGGTAATATTTCTATAAAATGTTTACTTGATTATCTGGATACCAAAAGTGAAAATTTTAGAGGATTATTTTTATTAAAATTACTTGATAAAGGAATGATATATGATTGTCAAAATGAAAAATTTGCAGGAGTTGAAACTTGGTTAAAATATGCCGAAGCAGTAGGATTAACATCAAGTGCTGCGGTTCCATAAACTTTATTATTAAAAATAAACAATTTATATTTATTATATCATGGGTTTAAATGTTAGGTTATATAATTTACAAATACCACATAACTTTATTGTAGAATATAGTGGAGGGTCATCAAGTTCATATGTGTTTTTTGGGGCATTTCCAAGCCTAACATCATCTGTTGTTATAACAAATTTGGAATTTGATACGAGGTACTTTATAAAAGTAACGGATATTGTTGATGGTACATCAACAATAACTACAATATATACTAATGATAGTAAGGTTTATGAATGTTATGATACTGTAGATTTTTATCTTGATGTTAGTACCACAGGTAGTTGTACTAATAGTAGTGTTACAATATATGATTTGGTTTCAGGTGCAACAAATTTTGGTAATCATTCATCTGTCGTTAACGGTGTACCAAATAGTTATCGTATATATACAGGTTTCACATATGAAATTTCGGCTTCAACATTTGTAACAACGGCAACAACAAATCCATCTACTGGGTTTATTTATGAATTTAAAAATTTTAGTCCAACACACAAACCTGTTTATATTTTTCTTGAACATGGGGACGGTAGTATAAAAAATAATACATTAACTGATCCAAAAAAACAAGGTGGATTTCAAGTAAGGGTTGTTTTTATTGGATGCCCCGTATGCTTTAATCATTTATGTTATAGTTCAGATACAGAATATAATACAACACTATATTATCCAATGGGTGTTTACAATGAAAGACCATATTATCAAATATGTTGTGATGATTATTATGTATTTTGGAATGAATCTAATAATAGATGGGAAGTAAGAGATGATATTGGTAATGGTACATTACATTCTATTTTATCATATGATGTTGATTATCCTGTAAGTAATCCACCAACGTATATGTGGTCTGCAATCACATCCAATGTTGGTGATATTTTTTCAAGTAGATTTGAGGAATGTCCACCATCATGTGATATTCAAGTAACAGGAACAACATTACCTTGTGATTTTACTTATGAATTGACCATACCAGAAATAGATGAAAATACGGAAATAAATATTTATTTTGATTCATCCGGATCGATGAATTCAACATTATCTCCATTAATCAATATGAACAGTGGAATATTAAAACCATGTTTATTACCTTATTTTAATAATGATTCTGTCTTATATGATCAAAGAGTTAGTATCACATCAATTAGTGACGAACGAATATTCCAATGGATGAATAATACAGGTAGTTCACCATCAATAACCACTGTTATTAATTTAGTTTTTTCGGATGAAAATAGTCCATACGGTGCAGAATGGGGTGTCTCATCATGGGAAACCGCCAGAACACCTCAGTATGATACAGATATGGTTGCTTTAACCAGTACATTAAATCAATTACCATTTGGGAGATATTTTGCAACCATATTTAGGGTTATTGGAAGTACCGAGTATGGTTCATTTATTCAGGCTGTTAGTGGTGATACATCCTTATCAACACTATATACTGGATCAACATATGGTTTATCTGGAAGAAATAACATTAATTATGAATTAAATACTTTGGCGGCGTCAACACCATCATATTATGCAGATCTGATAATTAACTCACTAAATAACTTAGGATTTAATTTGTCACTTTGCAGTTCACTACCCATCGTAACACCAACACCAACTAGTACACCAACTCCTACTAGTACACCAACACCTACATCGACTAGCACTCCAACTCCTACTAGTACACCTACACCAACTAGTACACCAACACCAACTAGTACACCAACACCAACCGGAATAACCGCTGAAATTGTTGCATTTGGTGAAAGTGATGGTTCTGGATTTATTAATGGAACAGTCAATGTGATTGCGGGGACGACTTTAGATTTATTAGATTTCGATTTTGTCATTAGAAGATTTAGTGATCCGACGTGTACAACATTTGTAAGTGGAAACGCGACCTTACCTAGTTTATTATTACCTGCCGGAAACACATCGGCGACTGATAGTACAGGTGTTAGTGAAATCGGTGTTGCTAGTTTAAGAGTAATTAATTTGGCTGTAAATGGAATTGGATTAACAACAAATCCACAAATAATTACTATTGGTACGAATAATTACAAAATTTATGGATTAAACCAATGTACGGGAATGTAAAATAAAAATAAATGTATTTATTAATGTATGAGCTTTTTAACAGAAAATAACTCTGAGTTTTTATCGGCCAGAGTAACAAAAAAAGGTAGAAATTCAATCGCTAAGGGAAATTTTGTAATTTCATATTTCCAAATTGGTGATTCCGAATATGATTATAGTGCACCATTTACAAATTTAGATGGTACTTTTAAAAAACCATTTCAAAAAGTTTTTGCCCCACACGATAAAGAAACAGTTGTTAAATATCCATACAAAATAGACACAACAGTAACAACAACAACCTATGGGGTCCCTGTTCAAAATTCATATACTGACATTTTAAGAAATCCGATGGGTCCCGCGGGATTTGTTTCACAATATATTGAATATGATGATATTGATTGTATAGGAACAAAGGTAATGTGTGTGACGGATAGAATCGATATATCCACAATTAATGGTTCTTCTTCTATTGATGTTTTATCTGGAGATACATTTCAAACTTGTGAATATATTACGTTGGTATTCGATCAGTTTGGTGGGACCGATCCAAATGTTCCAATAATAACCGGACAATCAAATAGTTTAATTTATAAAGTTTTAAGTATTAGTGGAAATACAATATATCTTGATAGACCCACACCAGACTTATCAACTTTAACAGGTTTTGCACAAGTTGTTTGTAATAAATGTCAAATAGAATTTCCACCATCAACTAGTGTTGCACCGATATGTTTACCACAACCAATTGATCCAATGGATCAACACGATCCGTGGACATTAAATGTTGTGTGGAATGAGAATCCTATAGGTTATAGTGGTTTAACAAACATAAACTTAACAGGTTTCACAAGTAATCAACACATATCAACAAAACAATTTTTAGGATACACAACATCATCCGGACAAACCATTAATAATACCACATCGTACAAAAATTCTTTTGGTGAATCAATAACCGTGACACCTGAAGAACAAAGGGTATTGGCGGTTATACATTATTCAGAGTTAGGTGATATAAGATTTGATCCTGAAAGATTCTTTAAATATGATGATTATTTAAGTACCAATAACAATGTTAATGATTCAATATTAGAAGATGAAAATGGTTTACCATTAACTGATTTAGAATACTTCCAAGTATTTATACCATTTATTTGTTACCATAGAAATACAAGTAATGTTGTTGGAGCGTTATTTAATATGGATACAGTTGATTATGAAATCACGACACCATCACCAATCTTAAATGGTAATTCAAATATACCATATAGATACTTACTTGATGAACAAAATAATAGAGTTGGTAAAGTTTTTTACACTAAAAAAACAATAATTTTTGATGACCAAGAATTAGTTGCTTTATTAGATTACAGAAGCAATAGAAGATATACTTTAGATGCACCAAAATTATATTTGGTACCAAGTGACACCACAGCACCAAATTCAGTTTTAACAGGATCAACAGATCAAACAATATGGGTGACATATACTTTTACCAATTCAGATAAAGGTTTAAATGGTTTACCTTGTAATTATTATTCAAAAATACAGGGCACAACAATACCAACAAGTTTAGTTGTTAAATTCGATACCACCGCATTTAGTTATATGAAAACAACTCTTCCAAATGTTGTTGATGGATTCGTTGGTACTGAGTTTAAAATTTTAGTACAAATAACAAAAACAGGTCAAAGACCCGTACCTGATGATTGGATTGAAATTGATTTTACAACAGAAGCGGGAGGTAACGGAGTTAATTTTCTTGACCCCGTAAATTTAAGAGACATTTCATTTATTGTTAATTTTTCAAAATATAACAGCGGAACACAATATGTGATAGACAATTATTTTGGTAATGGTTACATTGTACATGAACCATCAACGCAACCAAAGTTTGGTGATGAACAACCGTTTCCTGGAAGTATAAAAGTTGTTAGATCAAGTGACATTGAGGTTATGAATTTTTTGGTTAACTTACCAAGTACACAATTTACCGAAACACAGAACCCAACATATGTTGCTGGTGAAGATAAAAAGATAACTGAGATTGCTCTTTTAGATAGTAATAAAGAAGCCTTGGTTGTTGCTAAATCAGCGAAACCAATTGTTAGAAGAGGAACACAAGTTTTTGCAATCAAAATAGACTTCTAAACTTTACATTTTTAAAAATATCACGTATATATTCTTTTATGAGTATAAAATTAAAGAATAGTCCAAAGATATTAGGTTTGGATATATCAACAAAGACAATTGGATTTGCGTTATTTGATTTAACTGGTTCTAAATTATTGGAATTAACACACTTTTCTCCAAAAATAAAACCTCAACCTGAAGACAAACTTGAGGAATTATTGAAGAAGGCGGATGCCTTCAAAAAACATATCGAGAATTATAAAGATATGGGTATCCTTCGTGTAATCATCGAAGAACCATTGTTAAATTCAAATAACATTTATACCGTTCAGACTTTATTGAGGTATAATACAATGATTTGTAAAATAGTTTATGATACTTTGGGAATTGTGCCCACCTTTATATCAACATATAATGCAAGAAAATTTGCATTTCCTGATTTAGTTAATAAAAATGACAAAGGTAAAAATGTTTTGTTTGGTGGTTATCCAAAAGACATTGATAAAAAACAAGTAATTTGGGAACATGTAAATGCGGTTTGTGCAGATGTTAAGTGGTTATATGATAAAAATAACAAATTAAAGAAAGAAAACTTTGATATGAGTGATGCCGCAACTGCTGTTATTGGTTATGTTAACATGATTAAATTAGAAAAAAATTAGTATGGGTGAATTAGATTATAGTTCAGATAATCCAACTGAATTAACAATGAAAATAGGTGTTAATAGAGCAATATTAAATTTTTAAAAAAATCCGGCAACTTAAATTTTACATTTTATAATTATTCAACTATATTTATATAGACGGGGCATGTAGAAATACATGTTGGTTGGTATCCCTCGGAGTTGGTGTCTCCGGGGGATTTTTTTTTATCACTTTTTTTTCTTATCATTTGACAATGACCGAACAAGAAGTACAATACGAACCGATAATAGAGATATTAGAAGATATTCTTGGTGAATGTAGATCACACAATGATTACAGATACCAAATGTCCTTTGACTGTCCTGTTTGTTCATACGATGTTAAAGGTTTGGATTCTGGTGACGGTAAAGGTAACTTAGAGGTTAATTACAAATATTCAGTTTATAAATGTTGGGTTTGTTGTGAAACCCATGAAACACACGGATCAATATATAAACTTATTAAAAAATTCGGAACACCAAAACAATTGAAAAAATATCAATTGTTAAAACCAGAAGAAGTTGAGGATTTTAAAAATAGAACATATAAAAAAGTAAGATTACCAAAAGAATTCGTACCATTTAAAAATATTTCATCTGGTTTAAAATTAACTCATCACTATAAACAAGCAATGGGTTATCTTAAAAAAAGAAACATAACAGATGAAATGATTGAAAAGTATAACATTGGATTTTGTTATACTGGTCATTATGAAAACAGAATATTGATACCATCATATGATGAGGAACAAAATCTAAATTATTTTATTGCTCGTTCGTATTTGTCAAAAACAAAATTGAAATATAAAAATCCCGATGTTCCAAAAGAAACGATAGTTTGGAATGAACATTTAATAAAATGGGATGAACCGATTTATATTGTTGAAGGAGTTTTTGATAGTATATTTATCCCAAATTCAATTCCGTTATTGGGTAAATTTATGAGTGAAAAAATATTTAATTTATTATATGAAAAGGCAAAAAAAATAATTTTAGTACTTGACCCCGATGCTTGGTTAGATACAGAAAAACTTTATCACAGAATAAATTGTGGTAAATTATTTAGTAAAGTATTTGTTATAAAATTAGAAGGCGACAAAGACATTGCCGACTTACAAGGAAAATTAGACGATTATAAAATACATCAATTAGATTAAAATGGATTTAAAACAAATTTCTGACGAAATAAAAGAAGTTATTTCAAAAAGACAAAAAGAACTACAATTAACATTTGTGGAGGATAAACACATTTATTATATGGTGGATACTGACGGTAAAATAAAAAGTAATTTTCCATCTGTATCTAAATTAATTAAAAAATTCTACAAACCATTTGATGCCGAAGGAACCGCTTTAAGAATGTGTAATGGTGATCCGATTGAAGCGAAAAAATTACAGGAACAATGGAGAGAGGCGGGTAATACTTCCACTAATATGGGTAGTAGAGTTCATTATATTTTAGAAAGTGAACTTGTTGAAAGATACGGTAACTATAAAGAAGTTAGACAACCAATATTTGAATGTGATGAAAACCAAATTCAAAAAGGGGATAGTATGATTTCGGCAGGTAAGAATTTTTTAGATTTAATGAACGAAAGAGGTGCGATACTATTAGATACTGAAATGGTTTTAGGTGACAATGAATTAGGTTACACAGGACAACCAGATAAATTTTGGTTAATGTTAAATAAAGATAAAACAGATTATGGGTTGGTAGTTACCGATTGGAAAACAAATCAACCTAAAAATTTTGAAGTACAACATTATACGGGTAAATTATATTCACCGTTTCAAGACTATCACGATACGGCGTTAGGTCATTATTATTTACAATTACCATTATATGCCAGACTTTTCCTTAAAATGTTAAAAGGAACTAAGTATGAAAATTTAAGATTACTTGGTTGTGTTGTTGTTTTATTAAAAGATGATGGTACGTTTGTTGAATATAAAGTACCACAAGATGTAAATAAAAAAGTATTTGATTTGGATTTAACAAAATATATTAAAAGATGATAAAGAAGATTATACATATTTCTGATTTACATATCAGAACATTTCAATTACATGATCTATATAAAAGACAATTTGAAATATTGATAGATGAACTTGCTAAAAAAGTTGTTGATTGGTATGATGATAATATTGGACCTTCTGATATAAGAATAGTTATCACGGGAGATATTGCACATCAAAAGATTAACATATCAAATGAACAATTAATGTTAACGAGTTGGTTTTTAAATGAATTAACTAAATTTGGTAAAGTTGTTATTATACCCGGCAACCACGACTTCTTGGAAAACAACGTTCAACGATTAGATAGTATATCACCGGTTGTTGAATTATTAAAAAATGAATGGATTACATATTATAAAGATAGTGGTGAATACGTTGATGATAATGTTAGTTGGATCGTATATTCTTTGTATCAACATAATCAAAGACCTGTATTCACAAAAGAAAAGGATCATTTTTATGTTGGTTTATTTCACGGACCAATACAGGGGTTATCAACAGATTTGGGGTTTGAATTTGAAGATGCATATGACAGATTAAATTTTGTTGATCTTGATTTATTACTATGTGGAGATATACATAAAAGACAACAATTCAAATTACCTAATGGTGGTAAGGCAATAATGGTTGGTAGTTTAATACAACAAAATTTTGGTGAAACAGTGAAACATCATGGGTATGGTGTATATGATGTAGAAGAAGATAATTATGAATTTTTTGATCTACCAAATGAACAACCATTTCTACACTTTAAAATAAAAGACATTAAAGATATTGAAAATGAAACCGAAGAACACGTTAATATTGGATGATGAATTCATTCAATATTGTAAATTGAATAATATTAATGATGTGGTGAAATTCGCGAAACAAGTTTTCGAAAAAGGTTTTACAATTGTTAAATACGGTGAGTTACCTAAATCAATTCATCTAAATAAAGAATTGACTACTAAACCAGTATTAACATCCGAACCAGTATTAACATCCGAACCAAAAAGTGTGGAACCAATAATAATAAAAAAAGAAGTTAAAGATTTATATGACGAATAATCCGGCAATATTCTTTTTTTTATCGTTTTTTTTGTGTATAATTTATTGATTAAAAAAATTATAATTTATGATGTATTTAATTTTTTGGATTTTTATGGCATATGGAATGACATCAATATTGGTATGGGGATCCATTTTTGAATCTACAAGAGAATTTATTAAAAGAAATTCTGTTTTTTTTGGTGACTTAATTAGTTGTACTCTATGTACATCAACATGGGTCGGGTTTTTCTTGTCATTTTGTTTAGGTGGACTAACAACCAGATTATTTGAAATTCATTGGATACCATCAATATTTTTTGACGGTATGTTTACCGCAGGAGCCGTTTGGGCTATAAACTCAATCGTAGAATACTACGAAGAGAATAGACCAAAATGATAAGATGGGATTCACTAAAAAAAGTTTGGATGACAGTTTAGTTAAAAATTTTGTCATCAAAATGATGAAGGATACATTTAACATAAATGTACACATAAATCCTGAACATAATAAAATTGATTTAATATGTGACGACGATCCTAATTTTGGGATTGAGGTAGAACATGGTAAGTGGGAAAATAATTTTTGGAATAACGATTCCTATTCGTTAATAAGTGGTCAAGGATTTAGAACAATAAACATACCAATAAGAAAACACAAATACTGGTTGGATGAACATAAAGGTAAACTAAATCCGAGAGCAGAAAAAAACATATTTATCAGAACAAATAAGGATTTTACACAATTTATATTAATTAGACCCGAAACCGTAAGAGATAATAAAAAATTGTTAATAACTAGTTTTGTCCCAAGTAACACTAATTTATTGGAAGATTGGATGAGTTTTAGAAGGGAAGACGTGGAAACATATGATTTGATTGATGGTAAGTTTGTTTTAAATATTGTTGAAAACTAGTTTTTAGAAAGACTTATAATATTACTATTTTTGAATTAATAACAATTTATTGATGAATAACCCTTTTATAAAGGTTGAATGGGAGGATACACCCGAAAACTTAACACAAGAAAGAATAAAGAGAGTCAAGTCGTATTTTGAAAAAAAATACAACTCAACAAACGTAAAGATCGTAACTAAGATACTGTCTAATAATTCAAAAACAAAATTGAAATCACTAGATGTTAGTGACAGTATTTTGGATTATCAAAATCAAAAAAACTTAATTAAAGATTTTATTCAAGATAATAAAATAGATATTAAGTGGGAGATGATAAATAGATTAGATGATCGCGTTAATGGTGAAATTGATAAATTAAATCAAAACAGAGTTAGGTATAATAAATGGCATATAAAGAAATTGGAATTTTCAAATTTTCTATCTTTTGGACAAGACAATGTTATTGATTTCGACAATCTTGATGGTATTACTGTTATTGAATCTACACCGAGAAACTTTGGTGGTAAAACCACATCAACAGTTGACTTATTGATGTTCTTATTTTTTAATTCAACAACGAAAACAAAAACAAATATAGAAATTTTTAATAAATTCACTGATGTTGATGAAGTTAATGTTAAAGGTTACGTATCTATTGACGGAGAAGATTATATAATTTCTAGAATTGTTTCAAGAAAGAAAAGTAAATCAGGTGAATATACAGTAAAAAATGATTTGGAATTTTCTAAAATAGAAAAGGATGGCAGTATTATCAATTTATCTGGTGAACAAAGAAGAGAAACTGAAATTATTATAACTTCGGCAATCGGTACTGAAGAGGACTTCCTTTCTACAATATTAACAACCGGCAACAACTTAGAAGAGTTGATTGAATCCAAACCAACTGCAAGAGGACAAATACTTACAAAATTTTTAGGTCTTGAAAGTTTAAAACATAAAGAAGAAATATGTAAAAACATTTATAATGATTGGTCTAAAAAATTAATATCAAATACAAACAATATCGTTGATTTAGAAGATAAGAATAAAAAAAATCGTGAGGAAATTGACTCTTCAAATTCCGAAATCGATAAACTGGAAAAGGATCTTAAAAATACTAATAAGAAATTAAAAAAATTAGACGATCAAAAAGAAGAGGTTCTTAAAAGAAGAAACAATGATGTTGATCAAGAATTAATTAAAATAAATCCCGATACTTTAGTTAAAGAAATTTCAGAATTAAAATTAAAAAAACAAAACACACAGAAACTTGCTGACGAAGTCAATGTTAAAGAACCATCAGAATATTACCTTGAAGATGAACATGAAACATTAAAAAGAGAAATAAATGATTTAATCGTTAAGATTAAATTAGATGGTGGTACAATTGATAAAGATGAAAAATTAATTAAACAATTTGAAGAAGGAACTATATGTCCAACATGTAGTAGACCCCTTGAAGATGTTGACCATACCGAGGAAATTGAAAATTTAAGGAAAAAGATTAATGAGTTAAAAGATGAACTTAAAAAATCAGAAGAAAAGTTAAATGGGTTGAAGGAATCTGAATCTGTTTTTAATAATTTAAAAACGGAGTATGATGAATATGAGAAAAATAAACTTCGTAGGGCCAAATACGAATTAGAGTGTGAACAGAAACAATTAGAAATAGATTCAAAAGAAAAAAAATTAGAAGTATACGAAAGCAATAAAAGTAAACTTGAGGAAAATAAAAAAATAGATTCTGAAATTATTAATTTGAGAACTCAGATCGAAAGTACTAATGGTGAAATAAGACAAATCACCACAAGTATTGAAAGACATGGAAACAACATTAAGAATTTAGAAGAGAAGATAACAATTAATGATGATTTAATTAAAAAAATTAAATCAGAAGAAGAATTGATATCTGTCTTTAAAACTTACTTAACAATATATGGTAAAAACGGTATATCAAAAGTTATCATAAAAAATATGATACCATTATTGAATCAGGAATTACATAGGTTATTGTCAGATAGTTGTTACTTTACTTTGGAGTTGAATATTAACGATAAAAACGAGTTAGAATTCCTAATGATCGATAATGAAACAAGAGTCGTTAAACCTCTATCAAGTGGATCTGGTTACGAAAAAACAATATCATCACTTGCAATTAGGAGTGTTCTTACAAAGGTATCGTCTTTACCTAAACCAAATATTGTTGTGATGGATGAAGTATTTGGTAAAATTGCTGACGATAATTTAGAAATGGTTGGTGAATTTTTTAAGAAGATTAAAAATTATTTTGAACACATATTTGTTATCTCACATAACCCATTGATTAGAAATTGGTCCGATAACATCATTATGATTAAAAAAGATGAAAACATTTCTTCCATAGATTACATAACAACAAAAATTTCTTAACATTTTTTGTATACTAGACATTATTACTTAATTTTGAAAAAAATAAAATATGACACCAAAAGACTTAAAAAATTTCGGTTTATTTGCCAAAGATCACGGTATCGGTTCATTAAAAATGGACTACTATAACAAAAGAATAGAAAATAGTTTAACCCCCTACATTCTCGAGGAAAGACAAATGAATGTTACCGCAATGGATGTCTTTTCAAGATTAATGATGGAACGTATCATATGGGTTGCTGGTGAGGTAAATGATCACATGTCCACAATTGTCCAAGCACAACTTATGTTTTTGGATAGTATAGATTATAATGACATAACCATGCATATTGATAGTCCAGGTGGTAGTGTTAAATCTGGGTTATCAATGGTTGATGTTATGAATTATATTAAGTCCGACATTAGAACTATTAATACGGGAATGGCCGCATCAATGGGGTCAGTATTATTAGGGGCGGGAACCAAAGGGAAAAGAGGTTCTTTGGAGAACTCCGAAACAATGTTACACCAATCTAGTGGTGGTTTCAGAGGTAATATTCAAGATGCTGAGATAGACATGAAACAATGGAAGAGATTAAATGATAAATTGTTTGAATTACTTGGGGAATATTGTGGAAAGACTGCAGATCAGATAAAAACTGACACAATAAGGGATTTGTGGTTGTCTTCAGAAGAGGCTTTGGAGTATGGTATCATTGATGAAATCGTCAAAAAGAAAAAGTAAAAATCTCATTTTTGTGTATTTATTTATAAAAAAACATGAGAAATTTATTAAAATTAGATTTTAAGACATTACTAATTGCGGTTTTAATTATTGTTATATTATTGTTGAAGATGTGTACACCCAAACCTCAACCAAAACCCGGTGAAATAATAAAAGTAGATGGTAAAAAGTATGAGGTCATTAAAAGAATAAGGGACACACAGTATATAACAAAAACACAGACAATATATAAACAAGGTGAAACAATATATGTTGAAAAACCAATTTATGTTGACGTACCTAGTAATGTTGATACTGGAGAAATTTTAAAAGATTACTTCGCTAAATACATTTATAAAGATACTATTAAACTTGAAGATAGTTTGGGAACAGTTCAAATTACTGATACAATACAGAAAAATAAAATTGTTTCTAGGACTTTTAAGTCTAACATAAATCAGGTTCATGTACGTGATAGTATCATTGTAAAAGAGTTACCAAAACCTCAACTTTATGTTGGTGGTCAGATCGGGGCAGATAGAAGAGTTGGTTTTAATTATTTTGGACCTACCTTAGTGTTGAAAACCAAAACAGATCACATGTATAGTTTGGGTATCGGGTTAAATAATAACTTTACCACATCTATACAGGCGGGAATTTATTGGAAGATTAAGTTAAAAAAATAACTGAAATAATTTCCCATTTTCATTTTTTTTGTTTATATTTTATAACGTAAAACGTATACCATTACTATGCAACTAAAAAAGTCGATTGCACCGAACACGGAAGAATTACAATCCTACATTAAAGACCTTAAAAAGATTCCTGTAATCAGTCATGAAAGACAAGAAGAAATCTTCGAAACTTTAAAAGACAAAAACTTATCTAAAAACGAAAGAGGAAAATTATTAAATGAGTTGGTTGTAGGTAATCTTAGATTTGTTATTTCCGTTGCTAAAATGTATCAAAATCAAGGATTGGAATTACTTGATTTAATTTCAGAAGGTAATATAGGTTTAATAAAAGCAGCAGAAAGGTTCGACCCAACAAGTGGATTTAAATTCATATCTTATGCTGTTTGGTGGGTTAAACAATCTATTTTAGCGTCGTTAAATGAAAATTCAAGAACTATACGTATTCCATCAAATGTTATTCAAGAAACACAGAAACAGAAAAAAAACGTAGAACACGACGAAGATATGTTTTTGGTCAAAAATAACGATAACTTTATTGATGTTAGTATACCTTATTGTATTAGTTTGAACAGTGAGATAAATGAAGACGGCGACCAAATAATTGATATTGTACCAAATAAAAATGCCGATAATCCTGAAAATTCTTTAAACACAAAAGAAGAAATCAAAAAAAAGGTTTCATTGATGTTAAGTGTTTTAGATGATAGAGAAAAAACAATAATCGAAAGATATTATGGTTTAACCGGTGTCGAATCTAATTTGGATGACTTGGGAGAACAATTCGGATGTACAAAAGAAAGAATAAGACAACTAAGAGATAAAGCAATAAAAAAATTAAGAAATGAGAGTTATTCTCTATTTAACTATTTATAAATAAAAAAATATGAAAAAGTTTATCGAAGAAAAATTTACAATTATTGTATTTGTGATTATGTTATTATCATTCTTTAAAAGTTGTGGTGATAGTAGAGAGATTAGTAAAATCAGAAAAGAAATGAAAGAACTAAAAGATTCTACTTACAATAAAAAGGAGTTGGATTTAAGATTACAAATCGAAGGTCTTAAATCTGAAAAGAGAATGATACAATCAACTGATCGTAAAATTTTGGACGTTAATAGACAAACACAAATTGATCAGGAAATCACAACTCTTGAAGGTAAATTAAAATAATATTATGAAGAATTGGATAAGTAAAAATTATAAACTTTTGATCATTGGTGCCTTTTTGGTACCAATTTTCACAGTTGCGTTAGTTTCAATTTCACACGTAACTAAATGGTACGGAATATCTAATCCGGTTAGTTGGGCAATATATCTTTCAATAGGTATTGAAATTGCTGCGTTATCTACACTTGCAGCCATTTCTGCTGATATGGGTAAAAAAGTATATTTCCCATTCGGGTTAGTTACATTAGTACAATTTATTGGTAATATTTATTTTGCCTATTCCTTTATTGATATAGATAGTAAATCTTTTAAAGATTGGATAGAACTCGTCTCCCCAATGGTTGAGTTTATGGGTGTAGATAACACCGATCTAGTTGGTCATAAAAGATTTTTGGCGTTTTTTGCTGGAGGTATGCTTCCCATCATTTCGTTATCGTTTCTTCATATGTTAGTTAAATTTACTGAAGAAGATAGAAAAAAAACACAGACACTTGAACCTGTTGTTGATATAGAAAAAATAAGTAGGGAGGCGGCTATTATCGAAGCGGAAAAGGAATTAAGTGAAAAATACACACCAACAGAAGAAGAACTACAAAAAATTGAAGAATTTATAACAAAAAAAAGTAAAGAAAATAAAATAAATAATTCTGATGGCGACAATAAAAAAACTGAAAAAACAGACAATGAAATTGTAAATGATAAAAAAAGAATAAAGAATTCAAAAGATGAAAGTGAAGGTGATTCATTAAAAAATGAAATAAAAAATAACTCAAATAATGAATATGTGCACGAACATGAACGTGAAGATATTAGTGATGGTGATTTAATTCATCAAAGCACAAAAAAAGAAGAACAAAATTATTCCACTATAGAGCCCACTGAACGTTCTGAAAGTGAAGAATTTTCCACTATAGAATCAAAAGAGGAAAATATTTTCCAAGAAAATAAAAATATTGATCAAGTAGAAGAAATAGAATCTGAATCAAATGAAAATAATTTTATAGATAGAGAAGAACAAAAAATTGAAGAACAAGTTCAAAATGAAAATATACCACAGTCTAAATTAATAGAAGAAGAGGAAGAAAAAAAAAATTAGAAAACCAAATAGAGAATTCAACAAAGTTAGAAAATAATGAAACGATAGAAAAAAAAGATCAAATTATTGAAGAAGAAATTATCAATAATCAAATTCAGGATGAAACAAACGATAATTTAAATAACGAAAAAGAAATTGATCCTAAAATCGAAGAAATCCAAGAAGAAGTTAAAGAAACCTTATCTGAAAATAAAGTTGAGGAAATCCAAGAAGAAAAAAATACGGAAAACTTAATTCAAGAAGACATTACTCAATCTGAAATTAAAGAAAACGATTCAAATCCTATTGACAATAAGATTGATGATATGAAATTTACTAACGAGGGCACACATATACCATATTATTATAGTTATGGACCAAATAAAAATGGAGAAGATCCAAACAATAACGGAGGTACAGTAAAAAAAGTGTTAAGAAATGTTAATAATTCACAACGTAGAAAATTTAGATAATTCGAAAATTAATATAATTAGAAAAAAAACGAAAAAAAGTCAAATTCTACTTTATGATACCAAAAGAAGAGTAGATGATTTCATAAATAAAATAAGATATCGTAAAAATGGGGCATATGAAGATGTGCCCCATTTTGTTGTCTCTAAATTAGGTATGGTATATCAAATTTTTGACACAAATTATAGTTCAAGAACATTTAAAGACGATAAATTAGATAAAAAAATAATAAAAATAGCAATTGAAAATCTTGGGTGGTTAAATAAAAATACAATAAATGGGTTTTTAAATAATTGGATCGGAGACCCATATAGATCTGAACCGTTCGTTAAAAATTGGAGAAACCACTATTTTTGGGACAAATATAACGACGATCAATTATCTGTCCTTTCCGAATTATGTGAAAAACTATGTGATAATCACGGTATAAATAAACAAATAGTACCCTCACAAGGATTTTTTAATAATGCTCGAAATTTTAGGGGGATAACATGTAAATCGAATTTTTCAGATATTTATACAGATATAAACCCTTCATTTAACTTTAATATATTTTTTAAAAATGCAGAACAAACAAATGTCAAATTATGATCAGACAAAGAAAATGTTAAACACATTGAGGAGAATCAATGAAAGTAATAAAATTTATGGTAACATTTTAAGAGAAGATGAACAAGAAATACCTACCGTAGATAATAATACCGATACTCAGGATGATATAACAGTTATAAATGATGTTGACGTTAAAATAGTTTCTTCTGATGAAATTGATATGAAAATTTCTGAAGAAGATAAGACCTCAATATCGGGATTAATTGATAATTTTAAATCACAAGTTTCAAATTTAGTTGAATTTGATCCGGGTTTAACAATTACACAAGAACAAATAAGATTGGATGGTACGGTAACGGATCAAGATATTGATTTTGTATTTATTGCGGGTGATGAAAATGGACTTTATTTGAATGCAGATATGTTAAAAGTTGAGACAGATGTGATAGAAATCATAACAAAGTTGGAAAAGTTTAATGAGACATTTTCAACCACAATGAATGAAATAATTAGAAAAAGAAAAAATAATTAAGATGGCTCTCACTAATGACGATAAGAAAGAAATACAGAAAATTGCACAAAAGGAGATGAAAGATTTTTTAGATTCGACAAATGCACATAATATCGTTATAAAAATAATACAAAAAGAGTTAGGAACTAAAAACATTGATGATAAAATCGTAGACCTCTCAACTAAAGTAGTTGTTGAGTTATTTAAAACCTTATGGCAGAGAAAGTCGTTTTGGGAAAGTTCTTTAAAATCTGTTAGATAATATGAAAAAAACTAATAAATTAAAAGGTGGGTTGTCAGATAAAATGTCTTTGACTGATATATCTAAAAAACATAAGGTATCCATAGAATACTTAAAAGATCAGTTAAAAAAAGGTCAAAAAGTTGAAAAAGAACACACTAAAGATTTATTAATGGCCAGAGAGATTGCTATGGATCATTTATCTGAAGATCCGAAATATTACACTAAATTAAAAAAGATCGAAACAAAAGAAATGATGGGCGCCGACGCGTCTGGTTCATTTGAGGCAGGTCTAAGTTCACCTATAATCAAAAGAAAAATAAGTACAATACCAAATTCAAAAGAATACGGTAAAAAAGGTGAATTTACAGAAGCATTGGACTCTTCTGTATCAGCAGGGGCAGCTTTTGATGTTCCATTATTTGGTAAAACCACCAAGGGTAGAAAGAATCCTTTAAGTATCGGTGGACCCGAAACAATAGGTAAAAGTAGGGCGGTTAAAGATAAAAACTTCCCAAAGTGGGGTGGACCAGGTGGAATCTTTATAAAAATAAAGGATAAATGTAAAAAATTCCCATATTGTAATCAGGGTGACATAAATGCATTGGAGGTTTTGAGGGAATCAATAGATGATGTATCTAAAAAACACGGTATACCAGTGAAAGAATTGGAAAATATCGTATTAAATGAGATTAAGAAGATATTTATTTGATATGAAACCAATTGATTTAAATAATCTTATTGAAAGTTCTTTATTTAACGAGGTTAAAAAAAGAATAATTAATGAATCTAAAGAAGGAAAACATGAGGTTTATGAAATAACCTGTGAGGGTGAACCCGTACAAGTTTGTGGAAGTGAAGAAGAAGCGAATGAAATTGTTGATAAATTAAAAAAAGAACACCCAGGTAAACAATTTATTATTGAACCAGGTGAATATGATTCATATGATCATATGTTAGATGAATTGGATAAAATGGGTGAAGAATTACAAGAAAAAGAAAATCAAGATATGAAAAGTAAACCAAAAGTAAAAAGTTTAGCTGAGGCTATTTTATTGGCTAAAACACAAAACAAAAGTAAATTAAAAATAAACGAAGAAGTGTACGACGTTGAGGAAATGTGGAAAAAAATGGAAGAAGAAGAAACTTGTGAAGAATGTAACATGGAAGAGGATTTGGATAATGAAACTGATGAAAATCCCGAAGACGGTAATTTACCTAACGATACTGACTTATCTGAAATAGATCTAGCCATGGATGGTTTCGAAGACGAAAATACATCAGAACTAGATAAAGATCTTAGTGATATCCAAAGTAAAAAAGGAAAAATATCATTATTTTCTAAAATACGTGACATAAGTAAAAAAGTTGGAGATAGATTCAATGATAGTTTACGTGATTATGAACCCGATATGGCGAAATCTTTAGATTATATTGCGGAAGATGGTGAAAAAACAACTTGTTCTGAATGTGGTATCGGTGAATTAAATGAAGAAGGTCAATGTAACGAATGTGGTTCAATGAAAGAATCCACAAAGAAAAAATTACGTTTAAAAGAATCTGAATTAGTTTCTTTAATTAGTAATATGGTAACAGAAGCGGCTAAAGGTCAACCTGGTATTCCCGGCATTCCTGGTGTCACTGTAACTAAAAAAGCTCAATCAGGATCTAAAAAAGAAAATGAAGATTATGCTAAAGAACTTTCAACTAAATTGAAAAAATATTTAAGTTTTGATGGAAACGATAATCCTGAATTTCCAAAACCAATAGGTAAAGGAGATAAAATGGCTTTTAGAAACACATCAGAAGATGAAAAAAAGATAGAAGATAAAAGAGGAGAAACCGCTAGCGATTTAACTTTTGATTATGAACCAACAGAAGGTTTTAAAGATAGAGTTAAAAAGGCTTTAGAAGGTGATAGTACAATGGGTAATTCATCTGATGCCGGAAACGTCGTAAAAGATAAAACAGGAAGTAAAATTGTAGATAAGACAAAAAGAAAAAAAGAAAGTATTAAAAAGAAAAAAGATGTTAGTTGGGGACACAGTTGGGAAAATCCTGCAGATGTTCATTTTGTTAAAGAATCAACTAATAAATTATCTAACGTACTTGAAGAAGAACTTAAAAAAATAAATAAATTATATTCCTACAATAAAAAAACACAGTAATTCTTTTTTTTATTTTTATTTATCACTATATTGTAACATATAGTGATTATGAATAAAAAAGAAATTATTGATGGATTCAATCCGTTAGATAACTACAGATATCAAATAGAAATTTGGTATAGGGCCTACAATATAAGTCGTGAGAAAATGGAACTTTTTCACGACTTTCTTATCTCATTATATGAGATAATTGAAAATACTTATTTAGGTTCCGATGTACTTTCCACAACTGAAGATATTAAAGGTCACTTTAACTGGTGTTGGGATAAAATTGTAGAGAACTTCAACAAGGAAAAAATATATTTTAAAAATAGAAGTAACTGTCACGAGTATTTCTGGAATTTTTTTTTAGAGGCATTTTATTTTAATAAAATAGAAAATAAAAAGATTAAAATTGACGAATATTTTGACAAACTTTTTGATATGGATTTTATAAAAAATAAATCCGAATTAGATGTTGTCACAGAAATATATAGATTGTTAGATCAAAACTTGAAAAAATGAATTTTTTTCCTTATATTGATATTAAAAACAGGATATTATGGAAACATTAAAAGCCATAAAAGATTTAGTTGAGAAAATGTCTGTTGATACAAACAAGGTATTTTTAAAAGGAAATCATAGTGCGTCAATAAGAGCCAGAAAATATGCACAAGAAATAAAAGATTTAACAAAAGTATTTAGAAAAGAAATACTTGAAGAAATTAAAAAACATAAAAAAGATGATGTCGGAAATTAAAATATTTTTATTCATTTTGAGTATAATATATACATCAAGATTTGTTATAGAATTTATCTTTAAATTATTTGAAGAGAATCCTTCTGTTTTGGTGATATCAAAAAATAATCAAATTTTTTTATATTTTGCCATTTCCTATATTATAACTTATTTCTTTATTTAAGAACATATGTACGAAATTATAAAATCACTTAAACCTTATTTTTTCTCATTAAGAGAAGTTGATAACAGTGTTAGTTTAGATATTAAACTACCAACATCTTGGAAATATGAACATATAATTGCACCATATAGGTCAATTAAATTTAAAGTACAAGATAAGAATGATAAGTTTAATCTCATTTCGATATTTTCAGTTGCAACACAAGAAGGTTACGATATTGTTATTGGATGTGCCAATGAAATTATTTTAGTTAATAAAGAAGAGGAAGAAAAAAGAAAATTATTTGAAGAGAAAGTTAATGAATTGAAAATTTTATTTCAAAATCAGTCATTGGATAAATTAAAAGATATTAAATTAATTGACGAAAATGGACAAGAGGATACAACAGGGATTGGAATGGTTGAAGAAGGAGATAGAGAAGGACAATATGGAGATAGCGAAACACAAGGAGAAGATGATTGATGAGGTTAAAAATCTCGATAAAACAAAAATGTTTCAACCTAAACCAAAAGAAAAATATTTATTTTTTAAAAAAATAGTTAGAATATTGGGATATGGAAAAAAAAGGTGATTTTTTAAATCAATTGGCAATAATATCTGACTTACTTGAAAAAGTTAATGCTAACACAGATTCTTCAACAATAGTATTTGGTATATCTAAGGAAGAATTCGAAAGAATATTCGATTTAGTACAAAAAAAATATAATAAGAAAATGGATAAACCAAAAGATACTTTTAAAATAAGTATAGGTACGATTGATATTATTTTTAATATGAATAATGTCTAAACAATTCACTACGTTTATATCCTTTAGATTCCAATAAATTATACAACAATTTTCTCTGATGTGTTGACACATCTTTTACAAAAATAAAATTACCTATCTTTCTTTTTAATATATCTTCTTTTATTATTTCAAATAATCTTTCGGAATCAGATATATTTTTGTTACCAAACATCATAACATCATTTTCTATCTGAACAAATACTTTGTTGTTTAAAGTGAAGATCTGGGCAATATCTTTTATTGGTGTGATTTGATCCATCATTTGATGATATCTTATTCTTTTTTTCTTTTGAAAATCATAAATCAATTCTTCTTCCCAATACGGGATCATTTCTTTTATTCTAAATTTATCGTTTTCAATTTTTGCCTCAACATTTCTACCCAAACTATCTTTAACATATGTTTTTGTTGCCCATCTATTATTTGGGAAGATTAGTGCCAATTCATAAGTTAATTCTAATTTTCGTTTATTACCGCGTAGCTTTATAAATGGAGGTTTTTTCTGAGTTCTAAATTCCCTCCAGTATTCATATATTGTTGTTCTTTTCATACAACGATAAAGTATTTTAACTCTTTTTTTGTTACAAAAAAGAACTATGAAATATTTACCATTTTTCATAAAAGTTTTGAAATTAAAGAAACCAGACCATAAATTGCGAGTCCTGTCCAAACAACCATAAAGACAATTACCCAATTTTCCACAAATCTAATTTCCTTTTCTTTCTTTATTCTTTCTTCTTTTTTCTTTTTACATTCGTTACATGCCATACTATAATATAAGTATTTTTCTACAATTTTCAAAACGATTTCGTTTTTTAATTTTTTTTATCTATTTTTAATTCTAAACAAGTTAAAAACATAATATGATTTCATACATTGGAGGAAAAGCTAGAATAGGGAAATGGATAGTACCTTTTATACCTAAAGACATAGAAACATACGTAGAGGGTTTTTCAGGTATGTTTTGGGTCTTTTATAATATGGATCTAAAAGATTACCCTAACCTTAAAACGGTAGTATATAACGATTTTAATAGATTAAATACCAATTTATTTAATTGTACCAAAGAATACGATAGACTTTGGGAAGAATTATCCAAATACCCCTGTCAACAGTTGGGTGTGGTGGACACACCACCGGAATATTCACAAATGTTTAGTGAATATCAGAGAGAGGTTTTTAGTCCTGATCTGGTGATAACAGAAGAAAATAAATTTGAAATTGCATGTAAATATGTGTATGTTCTAACCCAAGTTTTTTCCGGATCTAAACCCGAGACATCATCTTATACCGATTACAAGGGAAAATATCGTTGTAAAGTATTGATATTCATGGACAAACTAAAAAATCCAAAATATAGGGAACATATTGATAAAATAACTTTTGTGGAAAACAAGGACTTTGAAGATGTTGTTAAAAAATATGATTCACCCACAACATATTTTTATATGGACCCTCCCTATTGGAAAACAGAGAACTATTATTCAAACCATGATTTTGATAGAAACGACCACGAAAGATTGGCAAATAGTCTAAAAACAATAAAAGGTAAATTTTCTTTATCTTATTATGAATTTGAATTGTTACACATATGGTTCCCCCAAACACAATATAAATGGGAAAGTAAAAATTTCAAAAAAGCGGCAGCAGCTAAAAAAGATGGTACACAAAACGAAGGTACTGAATTATTAATAATGAACTATTAACTAAATATTTATATAGTATGAACACATTTTGGTATGTAATTAAAGTTTTACCTGGTAAAGAGAGACAATTAAACGAACAGTATAACATGCAGATTTCTTTGGGTAATATAAAGAACATTAAAAGATTTATTTGCCCCACTGAAACCGAATTTGTTATGGTTAAAGAGAAAAAAGTTTTGAGGGAAAAAGTGATATATGGTGGGTATCTTTATTTTGAAGCCAATAAAGAAATGAATGAAGATGAATTAAAAGAAATATCATCAATACCAAATATAATGGGTATGATGGGAGATAAAAAACCTTTATTATTGAGAAAGAGTGACGTTGAAAAAATCATTAAAGATGATCTTCTTGAAGAACATAAAAACAATAAAAAAATGTCCGTGAATATTGGATCGAGTGTTACAATTTGTGATGGTCCATTCAGTGGATTTATCGGTACAGTATCTTCGGTAGAAAATGATAAAGTAGATGTTGACGTTAAGATTTTTGGTAGAACGACACCGGTAACACTATCAGTAAATCAAATAAAAAATCAAAACTAATGTCACCTGAAGTTTTAATATATGTTCAAAATGTTAGAAACTATCTAAATAAAGATTTGGATGCGAGAAACTATTTTTTAAATGAGATAGATGAGGAAATGTTTTTTAAATATCTAACTGAGATATCACAAAAAAATTTTGAAAAAGATGGTGAACCTATATTAACAAAAGATCAGTTTGAGTTAATAAGAAAAACATTACAATTAGTTGATATCACCAAAAAAGAATTTAAGGAAGAGACTATAGAAGATAAGTTATTTATGGATGTCGGTACTTTTGGTAAAATATGTTTGAACTAATTTTTTTTTATTCATTAATTTTATTACATTTGTAGTATGTCAAAATTATCCAAATATTATCCCTTATACGATACTGTATATGGTAATGATTTCCCATTAGAACAAGTTTTTATAACGTTATTTGACGTTATACCCTCAAAGTACTCTAACTATTCTAAAGTATATGATATTTCACTTAAAAATTATTTAATCGAAAATGGTTTTCTTGTTGAAACAAGAAATCAAACATTTGGAAAATCAAATAGAACGGTGATGTCGTTTATTTTCATCAACAAAAAAAACGGTATCATTTTAAAAATGATAAACGAAACAAATAATGCTGACGAATATTACCAATTAGAAATATTATATGACTTTAGAAATGGCGAGATAGATCAACAACTTAATTTCGATAAATTAAAAGAATTTGAAAGAATTAAGAAGAAGAAAAATATTTCTTTAATCAAAAGTGAGATGGGTCATTTGGATTTGGAGGAATATGATTTACCAACAACCGAAATCGATCTCGAATTAAATTATGGTGGTAAATTTGCAAAGATACATGATGTAATTGTTGAAAGATTAAATAAAGAAATGGATAAAGGTATAATCCTTTTACATGGAGATCCTGGCACAGGTAAAACATCTTATTTAAAATTTCTAACTAAATTAATAAAAGAAAAGGAAATTTTATTTATCCCTCCGTCAATGGCGGAAGTTCTATCTGAACCATCAATAATTCCATTTTTGATGGAACATAAAAACTCAATATTAGTAATTGAAGACGCTGAACGTGTAATTTCAGATAGGGAAGGTAATGGTTCACCTGCAGGAGTATCGAACATATTAAATTTAACAGATGGTATTTTGGGTGATTGTTTAGGTATTCAAATAATTGCCACATTTAATATGAAAAGAGAAAAAATCGACCCCGCTCTTTTGCGTAAAGGTAGATTGATTGCGGAACACAAATTTGGGTCCCTAAATTCCGAAGAAACGAATAAACTATTAAAAAAATTAGGAAAAAATGTGGAAGTAAATGAAGGAATGGTATTAGCAGATATATATAATATTGATGTTGAAACTTTTAAAACACAAAAAGAAAATAAAATAGGATTTAATAGAAATTAATTATGGAAAATGTAAGTTCAAGCGTAGTTAAACAACTACAATCAGAAGGTAATAAATTATTGGTTAGTTATTCGGCTTCTTGGTGTGGACCTTGCAGGATGTTAACACCTAGATTAGATGAATTATCAAAACAATATCCCGAGTTTAAATTTTTAAAGGTTGATGTTGACCAAAATAGAGATTCTACAGTTGAGTTAGGAATAACTTCTGTACCTACGATTATGATATATGACGGATCAAATCTAATAGATAGATCAAATGGGGCTAGACCTGATTCATATTATAAAGAATTTCTTGATAAAATAAAATAATGGATAAAATAGTTATTTTTACTCTTGATGGGTGCTACCATTGTTCAAGTCTTAAAAAAAGACTTGATGAAATTAATATATCATATAAGGAGGTTGAGGTAACACAAAATAAAGAAGTTTGGGATGAAATTGTTAAACTAACAAATTATGATTTTTTACCTACAATTTTAGTGTCTCCTGATAATTCTGAAACAGGACATATATATGTACCATCAATAAATTATAAAACAGAAGATGAAATTGTTGAAATAATAAAAAATTATTTCTAAAATAAAAAAAAGGAGGTTTAACCTCCTTTTTTTATTAATTAAACCATATAAAAGTATTTATATAAAGACTTTACTTTTAATATGGGATTACAAAAGATAAATTGGTCACAAATTGACTCCATAACCGTACCTTCGGGGTACACGGTTCAAATAGGTAAAATTGATGGACCTATAGATGCAATATATTCTGAGAATATATATTTGTCAGGTACACCAATAAGTGATTTGTATCTTAATAGTGGATCATTTAGTCAAGGTGTCTTAACACTAACTAGCAATAGTGGTAACACGATAACTGTTAGTGGTTTTGAATACGATTTTGATCGTTATACCACAGGATTTACATATAGTGACAATACTTTTACAATAGTCGACAGGTCGGGATACACATTAACCGCATCTTTTAACATACTAACAGGATTAACAATTAATGGTGATTTAGATCTTAATGGTGATTTAAATATAACGGGTAACACCACATTAAATGGCGGGTTTATTGCAACGACAATAAGTGCGACTACTTATCAAAATCTTCCAATAGACCCAAATATTTTTGTTACGGGAGTCACCTATGGAAATAATACACTTACAATTAATGATAATAACAATTCTTCGTTTGTTATTACAATAAACGATTTAACAGGATTGACCATTAATGGTGATTTAAGTGTTAGTGGAGACACAAATCTCAATACTTTATTTTCTAATATAATATCGGCAACAACGATAAGTGGTGGAACATTATATGGTGACGGATCTAACTTAACAAATATAGATAATATATATACTGTCGATGGTTATCTATTGTCAAATAGGATTGTTGATTTAAGTGGAAATACGTTATCGTTAAGAAGAACTTCTAATATTAATGATAGATTTTTAAATGGATTAGACGAGTCGGGAAATATATTATTTGAAATAAGATCATCTATAACTAATCCCGCGGAATTAGAATTTGCAAATTTATTTATCGGTAAAAATGCTGGTAGAATTTCAACATCTAACGTTAGAACTAACTTAGTTGTTGGTAACACCTCAATGACGGGAATCACTAGTGGTGTTAAAAATACAGTTTTTGGTAATAATTCTTTAACAAAACTCATTAGAGGTAGTTTTAATAGTATAATTGGTGATACTGTTGCAATTAATTTTACTGGTGCAACAACAGGGACGTTTGGTGATGACAATGTTTTTATAGGAAATGGTTCAGCATTGAATCAACTTACAGGTAGAAACAACGTATATATCGGAACCAACACAAGACAAAATGCGACTTCTGGAGATGGTAACACAATTGTCGGAAAAAATGCTGGTTTTAATAATATAACTGGTAGTAATAATGTTTTTATTGGTCTTAATGCGGGTAGAAACGAAACGGGATCAAATTTACTTTACATTGAAAATACCACTTCATCAACACCATTGATATATGGTGATTTCGCAAATGATTTGTTGAGATTTAATGGTAAAGTGGGCGTTAATGTTTTACCCGGCACATTTCAATTTGATGTTAATGGTACAAGTAGATTTTCAAATACTGTTCAATTAGATACGGTTAATTTAAGTACATCTGACACAAAAATATTAAGTTTAAGTACTGGTAACACCATTCAATATAGATCATTATCGGATATTATATCTTCTGTGACAGGTGACACATATGTGACTGGATTCACATATAACAATTCAAATAAATTTACAATATTTGATAATTCAGGATCTACGTTTAGTGTACTTATTAATGAACTAACAGGATTAACTATTAACGGTGATTTAAGTGTTAGTGGAAACACTAATTTAAATTACTTAGAGGTAAATACAATATCCGCAACAACTATAAGTGGTCAAACATTTTATGGTGACGGAAGAAATTTACAAGGTATCCCAAAATGGTATGCCGAAAGTGATGTTATACCTACAGTTTATCCATACGAGAAACCATATGTCATTACTGGTAGTACTGGTCAAGGTTCATTTGCATTAGGACCTAATGCCCAGTCTTTAAGTTTTGACCAAATTTCGTTTGGTGATTTTGCGGGTAGAGAAACAACAGGTGCAAGTAGATCAACATTTATAGGGTATGGATCAGGTATTAGGGCTAATGATAGTGATCTAAGTAATTTTATTGGACAAAGTGCCGGTTCAGATTCAAAAAATTCAAACAATTCAAATTTTATTGGTATTGGTGCGGGACAAAATTCAAAAAACGCAGGATTTTCAAATTTTATAGGGTATAATGCGGGATATAATATCAACGGTGAAACAATTGTTGGATTTGATAGACAAATCAGAGGTTTTGATTCAAATTTTATAGGTAATTTAGCGGGTAGTGGTGCATTGTATGCGTCAGGTTCAACTTTTATAGGTACTAACGCGGGTTCAAATGCTAATTACGCTAGATTTTCAAATTTTATTGGTTATTTGGCAGGTAAAGATTCAACCAACGCATCGTATTCAACATTAATAGGTTTTAATGTAGGAACACCTAGATTTGGGTTTAGTAAAATAGGAAAAAATAATATCATTATTGGTAATTCTATCACATTACCAAATGGAACCACGGATTCTATTAATATTGGTGGTGTATTATTTGGTATCAATACTAATTTTGATACTTCTGGTGGAAGTCCTAGTGATTCACCTACAACAACAGGAAAAATAGGTATAGGTGTCGTAACACCTTTAAACAGATTACATGTTGAAGATACAATCGATCCTGTTAGATTCGTTGGATTACAAAGTGGAACAACGGAAACCAGAATATTAACATCCGACAATAATGGTATTATAAAATATAAAAATTTAAGTGATATAACAATATCAGGAAACTACTTACCATTAAGTGGTGGAACGGTTACTGACGACGTATTATTCCAAAGTGGAATCACCGCAACAACTATAAGTGGTCAAACATTTTATGGTGTCGGTTCTAATAAACAAGTAATATACAATAATAATGGTATATTATCGGGCAGTACAGGATTCACATATGACGGTACCAATGTTGGTATTGGTACGGAATCCCCAACAAATTTATTACATATTACAGGTTCTACCGATCCTGTTAGAATTCAAGGTCTACAATTATCAAATGACAACAATATAGTTACGGTAGACTCTAACGGTGTTCTACATTATTCACCATATAGTGGGTTAACAAATGATAAATGGATTTCTGGTGGTAGTTTTGATAATAGATATAATATACTTTATTTAGGGTATAATACTGGAGGTGGATTTAGAATTTATTTAGATATAACAGGTAACACTGGAAACACATTAGTAAACGCATCGAGATATTTTATTTCGGGATCAACACCAACGGGTTATGTTTTAGTTAATGGTGATAGATGGTATAACACAAACAATGGTATTGAATATGTGTGGATAAATGACGGAAATTCATCACAATGGGTACAACCGGCAACAATAGGAGGTGGTGGAGGTGGTACTACCACAATCGGTGATTATTTAGTTTTAAGTGGTTTAACTGCAAATACAATTAATGTAAATCAAATAGGTATATCCGGAGATTGTGTTAATGATTTATATGTTTCAAATATACATTCTTGTTCACCATTAAATATTAATCCCTTAAACGAGGGTGACATAAATTTTGGATCATCAACATCAGGTATTAGTATACAACTATCAGAAGGTAAAGGTGGTATTGGTATTGGAACAAGATCACCAACAAATAAATTACATATTGTTGGTTCAGAAAATCCAGTAAGAATTGAGGGGTTACAAAGTGGTGATACAAACAATAAAGTTGTTACAATAAACAATGATGGTGTTCTCGCTTCTAGTACACTACCTCAATTCGCATCAACACTTCCAGTTAGTTTTAAATTAGGTTTTAACGGTATACCTAATTATGAAGTTTTTGGTGGAACTGGAGTACAAAATTTTGGACTACTTGATAGGGGTATGTTCGTTGCTTTTGATTTAGAAACTGCATTAAAATTACCACATACCACAACGGCAACAGATTATGTTTATTCATTTAGAGTAACAACACATGAACAATTTGGTGGTGTTCAAAATAATGTCGGTGTTAGAACGGTACTTGCAAGTACTGCCGGTGAGTTTCCATATAATACAATTGCACCAGCGACGTACTTATCACAAACAAGTACAAATTATGCACTTCAATATTCTGATGTTGTTGTTAATGTACCTAAAAATTATTTGGGTCAACCCGTTTATTATATAAAATTTGAAATAATAATGGAAAGATTTGCCGGAGGTTCAACAAGTGTAATCGGAGCAAATTTAAGATTTAATTAATATAAATTATGACTGAAGAATTGGCAATTAAATATGGTAAATTAGTTCAATTTGGGGTTGACTATATGATTGGTTTCAATTCCTTCGCCGATTTATTTGTAATCAAATACAATGAATTTAAAGCGGAGATCATGGAATTTGGTTATAGTGATGATAGAAGAAAATGGGTGACCCAAAATAAAAATGAAATTATTCAATTGTACGATGATTTAAATTCATCTGGGTTGATACCAACAGAACCAATTTAATAAAGATAAATGAATAAAAAAATATTTATAATAAATGGCAATTAATTTTCCAAATTCACCGGTTATCGGAGATTTATATACTTTCGCTAGTACAACATGGCAGTGGTCAGGTGAGTATTGGGGTGTATGGACAGGAACAACAGCGGTTATTACAGATTATTTACCATTAAGTGGTGGAACAGTTACTGGTGATGTATTATTTCAAAGTGGTGTTACCGCAACTACCATTAGTGGGAACACGATATATGGTGATGGATCTAATTTAACTAATGTAGATAATCTTTATAATATTGATGGAACATTACAATCAAACAGAACGGTATCAACCACAAGTGGGTACACATTAACAATTAATCCACAAACAACTTTTTCACCTTCAATTACATCGGTAACAGTAACCACCGCAACAACAATAGGTACAATATTTAATCCATCATTGACGGCATCAATATCTGGAAATACTTTAATTGGTCTCGATATATCACCAACGTATACAAATTCACCACATTCCAATGTTACAAATATAGATTTAAGAACAAGAAATGCGGGTGTTGTTATTGGTTCTAGTTATGGATATGGTTTTTTGTATGGAAATTCAAATGACGGTATTGTAGAAATTTCTGATGAAGGTTCTTTTATAACAAGAATGACATTTAGACCATCGGGAAATTCCGGTGGTTATAATGGTAATTGGTGGAGTCGTATCGAACAGAACGGAAATAATTTTAGAGTCTACTCAGGTAACTATCCAACAGGACAATTAAGTGGTCAATGGTTAGTCGGGGGGCCTGTAGATAATAGTACAACATTTGGTGCACTTTTTAATAATAATGGAAATATAATTGTCGGATCGACAACTGATTCTGGTGTTAAATTAGATAGTTACGGTGTAACAAGAATTCAAAATAATTTTGGTGTTGGAACTTTTTCCACACCATCACAACCAATTTTAACTGATTCAACAACGGGTGGTGCGATTACAGGTGAAACAACAGGTACAACATACACATATCGCATTGTTGGTGTTGATAATCTTGGTTATACCACACCAGCTGGTACAATAAGTTCTGTTTCACTTTCTGGATTAACTAATTCTGTTAGTCTTACATGGACGGCAATCGCCGGTATATCCTCGTATAGAGTATATAGATCAAATCCTTGGAATAGTACAAATAGGTTTTATAACACAAGTACAAATTCATTTACCGATACGGGTTCATCTGCCGCTTGTGATGGATCTGGTTGTAATCCACCAACACAAAATCGAACATTAAAAACAAATATAAGTTCAAGTGGTAATTTATTTGTTAACTCTAATGGTACTTTTACTGGTAACGTATTAATTGGTGGTGTATCATCTGGCTTTGAAATAAACACAACATCATCCACAGTACCAATTGCAAATGTTGGTATATATAGAAAACCAGGAAATGGAAATTCAACATATTTTATTGAAGATGAACAAGGCGGTGCAAAAGACAAATGGACTTTTGTTAGAAGAGGTGGATATGGATTAGTGAGAGACTATTATCAGGGTAATTCATCTATTGTAAACATAAATTTAGGTTGGACAAATCCTAACACTAATGGATGGGACGCAAATACTTTATTAATAGACCCAGTAATTAATAAAACCAATGCGTTTTCTACAACAATAAGAGGTATATATTATAACCCAATATTGTCGGGTATGACGGGCGTAACACACATCGCATATCAAAACACAACGGGTGATAACATATTAAATAGTTTGTCTGGAAATACTTTAATTGGTACAACAGTTGATAGTGGACATAAGTTATCAATATCGGCAACAACAAACCCAATTAGAATACAAGGACTCCAAATAAGTTCGGGGGACACAAGAATATTAACTTCAGATTCTAACGGTGTAATTGGATATAGAAATTTATCATCAGCATTAGCTTATAGTACAACAGGTATAACCGTATCATCACAAACATTAACAACGTCATTCAATTATTATGGTGTTAATTATAATGGAGATGTTGATTTAACATTACCAAATCCGAGTGGTTATGATGGTTATAATTTTACAATTAAAGATGAAGGAGGATATGCGGCAACACATAGAATAAGATTAATTCCATCTTCAGGATTAATTGATGGGAATAATTATGTTGATATTAATTTAAGATATGTCGCCCTTCATTTAATGGCAAGAGATAATAATTGGTGGATAATATAAAAAATATAATATATGTCATATATAATTAACAATGAAATAAAATATTCAAACTCTCCAAACATAGATTCGTTTGGTAGATTAAGAGTTAGTGAACCATTTACATTATTTGATTCAAGCCATAGGTATGATGATAATGGATTATGGTCTACTGCCACTGCTACAGGTGGTACTGCTACATTTGATGCTAACCAAGGACTAATTAACTTAGATGTAACAGCGGATTCAGGTTCTTCTGTTACAAGAGAAACTATAAAGGTATTTTCATATCAACCTGGTAAAAGTCTTCTTGTACTATCTACATTTGTAATGAGTGCTGCTAAAACAGGTCTTAGACAAAGAGTGGGTTATTATGGAGCAGAAAATGGATATTATTTAGAACAGAGTGGTAGTACAGTAAGTTTTGTTGAAAGAAGTTCTGTCTCAGGAGCATTAGTAGATACACCTGTTGCTCAGGCAAGTTGGAATGTTGACCCTATGAATGGCTCAGGGCCAAGTGGAATAATACTTGATTTTACAAAAGCCCAAATTTTATTTATGGATTTGGAGTGGTTGGGTGTGGGTACAGTTAGAATAGGATTTGTAATAGATGGTAACTTTCATGTTTGTCATAAGTTTCAGCATGCTAATTTAATTACATCTACATATATTACAACAGCTTCACTACCATTAAGATATGAAATAACAAATACAACTGCTACAAGTGGAGCAAGTACATTAAAGCAAATATGTTCTACAGTGTTATCTGAAGGAGGATATCAACTTAATGGGTTACAACAAGCTGTTGGTATTCCTGTAACAACTCCAACAACATTAGCAGTTGCAGGAACGTTTTATCCTGTACTAAGTATACGTCTTAAAACATCTCCTAATCGTTTAGATGCTATAGTGATATCTACCGCAATTTCTATAATGGCAACTATTTCAGGAGATTATAATTGGCAGGTAATATCATCTGGAACTACAACAGGTGGTACTTGGGTTGATGCTCCTAATAACTCTTCTGTTCAATATAACATAGACGGAACTTCATTTACAGGAGGAAGAATACTTGCAAGTGGGTTTTTTAGTGTGTCAAACCAAGGTTCAACTCAAGTTGATATTCTTAAAGAAGCACTCTTTAAAACACAACTTGAAAGAAATGGATTAACAGGAACTCCATTTGAACTTACTATTGTAGTAGCTTCTAATGTAGGAGGTGGAGGAGGAGCTATTCTTGCATCAATGGATTGGGAAGAAATAAGTAGATAATTATGGTGGAAGTAACCAAACATTAAGAAGTGAAATTAATTTAAGTTACTTTTTATAAAATTACAATAAACTAAATATTTATAAATAAAATACAATGATACAAATAGAATTAAAAGCAAAACATTTTTACTTAATTGCTGAAATATTATTCGGATTTGCAGCATATAGTTCGTTTTCAACATTACACAAAATAAAAGATGGTTGTATTGGTGTTGGTGATGACGATTTAGTAACTATTGAGTCCGATGTTAATACTGTAACAACCGTTTTTAACATTTTGTCTCAAAAACCTGAAGGTAGTTATAATGAAATAAATACAGAAATGTTAACTTTATTACAATCACAAATAGTGACAGGTGTGAGTAATAATGATCCTAATTGGATTCAACTTTCAGAGAATGTTACCGAGATAAGAAATAATAATTTTGCGTTGATAACTAATTCAATTCAAAGTGGTAAGTCGAGGTTATATAACTAAAGATAATGTAGTCGAAAAACTACTAACCGACGAATTAATTATCCAATCCTACGTATATTCCGATAATAGTTCCAAATATTGGAAAATAGCACAACCAATTACGGTAGTATTAAGTAGTGGTAAAATCATAAACATCCCCAAAGGATTTTATTATGATATGTCCACAGTACCTAAATGGTTGTGGTCAATTGTGAGACCATATAATGACGGTCTATTTGGTTATTTAGTACACGACGTTTTATATGTTAATAGAAATCACAACATGACAAGAAAGGAATGTGATAAAGAAATGTTGTTTTGGACAAATATCACCAATTCAAACAAGTTTGATAATAAATTAAGATATTATGTTGTTAGGTTGTTAGGTTGGTTGTGGTGGTATAAAATCATATAAAATTTAATTTTCATATGATATTTATAGTAAACAATATCCTATGAAAAATACCTATCTTTTTTTTATTCTATTTTTGTTTTTTTCTTGTCAAAAAATAACAAACAATTTTACATTAAAAAATAAACCAGAATCATGTGACTTTCTAAACGGTAATTACAATACCGTTGCTAGAATGTCTCCACAAGAACAACAGATTGCACTTAGAACAAGAGTAAGGGACACAGACAAAGATGGTATACCTAATACACAGGATAACTGTTCTGTCACATTTAACCCCGATCAATTAGATAGTGATAAAGATGGTATAGGAGACGCTTGTGATGCAACACCATTTCCACCTATTGTTGGTACAGGAAACTGGGTTATATTTTTAGATTTTGATGGGGAATATGTAAATAGTCCTTATTGGATAGGGCAAAACGGAGGTTTACCATTTTATGCTACACCATCAGGACTTAGTTCAACAGAAATAAAAAACATTGTAGATTCTATAACCACTGACTTTGCTCAATTTAAAAACATCAATGTCACTACAGACTCTAGTGTTTATAATAATGCTTCTATTGTTCGTAGACAGAGATTGATAATTACAGAAAACTATGAATGGTATTGTGGACCAACAGCTTGTGCAGGAGGTGTCGCTTTTATAGAATCAATAAAATGGGGTGAAGAGGTAGTTGCTTTTGTATTTAGTAAAGCATTAGGATATAGACAAAAATCTATTTGGGAAGCTTCATCTCATGAGGTAGGACACACTTTTGGATTGTACCACCAAGCAAATTATGATGCTAATTGTAATTTTCTTGCAGAATATTTCGCAGGTTTTGGAAATTCTACAACAGGTAGAGCACCTATCATGGGTAATTCTTATTCAAGACCTGGATATTGGTGGATAGGACCTAATTCATTTGGATGTACTAGTATTCAAAACGATAGTCTAATAATAAGAAACTTAGTAGGATATTAAAAAAACAAAATATGATACCACAAGACAAAGCAATGCATTTTACCGCAGGATTCGCATTATCCCTTTTAATTGTAATTATAAACGCTCGGTTTGATTTTTTCACACAACCAACACTAGGATTTATTTGTTTAGGTGTGGCAACAATTGCAGGATTACTTAAAGAATGTTATGATAGATTTTATCAAAAAGAAAAATTTGATTGGGTCGATGCTGGTGTAACTTCATTAGGTGCGGTACTTTATTTTTTCGCATGATATTTATAAATAAAAACATATGGCTAGTTTAATTGACAAGGTAAAAGTTAAATCAGGTAGATTAATCAGAGTTTGGAATACTGAAAAGAAGAAGTTTTCAAACGCTTCTGCTAAATATGTTTCCGTTTGGGTAGAAGATGCTGACGGTAAAAACGAAAGATGTCTTCTATTCACAGAAAAGGAGATTGCCAGAGCAGAAGAAAGATCTAAAAACAATTCTGAGGATTTAACAACCAAAGGATTTTTTACCGATTTAACCGATTAAAAAAAAAAGATAAAATACTTTTTATTTTGAAAAATATTCATTATATTTTAGTGAATATTTTTTTATGCGTTTAGGTGTAAGTTATAACATATTTGATGGAGAAGAATTACTCGAAGGTTCTATTAAGCAAATAAGATCAGAAGTCGATTATATTTCAGTTGTTTATCAGACAATATCTAATTTTGGAAATAAATGTAATGAAGAATTGATACCATTACTCAATAGATTAAAATCGGAAGGTTTAGTTGATGAGTTATACGAATACAAACCAAAGATCGAGAATGGTGGACATTACAACGAAATTGTAAAAAGAAATATTGGTCTTTATATTTCCCAAGGAAATAGATGTACTCACCATATGAGTATGGATTCCGATGAATTTTATTTATTGGAACAATTCAAATATCTAAAAAATAAACTAATAGATGGGGACTATGATTCATCATATTGTCAGATGAAGACTTATTTTAAAGAACCCACATATGAAATTTTTCCATATAACACATATTATGTTTCTTTGATTTTTAAAATATTAAATAATTCTACATATAAGTTTGGAAACATATCACCTGTATTGGTGGACCCAACTCGTAGAATGGATTCAAATAAACCATTAATATTAACTAGAGATGAAATGGAGATGCATCACATGAGTTATGTTAGAAAAAATATAAAAACAAAATTAATAAATAGTTCTTCTAAGGATGCTTTTAAAAACATTGATGAATTTTTAAAAATGTACGACGAATATAAATTAGGTGACATTTTTTTTACCACAACACCGCCCGGTAATGAAAGAACAAAATTAGTTGATAATATTTTTAATATTAATTTATAATGAAAATTTGTTTATATACGGCGATATTTGGTGATTACGAAACACTAAAACCACCAGAAAAAATAGATGGATTAGATTATATATGTTTCACCGATAATCCCGATTTAAAATCGGATGATTGGAAGATAATATATATCGAAAAAGATAATAATGTTCCACCGGCTGTTTCATATAAAAAAATAAAATGTCTTTCACACAATTACTTACCAGATTACGATTACACTATTTGGTTAGATGCTAATTTTGTTATAAAAGATAAAGACTACGTTAATTTTTTATTTAAAAATTTTAAATCAGATAAAATTTTATTATATAAACATTTTTGTTTGGCTGGGTTCCCGAGAAATTGTATATACCAAGAAGGTATATATAGTTTGACAATACCAAAATATTCAAAAGAAAAAATATTACCTCAATTAAATGAATATAAGAATTTACATAACTATCCAGAAAATAATGGACTATACCAAAGTGGATTTCTTTTAAGAAACAACAGATATTTAGATGTTATTGAATTTAATAAATTATGGTTTAAAGAAATAATGAAATTTGGAATGATTTATCCACAATGTCAGGTATCTCTACCATTTACATTATGGAAACTAAACATTAGTTTTAACATAATTCCTGATGAGAATATATGGAACACTCAAAGATATGAAATAACAGTTCATGGTAATAATGAAAAATTTAAACCCGCATACGTATGAAATTATTAATACAATTTCCAACTAGAAACAGACCCATTAAATTTTTAAATGTTTTAAAAATTTATAATGATTTATTAAGTGATAATGAAAATTATTTTATTAATGTCAGTTGTGATGTTGATGATCAGTTAATGAATAATAATGATATTAAAAACGAGATAAGTAAACTTAAAAATACAAGATTAGTATTTAATCAAAATAAAAGTAAAATAGAAGCAATAAATAATGGTTTTAGTGATATAGAGTATGATATTATTTTATTGGCTTCTGATGATATGGTGCCAGAAATAAAAAATTATGATGAAATAATAAGAGATGAAATGAAAAAAAACTTCGTTGATACCGACGGTATTTTATGGTTTAATGATGGAAATCATGGAGATAATTTGAATACGTTGTGTATTTTAGGTAAAAAATATTATGATAGATTTAATTACATATACAATCCAGAATATAAATCTTTATGGTCTGATAATGAATTTACAATTGTCGGTAATATGTTAAAAAAACAAGTTTATAATAGTAAAGTTATCATAAGACATAAACATCACAGTGTTGATAAATCCAATGAATTTGATTCTTTATATCAGAGAAACGAAACACACTACGGTGATGATTTTTTAACATTTAAAAGAAGACAAGAAAAAAATTTTTATTTATGATAAACATTTGTACAGTTTCAGATATAAATTATTTAATAAAGGGTTTAACATTATATGAATCCCTATTGAAATATTCAAAAAATTTTAAACTACATTATTTATGTATTGATGATCAAAGCTATGAAATTGCAAAAAAACATGAATCAGAAACATTAATTATTTATAATGTCTCAGAACTTTTATCAAACGATGAGATATTACTAAAATTAAAAAATAGTAATTACAGATATTTCTGTTGGTCTTTAGCTTCATATTTTTCAAATTTTTTAATTAATAAAAATATTGGCGACATAATGTACATTGATAGTGATATTTTATTACACGATGACGTTGATGTTATTTTAAATTCAATTGGAAATAAAGAAATTGGTATTTTCAGACATAGACAATTTCCATTAAATTATAGTAGAGATGAAGGTTTTTATAATGTCGGGATTGTTTTTTTTAAAAATGGAACAATAGGTAAGAAAATACTAAACTGGTGGTCAGATGCGGTTTTAAATCAAAAATATCCACATTTAGCAACCTGTGGAGATCAAAAATATTTAGATGAGTTTCCAAATATGTGTCCGAGTGATTTAATATTTATAGATGGTGAAATTGGACACGGAGCACCTTGGCAATGGCAATTATATGATTATTCAGATTATGAATCTAATCATAATATTATTTGGGAAGGAAGAAAACAAAAACTTATTTTTACACATTTTTCACAATTTGATTTCCGTGAAAATGGGTATATACCATCAACACAACATCATATCTATACACCAATTGAAATGTATACAAACGTTAAGTCTTTAAAATTGATATATGATGATTATTACAATAAATTAAAAGAAACCAAAATTAAATATTACAATTAAAAAACAAAACTAATGAAGATAGCATTTGGTATGATAATTTTTGAGGGTGATTATGTTTTAAAAGAATGTTTAGAACAGGTTTATCCATTTGCAAGTCAAATTTTAATTGCGGAAGGGCCAGTTTCTTATTGGCAAAGGCAAGGTAGGACAACCTCTACTGACGAAACAAATAAAATATTAAATGAATTTCCAGATCCCGAGAATAAAATAAAAATTGTACATGGTCAGTTTACTGAAAAAGATGATCAATGTAGGGCGTACATGGAACATATTAATGATGATATTGATTATATATGGAATTTAGATTCAGATGAGGTTTATAAAACTGAAGATTTGGTTAAAATGATCGAATTTTTAAAAGAAGAACAACCGACAAGTGTCGGCATTAGAAGTTGTTCTTTTTATGGTGGGTTTAATCATTATTTAACTGGTTTTGAATTAAACAGAGATAACTTTTTAAGAGTGTTTAAATATACAAAGGGGTCAACATGGTTAACACATAGACCACCCACAATTCAATATCCGGTAACATCAAATATCGTAAGAAAACATATCGATAGTGATCAATTATTTGAAAAATTGGGGGTACAGATGTATCATTATTCATATGTTTTTCCTGACCAAGTTTATAAGAAAGTAAATTATTATAAAGATAGTGTTAGTCGAAATAATTGTATTGATAATTATTTTAATGATGTTTATCTACCTTGGGTTACTGGTGATATCGATAAAAAAAATTATATTGAAGAAATGTGGAATGGTGTACACGAATTTAAACCACACGTTCGCGGTGAATGTAAAACAAGTGAATTTATTGGCGAACATCCAGAATCAATAAAAAATAATATGGATAATTTACTTATTAAATTTAAAAATCAAATTAAAAAATATGGCATTAATTGATTCTTGGAAAAATAAAAACGTTTTTGAAAAACAATTAGAATTAAATATAAAACAACTATCAAATAACTACCCACAACATTGGATGGATTTTATTAAATTTATCATCCAAGAAAAACCCACATCCATTTTAGATATTGGTTGTGGATGTGGTACTTACTATGAATTATGTAATAGGGAGTTTAATAATATAAAATATACTGGAATAGATTATTCGTCTGATGCAATTGAATTGGCCAAAAATAAATGGAATTACGAAGAATTCTATGTTAAAGATATAAATGAATTATCGTCAGATTATATAAATAATTTTGATATGATTCATATAGGTGCCTTATTGGATGTACTACCAAATGGTGATGATGTATTAGAAAATATGTTAAAACTATCACCAAAAAAATTATTAATAGGTAGAATGGAAATAACCGATAAACCTAGCTATTACGAAACATATGATGCGTATGATGAAATTACAACATATAGATATTTTCACAATAAAAATAATTTGATTTATTTATGTGAAAAATATGGTTATATAATTAATAATATTGATAATAATTATTTATTTAAAGAAAAAAACAAATGACTGAATTTTTAAGCAAATGGGATAGAGTAGATATGTTAAAACATTTAGATGAATTTAAGACATTATACGAATCAAGACCCATAAAAGACAATAATGGTGGTATGAAATCTGGACACATGTTTTCGGCTTGGTATGTTGTTAAAAAACTTAAACCTAAATATCTAATTGAGAGTGGTGTATGGAAAGGACTTGGCACTTGGTTTTTTGAACAAGCTAGTCCAGATACAAAAATAATATCTATTGACCCTTCACCACATTTTAGAGTTTATACGAGTCCTAAAGTCACATATCAAACATTAGATTTTTTAAAAACTGATTGGGATCACATACCAAAAGAAGATACTATGATTTTTTTTGATGATCATCAAAATTTTTTAGAGAGACTAAAACATGCCAAATCATTGGGTTTTAAGGTTTTTATGACTGAAGATAATTATCCTTATCAGTTAGGTGACTGTTATACACCAAAAAAAATATTATCCAACACCAGATATGTTATTGACTTGGACGGAATTAAAACTTGGTATGATAAGAACGATTCAGATTTAGATTATTTTAAAGAAAATGTTTCGGTTTATCAAGAAATGCCACCATTATTTAAATCAGAGATAACAAGATGGGGTGATAATTGGGATGAAAATTATCCAACACCAGAACCTTTATTAACAATAAACGATAACGAAAAGTATCCCACTTTTTTTGAAGAAAAAAAAGATTACACTTGGATATGTTATATCGAACTAAAATAATATAATACAATATAATATGTTTACAACAACAAATGAATCAGTCTTTTTTTTAGCCGAAATAGATAAAACAAAAAAAGTACTAGAATATGGCTCTGGTCAATCGACATTTGAAATTGCCGATAAGTGTTTAAATATAATTTCGATAGAACATCAAGAAGATTGGTATAATAAATTACAAGATGGATTATTATCTAATTGCGAGATAATATTAAAAAAACCTGACTTACCATATGTAGAGGGTGGACATTGTGGTACATACGAAGAATTTAAATCTTATATTGAGGCACCTTTAGATAAAGGACCTTTTGATGTTATCTTAATTGATGGTAGAGCAAGGGTTTCTTGTGCTTCAGTTGTGAAATTAATGTCACACGATAACACAATTATTTTCATTCATGATTTTAATAGACCCGAATATCAAGATGCTTTAAATTTTTTAGAATTAGTTGAACAAGTTGGTACAATGGCAAAATTTAAATTAAAAAAATAAAAAATATGGAATACACTTACGATTGGAATAATGAATTCAAAATTAATACTAACGGTGTTAAAAATTTAACATTGTGTTTAGAAATCGGTTGTTTCGAAGGACTAACATCGAATTATATAATTGATAATATATTAAATGAAAATGGTAAATTAATATGTGTCGATCCACTGACCGATGTTTATTTAAACACAGAATTAAAGGAAAGTGATGTTCATAATAACAATACCATTTATAAATATTTTAATAATCAGTATGATAGGTTTATAAATAATACAAATCATCACATTAAAAATAATAAATTAGAATTATATAGAAATATTAGTTCAGAAGTTTTTCCCCAATTGTTAGAAAAATATGAATCACAATTTGATTTAATTTATATTGATGGTGATCACAGAGCATCGGCAGTCTATATTGATTCAATTAATTCATTTAAATTATGTAAAAAAGGGGGTGTCATTATATTTGATGACTACTCTTGGGGAAAAATGTACCACGAAGAAGCAACATCTTTTGGTATTGACAAATTTTTGAACGAATATGAAAATCAGTATGAATTAATTAAAAAAGAATATCAAGTAGTAATTAGAAAAAAATGATACAATTATTTAACATAAATAACCATATAATCAATACTGGTGAATATTCTAATCTTTTACATGATAAGATAGTAAATGAATTTGAAGAAAAAATTTCAGAATATGTTGGTGCAAAATATGCTGTTAGTTTTAATAGTGCAACTAGTGCGATATTTTTATTATTATCAAAATATAAAAATTTAACTATCACGGTACCTAGTATGATACCACCAGTTGTACTTAACGCAATAATAACATCAGGAAATAAACATAATTTTTCCGATAATACAGATTGGGTTGGTGATTCATATTTATTACACGATTTTGGTGATTATAAAGTTATTGATTCGGCACAAAAACTAGAAAAGAACCAATTTAAAAATGAATGTAATCCAAATGATTTAATGGTATTCAGTTTTTACCCCACAAAACCAATCGGTTCTTGTGACGGGGGTATTATTGTTTCAAATGATTTTGAAAAAATCATAGAATTAAAAGAATTGGCATTAAATGGTATGTCGTATGCTGAAAATAATTGGGATCGAAAAATTAAATTTCCTGGTTATAAAATGTATATGAATAGTATACAGTGTGATATTGCTCTTAGAAATTTTAAAACATATAATACAAAGTTAAAAAGATTAGGCGAGATTAGAGAAACATACAATAAGGAATTGAATTATTTAAATACTAGTAATCATTTATATAGAATTGAAGTTGAAAATAGATCTAATTTTATTGATTATATGTATAAAAATAATATTTTATGTGGTATACATTATGATGCGGCACACATGAACCCCGTATATTCAATTGATAGTATAAAATGTCCAATGTCTGAATTAAAATCTAAAAAAACCGTGTCAATACCTTTTAATGAATTATTGACTAATTCAGAAGTTTTATATATTATTAATATAATTAAAAGTTATAATGCGTAAAATTGAGAATATTAATGTGTTTAATGATGAAAGAGGATTGTTAATACCAATTGAATTTCACAATCTCCCCTTTATTCCCAAGAGAGTCTTTTTAGTAAACAATGTACCAATTAATGAGATTAGAGGTAATCATGCACATCATGAAACGAAACAATTAATAATTTGTGTGAATGGTTCTGTTGATGTTATATTACATGATGGTGAATCGGAAAAAACATATAGACTTGAAATTGGTCAACAAATATTAGTACCTGAACTAATTTGGGACTCACAAAAATTTTTGACAGAAAATAGTGAAATATTAGTTGTTTGTTCAACAAACTATGATATAAATGACTATATTTTAGACTTTAATAAATTTTTAGATATAACAATTAGTAAAGATATTTAGATTCTAACAAACCATTTAGATAATTTCTCAAAATTACTTTGAACAAATGGTGCTAGATTATTTATGTAATCCTGTTGTAATTTTTCCATGTTTTTTGGATCTTCATTTCTGGATTGACTCTCAAAATGATAGGCAACTAAGTTACCATCATAATAATTTTCAAAATTATTAATTAAACATTTGTAATTCAATTCAACATCCTCGAAACAAGAAATATAATTTTCATTAAAATAACCACACTTTTCAAATACATTTTTTCTTATCATTAAAAGAGCACCTGTGTTACCACATACTTTCATTGGGTTGATTTGTTTACTATAATAACTTCTTAAACCCATGTGTGTAACACCAAATACATTTTCGCTATTTAAAACACTGACAATTCCTTCATGTTGAATTGTGTTATCCCCGTAATGTAATCTAGCCCCAACAGTCCCCGTTTTAGGATTTCTTTTAAAGACATCCATCATTCCATCAATTACATTATTTAAAAGAACAATATCGTTATTACAGAATAGTATAAATTTAAATTCATCACTAACATGATTTTTTACAACATCATTATTTATTTTTGCAAAGTTGTAATAATCATATTCAATTAAATTTATTTTAATACTCTCTTCGTTATTTTTAATATAATCTTTTATTTTATTTTTTTCATCTTCATCTGATCCCGTGTCTGCAATAAAAATTTCGTAGTTTGACTGAGTACAATTTTTAATAAATGAATTTAAACAATTGAAAAGTAAATCAACTTTATTTTTAGTTGGGATAATAACCGCAACTTTACCGAAACTTTTAGATATTTTAATGTCTAATTTAGGAACATAAACTTTTTCTGGCTTCAAATCTATCGGTAATTTTGTTTTATATTTTTCAACAAACTTATCTTTTGATAAATAAAATTCTTCATTGGGTACACCAACAGATTGGTGTGTTATTTCAAATGAAGACGTAACACCAATTTTAACTCCATCTAAATAATTTGGCACACAAAATCCATGATCATAAAAGTGAAATTTCCCAATTGATTCGTCAAATTGATGTTTAATTTTTGTTTTATCAAATGAAATAAATAAACCATCAATTGTTACAACGGGAATTAAATAGGGTACTTTTGCGGAATATTTACTTAACCATTTTGTAAAGTCTTTCGGATGATGATATACCTGACCGACCATTGTTTCATTCATTCTTTCCCAATAGATTCCTGATTCGGGAAAATAACAAGAACCGGCTTTACCAATGATACCATATTCAGGATTATTGACAAAGTCCAGCATCAATCTCCTACCCCAATTATTTTCTAATTTTATGTCATTGTGACAACAAACAACAATATCATGTATTGATTCGGATATTCCTTTATTATAAATTTCAGATAATCCAAATTCATTATCATTTTTATACTCAAGAATTTGGTAATCTTTTACACCAATTGTATTTTCAATATGACTTTTAAAATTTTTATTGTACTCTTGGTCTTTATGTGTGGAATAAATTACAGTAATCATTTAATGTTTTTTGATAAATGTAAACAAAAAAAAACCTAAATCAAAATTTAGTGTTTTTATTTTTTAAATTTAAATGATTTATTATTTTTTCTCTAAATTGTTCGTCATTATTGTATAAATCTAACGATCTATTAACTAATTTTTGTAAATTAATCTCATCATTAACAGTTTCTATTTTAAATTTTTTGTATACATCATCTAAAATGTTTACACTGGTTAATTTTACTTTATCTATCATATTTATATATTTATATACTTTTTATTCAAAAATATATCGGACAATTTTTAGTTGTCCGATATTATGAGTTCAATTGTTTTAATTTATCCATGATGACATCAACTTGTTTTTGTTGTTCTTCAGTTAATTGAACACCAGATTGATTTGGTTGATTAGTTGTTGATTCTTGCACCTGAACCTGTACTTGAGGTTGAGGTTGTTGTACTGGTCTGTTTTTTTTACATCCGCATCCCATGATAATAATGTTTTTTAATAAATATTTGGTTTATTGGTTTTAAATACCTATGTTTGTAACATATTCTAAAAATTTAAAAAAGTAAATGGAAAAAGATTTTAAACCCGTAAAAAGTGTATATTCTTCAAATTTTGAAGTTATAACTAATATAATGGAATTGTATGGTATTGAACAATTTGATTTAGATTGTACATATTCTAAAGGTTCTTTTTGGAAAGACTTATCACAACCAAAATTAAAATCAGATATATATCCTATTAACGATACTGTAATAAATGCTAGTTCAGAGAATTTACCATTCGAAAGTGACTCAATGTCAAGTATAATGTACGATCCACCATTTGTGGTTGTCGGTAAAACGTATAGAAATAATAAAGAAGGTAGTTCAATAATTGCAAAAAGATTTGAGGGTTATGAAACTTTTAATCATCTTAAATCAAATTATTATAATTCATTAAAAGAATTGTATAGAGTTTGTAAAAAAGGTGGTTATGTTATTATGAAATGTCAAGATACGGTATCTGGCGGTAAAAATCATTTTAGTCATGTTATGGTTATGAATATGGCAATGGAAATGGGATTTTATCCAAAGGATTTGTTTATTTTACTTGCTAAAATGAGAATTAACAGTTTTGGATCTAAATGGACTAAACAAGAACACGCAAGAAAATACCACAGTTATTTTTGGGTTTTTGAAAAAGTAAAACCTAAAGTAGATTATAATGTAAAATTAATTAACGAACAGGGTTCTGAGGTGTCCCAAGATACATTGATACTCGATCAGTCTCTTTCCAATCTTTAGTGGTTCCCGCAGGAAATTCGATAACATGATCACCAATTCCTGAATATCTTTCAGGACATTCACCCTCACATGGTTGACAATCTCTATGTATTTTACTAATCCTATTGTTTAGTACGAATACAATATCTAACGGAATTTTACATTTTTTCATCCAAAAAGTATGGTGACCCTTTTTCATTTTGAAAACCATACAACCATTAAGTGACTCACGACCCATCATACCTTTTTCGATTTGTTCAGGTGTGGACACGTACTCGGCCGGGAACAATTGATTATTAATTCTTACTGACATATATCTATAATTATTTTGTTATTTCAAATAATTTTTGTATTATTATAAAAACTGATAAAATGGATACAATATTTGGTGGCTTAGTTCAATTTGAAAGTAGAGAACAATTCAACAATTTTGTTGAAACAATTAATGATGAGAATGCAATTAAATTAATTGAAATGGCTCTACTTTTTTCACTTAAAAATGGTTTATTTTCATTCGAAGAATCCCATATTATATATGAGTGTTTGAATAAGTTAAAAAGTAAACAACAAGATGTTAAAGAAAACTAAAAAAATATATCTAAAAGATTTCTTTATATATAAAAAGAAACATCATTGGTTTATAATTCCTACGATTGTTTTTTATTATGATAAAAATACTTTTTTAGAAACGGGGGTTTACACTCCCGCGTGGGGGATAACAATCAGATGGTTTACAATAATGATCGGATTTCAAATACAAGAAGGATATTAATATGGCTAAAGGAATATTAGAATTTGATTTAAATGACCATGACGATTCAATGGCACATCTTAGGGCGGTAAAATCATTAGACATGGCATTAGTGTTATGGGAAATGGCACATAACACTAAAAAAAGTATTCACAATCAAATTGAATTTAATAAGTTGGACGCTTATGAGGCTGTAGATAAAGTATTTGATAAGTTGTGGGAAGAAATGAATGAACGTGGAATTAATTTAGATGATCTAATTGTTTAATATGCCTTTAAGTAAAAAAGAAATTATTGACAACAACGTTGAGATTTTAAGAAGTAAGGGTATGGTTATGAGATCCACTTGGATTTGCATGACGAAAGACCTTGGTGTTCATAATAATGCTTTTGGAGGTATTCTTCTTTCACACATTGATGAGATTGCGGCGGTTTTTGCGGCTGAAATATGTGACACACCATTAGTTGTCACAAGAAGTTTAAATGCAGAATTTCTTGCACCAATTAAAGTTGGTAACGTAATCAAAACTTATTGTGGTATCGAAAGTATTGGTAACACATCTATAAACATTATAATAGAAATGAGAAAATATAATGTTAGGAGTGAGGCGGAAGTTGTCTGTTTACGTGTACACATTACTTTTGTTAGAATAGATGAAGAGGGACAGGCATTACCAATAGGATCAAGTGTTAAACAAAAATATAATACATTAATTAGAAAATAATATGGTAGAATTAATTATCGGTGGAGTTTTTGGATTACTAATAGGTATTTGTATATTTGGTATTATTGATATTGAAAAACAAATTAGAAAAATAAAGTAAATATGAATTTAATTGCTTTAAGTATTGGATACATTTTTTTAGCTCTTGCCGACATACTCCCAAGATTTATTAAAAGTCAAGAGAAAGGTAGTTTTGTTGCATTTTGTTTTGCGATAATGTCTTTGATAATATTCGTTGTAACATTGATAAACATTTATAGATAAATTTATGAGCAATAATATAGATAGGCAATACAAAGAACTACTTGAACACATATTAGTGTTTGGTAATAATAAAAGTGACAGAACTGGAACAGGTACTAGATCTGTATTCGGTTGGAAGATAGTTCATAGAATGGAAGAAGGATTCCCATTATTAACTACAAAGAAAATGTATACCAAAGGTATCATAACTGAACTCCTGTGGTTTTTGAGAGGAGAGACAAACATCAAATACCTTGTAGACAATGATTGTCACATTTGGGACGGGGACGCTTATAAGAGGTACTTAAATGAATACAATCCATACAACAATAGAGATATTGTTAATGATGATTTATCAATAAGTAATGGATTTTTAATCAAAGAAGAATTCATCAACAAAATTAAAACCGATGATGAGTTTGCTAAGAAGTGGGGTGAACTCGGTTCCATCTACGGAAAGCAGTGGAGAAGTTGGACTAAATTAGAACCAAATACAGGTCAAAGTGGTAATAATAAAACATACCTATTTACTGGTTTCAATGGAATACATAGTCATTATTTAACACAAGTTGACCAAATCGCAAACCTAATCTCCGAACTCAAAACGAATCCTGATAGTCGCAGGTTAATGGTTAATGCTTGGAATGTAGGTGAGTTGGATCAAATGGTTCTTCCACCCTGTCATTACGGATTTCAAGTTTATACGAGAGAGTTGGGTTATGAAGAAAGATACGATATTCATAAAAAATACATAACCGAAGATAAATTAGATTTGTTATTTGAGTTGGCAACTAATGAAAATCTAGATAAATTAGGTGTACCTAAACGAGCAATCTCTCTAATGTGGAATCAACGCAGTGTTGACGTTCCATTGGGTCTTCCGTTCAATATAGCATCATATGGATTATTATTGGAAATCATTGCCAAGGCAGTTAATATGGTTCCTGAAGAAATAATTGGTAATCTTGGTGATTGTCATATCTATAATAATCAAATTGATGGTGTTAAAGAACAGATAACAAGAAAACCATATAAACTACCAACATTAAAACATATGAAGACAGATGAGTTCTATAGATCGTTATCTGAAGATCTATCACTTATAACTCATTTAGATAATACTGATTTTGTAATTGAAAACTATCAAAGTCATCCAACAATACGGATGCCGTTAAGTAACTAAACATGAATATAGGTATTATTAATCACGGAACATTATTTAAGAAAAAAAGAATATATTGGGAAACTCAATTATTCGCCATTACCAGATCATTTAAAGACGGAATAACATTCTTTAGACTTAACATTAATTGCGATAGATACGAGGACGACCATTCACCGGCATTTCAAATTGAATTAACCATACTGAATTGTTATAATCATTTATGGATTTATCAAAACAATTATAATAACAAATAAAAAAAAATAAAATGAAAAAAATCACAACACTAATTATCGGATTGTTAATTACAATTGCAACATTCTCTCAATCAAAATACAGTGCTTACAGAACAGAGATCTATAACTTACAAAATAACACTTGGAAATTAAACTCAACAAATGAAGATATTGATATACCAATACACATCTATAAAAGATTTATACACATTAGGGCAAAAGAAGATGCTTATTTTTTAGTTGATGATGAATCTGTGGATATATCCGGGAACACTTTCAAGGGAAACTCATATGACGGTTACGAGTTTGTCACAGAAACTAAATGCACCATACATGTTGTTGATTTCAAAGATGGTGAAAGCATGTTGTCCGTCACTTGGTTCAATGACAAGATAAACATTAGATATTACGTAAAAAAATTAAGATGACAAACTTCAAAAAATAATTTTAGGATTATCTTTTTCTGTGTTAATTTCATTTTTAGTTTATGCAATCATTAAAGATGAGGATAGAATGAAAAAATACAATATTGTGATATATCAAGATAGTCATAGATACAGAACAGATAAATTTGAAATAACTTCCGACGGAATTAAATTTATTGACATTGATAAAAAAAATGTATACATTAAAGGAAAATATATAATTGAACAAAGATGATAAGTAAGTTTATTAAATTAAAAGTACAAATCCCCGGTGATGAAGAACTAATTAATCCCACATTCATCACAAGAATAAGAAAAGCAGGAACAAAGACTATTGTTTATACTATGGATGGTAGTAGTGTATACACTGAAGAAACTGTTGAAGACGTTATTAAAAAAATAAAAGATACCGAAAAGTTTATTGTAACATGAAATTAAAAGAATTATTAGACGAAATTTTTAAAGATGGACCAAAACCAATAAATGATGGGTCATTTATCACTGATTATTGTTTATATGGGTCAAAAAATTTAGAACCATATAAACAAAAATTACTCGAATGTGATGAATTCAAAGGATTATCGGATATTGTTTTTGTGGACTTACCCACTTTTGAATTAAATGGTAAAACCGTTATCGTACCTACATATAAAGTAGGTGATGAAACAAAATTTAAGGGTGTTGGTTATATACTATCAGTATCATTAACACCCAAAATATACGATCCTAATAAATTACATACGCCAGTTAAGGATGGTGCAGTTATAACACCAACAACATATAATTCACAAACACTTGAACCAAGTAAAAAAATTGTTTTAGAGTTTTCACCAGAAATGGCACAAGATAATGTAATAAATAAAATATTAGGGAAAGTGGAGGGATCTACTGAAGATCCCGACTCAATACTTAGGAAACACCTACACGATTTATTAGATAAAGTTTTAGATAATCCAAAAGAATATGTGCCTGAAGGTCATAGAGGAGTTATGATTAGAGGGGTATTTGACGAATCGGTAACAACCGCAAAAGTTCTGGAAGAACCGAAGTTTAGTATCTTATACTACTTAAAACCCGAACCCGAAGATGAATACGGTAATGTTGCTATGAGATTAGAAAAAAAGTTAATACCAAATGAGTTAAAAGAAAAATTCAAGGAACAATTTGGTGAAAGATCAAGTTGTCTCACACTAACTGAATCTGAAATAGATCAATTTTTATCTGAAAATAGTAAATGAATATAGAAATTATATTATCAATAATCGGTGGATTATACGCCACGTTTAAATGGATCTATGAGTATAGTGAAAATTTAAAGTGGAATAGGAATAAATTTATGTTGGACGAAATTGATAAATTCAGATCAATTCAAACAACAAAATCTGTGGAAAAAATATTAGATTGGAATGGAATTAACGTCGAGGTTTATGGTACTGAGATTTACGTTAATGATGAGATATTATTTGAAGCACTACAGACACACGACGTTAAACAAAAATTCAGTAAAGACGAGGTTCTTCTAAGAAATCTATTTGATGAATATTTCGATAATTTAACAAAGTTGATATACATGTGCGAAACCAAAATGATTTCATCAAATAACTTTAAGTTATTCATGTCATATTGGTTAGATATATTATCAAGTAAGAATAAAAACAAACCCAAAAAAGTACATGACCAAATATTAAGGTATTTGGAATACTACCGATTTTTTACGTTGAAAAACTACCTAATAAAATAGTATAAACTTTATATTATCTACCTTGACCGACGTAATTTCTTGATTTACGATCGTGTTTGTTGTATGATTTTCTTGCTTTACCTTTTTTTCTTTTACCGAAAGAGATTTTTCTACTTTCTGATCCACCTTTTCCTTTAGCCATAATTTTTTTTCTATAAATACGCGAAATATTGGATTTTTTACTACATTTGTAAAAAGATATTTTTTTATATGGAAAGACAGATATTACATCAAAGATTTGAATTCGCGGAAATTCAGGCTTTTAAAAATTACTCAAAATTAACTAAAAAACGAAATCCGTTTAGTTTCGATATAGATGAGGTTATTGAATCACCTGACGAGGATGAATTTCATAGAACAATATCATCAATACCAAACGAGGTTCAAAGATCAATTTATCAAGATAATGGTTTTTATACTCTCAGGTTGGATGAGAATGATTCAATAAGAAAAAATAATAAAACAAAATATTTTTATTCTGGTGAAAATGGTGTTGGGGTAATCACACAAATTGAACCATTCTTTAAAAAAGATAATACTTTTTTTACCACAAATGATAGACATATAAAAAACCACTATGCTAGACCTTTTTCATCTATTGGTACAAATGTCTTTGAAAGAACGATTTATATTAAAGATAATAAAATAACGATAAAGAAATCGATATTCACAAAATCAAGACATATTAATTGTAAGTACTTCAAAAAAAATTGGTTTAGATTTGGTATAACCATCGATTTAAAAACCGGTAACATAACATCATACCACACAAACAAATCAGGTGCAAATAAAGTTAGAAGAAATTCTTTTAGGGAAATACATACCAGTTTATTGTCCACGGAAATCATGAGTTTTGGTGTTAGAGTTCTTAGAAAATTTTATGGTGATAGAAAAAGTAGTGAAATTTTACGAAATGAATGTTTAGATATAATAAACGATTATGAGTTTATAAAAGAATTAAAGAACACATTTTCAAGTATAGAAGGATTTAGTTGTCCCGATGTGGATTTAAGAGAACCTAAAGATTGGTTTATGGAAACATTAATTCGTCTATTTGTTCACTTGAAAAAAATAAAAGTACCGAATAATAATTATGAATCTTTGATTTTTCATTGGTACCCAACCAAAAAGTATCTTATAAAAAATGATAATAAATTAATTGCATCAATACTTGATAGATTTGGTGTTAAGTCTAAAAAAACAATTAAGATTTTACATGAAAATCCGGGACTTCCATTAAATTATTTTACTGAATTAAAAGAAATATTCGGTGAAAGGGATTTCCATAAATACATCGGGAATATTGATCCTAATTTATTCGGTGTTTCATCATCCGATAACAATTTAGGGATAGATTACAATAGTATCTATCAATATCCCGATAGAAGATTAAGACACATGCCCGATCATGTAGATTTAACAAATGATGAAAAATCAAATTTATTTAAATTTTTAAATGATAATCTATCAAAATCAATGAGTGACAGAGTTGACCATGTTAAACATAGACAACACAATAAAAAAATTATTGATGATACTTTTAGAGAAATAAGAGACCATATAAGAATGTTGGGTAAGGTTAAGATATATTTTCCTGATACCAAAATAAGAGCAACTAATCAAATGTCTTTCCATCAAGAACATTTAGAGTTTGCTAGATTGGAAAGAATTATTGGTAGAGGATATAATGTTGAATTTGTTTTTGATGAAAGAATGGTTGAATATATTGAAGAACCAATCATAAATGGTGACGGGATATTCCATCCGGTAATATTAAAAAAGGATTGTGACTATACCGATGAAGGTACACATATGCACCATTGTGTTGGTGGATATGCGGAAAATGAAAATTCTTTAATTGTTTCATTAAGAATGAATGATAGAATCGGTAAAGAAAGGATCACTTGTGAGTTTAGTACATTTGATAAAAATTGTGTACAGGCCAGACATTTCTGTAACGCAACTCCACCCGATCATTTTAATTCCGCATTGTTAACACTCAAAGAAAAAATAAAAAATTACAATTATCCTATAAAATCAAAAGAGAAAATCAGAACACCATTGTTGTTAAAAGATGGTCAGGTATTTCAACCAGAAAGAACTACCACAGAACAATTATTTCATTTAATAAATAACATGGGTAATCAACAACTCGATTTATTTTAAACTACAAATTTTCAACAAATCCATTTATTTTATATAGATGGATTTGTTGTTTACATATAAACAAGATAAAAAAGATCGTTCCGACTTATTATCCACTTGTGATTTAAACTTGGAATTAAATAATGATATATTGATATATAGATCGTCTTTTTATAGTGAGTACATGAGACATGGGAACAAAAGAACTTTGTTTTTTCAACATCAATTACATTTGAATCTTTTAAATGGTGAATTCTCAACTTCATATAAATTAGTTAATAATGGTAATCTGTTTAAGCCATTATTAAAAAATAAAATAAAAAATAAATCCAATGATTTTATATCACTGGAGGAGTTACTCACTAACGGACTTTTTAGAGGTGAAAAGAAAATACATTTTTGGGGTGTAAAATATTCTAGAGCAATAGACAAAATATATCAAATTGTATTTGATATATTGAAATCAAGATTCAAAAGTGATTTTTTGAAAACAAAAGAATATGAAGAAAAAAATGTTAATGATAAATTGTATGAATTAATCGTAGATTTTTATTTAGATTGTAAAAATATAAAGGGTCACGATAACATATATTTTGACATAAAATATAATTTTCCAAAAAAGAAATACCTAAAGAGAAATGGTAATAAATTCTTACCAGCGGTATTGGATGAATATAATATAAAATCAAAATACCTAATAGGTGAACTAAATGGAGAATATAATCCACCTATACATTTAAAATCTTTGAAATATCTATGTAACTTGTTCGGTGAAAATTATATTGAATATTTGAAAAAAATTCCATGGAAATCAAATCTTTACAGAGAACCCATTAATAAAAAAAAACATACATTAAAAGACGAATTTGAAAAGAAAAACTTAGTCAGACTATTCAATAAGTGGGAAGACGTGGACTCACTTCATGGTAATATTGTATCATCAATAAATAAATTATTAACACTAAGAGAGTATTTAGAAAAATTAAATTTTGATTTAAAGTTCAAAGTAAGAAATAACACCGATTTAAATAATTATTATGAAATTTGGAGTAGTCATAAAAAACATTTTAATAGAGGTTATAGATTGAGATACGTGATAGATCCTGAGTTTATAAAATTTATTGAGGAGGATATTAACATCGGTGATGAAATTTTTAAACCAAAACTTCTATTAAACGAGGAAGATTTTATGATTGAGGGTACCTTAATGAAAAACTGTATGTCAAAACAATTTTCTCATGGAACCGTTTATCTTTTTGTTTCATTAAAAAATAAAAACAAAAAAGTTAATATACAATATAAAAAAGGTATTTTAATACAATCATATGGAAAAGCAAATACTCCGGTTCCCGAAAACTTTAACAATCCTATTTATATATTAACGGAGAGATTTAAAAAAATGTCAGATATTACATGGAAAAAAGAAAAATATGACTTTGTAGAAAAAATTAAATAAAAATATATGAAAAGCAACAAATTTTATTTGGTGGTTACTATTTTGTTTTCCTTAATTATGGTTTACAAATATTTTAGTTTATTAAACATAAATAAGAAATTAAATTACCAAATAAAAGAAGAGAAACTAGTATCAGACTCTTTGAGAAATGTATTATTTCCTGTAGAAATAGAGTTAAATAGATACCAAATGACACTTGATAAGATGAGAGAACAAGACTCAACTTGTTCTTTGTTATTTGAAGTTATAATGGAATCAGAAACAGAATAAATATGGAAAATAATAAAAAATATAACGATCAAATTAATGTTGGTGGATCGGGTTATTTCGATATAAAAACATCAACAGTCGTTAAATTAAATGAGTATTTGTCGGTAACAACTGAAGATGGAATAATTGACCTAAAGATAGATATTACCGCCGATTTTAATGAAATACCTGAAAAGTATCATGAGATATTTTTGAATGTATTAACTTCAAAATATCTAAATAAAGTTAATTTTGGCCAAAATCCATTTTCAGAATGTAAACCAATTGTTAAAAGAAAGTGGTGGCAATTTTGGAAAAACAAGTATTTTATGTCTTAATTTCAAATTATGAAAATAAAAAATTTATTAGTTGAGGGTGAAGTAAAAGAACTTTACCCAAAAATTTTTGGTGTCTCAATTAAAAATAATTACGATAGAGCCATGCTCTTTTGTAGATATCAGGAGTTTTATGAGTCGCCCTTTAAAGAGATAAGAGGTAAGAACTTCTCATTTGAAAAATTCATGTGGTTATATAAAACTAAAAATAATAAACCAACATTTACATATCCTGAAGATTGGGTTGGATACAATATTCCATCTGATGTTTTATGGAAAGCGTACGAAACTTTCTTTAATTACAAAAATAATTATGATGAGATAATGACTAAAATAATTTATTATTGTGAAAATTATCCATTAAAATACGGTAAATCAAGAACAAAGTGGTATTTGATCGGTGCCGATGACTTTAAATCTGACACAATGAACCATGAAATTGCACATGGTTTATATTACACAAACAAGAAATATAAGACCACATGTGACGAGTTAATTTCAGAAATAAAGAAAGTAGATTATAACAAAATTAAAAAGGAATTGATTAAAATTGGGTATGTTAACGACAAAAAGATAATAGATGACGAAATTCAGGCCTTTATGTCCACGGGTTTATATAAGACATTCTCAACAAAAACTTTTAAAAAGTACACCAAACCATTTATTGAAAATTTTAATAATTACACCAAAAAATAACGATTTTTTCGGATATTTATACTATTATGAAGAAATCATTAATCGAAGAACTTGAAAGAATACATACTCTAACATATGGTAAAGAGTTGTTATCAGAACAAAGCCTACTTGATAAGATATTGGGTAAAATAACAGGTAAAGGTGCTGATGATAAAGAGGGGAAAAAAATTGACGACCCCAAAAAGGCGGATTTGGTTTCTTCCGATGTTCAACAATTCTTTGATACGTTGAAAAAAGCTGCAGATGGTGGAGGAATTTCACAACAAGAGATGGGATCGATGAACTTCCAAAAGGAAGTTGAATCTATGCAAATAGGGTTAATGATATTAGGGTATCAGTTACCTAGATTTGGTGTGGATGGTTTATATGGTAGAGAAACGGCAGCGGCAGTTGAGAAATTTAAATCCGATAATGATGTTAAAGATGGTGCCGAAACATTGGGTGAAGCGATGACCCAATTAAAAACAATATCATATCCTAATTTAAAAATTGATTTTGATGGTACTCAGAATGACTTTGTTAATCAGGGATTACTTGATGATTTAAATAAAGCCGCAGGTGCAGCAGGATTGGTTGCAACAATAACAACCGCAAAAACAGGACACGGGTATTTTACAAAAAGTAAAAATAAGAGTCGTCACATGGATGGTACGGGTGTCGATATTGCTATATTAGATGGTGTTGGTGCTGGTGGAGCAACTAGCTCAACAAACGGTAATGCAAAATTTAGAGAATTAGGTAATAGATTAGCTTCCGCATTAGAATCTTTAGGTTATAGACGTAATGTTGAAAGTGGAAATGATAAGGCTGTTTTGTGGCAGACAAATACGGGAGGAAATCACTTTAACCATTTACACGTATCAAATAAAGTCGGGGCATCCGAATTACCTGCTAGTGTTTCAGATTCAGGTAGTGTAAGTAATAGTAAAGCAACACCTGAAATGTTAAATAAGTTAATTGAACTACTTAAAACAAAGGGAGTAAAATCCGAAGATCTTAAAAAATATATCGATACTACATTTATATCTGGTGGGGGTGTTGATTCCAATTGGATGACTATAACCCAAAAAGTAATTGATACATTCGAAGGTGGGTATTGGAACTATTGGGAATGTAAAAATCACCCATATGATTCCATTTATAATAAATCCGGTGAAACTTTGTTTGGTTTAGATAGAAAGGCTGGAAAAATTGAAAACATTTCAGCAGAAGGTAGAGAATTTTTCAAAATTATTGATGAAGAGAAACAAAGGTTAGGTATGGATAAATTTTGTCAAGTATGGAAATATAACTATAGGGGAGGTCCACTTGAAGGAAGATTAAAAGAGTTGGCCGCTAAAGTCATGAAAAGACTATACGATCAAAATATGAGTAACTATGTAAAAAATAGTGAAGTTAAAAAAAGAATAGAGGGTAATCCTGGTTTACTTTTACATATGTCATATGCTTGTTGGAACGGACCAGGATTCTTCCAAAAATTTGCAAATAAATTAGAAGAGGGAGTTAATAATGGGTTATCTGACGAAGAATTGATACAATTAGTTACTAAACAAAGGGAAGAATTAATTGCAGGAGGTTGGACTAAAGCAACCACTAGAGTTAATAATACCATTAGACAGTTATCAAACGTTTCCTAAATTTAAAATAAATCAAAACTATTTATAAATAAAAACAATGGAATTTTCAAAAAAGAGTTTAGTTAAAATAATGGAAGAAGTCGACTCAATGGATGTTGAGGAGATGGCACTTAGAAAAAGTGGGAAACAAGATATAAGAAGGAATCCTAAAACAAATGAAATAATATATCCAAAATTTGTTGCAGGTTGGCACCCAGATAATCCAACAAAAATTGGTGAAGATGGGATTCCCGATTATTGGGTTGTTAATCCAACACAAACCGAAGGTAGTGAAATATTGGCGGTTCCGTTAGATTGTGAAGAGTTAAATGAGTTCATGGAAAAACATAAGGATTGGCTTGAACAACTTAGGTTAGAACATAAGTTAGAACCACAGATAATTGCATGTACAAGAGGAAAATATCATAGACCTGTTGAAAAAGCATTGGCCGGCGGTTACAAACCAAGTGGTGAACAATATGATGAAAAAGAAAGTATTTTAAGAAAATTAAATCCAATTATTGATCGTTATTTTATTGATAATTCGGAAATGGAAAAAATTCTTGAAACTAGAAGTATACCAACAATTAGTAGGGATAGAAAACATTTAGATGCATATGGTGAAATAAGTAATAATAAAATTGAGTGGGGAACACATTCTTATAATTCATATAAAACTTCCTCCGATTTTAAAAAGGCGATTTCAGATAGAATTAAATATGCAACCGGTAGATCAGAGGATCTACCTGATAATTTTAAATCACAATATTTGGCCAGACAATTTAATTTAATTTATCAAAATTGGGAAAGTACTAAAAAATACAAACAAGAATATAAAGGTAAAACATCCAGATATGTTTTGGATAGATTTGGATTGGAGACAGATAATTTAGATGTTGCTGTTAGATTAGATTTCAGAATTAATGGTAAATTAAATGCGGATCAAAAAACATATAAATGGGATGTCAGTATGAATATTAAATTTGGTAAAAAATTAAGTGAAGAATTTCGTATTAGTGGATTAAAAGAAACACAAGTTATTACCTCAAGTAAAGAAGTTGATATCGATTTAAGTGATCCATATACTACATTTGATAACAAATATACTGTATTGGATAACCCATCTATATTACAAGGTTTAATTGAGGCGTTTGATGATTTGAAAAATCAAATACAATCATTGAAACCTAACTATATGTTAGGAGTGGCAACAGCCACACGTTTAGATTTACCGGAAAGTAAAATGGACGTTTTGATAAATAAAATCGTACAAGAAATTAAAAAATAATAAAAACCCCCGAAAAAAAATCGGGGGTTTTTTTTGTTATTAAAAATAAAATTTTATATCTTTGTCTTATGTTGAAAATAGATAAAGATAGGAAAGTTTGGATCACATCTGACACCCATTACGATCATAAAAATATATGTAGAGGAGTAACAAATTGGCGTATGCCCGACGGTTCTATACCCATTGAACAAACAAGAAATTTTGATACATTGGAAAAGATGAACGCAAATATTATTTACAATATAAATGATACTGTGGGTCAAGATGATGTTTTAATTCATTTGGGTGATTGGTCGTTCGGTGGTTTTGAGAATATAGAAATATTCAGAAAAAGAATTATATGTGAAGAAATACATTTGGTTTTAGGTAACCACGATCACCACATAGATTTAAATAGGGGTAATTGTAGGAGTTTATTTACCAGTGTTCAATGGTTTTTACAGGTAAATTACATGGGTGAAACACTTGAATGTATGCACTATCCTATAACATCGTGGAATAGTCTTAGAAAGGGTAGAATACATCTACACGGACACTGTCATCTACAAACAGATAAAAGAATAAGTGGAGGTAGAAGAATGGATATTGGTATGGACGGACATCCCGAATTCAGACCTTACGATTTATTAAGAGAGGTTATGAACCCAATGAAGAAAGTACAAATAGGTTCAGAACTTGGATCTTTAGATCATCATACCGATGATATGAAAAATGTTGTCGGTTAATTTTTTTATTTGAAACAATTTATTTACTTTTATAAAAAACATGGATATGAATATCAAACAAGCGTTAAAGAAAAAAAACAAATTAGTTGGACTTATTAAAGAAGAGTTCACAAAGGCACAAGTATATAATGTGGTTGAAGAAGGGAATAGTAGACCGTATTCGGCAACAGAATCACTTAAAAAGTGGTTTGAATTAACTGAGGAATTGACTCAATTGAAAACCAAAATTCACAAGGCCAATTTACCTATGTATGGTAAAATCTTTGAACTTGCGGAATTAAAAAACCAAGTTAAACTATTAAGAGGTTTGGATTGCACAAATGGTAAAGTTAATGCAAGTAGATGGGACGATAAAATAGTTGTTAAACAATCCGAAATTAATATTATTGAAAGAGATACAATGGTTAAAAATTTGGAACTTAAAATAGAAATGATCCAAGACGAATTGGATGTTTGGAACCATAACACATTAATTGATTAATAAACTCTTAGTTGGGGGATAAGTGATAACTAATAAATAATACAAGACGGTTGGTCTCCGTTACCAATTCTAGCATTATATTGATTAAAAGATGATGTTAATGTATTCAAAACTTAACACACAAATAGTCAAAATTAGAAAAGTCATTACTTAAAACTCTTTTTATATTTATTTTGTTTGATCTTTGAACCCAACTTTTTAAATTAAAATTATGTCAGAAAAAAATACTTCAAGTGGTGGTGTCGGTTTTTTTGGTTTAATGTTTTTAATATTCATGACCTTAAAATTAACCAACGTAATCGATTGGTCTTGGTGGTGGGTAACGGCCCCATTATGGGGCGGATTCGCAATTTTATTAATTGTTTTAGTTGTGGCATTAACGATTAAGTCATTTTTTGATTAATTGGGATATTTATTGATAAAACTATTATGTCAAAAGTTATAAAATTAAAACAATCTGATATTGAAAAAATCGTAAATAACATTCTTAAAGAAAGTAATGGTGAATTTGACGATTTCGATACAAAAATACAACCGGAAGAATTATCTGTCGATCAAATGGATTTACCAAGTAGTCTTGAAAAATTCGGGATAGATCCTTCTGAATTAGATTTTGATGGAAAGTACGATACTCCAGACTTGTTAATTGGTAAAGATCAAAATGGTAATATTGTTGTTACCGATACAAATACTGGTAAAACAATGAAAGCACCAAATTAATTTAAAGTTAATTATATAAAATAACCCCGAAAATTTCGGGGTTATTTTTTTTATTGTGAATTGTTTTTCATATATTTGTGTTATAAAACAATCCCATGATTTATTGTTCAATTGACATAGAAACCTCTGGTTTAGATCCGGAGAAACACAAAGTTCTTTCAATAGGTGCAATCATTGAAGATACAACCAAAAAATTACCATTTAACGAGATACCTAAATTCAATGCAATTGTTCTCCAAAATGAAATTGTCGGTTCACCAAGAGCACTGACAATGAATAAAGATATCATATCAATGATCGGTGAGTATCTTGAGGGTGACGATGAACTAAGATTCAATATGAATACACATACCGATTATCTTTTTTTGGAGAAAGAAGATGTTGTCAAACAATTATATTGGTTCTTAGAAGAAAATGGTTTAGGTCATGGTCTTATTAATAATAGTGGTGGTTATGTTGAACATGTTAATGGTAAACATAGACCCATGATAAACAACGGGACTAAACCAATAACGATTAATGTTGCGGGTAAAAACTTTGGTACATTTGACAAGTTGTTCTTACAACAACTTCCTTGGTGGCAAAAATTAATCAGAACAAGACAACGAGTATTAGATCCTGCGATATTATGTGTTGATTGGATCAATGATGATTCATTACCTTCACTAACAAAATGTAAAGAAAGAAAGGGAATCGAAGGAATTGTTACACATAATGCTTTAGAAGATGCTTGGGACGTGGTTCAAGTTTTAAGAAAATTTTATTAATGAAAAGATTTTTTGCCTTTATATTTTATACAATTGGGGTTTATATACTTGGAGTGTATAGTACCAGACAATACATTTACAATGAAACTATGGGTTGGTGGGACTGGTTTTTATTATCATATTTTACTTCATATTTTATGGTTTATCTTTTAGTTAACAGAAATAAAAACAATTAATTATGTTTGATATTCAAAAACATGAAGAAATTAGGCAGACACAACAATGGGGATCATTCGGTAAAAATGGTGATGAACCATTAAAATATAGATTAATAAAAGATCTGTCAGATGATCACCTAAATAACATTATTAGTTTCATCGAGGAATTTTCCGTAAGATGTAATGAGACGTATGGTGAAACATATCCAATGATGTGTAATGAAAAAGAATATCGAAAAATAAAAAACATATCAGTTCCTGATTATATTGATTTGAAAAATTTTAAATTCGGTAGATGATGTCGGTAGATAATAGTGCAAAAATCGGAACAATGTTATCTTTTGATAAGGATGATTTTTATTTTTTACAGATCCTTAAAAGAAGAAAGGACAATCCTGAAATGGATAGAGATATGGTAGTTATTAAAAACTACTATGTCGAATCAATTGACCACTATATAAAAATTATTCCGAGGATAATGTCTTTATGTGATTATGAAAATGCTAGAGCGTATTTTCGTTTAAACAAAAGAAACTATAAAAAGAATGGTCTTCAAATGATTAAGAGAGTTGCCGATCACATTTCAAGTGGAAACAATTCAGCAATTAAAAATGCGTTTGACTCGGTCTGTGGTGAGTTCCATTCAGATAAAGATAAAAAATGGATAGTTGATGTAGATTTCAAAGACTTTGAAAACAGAATGGATGTTTTAGTTCGTATACATAATTACGTTGAAAATTTACAAACAGAAACAGGTAAAGAACCCATGTTGGAAGTTCTACCAACAAAAAATGGTTATCATATGATTACAAGACCATTTAATCTGTCTAAATTTAAACTTTTGATAAACGATTTAGATGTTAGACTTGATGTTCATAAAGATAATCCAACAATATTGTATTGTCCCTAAAAATTAAAAATGGCAAAAGAAATTGAAAGAAAGTTTTTAATTGAAACTTCGATATCACCAGATCTCGGACCAAAAAAACTTATAAAACAAGGTTATATTTTTCACGACAAAGGAAAACAAGTTAGAGTACGAGTAATAGACCATCAAAGTTTCTTGTGTATAAAATATACAAAAGATAAAATTCGTGATGAATACGAATATGAGATACCACTATTGGATGGTTTGGAAATGTTGGGTAAATGTAAGCACAGACTTGAAAAAATAAGGACAACATTGTCCCCACACGGTGGTGAATATGTTGTTGATATCGATACATATCCGAATGGTTTAGTAGTTGCCGAAGTTGAATTTAAAACACAAGAAGATTGTGACAAATTCAAACCGATAGACTGGTTTGGTAGAGAAATAACAGGAGAAAAAGAATTTTCAAATATAACATTATCAAAACAAAAATTAAAATTTTAAATTATGATTGGATCAACAATTTTTTTAGTACTTTTGCTTTCATTAGTAACAAAAATGGTTATTGATGTTCAAAAATTCAAAAAGAGAAGAACACAAGAAGAAAATGAATTACTAAACGAAATCGAAGAAGAAACAATATAAAACTATACTATGTCAAGAATTAAAAATTTAAGAAACGAATTTGAAAACTGTATTAATCTTGTTGATCTTTTTTCATTAATTTGTCCCGAAGATAAATCAAAATATATTGAGTTGGGTCTGAGATTAATGAAAAGAACGAAAAGAATTGATGAATATGGTGAAGAAGTAAAAAAAATATTGGAGACAAAATTTGGAATTGATTGTGAAAAATTAAATAAATTTACCTCAATACAAATTTTATTATTTTACAAAATATTTGATGATTATTTTAGTGTTGGGGATGTGGTTAGATTTAAAAAATTCTGTGAATTAAATGAGAGAGGTTTGGTTGAAAAAAATGATTTATCATCATATGATAACTTTCAAGAAATAATAGATCAATTGACAATTGCTGAAATGAAGTCAGTTGAAAAAGAAATGGAAAAACAAATATTGAAATTACATGATGATGGTGAATGGATAGTTGTTAGACCATTAACATATGAGGCATCAAAAAGATACGGATCAAATACAAAATGGTGTACAACCATGGAGGATAAATCGTACTTTAGAAAATATGCAGGAAGAGGTATTCTTATATATGTCATAAATAAAAAAACAGGTCTAAAGGTAGCGTCTTTCAGATCGATCAAAGATATTGAATTTAGTTTTTGGAATCAAATTGATGAAAGAATAGATTCTATGCAAAGTTGTTTACCTAAAAATATTTTAGATATAATTTTAAATGAAACCGAAAACAATTTTGTGTCAAACTTATCATTAATTGGTGAAAAATATGAAGAAGAAAATTTTCGATCCTATCCTATGATAGATGAACCCATTGCTTTGGCACCAATCAGAGAATTGGATTCAGAGGATGAAATAGAGGAAGATTTACCTGACGAAATTAATTGGGATGAACCGATGGTCGAACCAAATATACTTGCTAGTGAATATGATAATAGTAGAGTTAGAAGAATCGTCAGTGAATTAATTAATGAAAATGTGGATCGAGTATACGTACAACAAGAAATACCTTTTCCCGAAACAAATAACAGAGCATAATGAAAACATTAATAGTACATCCAAAAGACGATACAACATCATTTTTAGATATTGTATACACACCAATACCGAATAAAACAGTTATAACTGGTGGTATTAGTAAAGAAGATTTAAGAGAATTAATTGAACAACATGATAGGGTCATGATGATGGGTCATGGATCACCAGGTGGTTTGTTCTCCGTAGGTCAATTTAAAGACACACATGGATTTATAATTGATCACACAATGGTTCCATTGTTAGAGAAAAAAGACAATAGTGTTTTCATTTGGTGTAATGCCGATATGTTTGTTGATAGGTATGATCTAAAAGGGTTTTATTCTGGAATGTTTATATCTGAAGTTGGAGAAGCAAATTATTGTGGTCTACCTGGAATGGGACAAGATGTTGTTGATGAATCTAATTACGGATTTTGTCATATATTAGCGGAATGTATAAATGAAAGTAATGAAACCATATACGAAAAAGTAAAAAACGAATACGGTTTAATTGCTGAAAATAATCCTGTTGCTTATTACAATAATAACAGACTATATCTTAATTCTTAATCCCCAAATATAATAAAATGTATCAAAAAAAACCGAAAAACAATCTCACAGATGAACAAATGATTTCTTTAATCAATAAAGTATCGGATTACTTTCAGATTGAACCAAATGAAGTTGTTAGTAAATCAAGAAAAGATGAACTCGTCAAAGTTAGAATGTTTATATGTGTTCTTTTAAAGAACAAACATAAAATGACATTGAAAAAGATTGGCGAACAATTATCGGGAAGAGATCATTCATCAATTTTATATATGTTATCGCAATATAAAAATCTATCTCATTCTAAATTACATTTTCTTAAAGAAGAAACAAATAAAACATACCAAGAGTTAGAAAAAATAACAAATGAATTATAAAATAATACTTGGTGTATTTTACGGGATACTCGGGCAAGTTGCAACATTTTTACAGTTACAATGTTCCTACAAATATGATTGGAATAAAAAGTATTTTTGGTTAGTCCTGTTGTCAAGTATCCCGATAGGTTGGTTTTTTATAAAATCAACCAATTATCTCATTGATGGTTATGATGGACAAATATGGCCATCTAGACTTATTGGTTTTGGTATTGGTGTGATAGTTTTCACATGGTTAAGTGTTTTAATATTTAACGAACCTCTAACATTAAAAAGTTATATATGTTTATTCTTGGGTCTGTTAATAATTTTAACTCAAATATTTTTATAAAATGAAAAAGAATTTATTTACTTACATTGTTATTATTTGGTTTATCGCAGTTTTAATATTCGCAATATTATTTGTTGGATGTGTTGATCCACCAAAAATTGAAGAGGGTGACCGTGTGGAGAATTGTATTATAGATACGTTTTATAGATTACCACAAGTATCTGTAATGGACATCGAACCAAAATATGTGTATATCACAGATTGTGATTTCAAGTTTACAACAACAAGAAGAGATATTTATAAAATTGGTGACACAATAAAACTTGTTTATAAAAAAGCAAAAATATGACAATACAAGAGGTGTTTTCCTATTTACCCGAAGACATATTTAAACCTAATTTAGATAACATTCAAACTTATCAGGAATTAAGTAAAGATAGTTTAGATATTACGGGTGATAATGAAATTGGATACTATAAAGAAATAAACGAAAATTACCATATTTTAAGTAATGATAGGGTTGATAATATGATTTACATTGTTGATCAACCTGAGATATATGCCATATCAATAACTCATTATCATAGAAGAGGTCAAATGTATGCGGTAAAAATATATAAATAATATGGTCGGTTTGTTAATTAAAAAAGATCAAAATTGGTTTGTAAAATACGAATCAATTAAAGACAAAACAAAAAATGAAATACAACTTCATCCAGAAGATGAACTTTATTGTTTAGAATCAGATATAGGTTCCAATGTTATTTTCGACATCATTAAAATTTATTTAAGTGATCAAACTTTATACAGGGCGAAAATATTACAAAGAATTGGTATGTTAGAATTACTTGAGAGAGATATGTCTATTTTTATGGATTCTTTGGAAAATCCGGAAGACCCAAATTCAAATCTTAGAGAATCATATGAAAATATGATATCAAATGAAAAATGGGATGAAATTTATGAGGAATATTCTAATGAAAATTACCCACCATTCGGTGGCCCATTTACAGACGCAATTCCATTGATTGAATGGTTAAGAAGAAACTTTAATCCACCGAAAAGAAAAAATTAAAATTTATTAAATTCAATTCTTAATTTTTGAACTTCAGATCTAAAGTTTTTTGTTAAGTCATCTAATTTAAAAATTAGTTCGTTGTTGGTCGGATCATTTTGTAACTGAGATTCGATTTCTCTTTTATCTTTTTCGTAATTTCTTTTTAAATTCATTAATTCGGTGTCGAAGTTTTTTGGTTTAACCTCAACAAGATAATTTTTTATCTCACCAATCCAAGGATATTTTTTAACCATATCCTCTAAATTATAATATTCTTCTTCCTGTCTATTTGTGGCGTCGGTTACTGTGTATTTGTTTTTATAAACAATAATAACCATTACATGTCTCGGATCACCAAAATTACTTTGATCATCCATTTCTTTTGGTAAATTATCGTTGAAAATGAAATATATCGTACCTCCTTTATGTACCCTATATTCATGATATTGATTCTTTAAACCTCTTGATGATATACAAAATCTATAACCCGCACCATATTTTACACATGATTCTAATGTATTTGACTTATATAATCTAATACCATTATTATTGTAGATTAAATTTGGGTCATCTGATGTTAAATCAATTTTACCTGTTTTTATTTTTCTTTTTTGGTTACTATCGACCACTTTTTCCAATTCATTCCAAGAATACCTTGTTATGTCCTTTTCTCCAATATTTGGGGAATCCTTAAGTTCTTTAAATCTTTTTATATAAAATCTAGCAATTTCACTTGATAAATCGGGTTTTTCCTCTGTAAATTTATTTACAAGACCCCCAATTAATTTTTCACTATATTCTAATAATAATATATCGTATACCGTTTTTAATAGTTTCATATCTAAATAAATATTTTTTTTTATTGAAAATATTTATTAACTTCGGATTAAAATTATTTTTATGTTAAAAAGTCTTGTCATTTTTTTCATTTTATGTGTAATTTCATTCATTTTTTTATTTGGTTTGATTGTTGGTGAGGTATATGTTGCTAACAATGAAGACACGAAATTTGGTAGGTGGTGGAGAAAGTATATTTGTGCACCCGATCCTTACGAAAATGAATAATTAAGATATATATATAGTATATACCTTTAATATGAAAACACATTTAATTACATTTTTATTACTATTAATATCAAATTTTTCTTTCTCCCAAAACGGAGGTCAGTTTTTTGAAAATAATGTAATTAGAATAAACTATTTAGGATATTCTAATGAACAACACACTTTTATAGTGTGTAACAAACAAGATTGTGAAGCAAGAATTAGAACAAAAGCTGATCAAGATTCTGCTATTGATATAATAGTTAGAGCATTAGAATGTGAAACAGTATATGTTGCACGACCAACTAATATAAACATATTATTTAGAGCTAAAGCCGAAACAGCTTGTATAACTAGACCAGATATGGGTTGGTTAGAAATTAACACGAGTTTAGTTGTCCTATCTCTTAATGAAACTAATGTGATAAAACCAATTAGATCATCAAGTACATACAAAGTATCGTTTGTCGGTGGTATACTAAAAAGTGATTTTGGTAATTTATCTGATAATCAAATAACAATCATTTATGATGGTGTCGGTAGAATATTGTTTAAACACAGATGTTGGGTTAAAAAACAATATGAAATTAATTTAAATGATTTCTTAGTAAGGGGAATGAATTTTATTTCTG
>Ga0315902_10000013_pt1 | contig 288879 bp, 263 predicted proteins | sample LakEriMetagenome_9_FD_203523 | JGI IMG/M metagenome (GOLD analysis project Ga0315902, IMG submission 203523) | Freshwater fungal communities from buoy surface, Lake Erie, Ohio, United States - Buoy 12 MA117 | ecosystem: Environmental > Aquatic > Freshwater > Lake > Lake biofilm | place: USA... | reverse complement strand
CTGCATGAGATACAATTGTACAATAAATTCCCAGTTTGAGTTTGATGTTTTTTTCGCGGAACCAATTCATTTGTTGCAATCGGCGAGATGCTTCCATATTTCTGCCGATCTGATTGAGTAGATTATCGAGGTCTGTCTGATTTTTTTGAATTCTGTTCATGACGAATTCATCTTTCAGTACATTGCTTCCAAACCGCTTGACAAGAATATTTTTCACTTCCTCATCTGTACAGGCTGATCCCCAGCCTCCCAGCTCTTCTGTATTGATCTCCAGTTCATCGATCATGGGATAATTTTCTATGGCAGAGCGACAATTATCGATGATATACTCAATATCGCCTTTTGCTCTAGGTTCTATTGAAAAGTGAATGTTGAACCCTATCTTTTTTGCATGCTCCAGTAATGCACTCATCCATTCCACACTCATTTTGCTTCTTGTTTCTTTATTATCGTAGAAAGGTTCAATATTGGGTATGGAAAAGTTAGTGGTATTAAACCGTATGTTGTTTTTTATAACTGCAAGATTTGGTATCGGGTGGGGTCTATTGTAAAAGAAATTTCCTGCCAGTTCAGTGCTGTCGCCCGTTTTCACTTCATGCCATAAGTTTGGATAGCTGTGGATCGCAATTTGATTAAACCGCATTCTCATCAATCGGTTGAGGTATTCCTTTGCCTCATCCAGTGGATAGGCTGATATATCCATCGGAAAATTTACATGTTGCCTTATGCCTCTCCATCTTGTATATGGAGTAATGATGTATTTCCCGTTTTTTAACGTGTCTGTTCTTATTTTTTCCGGTATTTCCGTACCAGTAATCTCAAACTGAAATCCCAGGTGTTCCAGAAAGCTATGTCCCGCATGATTGATTTCTGCCTCACCTGCACCTGAGAGAATAATTTCTGTAATATTTCTTTGCTTGCGGATCTCGTATGCAAAGGATCCGTTGAGTAAATTTTTATCAATGTTGTATTGGAAAATCAGGTTGTTTTGGCCCTGCTTTTTTGTGTAAGTTGATAGCAAATTATTCAGATCATTCTCGATGAATTGAAAATAAGGATTCGTTGATGCTATCAATGACTCGCTTAACAAGAGAATAATGATGGCAGAGAGGATGATTTTTACCATTTTAGTTCAAATTCTTGGATCAATTTACTTCTTTGATGGAGAAGATAATGTTAGAGTTTGGCATTCTTTTATAACCGTTTATCTCATTTGCAATATTTACAATAAAAAAAGGGCCCCAACGGGGCCCATATGCAAAAGAATGAATGCAAGGATTATGCACCTACTGATTTCACAGTCTTGATGATTCTGGCTGCAACTTTGTAAGGATCGGCAGCAGAATTGGGACGACGGTCTTCCAGGTATCCTTTCCATCCGCGTTGAACGGTTGCGATGGGAATACGAATGGAAGCACCTCTGTCGGATACACCATAGGAGAAATCATGGATTGATGCTGTTTCATGCTTGCCGGTAAGGCGCATGTGGTTATCAGCTCCATAAACACCAATGTGTTCTTTGACTACCGGACGAAAAGCTTCGCAGATCTTTTCATATACTTCCTTACTGCCACAGGTTCTCAATGTTGAGTTGGAGAAGTTGGCATGCATACCGCTACCATTCCAATCGAGTGTACCCAGTGGCTTACAATGCCAGTTAACCGATACTCCATATTTTTCGCTAATTCTTTCCAGTAAATAACGCGCAATCCAGATCTGATCACCTGCTTCTTTCGCTCCTTTGGCAAATACTTGAAACTCCCACTGTCCGGCAGCAACTTCCGCATTGATGCCTTCTACGTTGATGCCTGCCTCAATGATCACATCAAGATGTTCTTCAACAATCTCGCGGCCGTAAGCATTTTTGGCGCCTACCGAGCAGTAATAGGGTCCTTGTGGACCGGGGTAGCCACCATCAGGGAAGCCCAGTGGTTTATTGGTTCTTGGATCCCATAAAAAATATTCCTGCTCAAAACCGAACCAGAAATCATTGTCATCATCTTCAATGGTAGCTCTGCCATTGGATTCATGGGGAGTGCCATCGGCATTCAAAACTTCGCACATGACCAGATAGCCATTCTTACGCTGAGGATCCTTTACCACGTATACAGGTTTCAGCAAACAATCAGAGGAGCCACCAGGGGCTTGTTCAGTAGAGGAGCCATCAAAAGACCACATTTCGAGCGAGGCCAAGGTTCCATCAAAATCTTCAGATTTAACAACTTTTGTTTTGCTCCTAAGGCTTTGGGTGGGCTTGTAGCCGTCTAGCCAGATGTACTCCAACTTGGTCAGTGACATGTTAAATATTTTTACCGTTAGTAATGAAAGTGATAAAACATATAAAAATTAAATATATGATTTATTTACTCGGCAAAAATATGATAAAAAGCATAAATTGGCACAAATAAATACATATAAAATATTTATATGTATTAGTTTTGGTTCAATTTCTAGTTTTTCATGGCGAATTCATCCATTAGGATATAGCGTTCAGGATGTTTCTCGGTTGATTGTTTGCTTTCAACATTGATGAACATGACCGGTGAGGGGCCTTGTTTTCCAACCGCATTCCATTTGGGTAGTCCCTTTCCATTGGGGTCTCCTTTTTTGATAAAGTTGGCAAAATAAGCCTGCATGGTTTTTGATACGGTAAAATCATCATCCGTCCATTTGAAAACCTTGTTGGTCGATAAGTTTCCCATCGCATATTCAATTTCTGCAGAATGCACAGCTCCTTTGTTTCCAGGTCTGGGTTTCTCATATAAATAGCGGTAAACTGGCTTTCCTGTTTTTCGCTGCATATCTATCCATTTCCAGGTACTGTAGGAAATGAATCGATCACCGGCAAGATCACGGGACACCTCTTCCACTTCAGCATCTGTTGCCGGAGCATATGCCTTCAATACTTTCTCTGCATCTTTTCCATAAAGCTTCTCGATTGCCTTTCGATAATTCTCCAATGTTGGTTTTGCATTTCCCATGATGGACTTGTATCCCGACTCTTCAGAATTCCATCCTGCAAGCAATGGAACATTTGACTGTTCACCTGCAGCATAAATTTCCTTTGGATCCTTTGGAAAGAAACATCCATCGATGGTCCGATTGAATCGGAAGGGACCATATTTCAATGCCTTTTGTAAAAGGCTGTCTGCACTCATCTTCCGAAGATCAGCCAGTGAACTGGTTCCCATAAAAGATGCAAATTCAATGCCATTCTTTTCACCGGCTGCAAGTGGCAAGGCAGGAAGGGCACCCATGATGGATCCGCTTTCACCTATCGCGCCTGCGATATAATTTTTGGAAAGGGGAGAGGCCATCAGCGCACTAACAGAAACTGAGCCGGCAGATTCACCGGCAATGGTAATTCTTTCGGGATCACCACCAAATGCAGCAATGTTTTCATAAACCCATTTCAGGGCAAGGGCCTGATCCATCAAGCCATAATTGCCGCTAGAGCCATGTGGAGATTCCTTGGTAAGTTCCGGATGTGATAAAAATCCAAATACGCCCAATCGGTAATTGACCGTCACAGCTACAATACCCAATGCTGCCATCGATGCCCCGTCGTACCGGGGTTCTGATCCATCGCCGGCTACAAATCCTCCACCATAATAATAAACAAGTACAGGCAGCAATTTTTTGGATTTTTTGGATGGCTTCCAAATATTGAGGTAGAGACAATCTTCACTTGTGCCTTTGGATCGATAAACCATATCCCCAAATATGTTCGTTTGCATAGCACTCGGACCAAAATGATCTGCTTTGAGAACACCATCCCAGTTCTTTATAGGAACTGGCGCCTTCCATCTGAGTTTACCAATCGGTGGTTGTCCGTATGGTATTCCCTTGAAGGCAATAACAGCATTATTCTCTGTAAGACCCTGCAGCTGTCCGTTGACAGTATTGACAATTGTATTGTTCATGGTTTGAGCATGAGAGTTGAAGTGGGTAAAAAGAAAAATCGCCATAAGAAATGGTAATCCCTGTTTCATTTCTATTTTTTTTAATGTTCGATTGAAGCTATCATTGTGCTGATAAATCTAATCAATCATCATGAACTTCAGCACGATCCTCTTTGTTTTTATACTCTTCCTCCAACAGCTTTCTGCACAGGAGATTAAAATCTTGCATCAATCAGGAAATGCTTCTATCCGTGGACTGTCTGTCGTGAGCAATAAAGTGGTTTGGGCCAGCGGAAGCAATGGTACTATCTTCCGTACCACCAATGGAGGACTGAGCTTTCAGGTAATAAGACCAAATGGGTATGAGAAACGTGACTTCAGGGATGTGGAAGCATTTGATAGTCTCACTGCGATTGTCATGGCGATCGATACCCCTGCTGTAATACTAAAAACAATGGATGGCGGACAAAGCTGGAAAAAAGTTTTTGAAGACAATCGGCCCGGCATGTTCCTGGATGCGATGGATTTTAATGGTTCATCGGGAGTAGTGGTGGGAGATCCAATTGACGGTAAAATGTTCCGGGCCTATACATTTGATCAGGGGGAGTCATGGACTATCGATGAAGACGCTCCTCAGCTGAATGCTGGCGAAGCATTCTTTGCTTCCAGCGGGTCCAATGTGAAATTGATGTCGTCAAGTGCCAGAACCTATAAAAAAATGAAGGCAGGCGATAAAGGTTTTTTTGTTTCCGGAGGGATGAGATCCCGTGTGTTCCTGGGTAATCAATCGTATAATATTCCATTGCAACAAGGAAAGAATTCTACAGGGGCCAATGGGTTTGCAATTGAGCCAAAATCAAAGTACGGGTTTATTTGTGGCGGTGATTTTACGGATCCAAAGCGATCCGACAGTACCATGGTGTTGTTTCAGATCAAAAAGAAAAAAGTTGATTTTAGTTTTCCGGCAACAATGCCCTCTGGATATAAGAGTGCTGTTGCTTTTGTAAACGATTATGTATGGCTATCCTGTGGTACTTCCGGGGTAGATATTTCAACTGACAACGGAAAGAATTGGAAAAAGATCAGTGATACCCCTTTTCATGTTTGCAATGCCATTTATGAATCCGGTAAAGTATGGTTAGCAGGACCCAAAGGCGGTATTGCAACAGTAATAATCAATAGATAGAGATCGCCTATTTATCACAATCGGAAAAAGATTCCCCTTTTGTACAGGAACTCGCAAAGCTTCCACTCCAGAATGAATATCGTGATGCTCCCTATCACGGATACAACCAGCTCTGGCAACAAGGATGATAACAATCCCGATGTGATTGCCTCAATGTAACCATTGAACCATCTGCCTCCGGGGATCTCGAAGAAGAGGTAGATGAAGATTGAATTCATACCTATTACTTTGAAAAAGTATAATCCTTTGTTTCGATGCATAACATCGATCCAGTAATAACAGGCAGCCATACAAAGCAAACACCATCCCAGCGAAGCAAGTACAAATGAACTTGTGGATATTCTTTTGATGATGGGCGTTATTCCCGCAATATCCAGTCCGTATCCGATGACCAGACATACTCCTGTTGCGATGAGCATCCATTTCAGTATATCCTTCTTTCCATCAATCAATATTTTTCCAACAACTGCTCCGGCAATTGTATGCACTGCAGTTGGAATGCAATTGATGGCTACCCATCCTCCTTTGTTGATTTTGTTCATCAGCAAAAGATCAACATAATTGCCAAAATTATGCTGATCCGTAAAAGGTTGGTCAAAACCGGGGACAGCAGTGAATCGGTACAATATTTCCGTCAAGAGCAATAAGCCCAGACTGATCCCGATCTGCACTTTGATATACAGTTCAAAAATCAGGTACGCAACCAGTAAGGTGAACGAAAGCTGTGTGAGTACGTTCCACAATTCAAAGGAGAGTCCGCTTTTCCGAACCGCATAGATCAATACGCCCCAGAAGAAGAGCCAGCCACTGCGTTTGAGCATCCTGATATTTTTTTGTCCTGCAGAAAAACCCCTGCTTTTCATTCCTGTTACAGAATAAGCCATGGCAATGCCGGCCATGAACATGAAGCCTGGTTGTATAAGATCCCAGAGCCTCAATCCATTCCAGGGGTGGTGATGAAACTGCTGTACAACAACATGTATCCATTGTCCTTCTGAGGCATCATACAATACATCGTATAAGCCAGCTGCTTCAAGTGCCAGCAGGAACATGATCATGCCTCGCATGAAATCAAGGGAAAGCAATCGGTTGGTTGTGTTGAGGTTGGTTTGCATGTTTTGGGATTTTATTTCGACCATTTGTTTTCGAGCATCTTGATAAAGTATCCCCCCACTACACTTCTGGCCTGAAATCCTACCTGCTTGCCATTGGTGGTTTCATGCCAATCACTTAGCGGAACTCGGGTTGGGGTTTCTGTCATGAATTTGTGCACGGGTAGCATAAGCTTTTGGAACTGATCGTCATTATCGGCCAAGGTAGCTGTCCACAGTATCCAATCACTCTTGGTATAGGTTCTTCTGCTGTCAAGCGGCAAACCAAAAGCATTTTGTTTACTGGTATAATAGTTTACTTCTTTGTTGTAAACTTCACGGGGAAATAGATCCAGCCTCAGCAATTTGTCCCATACGAGATTATATTTCTGACTCCAGGTATTGTTTTTATCAAACGTCAGTGCATAATGATCGCCTTCATCCGCCATTTTCATCCATTCTGTGGCATATCGCTTTGCAATGCCATTGTATTTCTCAGCAACATCATTTTGTCCAAGTGATCTAGCCATTTGTGCATAGGCGCCGATTCCGGTAATGGCCTTCATGGATAGATTCACGTTTCTGGCAAGGTGTCCGGCAAAATCATCCGTGCACAACTGATTGGCTGGATCAAATCCATCTTTCACCAAAAACTCTACCCACTGAGTTAGTGTACCCCAGTGTTTTCGTGCAAACATTGCATCGTTCTCTGCCTTACAGATGGCAGCCGTCAGCAGGATCATATTACCAGCTTCCTCAACGGGCATATCTTCGGGATAGGTTTGTCCGTTCGCAAGGGGATAAGTTCCCAGGTCATGTGCAGGAAAGGGTTTCGTCCATTTTCCCGACTCGCTGTATTGCATCAGGGGTTCCACCATCCCTTTGAGCAGGGCAGGATTATAAATAAGTGTCAACGGAGCCGAAGGATAGGTCACATCAACTGTCCATATCGACCCATTGCTGAAGTTCTCTTTCTGCGGGAAAAGGATCTCATTGTTTTCGCCCCTCACAAGTTTGTGCGCTGCGAGCGATTGCCGATAAGCAGCGATGCAGAGTTCTGCATAAGCTGATCCGCCTGCCTTCACCGCATCAGCATAGAGTTGTACGTCAAAGGTTCTGCATTTCTCCAGAATATTTTTTCGTTCGGATGCAGCCCTGATCAACAGGTTTTCCATGTTGCCATGAATTTTCCTCCACCACCCTTCCAGATCCTTATTAAAATATTGAATGGACCTGATGTCATCATATGCTATCATCAGCTGTTCTTCGCTTGGAGCAGAAGACACAGTCAGCTTGAACGTTGCAGTCATCTGATCCGTGTTGTTTTTCAATTGAATTTTTTGCTTGTCGCCTGCCAGGTAAACATATCCCCAGTCTATCCTTACATCATCTCCCTTCCTTCCCAGTATTTTTTGATCTTTTACGCCGGCTTTGATGAATCCGAGGTCGCCGGTCAATCCAGATGAAAAAGTAACTTCCTGACTCCTGCTATGCTGGGCAGTTTGTTTGGAAACGCTGAATTGAACATTCGTCGGATGGGCTTTGCCATCAAGACTTTTGGTTCGAAAGTTTACATAAGACAAAGGTCTTGACAACAGATCAAGATCAGTGGCCAACAGCGGAGAAACAAATTCAAGTTGAAGTTCAACGGGGCCACATGCAAAAGTGTATTGCGTTGCTGTAGCGGTAACATTGACAGATTGCTGTATGGCATTGACGATGCCAGCTGGTATGCTTTGTTTGCCCAGTCCTGCATCCAGCCAGGCATTTCCGCGAGGATTGATACAATGCATCGCCAGCATATTTTTTCCTTTGCGGATGGCTTTCCTTGCTGCCTCATTGAGTTTGTATTCTTTGATCGTTCCCACATAACAATTCTCGCAAGAATATGCCGGAACCCCGTTAATAAAGACTTCCACATCATCGTCGTGTCTGAGTTGCAGCACCAGGCGTTCGATCTCCGTATCGTTCAATTCAAAACTTCTTCTTACCCAGATGCTCTTGCTGTTCCAGGGCGTAGCAAAATCATTTGCCCAACCCTTGCCGAAGGGCATCTTGCCTTTGTTCCATTTTGAGTCGTCGAACGCAGGCATCATCCATTCCTTGCCGGGATCATTTTCTGTAAATGAACAGACTACAGGTTGCCCTTCACCAACAGGAACAATGGATGCTGTCGGCATCTGCAGCTCTCCCAAAAATTTATAGGTCTGTCCATCAACCTGTATCAACCCCACCAATCCATTATCGGCACCTGTCCAGTGTCGCGTGGTTCCGGCATTTACTTCATCATGGAATGACCATATGCTGAAATAAGGGTCATGAGTAATGAGTGGATAGGCAGGCATTTTTTTTACCTGAGAAAAACATACGGTGGAACATAGCATTGTTATCGTCAGCAATCGATTTTTTTTCATGTGGGGCAATTTCTTCCATAAAAGGTAATACATCATCCTGAATTTCCCATGGATGCCGTATTTTCATCTACATCATGAGCATGAAAACTTTGATTTGTAATCTACCCGGTAATTTCGAGTACATCAACAGACCCTTTCCGCAGATAACGGAAGGATATTCCATAGTAAAAATCACCAGGGTAGGTATCTGTGGAACAGATCTGCATGCGTATGAAGGAACGCAGCCTTTTTTCACTTATCCCAGAATCCTGGGACATGAGCTGGCGGCTGAATATGAGGAGGGAAATGCACCCGGTTTTGATGTGGGAGACAAAGTTACCATCATACCCTACATTCATTGCGGATCCTGCATTGCATGTTTGCAGGGCAAGACAAACTGTTGCTCTAGCTTAAAAGTTTTGGGGGTACATGTGGATGGAGGTATGTCTGAATATTTTTTGGTTCCGGATGAGCTGTTGCTGAAGGGAAATGGTCTTGGTTCGGACGCATTGGCATTGGTAGAGCCCCTTTGTATAGGATATCATGCAGTCAAGCGATCTGGAATCAGAAGAGGTCAAACTGCATTGGTGATCGGCGCAGGTCCTATCGGATTTGGGCTGATGATGTTTCTTAGGGCCCGAGGAGTAAGGGTGATTGCCATGGATGTTAACAATGTTCGTTTGCAGTTTTGCCAATTGCACTTGCAGTTGGAAGATCTGGTCAATGCAGCAGATGAAAATCATTTTGAAAAAATCCGTGATATTACATCAGGACAAATGCCATCAGTGGTATTTGATGCTACCGGTAACGGCAATGCCATCAGTAACGCGTTCAAATATATGTCGCATGCCGGGACCTATGTATTGGTAGGATTACAGATGGGTGAGATACATTTCTCACATCCTGAATTCCATAAGCGTGAAGGAACATTGATGAGCAGTCGCAATGCCACCCGCAAAGATTTTGAAGAAGTGATGCAAATGATAAGAGATCGATCCATCAACCCACTTGTCATGATCACCAATAGAATGAATTTTGAAGAATTGGGGGATCGGTTTTCATCATTGATGGATCCTGCGCAGAAAGTGGTTAAAGCAATGGTTTCAATATAAAAATCTAATAATGTTACCTTTGCAGGGTGACATACATCAAACTGGTTCTGGTGGCCATCATGTGGGGTGGCACTTTCATCGCTACCAAAATGGCTTCTGAGGTTTTCGGTTCATTTACTGGAGCATCTTTTCGTTATCTGTTTGCACTTGTTTTTATGATCCCGATGATGTTGTGGAAAGACCCACGCGCTTTCAGGATTTCCGGAAAGCAGTTCAAACAATTGTTGATACTGGGGGCTTCAGGCATCTTTGCTTATAGTTTTTTCTTTTTCAATGGACTTCGATTGGTAGAAGCCAGTCATGGTGCCCTCATTGTTGCACTCAATCCAGTGATTGTGTTGATCATGACAGCAGTGATGGGGAAGGAAAAGATCAGCGGATTGAAAGTGATCGGCATCATTGCCTCTCTTGCCGGAACTTCCATAGTGATTGCCAGGGGTAATTATGCAGATCTTTTTTCTATGTTCAGCTGGGGCGATGCTTTTATGCTGGGTTGTCCCATTTCCTGGGCCTTTTATACCTATTTCGCAAAAGATGCACTCGCGGAAAGCACTCCACTACAGGCCTCTACATGGGCCATCATGCTGGGGTTATTGCTGATACTTTTCTTTGTTCCATTCGAAACTTTTCCAACAACCGTAAAGCCAGATGTCTGGCTTGCGCTTTTCTATCTTGGTTTCTGCGGCTCTGTGCTGGGATTTGTTTGGTACTACGAGGGTATAAAAAACATCGGTCCTCTGAAAACATCTGCTTTCAATAACCTGATCCCCATCTTTGCCATGATTCTTTCAGTGGTGTTGCTGGGAGAAACGATCCATGCCTACATGATCTATGGCTCTGCTCTTGTGATCGGGGGTGTCTATCTGATCAATCGGATTTAATTGGTTTTTCCGGGATAGATTTTCAACGCTTCTTCCAAACAATTCATGGCAGCATTGATATCGTCATTGTTGATCACATAGGCCAGTCGTACTTCATTCTTGCCCAATCCTGCTGATTCATAGAACCCACTGGCCGGCGCCAACATAACAGTTTGCCCATTGTGTGAAAATGATTCCAGGAGCCACTGACAAAAACGGTCTCCGTCATCAATGGGTAATCTCGCGATCACATAAAAAGCGCCACCAGGGATGGGACAAAATACACCGGGTATTTGGTTGAGGCGGCTGACGATCAGATCTCTTCTGGAACGATACGCAGCTTTGGGTGCATTGAAATAATCATCCGGTAGATCCACTGCTGCTTCACCCAGGATCTGTGCAAGTCCTGGCGGACTCAATCTTGCCTGCGCCAGTTTCAGTGCAGCGGCATATACATCCTTGTTGTGGGTAATGAAGGCACCAATCCTCGCACCGCAAGCTGAATAGCGTTTGGAAATGGTATCCATCAGTATTACCTGATCAGCGATTTTGCTGAGTTGCATGGCACTGGTGAATTCGCCGTCATAGCAGAATTCACGATAAGCCTCATCTGAAAATAAAAATAGCTGATGCCTGAAACAGATATCTTCCAGTGCTTCCAGTTCTGTTTTGCTGTATAGATATCCTGTTGGATTGTTGGGATTACAGATCAGGATGGCCCTTGTCTTATCGGTTATCAACTTTTCAAATGTTTCTATGGCAGGAAGTGCAAATCCACTTTCTATGTGCGATGTGATGGGGATGATCTTCACACCAGCCATCATGGCAAAACTTTTGTAGTTCGCATAGTAGGGTTCGGGTACAATGATCTCATCTCCGGGATCCAGGCATGCCATCATTCCAAATACAATCGCTTCACTTCCTCCCGATGTAATAATGATCTCCTCATGGGAAATTTCAATTCCTGCTTTTTGATAATATTTGACGAGTTTTTTTCGGTAAGATTCATTGCCGGCACTATGGCTGTAGGCAAGGACCTTGATATCTGTATTTTTTACAGCCTCAAGGATGGACGGGGGTGTTTCAATATCTGGCTGACCAATATTCAGATGGTGCACTTTGATGCCTTTCTTTTTGGCTGCTTCTGCAAAGGGAACCAGTTTCCTGATGGGTGAAGGGGGCATCAATTCCCCTCTTTTGGAAGATTTTAACATAGGGCAAAATTAGTCAAATTGGTTTCATGGGAAACAATATCTAATTTTGAATAACGTTAATATAAGACATGAGATCATTCATTTTAACACTCTTTGGTTTGATGCTGGTATTGGGCAGCTCAAGCCTGTTCGCACAAACAGCCGGGAATGAGGTTTCCGGGGCAAAGCTCACCATCAATGAGATGGTCCATAATTTTGGAAAGATTCCCCAGGGGAAGCCAGTCTATTATAATTTCCAGGCTAAAAATATTTCCACCGCACCTGTCATCATTGAAACAGTACAGGCATCCTGTGGCTGCACAACACCGGAGTGGAGCACTGAGCCAATTGCGGCGGGTGGTAGTTCGGTGATCAAGGTTGGATACAATGCGGCTGCCCCCGGATATTTTGAGAAAACGATCACAGTTGCCTATGCCGGCGGCAACAATATCCTCCTCACCATCAAAGGGGAGGTTTGGAAGACTCCTGATCAGCCGGCTCCGCTGAACCGATCAATGTCTTTTATGAAATCGGTCAGAACATCAGATACCAAAAAACCCTAACTTTAAAAAATAAAATAAGATCACATGAAAAAGTTGATGTTAACATTGCTGGTGGCTGGATTCAGCTTTGCCGGCTTCGCACAGAATGCTGTAAAGAAGGCTGAAGATGTAGTGAAATTCAAAGAAGTAAGGTATAACTTCGGTAAGATCAAGCAGGGTGTTCCTGTAACCCATGATTTCGAGTTCACCAATATCGGTGGAGAGCCTGTGGTTATTGAAACCGCCAGTGCTTCATGTGGATGCACCACACCAACATGGCCACAACAGCCGGTCATGAAGGCCAAAGCCGACAAGATCAAAGCAGGATTCAATGCTGCTGCTCCCGGCCCCTTTGAAAAGACTGTTTTTGTAAAGATCAAAGGCGTTGATGTTCCATTTGAACTGAAGATTGCCGGAGAGGTTCTTTCTGCAGCAGATTTCGACAAGCAAGCAAAGAAATAATTCGCTCCTGAATACAGGGGAGAAATACCTTTTGGCCTGAAGTTTTTAACACTTTGTCCCAACAGGTTTTTCTCCCCTTTTTTTATTTAAAAATGGGGTAGTTTTGTCGCATGGACCCCATCCAGCTCAGTGAACAGGAACGTGCGGAAGCCCTTTCTTATGAGGCATTCCGGGAGGCTGTCATTAACGATTATACATTAGCACACCAAAGTCGTCAGGCCAGTCTTCTCGGCAGAAAAGAGGTGCTTACAGGGAAAGCCAAATTTGGCATTTTCGGTGATGGGAAAGAGGTGCCGCAAGTGGCTATGGCCAAGTTCTTCAGACCAGGCGACTTTTACGCGGGATACTACCGTGACCAGACTTTTGCTTTTGCAACGGGAGCGGCCAATATTCAGCAGTTTTTTTCTCAATTGTATGCCGACCCTGATCCTGCGAATGATCCACACAGCGCCGGCAGGAATATGAACAATCATTTTGGTTCTCCTTTTTTGAATGAAGAAGGTGAATTTGTAGAACTATCGCAGCGCAAGAATCTTGCCAACGGAATGGCCCCAACGGCAGGACACATGCCCAAGGCTTTGGGTCTTGCCTATGCTTCCAAATTGTTTCGCAATGTTGATGTACTGAAAGATCTGCATGCATTTTCCAATCAGGGTGATGAAGTTTGTTTCTGCACCATTGGTGATGCATCTACGAGTGAAGGCCATTTTTGGGAAACCATGAATGCTGCGGCTGTGTCTCAGGTGCCATTGGCGGTATTTGTCTGGGATGATGGATATGGAATATCTGTTCCAAAGGAATTCCAGACAGTTAAAGCTTCCATATCTGATGCTTTATCCGGTTTCGAAAAAGAAAGGGGAACCAATGGGATGCTCATCTATAAGGTCAAGGGCTGGGATTATGCCCAGATGTGTGAAGTATTTGAAGAGGGTATTTCCATTGCACGCAAGGAACATATTCCCGTTTTATTTCATGTGGAGGAACTTACCCAGCCGCAGGGACATTCCACATCCGGTAGCCATGAGCGATATAAATCACCGGAAAGGCTTCAATGGGAAAGAGAATGGGATTGCCTTGTGAAAATGCGCAACTGGATCATCGATAACGGATTGCTCGGGGAAGAGGAAATGGAGGATCTGGAAGAGAGATCCAGGAAATATGTGAGTGAATGTAAAATGCAAACGTGGAGGATGTACGAGGATCCTATCCTTGAACAAAAAAAACATGTACTTGAACTCATCAGGGATCTTGTTGAAAAAGTTGAATCATCCAAGCTGAATGCAGTTTTTCAGGAATTGTCGGACAACCCCGTACCATTCCGGAGAGATATCATGAGTGCTGTTTTCAGGGCCATTCAGTATGCAGGCAATACTCCTCATACGATTGTGCTGAAAGATTATTATCGTGAGTTGAAAGAAATCAACAAAAAGCTTTTCAATTCACATCTTCATTTGAATGACGACCTGGCACTGCATGCTACGCTTCCCGAGCTTCATTATGATGAGGAAGCCCCCAGCCTCAACGGATATGAGATCCTGAACCGTTATTTTGATGCACTGTTTTCTGCAGATCCGAGGGTAGTAGCTTTTGGTGAGGATGTTGGGAAAATCGGCGATGTTAATCAGGGATTTGCCGGCTTGCAGGTGAAATATGGCAAGAATAGAATTTTCGATACAGGGATTCGTGAACTCACGATCATCGGCCAGGGTGTTGGTATGGCCATGAGAGGGCTGAGACCGATAGCTGAAATACAATATCTGGATTATTTACTTTACGGCTTGACAGTACTGAGCGACGATGCAGCCAGCCTACATTATCGTTCAGCCGGCACGCAGATTGCCCCCATTATCGTAAGAACAAGAGGACACAGACTGGAGGGTATATGGCATAGCGGATCTCCCATGGGATTGCTCATCAACGCACTCAAAGGGTTTAGATTATGTGTTCCCCGAAACATGGTGCAGGCAGTAGGTTTCTACAATGCCCTGCTGGCCGAAAAGGAGCCGGGTGTTGTTATTGAAAGTCTCAACGGATATCGTTTGAAGGAAAAACTCCCTGCTTCACTGTTGCATTATGTATTGCCTTTTGGTGTTCCTGAAATCATGAGGGAAGGAACAGACCTTACAATTGTTTCTTATGGTTCCACCTTACGAATTGTTCAGGAAGCAGCTGAAATGTTGGCTGAATTGAATGTGAGTGCTGAAGTCCTTGACGTTCAAACGCTCATGCCCTTTGATGTTCAGCATCGGATATTGGCATCTTTGAAAAAAACCAATCGGATCATTTTTGTGGATGAAGATGTTCCGGGAGGAGGTACATCTTTCATGTATGCAGAAGTGATGGACCGGCAAGGGGGGTACAGATGGTTGGATGCAGCAGCGAGAATATTGTGCTCGCATCCACACAGACCTGCCTATGGCAGTGATGGTGATTATTTCTCCAAGCCCAACGTGGAAGATGTTGTAGCACTTGCCCTCGAGGTGATGGCAGAATAGAAAAGATAATTCCTGTCGGAACCTAAAAACTTATTTGAGGTTGTGGAATACTTTCTGCACATCGTCATCCTGTTCGAGGCGATCCACCAGCTTCAGAACGTCTTGAGCCTGTTCCTCGTTGAGTTCAACTACTGATGAAGGAATCCATTCTACTTCTGCACTCAGCGGATTGAGGTTTTTCTCTTCAAGCGCTTTTTGCATATTGCCAAAATCATTGAATGCGCAGCGGATCACCAGTACTTCTTCATCATTGTCGTTTACACTCTCACCCAACTCTTCCAAACCAAAATCAATCAATTCCAGTTCGAGATCATCAGCATTGAGTCCTTCATTCTTCAATTTGAAAACACCCATCTTCTTGAACTGAAAACTCACGCTGCCGCTGGTACCCATGGCTCCGTTTCCTTTGTTGAAATGGGATTTGACATTGGCTACTGTTCTGACGTGATTGTCAGTAGCCGTTTCAACCAATATGGCTACACCGTGCGGGGCATAGCCTTCGTATAGGATCTCTTCATAGTTGTCCATTTCCTTCCCCGTAGCCCTTTTGATGGCTGCTTCCACACGGTCCTTGGGCATGTTCACACTCTTGGCATTCTGAAAGCAACGGCGCAGAGCGGGATTGGTATTGGGATCAGGTCCGCCAGCTTTTACGGCAATGGCAATCTCCTTTCCAATTCTGGTAAACTGCTTAGCCATTCTGTCCCATCGGGCGAACATGGCATGTTTTCTTACTTCAAAAATCCTTCCCATAATTAATTATTCAGGTGGGTGGCAAAGGTAAGTCAGATTGATGAAATGATGCGACTTGGTAAAACGCAATCCTGAGAACTTGTATTAACAAAAAAGCCCCTGAAAGGGGGCTTCTCTGTTAAGCAGTTGGTTGTTATTATACTTTGAGTTTGCTGTTATTCTTGCTATAAACGAAATATACAACCAAACCCAGTGCCATCCATCCGAAGGCAACCTTCAGGGTTTGTGTATCAAGTCCAACGATCATGGCTGTGCATATGACTGCACCCAAAACACTTACTACCGGAGCAATGGGTGTTTTGAACGGACGCTCAATTTGGGGGGCTTTTACCCTGAGAATCCAGACGCCTATGCTTACCAGCACAAAAGCGAATAGGGTTCCGAAGCTTGTCAGATCACCTGCCACATGTCCGGGTACAAAAGCTGCAAATCCTCCAACAAAAAGGAAAAGGATCATGTTGGACTTGTAAGGAGTTTTGAATTTGGGATGAAGATCACCAAAGGCCTTTGGAATCAGTCCATCATTGCTCATGGTATAGAATATGCGGCTTTGTCCCATCAGCATCACCAGAATTACTGAAGAGAAACCGGCGAGGATGGCAACCGTTACAGCAGTAGCCAGCCAGCTGTATTCCTTCATATAAGTGGCAATGGTATACGCAACAGAAGCCTCACGGCCTTTTTCAGGATCAACAAATTCTTTCCAGTTGGTCACTCCTGTAAGTACATGTCCAAACAAAATGTACAGGATGGTGCAAACCACCAGAGATCCCAGGATACCAATGGGCATATCGCGCTTGGGGTTTTTGGCTTCCTGAGCTGCAGTGGAAACCGCATCAAAGCCGATGAAGGCAAAGAATACAATAGCAGCCCCACCCAATACACCGCCCCAGCCGTGTTTGTTCCATCCGCTGTAGTCGGCAATTACTTTTCCAGCCTGGTCTACTACTGCCGGTTCATTTGCAGGTATCAGGTAAGGTTCATAATTGGATGAGTCAATGAATTGCCATCCTATGGCAATGAATATCAATACAACAGCCACTTTGATGAATACAATCACAGCGTTAACGAGAGCTGACTCCTGTGTTCCCTTGATGAGCAGTAAGGTGAGCAATAATAATATAACCAGTGCAGGAGCATTGATCATGCCCTTGTGCAGGATGCCTGCAGAATCGGTATAACTTTCAAAAGGTGAGTGGCACCATTCATAAGGAATGCCCCCTCCCAGGAGCTTGTTGAGGTATTCACTCCATGCGATGGACACGGTAGCAGCACCCAGTGCATACTCCATGATCAGAGCCCATCCGATGATCCAGGCAACCAATTCTCCCATGGTAACATAGGAATAGGCATAGGCACTTCCCGCTATCGGGATCATGGAAGCAAACTCCGCATAACAAAGACCGGCAAAGGCACAACCAATGGCGGCCACTACAAATGAAAGGGTAACACCCGGACCTGCAGCCTGTCCTGCTGCTGCAGCAGTTCTAACAAAAAGTCCGGCTCCAATGATGGCGCCAATACCCAGTGCAATAAGGTTCCCTGCACCCAAGGTGCGTTTGAGTCCCTTCTCGGAATCTGCGGCCTGAGACAGCAGTGCTTCCAGCGATTTTCTTCTGAATAAACTCATAACAGTTTTTTTGGTTGACGAGCTACTATGGGGGCGTAAAATAGCCAATTATTCCATTCGTTGCATCATTTATTTAACCCCTCAAATAAAATTTCCAAATCCATTCAAATCCACTATTTTACAAATCCTAACAATTGTTTTTCATATGAAAGGATCGTCAGGAAAGCTTACTTTATATATTCTGATTGCCATGGTATTGGGTATCCTCACAGGTTATCTGATCCATGTCAATTCCTCCCCTGAAACCATCAAAACATTTTCTGTTAACATCAAGCTGCTTACCACTATTTTTCTTCGCTTGGTTCAAATGGTGATAGCCCCGCTCGTGTTCACAACACTGGTTGTAGGGATAGCCAAGCTGGGTGATCTCAGTGCAGTAGGGAGGGTAGGTGGGAAGGCTATGTTGTGGTTCATATCGGCGTCACTGGCAAGTCTCCTGCTGGGTATGGTTTTGGTAAATTTCTTCCAACCCGGTTCTGCCATCAATCTGGGAAATGCCGATGTGGAGGGTGCAAAAGACCTGATCGGAAAAACGCAGGAATTCTCGTTGCAGAAATTTATAGAACATGTATTTCCCAAAAGCGTATTTGAAGCCATGGCCACCAATGAGATCCTGCAATTGGTGGTTTTCAGCATATTTTTTGGTGTGGGTACAACTGCATTGGGTGAGAAAGGTAAAGTGATTGTGAAAGCACTGGATGCAGCTGCACATATCATTTTAAAGATGGTTGGGTATGTGATGAATTTCGCTCCCCTGGGAGTATTTGGCGCCATAGCTGCTGTGATAGCAACCAAAGGACTGGAAGTTTTTTCATTCTATGGCCAATACCTGCTAGCCTTCCTGATCGGAATTGCAGCCCTATGGGTGTTGTTGCTTACGGTTGGATATCTTGTATTGGGTAAAAGGTTGATCGAGTTGCTCAGAACCATATCCCAACCCCTGCTGATCGCGTTCAGTACAACCAGCAGCGAAGCGGTATTCCCCAAACTCACCACAGAGTTGGAAAAATTTGGTTGCAGAGATAAAATTGTTTCATTCATTCTTCCTCTTGGATATAGTTTCAATCTGGATGGAAGCATGATGTACATGACCTTTGCCAGCTTGGCCATTGCGCAGGCATATGGCATACATCTCGACCTCGGTACCCAGCTTACCATGTTGCTGGTGCTGATGCTAACCAGCAAGGGCATTGCCGGTGTTCCTCGCGCATCACTGGTAGTGGTAACTGCCACCTGTGCCATGTTCAACATTCCTCCGGAGGGCATTGCACTGATCATACCGATAGATCATTTCTGCGATATGTTCAGAACCATGACCAACGTGGTGGGAAATGCGCTGGCAACTACAGCAGTGAGCAAATGGGAAGGAGAACTTGAACCTGCATCCATCAATGATGCTGCATAAAAAATAATTGAGGTATGACGGAACTGGTGATACAATTCAAAGACCTGTTGAATCCTGAGTTTTACATCCAGCATGGAGGGCTTTGGCTATTCTTATTCATCGTATTTGCTGAAACCGGTTTGTTTGCGGGGTTTTTCCTGCCGGGTGACTCATTGTTATTTGTAGCAGGAATATACAGCAATGAGCTCGCAGCAGAATTGATCAACCTGAACAATGATTTTCTGAACATGATGCTGGTTTGTGTGCTGGTCATCTTTTCAGGAATACTGGGCAACATTGTTGGTTATTGGTTTGGAGCAGCCAGCGGACCATTTCTGTTCAGCAGAAAAGACACTTTCCTCTTCAAGAAGAAACATCTTTTCACTGCTAAAGAATTCTATGAAAAACATGGAGGTGGCGCCATTGTATTTGCCCGATTCCTGCCCATCATCAGAACCTTCGCACCTATTGTAGCCGGAGTAGTAAGAATGGAGAAGCATCGCTTTACCCTTTACAATATCATTGGATCAGTTGCCTGGGTCCTCACGATGATGTTCTCTGGACATTACCTGTATAAATTTTTTCTCAATCAATTCGGTTTTGATCTCAAAAGTCGACTTGAATTCATCGTATTGGGTATTATACTCATTACTACCGCACCGGTTATTTATAAACTGATCAGCAAAAAGAAATAATCACTAATTCAACCTGTTGTCATGAGCAATTTTAGATCACATTTTCTCAGCCTTGCAGTGATCGTGGCCGCCCTGGGATATTTTGTTGATATATACGATCTGTTGCTCTTCACGATCGTAAGAGAACCCAGTCTGAAGGGAATTGCGGTTGCCGAATCAGATATGATTGCTGCCAGTACACATATCATCAACTACCAGATGGTGGGTCTTCTGATCGGTGGCATCTTGTGGGGTGTGATGGGCGACAAACGGGGAAGGCTGAGTGTACTCTTTGGTTCTATACTGTTGTACTCAGTTGCCAATTTTATAACCGGGTATGTGCAGACAGTAGAGCAATATGCATGGTTGCGATTTATTGCCGGTATCGGACTGGCAGGAGAATTGGGAGCCGGTATTACTTTGGTGAGTGAGATCATGCCCAAAAAGAGCAGGGGAGTAGTAACATCATTTGTTGCAGGTGTAGGTTTGTTCGGGGCGGTTTTTGCTTACATGGTATATAAGTTCACAAACGACTGGAGATTGTGTTACAAGATTGGTGGCGTCCTGGGGATTTTTCTCCTTGTGCTCAGGATAAAGGTTTCAGAGAGCGCCATCTTCAAAGGAGTGGAAAGCCGTCAGGTTTCCAGGGGGAACATGCTCATGTTCTTCAACAATGCCGGTCGGTTCAAAAAATATCTTTTGGCCATTCTCATCGGCTTACCCACCTGGTTTGTGATTGGTATCATGCTCAACCTCAGTAACCGATTTGCAACTGAATTGTACGGGAATAATGCCATAGATTCCGGAGCCTCAATTATGTTCGGATACATCGGAATTGCCTTAGGCGATATCAGTGTTGGATTTGTGAGTCAGTATTTTCAAAGCAGAAAAAAGGCGCTGGCAATTTTTTATACGATGACCTTTTTATCCGCAGTTTATTTCTTTAGCCCCTTGAATAATACAGATACGAGCATGTATACTGTTTCCTTCCTTCTCGGGTTCTCTACCGGATTCTGGGCCATATTTGTAACAATGGGAGCGGAACATTTCGGTACCAATATCAGGGCTACTGCTGCAACAACCATACCCAACATGGTTAGAGGCGCACTGCCTTTGATGAATCTTCTTTTCAAAGATTATCTTCAGGGAGATTTGGGATGGTCCTTATTGAACAGTGCCATGACAACCGGAGTGATCGTCATGGCAATTTCTGTTGTGGCTTTGATCTTTACGGAAGAAACTTTCCATAAGGACCTCGATTATATAGAGGAATAAAATTATCCCAGTACTTCATTCATCGACCTAACGGCAGCTGCACTTTTTTCAAATGCTTCCTGCTCACCGGCTGTCAGTTCCAGAGGAAGGATCTTCTCCCATCCATTCTTTCCGATGGTTACTGGTACTCCAAGGCAGATATCCTTTTGTCCGTATTCACCATCCAGTGCTACGCAGCATGTAAAGAGTTTCTTCTCGTCTCTGAGGATACTTTTCACCAGTGCTGCTCCGGCAGCTCCGGGGGCATACCATGCTGAGGTTCCGATCAGTTTGGTTAGAGTTGCTCCACCTACCATGGTGTCTGCAACAATCTTTTCCTGCTGTTCTGCGCTGAGGAATTGGCTTACGGGGATGCTGTTCCATGTAGCCTTGCTGATCAGCGGAATCATGGTGGTATCTCCATGTCCGCCAATCACAATCGCATTTAGGTCGCTGGCACTGCAGCCCAGGTGCTGTGTTAGCTGATACTTGAAGCGGCTGCTGTCGAGTGTGCCACCCATACCGATGATCCTGTGTTTGGGCAGGCCTGTTGATTTGAGGGCCAGGTAGGTCATGGTATCCATTGGATTGCTGATCACAATGATGATGGTTTCGGGTGAATATTTCAGAACATTTTCACATACTCCCTTCACAATTCCGGCATTGGTTCCGATCAGTTCTTCCCTGGTCATTCCCGGTTTGCGGGGAATACCGGAGGTGATCACCACCACATCGCTGTTGGCAGTTTTGGAATAATCATTGGTTGAACCAGTAATAAGGGTATCAAAACCCAGCAACGCTGCAGTTTGCTGCATATCCTGGGCCTTACCTTCCGCCAATCCTTCCTTGATATCCAATAGAACAAGGTCGGTACAAATACCTGCACGGGCAATGTTGTCGGCACAGGTTGCTCCTACTGCTCCCGCGCCAATTACAGTAACTTTCATGTGAATGTTTTTATATTATGAGTGATGGATTGCGCCGCAAAGGTATGATGTTATTTGCCAAATTGGATTACCTTTGCCGCCTTAAAACATTGTTATGGCAAATACTTCAGACATCTCCAGGGGCATGATCATCAAGCTGGATGGCAGCCTTTATACCATCATCGAATTCGGCGAAAACAAAACAGCCAGGGCAGCTGCCAAGGTATGGGCCAAGCTGAAGGGAGTTGACAATAACCGTTCCATCGAAAAGACCTGGAACAGTGGTGACACCATCTATCCCGTTCGAGTAGAACGCAAAAGCTATCAGTTTCTTTACAAGGATGATACTGGATTCAACTTCATGGACAATGAAACTTTCGAACAGGTGGCTGTAGCTGAAACCCTGGTGGACGCACCTCAGTTCCTTACGGAGGGACAAGAAGTATCTGTTTTGATCAATACCGAAACTGAGCAACCCATGAGTGTGGAACTTCCGGATAAAATTGTATCCAAGGTTACTTACTCAGAACCCGGGTTGAGAGGGGATACCGCAACCAGAACCCTGAAACCGGCTACCGTAGCTACAGGTGCTAACGTAATGGTGCCGCTTTTTGTAAATGAAGGTGATGTGATCCGCATCAATACCAAGACTGGTGAATATATAGAGAGGGTAAAAGAATAACTGCTGTTTTTCCCTATTTTTTGATGATTTTAGCCCCGATTTTTCTCAAAATCGGGGTTTTTTTATCAAAAAAGCCCAAATTTTGATTTGGCGGGATGTCAATTTTCCCGCACCTTTACAGCCGTATTAACCAAAAATAAAATCACATGGATCTCAAACAAATCCAGGATCTCGTTAAGATGGTTAACAAGTCCAATATCAGCGAATTGTCCATCGAGGAGAAAGACATCAAAATCACGATCAAGCAGAAGGAGGATAAGTTTGTTACAGCTGCCCCTGTTCAGGTTCAGCATGTCCAGCAGCTTCCTCAGGCATCTGCACCTGCTCCCGCCCCCGCTGCTGCCCCCGCAGCTGAAGCTGCTCCAAAGGCTGCCAGCAATCTGATCACCATCAAGAGTCCAATGATCGGAACTTTCTATCGCAGGCCTGGCCCCGACAAACCCAATTTTGTGGAGGAAGGTGATGATGTGAAAGCCGGTAAAGTGGTTTGCATAATCGAAGCCATGAAATTGTTCAATGAGATCGAAAGTGAAGTGAATGGTAAGATCGTTAAGATCCTGGTGGAAGATTCAACCCCCGTTGAATTTGATCAGCCTTTGTTCATGGTAGAGCCAGCCTGATCACGTCGGCATTGACGGGTTTATTTATTCACTTAAAATCGTGGCATGACAACCGATTCGAAGAAGAGTTTCAAAAAGATATTGATCGCCAACCGCGGTGAGATCGCCCTCAGGGTAATTCGTACCTGCAGAGAGATGGGAATCAAAACGGTGGCAGTTTATTCTACTGCCGACAAAGACAGCCTCCATGTGAAATTTGCTGATGAAGCTGTTTGTGTTGGAAGACCTTCCAGCACTGACTCTTATCTCAATATACCGCATTTGATGGCGGCCATGGAGATCACCAATGCTGATGCCGTTCATCCCGGATATGGTTTTCTTGCCGAAAATGCAAGATTCGCAGAGATCTGCGGTGAACACGGCATAAAGTTCATTGGTCCCACTCCCGATCAGATAAGGGCTATGGGAGACAAGATAACAGCGAAAGAAACCATGATCAGAGCAGGCGTGCCTGTTGTTCCCGGCAGTGGTGGATTATTGGGCAGTGTAGATGAAGCCAAGTCCATTGCAAAGGAAATCGGATACCCTGTCATTCTGAAAGCGACTGCTGGCGGTGGAGGAAAAGGAATGCGCGTGGTTTGGGAAGAATCAGAAATTGAAAAAGCATACAACACGGCCAAGACAGAAGCCTTGGCTTCTTTCAAGAACGATGGCGTTTACATGGAAAAATTTGTGGAGGAGCCTCGTCATATTGAAATTCAAGTTGCTGGAGATCGCTATGGTAAGGTTTGTCATATGAGCGAAAGAGATTGCTCAATCCAGCGCCGCCATCAAAAACTGGTGGAAGAATCCCCGTCCCCTTTCATGACCGAAGAACTAAGGGAAAAAATGGGTGCAGCGGCAGTGAAAGCAGCTGAATTCATTGGATATGAAAGTGTAGGTACCATTGAGTTTCTGGTCGACAAACACCGGAACTTCTATTTCATGGAAATGAACACCCGTATCCAGGTGGAGCATTGTGTGACGGAGGAAGTAACCAATTTTGACTTGATAAAGGAGCAGATTAAAATTGCTGCAGGTGAACCCATCTCCGGGCGTCATTATCATCCTGAAATGCATGCCATAGAATGTCGTATCAATGCGGAAGACCCTTATGCTGATTTCAGACCGAGTCCGGGTAAGATCACCGTTCTCCATCAGCCTGGTGGACATGGTATCAGGATTGACTCACATGTATATGCCGGTTATGTTATTCCTCCTTATTATGACTCCATGATTGCAAAGATCATCGCCATTGCCAGAACAAGGAAGGAAGCGATCGATACCATGAGCAGGGCGCTCAGTGAGTATGTTATCGAAGGTGTAAAAACGACCATTCCTTTTCATCAGCAGTTGATGAAAAATGAGGATTTCATCAAAGGAAATTTCACGACCAAATTCCTGGAAACCTTTAAGATGCAATAATCTGTTTGGCAACCGATCAAAATAAAAAAGCCCCACTGTGAAGTGGGGCTTTGCATTTGCATTCATTGCCTAGCGGAGGAAGAGGATCTCCCTGTACTTTGGCAGTTCCCATTCAGAGTCATCTACCAGTAATTCCAGTTTGTCTACGGAGTAGCGGATTTCGTCAAAGAATGGTTTTACTTTTTCACAATAAGCAATTGCCTTGTCTCTTGAATGTGAAAGAGCGTTGGCGGCTTTTCTTGCTTCAGTCATTTCTTCTGTAAGAACCTGAACTTTGTTGATGTGTTCAGAGATTTCGTTGAGAACATTGAGCTGTGCCTTGTATGCATCGGCTTTGAGTCCAATTTCTTTGAGTCCTCTGATGTTTTCAATGAGTATGTTTTGATAGCGGATGGCAGCCGGCAGAATATGGTTACCTGCAAGGTCTCCTATTACACGGCCTTCGATCTGAACATACTTGATGTATTTTTCGAGTTCGATCTCATGTCTTGCCTCCAGTTCGGTATGCGAAAGTACCTTGTGTTTGTGGAAGAGGTGCTTGGCCTTGTCTGATACCAATGCATCCAATGCAAGCGGTGTAGTCTTGAGGTTGGGCAGACCACGACGGGCTGCTTCTTCCTGCCATTCTTCACTGTAACCATCGCCTTCAAAGAGTACATTCTTAGATGCCTTGATATAATTCTTGAGCACTTGCATGATGGCTACCTCTTTTTTATCACCTTTTTCAATCAAGGCATCCACATCATTTTTGAAATTGGTCAGTGTTTCTGCCATGATCGTGTTCAGCACGGTCATGTTGTAGCCGCAGTTTGCAGAAGATCCAACAGCGCGGAATTCAAATTTATTTCCCGTGAAAGCAAAGGGAGAAGTACGGTTACGGTCAGTATTGTCCAGCAACAATTCAGGAATGTTCTTGTGGATATCCAATTTGAGCATCACTTCATCTTGTTCATCAAACTTATCTCCTACACGGCTTTCCACTGCGTTGAGTACGTTGGTAAGATATCGGCCAATGTAAGCGGAAATGATTGCGGGAGGTGCTTCGTTGGCACCCAGTCGGTGGTCATTACCAGCTGAAGCAATGGCGGCACGGAGAAGATCCGCGTGATCATGTACAGCCTTGATGGTGTTCACAAAGAAGGCAAGGAACATGAAATTGGTTTTTGGGGTCTTGCCCGGAGCCAACAGGTTTACACCGGTATCTGTTGCCATACTCCAGTTGTTGTGCTTGCCGCTTCCATTGATACCGGCAAATGGCTTTTCATGGAGGAGTACGCGAAGCTTATGGCGTTTGGCTACACGGGCCATAACATCCATGAGCAAAGTATTATGGTCAACCGCAAGGTTCAACTCTTCAAAAATTGGAGCACACTCGAACTGCGCAGGTGCCACTTCGTTGTGACGGGTACGAAGTGGGATACCCAACTTATAGGATTCATTTTCGAAATCCCTCATGAAAGCATATACACGCTCAGGGATGGAACCAAAATAATGATCTTCCAACTGTTGGCCTTTTGCCGGGGAGTGTCCAAAAACAGTTCTTCCTGTCATGATAATATCCGGACGTGCATTGGCAAGACCTTCATCCACCAAAAAATACTCTTGTTCCCAACCAAGGGTTGCAGTCACTCTTCCTACATTCTTATCAAAATAATGACAGACGTCTACTGCTGCCTTGTTGAGGGCTTCTATGGATTTGAGAAGGGGAGCCTTGTAGTCCAGGCACTCTCCTGTATAGGAAACAAAAATGGTTGGGATGCAGAGTGTATGCCCCTGACCGATGTTCATGATGAAAGCGGGTGATGTGGGATCCCAGGCTGTATATCCCCTGGCTTCAAAAGTGGCGCGTATACCACCGCTTGGAAATGAAGAAGCATCGGGCTCCTGCTGCGTGAGGGCATTCCCGTCGAATTCTTCGATTGGGGATCCGTCTGATTTCAGTGTGAAGAAAGAATCATGCTTCTCAGCAGATGAACCGGTTAAAGGCTGGAACCAGTGTGTATAATGCGTTACGCCTTTTGATTGTGCCCAGTGTCTCATGCCGGCAGCAATCTGATTGGCCACATTGCGGTCTATTTTTTGTCCCGATTTGATGGAATTATTCAGGCTTTTATAAGCATCATCGCTCAGGTACTCCCTGGCAACTTTGAGAGTGAAAACATTTTCACCAAAAATGGCTGTGATCTTGGCCGGACTGTTCACCGTAACCTCGTCTTTGACGGCGGTCAGGTTGTCGATTGCTTTGAAACGTAGTGACTGCATTTGGAAAATTTTTGTGTCACAAAATTCATGAAATTCACTCAGAAATTGATATGATTTTCCAGTTTGGGGATAAGAATTTTAAACTATGTGAAAAAAAGAGTAATTTTTTATCTCCTTTTTATATAAATCATTCAGGATCATGATTGTGGTAAGTATATATAAAATTTTATAATGTGTAAAATTACAATGCCTGAACAGAGTTATTCACCTCTTATTCCTAGAAAGTTTTCCCTCATCAGTTTTTTTTAACTTCGCTGCTCTTATATCATTACATGGAAACAACTGTTGAGACGGCCAAACAATTGCGCCTGTTACCGGAAGAATTCGAGCTCATCAAACAAATTTTAGGGAGAACTCCCAATTTCAACGAACTGGCAGCTTATTCAGTTATGTGGAGTGAGCACTGCAGCTATAAGAACTCCATCAAATGGCTGAAAACATTGCCCAGGGATGGAAGCAAACTGCTGGTAAAAGCCGGTGAGGAAAATGCAGGATTGGCAGACATTGGTGGTGGATATGGAGTTGTTTTCAAAATAGAATCTCACAACCATCCCTCAGCCATTGAACCTTTTCAGGGTGCCGCCACTGGTGTTGGAGGTATCCACAGGGATATTTTTACAATGGGAGCAAGACCTATCGCTGCTCTCAATTCACTCCGTTTTGGAAACCTCAAGGATGCTCAGACGCAGCATCTGCTGAAAGGAGTGGTGGAAGGAATAGGTCATTACGGAAATTGTTTCGGTGTTCCCACGGTAGGTGGAGAAGTCTATTTTGAGAACTGCTATCACACCAATCCATTGGTCAATGCCATGAGTGTGGGTATCGTGAAAGTGGGGCAAACAGTTAGTGCCATAGCCGAAGGTGAGGGCAATCCTGTTTTTATCGTTGGATCTGCAACAGGCAAGGACGGTATTGGTGGCGCTTCCTTTGCATCCGCTGATATTACCGAAGAAAGTACACAGGAGCTGCCTGCCGTCCAGGTAGGAGACCCCTTTCAGGAGAAAAAACTGCTGGAAGCTTGTCTTGAACTCATACCCAAAGGCGCTCTGGTGGGTATGCAGGACATGGGGGCAGCCGGTATCATTTGTTCAACGGCTGAAACAAGTGCCAAGGGTGGAGTTGGAATGGAGATCAATCTCGACAAGGTGCCCATGAGGCAACAAAATATGAAGGCATGGGAGTTATTGCTCAGCGAAAGCCAGGAGCGCATGCTGATGATCGTGAAGAAAGGCAGGGAGTCAGAGGTATTGGAGGTTTTTGAAAAGTGGGATCTGCCCTGTTCAGAGATCGGAAAGGTTACGACGGATGACATGCTTCGCTTTTATATGCAGGGACAGCTCGAAGCAGAAATGCCTGCTGAAAGCCTGGTGTTGGGTGGAGGTGCTCCTGTGTATGAAAGGGAATACAAAACACCGGCGTATTTTGAAAAGATTGCAAAGTTCGACGCATCATCAGTTTCTGTTCCCGCCGATCTTAAAACTGTAGCGCAGAAGATTGCAGTGCTTCCCAATATAGCCAGCAAGCGTTGGGTTTATACCCAATACGATAGTATGGTGGGAACCGGCAACAGTTCCACCAATGACCCCTCTGATGCTGCAGTAGTACTGGTAAAAGAATCCGGAAAAGCTTTGGCGGTTACTACTGACTGCAACAGCCGTTATGTTCATGCCGATCCATACAAAGGAGCCATGATTGCTGTTTCGGAGGCTGCCAGAAATATCGTTTGCAGTGGAGGTACTCCACTTGGGGTTACCAACTGTCTGAATTTCGGCAATCCATATGATCCTGAAGTCTACTATCAATTTGTGCATGCAATCAAAGGAATGGGAGAGGCCTGTTTGAAATTTGATACCCCCGTTACCGGTGGAAATGTGAGTTTTTATAACCAGAATCCTGATGGTGCAGTTTATCCGACACCTACTATTGGCATGGTGGGAGTGCTGGAGCATGTTGACTGCAAAATGACATTGGGTTTTCGTAACGAAGGGGATTTGATTTATGTCATTGGAAATATCAATGACGATATCAACTGTTCAGAGTACTTGCACAAAATCGTTGGTGTCGAACTGTCACCTGCTCCTCGTTTTGAATTGAATGAAGAATATACTCTACAGCAAGCACTTGCCAGATTGATCCATGAGAAGTTGATTGTGTCTGCACATGATATCAGTGAAGGAGGGTTGTTCATCGCTTTGCTGGAGAGCGGTTTTGCAGGGAATATCGGTTTTGAGGTGGCACAGAAAGATGAGAATATTCGTTCCGACGCCTACTGGTTTGGTGAGTCACAGAGCAGGGCAGTTGTTTCAGTTAAAGCCGAACATCAGTCGAAAATGGAAGAAGTTTTACAAACTTCAGGAGTACCTTTTTCCTTCATAGGCAAGGTATCCGGTTCTGCTGTGATCATTAACAGGGAAAACTGGGGGGAACTGAAGAGCTGGAGGAAGGGATATGATGATGCCATAGGTGAGCACATGCATTGATTCAACTTATCCACATCGCCATTTTCCATTTTATCATCAGGAGGTAAATGGGTAGCTTTGTATGACCTCCGGAAGTTTTTGAACATCATTCTCCGCGGTCCCTTTTTTATGACCAAGTATATTTTCGTGACCGGAGGCGTTACCTCATCATTGGGTAAGGGAATCATTGCTGCATCCTTGGCTAAACTGCTTCAGGCAAGAGGTTTTAAAGTAACCATTCAAAAGTTCGATCCATATATCAATGTAGATCCGGGTACACTCAATCCCTATGAACATGGTGAATGCTATGTTACTGAAGATGGGGCTGAAACTGATCTCGATCTTGGTCATTATGAGAGATTTCTGAATATATTCACCACACAGGCCAACAACGTAACCACAGGCCGGATATATCAGTCAGTTATCAATAAGGAAAGAGAAGGAGCTTATCTGGGTAAAACCGTTCAGGTTATCCCTCATATCACTGATGAAATAAAGTCAAGGATGCAGGCACTTTCCGCTTCAGGATATGACATCATCATTACCGAAATAGGGGGAACTGTTGGCGACATCGAAAGTTTACCTTTCATTGAGGCGGTAAGACAATTGCAATGGGAGTTACCCGAAGGTGATTGTCTGGTGGTACATCTCACACTTGTACCCTATCTCAAAGCGGCGAAGGAACTCAAGACCAAGCCAACCCAGCACAGTGTGAAAATGATGAGTGAGAATGGTGTACACCCTGATATCATTGTCTGCAGAACGGAACAACCACTGCCCAAAGACCTGAAGAATAAGATCGCGCTCTTTTGCAACGTAAAACCGGATGCCGTAATTGAAGCTGCAGACGCCAGAAGCATCTATGAGGTTCCACTTTTAATGCGCAGGGAAAAGCTGGACGAAATCTGTTTGCGGAAATTGAACATAACCTGGTTCCCTGAACCGGAGCTGGGTATTTGGGAAGGCTTCCTGAATAAACTACACAACCCAAAGTCCACAGTTACCATCGGCCTCATTGGAAAATACATTGAGTTGCAGGACGCATACAAATCCATTCTTGAAGCATTTATTCATGCCGGCGCTATCAATGAATGCAAGGTTGTTGTACAGGATGTTCATAGTGAAACCATCAGTTCAGAAAACGTGCATCAGCAATTGAGTGGTTTGGATGGTCTCCTGGTAGCTCCCGGATTTGGGCACAGAGGAATCGATGGTAAAATACTGGCTGTAAAATATGCCAGGGAAAACGGTCTTCCTTTCTTCGGAATTTGTTTGGGAATGCAGATGTCGGTCATCGAATTCACCAGAAATGTTCTTGGGCTAGTCAAAGCCCACTCAACTGAAATGGATCCTGATTCACCCGATCCGGTCATAGATTTGATGGAAGGTCAGAAGACCATCACCAGCAAAGGTGGAACCATGCGTTTGGGCTCATATCCCTGTCACATTGCTGAAGGTTCACTGGCACACAGCATTTATGGCTCCACTGATATTCAGGAAAGGCATCGCCATCGTTGGGAGTTTAACAACAAATATCTGGATGCAGTGCAGGCTGCCGGAATGAAAGCATCGGGTATCAATCCTGAAACCGGACTTGTTGAAATTGTGGAGATCCCCAGTCATCCATTCTTCATTGGAGTACAGTACCATCCTGAACTCAAGAGCACAGTTGAAAATCCGCATCCCATTTTCGTGCATTTCATCGCTGCAGCAAAAAAGTATGCAGAACAAAAGATGATTTCCGGCTCTGAAATTTTACAGGAGAATTGATGTTTTAGACCTTAAGCCTTAGACGTTAGAAATTAGATGTAAGATCTCAGAGAACAGATGTAAGAGACTTGTCACTGTTTTCTCAATTCTAATTCCTAATTCCTAACTCCTAATTCCTAATTCCTAACTACATTTGCTGTTCACAACTGATCCCAGATGAAATTTGACAAGAATACGGTCATCGGCATGGTTCTCCTTGCCCTTCTCTTTTTTGCTTACTTCTACTATGCAAGAATCGGACAAATTGAAATGGCTGCCAAGCAGAAGAGGATAGCAGATTCTCTCGCGGCATTGGCACCCAAGATAAATGAGAATGAGAAACCCCAGGTAAGCCTGGATAGTATACCCCCTGTTGTTGCGGAATCAGGTTCTTTATTGCAGTCGGGCCCAGCCAAAGAAGAAATAACGATATTGGAGAATGATCTTGCAGAAATCAGTTTTTCCAACAAAGGTGGCAGACCGGTAAGGGTCAGATTGAAGAAGTATTATTCAGCAGACAGTCTACCCGTTGATCTTTTGTCGGGCAATTTTAATAAATTTTCTTATCTCATCAACACAGGACCCAATCAGACAGCTAGTTCCGGGGACCTTTATTTCTCCGTTTCTCAGGTGAAAAAAGATACCAAGGGTGAAGAGCAAATTGTATATTCCATTAAAGACTCTGCTGGCCGCACCATAGAACATCGGTATAGCCTGAAGCCAGGAGAGTACATGTTCAAATTGGATATTGCAGTATCCGGAGCAGATAAGCTCTTTACCAATAATACGATGAATCTGCTCTGGCAGGTGCAGGCAGATCAGCATGAAAGAGACATTGCAACTGAAAAGAGGGAAACACAATTAGGGTTATATGGTGAGGATGGGTTTGATTACTTTACCATGTCGGACGGGTTGAACAAAAATTGGGATACTGGCTTGAAATGGTTGGGCATCAAGCAAAAATTTTTCAATGCGACAATCATAGCGGAGAATGGTTTTGCATACGCTGATATCAACTGCAAGGTACCCGACGACTCACTGAAAGTGGTTGCGCAAACAACCGCTAATCTCAGAACGGTATTTCCGGCTTCAAATTCAGCAAATATTGGCTTTCGTTTCTATGTAGGGCCCAATGATTTTGCCATCCTTAAAAAGTACAAGCTGGAGATGGAGGATATGGTAAATCTGGGGCAGGGCTTCTACGCATTTGTGAAATACATCAACAGATGGATTGTATTGCCTGTATTTGGATTTTTCCAGCAATATTTTGGAAGTCTTGGTTTGGTAATCGCCATGCTTACCATCTTCATCCGATTGCTCACTTCACCGCTTGTTTATACTTCCTATGTGAGTGGTGCCAAGATGAAAGCGCTCAGGCCAGAGATAGATGCATTGAAAGCCAAATACGGAGACGATCAACAGGCCTACAGTATGGAGCAGATGAAATTGTTCCGCAGTGCAGGGGTAAATCCTCTGGGAGGTTGTATTCCCGCTCTGTTGCAGATCCCCATATTCTTTGCTCTGTATAGCTTTTTCAATTCAAATATAGATTTGAGGGGAATTCCTTTTTGGTGGTCAAAAGATCTTTCATCCTATGATACTATATTGACATGGGGTTTCAATATACCGGGATTAGGAAGTCATTTATCCCTTTTCACCATCCTGGCCGTGGTCACGAGTTTGTTGATATCCTTGTATAGCATGAGCATGACTCCAGACCAGAACAATCCTGTTCTGAAATACATGCCTTATATTTTTCCTGTAATGCTGCTGGGTATTTTTAACGGATTGCCTTCTGCATTAACTTGGTATTATACTGTTTCCAATGTCATTACGCTTGTGCTGCAGTTTGTCATCCAGAACTATATCATAGATCATAACAAGATCCTTGCTGAAATTGAGGCCAACAAGAAGAAACCTAAGGAAAAGTCAAAATGGCAAGAGCGATTGGAACAGATGCAGGCTACACAGAAGAAAGTGAACGAAATGAAGAACAAGACCTCCAAAAAATGATTCAATGAAATCTCTTCTGGTCATCATATACATCATGGTTGGCCTTTGTGCACATGCACAAAAGAGATTTTCAGAGGGCTCAATGCAATTCACCATCCGGGCAAAAGGGGATTCTATTGCACAAGAGACAGATGTAAAGGGTTTTTGTTTTATCAAAGGAGCACACTACTACTCAAAATTGACCAATCAACTGGGTACAGCCACTACTGTTTTTGATGCCAGAGAAGGAATAGGCGCCGTTCATTATGAGTATGGTAGTCAGCGCATCATGGTAAGTCTCGACAGGGAAAAATGGCAAGATAAAAATGCAACCCTTAAACCCAGGAATCTTCATTTTGAAAACCTCCAGGATACTTTACATATACTCGGCTTTCATTGTGTGTCGGCAAAGGCCTTGTTGCCCGATTCGTCGATTCTGAAAATATTCTATACAGAAGAAATTGTTCCAGAGAACACAGATGTCGAATGGCAGTTTTCTCAAATCCGGGGACTCGTATTGGCAGTTGAACTGATTACAAACGGAAGAATTCTCGAGCTGAAAACAGACCAGATGAGCTTTGATCCTGTGCCCATACAGAAATTTGATATTTCCGGCATCGGCTATCGAACACTGGATTATTGGGAAAGCAAGAAATTGAAATGATAATTACTGCTGAGGCTTCTCAGGTGTCTTGAACTTTTGCAGCACAGATTTAGGTCTGTAAGGCATCATGATCTTTATGTTTCCTTTTTGAAAACTGATCACATTGTTATAATTCCCAACTTTGGAATCGGATTTTCTGTAGATGTAGGACTTGTTGTCGCGATAGGTGAAACCGGTGTTGAGTGAAATATTCAGAGTCTTCTTCATGTTTGAGAAGGAAGACTTGGTAGATTTATTTGATTTTATGATGATGCCATCTACAGCATAGACGGTGTGGGTCACGACAAATACCATGGCTAGTGCTGCCAATTTGCGCATCCAGGTACTAAAATTGTCGTTTTTTATAGGCATATCAATTACAAAATTAATAGAATATGTTAAAAAAACAAGTTTTCCACAAATTTTTATTAAAACGTAATGATTCAATAATCATTGTGTTACAGCTTTTGACTTTTTGTTTCGGAAGCGGTAAATTACAGTAAGCAAAAAAAATGAACGGAGAACAGCGGTTACCAGAGCATGAGGATATGGAAGATCTGCTGAAGACCTATGAGAAAATAAGGTCTGGCAGAGGAGGAGGTTTTTTAAGTGAGGAGTCTTTCGAAAGGATCATAGATCATTTTGACGATCAGGATTCCCTGACCAAAGCCATGGAAGCCGCCGATATCGGAATGTCTCAGTTCCCCTTTTCTTCCTCACTACTTGTTAAGAAAGCAGATCTGCTTATCGCAACCCGCGAATATGACCTGGCATTGGATTTCCTTGATAAGGCTGAAATTCTGGATCGTAATGATATTGACATTGTCATTCTCAGAACAGACGCTTATCTGGCATTGGACATGCAGGATAAGGCTGTAGAACTGCTGGAGAGTGCGATCCTTTATTTTGAGGGTGATGACAGAATAGATTTATTATTCGAGCTGGCTGATGTATATGATGATTATGAAGCCTTTGAAAAGATCTTTGATTGTCTTAAGCTTATACTCGAATATGATCCAAACAATGAGGAAGCGTTGTATAAAATTTGCTTTTGGACAGATTTTACCGGAAGAAATGAGGAGAGCATTGCCTTGCATCTGAAGATCATTGAAGATTTTCCTTACAACGAGCTTGCATGGTTCAATCTTGCCGCAGCTTATCAGGGTCTCAATCTGTTTGAAAAAGCCATTGATGCCTATCAATACGCTATCGTCATCAATGAAAAATTTGATTATGCATACCGCAATATGGCGGATGCACTTATGCGGTTGAGAAGGTATAAAGAAGCGATTGAAAGTTTGGAGAAAGTGATTGAACTCGCAAGACCTGAGGATCTTATCTATCAGGCCATTGGGTATTGCTACGAGAAAATCAAAAACTATGCTCAGGCTCGTTTTTATTACAGAAAAGCATCTCATCTCAATCCGGATGATGCAAGACTGTATGTGAAAGTGGCGGGTACTTACATGCGTGAGAACAATTTTCTGCAGGCTGCCAAGCATCTCGATATGGCCCTGCGTATTAAAAGACTCGATCCTGAGTTTAATCTTTCGATGGGAGAATGCCAAGTTAAGTTGGGTAAGCCCAAGGAAGCAGTGCACTATTTTCTTTCGGTTGTATCAGCCAAGCCCCGCAATATCAAAGGTTGGGAGGCACTCATCAGGGTCCTGTTCAATTCAGGTTCTTATACAGAGGCAGCAAAGCAGCTGCAGGCAGCGAGACTAAGACTGGGTGAAAAACCCATGTTGAATTATTACGAAAGTGCCATTCTGCTGGCAACAGGAAAAATAAAAGAGGGAATGCAATTGCTTGAGAAGTCCATTGAAAAATACCCTAAACAACTCAGAGCTTTCTTGAAACTCTATCCCTCTGCTGTAAAATACAATCAAGTAGTTGAGTTGATCCTGAAGCTCAAACGCAGGCGTAAGTTATGATCAGGCTCGTCTCCTATGGAAATTGACTCCCGTTTCTTATTTTTGCGCTATCAAACTTCTCCCATGAATTTCAGTTTGTCTCAAATGCCCGAGCGTTTCTCCAAGCCCAGGAAACAAGGTATAACCATGGTTATGGATAAGGGGCTCACCCTCGAAGAAGCCAGGCTTTTCATAGAAAATGCAGTACCCCACGTTGATGTGCTCAAACTTGGCTTTGGGACTGCCTACGTAACTCCGAAGCTTAGAGATAAAATTGAACTCTATCAGCATGCCGGCATCCCCGTATATTTTGGAGGAACCCTGATGGAAGCATTCCTGGTCAGGAATCAATTTGATGATTATGTATCCCTGTGTAAAGATTATAACATCAGCTACATGGAAGTGAGTGATGGATCCATCACTATTCCTCACGATGAAAAATGCAAATACATTGAACAGTTGAGCAAGATCGGTACGGTACTCAGCGAAGTTGGAAGCAAGGATGCAGCTCATATCATTCCTCCATATAAGTGGATTGAACTCATGCGGGCTGAACTCAATGCAGGTGCCTCATGGGTTATTGCTGAGGCAAGAGAAGCCGGCAATGTGGGTATCTACCGTGGAAGCGGTGAAGTAAGAGAAGGGCTCGTTCAGGAGATCCTTACCCAGATACCAGGAGAGAAGATCATTTGGGAAGCTCCTCAAAAAGCACAGCAACTTTATTTTATAGAATTGCTCGGAGCCAATGTCAACCTGGGAAATATTGCCCCCGGAGAGATCATTGCATTGGAAGCCATGAGGATTGGATTGCGGGGAGATACTTTCAGCTTATTCCTCAATAACTAAAACGAACATGAAACTGTTCGGGCTCATCGGGTATCCTCTCAGCCATTCTTTTTCAAAGAAATATTTTACCGATAAATTTCAGCAGGAAGGAATTGACGACAGCCGATATGAATTGTTTCCGATTGAAAAAATTGATGACATCAGCAGTCTTCTTGATGAAAACCTTGATCTGACCGGACTCAATGTAACCATTCCCTACAAAGAACAAGTAATCCCTTATTTGCATGAACTGTCACCTGCCGTTCAGTCAATTGGAGCCTGTAACTGCATCCATGTTGTAAATGGCAGGCTCGTTGGATACAACACTGATGTAATTGGCTTTCAAAAAACACTTGAGCCCCAACTTAGGGAACATCATACAAAAGCATTGGTCCTGGGTACGGGTGGCGCAGCAAAAGCCGTACACCATGTCTTGAAACTGAAGGGTATTGAATACATTGAAGTAAGTCGGTCTGCCCGCGGGGAAGTTATTTCTTATGATCAGATCGATGAAGAACTTATGTGTTCTCATACACTGATTATCAATACCACTCCTTTGGGTATGTATCCTCATGTGGATGCAGCGCCAAATATTCCATATGCATTTTTAGGTAGGCAGCACTATCTCTATGATCTCGTATACAATCCCAACCCCACCTTGTTTTTGAAGAATGGAATCGACAAAGGCGCAACTGTTGAAAATGGATCTGAAATGTTGAGGATTCAGGCAGAGGAATCATGGAAGATCTGGAATGCCTGATATTATCCCCTTGACAATTCTTCCAGTTTCTGTCGCATGGGTTCAGAAATAGACCGAACCTTTCTTTCTTGATAATCAAAGCAGACCATAGCGGTTTTAATGATGGCGGCTGTCACATTTCCTGATGGTCTTATGGCAATGATCTCATAGAAACAGTCGAACGATGCTCTGGAGGGAGCAGATACACTCAGCTTTATATGAAGCCTGTCGCCATGGAAAAGCTCATGCAGATATTCTACATGTGCCTCTGTGAGAACCAGTCCGTATTCTCCGAATTTCACCTCTGAACAGCCGATGCTTTGCAGGAAACGGATCCTGGTTTCCTGCGCAAAAAGCAAATAACGCTCGTTGCCCACATGATTGCCATAGTTGATGTCGCCAATTTGGACATCCATGTTGGTTTCAAAGCATGCTGGGCCGGGTATGATCTTGCGAACTCTCATAGGCTGCTTTTGGATGGTTGCAGAAATGCTATCATTTTTTTCACTGCTTTTTTACGATGGCTAAATTCAGATTTTTCATCCATGCTCATTTCGGCAAAAGTGATATTTGCCTCATCCGGGATAAAGACAGGATCATAACCGAATCCATTGCTGCCCTTTGCTGATTGAGAAATCTTTCCTTTGCATTCGCCTTCAAAAAAATATTCCTTGCCTCCCATGATAAGCGAAATCACGGTTTTGAAATGAGCACTTCTTTCATGAATGCCTTCCAGTTCCGTAAGCAACTTTTCAATATTTTCATGATCGCTTGCTTTTTCTCCTGCATATCTGGCTGATCTTACGCCAGGCGCTCCATGCAAGGATGCAACCTCCAGTCCGCTGTCCTCAGAAAAACAATCAAGTCCTGTATGATTAAAAATATACCTTGATTTTTCGGAGGCATTCAGATGAAAACTGTCATGTGGTTCAGGTATTTCTGTATCTATACCCGCTTCTTTCAGTGTTATGATCCGAAAATCGCCTCCAAGGATCCTTCTGATCTCATCAGCTTTATTCTTATTATTCGAAGCAAAGACAAGCGTCTTGATCATGGGAATATTTTTTTCAGGCATTGCCAAAGTTGCACTTTAAGGGACTTGTCTTGTTCAATGAGTTCCAATGACGGAGCACATAGATATTGGCAGCCCTGGAAAGATTGTATCTGGAAGTAGGGGAACTGAATCGGTAATTGTATCGAGGAGGGCTCTATGCCAAAAAGCAAGACAAACCGGGCTTCGTATCGGGCTTTGAGCGTAAGATAGTCAACTGACTCTTTTCCATCAACTGCAATTGTGATGTATTCATTTTCCTGAAGCTTGCATGCTGTCATGATACTGGCAAGAAAGTTTTTCTGCTGGGGTGGGATAACGGATTCATGGGAACGAACCAGAACAGGAATTTTTTTTTCCTGCATAAGAGAGGTTGATGGGGTAGCCGTATTATCAATTTCTTGTTCTGAAGACACCAATACATTTTTATAGAGCCCGGCTATCACCGAAAAAGGCAGTATGGTTTTTTCTGTTTGTCCCATGTTCACGATTTCCTTTGAGCTTGGCAGCCGATTTCGTTACTTTGCAAAAATATTTGACAATGCATTCAGCTGAAGCAATAAAGATAACAAAAGCTCCAACATCTAAAATTGGGAGTATTGATTTTGACAAGTTGCCATTTGGGAAATTTTTCACCGATCATATGCTGGTTGCAGATTATGCCAATGGAGAATGGGGCACTCCTGAGATCATTCCGTACGGACCTATTTCATTTGACCCTTCATTGGTTGCCTTGCATTACGGACAATCCATATTTGAAGGAATAAAGGCCTATCGTTTGAGTGATGGGTCTGCAGCCATTTTCAGGCCTTTTCAAAACCATAGCCGATTCAATAAATCCGCGCACCGCATGGAGATGCCGAATGTGCCTGCAGAGATTTTTATAGGAGGTATGAAAAAACTGCTTGAGCTGGAAGATGCCTGGATTCCTTCTAAAAAGGATCATTCCATGTATATCCGACCCTTTATGTTTGGGTCGGATGAATTGCTGGGTGTTGCTGCATCCACCAGGTATCGTTTTATGATCCTGCTTAGCCCGGTTGGCCCCTACTATGCTTCCCCCATGAAGATCTATGTTGAAGAAAAATATGTGAGGGCTGTGCCGGGTGGTGTAGGGTTCGCGAAGACCGCAGGCAACTATGCCGCATCCCTGCATCCTGCAACTGTTGCAAGGAAGAAAGGGTATGACCAGGTTTTATGGACGGATGCATTCGAGCACAAATATGTACAGGAATGCGGTACCATGAATGTATTCTTTGTATTGGATGGCAAGCTCATTACACCCGGACTGGAATCTGGAACGATTCTGGAAGGCGTCACCAGGGACAGTACGATTGTTCTGGCCAGAGATATGGGACTGACAGTGGAAGAAAGGGAAATATCGATTGATGAACTTGCGGAAGGTTACCGGATCGGCAAGCTAACGGAAGCATTCGGCGCCGGAACAGCAGCCACCATTGCCAAGATCAGGGAATTGGTGTATAAGGACCTGGTCATGGAGTTCAATATCGACAACCAGCCGGTGTCTGATGCACTGGGAAGCGCATTCAATTCCCTCAAATCGGGTCAGACCCCCGATAAATGGGGTTGGATGGTCCCTGTGAAATCCTGAGCAGGTAGCGTTTAAAAATTTGTGGACGGGCTTTTGGATTTTGGAAAATTCCCCATACCTTTGCCGTCCCGTTAAAAAAAGGGTAGAATGCCTACAATTCAACAGCTCGTAAGAAAAGGAAGGGAGATCATCAAGACAAAGAGCAAGTCAAGAGCACTTGATGCTTGTCCACAACGCCGTGGTGTTTGTACACGTGTGTATACCACAACTCCAAAGAAGCCTAACTCAGCTCTGAGAAAAGTCGCCAAGGTTCGTCTTACCAACAAGGTAGAGGTCATTGCCTATATTCCAGGTGAAGGACATAACCTCCAGGAGCACTCCATCGTTCTGATCAGGGGTGGTCGTGTGAAGGATCTGCCAGGTGTGCGTTACCATATCGTGAGAGGAAGCTTGGATACTGCAGGTGTAAAGGATCGTAAGAAGAGCCGTTCCAAGTATGGTACCAAGCGTGAAAAGGCTAAAAAGTAATCAATCAAACATCGAAACTTCAAATAGATGAGGAAGACAAGAGCAAAAAAATTACCCCTTGCACCAGATCCAAAGTTCAATGATACTTTGGTGACTCGCTTTGTGAACAACGTAATGTGGCAAGGTAAAAAAGGTGCATCGCTCACCATTTTTTACGATTCACTTGATAAGGTTGCCAAGATGACCGGCGAAGACGGTTATGAGGTATGGAGAAAAGCATTGACCAATGTAACGCCTGCCGTTGAGGTGAGAAGCCGTCGTATCGGTGGTGCTACTTTCCAGATTCCTTCTGAGGTTCGTCCCGATAGAAAGATTTCCCTCAGCATCAAGTGGCTGGTTCGTTTTGCCAGGGAGCGCAACGGTCGCAGCATGGCCGACAAGCTCGCCAATGAGATCGTAGCTGCCAGCAAGGGTGAAGGTGGTGCATTCAAAAAGAAAGAAGATACCCATCGTATGGCCGAGGCCAATAAGGCTTTCGCTCACTTCCGCGTTTAAAACATCCTTAGATACTGAAAAAGGGCCGATCCGTCGGCCCTTTTTTATTTCGCTTTGTCCAAGTCATTTCCTACCTTTGCACCCGCAAAAAGTAGGCTCATCCAATTGAGTATGCTTGCCCATTGTCAAATTCATTTTTTTAAACAATAAGAACAGTCATGGCAGACTTAAAATTTCAAAGGAATTTCGGAATTGCCGCCCACATTGATGCCGGCAAAACCACAACTACAGAGCGCATCCTGCGTTACACAGGTATGATCCACAAGATCGGTGAGGTGCACGACGGTGCAGCTACTACCGACTGGATGGAGCAGGAGAAAGAGCGCGGTATCACCATCACGTCTGCGGCTGTTAGCTGCCAGTGGAATTTCCCTACCGTGTTGGGCAAGGCCACTCCCGATACCAAAAAATATTATTTCAACATTATTGATACTCCGGGCCACGTGGATTTCACCGTTGAGGTGGAGCGTTCCATGAGGGTATTGGATGGTTTGATTGCCCTTTTCTCGGCAGTTGACGGTGTGGAGCCACAGTCGGAAACCGTTTGGCGTCAGGCAAACCGTTATAAGGTTCCCCGCATCGGTTTTGTGAACAAGATGGACCGTTCCGGTGCCGACTTCCTCATGGTGGTACGCCAGGTGAAGGAAATGCTCGGTGCCAAAGCTGTTCCCCTGCAGCTCCCAATTGGTGCTGAAGACAATTTCAAAGGGGTGGTTGATCTGATCAAAATGAAAGGCATCATCTGGCATATGGAAACAGAGGGAATGACATTCGATGAGATTCCGGTTCCTGAGGATATGGTTGCTGAAGCCAATGAATGGAGGCAGAATCTGATCGAAGCGGTGGCTGAATATGACGATACTTTGATGGAGAAATTCTTCGAGGATCCCAATTCCATTACCGAGGACGAAGTGCATGAAGCAATCAGAAAAGCCTGTATCGACCTCAGCATCGTTCCGATGATGTGTGGTTCTTCTTTCAAGAACAAAGGTGTACAAACCGCTCTCGATGCTGTGTGCCGCTACCTGCCTTCACCGGTGGATATCGATGCAGTCGAGGGAACCAATCCTGACAATGGTGAAACCCTGATCCGTAAGCCGGAAGCCAGTGAGCCATTTGCAGCACTCGCCTTCAAGATCATGACCGATCCATTCGTAGGTCGTCTGGCCTTCTTCCGTGTATATTCAGGACATCTTGACGCAGGGTCATATGTGTTGAACGTGAGAAGCGGAAAAAAAGAGAGAATCAGCCGTATCATGAAAATGTTCGCCAACAAGCAGAATCCAATTGATTTCATCGAAGCCGGTGATATCGGTGCTGCTGTAGGTTTCAAGGAAATCAAGACGGGTGATACCCTTTGCGATGAGAACAATCCTATTGTGCTTGAAAATATGTTCATCCCTGAGCCGGTGATATCAGTGGCAGTTGAGCCAAAGGCACAGGCCGATGTTGATAAAATGGGTATGGCAATTGCCAAGCTGGTAGAGGAAGATCCTACCCTTCGTGTGAAAACCGATGAGGAAACAGGACAAACCATTCTCAGCGGTATGGGTGAATTGCACCTCGAAATCATTGTAGACCGTATGCGTCGTGAGTTCAAGGTAGAAGTGAACCAGGGTGCTCCTCAGGTAGCGTACAAGGAAGCTTTCCAGGCTACAGTTGAACATCGTGAGACGTTGAAGAAGCAGACCGGTGGTCGCGGTAAGTTCGCAGATATTCAGTTTTCCATTGGACCTGCAGATGCAGAATGGCTGACCGAAAATCCAGGAAAGCAAATGCAGTTTGTGAATGATATCTTCGGTGGTTCCATCCCCCGTGAATTCATCCCAGCCATCCAGAAAGGTTTTGAGCAATCAATGAGCACGGGTGTTCTTGCGAACTATCCGGTAGAGCACATGAAGATCAGGATCTTCGACGGAAGCTTCCACCAGGTAGACTCCGACTCCATGTCTTTCGAACTTTGTGCCAAATCCGGTTTCCGTGAGGCTGCCCGTAAGGCCAAGCCCGTATTGCTGGAGCCCATCATGAAAGTGGAGGTTATCACTCCTGAACAATATATGGGTGATGTTACCGGTGACCTGAACAGAAGAAGGGGAATGCTTGAGGGTATGGACAGCAGGGCTGGTGCACAGGTAATCAAGGCCAAAGTGCCATTGAGCGAGATGTTTGGTTATGTAACCCAGCTTCGTTCTTTGTCATCCGGACGTGCATCATCAACCATGGAGTTCTCTCACTACAATCCTGCGCCAAACAACATCGCAGAAGAAGTGATCGCCAGGGTGAAAGGCAAGGCCAAAGAATAATTCATCCACTTGATAATCAAAATATTAGGTCCCGGTAACGTCCGGGACCTTTTTTTTGAAGAAATATCCTGCCGGAAACTGAAATTTTTGGCTATTTCTTTTGTGGGTATAAAACAAATTCCTACTTTTGCATCCCCATTTAAAAATGGGCTCATAAATTATGTCACAGCGAATCAGGATAAAATTGCAGTCATACGACCACAATCTCGTTGACAAATCGGCTGAGAAGATCGTGAAAACCGTGCGCAGTACAGGTGCCGTCATCACTGGTCCAATTCCCTTGCCTACACAGAAAAGGATCTTCACGGTGTTGAAGTCCCCCCACGTGAACAAGAAGGCCCGTGAGCAGTTCCAGTTGTGTACCCACAAGCGTTTGCTTGACATTTATACTTCATCTTCCCGTACTGTTGATGCGTTGAGCAAGCTCGACCTTCCCAGTGGTGTTGATGTTGAAATCAAGGCCTGACGGTCTTGGGATTGTTTCCTTCGGGAAGCAAGAGTTCTTTTTCATTTCATCTCCCAATTGATTGCCGTTGGCATGAGAACAAGGAGCGCTGAAACTAATTTTTTCTCCCTTAGGGGAGTGGAAATATAAACAAGCCCTTCGAGGTTTGTTTACTGTCGGTACTTCCGGTCCAGTGGTTTGGACAAAAGGAAAAGGTCGATGGCAAACTGGGATTGAAGCGGGGTCATGCCCGACTGTCCATTTAACCGAGTAGGGATAAAAAAAGAAAACATGAAAGGAATTATCGGTAAAAAAATCGGGATGACCAGCATCTTCGGTCCCGACGGGAAGCAGCTCTCCTGCACCGTCATCGAAGCCGGTCCATGTGTGGTAACACAAGTTAAGACCAAGGAGAACGATGGGTATACTGCCCTCCAGCTCGCCTTCGGAGAGAAGTCCGAAAAAAGAGCCAATGCATCAGAGAAGGGCCATTTTGCCAAGGCCTCAGCCACTCCAAAAAGTTTTGTAAAAGAATTCAGGGATTATAGCCTTGAAAAAGCCGTTGGTGAAACCATAGGCGTTGACATTTTCGCCGAAGGCGAGAAAGTTGATGTGGTGGGAACATCCAAGGGTAAAGGTTTTCAGGGTGTCGTAAAGCGCCATGGTTTCTCGGGTGTTGGTGAGCAATCACACGGTCAGCATGATCGTCAGCGTGCCCCCGGTTCCATCGGTAACTCTTCCGATGCATCAAGGGTATTCAAAGGCATGCGCATGGCCGGCCGTATGGGTGGTGATCGCGTGAAGGTGAAAGGCCTGAAGGTGGTTAAGATCTTCGCTGATAAGAATTACATCCTCATCAGTGGTTCGGTTCCCGGCCACAATGGTTCCATCGTATACATTCAGAAATAATTCAAGCATCGATCATGCAAGTAGACGTATTATCAATAACAGGAAGCAAGACGGGCAGGACAGTGGATCTGCCTGAAGATATTTTTGGTGCGGAACCCAACAACCATGTGATCTATCTCGCCGTGAAGCAGTATCTCGCTGCTCAGCGTCAGGGAACACACAAGGTGAAGACCCGTGCTGAAGTGAAGGGTGCCAGCAGAAAGCTGCATCGTCAGAAAGGTACTGGTGGATCCCGTAAGGGCAACATCCGTAACCCATTGTACAAAGGCGGTGGTACCATCTTTGGTCCTAAGCCCCATGCATATGATTTCAAACTGAACAGGAGAGTGAAAGATCTCGCCAAGATCAGTGCACTCAGCCACAAGAATAAGGCCAATGCCATTGTAGTGGTTGAAGATCTGAACATGGAAGCTCCAAAGACCAGCACTTTCGCTGCAATGCTCAAGAGCCTGAGCGTAGCCGACAAAAAGGCTTTGTATGTGATGCCTGAGCTGAATGAGAATGTTTTCGTCAGCGCAAGGAACATCTCATCTGTACTGACTTCTGTTTTATCCGACATCAATACTTATGATGTGATGAACGCGGATGTTCTGGTTCTTACAGAGTCAGCTGCCAAATTGTTTGCAGAGCTGGAAGAGGGAGTAGAGGCATAATTGAATCATTAAACTTATAAACAAGATATATGAAACTTGCTGATGTTCTGGTAAAGCCCATTCTTTCTGAGAAGGCAAACCAGCTTTCAGAAAAAAGCCGCGTTTATTCTTTCAAGGTTGCCCGTACGGCCAACAAGTTGGAGATCAAAAAAGCGGTTGAAGATTTTTATGGTGTGTCTGTTCAGGACGTAAGGACTGCGGTGGCTCCTGCAAAGAGCAAGAGCCGTTTCACCAAAGCGGGAGTGATCAGCGGAAGAAAGCCTTCTTACAAGAAAGCTTTCGTGACGGTTGGTGAAGGTGAGACCATTGATCTGTATGCAAACATCTAATTGAAAAAAGCCGAAGGGTAAAAAAACAATACAATGGCATTAAAGAAGTACAAACCCATTACAGCGGGAACCAGGTGGAGAATCGGTAACGCCTATGCAGAAGTTACCACTGATACTCCAGAAAAGTCACTCCTGGAAACAGTGAAAAAGACCGGTGGTCGTAACGCGCAAGGCCGTCGCGCCATGCGTTATATCGGTGGCGGTAACAAAAAGATGTACCGTGTGATCGATTTCAAAAGAAACAAACATGGAGTACCCGCCAAGGTTGCTTCAGTAGAATATGATCCGAACAGAACGGCCTTTATCGCCCTGCTGAACTATGCAGATGGAGAAAAGCGTTACATTCTTGCTCCACAAGGTCTCGAAGTGGGGATGACTGTTGTCAGCGGTGATGCTGTTGCTCCGGAAGTAGGCAACGCACTGATGATGAAGAACATGCCCCTAGGTACCAACATCCACAATATTGAGATGCAACCTGGACAGGGTGGAAAGATTGCCCGCAGTGCAGGTGCTTCTGCTCAGTTGACCAACAAGGAAGAAAAGTATGCAGTATTGAAAATGCCATCCGGTGAGCTTCGCAAGGTTCTCATCAATTGCTTCGCTACTGTAGGTGTTCTTTCGAATTCAGATCACAGTCTCGAAAGCATGGGTAAAGCGGGACGTAACCGTTGGAAGGGTATCCGTCCAAGAAACCGTGGTGTAGCCATGAACCCTGTTGATCACCCGATGGGTGGTGGTGAGGGTAGGTCATCAGGTGGACACCCCCGCAGCCGTACCGGAAAATATGCAAAAGGTGAGAAAACAAGAACTGTGGGTAAGGGCAGCGACAAACTGATCATCCAACGCAAGAACGGAAGCAAACTGGCTAAATAAGTAAAGAACTAAAAAGAAAAAATACTATGGCTCGTTCAATAAGAAAAGGTCCTTATGTAGCAGCTAAGCTTGAGAAAAAGGTGGAAGCGATGAATGAAGGCAAAACCAAGAAGGCTGTTGTCAAAACTTGGAGCCGCAGAAGTACCATCACACCTGATTTCGTGGGACACACTTTTGCAGTTCATAACGGAAACAAGTTCATCCCTGTGTATGTAACAGAATTCATGGTAGGCCATAAGCTCGGTGAATTCTCTCCCACCAGGAATTTCAAAGGACACTCAAGCAAGAAAGCATAACATGATTCCGGTAGCCGGAACTGAAAAATAAGAATATGGAAGCAGTAGCAAAATTGAGAAATTATCCAACCTCCCCCAGAAAGATGCGTCTTCTGGCAGACCATATCCGTGGTATGAAGGTGGAGAAGGCAGTAGCGATCCTGGAGCATCACCCACAGCACAGTGCAACTCCTTTGAGGAAGCTTGTACTTTCGGCTGTTAGCAACTGGAAGCAAAAGAATGAAGGCGGCAATGTTGAATCGCTGGTGGTTAAGACCATCTTCGTGGATGGCGCCCGTTCCATCAAGCGTATGCTTCCTGCACCGCAAGGCCGTGCTTACCGTATGCGTAAGCGCAGCAATCATGTAACCGTTATCGTTGATGTAATCAATTAAGAACATTCAAACTGAATTATAATGGGTCAAAAAACGAATCCAATTGGCAATAGGTTAGGTATCATCCGCGGATGGGAGAGCAACTGGTATGGCAGCAAGAAAGATTATGCCAATAAGCTCATCGAAGACAACAAGATCCGCAATTACCTGAACGCCCGTATCAACAAAGGCGGAATTGCCAAGATCGTCATCGAGCGTACCTTGAACAAACTCATCGTCACCATTCACACTTCCAAGCCGGGTATCATCATCGGTAAAGGTGGTGGTGAAGTTGACAGGATCAAGGAAGAGTTGAAGAAACTCACTGGTAAGGAAGATGTCCAAATCAACATCCTCGAGATCCGCAGACCAGAGTTGGATGCCAATATCGTAGGTGAGACCATCGCTAAGCAGATCGAGAACAGGATCAGCTACAAGCGTGCCATCAAAATGGCAATCGCCTCCACTCTTCGTCTTGGTGCTGAAGGTATCAAGATCAAGGCAAGTGGCCGTTTGGGTGGTGCTGAGATAGCCCGTTCTGAAGAGATCAAGCAGGGCAGGGTTCCTCTCCATACTTTCAGGATGGATATCGACTATGCTTCTGTATTTGCACAGACTGTTTACGGAAAGATCGGTATCAAGGTATGGATCTGTAAAGGAGAAGTGCTGGCAAAGCGTGATTTGAACCCCAACTTCGTAGGAGGCAAATCTGAAGCAGTGGAGAGAAGAGAGTCCCGTGGTGGTGGTCGCGACGACAGACGCGGTGGTGGTGAAAGAAGAGGCGGTGGTTCAAGAGATCGCAGAGGTTAATCAATATTAAAAGAGTATCGGTAAAAATATCGGAACATGTTACAACCAAAAAGAACAAAACACAGGAAGGCGCAGAAAGGAAGGATCAGGGAAGTGGCCAAAAGGGGAACCACACTGGCTTTCGGATCTTTCGGTCTCAAGGCACTCGAGCCTGTGTGGATGACCAACAGACAGATCGAAGCTGCCCGTCAGGCCATGACTCGTGCCATGAAGAGGGAAGGAAATGTATGGATCAGGATATTCCCCGACAAGCCCATTACACGCAAGCCTCTTGAAGTAAGGATGGGTAAGGGTAAAGGTAATCCTGAATTCTGGGCTGCTGTGGTTGAGCCAGGAAGGATCCTTTTCGAAGTAGAAGGAGTAACCCAGCAGGTTGCTGAAGAAGCGATGCATCTTGCATCTGCCAAGCTCCCCATCAAAACCAAGTTTGTGGTTCGCAGGGATTATTCAGCATAATATTTGAAAGGTAAACAACTGAAATATGTCAAAGAAGATTGATTTTTTGAAAAGCCTTGCGGGTCTGAACGAATCAGACATCAGGGCCAAGATCAGCGAAGATGAACAACGCCTGAAGAAAATGCAGTTCGCTCATGCGATTACTCCCCTGGAGAATCCTATGACCATCAGAACCCTCAGGAAAGATATTGCCAGGCTCAAAACCGAATTGAAAAAAAGGACGCTGGCCTGATCCAATTAAAAAACACCGGAAGCTCCGGAAATAAAATAAAAAGCAATGGTTGAAAGAAAACTTCGCAAAACCAAGACAGGGATAGTAAGTAGCGACAAGATGGAAAAAACCATCACGGTTGCTGTTGAAAGAAAAGTGAAGCACCCTATCTACGGAAAGTTCGTAAAGAAAACCACCAAGTTCCACGCTCATGATGAGAAAAACGAGGCAAAGCCTGGTGATTTTGTCAGGATCATGGAGACCCGTCCCCTCAGCAAGACCAAGCGCTGGAGACTGGTGGAGATCATCGAAAAAGCGAAATAAGGTATTCACGAAAGTCAACTGACACATCGTTTAACCCAAGGGCGAAAGCCGGATAAAAAATAACAAAATGATTCAGCAAGAATCCAGATTGAATGTAGCAGACAACAGCGGTGCCAAAGAAGTGCTTTGTATCCGTGTTTTGGGTAACAGCGGACAGGATTATGCCAAAATTGGCGACAAGATCGTTGTTACTGTGAAAGATGCCATCCCTGCAGGTGGTATCAAGAAAGGAACAGTTGCCAAGGCAGTTATCGTTCGCACCAAGAACAAGCTGCGCAGAAAGGATGGTTCCTATATCCGTTTTGACGACAACGCGGTGGTTCTGTTGAATGCTTCAGACGAGCCAAGGGGTACCCGTATCTTCGGCCCCGTTGCCCGTGAACTGAGGGATAAGGGATATATGAAGATCATTTCACTTGCCCCTGAAGTACTTTAATCAGCAATAACTGCGCGATACGCATAAAATAAAAAAGATGAGCAACAGATTCAAACCCAAGTTCAATATCAAGAAAGGCGACACCGTAGTGGTGATTGCCGGTGATGACAAGGACCCAAAGAAGCCCCGCAAAGTGTTGGATGTATTTCCTGATAAGTCACGTGTACTGGTAGAAGGTGTAAACATTGTTACCCGTCACACCAAGCCATCAGCTCAGAATACACAAGGCGGTCTTGTCAAGAAGGAGGCTTCCCTTCACATCAGCAATGTAATGCTTTGGGATGCCAAGAAGGAAGAGCCTACCAAAGTAAAAAGAACCAGGGAGAATGGCAAACTAGTCAGAATTTCCAAAAAGTCAGGGGAGGTAATCAAATAATGAAAACAGCAACATATACACCCAGGTTACAGGCAAAGTACCAGAAAGACGTGGTGCCAGCCTTGATGAAAAAATTCGGTTACTCAACCGTTATGCAGGTTCCCAAGATCACCAAGATCTGTTTGAACAGAGGCGTAAATGGTGCGGTATCTGATAAGAAACTGATCGACATAGCAGTGGATGAACTGTCTATGATCACCGGACAAAAAGCCATCGCTACACGTTCCAAGAAGGATATCTCCAATTTCAAGCTCAGGAAGAACATGCCCATTGGTGCACGTGTAACCCTGCGCGGTGTAAAGATGTATGAATTCCTTGATCGACTGATCTCTGCTTCACTTCCTCGTGTACGCGACTTCAAGGGTGTAAGTGAAAAGGCTTTCGATGGCCGTGGCAACTATACACTCGGTGTTACAGAGCAAATCATCTTCCCGGAGATCGATATTGATAAAGTGACAAAAATCACCGGTATGGATATCACATTTGTAACTACCGCTCAGAACAATGAAGAGGCATACGAACTGTTGAAGGAAATGGGAATGCCTTTCAAAAACATGAAAAAGGACTAATTGACATTATCATAATCAGAAACTATGGCAAAAGAATCAGTAAAGGCCAGGCAAAGAAAAAGGGAAAAAATGGTAGCCCAGTATGCTGAGAAGCGTGAAGCCCTCAAGGCTGCAGGCGAATGGCAAGCGTTGGATGCCCTTCCTAAGAATTCATCCAAAGTGCGCCTGAAGAACAGGTGTCAACTGACCGGACGTCCTAAAGGATACATGAGATTCTTCGGACTCTCAAGGGTAACCTTCCGAGACATGGCACTTGCCGGTAAGATTCCCGGTGTAAAAAAAGCCAGCTGGTAATTACCTGAAGAAGTAAACTATAAACTCAAACCAAGCCGAAATATTTCCGTAAAGCCGGAATTAAGGAGGAAAAAAATATGACAACAGATCCAATTGCAGACTTCCTGACCAGAATCAGGAATGCACAGATGGCAGGACACAGAATCGTGGAGATCCCCGCTTCTAACCTGAAAAAACGTATCACCGAGATATTGTACAACCAGGGCTATATCCTGAAGTATAAATTCGAGGATGACAGCAAACAGGGCGTAATCAAGATCGCCCTCAAGTATGATCCCAATAGCAAGGAGCCTGCTATCAAGACCATGGAAAGGATTTCTCGCCCTGGTTTGAGACAGTATGCCAAGCCAGCTGACTTCAGAAGAGTAAAGAATGGTTTGGGAATTGCTATCCTGTCTACTTCAAAAGGAGTAATGACCGACAAGGATGCCAAGATGCAGAATGTTGGTGGTGAAGTACTTTGTCACGTTTACTAGAATAAAACAAAATATATGTCTCGTATAGGTAAAAAAATCATTGAGCTTCCTGCAGGAGTATCTCTCACAGTAGATGCAGCCAATGTAGTGAAAGTAAAAGGACCCAAGGGTGAACTCAGTCAGGAAATCGACCGCGACATCATTATCTCCATTGAAGGTAATATTGTTGAATTCAAGCGTCCGACTGATCAAATAAGGCACAGGGCACTACACGGACTTTACAGGGCTCTTGTGAACAACCTCGTTGTAGGGGTCACCACTGGTTTCAAAAAGGAACTTGAGCTTGTGGGTGTAGGTTTCAAGGCAGCCAATCAAGGTAATGTATTAGACCTTTCATTGGGCTACTCTCATAACATCATCTTTGAAGTTCCAAAGGAACTCAAAGTGAGCACTACCCAGGAAAAAGGTGATAACCCACGCATCTTCCTTGAGGGTTCTGACAAGCAATTGCTGGGACAGGTAGCGGCGAAGATCCGCAGCCTCAGGAAGCCTGAGCCTTACAAAGGAAAAGGTGTGAAGTACAAGGGTGAGTACATCCGTCGTAAGGCAGGTAAAGCAGCTGGTAAATAATCATTAAAGTATCCTGGCAGCATCAGGAAAAACAATAAATAAGATGAACGTAAAATCACTAAGAAGACAAAGGATCAAGTACACGATCCGCAAGAAGGTATCCGGTACTGCGCAATTGCCCAGACTGAGTGTCTTCAGAAGCAATACCGATATGTATGTACAGTTGATCGATGATGTGAACGGAGCAACACTGGCTTCAGCATCTTCCCGCGACAAGGATATCGCCGCTCAAAAAGGTACAAAAACTGAAAAGAGCAAGATGGTCGGTGAAGCAATTGCCAAAAAAGCTATTGCACTCGGACTTTCCACTTGTGTATTTGATCGTGGCGGATTCCTTTACCATGGAAGGGTAAAAGCAGTAGCTGAGGGAGCACGTGAGGGTGGTCTTAAGTTCTAACAACAATCATTCAAATTATCAATTTTCAATAGATGTCAAAAGTAAATTACAGCAGAGTCAAAGCCGGTGACCTTGAACTGAAAGAAAAGGTTGTTGCCATCAATCGTGTAGTGAAGACTACCAAAGGAGGAAGGGCCTTCAGTTTTTCGGCACTCGTAGTGGTGGGCAATGAACATGGAGTTGTAGGGCACGGATTGGGTAAAGCCAAGGAAGTGCAGGAAGCCATCACCAAAGGAATTGAAGATGCCAAGAAGAACCTGATCAAAGTTCCTGTAATGAAAGGCACCATTCCGCACGACCAGTTCGCCAAGGAAGGAGCAGCTAAAGTACTCATCAAGCCCGCAGCCCACGGTACAGGTGTGATTGCAGGAGGCAGCATGCGTGCTGTATTGGAAAGTGTAGGTGTTACAGACGTATTGGCAAAGTCTCTCGGATCTGCGAATCCGCACAACGTGGTAAAGGCTACTTTCAAAGCACTTGCCATGCTGCGTGAGCCCATCAGCGTTTCCAGAACAAGAACCATAGGTCTGAAGAAAGTATTCAACGGATAAAAGTTCAAGCCAAGATTCGATAACAGTAAAATCCCCTGAGGGTTTCAATATGAAAAAGCTGAAAATAACCAAAGTTAAAAGTGTCATCGACAGACCCGAGCGTCAAAAGAGAACCATGCAGGCGCTTGGACTTAACAAAGTCAATGCGTCTGTTGAAGTAGATGCTACTCCTCAGATCCTGGGCATGGTAAGAAAAGTGAACCACCTGGTGAAAGTTGAAGAGATCCAAGGCTAATCCCTGCAAGCCTTAACAAGATTTGTAAACAATACGAGTGGTCTCAGGGGACTGCGCTGAGTAAAAAACAAAAAAATGAAACTCCACAATTTAAGGCCTGCCAAAGGCGCTACTAAGAAAGAGAAAAGAATTGGTCGCGGTGAAGCTTCCGGTCATGGTGGCACTTCAACAAAAGGTAACAAGGGCGGACAGAGCCGTGCAGGTTACAAGAGCAAGAAAGCCCACGAAGGTGGTCAGATGCCAATCCAGCGTCGTATTCCAAAGGTTGGATTCAAAAACATCAGCAGGGTAGAATACAAGGTATTCAACCTCGGTCAGGTAGATTCTCTTGTCGAAAAATACGGACTCCAGGATTTCAGCATGGAAAGTCTTTATATCAATGGCCTGATCAATAGAACTGATAAGGTAAAGATATTGGGTAATGGAGCACTCACCGGAAAAGTAACATTCAAGGTGAATGCTGCAAGTGAAAAAGCAAAATCCATTATCGAAGCCGCAGGCGGTTCCGTTGAAATCATCAAATAATTTCCGATATTGAGCAGCCAACGCTGTTTACCCTTAAACGGACTAAAATAATTTCAAGTGAAGAAATTCATCCAAACCGTAAAAAATATCTGGAGCATAGACGAACTGAAGAGCAAGATCTCAATTACCTTGCTTCTTGTCCTCGTTTATCGCTTTGGTGCACACGTAGCACTCCCAGGTATCGACCCCAATAAGCTAGATTTGCAGTCGGCCAAATCAGGACTGCTTGGTCTTTTTGACACATTTGCCGGTGGATCATTCTCAAATGCGTCCATCTTTGCATTGGGTATCATGCCTTACATCTCCGCATCGATCTTCATGCAGCTGATGACCATCCTGGTACCGCAGATGCAAAAAGTTCAGAAAGAAGGAGACAGTGGAAGAAAGAAGATCAACCAATGGACACGTTATCTCACTGCAGTTGTTACACTTTTCCAGGCTGCAGCCTACGTTGCCTATCTAAAGAATGTTAGTCGTGATGCACTCATAGAATCCTATCAGCCTTACTTCTGGCTCTCAACCATTATTGTTCTCACAGCAGGTACTCTTTTCGTGATGTGGCTCGGTGAGAAGATTCAGGACAAGGGGTTGGGTAATGGAACTTCCATTATCATCATGGTAGGTATCCTCGCTCGTCTTCCCCAATCTTTCATCGGAGAATTTGCTGCGAAGCAAGTTGGTGGCGGTGGTGGATTGCTGGTATTCCTGATTGAAATTGCCTTCCTGATCGCCATTATTCTCGGATTGATCCTTCTGGTTCAGGGTGTAAGAAAAGTACCGGTGAGCTATGCAAAGCAATTGGTTGGCAACCGTGCGATGACCGGTGCAAGACAGTTTCTCCCACTCAAAGTGAATGCATCAGGTGTAATGCCTATCATTTTTGCTCAGGCTATCATGTTCCTCCCAACGCTATTTTCATTTACCAATTTAGATTCAGGTAAGGGTATTGCAAGGATTTTCAATGATCCCAGCAATTTCTGGTATATGCTGATTTATGTTATCATGGTTATTGCCTTCACCTTCCTTTACACCGCACTAATATTCAATCCCAAGCAGATGGCGGATAGTTTGAAGCAAAACAACGGTTTCATTCCAGGGGTTAAGCCCGGTCAGCCAACTGCAGATTATATTGGCCAGGTAATGGATAGGATTACACTTCCAGGTGCCATCTTCCTTGCTCTGATAGGAATTCTTCCCGGAATTGCCCAACAGTTGGGAGTAACCCAATCATTTGCTTCTTTCTTTGGCGGTACATCCCTTCTGATCATGGTGGGTGTTATCCTTGATACACTGCAGCAAATTGAAACCCATTTGCTCATGCGCCAATATGATGGATTGATGACGGGTGGAAGAATCCAGGGAAGACAAACCACTACTACCAGTACCATCTAAGATGATCCGCATCAAAACCAACGCGGAAGTTGAATTGATGCGTGAGAGTGCTCTTCTGGTCAGCAGCACCCTTGCAACATTGGCACCCGTTCTCAAACCAGGCGTCACTACCGCAGCGCTGGATAAGCTTGCAGAAGAATTTATTCTGGATAATAAGGCAGTTCCCTCTTTTAAAAACTACAGAGGCTATCCTTATGCAACATGTATCTCCGTAAATGATGCTGTTGTGCATGGATTTCCCAACAATAGTCCATTGAAAGAAGGTGACTTGGTTTCCATTGATGTAGGTGTGTATAAGAATGGATTTCATGGTGACAGTGCCTATACTTTTGGAATACATCCTGTAGCAGAGCCCCATCAGCTTCTGATGAAAGTTACCCGCGATTCACTGATTCTGGGGATAGAAAAAGCAACTGCCGGGCACAGGGTAGGTGATATATCATTTGCTATACAGGAATATACAGAAAGAAAACACAAGTACGGAGTGGTGCGTGAATTGGTGGGACATGGATTGGGGCGTCAACTGCATGAAGACCCACAGGTGCCCAATTATGGAAAAAAAGGAACAGGGCCCAAGCTCAAAGAAAATATGGTGATTGCCATTGAGCCCATGATCAACATGGGAACCAAGGATGTGATGTATGATGCCGATGGCTGGACGGTAAGAACCAAAGACGGACAGTTCTCGGCGCACTATGAACATACCGTATGTATCAAAAAAGGCAAAGCGGATGTTCTTTCCAGTTTCAATGATATTGTAACTGCAGAAATCGCCAATGGCCATCTCTTCAGCGGATATTGATTTGGGCTGACGATGAAGTCATAACTTTATGGAATGAAGAATTCATTCCTTTTTTTATTGCTATCCCCCCTTATCATTTTTTCTCAATCAAAAGAGATCCTGAAGGTCAGGGAATTCAGGTCTGGGTCCGAGCAAATGCTGATGAACGATTTTCGTTCATTTCTTTCCATACCCAATATTGCTGCAGATCATCCTAACATACTCAAGAATGCAGAGTGGATAGCTGCATATATGCGAACAAAAAATATCAGCAATGTACAATTGTTGCAACCCCAGACGAAGGGCAATCCACCTGCAGTCTTCGGTGAAGTGAAAGTGCCCGGCGCAGACGAAACAATCATACTCTATGCGCATTATGATGGTCAACCTGTTGACTCAACCAAATGGGAAAAAGGGTTGCATCCATTTCAACCCAAGCTTACCAATGGATCTCTTATGAAGGGAGCATCCATTGTGGATTGGGAAAAAGCACCTGCTACATTTGATCCTGAATGGAGGATATACGGCAGAGGAGCATCTGACGATAAAGCCGGTGTCTTTGCCATCATCAATGCCTATGCAGCACTGCAAGCTTCCGGGATTCGTCCTTCTGTCAATGTCAAATTTTTCTTCGAAGGCGAAGAAGAAGCAGGTTCTACGCATCTGCATGAAATCTTTGAAAAATACCGGAATCTGTTGAAAGGCGATATGTGGATCATTTGTGATGGCCCTGTTCATCAGTCCGGACAGAAACAGGTGGTGTTTGGTGTTCGCGGTGATACCCATTTGGAGCTTACTGTTTTCGGCCCTAAACGCCCTCTTCATTCTGGTCATTATGGTAACTGGATACCCAATCCTGCTATGGAATTATCTCGACTGTTGGCAAGCATGAAAAATGAGAAAGGCGAGGTAACGATAAAAGGTTTTTATGACGATGTGATAGCTCTTTCTGCTTCAGAGAAAATGGCGCTTGCACAATTGCCTCCGGTGGAACAACAACTGCAGAAAGAATTGGGTGTTCGAAAACCAGAGAGAAATTCATCATTGAATGAGGCGCTGAACCTGCCATCCCTTAATATCAATGGTATTCAAAGTGCTGGTGTAGGAAAGCAATCCGCGAATGTGATTCCAACCAAGGCAATTGCCTCCATTGATCTTAGATTGGTTGCAGGCAATGACTGGGCAAGACAGCAGCAAAAAGTGATTGACCATATCGGATCGATGGGTTTTCATGTAATAGATCATGAACCTACCGATGAAGAGAGGATGCAATTCGACAGGATCTGTATGGTCAAAAGATCGGATGGATACAATGCACAGAAAACTCCAATGGACAATGTATTTGCGCAGAGAGTATACAGAGCTGTGAATCAGGCATTGCCAGCTCCGGCACTCAGATTGCCAACACTTGGAGGAAGCCTTCCTCTCTTTGTATTTGAACAGAAGCTCAATGCTCATCCCATTACAGTGCCGATAGCCAATCATGATAATAATCAGCATGCGGAAAATGAAAATATCCGAATCGGCAATCTGTGGGCCGGCATTGAAATGTTTGCATCCATCATGATGATAGGCAAATGACAAAGACAAAAAAACTGATCGTAGTAGGAGGAGGGGCAGCTGGTTTCTTCTGTGCTGTCAATGCTGCCCGTCTTCATCCCAATCTGCATGTGATCATCCTGGAGAAATCATCACAGCTCCTCACCAAGGTAAAAGTTAGTGGTGGCGGCAGATGCAACGTGACACATGCGGTAGATGAAGTTTCAGAAATGCTGGATGCTTATCCCAGGGGGAAAAACTTCATGAGAAAAACTTTGCATGCTTTTTCAACCCATGATACGGAAGCATGGTTTCTGAAGAGAGGCATTAAACTCAAGACTGAAGATGATGGTCGCATGTTTCCAGAGACCGATCGATCACAATCGATCATAGATTGCCTTATGACAGAAGCTCAGAAATACCATGTCGAAATTCTTCAACAAAGGGAAGTTGAGAAGATTGAAAGAGTGGCAGAGCAATTTATCATACATTGTAAGAATAGCATGTTTGCTCCAATCGAGGCTGACTTCGTGTGCATTGCGATTGGTGGTCAGCCCAAACTTTCAGGATTCAATTGGCTCACTGAACTTGGACTGACTGTTGAAGCACCGGTACCATCCTTGTTCACATTCAATATCCCGGATAAAAAATTGCATAGTCTGATGGGTGTTGTCGCCAAGGATGCCATCGTAAAGTTACCCGCCTTGAAGATGCAGGAAAGGGGACCAGTGCTGATCACCCATTGGGGATTGAGTGGCCCTGCAGTCTTGAAACTCTCCTCTCGCGGAGCGAGGGATCTTCATGCCATCGATTATCATTTTGAATTGCAGATCAACTGGACATCTACTTTCCATGAAAGTTCCATGCTTGAGGCATTGAAGAAAAACAGGACAACCTTGAAGCAAAAGATCGGCAGCAGAAACCCGTTTGATCTTACATCGCGGCTTTGGGAATATTTATTGGATAGATCAACTATTTCTGCCGAGATGCAGTGGACGGATCTTTCCAACAATGCCCTCGTTATGCTTGCGAGGGTGCTTACTTCCGATAGATACGAAGTGAAAGGAAAAACAACATTCAAAGAAGAGTTTGTTACAGCCGGGGGCATCAGGCTCAGTGAGATTGATCCGCTGACGATGGAGAGTAAAAAGATAAAAGGGCTTTTCTTTGCTGGTGAGATCCTGGATGTGGATGGTATTACTGGCGGATACAATTTCCAGCATGCCTGGAGCAGTGGATTCATTGCAGCCCAAACGATCTCATTACGCGTTGATTGAAAAATTCTTGATTTTTTAATTAACTTGATACAGCAACTCCTCTTCAACAACCAACATTATTCATATGTCTCAGGCAAGGCGTCAGTTCATTCGCTCTATGGCAGTATTGCCATTCATTCATGCCGTGCATCCGGTTTTTGCTGATGATGCAGTTAGGGTGAAGGATACAATTTTTGAAAAAGACTCCCATTCGTTTGCTTCCGATGAAGATCTCTGGTCATGGGTAAGGGAGGCATATACGGTGAGTCCAAATATCATCAATCTCAACAACGGAGGCGTAGCTCCCCAGCCCAAGGTTGTGCAGGATGCCCACATCCGCTATTATCAATATAGCAACGAAGCACCATCGTACTATATGTGGCAGATCCTGGATCAGGGCAGAGAACCTCTTCGAGAAAAGCTCGCGGGTTTATGCGGATGCGACAAGGAAGAGATCGCCATCAATCGGAACAGCACGGAAGGATTGAATACTGTCATATTCGGACTCAACCTCAAGGCAGGCGATGAAGTTGTTTTGTCGAAACAGGATTATCCCAACATGATCAATGCCTGGAAGCAACGGGAGAAAAGGGATGGTGTGAAGCTGGTTTGGATCGATCTGCAACTCCCGTCAGAAAATGAAGATGAATTGGCCGCCACTTATATCAAGGCTTTTACTGATAGCACAAAAGTGGTGATGGTTACCCACCTCATCAATTGGTGCGGACAGATCATGCCGGTAAGGAAAGTTGCAGATGCTGCGCACAAAAGAGGGATAGATGTGATTGCAGATGGGGCACATACCCTTGCCCATTTTGATTTCAAGGTACCTGACCTTGGTTGTGATTATTTTGCTTCCTCCCTGCATAAATGGCTCAGTGCTCCCTTTGGAAGCGGGTTACTCTACATTCGAAAGGAAAAGATCAAGGATGTCTGGGCCCTTTTGTCGAATAATGAACCCGACGGCACCGACATACGCAAGTTTGAATCTCTGGGAACTCGTTCATTTGCCTCGGAAATGGCCATTGGTGCGGCCGTTGACTTTCATGATGTGATGGGCAGCAAAAGGAAGGAGGCCCGGTTACGTTTTTTGAAAGATTACTGGGTGGACCAGGTCAAGGATCTCCCAAGGGTCAGCTTCAATCAGCCCAGGTCAAAACACCTTTCCTGTGCCATATCCAGTTTGTCCATTGAGGGTAAAAAGCCGGAAGAGATCTCCTCGGAACTCTTCACCCAGTACAAGATCCATACGGTAGCCATCAACTGGGAAAATATCCATGGTGTGAGGGTGACCCCGAACGTATATACCTCCCTGAAGGACCTTGATAAGCTAGCGGCAGCCGTCAAGAAGATCGCCACCCGGTAATAAGCTAAAAAAAGGCCTGAAAAATGGGCCGGAATGCTGAATTCCACTACCTTTGCCGTCCCCAAATCAGGCTGACAAAACAGCCTGAAATTCAAACAAAAGGAGGAAATAAATAGTGGAAGAAAACAACACACTAGCAAATCCGTCAACTGTCTCCGCACACGATGATTTCGATTGGAGCATTGACAAGCGCAATGTTGCCCGTTACAACAACGAGGAGCAACAAAAGTATGATGCCGTTTATGAGGGCACATTCAAGCAGATCACCGATGGTGAAATGGTTCAGGGCACAGTAGTGGGCATGACCAAAACTGACGTGGTGATCAACATTGGTTTCAAGAGCGATGGTCTGGTTTCCCTGAATGAATTCAGAGATCTCCATGGTTTGAAAACCGGTGATGTAGTGGAAGTGATGGTGGTGGAGAAAGAGGACAGGGAAGGTCACCTGCACCTCAGCCGCAAGCAGGCCCGCATTACACGTGCCTGGGAGCGTATTGTTGAAATGCACAAGACTGGTGAAGTCGTTACAGGCTTCGTTACCAGCAAGACCAAAGGCGGACTTATCGTGGACATCCTGGGTATGGAAACATTCCTTCCCGGTTCACAAATCGACGTCAAGCCAGTTACTGATTACGATCAATTCGTGGGTAAGACCATGGAGTTCAAGGTGGTGAAGATCAACGAAGCCATCAAGAATGCTGTGGTATCTCACAAGGCACTTATCGAGAGCGACATCGAAGCACAACGTGCCGAGATCATGGGTAAACTCGAAAAAGGCCAGGTATTGGAAGGAACCATCAAGAACATCACAGACTTTGGAGCATTCCTGGACCTGGGTGGTGTCGACGGACTCCTCTACATTACCGATATCAGCTGGGGCAGGATCAATCATCCTTCCGAAGTACTCAAACTCGACCAGAAGCTCAACGTTGTTGTGCTTGATTTCGATGATGAGAAGCGCAGGATCAGCCTCGGTCTCAAACAACTTACACCTCATCCATGGGATACCCTTTCAGCAGATATCGTGGAAGGTGCCAGCGTGAAAGGCAAGGTTGTGAATATTGAAGACTATGGTGCGTTCCTTGAGATCACACCAGGTGTTGAAGGATTGGTTCACGTGAGTGAAATCACATGGGCCAATACGCCGGTAAATGCCAAAGAGTTCTTCAAACTCGGTGATGAGTATGAAGCAAAAGTGGTTACTCTTGACAAGGATAGCCGCAAGATGAGCCTTTCTATCAAGCAACTTACTTCAGATCCCTGGAGTGAAATTGAAGATAAATTCCCCGTTGGCAGTCGCCACACCGGTCTAGTTAAGAACATCACTCCTTACGGTGTGTTTGTTGAACTCGGAGCCGGCATTGGTGGAATGATTCACATCAGTGATCTCAGCTGGTTGAAGAGATTCAATCATCCTTCTGAATTCACCAAGTCTGGAAGCCAGATTGATGTGATGATACTCAATATTGACAAAGAGAACAGAAAACTGCAACTCGGTCACAAACAGCTTGAAGAAGATCCCTGGGATGCGCTGCAAGAGACTTTCGCGATCGGTTCCATCCACGAAGGAACTGTTACCAAGAAGGACGACAAAGGCGCCGTTGTTCAGCTACCTTACGGACTCGAAGGATTTGCTCCTGCCCGTCATCTTGGAAAAGAGGATGGCAAGACAATCTCTGCCGAAGAGACAAACCAGTTCATGGTGATCGAATTCGATCGCAATGAGAAAAGGATCGTTCTCAGCCATGCCCGCATTTGGGAGCAAGTGGCAGCAGAAGAGAAAGAAGCTGTAGCAAAAGAAAAGAAGGCCGATGCAGCCAAAACCAAAAAGGCTGTGAAGGACATCCAGAATAAAGTTGAGAAATCAACTTTGGGAGATCTTGGAGTACTAGCTGAACTCAAGAAGAAAATGGAAGGCGGCGAAGAAGCCAAATAAAAGATTCTTCTATTGCATACAAGGCCCTGCTTCACAGCAGGGCCTTTTTTATTTGATCAATGCATCGAGGGTTTCAATATCCCACTGCTCGAGAGATGATAATTTTTTATCTGCAATATTCCATCGGTCCTGCGAGAATTGCTCCGGATGCGGAACCACAAGACATTTCATGCGTGCCGCCTTTGCGGCGATCATACCATTGAATGAATCTTCCACACAAAGACATTGAGTAGGATGACTATCAAGCGCCATTGCACAGTTGATGAAAACCTGAGGATTGGGTTTACCGAAGGGCAGGGCTTCTGCAGAGGTGAGTGCTGAAAATACTTTTTTCAGATTCATTTTTTCAATGGCTGCTTCAATCAGAGACATGGGAGATGAGCTGGCCAATCCAATCTTCAATCCTGCATTTTGCACCATTTCGATTGATGTATAAACCCCTTTCATCACTTCTCCTTTCACTGATACTTTTTCAATAACCCGAGAAGTAATGTCCTGATCAGTGCTTTCAATCAAGGAGAGATCAATGTTGAAATGGGTGAACCAATGATGGAGAAATTCGCGGGTTCTCAGTCCTGTAGTCTGATTGTATTCTTCCAGATTGACGCTTACCCCAAAATGGCGGAAACTTTCCTGGGCAGCTTCATACCACAGTGGTTCTGAATCAATCAACAGACCATCCATGTCAAATATTACTGTATTTATTCTCATTATCTTTTTGGCAATTTACACAAAGCTAAACAGTTGTGTTTTCTTGATTTAAATATCCTTACCTTAACACCATGTCCATCGACCGACTGAAAAATATCAAACTGTTGCGAAAGCTGATATATGCAGTGATCGGTCCTATTACCTATCCTGGCCTCGCAATGGTGAACAAGCTCAGGATTACTGGAACCGAAAATTTGAGGGGACTTCCCAAAAAGAATGTTCTTTTTGTTAGCAACCATCAGACCTATTTTGCTGATGTGATGGCATTCCTTCATATCTTCTGTGCTGTAAAATGGGGTAAGAAAAACAAGCTGGGTATACCATTTTATTTTCTGAATCCCTTTGTGGATGTAAATTTTGTTGCAGCGGAGGAAACCATGAAAGACAATCTGCTGACCAGGATATTCACCCTTGCCGGCGCCATTACCATCAAACGCACATGGCGGGCAGCGGGAAAAGATGTGAAGCGGGAAGTGGATATGAAAGATTCAAATAAAATTCACGAGGCTCTTGAAAAAAGATGGGTAATCACTTTCCCACAGGGAACCACCAAACCTTTTGCTCCCGGAAGAAAAGGAACGGCACATATCATCAAGGAAATGAGACCCGTCGTAGTTCCTGTTGTGATCAATGGATTTTGGAGAGCCTTTAATCGAAAGGGACTGAAGTTCAAAAAAAGAGGAACTACATTGTCAGTTAATTTCAAGGCGCCGATGGACATCAACTATGATGCACCCGTTGAAGAAATTCTTGAACAGGTGATGGATGCCATAGAACAAAGCAGCAGGTTCATGGCAAAAGCTCCCCTCAGCAGATCAGAGAAGTTCAGTCATTGACAAATAAGGCCTTCAATTCTTTTGCTTCTTCAGGCTTCATTTTTTTTGCCAGTATCAAACGGAGTTGCCTTCTTCTCAATGCTCCTTCAAATAGTTTTTTTTCTTCATCCGTTTCAGGAATACTCTCAGGTACAGCTCTGGGCTTTCCGTTGGGATCCAATGCTACAAAGGTCAAATAGGCCTCATTGCTTTTGTACTTATACTGCTGTGTGATGTCTTCCCCCCATACCTTTACATGTATTTCCATTGAGGTCTTGAAAGCCCTGCAGACCTGTGCTTCAATATGCACAACTTGTCCGAGTTTGATTGGAGATTCGAAAGAGATGTTGTCTGCCGATGCAGTTACACAAGGGGCACTGGAATGTTTGGCTGCTGCCATGAATGCAGCTGTGTCAATCCAATACATCAGTCGCCCACCCATGAGATTGCCATAGAAATTGGTATCATTTGGAAATACCATTTCACTCATCACGATCTTGCTTTCTGAACATTTTTTCGATTGCATAAATTTTTATTGAATGGTAATGGATTCTGCATCTTTGATAAATGCAGGATCTATGTCGGCACCAATGCCCGGTTGATCATCAAGTTCCAGATAGTAATTATTGTATCGCGCGCCCCCTGACACCGGATCTGTGAGATGTCCCAACAGGCAGGTGTCTAGATCATAAAAACGAATATTGTCATGTGCCATGGCAAGATGCACTTTTGCGGTAAGTGCCAATCTGCTCTCTACCATCCCTCCCAACATGCAGGGCATACCAAACGATGTTGCTGTGTCAGCGATGCGAATGGCCTCGAGTATACCGCCGGATTTTGCAAGTTTGATATTGATATAAGAACAGGCATCAGCCTTGATAAGGCGCTCTGCATCATAATGATCGAAAACACTTTCATCTGCCATGATCGGGATGGTAACATTTTTTTTCAACTCTGGTAATAAATAGTCCAACCTGTGATGCATGGGCTGTTCACAAAAGCCGATATCATATGTTGATATGGCATTCAGTGTTGCCAAGGCTGTTGGGTAGTCCCAACCCTGGTTGGCATCTACCCTTAATTGTATATCTGCGCCTACTGCTTCCCTGATCAATCTGATCCTTTCGATGTCTTCAGTCCCGTTCTTGCCAAGTTTTACTTTGATGATCTTTACACCATCCTTCACAAATGACCTGGCGGTATCGGCCATGTTTTCAGGCGTGTTGATCCCGATGGTAAGGTCTGTTTGAATTATTTTTTTATCTCCTCCCAAAAAGGCATAAAGGGGAAGTCCTTTTTCCTTGGCAGCAATATCATGAAGCGCCATGTCAAATGCACTTTTAATGGTGCTGTTAAATGCAATCAACGCATCCATTTCCTCCATTCTTTCTTTGATCTGCAAAGGATCTTTATTGAGCATGACCCTGGCGATGTCTTGCCCTACATGAAAACAGGTATCCTGGGTTTCGCCTACCAGCATGGGAAACGGGGAGCACTCACCGATGCCAGACAGGCCCTCATCCGTTAGGATTCGAACCAGGATATTGTCTGCTGAAGTACAGGTTTCCGTTGCAATCACAAAGGGTTCCATCGGAATGGTGAGCCTTGTGATATGGATTGATCTGATCTTCATGCAAAGGGTTTTTGAGTATAAGGCAAAGGTAGTTCATCCCTTTAAACAGCTTTGAAAAACATGGTATCATTCAAAACAAAACAGGTGGTTAAATGTTTTTTTTAAAAGCAGGTATGGAAAAACTGAATGGCAAAAAGATATTGGTTGCAGGAGCAACGGGAGGTATTGGACAGGCATTGGTCAAACTTCTCCGGCAAAGTGGAGCTGAAGTGTTCATTACGGGCAGGAATCAAGATAAACTCAGTGCACTGGCTCAGGCTGCTTCCATTCCTTCCACGCACTTGTACAGCGCTGATATTTCAAGCTCTGCCGATCTTGAAAGTATGAAAGTGGTTGTTCTGGAAAAAATGGGTACCCCAGATATTTTGGTGAATGCCGCGGGGGTTGGAATCATCAAATCCATGGATCACTTGACAGAACAGGACTTCATGCAAAGCCTTCAAACCAATCTTCTGGGAAGTTTCCTGTTGGTGAAGGCATTCCTTCCTTTTATGAAAGAAGCTAAAAAGGGTTTGATCATCAATATTCCCGGTGTTTTGGGTAAGGTTCCGATGGCGGGTGCAGCAGCATACAGCGCCAGTAAATATGGGATTGTTGGAATGATGCAGAGCATAAGAGAAGAATTGAAAAGAACTGAAATCAGGATCACGAATTTGTTTTTGGGAGGTGTTGATTCTCCTTTCTGGGATACCATTGACCTTAAAGTACAAAAGGAAAAGATGATCCGGGAAGAAGAAGCTGCGAGATCAATCTGGTTTCTTTGTCAGCAGCCAGCCAGTGGTGTGGTCAGTGAAATGGTTTTACAACCTTTCAATCATCAGGCCATCTGATCAAAGCAGGGTTCCCTTCAGAAAAAGATAGGCAAAGTTGAAGTATATGATCACACCGGTCACGTCCACCAGCGTTGCCACAAATGGGGCGGAAGACACAGCTGGGTCAGCACCCAGCTTCTTGAGCAGCAGCGGGAGCATGGAACCTGTTATGGTTCCGAATAGTGCAACACCGACAAGTGAGAATCCTACAACCGCACCTACTGCCACATAGTGCGCACCATATACTTCGGGAAATATCTGTGCCCAAACGAGCACTCTGGAAAATCCGATGATCCCCAATGTGATGCCCAGCAACAATCCGGATAAAAGCTCCCGTTTCATCACATGCCACCAGTCTTTTAGCGTCACATCTCCCACAATCAGGGCCTGTATGATAAGCGAAGAGGCCTGCGATCCCGTGTTGCCTCCACTGGAGATGATCAGGGGTACAAAAATGGAAAGAACCAGTGCACTTTCGAGTGCATGTTCAAAGCTGGCCATGGCAGTGGCTGTGAGCATTTCACCCAGAAAAAGAACAATGAGCCACCCAACTCTCTTTTTAAAAAGCTTGAAAAGTGAGATCTCCAAGTAGGGCTCTTCAAGGGCTTCTGTACCACCCATCTTCTGCATGTCTTCACTGAACTCCTCGTTGGCCACCCAGAGTACGTCATCAATGGTTACGATACCGATCAAGATATTATTGTTGTCGACTACCGGAAGTGCTACCCTGTTGTTCATCTTGAACACCTGGTTGGCTTTTTCCTGGTCGTCATAGACATTCAATTCGATATATCTGCCATCAGTCAGTTCACTTACCAGCCGTTCTGGAGGCGATAACAAAAATTCCTTGATCCTTACGTCATCTATCAGTTCTCCTTTATCGTTGATCACATAAATCACATCAATGGTTTCTGAATCCTGACCTACTTCCCTGATGTGCTCCAAAACTTCTGCTATGGTCCAATCTTCCTGCACCGCGATATAATCCGGAGTCATGAGTCGGCCTACTGAATCTTCGGGGTAGCCCAGGAGTGAGAGGGTGATTTTTCTTTCTTCCGGATTCAACAGCTTGATCAATTCACGCACTCCTTTTGGAGGCAATTCTTCCAGAAAAGCAGTTCGGTCATCGGCTGGCAACTCATTGAGCAGTGCTGCCAGTTTCTGAGGTGCCAATTCATTGATGATATCCTTCTGGATTCCCAGTTCAAGGATTTTGAAAGTGCTGGCTGCCCTATGTACAGAAAGCATGGAAATGATCTCAGTGGCCTTCTGCCAATTTTCCTGGATCAAAACTTCCACATCGCTGATATTCAACTCATTGAGGAAGTCAGACATGCCACTCCTGTTTTCCTCAAGGAGGAAGAATTCATATTGTTCCTGAAGGGTGATATCTTCGTTGAAGGCGACCATTTTTTCTTTCTGAACGCAAAATTAGTCATACTTTTCAAGCCTGCAATACAGAATTATGCTGCAACCTTATCTAGTGATATTGCCGAGTAAGGAAAGGGGCAGAGGGGTTTTTACAATGGAGGACATACCAGCGGGTGAGATCATTGAAGTTTCTCCTGTTATTGTCATGAATGCGAAGGATCGCCCACATCTGGATCAGACGCTGCTGCACGATTATATTTTTGAATGGCCGGGTACTGAAAAAAAATGTTGTATGGCACTGGGCTATATTCCTATCTATAATCATTCTTATCAAGCCAATTGTGAGTATGAAATGGACAATGAGAATGAGTTGATGACTATTAAGACAGTGAGGGAAATAAAAAAAGGGGAAGAACTTTTTCTGAATTATAATGGGGAATGGAATGATTCACGTCCCGTTTGGTTTGAAGCTACGTAACTTTGCTTATCCTCTCTTAATCATGATCATCTATCTCGTCGGTTTCATGGGCTCCGGTAAAACGTATACAGGCAAGCTGCTTGCTGGTGAATTGGGTTTACCTCATGTAGATCTGGATCAATGGATCGAAGAGAAGTATGACAAATCAATATCTGCCATATTTGAATCAGAGGGTGAAGAAGGATTTAGAGAAAAAGAAACACTCGCGCTAAGTGAACTCAATCGTCTTTTTGCAATAGAAAATGAAGATAATACTTCTGAAAGATCTGTTCGGCTTATTGTTTCTACAGGAGGTGGTGCACCATGTTTCAATGGGAACATGGACTGGATGAATCATCATGGCCTAACCATATGGCTCAATCCACCTGTGGAAACGCTTTTGAAAAGACTGGAAAAAGAGAAAGATCATCGTCCGCTTCTCTCTGGTCTTTCAAAAGAAGATATGAGAAGATTTATCGAATGCAAGCTGGACGAGAGGACTTCTTTTTACGGTAAAGCCTTGTTAAAGTTGGATCAGGAAAATATTGATATTAAAACCTTGATAAATTCAATTAAACATGCACAGAACATACAGTAAACTGGGTGCTTTGATTGCCATGGCTTCTGTAATCATAGGAGCATTTGGGGCGCATTATCTTAAAAGTCTGCTTTCAATACAGAGCATGGAATCAATTGAAACTGCCACGTTTTATCAGTTCGTTCATGCATTGGGACTTTTCGCGGTAGCCAATAACTACAGGTATTACAGAAAAAAAAGAATCATATGGGCAGGGAACATGATGGTAGTGGGCATCATCCTTTTTTCGGGCTCGATTTATCTCAGGATATTGATGGAATCATTGGGTTATGGAAATGGCTGGATGGTTGCCATGATTACCCCTCTTGGAGGTTTATGTCTTATCCTCTCATGGCTGATGCTTTTTGTTGGTATACCCTCTGCAGATATAGAGGAACCCAAGAAAAACGAGGAAAATTGAAACAATAAAAATGTATTTTTGAAAATACCCTCGGGTAGATTTTTCATTAAACCGACCATCAACAATGGGGAATAGACTGAGATCTCCCAAAAAAGAAGAGGAACCTGTTGCGCTCAAAGAAGATCAGGAAGAAACTGTAGAGATAAAGTCAATTGTCAAGGATGAACGCACCCATAAAATCATGGGCTCCCTTCTTCTTTTTTTAAGCTTCTTTCTATTTGTTGCCTTTACTTCTTATTTGTTCACATGGACAGAAGATCAGGATAAGGTAAGGGGTATGGGCTCGAGAATTTTAATGCCCAACGGCTTAGAGATCAGCAATTTGCTGGGAAGCCTTGGGGCTTATACTGCTTTTGTATTTTTTGAATATGCTTTTGGCGTTGCATCCTATCTCTTTTGTAGTATTCTTGTCGTATTGGGCGTTAATTTGCTTTTTGGTAAGAACATTTTTTCTCCACTAAGGAATCTTCGTTACCTGTTGATGGGGCTTTTGGTCATCAGCGTAACTGCCGCTTTTTTTACACCCAATACTTCTTTCAGTTGGGGCGGGGCATTTGGAAGATATTGCTCCAACTGGTTGAAAGGGGTTATAGGTTGGACAGGTACTTTTGCCGTTATTCTGCTTTCTGCGTTTGCTTACATAATATGGAGATTCAACCCAGTATTTCAATGGCCGTTATTTCAAAGGGTAACAGATATACAGGGCGGGCTTGATCTTCCACTAGCAGATGTTCAACCAGAGCCAGAGGATCTTCAGCCTCGTTTGGACCTAACAGAAGGTAACTCTTTAAAGCCAGGATCGGAACCCATTATTCTTCAGCCACTCACCGAACCCGTAAAGTCCGAAGTCCTGGCTCCCATTCAGGAAATCATCAAAGAAGAATTGCCTGAAGCAATACAAGAAGAAATACCTGATGAAACTCCTTTGGAGCTAACTCCAATTAAAGAAGAAAATCCTGAAAAAAAGTCGGTTGCCTCTGTGCTTGCGGGGCCCAAATTTGATCCGATTGCTGATCTCAAAAATTATAAATATCCTTCACTGGATTTGTTGGAGCTGCACAAGGGTGAAAAAATAGTAATGGACCAACATGAACTGGAAGCCAACAAGAGCCAGATCATGAAGACCTTGAAAAACTATGACATTGATATCCAAAAAATATTTGCAACCGTTGGCCCAACGGTAACGCTGTATGAAATTGTACCTGCTGCCGGTGTAAGGATATCACGTATCAAAAACCTTGAGGATGATATTGCACTTAGTCTGGCTGCCTTGGGTATTCGCATCATTGCTCCCATTCCCGGGAAGGGAACCATTGGTATCGAGGTTCCCAATGTAAAGAAGAGTATTGTAGGGATGCGATCTCTTCTGGCTTCTGATAAATTTCAGAAGAACGAATATGCCCTTCCGATTGCATTGGGAAAAAAGATTGATAATGAAAATTTCATTGTTGACCTGGCAACTATGCCCCACCTGCTCATGGCCGGTGCAACAGGTCAAGGTAAGTCTGTTGGATTGAATGCCATATTGGTTTCTTTATTATACAAGAAGCATCCTTCTCAATTGAAGTTTGTATTGGTTGATCCAAAGAAAGTAGAACTGAGCATATATCGTACGATTGAAAAGCACTTCCTGGCAAAGCTTCCCGGTGATGATGATGCCATTATCACAGATACACGCAAAGTGGTAAACACGCTCAACGCACTTTGTATTGAGATGGATGAGCGTTATGATCTTCTGAAAGATGCCGGTTGTAGAAATATCCGGGAATACAACGAAAAGTTTGCATCCAGAAAACTCAACCCTCAGAAAGGGCATAAGTTTCTCCCTTTCATAGTTCTGGTAATAGATGAGTTTGCGGACCTTATCATGACGGCAGGTAAGGAAATCGAAACCCCCATTGCCCGTTTGGCCCAGCTGGCTAGGGCAATTGGTATCCATCTTATCGTTGCAACCCAGCGTCCTTCGGTCAATATTATAACAGGTACCATCAAAGCCAATTTTCCTGCCAGGATCGCCTTCAAGGTTTCTTCCAAAGTAGATAGTAGGACTATCCTGGATATCGGAGGTGCAGAACAATTGATCGGAAGGGGGGATATGCTTGTGTCTTATCAGGGGGATGTTACGAGGGTGCAATGCGTTTTCGTTGACACACCGGAAGTGGAGAAAGTAGCTGAATTCATTGGGGATCAGCAGGGGTATCCATCTGCATTTGAATTACCTGAGGTAATTGATGAAAAAGATGTGGAAGACAGGGAGCTTGATCTTTTGAGCAGAGACCCATTGTTCAATGAGGCTGCTTTGCTGATTGTGCAAAGTCAGATGGGGTCAACTTCTATGATCCAACGGAGGATGAAGTTGGGTTACAATCGTGCCGGAAGACTCATGGATCAGTTGGAAGCTGCCGGTATCGTAGGCCCCAGCAAGGGTAGCAAAGTGAGAGAAGTGCTCTTCAAAACAGAATATGAACTGGATCAGTTTCTGAAATCAATGGAATAATCTTTTCTTTGCAGACAATCGGGTAATATCCCATAACAAATTAAAAATCATGAAATCCTTCTTCTTCATCATATCAATGTTACTGTCTGTTTCCACAATGACGGTCAATGCACAACCTCCAAAAGGAATGGGGAAAAGCGACCCACAGGCCAAGGCTGTTCTGGATGCGGTAAGTGCCAAGTTCAAGACTTTTAAGACTGTTAAAGCCAGTTTTACCCTTAAAATTGAGGATGCTGCCGGAAAGGTGCAAGGTTCGAAAACCGGAACGGTAATGATGAAAGGGGTGAAGTACAGAGTTTCCATCACCGGTCAGGAGATTTTTTGTGATGGGGTCAATATTTGGACTTACGATGTGGCGGCCAAGGAAGTGCAGGTTTCTGCTCTGGATAATAGTAGTGGCTCTATCACTCCACAGAAGCTTTTTACCAACTTCTATGATAAAGATTTTCTTTTCATACTGGCACCGGATGTGAAAAAAGCCGGGAAGGTATACCAAGTTGTGGAGTTGACACCTATCGACAAAACAAAGCCTTTTTTTAAAGTGGTTCTAGAAGTTGATAAAGCGGCAAAAACAATTATGTCTACCCGTGTATTTGAAAAGAATGGCAACCGATACCTCTATGCCATCAATACTATGAATACCACAACGGCAATGACGGATGATCTGTTTGCCTTCAGTGCCAAGAAATACCCCGGTGTGGAAGTGATCGATCTCCGTTAAAATTAATTATTGCCCCAGCGATAGGTTTTTATGTTTATACCGGCCAGGTCCAGTATCCTGTCCGTCACAGTGGAAACTGCCTCATCAATGGTTTGAGGCTTGGAGTAAAAGGAAGGAGTGGCTGGACAGATTATGCCACCAGCCAGTGTAACGGTTTCCATGTTTTTGATATGGATCAGGTTGTATGGGGTTTCCCGAATCGCAAGAATCAGTTTTCTTCTCTCTTTCAGAACCACATCTGCCGCTCTCGTGATGAGATCATTGGATGTGCCATTGGCGATCCTGCCCAGCGTTCCCATTGAACAGGGCACAATGATCATGGTATCATATTGTCCGGAACCTGATGCAAAGGGAGCATTGAAATCCATCTTATCAAAAACAGGTAAACCGAAGTCGAGATAACTTTCATTGTCTCTCTCGGTTTTCCACACATCTTTGGCGTTGTTTGAGAAAACAAGAGCAACATTGTCCCATTGGTCTTTGGCAGCATTTAATTTGCTGATCAACTGTTCGGCATAGATTGAACCGCTTGCTCCCGTTATGGCCACCACTATCTTACGCATCTGATGTTTTTAGGATTAACACCGGATCTATATAAAAGTTAAAAAAAAACTAATGCCAATACAATACTAAGGTATGATCTTCCGTTATAGTATCGGTTTTTCATAGGATATTGGATTTAAAACGGGCTGGATTTCTATCCTGGCCCTTTTTTTTATCCTTTTCCTCAAAAAAAATCCCCCAATCGGGGGATACTAAAAATTAAGCTTCTGACATTTGAGCGATTTGCTCACTTTTGTATGCCCCTTCATCCAGTTTTTTCTTGGTTTCCTCGAAGGCTTTCAATGTAAGTTGGATGTCTTCATCTGTATGTGTTGCGGTAGGTATCAAACGGTAAATGATATGTCCCTTGGGTATTACTGGATACACTACAATGGAACAGAAGATATTGTAATTTTCCCTAAGGTCAGTTACCATGAAAGTAGCTTCTTCAACTCCTCCTTTCATATAAACAGGAGTTACTACAGAATCTGTTTTCCCAATATCAAAACCTTTCTCTTTTAAACCGGTCTGTAACTTGAGGGCGTTTTCCCAAAGTTTTGCCTTCAGCTCCGGCCTTGTTCTTAGCAATTCAAGCCTTTTAAGGTTGCCCAATACGATGGGCATGGGCAATGATTTTGCAAAGATTTGACTGCGTATGTTATACCTGACAAAATCAATGATCTGTTTGGGACCGGCAATGAATGCACCAATCGAGGCCATGGATTTGGCAAAAGTGGAGAAATAGAGATCAATCTCATCCTGAACTCCCTGTGCCTCACCGGCACCTGCTCCTGTTTCACCTAGCGTACCAAAGCCATGGGCATCGTCCACCAATAGGCGGAAGGAATATTTGGGACGAAGAGCCGCGATCTCTTTCAGTTTTCCCTGATCACCTGCCATACCAAACACTCCCTCAGTAATCAGAAGGATACCACCCGCTTTTTGCTTTTCTATTAATGCCGTAGCCCTCTGCAATTGCTTTTCACAATCTTCAATGTCGTTGTGCTTGAAAACAAATCGGTGTCCCGGATGCAAACGGAGGCCATCAATGATGCATGCATGACTCTCTGCATCATACACAATTACATCATGGCGGGAACACAAGGCATCAATAAGACTCATGATGCCCTGATAGCCGAAATTCAATAGGATGGCATCTTCTTTGTGTTCGAATTCTGCCAGTTCTTTTTCGAGTTGCTCATGATGATTGGTGTTTCCACTCATCATGCGTGCGCCCATTGGAGAAGCCAGTCCGTATTCGGCTGCTGCATCCGCATCTGCCTTCCTTACTTCCGGATGATTGGCCAGGCCCAGGTAGTTGTTCAGACTCCATACGATCTTTTCTTTGCCCCTGAAATTCATCCTGCTTCCTATCTCGCCTTCCAGTTTTGGAAATGCAAAATAGCCATGTGCTCTTTCACGGTATTGCCCTATGGGTCCGTAATTCTTGATCAGCCTTTCGAAAATGTCTGCCATTTTATCTAAATATTAATTCAATGTTGCTGCAAAGATAAATGTTTACTTAATAAACATTTATTCCCTGCAATGTTCATAATTCAAGATGTCAATTGGGGCTCCAATGCCTTACTTTTGTATCAATCTCAATCATATGAATCTGAAGAATTTCACTCTGATCTTTTTGTTATCCGTACAATTTGTGCAGGCCCAGAAAACAACATCTCAGAATGCAAGACCTAAATTGATCGTAGGTGTAATGGTTGACCAGATGAGGTGGGATTTTATTTACCGCTATCAAAACCGATACGGACAAAACGGATTCAACAGGGTTTTGCGGGAGGGCTTCACTGCTGAAAATACCCATATCTCATATGCGCAAACAGTAACCGCAGCCGGTCATGCTTCTGTTTATACAGGTTCAGTTCCTGCCATCAACGGCATCATGGGCAATGAGTGGTACGACAGACAATTGAAGCGTCAGGTATATTGCGTAGAGGATGATTCAGTAAAAATCGTTGGTGGATCAGGAAAAGGTGAACCCATGTCACCCAAAAATCTACAGGTTACTACCATTGCTGATGAGCTGAAACTTGCCACCAATTTCCGGTCAAAAGTAATCGGTGTAGCCATCAAAGACAGGGGAAGCATCTTGCCGGCAGGACATGCCGCTGATGGAGCCTACTGGTTCGAGCCATCGTCAGGTAATTTTGTCTCCAGTACCTGGTATATGAAGGATCTCAGTGCCTGGGCTACAGCTTTCAACAAAAGAAAAATTCCTGATTCGCTTTTTGCACTGAACTGGAATCTCAGTTTCCCCATATCCACTTATGTCCAAAGCGATAACGCAAATACTGCTTACCAAAAAAATCCCTTCCCCAGAAAGCTGGATGGAAACATAGGCAAAAATTACGGTGCCATCGCTTCAACCCCCTGGGGGAACACTCTTACCTTGGCATTTGCCAAAGCGGCGGTTGAAGCAGAAGAAATGGGCAAAGACAGCATTCCGGACCTCTTGGCCATCAGTTTGTCCTCACCCGATTACATCGGACATAGTTTTGGCCCTAATTCCGTCGAGATTGAGGATACCTATCTGAAGCTGGACCGAGAGCTGGGTGCATTTTTTGATTACCTGGATAAAAAAGTTGGTAAAGGGAATTATACTTTTTTCATGACTGCTGATCATGGGGTGGCACATGTTCCTTCGTTTCTGCAGGAACATCAAATTCCGGCTAAATCAATGAGGGTTAGCAAAAAAGCTGAAGAAGCTACCATGAAAAAATTCAAGTTGCGAAGAGTGGTTGAATCGTACGGAAATTATCAGTATTACCTCGATAGGAATCTTATTGATTCGATGGGGCTTGATATTTCGACAGTTAAATCATATTTCATTGCCGAGTTGAATAAAGAAGAAGATGTGTTGATGGCATTTGATAACGCAAGCATCCCCGCTGCCAACATCCCCGCCGAATTCAAGGAAATGTTCATCAAAGGATTCAATCATAAGTTTGCTGGCGATGTGCAGGTTGTATACAAATCAGGATATTTCAATGGTGGCCCTACCGGCACAACCCATGGTTCTATGTTTCCTTATGATTCACATATTCCGCTTCTCTTCATGGGTTGGGGTGTCAAGCAGGGATACACCAACAGAAAGGTATATATGAGCGATATTGCCGGTACACTGGCAGCTATGTTGAAGATTCAGATGCCCAGCGGCAATATAGGAACAGTGATACAGGAAGTCATCAAGTAAATTTTACACGCATATGCAACAATACCAAGATCTTTTGCGGCATATTCTTGAAAAAGGAACGGACAAGTCTGACCGGACCGGAACAGGCACCAGAAGTGTATTCGGATATCAGATGCGTTTTGATCTTGCGGAAGGCTTTCCGATGGTGACCACAAAGAAGTTGCATCTGCGCAGTATCATCCATGAATTGCTATGGTTCTTGAAAGGTGAAACCAATGTCCGGTATCTGAAAGAGAACGGTGTCAGCATTTGGGATGAATGGGCAGACGAAAACGGTGAGCTGGGTCCTGTTTATGGTAAGCAATGGAGGTCTTGGGCAGGAGCAGATGGGAAGGTTCACGACCAGATCAAGGATCTTATTGATCAGATCAAAAAAAATCCAGACAGCCGAAGATTGATTGTAAGTGCATGGAATGTAGCTGATCTGCCTAAAATGGCATTGATGCCTTGCCATACCCTCTTTCAATTTTATGTAGCCGATGGAAAACTTTCCTGTCAGCTATATCAGCGTTCAGCAGATGTATTCCTGGGCGTGCCATTCAATATTGCTTCTTATGCATTGCTCACATTGATGGTGGCTCAGGTTTGTGATCTGAAGCCTGGTGATTTTGTTCATAGTTTTGGCGATGTGCACCTCTACAACAATCATTTTGATCAGGCTGCCCTTCAGTTGACCAGGACACCTTATCCTTTGCCGGTGATGAAGATCAATCCGGAAGTAAAAGATATTTTTGGTTTCAGATTTGAAGATTTTACTTTGGAAGGGTATCAATCCCACCCGGCTATAAAAGCTCCTGTTGCAGTTTAAATTCAAATAATGAAGATTTCCATCGTAGTAGCAGCTGCCCTCGACAATGCCATTGGGAGAAACAACGACCTCTTGTGGAAGCTGCCTGCTGACATGCGTTTCTTCAAAAACCTGACATGGGGGATGCCCATCATCATGGGTAGAAAAACATTTGAGTCTATGAAGTCCAAGCCCCTGCCCGGTCGCATCAATATTGTAATTAGCCGCCAATCGGATCTCTTTGAAACTAATCATCATTTGAGGATGGCAGAATCCTTATCAGCAGCTATCAGTATAGCAGAATCTACCGATTGCCGTGAGGCATTTGTTATTGGGGGTGGAGAGATATACAGGCAATCCATTGCTATTGCAGATTGCATTTACATGACCAGAGTAGAAGCTACTTTTGCAGATGCCGACACATATTTTTCAGAAATTGACCCTCAAGTTTTTAGATTGGCAGATTCATTTACTCATGCTCCAGATGAAAAGAATGCTATTCCTTTCCGATTTGAAACATGGGAAAGAATCCTGAACAAGTAGAGTTGAAAATGTACAATCTTCCTCAGCTTGGAATCAAATATTTGTTGCATTGGTGGCATGCTTCCAATGGAAGAGGGCATGGAATTCATTCGCCGTTTGTGTACGACTTCGTTGTAAATGTGCTGGCAGATCCAGCGGCAGAGAAAAAAAAATATGATGCCATAGAGCGTACAAGAGAGAAGTTCAGAAGATCGTCAGAAAAAATTCCAATTCTTGATCTGGGAGCTGGTTCATATAAAAACAGTTCTTCTGAAAGGAAAATTGCCACCCTCGTTGAAAGTGCTGCAAAGCCAGCCCGGTTTGGTAGATTGTTTCACCGAATGGCAGTTCATTATGGAATTGAGTCCATCTTGGAACTCGGCACCTCATTGGGTATGAGTACCCGTTATTTTGCAAAGGCTTTGAATGGCGGAAAAGTCTATACTGTTGAGGGCGCACCCGCACTGGCCAGTTACACACGGACTCGTCTGGCTCAGGAAGGGTACAAGAATGTTATAGTCTCTGATGGTGATTTTTCGAATGCATTACCAGAATTGTTGCCCTTGCTCAAGGGAAGAAAGCTGATTTACATAGATGGTAATCACAGGTATAGTCCTACTATGGATTATTTCCAACAAATCCTCAGATACATTGAAGACGATGATATTCTGATTTTTGATGATGTTCACTGGAGCCGGGAAATGGAAAAAGCATGGAAAGAAATCAAAAATCACCAACAAGTAAGCTGTACCATTGATCTCTTTTTTATAGGAATCGTTTTTTTTAGAAAAGAATTCAAGGAAAAATGCTTTTTTTCTATTCGTTTCTAAAGTTATCTCAGGTTTTACGATTGCAAAATGATTAATTTTGTGCCCTCAAACAAGGCCCATGATCGTAGGTGTATTGAAAGAAACCGCCCCCGAAACCAGGGTTTCCCTTATCGCAGAAGGCGCTGCACAGCTTATTAAAAAGAATATCAAGGTTTGGATAGAAGAAGGAGCAGGATCAAATGCATTCTGTTCCGATGAAGACTATCTTGCGGCCGGAGCTGAAATCAAATCAGCAAAAGATATTGCAGATGGTGCTGATATCATTTTGTCCATTCATGCACCTACAATACCTCTGCGCAAGGGGGTAGTGCTGATCGGCATGTTCCAGGCCCGCTTTGAAACAGAGAGGATAGCAGCATGGAACAGTTTGGGAGCTGTTGTGTATAGTATGGAATTACTACCTAGGACTACACGTGCCCAGAGCATGGATATTTTGTCGAGTCAGGCTAACATAGCTGGCTACAAAGCCGTGCTGACCGCTGCCAATGCCTACGGCCGTTATTTCCCGATGTTCATGACGGCAGCGGGAAGTATTGCTCCGGCTAAAGTGTTGATATTGGGTGCCGGAGTTGCCGGTTTGCAGGCCATTGCAACAGCCAAAAGATTGGGGGCTGTCGTTGAGGTATTCGACACTCGCCCTGCCGTGAAGGAAGAAGTGCAAAGTCTAGGTGCCAAATTCATTGACATACCTGGCGCAGCAGATGCTTCGACAGCTGGCGGATACGCGGTTGAGCAATCTGAGGAATACAAGAAAAATCAACAGGCTAAAATTGCTGAAAGCATTGCCAAGGCTGATATCGTCATCACTACCGCCCAGATACCCGGCAAAAAAGCTCCCATCCTTATAACTCAGGAAATGCTGGATACCATGCGCAGGGGAAGTGTGATTGTAGACCTGGCAGCATCCACTGGTGGTAACACCCCTGTTACCAAGAACAGGGAAACTGTTCAGTACAGAGGGGTATCAATTATCGGTGATAGCAACCTCCCTGCAACCATGCCTTCTGATGCAAGTAAATTGTACGGGAAAAATATCCTGAATTTCCTCCAGCTCATCATAAGTAAAGAAGGTCAGTTGATTACCGACAGTGAAGATGAATTGGTAAAGGGAGCCAGGGCAAACAGTTAAAAATAAAATCATGGAACAGATGTTCAATTGGATCGCAGCTCATCAGGAAATGATCTACATCGTCATTCTGATGATCTTTGTTGGTATTGAGGTGATAGGAAGAGTGCCCAGCGTTTTGCATACCCCTTTGATGAGTGGAGCCAATGCTATTCACGGAGTTGTTATCATTGGCGCCATTATAGTAATGGGACAGGCTGCTTCTGATGATATTCCTGCTTTGATTCTTGGTTTCCTTGCTGTGATCCTGGGAACATTGAATGTGGTGGGTGGCTTTGTTGTGACCGATAGGATGCTGGAAATGTTCAAGAAGAAAAAATAATCCCAAAAAAAGGTACAATGGAAATGAATCTGCTCGTATGCTGTTATCTACTGGGTGCCATTACATTCATAGTGGGATTGAAAATGTTGTCAAACCCTGCTTCTGCCAGAAACGGTAATCTGGTAGCTGCGGGTGGTATGTTGATAGCCATCCTTGGAACCATTTTCCTTTATGAAGATGAAGGACAGAAGCTGGGAAATTATATCTGGATATTTGCAGCCCTTGCTATCGGAACCCTGATGGGTACCCTGATGGCCAAAAGAGTGCAAATGACAGCCATGCCTGAAATGGTAAGCCTTTTCAATGGTATGGGCGGTGCCTGTGCAGCCCTGATCTCTTTCATTGAATTCAATCATCTGTTACACGAATCCGGATCTTCAGGAACAGTAGATCAAACTACCTTACTGATTATTTTGTTGGGTCTGATCATCGGTGCTGTTTCTTTTGCAGGCAGCATGATTGCCTGGGGTAAACTGAACGGCAGGATCAAGGATTTTGCTTTTGGAGGTCAGCATATCATCAATCTCGTCATCCTTGTAGCAACGCTGGCCTTGGCTGCATATCTGGTTGTCTCGCTCCCGCCGTCCATGCAAATGCTGTTTTATGTAATTGTGGCTCTCGCTCTTTTGTATGGTATTTTCTTCGTGCTCCCTATCGGTGGAGCGGATATGCCGGTTGTTATCTCATTGTTGAATTCATTCACAGGGGTTGCAGCAGCTTTTGGTGGTTTTCTGTATGATAATAAAGTGATGTTGACGGGCGGCATCCTGGTGGGAGCTGCAGGCACGCTTTTGACCATTCTGATGTGCAATGCCATGAACAGGTCTCTTGCAAATGTATTGATCGGATCTTTCGGTGGTGGTGCTGCTGCAAGTGGAGGTGGCGCAGCAACGGGAGGAACTTACAAGGAAGTCTCGCTTAGTGATGCAGCTGTGGTTATGTCTTACGCAAACAAAGTATTGATCGTCCCAGGGTATGGACTTGCCGTGGCACAGGCCCAGCATGTCTGCCATGAATTGGAGAAGACATTGGAAGCCAAGGGCGTTGAGGTGAAATATGCCATTCATCCCGTTGCTGGCAGGATGCCAGGCCATATGAATGTTTTGCTGGCAGAAGCCGATGTGAGTTATGAAAAGCTGTTGGAAATGGAACAAGCCAACGAAGAATTTAAGAATACGGATGTGGTCCTGATCCTGGGAGCCAATGATGTGGTCAATCCTGCTGCCAAATCAGATCCTTCATCACCGATATATGGAATGCCCATCCTCGAGGTAGAGGAAGCCAAGCATGTGATTGTAAACAAGCGAAGCATGAAACCCGGATACGCGGGCATTGAGAACCAGCTATTCTTCCAACCAAAGACATCCATGCTTTTCGGGGATGCCAAGAAAGCTTTGCAAGACCTTTTGGCAGAGGTCAGAAATATCTGATCTGGCAATGAACTGGAAGCCTGATTTTTTATCATCCCTCGAAGGAATCAAAGGTTTTGATAAAAATGCTTTCATCGAGGCCCATACTTCAAATCCACCGGTTTCCATCCGTATCAATCCTGCCAAATCATTTGATGTCGATCATGTCTTCGCTGAATCAAGCATTCTTGGAAAAGTACCTTGGTGCAACCATGCATTTTATTTGAAGTCTCGTCCAGTATTTACCTTAGAACCCCTTTTACATGCAGGCGCTTTCTATGTACAGGAAGCCTCCAGTATGTTCGTTGATCACGCTATTCATGCTGTATTTTCCGGAAGAAAGAACTTGAAGGCATTGGATCTTTGTGCTGCCCCCGGAGGTAAAACGACACTCCTCGCTTCAAGTCCTTTTTTTGATACCATATTGGCAAATGAGATCATCCAGTCCCGTGTGGGAATTCTCATGGAAAATCTTGCCAAGTGGGGTGCACACCATGTATTGGTCAGCAACAATGATCCTGAAGTGGTAAGTCGATTGGGAGAACAATTTGATCTGGTATTGGTGGATGCACCATGCAGTGGAAGTGGGTTGTTCAGAAAAGATGAAGCTGCGATGAAGGAATGGTCTGCTGGTGCAGTTGAGCTGTGTGCGGCCCGTCAGAAAAGAATATTGCAACACGCAATGTCTCTTGTCAAGGAAGATGGCTATCTGCTTTACAGCACCTGTTCCTATTCACCATCGGAGAATGAAGAGAATGCAGATTTTATCTTGGCCACTGGAGATTTTGAAACCATAGATTTAGATCCATCAGAAGATTGGGGTATAGTAGAAACAAAATCTCCCGCACACCATGCTTTTTGTTACCGATTTTACCCCAATCTGTTATCAGGGGAAGGTTTTTTCTGCGCCATGTTTAGAAAGGTTTCAGGATCCAACATCGAAGATTCTAATACTCAACATAAGATCCCTGCGGAAGCAAGCATTGTCAAAGACTGGCTTAAGAAAGATGTTGAAGAACTTGTTTTTCACATGAAGGAATCTACCCTGTATTTGTTGAATCAAAGCAGTCTGGATTGTTTTTTTCGTTGGTCATCATCATTGAAAATCAGAAAAAGCGGTTTGAAAATGGGCGACATCATAAGAGGTGAATTGATACCTGATCATGAATTGTCCATGTCTCCAATATTATCAGAAAATTTATCGGTTATTGACCTTCCAAGAACTGATGCAATACGCTACTTGAGAAGGGATGAAATAACTTTATCCGAATCCGGATCAGGTTGGCAACTTGTTCGCTACCATGGTCAGTCACTGGGATGGGCTAAGATTGTCAATGGAAGGATGAAAAACCATTATCCAATTTCCTGGCGGATTCTCATGAGTCCGTTTTGATTTTAACAAACTGTGAGCAAACTAAAAGGAGTTCTCTTGTAAAATTTGCCAATATTGGGTTAATTTGTAACGCAACCCATTGCTATGAGAATTTTCATCATTTGTTTTTTCATTTTATTCGGTAGTTCGGCTTTCGCTCAGCAGCAAAAATTAATAATAAGCAAAAGGGGAGAGGATATTTTCATTGAGCATCGTGTTCAGCCCAAGGAGAACTGGTACAGTGTTGGACGTATATACTTTATCAGCCCCAGGGAAATTGCCAGATACAACGGTCTTAACTTGGAAAAAGGACTGGGAATAGGTCAGGTGCTTAGGATTCCTCTTGGGCAATATAATTTTTCACAAGAGCCTAATGCCAGTTCAGGTGGTGTACCAGTTTACCATGTAGTGGAGTCAAAGGAAAATCTTTTCAGGGTAGCTACCGGTTTCGGTGCTACTGCTGCCAATATCAGAAAGTGGAATGCACTGAAAACTGATCAGGTTAACTCTGGTTCATCGCTCATTGTTGGGTACTTAAAGTCTTCCGTTACGAATATTTCTGAGCCTGCTATTGTGCAAACGAATACCAAAGAATTACCCGTGGTGGAGGCTGCCTCACCTGAACCGCAACCAGATCCGCCCGTAAAAAAAGCTTCAGATGTACAGCCCAAGCCTGCACAAGTAGCACAGAATCAGGTAACTAAGGTTGAAACCAAGCCTGTAACTGGTATTGGTCAATTTGCTCCTCTTTTTGAGCAGCAATCCAGGGAGGGAAAACAACAAATGCTGGAAAATCCCGTTTATGGAGTGTTCAAAAGTACCAGCGGTTGGCAGGATGGGAAATATTATGTTCTTTTGAACAATGTAGTGCCGGGTACAATAGTCAGGATTGTTTCAAAATCAAACAATCGTCAACTCTTTGCCAAAGTATTGGGAGCCGTGCCTGCAGGAAAAGAAAGTGAAGGAATGGTCATGAGGATGAGCAATGCAACATTGGCTGCGCTCGGCATGACAGAAAGCAGCATCGGTAGTGTGGAACTCTCCTGGTTCAATTAGGTATTAACCCGATATATCATGACAACTGAAAGGAAATTCATGGCTCCGCCGAGCCTGAATCGATATGCTGGTCCATGGAACAGAGCTGCCGTCAGACATCTCCTGAGGAGAACGTTGTTTGGAGTTAAAAGATCTGATCTCAGCCACTTTCTGTCTCTTGGATTAACCAGCTCCATCAGTCAACTGTTGGACGATTCCACACCCTTGCCTCCTCCTCCCGTGAAGGAGTATAATCCATCTGCCGCTGCAACTCCGGATACTTCTGTAGCCATGGGTCAAATCTGGGTAACCAACATCAACAATGATGGCACTGTTGCCGCACTTAGAAGGGCATCCTTCAAAAAGTGGTGGGTCGGCAATATGATACAACAGGAAAGATCTTTGCGGGAAAAGATGACACTCTTCTGGCATAACCATTTTTCTACTGAAACAAATGATGTGGGCAATGCATCTTATGTTTTTAAGCATCACGATATGCTACGGACCCAGGCATTGGGGAACATCAAGCAATTGGTAAGAGCGGTAACACTTGATCCGGCCATGTTGGTCTACCTGAATGGCCAAAACAACAACAAGACAGCACCCGATGAGAATTATGCAAGGGAAATACAGGAACTGTTTGTGATAGGGAAGGGTCCAGGTGCAAATTTTACAGAGGATGATGTGAAAGTGGCAGCTAAACTTCTTACGGGGTGGAGAAATAATGCAACAACTGTTTCATCTTTTTTTGATGCTACTCGGCATGACACCTCCAATAAGCAATTTTCTTCTTTTTACGGAAACAAACTTATTGCAGGGAGATCAGGCGCTACAGCAGGAGATCTGGAGCTGAATGAATTTCTGGATATGCTTTTTTCCAACCAGGAAGCTGCTCTTTTTCTCTGTAGAAAGTTGTACATATGGTTTGTGTATTATGAGATTACACCCGAGGTGGAGTCTGAAATAATTGTACCCCTGGCGTCACTGATGAGATCAGTTAATTACAATGTCAAACCTGTTCTCGAAAAATTATTGAGCAGCGAACATTTTTTCGATGTGATGAACAGGGGCTGCCAGATCAAGAGTCCGGTTGATATGCTGGTTGGAATGATGAGGGAGTTTGAAGTTAAATTTCCAACACCTGATCAATACACTACCAATTATGGATTATGGAACCTGCACGTTTCCTATTTGAATAATCTTCAGCAAAATATCGGCGATCCTCCTGATGTCAGTGGATGGAAGGCTTATTATCAGGAACCCGGATTCTATGAGTACTGGATCAATACCGATACTTTGCCAAAACGAATTCAATACCTGGATTATCTGGTTACACCCGGTTACACGCTGAACGGATTTAAAATGGTGGTCGATCACATTGCTTATGCAAAAGGGTTTGCTGCTCCGGGAGATCCAAATCTGCTGATCGATGAAATGGTGGAGCATCTGCTTGGTGTGCCGATCTCATCAGCTCATCGTGCGCAGTTAAAGAAAGACATACTTCTTTCAGGGCAAAATCAGGATTATTATTGGACCAATGCCTGGGATACATATCTCACAACACCCTCAAACGCTGCCAATACAAAATATGTAACAACAGCCCTTACCAATCTTATCAAATACTTTGTGGATCTCCCTGAATATCAACTTTGTTAAATCATGCCCATGAACAGGAGAAAATTTTTACATGGATATCTGCCCGCAGGAATGATGGTTCCCTCATTCGTCAGCGGTATGGGTTTCAGGGCTTTTGAATCCGGACATACGTTCCTGAATAATATGTTGTTGCCGACTGGTGACAATGACAGAGTGTTTGTAGTGATTCAATTGAATGGCGGTAATGATGGGCTGAATACAGTTATTCCACTGGATCAATTCAGTAAATATGTAAATGCACGAAAAAATATTTACATCGACGAACAGAAGGTTCTTAAGTTGAATGGTGTGAGCAAGATAGGTCTTCATCCTGCAATGACTGGCATGAGGGATCTTTTCAATGATGGTAAATTGCATATCATTCAGTCGGTAGGTTATCCTCAGCCCAATTTCTCACACTTTAGGGCAACCGATATCTGGATGAGTGCTTCCAACAGCAATCAAATGCTCAATACTGGCTGGTTGGGCAGATTTCTGGATGAGATCTACCCCGGATTCCCATCCGGGTATCCCAATAATAATATGCCCGACCCTCTCGCGATACAGATCGGATCTGTTACTTCGCTCACCTTGCAGGGACCGGCACAACCAATGGGAATGAGTATTTCCAATCCATCCAGCTTCTATAATTTTGTTAACAACCAGAATGATCCCGCTCCCAATACTTATGCGGGGAAGGAGCTTACTTTCGTAAGGGAGATGTCGAGGCAGACACAGAAATTTGGAGACGTAATAAAAAATGCGAATGCCAAGGTGACCGCCCAGAATCCATACCCAACCGGAAATTCGCTGGCAGACCAGCTTAAGATCGTAGCACGTCTGATCAAAGGTGGGTTAAAGACTAAAATTTATATGGTGAATTTTGGTGGCTTCGACACACATGCCAACCAAATCACAACCGGTGATACTAGTACCGGAACACATGCGAGGCTTTTGGGTAATGTGAGCTCTGCCATCAAGGCCTTCATGGATGATCTTAAATATCTGGGCGTTGAGGAAAGGGTTGTGGGTATGACTTTCTCAGAGTTTGGCAGAAGAGTACTGAGCAATGCATCCTATGGAACCGATCATGGTGCAGCAGCTCCTCTTTTTGTATTTGGTGCCATGGTTCAGGGCGGAGTGAGTGGCTCGAATCCTACCATTCCTGCCAATGCAACCGTTGGTGACAATATTCCCTACCAATATGATTTTCGAAGTGTATATGCGAGCATATTGTCAAATTGGCTCTGTGTAGATAAAAACACACTCAATAATGTGATGTTGAGGAATTTTCAGGATCTGCCACTGACAAAAGTTGGTACATGTTCAATATTAAATCCTGTTGGTAATCCAGAGCAGCTGGTGGTGGTATACCCGAATCCTTTTCACAAGAATGTTACTATTCAGTTCAAAACGGCAGGCGGACATACACTGGTTCAGGTATTGGATGGAGCAGGACGACTTGTGAAGAATCTTGTAGACAGAGAGTTTTCAGCTGGCACCTTCAGAATTGACTATGACGGTGGTCATCTTCCCGCCGGTATTTATTATATCCGTATGCAAAATCAGGTACTTCAGCAGGTGAAATCAGTTGTCAAAGTGTAATTTGCGCTGAATCGTTTTTTTGCATGGAATGGAAATTGTTAAAGTCTGATTACCTCTTCAAAGATCTGTGGTTTACAGTCAGAAAAGATAGTTGCCAGCGACCGGATGGGAAGCTTATAGAACCTTATTATGTATATGAGTTCCCTGAGTGGGTTACTGCTGTGGCCATTACAGAAGACGGCAAATTTATTTTTGAACGGCAGTATCGACATGCTGCCGGGCTAACCATCATGGAGATACCGGGGGGATGTGTAGATCCTGAAGATGTATCTCTTTCTGCAGCTGTTGCCAGAGAATTGAAAGAAGAAACGGGATTTGTTTTTGATACGGTGGAATATCTAGGTAAAACATCAGCCAATCCGTCTACGCACAACAATTGGATGCATTTTTTCCTGGCAAAAGGAGGTAAGAAAGTTTCTGATCAGGAGCTTGATGGAAATGAAGAGATTGAGGTTCATCTGCTATCGATTGATGAAGTAAAATCTCTGTTAAAAAGCAATCAGATCCTCCAAAGTATGCATGCCACAGCTCTCTTTTATGCTTTGGAGAGATTGGGAGAATTGAAATATTAACAAGAAGGTTGCCGGGTAACTTCCCCCACTACAAAAATGCTTCCGCATACTATGATCAGATCATCTGACATTGCCAGTTTTTTAAAATGGGCCAGCGCATCGTTGACTGAAGCAAAACCTTTTCCTTTCAAGTTCTTCAGCTCTGCTTTTTTTACAAGCTCTTTTGTTTCCATGGCTCTCGGCAGATGGGCTTGTGTAAATCCATAATTGGCATTTTTCGGAAGCAGATCTAGTATTCCGTCAGCATCCTTGTCTTTGGATAAGCCCAAAATGATATAAAGGTTATTGTGAGAGGTTTGATTGATTTGATCAATTAGTTTTTCAATGCCGGCAGGATTATGGGCTACGTCGAGAATGATCATGGGCTCTTCAGAAATCATCTCCCATCTACCCATTAGCCCTGTGTTTTGAATTACTTTTTCAATTCCATTGACAACGGACGTGTTACTTATTGAAATGGATAGTTGTTTTAGGGTATCGATAGCAGTCAATACCGTTCTGATGTTTTCTGCCTGATAGAATCCTGCCAAAGGCGTTGTGAATATTTTCTGTTCGTAAGCAGTCCTGTTGGATAGACCAATCTTTAAAATTCCTTTTTGGGTTTCCAGAATTTCTGAATGATAGACATCTTCTGCAAAAATCAGTTCACTTCCATTTTCATCAGCTGCCCTGATGAAAACATCATCTGTTAAAATATTTCTTTTACCTATTACTACAGGGATATTGTTTTTAATGATTCCAGCTTTTTCAGTTGCAATTTTTTGAAGGGTATCGCCCAATATATTCATGTGATCAAAGCCGATATTGGTGATGACCGAAAGAATTGGAGTTATGACATTGGTGCTGTCTAACCTTCCTCCCAATCCGGTTTCGATCACGGCAAAGTCAACTTCTTCCTGAGAAAAATATTCAAAAGCCATTCCAACTGTCACTTCAAAAAATGAAGGGTTGATTTGGTCAATCAACGGGATCATTTTTTGGGTAAAATCAATGATCTTTTCTTCTGGAATCATTTCGCCATTCACTTTGATTCTTTCCCGAAAGTCGTGCAAGTGAGGAGAAGTATACAATCCGGTTTTAAAGCCCTGTTCTTGTAATATTGATGCAATCATATGGCTCACCGAACCCTTACCATTGGTACCGGCAATATGAATCAATCGGATTTTACTTTCAGGATGACCAAGACTTTTGCAAATAGCAATTGTATTATCGAGATCAAATTTCAATGCTTCTGCCCCAATCTTGCTGAACATGGGCAGTTTTGAATAGAGATATGACAAACAGCCAGTATAATCCATAGCACAAAGATATTGTATCTTTGCACCCATGAATATGTTCATGTGGGGCCCGTTTGCCTTATTTTCTATTGTTTCTCTTGTTCTCATTTATTACTACTTGAGATATTTCCGTTTGCTTGCCTTTTATAAACAATCTGAAAAGGTTAATAGCAAAGAACATCCGGTAAGTGTCATCATTTGTGCCAGGGATGCGGCAGATCAAATTGAAAAGAATATCCCGGGTGTGTTGGCACAGACCTACCGAACAACTCACGAGATCGTGATGGTGAACGATAATTCTCAGGATGATACAAAATACTTGTTGGAAGGGCTTTACAAAGATTTCAAGCAATTGCATATAGTCGAACTCAAGCAAGAGGCCATGCATATTCCCGGAAAAAAGTTTCCCCTTTCGATGGGTATAAAGGCAGCACGTCATGAAATACTGCTTATGACGGATGCAGATTGTATTCCTGCCTCAGCAAATTGGATAAAATACATGCAGGATGCATTTGTTGGTGGTATTGAGATCGTTTTAGGGTATGGAGCTTATAAAAAGCAGAAGGGTCTTTTGAATAAACTTGTCAGAATGGATGCCTTTCATACTGCGATGCAATACCTTTCATCTGCTTTGGCAGGAAAACCGTATATGGGTGTTGGGCGAAATCTGGCATATAAAAGAGAGTTGTTTTTCAGACAAAAAGGTTTTGCTTCACACCACCATTTGCCGGGCGGAGATGATGATCTGTTCATCAATGGGTGTGCTGACCATATGAATACCGCTGTTGTGATTGACCCGGATGCATTTACCTACTCCGATCCCCCAACTTCATGGTCTCAATGGTTTCTGCAGAAGGAAAGGCATAATTCCACAGGTAAATACTATAAGCAAAGAGACCGGATACGACTCGGTATCTATATGATGTCACATTTTATGTTTTATCCCTTGCTTGTATTATCGTTTCTTACATTTGACTGGCCATGGATTCTTGGAGTGTTGATGGTTAAATATCTGATTCAGTTCATTGTTTTCTATCATTCGATGAAAAAGCTTGGTGAAACTGATTTGATTCCATTGTTCATTTTTTGGGATATTTGGATGTTTTTTTATTATTCCTTGTTTATTTCTGCCTTATGGAAAAAGCCCAAAGCACAGTGGAGCTGATCTATCAATATTTTGCTGAATTCTCTGATCTCCAAAAAAAACAGCTGGAAAAGCTTGGAGGGCTATATAGCGAATGGAACCAAATGATCAATGTGGTTTCCCGAAAGGATATTGACTCATTGTATGAAAGACATGTTTTGCATTCATTGTCGATCGCTGCTCAATTTCATTTTACGCCAGGAACGGAGATCATAGATATTGGAACAGGCGGTGGATTTCCTGGAATTCCTCTCGCCATATATTTTCCAGATGTAAGTTTTCACCTGGTGGATTCCATTGCCAAGAAATTAAAAGTTGTGGATGCGATAGCCACTGAACTGGAATTAAAAAATCTAACTACTCAACATACGAGAGCGGAAGAAATCAAAGGAAGAAAATTTGATTTTGCTGTTTCCAGAGCAGTAGCTCCTTTAAAAGATCTTTGGACCTGGAGTAAGCCATTGTTGAGAAGTGAGAGAAAAATAAATGATATGAAGAACGGACTTATTTGCTTAAAAGGGGGCGATCTTACAGAGGAAGTGGCAGTTTCCGGCTTGAGACCTCATGTTTTAGATATAAAAAGTATTTTTAAGCAGGAATTTTTCGAGTCAAAGTATATTGTATACGTACCTTCATAGACAAAACTTCCTGAATACAAATGATTACTATTGGTATCGTTGAGGATAATCAATTTATCCGGATGGCTCTTGAGCAGATCATTTTAGCTACTGAGGGATATCAATTAAAGGGCTCCTATTCATCTGCCGAAGAGGCTATTGAAAAAATTCCTTCATCTGAACCCGATATTGTTCTTATGGACATCAATCTCGGAGGCAAGTCCGGTATCGATGCAGTGGCAGATCTACATGAAAAATGTCCGGATACACGCTTTATGATGTGTACCGTTTATGAGGATGACGAGAAAATATTTGAAGCCCTGGCCGCAGGTGCAACCGGATATATTTTAAAAAAATCCAAACCTTCTGAGCTAATGGCAGCAGTAAGGGAATTGAGTGAGGGCGGAGCCCCCATGAGTAGCCAGATTGCCTCCAAAGTGGTAGCGAGCTTCAGAAAAAAAGAGTCTTCGAAGGAAAATTTGTTGGAAAGCCTTACCCATCGGGAATTCGAAATATTGGAAGCCCTTGTGAAAGGGAAATTATACAAGGAGATAGGGAATGATATGAATATTTCAACAGAAACGGTACGAAAACACGTTTACCACATCTATAAAAAATTGCATATCAATAACAGGGTAGAAGCGTATAACCGGTTCTTTGGCAATGGAAACTAGAACATTCAGGTAAGTTCACTCAGGAATTTTTTCAGATCTGTAATGCCGGTATCAATAAGTGTAATGATGGAGTCTTTTTTCGCTTTCATATCATTAGAATCTCCTGTATTTCTCCACATATCCATCATTTCAGAGTATTCTCCTAGTATTGAATTCATTTCAAAAATCAAAAGACTGGGTCTGATCTTGTGTATCATGAATTCTGTATTGGATACAGTGTCCTCATTGAAATGCAGAAGCAATTCTTTGAATTCTTCCAATTGATTGATGAAAATGGAAGTGATCCTCCTGTTCAGCACAGCATCACGGCCAGTCATATTATTGAGCCTCTTGAAATCCATCTTCGGTAAAACTACGTATTTGTAAGTATTTATACTGAATACTTCTAGGGATAAAGGGATAAATTATTAAAAGACTACTCAGATGTTGAATGTTGTACCTAGATCTAAATTAATTTGATGAACCATTCGATTATCCATCTAAAGCCGTTGTTAATTATTTTAGGCTACCTGTTCAGGTAGCTTTTTTTTATCTAAAATACTGATTACCATTTCGTCAGTAAGCTGCCTGAAGTCATCATAATAAGATCCTATCCCTAAAAAATTTTGAGCAACCAATATGCAGATCATTCCATCGGACTTCTTGATCAGTTTTTGGTAAGTATTGTAAGGGCAGACCGGAACTGCGATTTTAACAGATGAGGCCCCATTTTCCTTCAATTCCTTCAGCGCCAGCTCCATGCATGTACCTGTGGCAATACCATCATCGGTTAAAAGAATCCTTTTACCACTGATATCCTGATTCTGATATTGGTGATTGAATATTTTTTGCATTTCAACGATTCTCTTTCGCTCTTTTACGATCTCTTTTTTTAAATATTCAGTGCCATAATGCGATGCATCATTCATGACTACGTCGGTTTCACTTACTGCGCCTATGGCATACTCAGGGTTGTTTGGATGACCTATCTTTCTGATAAGAATTAATCGAAGCGGAATCTTCATTTTCATTGCCATTATATTTCCAACAGGCACACCCCCCCTGGGAAGAGCCATAATCAGATCAGCCTCTATATTTTCATTTCGAATTTTTTCGCACAAAAGATGTGCTGCATGCTCCCTGTTTACAAATGGTGCCATATCAATCATAAATGCTCATATCTTCCACTTTTCTCATTGATCCTTATTCTGAACATTACGGGTCTTTTTCTGTAGCTCTCACTGAGTTCATGTCCTTCACCTTCCCAATGTTCATGATGGTGTATAATGGATCCCGTCATCAATGGCAAAACTCTTCCTTCCAACAGGTTCCTGGCTTTTTCAGCTCCTTCTCCTATGAGTTCCTCAAACTGTCCGAATACCAATGCGCTTTGCCAGTTGGAAATATCTCTTGATAGGTCAACTTGAAAACAGACGTTAGGGTTATTTCTAAGCAATTCTAATTTTCTTCCCTCAGTTGATTGGCCATATATGAACCTTCCGTCGAATGCATAGGTTACAGGTACGATATAAGGATGTTTGCCGTCACAACATGCAATTCTTCCGATGGCTTGACTTGACAAAATATTATTGATCTCCTGCTCTGTCAGTTCTCCTGTCATCTTTTGGATTTTTGGTAAATTTAGCAGATGGCCTTCTATAAAATAATGACTTCAATCATTTACGAGAGTGATCGTGGATGTATTCTTTTGTCTTTTTTAAAATAAAAGGTGAATAGTGTAAAGATCAATTTGTAAACTTCATAGGAAAGCCATTGTGAAAATTGATAAAAAATTGATTTTCCATGATCCTCTGGGCCGATCTTTTCACATTCGTTGATCATGATTGAATTCAATGCATCCTGCACATTGGCTGCAAATATTTTTTCATCTATGTCAATATTCAGCTCAATACTGGCTTTTGCACTTATGTCATTGATATTATAGGAGCCCAGTGTGGCGATTTTTCCGTCACATACAGCCATTTTGCCATGTAGTATATTGTGTTTGTATTCATGGATTTCTATGCCGTTTCTCAAAGCCCATCGATAAAGAAATCTCTCTGCATTCTTGGCGATGCCAACATCTGATCTGCCTGCAAGGATGAGTTTGATCTTTACTCCTCTTTGTAGTGCCTTTATCATTTCTTTTCTGAAAAAGGTACTGGGTATAAAGTAACTGGACATGAATATGATCTCCTGTTTTGCGTAACGCAACATTTCCATATAAGATGCAGATATCTGATTCAAATTCTTTACCCAGTCATTTCTCCTGATGCGTATAGGGCAATTCACTTGACCGAGAGCTAATTGTTGAGGTTCACTAAAAGTAGGATGCAGGTATTCTGTTTCATTTTTGGCAAATAGATGGTTGCAAACTTTGTTCAGCTCCAAAGAAGCTTCTCCCTCAATTTTAATAGCCCAATCCAACCAGCCCGGGGCACCTGGCATATCATTGTAGCGATCGGATATATTGATTCCTCCAACAAGGGATGTTGTCCCATCGCAAACCACGACTTTATGATGCAATCTTCTGCCGAAATAAAATCTTTTGCTTTTGAAAAGAGGTTCAAAAAACCGAAGATCTATACCGGAGTTTCTCATTTTTCTGATCAAATCCTGTGAAAGGTTTGCAGAAGCATATCCATCAAGCAATATCTGGATCTTTATTCCTTTTTTGGCTGAGGATATCAGACTCTCTGCCACATTTACTCCAGTAGCATCATGTTCAAAAATGTAAACCTGAATCTGTATGAAATGTCTTGCGTTTCTGATCATCTGGTGCAGCGTGTCAAAATACATACTACCTCCTTTTATCAGAGTTGCTTTATTGTTGAAGCTATAACTTGTATTGATTTTTTTTTGTGATGACATGAAAGTGATGGTAAAATATGTGTTATCAAACTTTCATTTCATGATAAAAATCATGTCTGATGCAATTTCAGGTATTATTCTCGCTTAACAGCCCTAAGCTTGAAGATTTCGCCCCGGTTTGCTTCAATTTGTATAAAGTATATTCCTGAGGGCCATCCAATGGAGTTCAGGTTGATGCTGTTATTACCCCTGAATATGTTTTGTTTTTTATTGAGTAATAGACTTCCTTTCATGTCTACTATTCTTATGTTAATTTCCAGGGCATCCCTTGATAAGATATTGAGTCTGCCATTTCCGGTGAACGGATTCGGGAAAAGTTTAATGATGAAATTTCCTTGTGCATTGGGAGGAAAGTCTCCACAGGCTCCCGTATTTTCAAGACTACCATCAATCCATGAAGATCTTTGTGTCAGCCAGAACTTAAGGGTATTGATCTCTTCGATATAGTCAGGAGGTATAGGATTGGGATTGGGCCATACATATTTGCCTAGAATATCCCATCTCTTAAAGTGACGGCCTCTTGCTTCAGAGGTAATATTAGCCACAGAATCTATCAGTTGTTGAATGTATTTATCAGAAAGTATTGTTTTTCGAAGGTCTTTCCATCGACATCGGAGAGAACCAACAAAAGAGGTATCCTGCATCAGCCTTTCCCACCAAAAAGGGATCAGTCCTGAACCATCTCCGGGACAAACAAAATTGAATTTGTAAGCCCAACCATAAATTTCACTGCCATTGCAATAATTGGCATTTCTAAAGGCCAGGTCATAATCCCATACCGGTCCAGCCTTGATTCTGCCATCAATACTGTTTTTTCCTTTGTGCAGATAGGTGCTGAGTCTGTAGCCATCGACATTTCGGCTCAATTCATTGATGATGAAATAGTCCATAAAGCTGTTCAGGTCAGCATATTTTCTTACTCCTTTTGATGGATCTTGAAAATCTGGTCCTGCCAATGCTTGTTCAAAAGCATCTACAGCCGACTTAATATAGTTTTTTTGAGCACTTGTGATGTCGGAAAGTTTTGGATATACGTATGAAAATTGGCGAGTTCTCAGATTCGTCGCACCGGGAGCGGGAAAGGATGAAAACCAGCCATTGGGTTGTTTATCCAGGCTAAAAATATATCCCCCAGTAAGCTCATCACCGCTGTTATCGGTTGGTAGTAACTTGCTTATATTGACCCTTGCTGTATTTCTCTTTATCTTTTCTGCCAACAAGTATATGCCTTTGTAGTCATTGTCAACAATCACTTCCACATACCTGCATCTCGCTGCCCATCTCCCCATTTCTCGTGCCAGGGTGTAGGCTAAAAAATTTCTCATCAGTGTTTTATCGGTATAGGGTGCATACAGTACCCAATCGCTTTCAGGAGGCATTCCCAGCAGTGGCACATTCAGTTCTGTACCCGCTGCATCCCTTAATTCAATGTCATAGGATTTCATAGGAAAAAAAGAAAGCGAAGATTGCCCCCTCAATTCAATTCCTATTTTGTTTTTATATTCTTTGGGTACATCTGTGATATTATTTCTCTTTCCTATGCCATTATAGATAATAGACATGTCTGCCGTGATCTTAGGATCATTGGCGATCGTTTGCCCTCCAGTATTAATTACAACAATAGGCAGATCTGAAGAGCTTGGAATATTTGATTGTGCATACCCATTCTGAATGAAAAACCAAGCTGTGATGAACAGGTTGAAATATGTCTTTCCCAGTTTCTGCATCGGTGTAAAAATATACCAATTTCTCTAGCGATGCTTTCGTATTTTTACCTTTCTCTCTGAGGGTCTTATGGCAAAGCAGGTAAACGATACACCACTGATGCAACAGCACCGGGCGATCAAACAAAAGTATCCCGATGCTATCCTTTTGTTCAGAGTTGGAGACTTTTATGAAACCTTCGGAGATGATGCGGTAAGAGCGTCTTCCGTATTGGGGATTACGCTAACCAAACGTAACAATGGTGCAGCAGCATCCCTGGAATTAGCGGGTTTCCCACATCATGCTCTTGATGCTTATCTGCATAAGCTGGTAAAAGCGGGACACCGTGTTGCCATTTGTGATCAATTGGAAGATCCCAGGCAGGCAAAAGGTATAGTGAAAAGAGGCGTCACCGAGATGGTTACCCCGGGGTTGGCAACACACGATAAACTTCTTCAGCATAACAGCAATAATTTTTTGGCAGGCCTGCACATCGGGGGGCAAGGTGGTGGTATTTCTTTCCTGGATATATCCACAGGTGAATTTTTTATTGCAGAAGGTGATGAAGAACATATGGGTAAATTGCTGCAGGCCTTTCAGCCTGCCGAAATATTATTATCTAAAACTGCCCAATCTTACTTTCTGGAAAAGTATGGAAAGCGTTTTCATCTCTACGGCCTTGATGCCTGGGTATTTGATCAGCGATACGCAGAAGAAAATCTTTTGCGTCATTTTGGAACCCATAGCCTGAAGGGTTATGGCGTAGATGATATGAAAGAGGGGATCATTGCAGCCGGGGCAATTCTGCATTACTTACAGGATACTGTTCATAATAATGCCCATCATATTGCTTCTATTCATCGCATCAACAGAGAAGAATATTTGTGGATGGACCAGTTTACGATCCGTAATCTTGAGTTGGTCGATTCGCCGGTAGCTGATGGTGCGACCTTGCTCAAAATATTGGATCAAACCAGCTCGCCGATGGGAGCGCGTCTACTCAAACGCTGGGTACTTATGCCTTTGGTTGATCTCAGAAAAATAAAAGAACGCCATGATCTGGTAGAGAAAATGATAAGCGAGCGAGACTGGAGACTGGAAGTTGCACAGAGACTGAGAAATAGCGGCGACGTTGAACGGCTTGTAAGCAAAGTTCCATCAAGAAAGATCGGGCCTAGGGAAATGCTCCAGTTGGCAAGATCGCTCGAAAATGTTTCGGTTCTCAAGTCTATGTCAAGTAAGGTTGAAGATGCCTATCTCTCACGCTTGGGAGATAGCCTTAACCCATGCCAGCAGATCAAAGAGAGAATTTTCCGGGAGCTGGCATCAGATCCACCCAATCAAACCCAGAAAGGAGGATACATAGCTTCTGGAGTCAGTGATGATCTTGATCATTACAGAAACCTGGCAACCGGAGGTAAAAATTACCTCCTTGATATTCAGCAACGTGAGGCCGTCAAAACAGGAATTGCTTCTTTGAAAATTGGATTCAATAACGTTTTTGGATATTATCTGGAAGTAAGCAATGCACAGAAACAAAAAGTTCCTGCAGATTGGATACGAAAGCAGACTTTGACAAATGGAGAGCGATACATTACGCCTGAATTAAAAGAGTACGAGGAGAAAATATTAGGCGCAGAGGATAAGATATTGCAACTGGAATCCATGATCTATGAAAAGCTCATGGAAGATCTTCAGGAATACATTTTACCGCTACAGCAAAATGCAAATGTAATGGCGGTTCTGGATTGTCTTGCCTGTTTTGCTTCTGTAGCAGAAAAATTCTATTACAGTAAGCCGGACATGCACGAAGGTACTACCCTGAGCCTGCAGGGTGCAAGACATCCTGTAATAGAACAGTTATTGCCCGCCGGTAACCGATACGTCGACAATGACATTGTACTTGATCAGGATGATTGCCAGATAATTGTCCTTACAGGACCCAACATGAGCGGTAAGAGTGCCTTATTGCGCCAGACAGCATTGATAACCCTGATGGCACATATGGGGTCTTATGTTCCTGCCAAGACTGCCTCAATTCCCCTGACAGATAAAATCTTTACACGGGTTGGTGCTTCAGACAATTTGAGTGGAGGAGAATCTACTTTCATGGTTGAAATGAACGAAACTGCCAGTATTATCAACAATATCTCTGAAAGGAGTCTGGTCATCTTAGACGAGATTGGAAGAGGAACATCCACATTTGACGGCATATCCATTGCCTGTAGCATAGCCGAGTTCCTGCATAATGCCCCGCAAAAGCCGAAAACACTTTTTGCAACACATTATCACGAAATGAATGAACTTGAAACCCATTGCTCAAGGATCAAAAATTTTCACATAACCCATCGGGAAGTAGACCGCAAGATTGTTTTCCTACGGAAGCTGGCCCCTGGAGGTAGTACCCATAGTTTTGGTATTCATGTAGCCAGAATGGCGGGTATGCCACCCGCTTTGATCAGAAGGGCTGAACAACTTCTGAAACAGTTGGAAAATACCCAATCCAATGTTTCCGTTAGTTCTCTGGCGCCGGAAGTACAGCTTTCCATTTTTGATGCTCATACAGAAGTATTCACTGAAATACGAAATTTGCTGGAAGCTACAGATATCAACGGATTGACACCCGTTGAGGCATTGGTGATGCTGAGTGAGATCAAGAAAAAAATCGGCTGATCAAAGAAGTTCCTGTAAACTTTGGATCAGGATATCGACTTCTGATTTTGAATTGTATTTGCTGAAAGAAAAACGAACAGTAGATTGGTCTTTCTTGCCCAATGCATGAATAACATGAGAACCTTGATTGGCCCCACTGCTGCATGCACTTCCTCCCGACACGCAAATATTTCGGATATCCAGATTGAAAAGTAACATTTCCGAGCGGTCGGTCAGGGGAAAGCCAGCACTCAAAACGGTATACAAACTCTGTCCGTCCGGATCTCCGTTGAAAACAATTCCCTGAACGGCCTCCTCCAATCTGGTTTTGAGATATTTTTTTATATCGGTAATATGGTTCCTGTCTTCTTCATGTCTAGCAGTGGCCAATTCCAATGCTTTTGCAAAACCGATAATGCCATATATGTTTTCCGTACCTGCCCTCATGTTTCTTTCTTGACCTCCACCATGAACATAAGCGGGAATTCTGTTTCTTGAATTGATATACAAAAGACCGACTCCTTTTGGGCCATGAAATTTGTGACTGGCCCCGGTGATGAAATCGACATGTATATTTTTCAGATCAATAGGGAAGTGTCCTACCGTTTGAACGGTATCAGCATGAAAAACGGCTCCATATTTCTTGCATATCTCACCAACTCTTGCGATGTCTGTAATATTGCCTATTTCATTGTTGGCATGCATCAGTGTGACAAGCGTCTTGGTCTCAGAGCCTGAAAGTTTCCGCTCAAGGTCAGCCAGATCAACATGTCCGTTTTCCTGCAATGCAAGATACTCAAGGGGGATGCCCTTATTTTCTGCCAGAAACGTACAGGTATGTAAAGTTGCATGATGTTCAATCGGTGACGTGATGATTCGCTGGCAACCTAAAGAACTTATGGAACCAAACAGTGCAGTATTGGTACTCTCCGTTCCCCCACTGGTGAAGAAGATCTCTGAGGGGTGAGCATTCAGGATTGAGGCTACGGATTTTCTGGCCTTTTCTATTGCCATTCTGCTTTCTCTGCCATAAGAATAAATCGATGATGGATTCCCAAAGTGATCAGTGAAATAAGGCTTCATTGCTTCGAAAACCTCAGGATCAATGGGGGTTGTAGCAGCATTGTCAAAATAGATCCTGGCATTCATCGATCAAGAGATTTTTTCAAATATACGGAACAGGAATTATAGGATCTCCTGAATATCCCTGATCATTTTATTGGCTATATTGGTAGCAGTGGTTTCAAAATTGCTCTCAGCAATGATACGGATGATCGGTTCAGTATTGCTGGCTCTCAGATGCACCCAGTCGTTATCAAAGTCAATACGCAATCCATCTGTTGTATTGATAGAGTAGGATTTGTATTTTTCCTTCAATTCATCAAACACTTTTGAAAGATCTGTACCTTGTTCCAGTTCAATCTTATTCTTGCTGATAAAATAGTTGGGATATCCGCTCCGCAATTGTTTTGCTGTTTTGGCAGAACTGCACAAATGTGTCAAAAACAATGCAATTCCAATCAAAGCATCCCTTCCATAATGAAAATCAGGAACTATGATACCCCCATTCCCTTCACCCCCGATAACAGCATTGACTTCCTTCATCTTGGTTACCACATTCACTTCCCCTACAGCTGAGGCAAAATATTGTCCTCCATGCTTTTCAGTTACATCCTTCAACGCCTTGGTAGAAGATAGGTTGCTTACCGTATTGCCTTTTGACTTTCCGAGGATATAATCTGCCACTGCCACAAGAGTGTATTCTTCGCCAAACATAGATCCATCCTCACATACCAATACAAGTCTGTCAACATCCGGATCAACGGCAATGCCAAGATCAGCTTTATGGCTAACTACAGCTGCAGACAGTTCGGTAAGATGCTGAGGCAGTGGTTCTGGATTGTGAGCAAACTTGCCATTTACCTCACTATTCAGAACAATGATATTTTGATCCGGGATCCCTAGTTTTTTCAGTAAATCCGGAACAAAAATAGCTCCGGTGCTATTGATCGCATCTATTATGATCTTTGGTTTTCCGTTGGCTATGATTTTGGCATTGACCATTGGATGATTGACGATGGCATCCAAATGGGCATTGGCATGTTCATTCCGTAGGATTCGTTTGCCAGTTTTCTCTATCGATGCAAATAGAATGTTTTCTGTTTCTGCCACATTGAGGATTGCAGCTCCAATCTCCGCACTGATGAACTCACCGCTGCTGTTCAGCAATTTCAGGGCATTCCATTCTTTGGGATTATGACTGGCAGTGATGATGATGCCGCCTGCAGCTTTTTCAGCAACCACTTCAAATTCTACCGTTGGAGTGGTGGAAAGTCCAAGATCAATTACTTCTGCTCCTATGGCTATGAGTGTTTGTATAACCATTTCTGCAACGGCAGGGCCACTGATTCTTCCATCCCTTCCCACAACGATCTTTTTATTCCCTTCAGAAATGGCCCACTGTCCAAATGCTGCTGCATATTTTACAACGTCAAGAGGACTGAGTGACTCCCCGGGTTTTCCTCCGATTGTTCCCCTGATTCCCGATATGCTTTTTATGAGTGCCAAATTTGGTGTTTTAGAGCGGCAAAGTTACTGATTTTTTGAGGTACAACGATGTACCTTTGTTATATGTTGCAGCTCAGTATCCAGGGTTCTGTCATCTTTCAGGAAATTATTCAACTAGATCGGAAAATTTTATTCTTTGTGAACAGGGAAATGGTATTTCCTTACCTGGATCAGTTTGCTCTCTTCATGCGGAATGCCAAAATGCACATACCCTTGTATATTTTTTTTCTATACGTGGCATTTAAAAAATATGGCAACAAAAAAGCTCTATGGTGGTTGCTGGGCGCCACTTTGCTGATAGGTTTTTCAGACCTACTCAGCAGTCAACTGATAAAGCCATTTGTTGGGCGATTGAGGCCATGCAGAGATCCAGATATTGCCGGACAGATAAGATTGCTTGCTTCATATTGTGGCGCCAACGGTAGTTTTACTTCCTCTCATGCTGTAAATCATTTTGCTTTTGCAACTTTTACCATTGCAACACTGGGCAATGGTAATAAACAGTATCGATGGCTCTATCTGTGGGCAGCATTGATAGCTTATTCCCAGGTTTATGTGGGGGTTCATTTTCCTTCAGATGTACTTGCTGGTGCCATTTTGGGGATAGTTTTGGGTTGGATCGGGGCTAGGTTCAGCCTCAAGCCCTTAACTTTACGTCCACAAGTATGAACGAATTATTGATTCTATTGTTTCTGATCCTTGTCAACGGCTTTTTTTCAATGGCAGAGATTGCATTGGTTTCGGCACGAAAAGCCCGGCTTGAAGGACAGTCTAACAAAGGTGATATCAGGGCAAAACATGCACTTCGACTTGCCAATAAGCCTGAATCCTTTTTATCAACTGTTCAGATCGGCATCACCACTATCGGCATTTTCACTGGTATTTATTCAGGTGAGAAAATTGTGGATGATGTTGAAAATGTCTTCAAAGCCTATCCTCTTTTCACTGTATATAGCCGTGAGTTTGCCACAGTATCGGTATTGGTGGCCATCACTTTTATGTCACTGCTCTTTGGCGAACTGGTACCCAAGCGACTGGGTTTGTCCAATCCGGAAGCGATTGCAAAAGCAGTTGCCCCCCCCATGGCACTGCTTTCTAAAATTGCACACCCTTTTGTATGGTTGTTGTCGCATGCATCAGGACTTATTCTTCGCATATTCAGATTGAAATCAGATGAATCACATGTAACTGAGGAAGAGATCAAGGCCATCATCAACGAGGGTACAGAGCAGGGAACTATTGAGGCAACAGAGCAGGAAATCATTCAGCGAGTATTTCACCTGGGTGACAGAAATATCACTTCTCTGATGACACACAGAAGTGATATCGTCTGGTTTGAAATAAATGATACTGAACAAAGCATCCGCGAGAAAATTCTCGCAACTCCTCATACCATCTATCCGATATGTGAAGGTTCAATCGACAACATCAAAGGAATAGTTTCCATCAAGGATATGTACGTGACGCCGGATGATGTATCCTTCAAGGATATCATGCATTCCCCTTTGTTTGTTCCGGAAAATATCAGCCCATATAGATTGCTGGAGAAGTTTAAAATGACAAGAGTTCAAACCAGTTTTGTGGTGGATGAATATGGAACATTGTTGGGGCTTATTACATTGAATGATCTCATGGAGGCAATTGTAGGGGATATGCCACAAGCCGGTGAAGGGGATTATGAAGTGGTGGAAAGAGAAGATGGCAGCTTCCTGGTTGATGCCCAGATCCCCTTCTATGATTTCCTTACCCGATTCGACAAGGCCGATTGGATGAACGAGGGTGAACAGGAATTCGATACCCTGGCCGGATTCATATTGCATACACTGGAGCGTATCCCCTCAGTATCTGATACTTTTGAATGGAAAGGTTTCCGGTTTGAGATAGTTGATATGGATGGTCACAGGATCGATAAGATCCTGGTGAATGTTTCAGAACAAATCCGAAACGAAATGGAGGATGAAGCATGATCAATATTTCCCTGAAAAACAAAAAAGCACTTGTCTGTGGAGCATCCCAGGGAATAGGAAAAGCAATTGCGGTTGAATTGGCAGCACTGGGTGCATCCTGTATGCTCCTTGCGAGAAATGAAGAAAAGCTGAAGAGCGTACTTTCTGAATTAATAAGCATAGAGGGGCAATCACATGATTATCAAGTTGTCGATTTTACTGATATCGATGCATTTAAATCAATAATTCAAAGATTAGCTGATGTCCATAATTTTGACATCATTATCAACAATACAGGCGGTCCGGCTGCCGGGTTGATTTTCGATGCGGATGCATTTGCTTTTGAAAATGCATTCAGGCAACATTTGGTCTGTAATCACATCATTGCGCAAGCCATAGTACCAGGGATGAAAGAAAGGCAGTGGGGTAGGATCATCAATATTATCTCCACTTCGGTCAGAATTCCATTGGATAATCTGGGTGTATCCAATACCATTCGTGCCGCAGTTGCTTCATGGTCGAAGACACTTTCCAATGAACTTGCCCAGGATGGGATCACTGTTAACAGCCTGTTACCCGGATTTATTTCCACAAGCCGACTAACAGAAGTGGCGGAAGGATTCGCCAAAAGAAATAAAATTTCAACACATGAAATGGAAGCAAAGATGAAGTCTTCTGTTCCTGCAAAAAGATTTGGTGACCCTTCAGAAATAGCAGCAGTAGCTGCTTTCCTGGCCTCACCTGCTGCCTCATATGTGAACGGAGTATGTATTCCTGTTGATGGTGGAAGAACTGGAAGCATTTGATATGACAATCTTTCAAAACAATATTGCCTTTGCAGAACAATTGGATCAAGATGATCCGCTCAAATCGTTTCGTAAGTCATTTTTGATTCCCGCAAATGAAAATGGCGAGAGGGCTTATTTCCTTGGGAACTCACTGGGTTTGCAGCCGGTCAATACCAGGGCTGCTGTTGATAAAATATTCTCACACTGGCAGCAGGAAGGGGTAGAATCCTTTTTCAAAGGTGATGAGCCCTGGCTTGATTTGCACCAAAAGCTGCAACATGCCATGGCGCCAATTGCAGGCGCAATGCCCTATGAGATAACGATCATGAATCAGCTTACGGTCAACATTCACCTCATGCTGGTCAGCTTTTACAGGCCAAAAGGATTGCGAAAGAAAATCCTGATGGAAAAAAAAGCTTTCCCCAGTGATCAATATGCTGTCCGGTCCTATTTGGAACATCTGGGGTTAGATCCGGATGAAATAATAATAGAAGTCAATGCGGCTGGTGAAGATGAAGTAATTGCAGATGAAGAAATCATCAAGGCTATTTATGAATATGGAGAAGAACTGGCATTGGTTTTCTGGGGCGGACTCAATTATTATTCCGGTCAGGTTTTTGATATGAAAAGTATCACAGAGGCAGCTCATTCCGTTGGTGCGATGGCAGGTTTTGATCTGGCGCATGCCATGGGAAATATACCTTTGCAACTTCACGGCTGGAAAGTGGATTTCGCCAGTTGGTGCAGTTACAAATACCTTAATGCCGGTCCTGGTGCTGTAGCAGGTGCTTTTATTCATCAGGATCATTTGAACGTTCCAGATATCAATAGGCTCAATGGTTGGTGGGGATATGATAAAGGAGAAAGATTTTTGATGAAAAACAGATTCTCCCCCGAAAAAGACGCCAGTGCATGGCAGCTCAGCACGCCCTCCATTCTTAGTTATGCCTGTCTCGGGGCATCATTGAAGATTTTTGCTGATGCAAGTTGGGAGGCGATACAGCAGAAGCACCATTTGATGAAAGAATGGATGGCTTTTTTGTTGGAAGATCTGAAGGGAAATGCTGTAAAATGCATTACACCCTATTCCAGAGGGTCTCAGGTTTCACTGCTATTCAAAGAAAAAGGAAAAGAAGTGTATGATATTTTATTTGAGAAAGGATTTATGGTAGATTGGCGTGAACCCAATGTGATCAGACTGGCACCTGTTCCTTTGTACAACCGATACACAGAGGTTTATCATTTTGTCGAGACACTTCAACAAGCATTGAAAACTTTACATTTGCAATAGTTGTAAGGTATATGAATAGAATAAAACTCATACAGACCATCCGTGATAAAGGGTCTTATTTGTGTGTAGGATTGGACACCGATCCTTCTAAAATTCCAGACCATCTGCATAATGAGGAAGATCCTGTTTTCGTTTTCAACAAGGCTATTATAGACGCAACACTACCTTATTGTGTGTCCTATAAGATCAATACAGCTTTTTATGAGGCACAAGGATTGAAAGGATGGCAGAGTATGCAGAGAACGATAAACTATATTCCAGATACACATTTCAGAATTGCTGATGCAAAAAGGGGAGATATTGGAAACACTTCAACCCAATATGCCATCGCTTTTCTAAAAAATCTTCCTTTTGATGCCATAACAGTTGCGCCTTATATGGGTGAAGATTCAGTGAAGCCATTTCTTCAATTTGAAGATAAATGGGCAATAGTTTTGGGTTTGACATCCAACCCGGGTTCAAATGATTTTGAATTGAAAATGATGGCAGGAGAGAAAGAGGAGAAGTTATATGAGAGAGTAATCCGTACCGTTTCAGGTTGGGGTACACCGGATAACCTGATGTTTGTGGTTGGGGCCACACAATCCGATGAGTTTATCCACCTTAGAAATATTGCACCCAATCATTTCTTTCTGGTGCCTGGCGTCGGAGCCCAGGGAGGAAGCCTGGAGGATATTTCACGAAAGGCAATGAATGCAGATGTGGGTCTGCTGGTGAATGTGAGCAGGGATATCATCTTTGCCTCATCAGGCGAAGACTTTGCAGTTGTTGCAGGAGAAAAGGCTGCAGCATATGCTGGACAAATGAAACAATATTTATAGCACCATGAATACCTTCAAAAGATTTTTTCAAAAGTACAAATCTGAGATCAGGGTTGGATTGATAGTAATGGTCGGATTGATTGCAATGCGAGTGCTGAAGGATCTATTTAGAAAATAGATCAATGATCTGTTGTATTTACCACTGCATTTGCCAATTTTTGGGCCCACTTTGCATATTCTTTTCCTGATGGGTGTAGCTTGTCTTTTGCCACAAGTGTAGCATCGTTGGCGGCATCTCTTGATGCTTCAGTTATTTCGATAAATTTCACATCGTTTTTTTCAGCAATCTTCTTTTTCAGGTTATTGAAAGCGTCTATTTCGTGGGCTATTTTTTTTCGATCTCTGCCTTCAGCAAATGGGGTGGCTCCCCAGTCGGGAATACTGATCACATATACATGCTTTTTGATGCCACCTGAAAATGCAATCGCTTTGATGAGCAGTTCTTCGAATTGTTTTCCAAATTCCTCCAGACTTCTTCCCCTATACTGGTTGTTCACTCCAATCAGTAAAGTCACGAGATCATAGGTTTTCAGGAGGCTTGTCTTATTAATCCCTGCCATCAGCTCATCGGTAGTCCATCCCGTTCTGGCAACGATCTCCGGAGCTTGAACAAGGAATCCTTTGGCTCTCAGCAGTTGTACAGTTTGGTAAGGAAAATTCTCGTAGATGGGAACAGATTCTCCTATGGTATATGAATCTCCTAATGCCAGATAACTTTTGGTTGCTTGTGCATTTGAACTTGTCTGCATGATCAGCAATGTGGTCAAAAAAAATATGAATCGGGCCATGAAGTGTTGCATCAACGAATTTATACAAAATGACACTATCTTTAACTCAACTGAAAATAACGGTTCATGAAAAGAATGATTTTTTTAGCTTTCATCATGCTTTCATTAAGCATACAGGCTCAATTCACAGCTCATCAGAAATCCAATTATGAGCTGGCAGCAAGATTCTCACCGAAGAAACTGGAGAAAATGATCTTTTCTACTGCTGTTGATCCACATTGGATGAAAACGGGAAACAAATTCTGGTATACCTATGAAACAACCAACGGGAAAAAATGGTACATCGTAGATCCTGTCAAAATGACCAAAACTCCCATGTTTGATAATGATAAACTGGCTGCAGCCATTACGAGGATCGTAAAGGACCCCTTTGATGGTAAACATATGGGACTTGAAAATCTCAAGTTTGTAAAAGAAGAACAATGGATCAGTTTTGAAGTGAAGAGCACAGAGGAAGAAACCAAAAAAGATTCCACCAAGAAGGCTACAGCAGTCAAAGAGAAAAAGACCTATTATTTTGAATACAATATTGCTGCTGACTCCTTGGTTGAGCTGAAGGGCCATAAAAAACCGAAGTCCAAACCCACCTGGGCCAATATTTCACCCGATCAGAAGTGGGTGGTGTTTGCCAAAAACTTCAATCTATATCGTATGGATTCTGCCAATCTTCGAAAAGCCATAGCCAACGAAGACGATAGTACCATTGTGGAAGAACAACTGACCGAAGACGGGGTAGAGAATTATGGTTATGGTGAGGGTTTTGGTGAGACCAATGTTGAAAAACTGGCCAACCGGAAAAAGCGGAAATCAGTTTTTGCCATGTGGTCGCCTGATTCCAGATATTTCACCATCATTAGATCAGATAATCGCAATGTAAAAGATCTTTGGGTGATCAACAGTGTTGCAGAGCCACGGCCAACGCTCGAAACATATAAATACCACATGCCCGGGGAAAAAGAGTCCCCACAGAGAGAACTCATGCTTTTTGAGATGGGAGTAAAGAAAATGATGAAGATCAATACTTCTCTTTTCAAAGACCAGGAGATCAGTGTATGGTCAGCCAATGCGGATAAAAGAAATCGCGACGATGAGTTTCGTCCAATGATTTGGCTTGGAGACAATTCCCGTTTTTATTTCAGCAGAACATCAAGGGATCTGAAGCGAATCGATATATGTGCATTGGATATCGCTACTCAGAACATTACTGTGCTTGTAGAAGAAAGAATGAATACGTATGTGGAAATCAGAAAGCCACAGTTTTTCAATAATGGGAAAGAGTTCATACACTGGAGTGAGCGAGATGGATGGGCCCATCTTTATCATTATGATATAAGCGGTAAATTGAAATCTCAGATCACGTCCGGACCATGGCATGTTGAAGATATTGAAGCTGTCGACGAGAAAATAAGAATGGTTTATTTTACTGCCAATGGGAAAGAGGCTGATGAAGATCCTTATTATCTCCATCTTTATAAAGTTGGTTTGGATGGCAGCGGAATCAAATTGCTGAACTCGGGTGATTATGATCATGCTGTAAGTCTTGATGAAAACAAAAGATTTTTCGTTGATAATTTTTCAAGGGTCAATACGACACCTGTGTCTGTTTTATTGGATGCCAATGGTAAGAAGATAATGGATCTGGAAAAAACAGATCTTAGCTCTCTATTCCAGGCAGGATATAAATTTCCTGAGCCGTTCACGGCAAAAGCGGATGATGGTATAACCGACTTATACGGAGTGATGTACAAACCTTTTGACTTTGATTCTACCAAAAAATATCCTGTCATCGCTTACGTATATCCAGGGCCTCAAACAGAATCGGTCAACAAGGCATTTGGCCGCAGCATGGATCGTATCGATCGACTGGCACAGTTTGGGTTTGTGGTTGTAACATTGGGGAACAGGGGTGGTCATCCAGCACGATCTAAATGGTACCACAATTACGGATATGGCAATCTGCGTGATTATGGGTTGGCCGATAAGAAAACGGTGATTGAACAATTGTCCCAGCGTTATGCTTATCTGGACGTAAATCGTGTCGGAATTCATGGGCACTCCGGTGGTGGATTCATGTCTACTGCTGCCATGCTCGTTTATCCTGATTTCTTCAAAGTTGCTGTTTCATCAGCAGGCAACCATGAGAATAATATTTATAATCGTTGGTGGAGTGAAAAGCATCATGGAGTAAGGGAGCAGATCTCCGATAAAGGGGATACGAGTTTTCTTTATGCTATTGAAAAAAATTCAGAGCTGGCCAAAAATCTGAAAGGTCACCTGATGTTATCACATGGCGATATTGATAACAATGTTCACCCCGCCAATACAATCAGAATGGCCAATGCTTTGATCAAAGCCAATAAAAGGTTTGATCTTGTTTTATTGCCCGGACAACGTCATGGCTATGGGGATATGACCGAATATTTTTTCTGGATGATGGGGGATTATTTCAGCAAATGGCTGCTGGGAGATTTTTCACAAACGGTTGACATTACGCAAATGAACAAAGAGGTCCAGCAGACAGGAAACAAAAGGTAATCATACTGTTAGTGCTATCTTTGCAGGGATGAAACTTCTGGTCTTACCCCTGCTTTTTTCTTTTTGCTTTTCTGTGTACTCTTTTGCACAAAAAAAAGATACCATTGTCACTACTGAAGGCAGGCAGGTGACCCTGACTCCTGTCGTTGTACGATCTGGAACCAATGTTCCAGGATTTATCAAAAAAGTGGAAGAGGACACTACATTCTACAAAGCTTTTAAAAACCTCAGAATCCTGAATTATTCTTCCATCAATGATGTCAGGATGTTCAACCGAAGAGGTAAAGTGGAAGCCAGTCTCTATAGTAAAACCCGCCAGTGGGCTGCGAAATCTTGCAGGGTTACCAAGGTATTGGAAGAGAAAACGGCGGGGGACTTTTATAAGTCCAATGGCGATTACAATTATTATACCGCTGAACTATATGCTTCGCTGTTTTTTGCAATGGACACGGTATGTGGACAAACCAACTTGGTTGGAGATCCAGCCAAGAGTATTAAAGGAAAAAAAGGTCTGGAAAAAAATAAAGAACAATTGAAGATGCTATTCTTTAACCCTGGTAAAGACATTCCAGGGATACCTCTTATGGGGAATAAAGTAAAGGTTTTTGACCCTGCGCATTCTGATCTATATGATTTCTCCATTGATATCAATGAATACAAAGGCAAGCCAGCCTATCAGTTCAGTCTGAAAATGAAAGAGAATCTTGTTTTTTATAAGAAAGATGATGTTGTTATTGACGAAATGATAACATGGTTTGATTATGAAACTTTTGAAGTCAGGGCCCGAAATTATAAATTGAGCTATAACGCAGGTGTCTACAGTTTTAATGTATCCATGGAGGTTGAGATTGATAAGTTTGGCTCTCTGCTTTATCCTAAAGTAATACGATATGATGGGAATTGGGGGGTATTGATCAAGGGAAAGGAGAGGGGATTGTTTACGGCTACCATCTATGATCTGGCATTTGCCAAAACAGCGTTGGAATAATTCCTCCATTTTTCAATAACAGCCTTCATGTCATCCGCAAGTTCACTTTCAAAAAACATCTCCTTGCCTGTTGCAGGATGAATAAAACCCAATGACTTGGCATGCAGGGCATGTCGTTTGCAGATTTCAAAGCAATTGTCTACGAACTGCTTATATTTTGTGAAAACAGTCCCCTTGAGTATGCGATCGCCGCCATATACATCATCATTGAAAAGAGAATGGCCAATGTGTTGCATGTGTACCCGGATCTGATGTGTCCTGCCTGTCTCAAGCCGGCATTCTACTAAACTCACATATTTCATATCTTCCAATACACTGAAGTGGGTAATGGCTTCTTTTCCATAATCTCCTTCGGGATAAACATCCATCAGCTTTCTGAATCGTTGATGACGAGCGATATGCCCGGTAATGGTTCCTGTTTTTTCTTCAAAATTTCCCCAGACCAGTGCAATATATCTTCGGCTCACTGTATGATCAAAGAACTGTTTTGCCAGATGCACTGCAGCCAGTTCCGATTTGGCCAATACAATCAATCCGCTGGTGTTCTTGTCGATTCTGTGCACCATGCCGAAGCGGGGGAGTTTGTTTTCATCAAGAGCGGGATTTTGTTTTTTCAGGTGGAAAGCAACACCATTGATCAAGGTTCCGGAAAAATTACCTGATCCCGGATGTACAACCATTCCTGCTGGTTTATTGATCACAAGCACATGCTCATCTTCAAAAACAATATTCAAGGCAAGATCTTCCGGCACAATTTCATAGCTTACCGGGTCATTGTCAGAATAAAAAATGATCTGGTCAAAGGGTTTTACTTTATAATTTGATTTTATTGTCTTTTCATTCACCAATACCATCCCGGTATCTATGGCTGTCTGAATCTTGTTTCTTGACGTATTCACAACTTTGTGCAGCAGGAATTTATCTATCCGCAAAGGTTCTTGCCCCTTGTCTACTACAATCGCCAATCGCTCATACAGATCATCCGATGAGGATTCTATGTTTTCTTCTAATTCAGTTTCCTTGTTGTTCACCGATACTTTGGTTGTATTTTTGCAAAGTTAACGCCTTTACGCACCAATAGTTGTATACAATGCAGGATGTGTTATTCAGGGATCTCGGGAATATGGAATATGGAGAAGCTTGGACTTTTCAGGAAAAATTACTGAAGGAAAATACAGTTATCAAATCATTAAAGGCAAAAGGAGAGACTTCATCCGATACCACACATCATCTTCTTTTTTGTGAACACCCTCCTGTTTATACTTTGGGAAAAAGCGGTAAAGAGGAACATGTGCTGGTGAGTAAAGACGAATTGAGCAGAAGGGGTATTGCCTATTATCCAACTAACCGCGGCGGAGATATTACTTTCCACGGGCCCGGTCAGGTTGTGGGTTATCCTATCCTGGATCTTGAAAAATTTTATACGGATATAGGAAAATACCTGCGCAATCTCGAAGAAGTCATCATCCTAACGATGGCTGAATATGGATTGAAGGGTGACAGAAGTCCAGGGGAGACAGGTGTATGGCTCGATCCCGAAAACAAACTGAAAGCCCGAAAGATCTGTGCAATGGGCGTAAGGTGCAGCCGCTGGGTTACCATGCATGGGTTTGCCATGAATATCAATACCGATCTGAATTATTTTTCCATGATCGTTCCCTGTGGTATTGCTGATAAGCAAGTGACCTCTCTTCAGAAGGAGTTGGGGAGGAAAGTAGATATGGAAGAAGTGAAAAGAAAAATCAAATCCAATTTTTCAAAAGTATTTTCTGTTTCATTTACTGACTATCTGGAGGTATGAAGAACCTGTTTTTTTCTTTTATCCTATTGCCTTCGTATAATTCAAATTTAAACCAACCACTTTGATAAAAATTGGATTTGTCAATCAGCAGATATCTTTCTTTGATATTCTTCATTTTAAATAGAGGAGTTCCGTCATCTTTGAATACGAGAAGTTCAAATTGCTTTTTTTCAGCTTCAGGTAGTAATAGTATAAGATTGCCATCTTCATTGCTGAAAATAAATGCACTGGGGTCAAAGTAGGTTTTTTTTTCTACGCCTATTTGTTTGAAATTCAGATTCGTTTCCCGATCGTCATTTCTTTTTCCAATCATTTCAACTGGCTTCTTTTTTTTGAAGGAATCCCATGAATTTGACTGGTTATCCGGATTGGGGAGAACAGAGATGTTCGTGGATACTGCCATTAATTTATTTTCTTGAATACGTATGGGTTTTCTTGCTGCTGTAAAAGCATATTTCCCCCCTGGAAGCACATAAAATATTCTGTAATACATGGAACTTGCTCCTTCTTTTCTATCTACATATCCATTGGATAATGATGTTGGATCGGGCATAGCCATGATGGATCTGAAAAACTTTGTAGAATCTGTTGATCTTTGAATGATCAATTGTGTTAGATCTTCAAATGGGTTGTTCCAGCTGATGAAAACAATCCCATTTCGTTCAGTAAGTGAAAACTCAGGCAGTTTGTCAGATTGCGCCTTCAGTTCCGATAGTACCAAGATACTGAGAAAGAAAATAAATGCCGATAGGCAGAAGGTCTTTCTATTCATTGATTACAAAGTTAATCTTTGGCTTTAAAAAATGAGCTCTCCGTTGCCAAAAGATCGGTTGCCTTGTAATCCGCCACTATGAATCAGCAATACTCTTGCTTTTTTCGGAAATCGATCTTCCTTGACCAATTGCTCAAATCCGTGAATCAGTTTTCCGGTATAAACAAAGTCTGTGGGTATAGAGTATTTAAGATAAAAATTATTCATGCATTCAAGGAGTTGAATATTTTTTTTGGCATATCCCCCCTGGTGAAAGCGGTGTTCAATAGAATAGCTGGTTTGATAGGGATGTTGTGCAATCAGTGAAGCAATTTCAGTTGAAATGCTCATATTGTTTTTAAGTACTGAAATCAGAATGATCTCCTGATGGATGCTCCCTCCAATGATCAGTCCTGCTCCCATGGTACCTGTACCGCAGGCAGCAATGATAAAATCATATTCCGAAACCCCCTTTATTTTCATGATTTCAGCAGCCCCCTGCATACCCGGAAACCCATATCCGCCTTGTGGTATAAAGACGGCATGAGGGAATCTATATCTGGATGTTTCGTCATTCAAATAATCAAATTCATCATTGTCCATAAACAGGAGATTCATACCCATGGATATGCATTCCTGCAGGGTAATGGTTAGCGTATAGGGTTGTTTGCCTCTGAGGATTCCAGTTACGGCGATTCCATTTTCTCTGGCAGCAAATGCAGTTGCATGAAGGTGATTGGAATAAGGACCACCTGTTGTGATGATCCTATTTGCTCCCTGGCTTATTGCCATTTCCAGGTAGGGTTTGATTTTAAATATCTTATTTCCTGAAACAATAGGGTGTATTAAATCAAGCCTTAACATCCCTACATGCAGACCCTTTTCTTGAAATAACGCATCATTGATTTCGGTTATGTGTATATTTTGATGCATGTGGGGTAAGGATAACATTTTGATGCGATGGTCAGAACTTTTACTTTTGTGCCACAAATTTATTGCATGAAGCCCACTTTGATGATCCTCGCAGCTGGAATGGCCTCCCGTTACGGTGGTATGAAGCAGATTGAATCTTTTGGTCCTGATGGTGAAACCATAATGGATTATTCCATTTATGATGCAATACGTGCCGGTTTTGGTAAAGTTGTTTTTATCATCAGGGAAGATTTTGCAGAACAGTTCAAGTCTATATTTGAACCCAAGCTAAAGGGGAAAATTGAAACTGCATATGTTTACCAGCATTTGGATGCACATCTCAACGGCTACGAACGTCCTTCCGAGCGGACCAAACCTTGGGGTACTGCCCATGCTGTTCTTTGTGGCGCTGATGTAACCCATGAACCATTTGCAGTCATCAATGCAGATGATTTTTATGGAAGAGATTCTTTTATAAAAGCGCATGATTTTCTGGTGTCCGCATGCAATGAAAAAAAATATGCTATTGTAGGATACAGGCTTAGACAAACACTTTCCGATCATGGAACGGTGAACAGGGGAGTTTGCAGGGTAGATGAAAAAGGGCACCTGTTGGAGGTAACAGAGAGGCTCAATATTTATGTTCAGGATGGAATTGTTACCTGTGATGATGGACTTCAACCGGCAAATATTGATATAGATACTATTGTATCGATGAACTTCTGGTGTTTCGACAAAAGTGTGTTTCAATATACTGAGGGACTCTTTCTTCAATTTCTGAATGAACGTGGGCAGGAAGAAAAGTCCGAATTTTTTATCCCTATTGTTGCTGATCGTTTCATTAGCCAGGATGGCTGCAGTATTGATGTAATTCCAACCTCAGCTCAATGGTTTGGTGTAACTTACAAGGCGGATGCCCCCGCTGTGAAAGAAGGTATTGACAAAATGCTTGCCTCCGGAGAATATCCGGCAGGGCTTTGGAAATAATTTACACACTGAATCTATACTTATCCCAATACAACTTTGACCATATATACATGGTCTTGTACTTTCTTCACTTGCTGGTTCCTGCTGGTTCCCCTTATAGATGAGCTGGGCCTGATGCGGATATCGAGGTCCTTATCATTTTCATTCAGCTCCTGAACAACTCGAAATATATTTTTAGACTTTGTAGCAAAAACAACACCATTGGCAGAGGCCTGCCTTGCATTCAAGATGCCGATAACTTCGCCATTCCTGTTGAAGACTGGGCCCCCGCTATTACCGGGGTTAGCAGTAATGGTAATCTGACAGGCCATTGTATCTCCGTCGAGTCCGGTCTTTGCACTGAGATATCCCTCATTGTAAACGATTTCGTCACGAGGATAGCCCAGTGTGAAAACCTGTTCTGAAAGATCCGTCTGTGATTTACTGAATCCGTAAGGCAGTTGTTTGGGTGATCTGAAATCCTCATCATTGATCTTCAGCACAGCCAGATCCGAATTGGGATCTTGAGTAACGATTTCTGCAAGCAGATCAGTTCCTTCATTGGATTGCACAAATATCTGTTTTGCCCCCTTCAGTACGTGGGCACTGGTTATCAGATATCCTTTGGTGTCGATCATAAAACTGGTACCTCCGAAACGGATGTCAGCATTCGGATCTATCTTGTTCCTGAACTTGTTGATCTCCGCCCGTTGGTTGCTAGATTGTTTTTCGAGATTGCTGACTTTTCTTCTCAACTCTTCAATATCACGCAATGGGGTTTTGGGTGTGAAAAGTGAAAGCATGCCACTGATGAAAAGAGCCGTGATACCGGCGATGGAAGCTGCAACTGCTACAACCCTTCGGTATTTATTCCACATGTTAATAATTCGTGTGGATGACTTTAACTGAAGTTCACGGATCTCTCCGGATTCCTGTAAAGTATGATGTGTGTCATAAAGATTGGATTTGAACCGACGAACCTCACCATATCTTTCCATTTCCTCCAGAAAATAATGGTATTCCACCACCATTTGGTCCAGTTCTGGGTGATTCCTTCGCATTTCCTCAAAGGCCTGCTTTTCCTGCGGGTCCATTTCACCCTTGAGGTATCTTTCTACTACTTCTGACAATTGGACTTGATCCATTATTTTCGGTTAACTGTTTTTATATTGCGCAAAAAAGAGCTTTTTCAGCCTGACCAGGCATTTATATTTCTGATTTTTTGCATTGTCTGCATTGGTGTAACCGAAATAACCTGCAATTTCATGCATGTTTTTCCGGTGAACATAAAAAGCCTCAATCAGGCTTTTACAGGGTTCCCCGATCTTCCCCATGGCCGTTCTCATTATCAGATACTGCCTGTTTAGTTTTTCATGGGCCTCCAAATCTTCCTCTACCGCCACCACTTTGTCGAAATTCTCAACCTGGCTTTCCATTCTCCTCAACTGTTGCAGTTTTTTAAGCCAAAGTCTCCTGCTAACAGAATACAAGTAGGTCTTGATCTGGCATGTGAGTTCGAAATCAGGGCTTTTTGCTTTCTCATAGAGAACCATCATGGCCTCCTGAAATATATCCCTAGCATCCTCCTCTGAACCATTGTTACTGATGATCAAGTGCTGGATGAGGCTGTAATTTTCTTTGTAAACAGACTCAATTGCAGCCTTTTCATTGTTGCCAATGGCCCTTAAAACCACCAATTCCTGATCAAAATTCGCCACAGTATAATATTTAATTCCTCTTTTGGCCTGTTTGTAACCCACAAAAAAACAAAAAAAACTTTTTGGATTTGGGTTACTTTCTTTTACTTCGCGTATTATTTTAAAATTTAATTAAATTTTCACTTCAAAAACCCAAAAGAATGAAAAAAGTATTTGCAATTCTTGCTATCGCTGCTCTCGCTTCATGCGGAGGTTCAGAAGAAGCTGCTGCTGTTGACACAACTGCTGCTGCTGTTGACACAACTGCTGCTGTAGTTGACACAACTGCTGCTGCTGACACAACTGCTGCTGCTGCTGACACAACTGCTGCACACTAAGATTTTTTTTCATATGGCAAGCAATCGTTGAAGTCGTCCCGTTTCCACGGGATGACTTTTTTATTTTATTGATTATCAGTTCTTTGTATAGTTTTCCACATCTTATGACCAATTAGGTCTACCTTTGCAAAAATTTTATCATGAGTTTTGAAGCGTTAGGAATTGAAGCGTCGTTGTTGCAAGGCATTCACTCCCTCGGGTTCACACAACCCACCCCCATACAGGAACAAGCTATTCCTATTTTATTGAGCGGTACCAAAGATTTTGTTGGATTGGCACAAACCGGTACCGGCAAGACCGCTGCATTTGGATTACCCCTGCTCCAATTGGTAGACGCCCAAATGCGTCATCCCCAGGCCCTTGTTGTTTGTCCCACCCGGGAACTATGTGTACAGATCACCAAAGACCTGGCCAATTTTTCCGCGCATAAGACATCCATCCGATCCGTAGCCGTTTATGGTGGTGCATCCATCGGAGAACAGATACGGGAACTCAAAAGAGGTGTTCAAATAGTTGTAGCTACCCCCGGCAGGCTGATCGACCTCATCGAAAGAAGGGCCATCAACCTGGAAAATATTCATTATATAGTACTCGATGAGGCAGACGAGATGCTCAATATGGGTTTCCGTGAGGATATTGAATTCATCCTGGGAAATACCCCCAATAGGAACAGTATCTGGTTGTTCAGTGCAACCATGCCATCAGAAGTGAAACAGGTGAGCAAAAGATTCATGTCTTCGCCTGCTGAAATAACCATCGGAAAGGTCAATGCTGCGAATGCCAATATCGATCATCAATATTATCTTACGGCCGGTGTGAACCGTTACCATACACTAAAAAGGATCATTGATTTCAATCCCGGTATCTATGGCATCATCTTCACCAGAACCAAAGCAGATGCCCAGCATATTACCGAATCCCTAATCAGGGAAGGTTATGATATTGAAGCTTTACATGGTGACCTGACCCAGGCGCAACGAGATAAGGTAATGGCACGGTTCAGGGAAAAAAGTTTACAATTGCTCATAGCAACGGACGTGGCTGCAAGGGGTATTGATGTTCAGGGCATCACCCATGTCATCAACTACGAACTGCCAGACGACCCGGAAGTATATACACATCGCAGCGGAAGAACAGGCAGGGCAGGCAATAGTGGAGTTTGTATATCTCTTCTCACACAGCGTGAGGCATACCGCCTTCGTCAGATCGAGAAACTCATCAACAACAGATTCCATAAACTGGACATCCCTTCAGGTAAAGATGTATGCAGGAAGCAGTTTTTTCACTTTATAGACAAATTGCTGAAGGCTGATATCAGTCATGGTGAATATGAGACGTACATTCCTTTGCTCCGTGAAAAATTTGCAGGAATGGAAAAGGAAGAAATCATGACCAGGGTAGCGGCTTTGGAATTCGACCGATTCCTTCAGTATTATGAAAATGCTGCAGATTTGAATGTGCGCGACGATAGGAGGGGCGAACGTTCAGACAGAGGAAGCGATAGAAGAGATGTTGCAGGCAGAGGTGCCCAACGATCTTCATCAGGTGGAGCAGGCTATAAAAAACTATTTATCAATCTCGGTACCAAGGACGGATTTTATAAAGCCAGCTTTCTACAGTTCATCCTGGATCTAAGCGATCTTAAGAAAGAAGTGCTGGGTAAAATTGATATGAAAGAAATGAACAGCTGGGTCGAAGTAGAAGGGAATGCAGCCAATCAAATGATCCGTGCTATTGATGGCAAGAAGTTCAAAGGAAGAAAGATCCGGATGAATGATGCAGATACTGGCGCACCCAGAAAAAGATTCTGATTTTATTTTTGAAAATTCTCAACTAATTCCTAGATTTGTCTTGATGATGTCAAATAGAACACGCTACTCCTTTTATTTTTACTACTACTTTACCGGTGGTACGGGTTCTTTTTGTTGAATAAATTACAAACAACACAACAACATAAAGATCCCGGTTAACCACCGGGATTTTTTTTTAAAATGGGGTTATGAAAAAAGTGACAGATAAAAAAAAGGCAGGGGATAACCGTATTGATCAAGAAGCAAAGCCTGTCGCGATCCAGGGTTATGAAGGCAGCTTCCACCAGGTGGCAGCCCGATCATTTTTTGGCAAAAAAGTAGAGATACTGCCTTGTGCAACTTTTATTGATGTTATCAAATATTCCTCTGATCCTGGAATGACCTCTGCTGGTATAATGGCTATCGAAAACTCTCTGGCTGGTAGTATACTCCCCAACTATAATCTGTTGCAAAGGTCCGACCTGCATGTTGTGGGAGAAGTTTACCTGCAGATTGATCAACATCTCATGGTAAACCCCGAAGTTGAACTGGAAGACATAAAAGAGGTCCATTCTCATCCTATGGCCCTGCAGCAATGTCTTACCTACCTCAAAAGATACCCCTGGAAGCTTATAGAAACGGAAGATACTGCCCTAAGTGCCAAACATGTTCAACAGCGCAAAAGTAAACATGTCGCTGCTATTGCCGGGAAACTGGCAGCAGAGTTATTTGGACTCAAAATCATCAGTCCCAATATCCATGACGTAAAAAATAATTACACCCGTTTTCTTATTCTGAGCAGGGAACAGCTCATTCCGGAAGGTGCGAACAAAGCTTCCATCAATTTTCATACCGATCACGCCAAGGGAAGATTGTCGCAAGTGCTCACCATCATCGCAAAAGAGGATATCAACCTCAGCAAATTGCAGTCATTTCCGTTAGCTGGCAGTCAGTTCAAATATGGATTTCATGCAGATCTTGAATTTGATGACATCAAACAATTTGAAAAGGTGTTGAAAAAATTGGATAAGAACACGGCCTTCCTGAAAACACTGGGTATTTATAAAAAAGGAAAATTCAACAAATAGTATATGAGTCAACTGGCATCACGTTTGGAGGGTATCGGAGAATACTATTTCTCTTCAAAACTGAGAGAGATTGCTCAGCTGAATGAAGCAGGGCATAAAGTGATCAATCTCGGTATAGGTAGTCCTGACCTTCCTCCGCACCCTTCCGTTGTAGAAACACTCTATAGGGAAGCATCCAAGCCCAATACACATGCCTATCAGCCATACAAGGGTTCACCTGTTTTTTTGAATGCAGTGGCCGACTGGTACAAGAAATGGTATGGTATTGATGTGAATGCATCGTCTGAGGTATTGCCTTTGATCGGCAGCAAAGAAGGTATTGTGCATATTTGTATGACCTATCTTGATAAAGGAGATGCGGCACTGGTTCCCAATCCCGGTTATCCAACCTATTCTGCTGCTGTGAAATTATCCGGGGCCTCCGTGATCGATTTCAAACTTCAGTCAGAAAATGATTTTCATCCTGATCTCCAAACACTCAAAGTTCTTGTTGATGAATACAATAGCAAACATACTGGAAGGATTAAGTTGCTTTTCCTGAATTATCCGCATATGCCAACAGGGCAGCAACCCAAGCAGGAGGTGCTGAAAGAACTGATCAATTTTGCCAGGTCTGAAAACATCATCATAGTTCATGATAATCCCTACAGTTTTGTTCTGAATGAAACCCCTTCCAGCCTATTTTCTCTTGATCCTGAAAAGCAGGTGGTGATTGAGCTGAATTCATTGAGCAAATCCCATAACATGGCCGGCTGGCGTGTGGGCATGGTCGTTGCTTCATCAGCGAGAATTGCTGAGATCATTCGTTTCAAGAGCAATATGGATTCCGGGATGTTTCTCCCTGTTCAAATGGCCGCTGCCAAAGCATTGATGCTGGGTAAAGAGTGGTATGATGAATTGAATGTTGTATATGCCGAGAGAAAAACACTTGCATTGCAATTGCTTGATCTGTTAGGCTGTTCTTACAGCAAGGATCAGGTAGGGATGTTTGTATGGGCTAAAGTACCATCCCATTATGCATCAGGATTTGCATTGAGTGATGAAATACTGGATAGGGCTAAGGTTTTTCTTACACCGGGTGGCATCTTCGGTAATGCGGGTGATGGATATATAAGAATAAGCCTCTGCAGCAAAAAAGAAGTGTTTGAAGAGGCGATTGGAAGAATTGGATCTAGGCAATAGACTTTAGGAATAAGAAGTAGTAAAATGGAAAAGACTTTTGCAATTGTAGGAATAGGACTGATCGGAGGATCGGTTGCGCTCAAATGCAAGCGCAATGGCCTTGCGACAAAAGTGATTGGTGTTGATAATAACCCGCATCATTGCAAACAGGCATTGGATCTGGGTTTGGTGGATGAGATACTCTCCCTGGATGATGCAGTTGCTGTTGCTCAAGTGATCATTCTGGCCATTCCGGTTGGAGCAATAGCTTCCATCTTGCCTGGTTTGCTTGACAAACTAAATGGTCAGGTAATTATCGATATGGGATCCACCAAAAGTTTGCTCACCGATTTGGTGAAAGATCACCCTCAGCGTGGTCGATTTGTTGCATCCCACCCCATGTGGGGTACAGAATACAGTGGTCCATCGGCAGCGGTGGAAAACGCATTTGAGCAAAAAGCGGTCATTATTTGTGATGCTGAAAAAAGTGATGCAGATGCTTTGGAAACAGCATCACAGCTTTTTTCATCTTTGAAGATGCGCATCATTCAAATGAACGCAAAAGATCATGACCTCCACGCGGCTTATGTCAGTCATATTTCGCACATTACCTCTTTTGCATTGGCCAATACAGTTCTGGAGAAAGAGAGAGAGGACAATGCCATTTTTGAAATGGCCAGTGCCGGTTTTGAAAGTACTGTTCGCCTTGCCAAAAGCAGTCCAGAAATGTGGACGCCTATCCTCATGCAGAACAAAGAAAATGTTCTGGATGTGCTCAATGAACACATCAGCCAGCTTCGAAAGTTTAAATCCTGTCTCGAAAAAGAAAACTGGGAATATCTCAATGAACTCATGTCGAATGCCAATCAGATCAAGCGCATTATTCAATAAAATCAACCTCTTTCAATAATCGTTAATTTTACAAAATGGAAACAGCACAAACAACCCAACAATCAGCAACCCAGTCAGCCTGGAACAAAAGACCCCTCATCATTTCCGGTCCCTGCAGTGCAGAAACCGAAGAACAAGTAATTGCCACAGCGCAGCGTCTTGCCAATACAGGCAAAGTAGATGTACTCCGCGCAGGTATCTGGAAACCCCGCACAAAGCCCGGGATGTTTGAAGGTATAGGTGCCAAAGGTCTTCCCTGGTTACAACAGGCCAAGAAAATAACCGGACTCCCCACCACAGTGGAAGTGGCAACTGGCAAGCAGGTAGAAGATGCACTTACTTTTGATGTGGATATTCTTTGGGTAGGTGCCCGCACTACCGTTAATCCATTCAGTGTTCAGGAAGTAGCTGACGCACTTCGAGGCGTGGATGTTCCTGTGTTGATCAAGAACCCTATCAATCCTGACCTGGAACTTTGGCAGGGAGCAGTAGAGCGCATATCCCGTGCAGGCATCAAGCAGGTAGGATTGATCCATCGTGGATTTTCATCTTATGGGAATACTGATTTCCGTAATGCCCCCATGTGGCACTTGGCCATTGAAATGAAGCGCAGGCTTCCCGGATTACCCATTATCAATGATCCTTCCCATATCTGCGGTCGCCGTGATATCCTTCAGGCTACTGCGCAAAAAGCGATCGATCTTGATTTCGACGGACTGATGATTGAAAGTCATATTGATCCGGATAACGCATGGAGCGATGCTAAACAGCAGATCACACCGGAACGTCTTGCTGAGATGCTGGGAGAGATCAGTTGGAGGAAGGAAGATGTTCCATCAGAAGAATTCCATCATGCACTCGAAAAGTTGCGTGAGCAGATCAATCATGTTGATGATGAACTGATGCAGCTGATATCTCAGCGCATGAACATTGCCGAAAAGATCGGCGAATACAAGAAAAACAACAATGTGACCATCCTTCAATCTTCACGCTGGAATGAGATTCTTGAAAAGGCTATAACAAAGGCCGGGAAACTCGGACTGAGTGAGGAGTTCATCACCAAATACATGGATGCTATCCACATGGAGAGCATCAATAGGCAGAACAATATCATGAACAGCTGATCATACAATGCTACAGATCTATCTATATGTACATGCCATCTGGTCTACTGCGGAAAGAAATAAATGGATGACCAAGCCTGTTCGTGTAGTGCTGTTTACACATTTGAAAAAAGTGGCTGAAGAGAAAGGGATTAAATTGATGCAGATTGATGGAGGGGAGGAACATGCTCATCTTCTTCTTCAATTGCATCCTGCCCAGAATCTTTCACAGGTCATACGCTTGTTGAAATCTGAATCAGAAGAATGGCTGAACTCGGCACAATTGCTCAAAGAGCCTTTCTCCTGGTCAGATGAATTGATCGCATACTCTGTGAGTCCTGGTAGTCTGCAACAAGTGCAGTCTTTCATTGAACGCCAGGATGATTATCACAGAAGTAAATCTTTTGAGTTTGAGATCGAAGTTTTTCAAAAACCTGAAAAGGAATCATAATATGAAGAAAAAAACATTTCGTTTTTCCAGTTCATCTGTTGATATCTATTTTGGGGCATCGTTGGCAAGATTAAGTTCTGTAGTCGACAAAAAGAAGGCAGTGCTGGTTACTGATGAAAATGTTTTCAAGGCACATGCCTCAAAATTCCGGAACTGGAATGTAATAACGCTGAAGCCCGGTGAAGAATATAAGGTACAGCCCACTGCAGATGCAATCATCGAACAGCTGATTGCTTTTCAGGCGGATAGGCAGTCTGTACTCATTGGTATAGGTGGAGGAGTAATCACGGATATCACAGGGTATGTGGCCTCCGTTTATATGAGGGGAATTGCTTTCGGTTTTGTACCAACATCATTACTGGCTATGGTGGATGCATCCATCGGGGGTAAGAACGGGATTGATGTGGGAGAGTATAAAAACATGGTGGGCGTCATCAGGCAGCCATCGTTTTTATTCTATGATTACGGCTTATTGAAGAGCCTGCCCAGGCAGGAATGGTCTAATGGTTTTGCTGAGATCATCAAGCATGCCTGTATTCTCGATGGCCCTCTTTTTAAACTGTTGGAAGAACAGAGCTTGGAAAAAGTTATGAAAAGCAAGAAGCTTCTTTCACAGATAATAGAACGAAATGTTAACCTAAAGTCGGGTGTTGTAAAAAACGATGAATTTGAGAAAGGCGATCGAAAGCTGCTGAATTTCGGACATACGTTGGGGCATGCTTTGGAGACACAATATGAACTCACACACGGACAGGCTGTGGCTTTGGGTATGGTCTTCGCCAGTTGGTTGTCGGCAAAATTGAATGGCTTCAAAGGTGCTGCTCGGATTGAAGCTGTTCTTGCAAATTATGGTTTGCCAACAAGGGCCGACTTTGATGTGGAAAAAGTGTTCAGGATCCTGCAAATGGACAAGAAAAGAGTGAGCAAGACCATCAACTACATATTACTGGAGCGAATAGGAAAAGGAATAATACAGCCATTGTCGGTGATGGATATTCCTTCATATCTTAAACAGTATCTATCCATCATCAACAAGAAATAATGATAGCAACAATATCTCCCTCATCCATCAAAGGTGATATCAGGGCTCCAAGATCCAAAAGTGATATGCAGCGTGCCTGTGCTGCAGCTTTATTGCATCTTGGAACCACAACCATTCATGATCCGGGAAGAAGCAATGACGACCAGGCAGCACTGGATGTGATCAGTAAATTGGGAGCAACAGTAGTCGATAAAGGTTCGGTAATCGAGATAGCAAGCAAGGGGATTGATTCGGTTTCAGATCAATTAAATTGTGGAGAGAGTGGACTCGGAATCAGAATGTTTACACCCATTGCTGCGCTTTCTTCAAAGCCGCTGATCATCACAGGTTCCGGATCGCTGGTCAAAAGACCGATGGATTTTTTTGATGAGATCTTTCCTCAGTTACATATCAAGATTCAATCCGAGGGGGGAAAACTTCCACTTGCCATACAAGGTCCTCTTACCCCCAAAACTATTACCGTTGATGGAAGCCTGAGTTCTCAGTTTCTGACGGGTTTGCTGATGGCATTCTCTGCTGCCAATGCAAAAGGAGTGACCATTCATGTGAAGGATCTCAAGAGTAAACCGTATATCGATCTTACCCTATCAGTATTGCAATCCTTTGGCATGAAAATCCCTTATGTCTTGCGATATGAAGAATTCATCTTTGATGATACAGATCATGTGCAGCCATCCGGTGATTTTGAGTACCATGTGGAAGGCGACTGGAGTGGAGCAGCTTTTCTTTTCGTAGCCGGTGCCATATCTGGCGATATCAGAATCCTGGGTATGAGGGCAGATTCGGTGCAGGCCGACAGAAAGATTCTCGAAGCGATTACAGATGCAGGCGCGAAGCTGCAATTGAATGACGGGGTATACCAGGTAGGTCCCGGACAATTGAAAGCATTTTCGTTTGATGCTACTGAATGTCCGGATCTGTTTCCTCCGCTGGTGGCATTGGCCGCATACTGCGAAGGCGTCACCACCATAACAGGAGCGCTCAGGCTAACCCATAAGGAAAGCAATCGTGCTCTCACATTACAGGATGTATTTGGTAAAATGGGTATTCAAATTGATCTTGAAGAAGATCTCATGAAAGTACATGGTGGAATGGGTTTAAAAAGTGCTGAAATACATTCCCATCACGATCATCGTATTGCCATGGCTGCTGCAGTTGCTGCATTGGGAGCTGATGGTCCTGTTACGATTGAAGATGCTGAAGCGATCGATAAATCATATCCCGAGTTTTATGTCGACCTTAGAAGGCTTGGTACAGGAGTATCTTTGCGTAAATTTTAAATTACAGTCATGAATCATTTTGGAAAACTTTTCACAGTAAATATTTTCGGAGAATCACATGGCGAAAGTGTGGGTGTGGTGATAGATGGGTGTCCTGCTGGTCTTCCGCTTACTGTTGATGATTTTATCAAGGATACCGAAAGAAGAAAGGGAGGAACTCAAAAAGGTACTACGCCACGTCAGGAAGAGGATCTTCCCTTATTCAAAAGCGGTGTCTTCAACGGTAAAACAACCGGCGCACCCCTTACCTTGCTGTTTGAAAATAAAAATACCCGTTCAGGAGATTATGAGAAACAAAGGGCTGTTCCAAGGCCCGGTCATGCTGATTTTGTTGCCAATAGAAAATTCGGTTCAAACGAAGATTACAGAGGTGGTGGGCATTTCAGCGGACGCCTGACTTTATGCCTGGTTGCAGCAGGGGTGGTAGCAAAAAAAATACTACGAGGTATTTCAGTAGATTCTACCATTCTTTCCATCGCAGGTGAGGCAGACACAGAAAAGGGATTGCAAAAAGCTATTGAGCAGAAAGATTCGGTTGGGGGAATTGTAGAGTGTCGCGTAACTGGACTACCACTGGGATTGGGGGAGCCTTTTTTTGATTCGGTTGAATCATTGCTTGCCCATGCAGCCTTTGCAATTCCGGCCGTCAGGGGTATTGAATTTGGTACGGGGTTTAAGGCCGCAGAAATGTTTGGTGTGGATCATAATGATGCCATCGAAAATCAAGATGGTAAAACCAGGACCAACCATGCCGGTGGTATTGTAGGCGGTATCACCAATGGAAATGAATTGGTGTTCAGGATCGCTATCAAACCTACTTCATCCACACCCAAAGAGCAATATACCCTCAACTGGGAATCAGGTGAGCAGGAAAGTTTTTCTGTGAAAGGAAGACATGATCTTTGTATAGCATTGAGAGTGCCTCCTGTTCTGGAGGCCATCACAGCATTTGTATTGGCTGACCTCATGTTGCGAGAACAAAAAATCAACAGGATCTTTTCCTGATCTTATTGAAGTTCACTGCTGCTAAACTTCCCGCCAAGATCCAATACCAGGATTTTCTGTGCGGCCAACCTGCTCAATTCGATGAACCCATTTACATCTGCCGTGTTGAACGCAAATAGATCATAGTGGCAGGGAACTACGTAAGGTATGCCACATTCCTTCGCAAGGTTAACTGCTTCATTTGATGAAAGATTTCCGGCAACTTTTCTGGCAGGGTCATTTCCGTTGATCGGAAGTAAGGCAACATGTGGAGCATGTTGTCGAATCAAATCCTGCATACCCTCATACAAGAGTGTATCGCCACTATGATAAATAGTGATACTGGCGATACTGATCATGTATCCCAGATAGTGACAATTGCCATTCACATCGCGGTCGATCTGATTGTGTGCTGCCGGAATTGCTTTCAGCCTGATCCAATCCTCTTTGAATTCATCTCCATCATTGAGCCCATTAGGTTTCCCCAAATCTATCTTCAAACGATCGCACACAAATGCCCGATTGGCTTCCGGGATGATGATTCGGCAATCAGGATTTTTTTCTAAGATCGGAATCAGGGTTTCGGCATCCAGGTGATCTGTATGGTTGTGACTGGAGCTCACCAAATCAATTCTTGGCAGTAGGGCAGGATCGATGACCCTCTCAGAAATCCTGACATGTGGCTTGTCTGTTGATGCGTATTTTTTTGTCAGTGAATCCGATAGGTAGGGGTCGATCAGTGCTCTTTTGCCTTTGTATTGCAATAGATAGCCGCTTTGACCCAACCACCAGATGTGCAGCATTTCACTTTGCTCGTGCTGCAAAATGTCCTTCAGCAATTCATCATCTTTTCTGATCGCCCTGATCACGGTCTCATTTGTTTTGCTCCTTCCACCATATTGATCAGTTTTTGCTTGGCGGCCCATCTTGCAGTTTGACTTAAGCCGCAATCTGGAGCTACCGATAATTTATCTGCCGGTACATATTGAAGGCATTTGCTTATGCGGTCTTTCACATCCTGAACAGTTTCTACATAGTAATTCTTGACATCGATAATGCCAACAGAAACATCAAGCTTTTCAGCAAAGGCGGCGAGCAATTCTATTTCTGCAAATTCGCGGTTGGCCATTTCGATATGCATCTCATCCACATTCAGGTCCAGGAAGTCTGGTAACATGGGTTTCAGGCTCCTGAAACCAACCGGTCTCCCTTTGAAATTTCCAAAGCAAAGATGGGTAGAGAGTCGGCACTTCCCTTGTATGCTGGCGACTGTTTCATTGAAGATTCTGACAAATCGTTTAGTGTCTTCTTTGTAAGCGTAGCAACTCATGGATGGCTCATCTAATGTAATCTCCTGACAGCCGGCTGCTACCAGTGCTTCCAGTTCCTGACTGATGATGGGCGTAAGTGCGGCTGTGATCTCCCATCGATCCTTGTATTGTTTGTTGGGCAACAATCTGCCACTGAGTGTATATGGACCTGGAAGACTGCATTTCAGTGTTGGTCCTGCCGGAGCCAGCTTTTTCAGGCGAAGAAATTCTTTTACAGCTCCCAATCCTTCTGGCGCGACAAGATCACCTACGATGCTGTGTTTGCCACGTTGGTCATGCGCAGGAGGACCGAATTTTCTGGTTTCGGTATGATTGGGTTGGATACCCTTAATGAATCCGTAAAAGGAAAGATTGAAATCAAATCTTGTTTGTTCTCCATCTGTGATCACATCAAGACCGGCTTTCATCTGATCATGGATGGCGGTAATGACCGCATCTTCGGCCATCTCTTCTATGTCTGCTGCTCCAAAGGAAGAGAGGTGCTGGGTTGAAAATTCTAGCCAGCCAGGAAAAGGGTAGCTGCCAACAACAGTTGTTCTAATGGGGATGGGTTGCATATCGATTATAGTTTGAATTGATAAAGTTTCGAGAGTCGGACTGCATGCTCATCATAGGCGCTTTCAAATAACCGCACAGCTTCGGCTGCACCTACAACATTGGCAGCACTCAAAACCGTAGGGGGTTGTCCCGCCTCTGTTAGCAGGGCTGCTACTCTTGCCTTGATGCAATTGATCAGCATAACGCCTCCCAATGTTGAGCCGGGTGCAACCGGTGTCGATAATCCTTCGATCTCAACCATTGCATCTCCAATGGGTGCGCCAGTATCCAGGACAAGATTTGAAAAGTCTCCGAGCTTTTTTCCATCATCTCTTTTGCTTTTGCTGGCAGCAGAGTGTTCAGTTGAAATGATGCTGACAACCTTGATATTTTTGTTTTGAAAGTAAGCAGCCATTTCAATGGGTACGATGTTTGTACCGCCGGATGAGATAATCAATGCTGAGTCCTCATCACTCACTGTAAAATTCCTCATGATCCTTTCTGCCAGACCACTTACATTTTCCAGGAACATTGCCTGTCGCTGCCCGTTGGCCCCAACCACAAGATTGTGAAAAGTAAGGGAAAGCTCCACAATAGGATTGAAGCCGGTGAAGGAACCGTAACGTGGCCACATCTCTTCCACCATGATGCGTGAATGTCCGGATCCGAAAACATGCACCATTCTACCGGAGAGGATGGTTTTGGCAAACCATGATGCCGCCTGTTCAATTTCATTATGCTGTGATCCTATTTTATCAAGGATCATCCTGCTTTTTTCTAGATAACTTTTGATGGGATTCATGCTTTTCCTTCTGATATGGACCATCCACCATCAATGTGGATGTTTTGTCCGGTTATAAAAGAACCTTGTTCAGAGAGCAGCAATGCTGCCATTCCAACCATATCGCCTGGCAGTGCAGCTCTTCCACCATCCAGTTTTTGTCGACCTCTGACATAGGTTAAAATATTTTCATTACTGATGGCGCGTTGTGCCATGGGAGTGTCAGTGAGTCCCGGTGATATCACATTGATCCTGATATTGTCCTTCGCATAATGTGATGCAGCTGCCAGGCTGAGTCCGCTTACAGCAGCTTTGGCTGCAGCATAGGCATGTGTGGTAAAGTGTTCAGGAGCAGGATGGTTGACCAATACCGAAGAGAGGTTGACAATGGCGCCTCCTTTTTTATGTTCGAGAAAAGATTGAATAGCAGCTCTGTTGGTCTTCATCATGGTGTTTAAGTTCAAGGAAAAAGTTTTTTCCCATCCCTCATCTGTTATTTTATGCAATGGACCATCTCCAAATTTTCTACCACTTCCCCCGGCAACATGGAAAAGTCCGTCGAAAGAACCCAAATGCGATCTGCAAATTTCCGGTAATTCATGTACTCCCTTGTCTGTGGTCAGATCCATGGATAAGCACCATTTATGTTCTGTTCTTTCCTCTTGCCATCCCTCTGAGGGGAGTCCAACTGAAAGAACTCTTGCACCTTCTTTCAGAAAATGGGCAACTGCAGCAGCTCCGATGCCACTGCTGCCGCCTGCAACGATGATACATTTATCTTTTAGTAGCATTTGTACTTTTATGAAGTTTTTTAAAGGGAATATCCATCACATCAAATGTGTCTGCACCCGACCAATAATAGTGCCACCATTCGGTTTCAAATCTGAGAAATCCATGTTTTTCCATAATGCTTTTCAGCAGTTCCCTGTTTTTCATCTTTTCAGGATCAGGAAGCACTTTGCCATGATGAGCAGCATCGGAAAAATCATCAAACCCGGTGGGCATATTCAATTCTTTTCCGGTTGTTAGATCATAGAGCGTGAGGTCAACCGCAATGCCCCTGTTATGGCCGCTTCCCTTTGCGGGATTCGCCACGTATCTTTCATCATGGATCAACTCCCAGAACTTAACGGTTACATGATAGGGTCTGTATGCATCCCATATTTTGAATCCAATGTTCATGCCTCGTAATTCAACAGCTGCATTGGCCAATGCCCGGGCCGCAGGGTATCTCAGATAGGTTTTTTTTGTCTGAGCAGGATACATTCGCTTACCGGTAAAATTGTTTTTTGCAGCATATCTGAGATCAAGTATCACATCAGGAATAATGGTTGAAATTTCAACCAATCGTAAATCTCTATTCCCTTGTACAAGTTTATTGTATTCTTCCAGTGAGGATACAGGGGTAAAATGCATTGCTTGTGCTTCTGTTAAAAATGGGAAACACAGTCCGATCAGTAGGGAGATAATTTTGAAATGCGACAAAGCTTGCTTAAATTAATATAGGATACTCTAAGTTAACAAAATGACACCTATTTCTCTACGGTCTCTTTTGGTTTGGTTGATGTTTTTCAGTTCGATCTACTTTTCCTGTAATCCGATTGACAAATCTGAAATAATAGCGGTTTATCCCGGAATGCATCTTGAAAGAGATAAAGAGAATTTACTGCGAGATTTTTATTCGCAAGACCAGAAAGCGGTGTCTCAATGGAAGGAGTATGTTTTTGAGGATCTGGAATTGCTCAAAGAAATCATGCCCCTGGATGAAAAATACACTTTATGGACTCAGGATACAATCGTTTTACCAAGGGCTGACTCCGTTTTAGAACTGTTGAAAAATGCGCAGTACTATGGTCTTCAACCTGCCTGGTATCATTATCAGGATCTGAAACGGCAAAGATTGTTGCTGGATGATTCTGTGTATAAGTATGACCCCATACAATGGTCGAAATTCGAAGTTCTACTTTCGAATGCATTTACCGGTTTTGCTCAGGATATCAAATACGGTAAAATGAAATCAGATAGTATTGATCTGAGGGAGAACAGAAAATTTGATGATAATATACTTTTGAAGATCCTGACTAATGTAAGGTCAAATCAGTCCATATCATCCATCATTCAGCAACAGGAACCTCGACATGAGGGTTATCATCAGATCAAGAAGCTTTTGTTTGCGTTTGTTCCTCAAATGGATCAAAAAAAGTTTACAACGGTGGTTTTCCCATGGCAAGACAGCCTCCTGTTTCTCAAGCAATTGCACAAGAGATTATCGGAAGAGGGATTCTTGGATAGCAGTATTCTGCACACAGATTCTGTTAAAATGTCGCAGTCGATTAAAAAGGCACAACTATTTTACGGACTTCATAAAGATGGGAAAGCTGGTAAATTAATGATAGCGGCTTTAAATAGCTGGAAGCAGGCAAGGTATGCAAGAATGGCCATCAACCTGGATCGGTATCGTGTAATGCCTGACAGCTTGCCTGAATCCTTTATTTTGGTAAATATACCCAGTTATAGTCTCGAAGCCAGATATCGGGATAGTCTAGTATTCCGAAGTAAGGTGATTGTTGGCAAGCCCAGGACAAGGAGTCCTTTGCTGAACTCAGTTTTTACCAATATTGTTGTTTACCCGCAGTGGAATGTACCGGAAAGTATCATCTTCAAAGAGATCATTCCCAAGATGCAAAGCGACCCACATTATTTGCGCAAGCAGAATATGGTGGTACTGGATAAAAGAGACAGCATCATTGATCCTGCTACCATTCACTGGGCAAAGGCAAACAAGAAGAATTTTCGATACAGGATCAGGCAAGGGGAGGGGCTGGACAATTCCCTCGGCATCATCAAATTCAATTTTTCAAATCCCTTTTCTGTTTATCTGCATGATACTAATGCACGTTCTCTTTTCCAGCTGGAGGAGCGCTCATTGAGCCACGGATGCATCAGAGTAGAAAATTGGAAGCAAATGGCCAATTATCTGGCTGCACCATCCATCAATCCTGTTGATGATCCAGTCATCATGAGATTACTAAAGGCAGAAAAAAAGGCCAATAAGAATCTCGGGTTTAAAACATATCTGTATATCCGTTATTTTACTTTATTTGATGCAGGTGAAGGATTAAAATGGTACCCCGACATATATGGGGAAGATAATCAATTGATTGATAGTTACTTGTATTGATTACTCCGGGAATGAACTTTCAGGTAAATTTTGTGTTGTATTTTCATGCCTTTAAAAGGGTAAAAAGTTGAACAGAATTTTACTTACCATATTTATCTCTTTATCCTTTATCACTTGTTTGCGCGCGCAACAAAAGATAAACTACAGAAAGGTTCCCTTGGTAGATTCTGCAGTTGGATTTGCCAGCTTCTATTCAAATAGTTTTATAGGCAAGAAAACAGCCAATGGTGAGATTTTTAGCCAGTCAAAAATGACATGCGCCCATAATACCCTGCCTTTTGGCACCCAAATAAGGGTCACCAATCTTGAAAACGAGAAATTTGTAGTCGTGAGGGTCAATGATCGTTTACATCACAGAAACTCCCGTTTGGTAGACCTTACTTCATCTGCAGCTAAAGAGTTGGAATTCAAAGGAAAAGGGGTAATCAAGGTCAGAGTTGAGGTTATAAGGGCCTCAGAAAGTCAGATATCCCCACCCAAATAATAATAATTTTTACCATTCAACTCTCTGAGAGTATTTTTGTTGTACTCAAAAACCAAACTGTTTATGAAAAGGATCTTTTTGATCATGCTCTCATTTGTGCTTTTGGTAGCTGCCAAAGCCCAGACTGTAAAAGGAAAAAATTTCGGTGTTCAATTCACATTGCATGACTACAAAACGGCTGCAGACCTTAAAACTGCAGGACCCAGTTCAGTTGTTTCTGCAAGGCAATGGAACAAGCTTAGCCGCATGAGACCGGGTATTGCTGTAACATACAGTGAGGGTCTTAGTGAGCATTTCGACTTCAATGGTAGGTTAGGCTTTTCTTATCTGGAATATTCACTTTCCAGTCAGCCTTTTTCTACCAGCAACGGATCAAAACCTTATTTCGAGGCGGATGCCAATATCAACATGAAAATGACCACTGATGACCATTGGGTTTCTCCCTACTTGTCTTTGGGTGTGGGTGCAGCCAATTGGAATGGATATTATTCCTCCTATATTCCTGCTGGTGCGGGTTTGCAGATCAATTTCTTCGATCAGACCTATTTTGTGGCCCAGGCACAATACAGGATCCCAGTTACATCCAACGCTACCGGCAACCTCTTCTACAGTTTCGGTATTCTTGGAAACATAGGCAAAAAATAATATAAACTCAATTTTTTAGCATGAGGACTGAGCTTTGCTCAGTCCTTTTTGTTTCCCTGAAAAATTCTTTTGATGAACCCACCTCTTTTCTTTGTTGTGGTGTCGGGTGCAACCGGCCTTGGATTATCAACAGGGGTATCCGTCGGTTGTGGTTTTGTCGGTTCTTTCTTCTCCTCAGGGTCCTCAAATTTTTTAGATTCAGTGATCACCTTTTCTTTTCCGTCACTGATGGGTATTTCAATATATTCTGAAGAACGGTTGGATTCATCCCCTTCGGCCGGTAGGAGAATTTCAGATTCCTGGAGCTTTTCATAGTCAAAGATGATCTCATTCTGCATATTAGCCGGAGGTATAAAGGCTGCCCCTGGATCAATATTCAGAGATTTATCATTGAACACCTGTTGATGATAATATGCCCAGGCAGGCATTGCCATCTGCGATCCGCCGGATGTATACAGCATCCTTAAAAAAGGATCATCACAGCCCACCCAAACGCCGGAAAGCAGTTGTGGACTGAATCCAATGAACCAGCCATCTGCGTTGTCGTTGGTTGTTCCTGTTTTACCCGCCACCTGTGCAGATATACCGTAGGCTCCTCTCAAAGCGCGGCCGGTTCCAAAATCAACAACTCCCTGCAGCATTTTTGTCATCAGATATGCTTCAGATTCACTTATTACTTCTTTAGTTTCTGATCGGAAAGATGCCAGTACATTGCCGTTTTTATCTTCAATCCTGCTGATGAAATAGGGTTTTACATTGAAACCTCTTCCAGGAAACATACTGAATGCCTGCACCATTTCAATCAGTGATAGATCTGCAGATCCCAAAGCAATGGAAGGATAAGGTGGGATTTTATTTACTATTCCGCATTGTTTCGCAAATTCTACTGTCCTTTCCACTCCCAATTGATTGATCAAATAGACTGCGCCGGGATTTTTTGAAAAAGCAAGACAGACCGCCATGGGGCCGCCACTACCATCGATCATTTTTCCTCCCATATCAATGGGACCTCCGGGTAACTCAGTCTCCGGCTTATATCCATTCATCACTCCCAGCGTATACAGGATGGGTTTGAAGGTAGAGCCAACCTGCCTTTTGGTTTTGATATTGACATGATCAAATTTGAAGCGCCTGAAGTTGCTACCGCCTACCCATGCTTTTACCTCACCTGTCTGAGGATCCATGGAAAGCAGACCGATCTGCATGATTTGTTTGTGGTAACGGATAGAGTCAATGGGAGACATCATTGTATCCTTTTCTCTTTTTTCATTCCAGGCAAAAACTTTCATATTTACCGGTTCAAAAAAAGATTTTCTGATCTCCTCTTCACTAACACCCTCTTCTGAAAGATTGCTCCATCTGTCAGATTGTTTCATTGCATTCTCCAATACAGCTTTTCCTTCTTTGCTCTTCCAGACTGAACCATCTTTGATGTTGCTCTGACTGGCAAAAACCTTTTGCAGGTTTTGCATGTGTCTGTAGACTGCTATCTCTCCATATTCCTGCATGCGAGGATTGATGGTTGTGAAGATCTTCAAACCATCCTTATATATATTATATGGCTCACCAGTTTTAGGGTTTTCATTTTCCTTGCACCAGTTTTTTATTTCTTCTTTTAAAACTTCTCTGAAATAGGGAGCTATTCCTGAGTTCTCATCCAGTTTCTGGTATTTGAGGTTTATAGGGGCAATCTTAAGGGCCCGGGCTTCTTCTTTGGAGAGGAAATCATTTCTTACCATCTGGTCCAATACCGTATTTCTTCTGGCCAAAGACGCCTTTGGATTTCTGCGAGGATTGTATCGCGTACTACCTTTCAAAAGGCCGACCAAAACTGCTGCTTCCTCTACTGCCAATTGACCGGGTTCTTTTTGAAAATAAGTTTTGGATGCATTTCTAATGCCATATGTCTCATCTCCATAGTTTACCATGTTCAGATAAAGAGTGATGATCTCCTCTTTGGTGAAATTCCTTTCAAGTCTGATAGCTACTATCCATTCTTTCAACTTGCCTATAACCCTTATCAGGCTCTTGCTGCTTTCTTGACCGAGCAATGCCTTGGCAGTTTGCTGGGTGATGGTACTGGCTCCGCCTTCGCTTCCCAGGAAGATGATGGCTCTGGCAAGGCTCTTGATATCGATTCCGGAATGTTCATAGAATCTTTCATCTTCTGTTGCCACGAGAGCCCTGATTACGTTGGGAGATATATCCTGATATTTTACGTTGATCCTGTCCTTCAGATAATATTTACCCATCAGGGTTCCGTCATCCGCATAAATTTCGGATGATGACATCATGGAGGGATTTTCCAACTCTTCAATCGAAGGTAATTTGCCGAAAAGGCCAACATAAATCAGTAGCAACAAGAGAAAAAACGCACCCCATCCATAAAAGAATATTTTCCAGAATATCCTGACTGGCTTGGACGTCTCTCCATGCTTTTTTACTTTGACAGACATGGGGTAAAACTAATCAAAACCCCTGTTATTCAGGGGAAAGGAATCCTTAAAATTTTCCCGGCAACTGTCCCTTGATAAAGTTCAGATATACATCTGTTGTTTTCTCTTCCATCATCCGTTTCAGGTTATCCGGTGATACGATCCAGAATTTATATTTATCTGCACCAAGCCAGGGGAAGATCTCTTTGCCGGCAACGGGGACTGTTTTTTCGACATAATTCAATGCTTCATTTGCATTGGCAAAAGGACTGATCAGGATATATTGACTTTTACCGATCTGGTCATTTCTGATATTCAGCTGTGCCGAAGTAAAGTTTTTGTTGTTGTAGCTGGCTAGTGCTCTTTTGGCTTCATTGATAAATACGATGTCTACATTGTTGAGTAACATGAAGACTGCATGTGGTTCAGATGGATTGAAGCTATATCCCAGTTTTTCCTGAACAACAACAGGCGCTTTTAAAGCGATCGTATCTGATTTTGGTTTTACAATAATAGCTGGGGGTTCTATCGGTTTTAAGGTCTTGTTTTCCCTTTTTATAGGTTCCGATTTTGGTACAATAGCTATTTTGTCCTCGATCCATTCAACCGAATCTTCAGGTTGCCGTACTACGGTCATAGACCTGAGTTCATTTTCAATTGCTTCTCTTCGGTTTACCACATCTGCAAGCAGGCCCGCTTTTTCTGCAAGGGGAGAGTTGGGGAAATTTGCTGGAATCTTATTCAAGGTGGCAACCGCCATGCTATCCTGCCTGTTTTTTACATAATAAACGGCTTCAATATAGAGCAACTGGGGTGTCCATTTATTATTCGGGTATAAGCTGTCTGCTTTTCCTTTTTCAGCAATGGCTTCTTTGAATTTTCCCGATAAAAAAAGATCATACACTCTGGTATATTCTTTGTTAAGATCTCTTTCTGTCTCGCTGGCTTTTTTAGCAGCCAGGATTGGATCTTTAAGCAAGCCAGACATATTGCTGGAAGGGAAATTTCTGGTAAGCTGACCTTGATAAAATGAAGCCTTGGATTCGTTGCCGATTTTTCTGTAACAATAAGCCAGGTCAAAGAGAATTTTTTCAAGTTCAGGATGGTTAGGTTTATAACCAATTAGTTTTTCGTTCCAGTCAATAGCATCCTGATAGAAGCCCAGTTTTTCTTTGTATACTTCAGCCATCGACCTGTAAGCCTTGAATTTTTTTTCATTGGATGCATCCATTTTTTCCTGTGTAAGAGGCAGATTTTCCATCATCCCTTCGACAGTTAGATTGCCTGTTTGTTCCACGCCAGTTTCACTTGCTTTATCACCGGATATCGTTTGGGAAATTGGTTTTGCATTGCTGCTGAGAGCCTGAGCCCTTCTCCAGTTGTCTGCATTGGTTCGTTCACCCCATTTATTCTTGAAAGCAATCGCTCCCTGTGCTTTTAGTGATGGATTGTTGAAATACCATTCACCCTTTTTTTGATCGGTAGGGAAAAGACTGCTGGTATTGTCTTGAAGGAGATTGTTTTTAGGAGTGCTGCTTCCGGTTTTATTTTCTGCTTCATCCGTTAACCCCTGTTCCTTACGCAATTTCCTGACCAGTTCTTTTAGATAAGTTTCCCTTTCCTTTTCAGGCATCATCGCGATCCGTTGCAGACTGTCCTCAATGGAAATGGTTTTAAGTTGATTGAAAAGCGAATTGGCTATTTCTTTTTTTCTATTGATCTCAGATTCATCAGCCAATCCAGCAGCATTGATGCTGTCGTAATAGGTTTTCGCCAGATCATATTTTTTAATGGAAAATGCCAGCTCGGCAATTTTGAGGTTACAATCATTTTTGATGCCGGGGTCATTTTGATTGTAATAGTTGCTTTTCAACAAAAGTTCAATAGCAGCAGGAATTCCATTTCGATTGATTTCCATTTCAGCGGCAGCAGCATAAATGAGTGATCGGTAACTTGCATATTTCTCTCGACCTGCCATACTCACCAATGCTTTTACATTTTGATCAACTTTCTTGTCCTGGTCAATTTCATTTGAGGTCAGACCTGTCTGATAGATTCTGGCATAGGCTTCGAGAACGGGGTCGGTAGTAAGTGCCACTGCCTTTTCAAAATGACCATCCGCTTTTTCATTTTGTTTCTTTTCAATATAGAGCTGAGCAATCAGAAAATGTCTTCTGGCCTTTTCATCATTATTACTGCAAACGCCGAGACTTTTTTCCAGATAAACGGCTGCAGAATCTGATATGCCCTGGTTATAAAACCAGTTCGCTTTGGTCTCAGCCAGCTCAGCTTTGAGCCTGTCGGGAAACTGAGGGTCTTTGTATAAAGTTTCAATCAGGCCTCTTGCATCATCATCATTGCCCTGCGCTATAAGCGTTTTGATGATCCACAGCAAAGCATCATTACGGATGGGACGATGTGTTGTGAGACTGGATTCCTTTGTTGAAATATTAAAGACATTGCCATTTTCATTTGCATTGGATCCTATGCTTTTTTCAAATCCAATTTCATCTTTTTTCCTGGGTTGAAAATTGTAATTGATATATTGGAATACATCGTAGGCAGAATCAAATTTTTTTTGGTAGTAGTAAGATTGACCCATCAAAAAATACATGTCATCCACCCAGTCATTCCGAAGATCATGCAACAGAATTCCATTATTCGTTTTTATGACAACCGAATCAAGCTCTGACTGTTGACTGGCGGTCTGATCAAGACTGTAGTTATAGAAAGGGAGTAGCCTCGTGAAAGTATCCTTATGTGCCTGCTTGGCAGAAGCTACTACAGCATTGATTTTTCTATTGGCATTGAAATAAAAGTTATAGTGGGATACAACATTCTCTTTGACTCTTTTAATGGGGTTGATCTTTTTATCTGGTGTGAGCTCGGAAGCCAATTTCCTGTTTTCATATGCCTTTGGTTTGGTCAGGTCATACGTAATATTGGATTGGGCAATTACAAACTCTCCTGAAAGCAGCAAGCTCGCAATCAGGAAAAACAATCTGATTCCTGGGTTGATATGCGGGGTCAAGGGTTTCACAGACTGTAAATCTACAGCTAATCCATTGATTTTTAAAAGACCCGATTACAGATTTAAGCATAACTTTAGGTTTGAATTGAAACACGGAATTACATGAGTGAGGCATCTCCAAAGCAAAGTCGTTTCAAACGACTTACCAATCGGTACAGGCTGGTGATCATGAATGACCACACATTTGAAGAAGTAGTTGTTTTCAAGTTGACCCGCCTGGGTGTTTACATTGCTTCTTGTTTTGTATTTGTGATGCTTGTTGGATTGACAACTGCTTTGATTAGCTTCACGCCCCTCAAGTACTATATACCGGGATATGGCTCCCAGAATGAACGCCGTGCCCTGACGAAGTTGAAGCTGAGAGCAGATTCGCTGGAGAGACAGATCAAATACAGGGAGGCCTATTGGGACAATGTTAAAAAAGTTTTGTCCGGCCAGGCAGAACTGGTGCTGGACACTGCAGTAATTGCCATTCCAGAGCTGGAAGAAGAACAGGATTGATCATGCAACAGTGGATGAAATACGCAGGACTAGGAGCGCAGTTTTTTGTGTCTATTGGATTGATGCTTGCCTTGGGTTGGAAACTTGATCAATGGTTGAAATTAAAAACGCCCGCCTTCATATGGATTCTTCCTTTGTTAATCATTGTATACATGCTGATAAAATTGATCATTGAAACCAATAAGAAAAAATGAAAGTTCGTAAGGCCCTTTTTCCGATCATTGTTCTTTTTGTTTTGGTCAACCTGCTTGGCTTCCTTGCCCCCGGTCCCCTGGGTGTCCTGGATATCAATATTGAAGTACTGCTGATGGGAAATCTTTTTGTCAGTACGATTACCTTGTTCTCTTTTTGGATGTTATTCAGAGGGCTGAAAGCAAATTCGACTCTTTCTTTTATGACTTCTGTGTATGGTTCTTTCATTGTCAAGCTGGTAGTATCTGCCATAGTGGTAGTGGTTTATGCAAAGCGAGCAGGCGAAGCAATGAATACCTCAGGTATTTTTGCATCGATGTTTCTTTATCTCATCTATACATTTTTTGAGATTAAGGGATTGCTGGATTTGTCCAAGAAATAATTGATGACCAAGAAAGAAGCTCCGATTTCGTCCCTGGCAGATTATCTTCCCCCTCGAACATATGTCTTGGTGGAGCCATTTCTTCTGCATCACAAAGTACATCTTACCATAACAAGATCGAGAGCAACTGTGTTGGGAGATTATCGCAATGCCATTGCTGGTAAAGCTCATCGAATTACGGTCAATGGAAATCTCAATCCCTATGCCTTTCTCATCACGCTCCTGCATGAACTGGCTCACCTGATCACCTTTCTTCGTTTCGGCCATCGTGTGGCAGCGCATGGATCAGAATGGAAACAGCAGTTCAGTGAATTGTTGCGGCAATTCCTTCAGGCAGAAATTTTTCCACAGGATATCCGGGATCAGCTGCTTCACTCATTGAAGAGTCCAGCTGCTAGCTCATGCGCAGATGATGGACTGATGCGTGTGCTTAGGCGATATGATCCTGTGAAAGAGGGATTTTGTCTTGTTGAGGAATTGTCGGTTGGTGCTGTCTTCATGATCAAAAATGAGAGAAAATTCATCCGACAGGAAAAGGTCCGCAAGCGAATCAAAGCGATGGAGATTGGTACAGGTAAGGTCTATTTATTCAGTCCTATCTACGAGGTAAGAATAGTCGGGCAGTCATAGTTCCCTGATCATCCATACCCCGCAACCAAAATGTCCGGTATCGCCCAGTGGGCCATTCAAGTATTGAAATCCGAATTTCTCATAGACACTAATTGCCTTCCTCAGCTCAGGCATGGTTTCAATGTACATGCGTCTGAACCCCTTTTGTCTGGCTGTTTCCATACAAAGATTGATGAGCGTTGCTCCGGTTCCCGTACCCCTTGCTTCAGGCAACAAATACATTTTTACCAGTTCGCAGGTATCTTCCGGTAGGGCAGGGGAAGGGAAGATACCACCACCTCCCAGAATTTTATCTTCTGCTGAAGCAATGAAATAGGTTGAAAGATCATTTTCTGAAAAAAGTTCAAAAAGGGCATCCGTAGTGCTATCAAAGTAAACTGTCCCCGGTTTATTGGCGCCAAATTCTTCCAGACATTGTCTGATGATTTTGGCAATTGATGGATTGTCTCTTGGCTCAATGGGGCGAAGCTGAACATCATTTATCATAACCAAAATTAGCCAAAATGAAATACTGTTATGAAGTAGATTTTTCTGAACGTATCAGCTTATCCATGACATCAAGGTGCGGAAGGGTGATGATGGAGAGAAAAATAAATAAAGCTGGTATAGGATCCGTTTTGATGCCAAGGCCTGTCCAGATATAAGCCATAAAAACAAAGCCAAATGCAGCGAGGAAAGTCATGGGAAGTGCATTTTTCCAGAGGGTGATCGGATCTGATGCGGTTTCTTCTTCTTGTTTATGTAAAAATTTGAAAGTGATCTCAAAAGATCGAATGGCATGCCATCCTCCAAAGTACAATGCAAAAGAAGGTAGCAGGGGAAGCTGGCTGCATATGATAAGTATCAACAACAGATTAAGGGGTAAAAAAATTGACTTTATACTCCTTTTCTTATGAAGGTCAGCAACAAAGAAACTGCCGGAGAATAATCCGGTAATGGCGAGCAGGATCAATTTGTAGGATACAAAAAACTGCCAAACCATTAGTGCTGTTGGTTGTTTTTGGGTGATCCTTTCGATTACTGAAAAAGTTTCCTGCTCATGTGTGAGAAGGATCAGCAATAGAATAAATATGCCCCATACCAATCTGGCTGAATTTCCAATAAACTCAGGCAGTTGGATATCCGAAAGATCTGTCTCGCCGAAATGCCAGGCCGAGATCAATAAAAATATGGCAAGGCTTGTGCTGGGTAAATAGATCCAGCAAACAGAGTATGCAATGATGGCGAAAACATATTTGCCCAGAAACCGGGGAATGTTGAAAGTAGCTTTCTTGACTGTATTGTTCTTTGCAATGATATGATCCAGTGCTCCATGTGGGATGCCTGTACCCCCAATCAGCAACAGAAAATAACCCATTTGAAGGGAACCAGAGATGCCGCCTGATTTCCATTGCAGCAACAGCAACAGCAAGCCTGATACAGCGTTGAACCAGGTGATATAGGAGAAGATATTACGGGGAGATGTTGACATCGGACAAAAATAAAGGGCCCATGTCTAAACACGGGCCCTGACTATACTTGTTTGTCTTCCTTATTTGGATTCTGAACGGCTCAGGGCATAGATCACAAGACCAAAACCGATCTTGTTTACAGCATCACCAATGTTGTAGATGATGTCCATGTCAAGTCCGAAATCAAGCTTGGTTCCGAAGAGACCGCCAGGAGTACCCTGGATGTAACCGATAGGATAGATAGCCCAACCTACGAGTACGAACCATGCAAGGGTTTTAACTGCTTTGGCAACTGCAGGAGAAGTGGCGCCAGCAAGCTTCGCAACATCACCGAACCATACAAGGTATACGATGTAGAAGTAAGCAATACCGGAAGCAAGACCCCACTGCCAGCTGTGAGCTACGTCGATGGTTTCACCAAAGTAACCGGTAACGAGCATAACTACAGATGCGAAGATGAGTTTCCACAGAAGACCAGTTGTAGCACCGGCTTTCTTGGTAATAAGATAAAACTCAACGCACATCAAAGGTACTGTCAGCAACCAGTCTACATAACGGAAGAAGGTAGGAGATACATTGTTCTCCAGGTTGTAACCCCTCATGTAGTAATAGTGAACTGCAGCGATGAAAGTGATCAACCCGGAAACGAGCACAGAAGTTCTCCATGCCTTTTCAGTGTTGCTCAATTCAAAGAAGAAGAAAACAGATGCTGCCATCATGGCCATGGTGCCTACAAAGAATGTAAACGCCACATAGTTGTCTGCCGCAATAGCGGCTTCGAGGAAGAATGGACTCATACGTGTATAGTTTTGGTTAAGAAATGACAAGTTGTTCTCTAACCTCACTTTATCTCGCAATCGCAGTATCCACTAAACCATGTTTGTTTAAGAAAGTTCGGAAATTCTACAACAATTTTTCAAGAAATTTTTTAAATAATTGATAATCAATGGAAATAGGTATTGATTTTTTTTCCAAACCGAGTAATTTCTGAATGGATTCACTTGGACTGATAGGAATATTGGTTGCTTTTTCAACCACATCAGGAAACTTGATGGGATGTGCCGTGCCCAATATCATCCCTTTTTCCCCAATTGAATGCTGCAGATAATCATCCAGACTGGCAAATGCAACTGCACTGTGTGGGTCGAGAACATATCCATGCTGCGCATAAACACGACGAATGGTATGTAAAGTTTCCTCATCACTTACACTGGAACTGCTGATTTGCCATTTGATATTTTCATACTCATTGTTGAACAATTCAAGTATCCTTATAAAATTACTGGGAACTCCCACGTCCATTGCATTCGATAATGTTGGAATGGAAGGCTTTGCATTGAAAATGCCAGTCGATATATAGTCAGTGAAGGAATTGTTGGCATTGCAGGCGGCAATAAAATGGGATACAGGTAACCCCGACTTCCATGCAACCAGTCCGGCACAGAGATTTCCGAAATTTCCGCTGGGAACTGCAACTACTGGTGGTTTTTCTTCCTGCCACTGCGCATACGCGAGGGCATAATAAATCTGTTGCGACAACCACCGGGCAATATTGATGGAATTGGAAGAGGTGAATTTGGCTTGTTGCATCAGTTCTTCATCGCGGAATGCTTCTTTAACCATGCGCTGACAATCATCAAAGTCACCTTCCACTTCAAAGGCAACGATATTGTTTCCATGTGTAGTCAGTTGCTTTTCCTGTACCGGGCTCACTTTTCCGGAAGGATAAAGAATGAAAACCCGGGTGCCTTCCACGCCATGAAAGGCATCAGCTACAGCACCGCCAGTATCTCCACTGGTAGCAACCAGGATATTTATTTTATCATCATGTTGGCCCGCAAATTTTCCCATGCATCGACTTAAAAATCTCGCACCGAGATCCTTGAATGCAAGAGTAGGTCCATGAAACAACTCAAGCGTGTAAATATTTTCTGAAATTTTCTTCAATGGAAATTCAAATGCCAGCGTATCCTGCATCACCTCAAACAATTCATTTGATGTTAAGCTCTCTCCAACAAAAGGCTTCATGATCCTCCATCCAATCTCTGCCTTGCTGAGTTTTTTCATCTCACCGATGAATTCCTTTTCCCATAACGGAATCTTCTCCGGAAAATACAATCCTCCATCCGGTGCCTGTCCCTGCAACATGGCAGTTTTGAAATCAACGAAAGTATTTCTGTTATTAAGACTATAATATTTCATTCTGGTCTTGATTGATGATGATACCCTGATGGTTCAGTCTGGTAACATAGGTTTTCTGATCTATTCCCATTTGTTGAAATACAGCTTCCATCTCCCTGGCAACTTCTAAGGCAGCAGATTTTGTTTTGCTGAGCATAAAGATGGATGGACCACTTCCGGAAATTCCTCCACCGAGAGCACCGGCTGCCAGTGATCTTCTTTTGACTTCTTCAAATCCTGGTATCAGTATGCTTCTTGCCGGTTCTATGATCACATCCTCCAGTGATCTTCCAATGAGATCATGATCTCCCTGCATCAGCCCCGCGACCAAGCCTGCAATGTTGCCCCACTGTTTGATTGCTTGTTTCAAAGAAACCTCAGTTTTTAGGATCTGACGGGCATCTGATGTTCTTACCTCTATTTGAGGATGCACTACTGTAATATGGAGTTCGGGTGCATTCAATTTAACAATATCCAGCGGGTGTATGGATCGGATGAGGGTTACGCCACCCAGCAAGCAGGGGGTGATGTTATCTGCATGCTTTACGCCACTCGCTACTTTTTCACCAAACATGGCAAATCGGATCAGGTCGTCATCGGAAAAAATATTTCCCAGCAGTTGGTTCGCAGCGTATACAGCACCTGCTGCACTTGCTGCGCTTGAGCCCAGGCCGCTCCCTGGTTTGATTCTCTTATCCACTTTCAAAAGAAATCCATGCTTTACGGATATTTCTTCCATCAAAGCTAAAAGTGCGGCTCCCGCCACATTTTTTTCTGGTTCAGTCGGAAGATCATGATCGTCAAGATGCTGAATCTCCAGTCCCGGATCTTCTTTCAAACTCAGGGTCATGATGTCATAGGGTTCTTCAAGTGCAAGTCCTAGAATATCAAATCCGCAAACCAGATTGGCAATGGTAGCCGGGGATTTGATGCTGATGCTTTTCATGTTAATTTTTTATGGTTCTCATGATATCGGCAAATACACCGGATGCTGTTACATCAGCGCCGGCTCCGGCTCCTTTGATCACAAGCGGTTGCTGATCGTATCTGTCTGTTTTGAATAAAACAATATTGTCCTTTCCATACAAATGATACATCTCACTCTCTGGCTGAATATGTTGCAATCCTACAGATGCTTTCCCTTCTGCAAACTTTGCCACAAATTTCAATTTGGCTCCTGCCGCATTTGCATTATCCAGTAGTTTTCTGAAATGAGATTCATGCTTTTTCATTTCATCATAGAAGTCAGATACACTGCCCTTGGTGCAGGAATCCGGCAAAAAGGAATGGCACGTGATATCTTCCATTTCTAATGCATTGCCCGCTTCTCGGGCAAGGATCATGATCTTTCGCATTACGTCCGTTCCGCTGAGATCCAATCTCGGATCCGGCTCAGTATAACCTTCATCCTGAGCATCTTTCACCACTTCAGCAAAGGTCTTGCTTCCATCATAATGGTTGAAGACGTAATTGAGCGTTCCGCTGAGAACCGCTTCTATGCTTTTTACCTCATCACCACTGCTGATCAGATCATTCAAGGTTCCGATCACCGGCAGGGCAGCACCTACATTGGTTTCAAATAAAAACCTTGAATTGTAGGATAGTGCAAGATTTTTGAGTTGCTTATATTTTTCAAATCTGTCGGAAGCAGCGATTTTATTACAGGCAACTACCGACATCGACTTTTTCAAAACCTGCGCATACAATTCCGGTACCTTTTCATTTGCTGTAACATCTACCAGTACTGCATTTCTCAGGTTCATACGAAGCATGGAATGGCTGAATTGAGAGAGGTCTGAGGTTTCACCTGATAGCAATTGGTTTTCCCAATTCTCAAGTTTGATACCGCCTTCATCAATCAGCATTTTCCTGCTATTGCAAAGTCCGGTTACTTTTAATTTCAAATTTTGGGTTGTCAGCAGATTCTCCTGTTGTGCATTGATCTGTGCAATCAGTTTTCTGCCAACATTTCCGGTTCCGATGATGAACAGATTGATCTCTTTCTTTGTATGTCCAAAAAATGACTCATGTAAAACATTGAGTGATTTCACCCGATCTTTTTCATTGACCACGGCTGAAATATTTCTTTCATTCGAGCCCTGAGCGATGGCCAGAATGTTGATCCCGTTTCTGCCCAAAGCACTGAACATGCGGCCACTCACTCCCGGATGGTTCCTCATGTTCTCACCGGCCAGTCCTATGATGGAAACATCCGGCATTACCTTGACGGGCTGGATGATCCCATTTCCGATTTCAGCATGAAATGCATCGGATAAATGTTGATTTGCTGATCCTGCTTTCTCTTTTTCCACGGCAACGCAAATAGAATGTTCTGATGCTCCTTGCGAAATCAGGATGATATTGATTCCTGCTTCATGCAGTGTGCTGAAAACACGTTTGGCAAAACCCGGCACGCCAATCATTCCGCCACCTTCAAGATTGATCAATGCAACGCCAGATTTTGAAGAAATTCCGGTAACCATCTCTTCGGTCTTCGGCTGATGATTTCCAATCAAAGTCACATCGCTCTCAATGGAATGAAAGTTTACTGTTTTCAATACCAGTTGATGACTGGAAGCAAGCGAAAGTGTTTGTGCATCCAGAATATTTTGATCAGGCGGAAGCAATTCCATGGCTTCCTCAAATGACAAACTGCTTATGCAGCGGGATTGTGGAACCGATACAGGGTCGGCTGTTGAAAAAATATTTCCATCCGACCAGATCAAAAAAGATAAGTTATCCTTTTTGATCCAATCATGGATGCATTGCATTTGTTGATATTCATCCGGGGCAATAACAATACTGTTTTCAATAACCGCTGCTTTATCTTTCCATACAGCAGAGAGTCCGGACTGAATACATGCTGCATGCAAAAGATGCGACTGTATAAGAGCAGGAAAGCTCTTTACTGCTTCTATTGTTTTAGTACTCACCTCACCCAGTAGTTGAATTCCTTTGCATAGGTCATCCACCCTGTTGAATTGCTGTCGCACATAACTCAATGAAGCGCTTTGGTGCTGTACTGGCAGGATCTCCCTTGTTAATTCAAGAAGTTTTGACTCTGTATGCAGGAGCTCAGAAGAGAAATCCTTGTTCTTGTCAATAGAGTCAACTGCAATCTTGTACAGGGAATTTTGGATAAACCTGTTGCCACTTACCAATATCAATGAAGGTTTAACTTCTGCATTCGAGAGGATTTCAATTGCCTTTTGTATTCCGACTTTTGAAACAAGCAATTGTCCGTCTATTTTTAAAATTTCCATATTGGGTGTTTATGATGGGGAATGAATAGTAGTTTTCCTTTAGAGTAACGACCTTTGTCCAGTGGATAGTATGCAAATGTTCAACCCTTAACGGGTTGTGGTAGTGGTTGAGGTGAAAGCTGTGGCTGCATGTCCGTTATGGCATGGAGTACTGCAGTTGTATGTATGGAATGCTTTCATTGACATGATGAAATTAATGAAAATTCTGAAATTCTTGATTTTTATTTAATTTTGTAGCTCGATTGTTGCCATTCCCCCAATAAAATACGGAAATGAGTATTAATTCTTCTATAGAACTCTCAAGGTTCAATAACGAAGTGGGCATTCGTTATCAGCTGTATAATAGCCTTTTTACTTCTTTGCCCTTCCATAGGATCGAGAAGACAGGTATTCTTTTGTCCGTTTTGCAATCAAATTGCGAGGAAGGGTATAAGCGGAAAATGAGTCCAATGCAGATCATCAATGATTTTTTCTCCAGACATACCACTTACAATACAGAACAGCAGCAGCTGGATCTGATGTTTCGCATTGTTCAATACGTAGAGCGACAAGTGGTCTTGTTTGATGCGCTGGAAGATGCAGCTTTTCCAAAGCTTAATGATATGAAGGGGATGGGCACGATCAAACAACTGGAAACTATGGTGCGGCAGCAAGGGAAAGAGTCTCAACTCCAGAAAAAGTTGAAAGATTTTTGTGTGCGTCTTGTGCTAACTGCTCATCCCACACAGTTCTATCCGGGCTCGGTGTTGGGAATTATCAATGATCTGGCCAAGGCAATCGCGGATAACAATCTCGACCAGATCAACATGTTTCTGCAGCAGTTGGGTAAAACAGCTTTCTTCAAGAAACAAAAGCCTACGCCATATGATGAGGCCATCAGCCTAATCTGGTATCTGGAGAATGTTTTTTATCCTGCCAGCGGAAGAATTGCCAATGCATTGAAAGAGCAGTTTCCTGATGCTTACAATCAAGAGAGCCCATTGATCAGAATGGGTTTTTGGCCGGGTGGCGACAGAGACGGGAATCCATTTGTAACCAGTGAGATTACTTTGAAAGTGGCAAATGCTCTGCGGGGAAGTATCATCAAGTGTTATTATCTCGATATTCGTAAACTTAGGCGTCGACTCACTTTCGAAGGAGTGGAGTCTAAATTGCAGGATCTTGAAAAAAGGTTGTATGACAATATCTTCATTCCCGGTTATCAGGCTGATCTGAAGAAGTCAGATATCCTGCAAACCTTATATGCGATCAGGGAGATTATTGTATTCAACCACAATGGACTTTTCCTGAACATGATTGATTCTTTGATCAATAAAGTTCACTTGTTCGGATTGCATTTTGCTTCGCTGGACATCCGACAGGATAGTTCTATTCATGAAAAAGTGGTAGCGGCAATTTGCAAAGCAGACGGCAAGGGCGAATACAATGCTCTATCAACCGAAGAAAAAATCAAATGGTTGTCGGCGCTCGATAAATCTTTTGATCTTGATTCTGATGAAGATCCCATCATCCGGGAAACGCTGGCTTCAGTTAAGTCTATCCGTGAGATACAGGAGCAGAATGGTAAGCCCGGATGTGAAAGATACATCATCAGTCAATGCAACAGTTCAGTAGATATTCTTGAGGTCTTTGCTCTTTTTGTTGCCGGTGGATGGAAGCGGGAATCGATATCGGTTGATGTCGTTCCTCTTTTCGAAACTATTGATGACTTGAAAAATGCGGCAGGTGTGATGCAGGAATTATATGCATTCCCTTTGTATCGTGAGTATCTCAGGCGAAGAGGAAATAAGCAAACCGTCATGCTGGGGTTCAGCGATGGAACCAAGGATGGGGGATATCTGATGGCCAATTACAGCATATATAAAGCCAAACAGGAATTGACTGCTATGTCGGCTAAATATGATGTGCAGGTAGTATTTTTTGATGGCAGAGGAGGCCCCCCTGCACGTGGAGGAGGCAAGACACACAAATTCTATGCGTCTATGGGAAGTGACATTGCCAACAATGAAATCGAACTTACGGTGCAGGGGCAGACGGTAAGTTCCAATTTCGGAACCATTGATGCCGCTCAGTTCAATATAGAGCAATTGATCAATGCTGGCATTGGGAGCGACGTATTCTCAACAGGTGCCAGTACCTTTAGTCAGCAAGAACAGGTGTTGTTGCAGCAGCTGGCAGATGAGAGTTATCAGGCATATGCAACACTGAAGAGTCACCCCTATTTCCTGGATTATCTCAAACATGCCAGTCCCCTCCGTTTCTATGCAGAAACCAATATCGGCAGCAGGCCCGCGAAACGAGGAGCCAATGCTCGCTTGTCTTTGCAGGATCTCAGGGCCATTCCATTTGTTGGTGCCTGGAGCCAGATGAAGCAGAATGTAACTGGTTATTATGGTGTAGGCTCTGCGTTGAAAGCCATGGAACAAAAAGGAGCGATGCCGGAGCTCAAGGCTTTGTACCAGCGTTCAGCTTTTTTCAGAACCCTGATCGACAATTGTGAGATGGCCATGAAAAAGTGTTTCTTTCCGCTGACTGCTTATCTCGCAGATCATCCGCAGTATGGTGAGTTATGGAGGGATATCGAAGCAGAGTTTGAATTGACCAGGCGTTATGTTCTCATGCTGTCGGGTAAGTCTGATCTGATGGCCGACTATCCCATTGATCAGGTATCCATTCAGACAAGAGAAAGAATCGTTTTACCTATTCTGACTATCCAGCAATATGCACTCACCAAAGTCAGGGAAATGGAAGAGATGAATATTCCTTCCGGACTGAGAAGTAGTTATGAAAAGCTGGTCATGCGTTGTTCTTTTGGCATCATCAATGCCGGTAGAAACTCGGCATGATCATTCGTTTGCATGTCCCTTGTGTATTCTTTTTTCCATTCCCTCAAAAAGCCGTGTGATGGTGACCAGCATAAGAGTGGCTACGATGGGAATCATATACATGTTCGATCCGATAAGAATGCTGATAGCACTCATGGCCCAGATGAAGGCAGCTGTTGTAACGCCTGTTACTTTTTGATCTGACTTGACGATTGCCCCAGCACCCAGGAAGCCGATACCGGTAGCAATTTGTCCGATGATGCGTGTAGGATCAATGTTCGGATTTTTTTCAGCCAGGTAGAATCCCAGGCTTGCGTAGAGTGTGCACCCGATGGCAATCAGAATATTGGTTCGAATGCCGGCTGGCCTGTGGCGGATCTCTCTGCCATACCCAACGATGAAACCGCACAGGGTGGCAGTAAGCAGCTGCGGAATGAGTCTGTTCAGTAGAAAGGGTACTTCATTTTGCAGTAGTTCTTGCATAGCATTCCTTTCTTCTAAGGTAGTAATTAAGTAAGCAAGGGAGTAATCCTGATTTCTCTTTACATTTGTACAAATACTTTTTATGAACATTTTTGTTGCCGGACTTCCTTATGATCTTGATGATGCAGAATTGATGGAGATCTTTGAAAAGTTCGGCCAGGTGAAATCCGCCAAGGTGGCTATGGACAAAGAGACAGGCAAGAGCAGGGGCTTTGGATTTGTGGATATGCCCGTGCGTGAAGAAGCCATGGATGCGATTGAGAATTTGAATGATATCAACCTTGGTAAAAAACCATTGGTGGTCAAGGCTGCAGAAGACAGACCATCAGGTGGCGGCGGCGGAAACAGACCCGGCGGAGGTGGAGGATTCAACCGCAGACCCGGCGGCGGTTATGGTGGAGGTGGGTACAATCGTTAATGATTGCATTTCGATATAAAAAAAGCCCTTCATGTGAAGGGTTTTTTTGTGGAGAATAGCGGGTTCGAACCGCTGACCTCTTGCATGCCATGCAAGCGCTCTACCAACTGAGCTAATTCCCCAGCGGATGCAAAAGTATAGTCTTTTTGCATACGAAACAAGACAGGGTTTACTAACTTATTCTTGTTTCTCCAATTGATGAACAATGGCTTCTGCAAATTTTATAGAAGATGCCGGTCCATTACCTGTAATAAAATTTCCATCAACGGTAACAGTCTCGGCAGTATAAGTCGCTCCGCCCTTTTTGAGCTCATCTGCCCCATCAGGGAAAACAGTTGCTCGTTTTCCTTTGAGCAAGCCGGCATTGGCAAGAATGACCGGTGCAATGCAGATTGCACTGACAATCTTTCCATCTGCATACATTTCCCAGGCAAGGTCGTGGGCGTTGGGGTCTTTGAAATAAACCTCACTGCCCATACCTCCCACAAAAACGATGGCTTCATATTCAGAGGCCTTCACATCGGCAAGGGCTACCTCTGCGACGGCTTCGCCACCCAGCTTTCCCTTGCATATTCCTTTTTGCTTGCTGGCTAATACTGTTGAAAGCCCTGCTGATTCCAGTACTTCTCTAGTTTCAAACAATTCTTCATCCCTGAACTGATCAGGCGCAATGATCATCAATATGGGTTTCATCATTCAGATTTACCGTAAATATCAATATGGATCTTCTTGGTTGTTTGTTTTGCAAAAAATATTTTTTTGAAATCTATAAAAATGTATTGCCAAAACTTATTTCCATCCCCCGCCAATCGCTTTGTACAGATTTACGGAAGTAATCAATTGGTTCTTTCTTGTTGTGATCAATTCAAGGTTGGCACGCAACTGACTTTGTCTTGTGAAAAGCACTTCAAGATAATTTGATCTGCCTGTTTTGAAAAGTTCAGAAGAAATGTTTGCAGCATTTGACAAAGCATTTGTTTCTTTTTGTTTCATTTGAAACAGGTTACTCAGGTTTGTATTTCTTTTCAACTCCTGTTCAACTTCCCAAAAGCCTTTTGTGATTGTTTTTTGATAATTCCAGAGGTTTTCCATTTGGACGGCAGTTGCTTTAGAAAATTCTGCCTGAATATTGCTTCTGTTGAGAAGAGGTGCAGTCATTCCTCCAAAGATCCCGTAGGCAATAGACTCCGGAAACATCGTCAGCAGTCTTGGGGCATAGGCCTGCATCCCCAGGTTGCCACTGATCATCAAGGATGGGAGAAAGGCAGCTCTGGCTGCCCTCACATCTGCTTTGGATGCAATCAATTCCATTTCTGCCTGTCTGATATCAGGACGGTTCAAAAGAAGTTCTGACGGAAGACCTGATTTTACTTTAGGAATCAGTCCGGATGTAAAGAATACAGAATCTTTCCTGATCATTCCTTTGGTTCTGCCAGCCAGTTGTTGTATCCTCAATTCTGCATCGAACAGTTGCTGGGCGATTTCTATTCTCAGGCTTTTCATTCCCAATGATTGTGCTTCAAATTGCTGAACGGCCAACTCATTGACTGCTGCTGCTTCTTTCTGGATCCGCATCAGTTCAAGCGCCTGATCCTGCAGCAAGATGGTCTCATCCAATATTTTCAACTCCTGTTCAGCAGCAAGCAGTTCATAGTATGCGTTTGCCGTTTCAGCGATCAGATTGGTTTGAACAAGATGGCGATATGCGTTGGATGCAAGGATCCTTGCCAGTGCAGCCTGTCTTTTATTTTTCAATTTCCCCCAAAGGTCGACCTCCCAGCTTGCCTGAAATCCGCCGTAATAATCAGGAAGATCAATCGGGACAGGCTTTCCGGTCTCAATGTCTGTAACGATGTTGCCTGCACCGTCCATCGTGTACAAGCCGAACTTTCTCAGGTTGGGCAAAAGAGTTGCATTCAGAAAAGGCTTTGCCAGTCCTTTTGCCTGCTTGTTTTGGGCGTTGGCATAAATGATCCTTTGCGCAGCAATCATCATGTCCGGATTGTTGACGAGGACGGTATCAATGAGGTCAACCAGCATTGGCGAAAGGTAAAATGACTTCCATCCATAATTTGCCGAATTGCTTGTGTCCTGAACATTTTGAAAGCTCGGGGGCAGTTCTTTTTTTATGCTATTTTCAGCGATGGAGGGTAGTTTGCAACTGTTGAAAACAACACAAACCGCAAGCATCAGTATAGTGAAAGAATATTTTTTTTCCATGATCTCTTTTTAAATGGTTTCAGTGTAGGGTAACTTCTCCTTATATCCTTTTCTGTGAATTTTTTCTTCCAACTTTGCAAAAATGATATACAGTCCGGGTATGATGATCACCCCAAAAACAGTTCCCAGCAACATTCCGCCTGCAGCAGCTGAGCCGATGGTGCTGTTGCCGATGGCACCTGCACCACTTGCAAACATCAATGGGATCAGTCCTGCTATAAATGCAAAGGATGTCATCAGGATTGGTCTCAGGCGCAGTGACGCAGCTTCAACTGCAGCCTTGAATGGTGTCATTCCCTCTCTGTGTTTCAAGGAGGCAAATTCAACAATGAGTATCGCATTCTTTCCCAGCAGTCCGATCAGCATGATCATCGCTACCTGGGCATATATATTGTTCTCAAGTCCCATCATCCATAAAAAGAAAAAGGCACCGAAAACGCCCGCTGGTAGTGAGAGGATGACGGGCAATGGCAATAGGAAGCTTTCATACTGCGCCGAAAGCAAGAGATAAACAAATAGGAGGCAGATGAGAAAAATAAATACAGCCTCATTCCCTGCAAGGGCCTGATCACGGGATGATCCTGCCCAGTCGAAGGAATATCCTGAAGGTAAGATTCGTGCCGCTTCCTCTTTGATGGCCACAATAGCTTGTCCGCTGCTATAGCCCTTTGCTGGTTCGCCGTTCACCATAGCGGATGGATACATGTTGTAGCGTGTAACCACTTCAGGTCCGTATACTTTTTCAATTTTCAGGAATGAAGAAACCGGCACCATTTCCCCATTCTTATTCTTGACATATATATTCATGATATCCTCCGGCTTTGCCCTGTATTCCGGCAATGCCTGAACCATTACGCGGTACAGTTGTCCGAAACGGATAAAGTTTGTGGCATATTCACTACCCAATAATGTCTGCAGGGTTCCCAGTACATCAGCTACCACAACGTCTTTTTGGGCAGCCTTGGCATTGTCTATGGATACCATGTATTGCGGAAAGCTGGCGTCAAAAGTGGTGAATGCATTCGAAATCTCCTTTCTCTTGTTGAGCGAGTCAGCAAATGCTTTGGCAATACTCTCCAGTGCCTTCAGGTCTCCCTTTCCCGTCTTATCGAGCAATCGCAATTCGAAACCACTGGCATTGCCAAATCCCGGTATGGGTGGGGGAGTGAAGAATTCAATTTTTGCATCCTTGATGAATGCAGTTTTTTCTTTTAAGATCTCAATGATCTCCTTGTCTGACTTGTTCCTTTGGTCCCATTTTTTCAGACCAATCAGATTCATTCCATATGATGCACCTGTTCCATCCGAAAGAACGTTGAAACCCGCCAGGGTTGATACAGATTCAACACCCTCTATCTTCATTGCGGTTTCCTGAATGTCATCCACTACTTTTTCTGTTCTCTCAAGTGTGGATCCTGATGGAGTGGTGACGCTGGTATAGATGGTTGCCTGATCTTCATTGGGAATGAATCCCGTAGGTACAATTTTTCCCAGAATACCTGTTGCCATACAAAAGATAATCAGCATGGCATAGGTTATCATCTGTCTGTTTGCGATCAATGAGATCAGCCCGGTATAACGATTTGAGAGTTTTTCATACCAATGATTGAATCCATTGAAGAATCTTCCCAGTATGGATTTTTTTGAATGGTTGTGGTCAGTCTTTTTGAGAATGAGTTTGCAAAGTGCTGGTGTGAGGGTGAGAGCCACAATGCCCGACAACACGATGGAAACCGACATGGTTAGGGAGAATTGCCTGTAAAAGATACCGGCAGACCCCGGCATGAAGGCAACAGGAAGAAAAACAGCCGACATGACCAGTGTGATGGCGATGATGGCTCCACTGATCTCTTTCATTGCAATTTCTGTAGCCCTTTTCGGTCCGATTCCAGATTGTTCCATTTTGGCGTGAACTGCCTCAATCACTACAATGGCATTGTCCACCACAATCCCGATCGAAAGGACCAATGCAAACAGGGTGATCAGGTTCAGTGAAAACCCGAAAAGGGACATGAAGAAAAATGTGCCGACCAGTGAAACAGGAACTGCAAGTATTGGTATGAGCGTCGAGCGGAAATCCTGCAAAAAAATGAAAACAACCAGTGAAACCAGGATGAAGGCCTCAATCAGTGTCTTGATCACTTCGCTGATGGAAGCATCAAGGAATGCTGAAACATCATAGCTGATGGTATAGTCAAGTCCGGGCGGGAAGTTTTTTTTCAGTTCCTCCATCCTTGTTTTGATGTTGGCAATCACTTCACGCGCGTTGCTTCCCGGTCTTTGCTTTAGCATGATGGCGGCAGAGGGCTTGCCATTTTCCTTGGATAAGACATCATATTCTTGTGAACCAAAGTCCACTTCCGCAATATCTTTCAGCCTGATGATCTCGCCACCATTGGTGTTTTTGATGACAACATTTTCATATTGTTCCTTGGTGTTGAATTTCCCAGTGTATTTTATCACATACTGAAGGGATTGAGCACTTCGGCCGGAACTTTCACCGATCTTTCCAGGTGCGGCTTCTATGTTTTGTTGCCTCAGGCTATTGATGACATCATCTGAGGAGATGTTGTAGCCTGTCATCTTCTGCGGATTCAGCCAGATCCTCATGGAGTACTCCCGCATACCCATGATGTCTGCAAATCCAACACCTTCTATCCTTTTCAGTTCAGCCATCAGATTGATGTCCGTATAGTTGTACAGAAACTTTTCATCCATTGATGGATCGTCGCTTAGCATATTGACGTAAAGCAACATGCTGTTTTGAACCTTCTCAACGATCACACCGGATTTGATTACCTCTTCGGGCAATTCATCCACAGTTGAAGAAACGCGGTTCTGAACATTGACCGCCGCCACATCAGGATCAGTGCCGGCTTTGAAGATGATCTGAATTACACTTGTGCCGTCGTTGCCTGAAACAGATGACATATATGACATGCCAGGAACACCATTGATGGCACGTTCCAGTGGTGTGACCACTGCCTTTACACAGGTCTCGGCATTGGCACCGGTGTATTTAGTTGTTACGTTTACCTCAGGGGGAGCAATATCAGGGAACTGCGTAACTGGCAATTGAGTAAAGGCCAAAAGGCCGAGCAACACAATGAGGATGGATATGACGATAGACAGGACTGGCCTGTTGATAAATGTTGATGTCATGTAATGGAATTTATTGCTGGATCAGTTGAATTTCAGACTTTGGAAGGGTACCAGTTCTGCTTTGATGATTTCACCTTCCCTGACCTGTTGTATGCCCTCGTAAATGATTTTGTCTGTGGTTTCCAGTCCGGACTCAACGACAAACAAGTGCTGAAGCCTTAATTTGGGTACAAAACTTTTAGCAGTTACCTTGTTTGATTTATCCACTACATACACAAAGGTTTTATCCTGTATTTCAAATGTGGATTTCTGAGGGATGATCATGGCTTTTTTCAATGACTCATCATACAATATCTTTCCGCTGGAGCCGTGTTTGAGCAGGTGGTCAGGGTTTTTGAATCTTGCTCGAAAGGCAATGTTTCCAGTACCTGTTTCAATTTCATTTTCAGCTGTTTCGACTATTCCTTTTTCTCTGAAAATCTGGTTGTTTGCCATCATCAATCTGACGGGCTCAGTCTTCTTCTCCTGCTTTTTATGACTGAAGTCAAGGAATTCCTTCTCTGACAGGTTGAAATAAGCGAATACCTCATCATTGTTGGAGATGCTTGTGAGTAGGTCACCTTCTTGTACAAGACTGCCAACTTTGTTGGGGATTCTGTTGATCACTCCATTGAAGGGAGCCTTCACTTCTGTAAATGACAGATTTAGTTCAGCAATGGATATGGCTGATTTTGCTTCTTCCAGTTTCGAATCAATTGCTTCTTTTTTAGCAATGGCCATTTCCAATTCGGAGCTGGACACAATCTTACGCTCTGCGAGTATGCGCGTGTTTTTGAGTTCAACCTCTGCAACTTTGAGGTCAGCCAATATGGATTTATAGTTGGCATTTGCTTTCAGCAGGTTTTCCCTGAACTCTCTACTGCTCAGTGTGAAAAGAATCTGACCTTTGGAAACTGGCTTTCCTTCATCCACATGAATTTTTTCAATGAAACCTTTGATATGTGTTCTTATTTCCACATTTTGTAACGAATGTATCTCCGCCACATATTCTTTGGTGAAAACGGTGTCTGCCAATATTGGATTGAAAACTTTAAAATCCTGGGGTTTATTTTCATTCTTAACAGCATTGTCAGCGCAGGATATAAGTATGAAGGGTATTGCCAACAAGGCATACCATTGTTTGCACAATAAATTTTTCATGAAATCAGGGATAAAAAAATGATTGAATCCTTCTTTTTTGGGAAGGCATGCTAAAAATCAATGATCAGGAGATCATTGAAAGCTCTGGAGGTGGCGTGTTGAGTTCATGCTCCGGAAGTTCAATCAACTTGCAGTGAGAAAGTACATACGTATTGGATGATCCTTCAGCTGAGGTTTCTGAGGTTATCTGCAGGAAGCATCTGTGGCATATTTCCTCGTCAGCACCGGCGTCTGTTAATTCATAGTCGTGTTCACATTCTTTTTCACCCTGTTCCGACTTTGGCATTTCTTGGGCGTTTGATTTTCTTAAAGCAGAAAATTCAGCTGAGTTTATATTTTGGAATGCCGAAAAAACAAAAATAGCGCCATGAGCGCCTGCAAAGGCATGCGTGAAATGAATCAAAAAAAATATGGTTGCCAATGCTTTTTTCATTCCAGGATAATAATGCGCAAATTGAATTTTGGTTTAACTGATTTATAAAAAACCTAACTCCAACTTAGCCTCTTCACTCATCCGATCTTTTGTCCATGCCGGCGTCCAGGTGATCTCTACAAATACATCATTAATGCCTTCTATCTCACGGATCTTCTGGTCTACATCATGGGGTAACGTTTGGGCGGCAGGACAATTAGGAGCTGTCAGTGTCATGATCACCTGCACATTGTTGATCGGTACTACATTCACCTCATAGATCAGCCCCAGCTCCCAGATGTTTACCGGCAACTCAGGATCGAAGATCGTCTTCAGCTTCTCGATCACCTCTTGTTTTATCTCTTCGCTATTCTTCATCTAGTTCCTAATTCTTAATTCCCCACGCACCGGCATCCATCTTCATCTGTTTTATCATGGCTCTTAGTCCATTTGATCTTGTTTGTGCAAGGTGTGAACTCAGACCAATCTTCTCAATGAACTGCAAAGGAGCATCCACTATGTCTTTTGGAGACTGTCCGCTCAACACCATGATCATCAGTGATACCAATCCTTTTACAATGATCGCATCACTGTCGCCTTCAAAATAAACCAATCCGTCTTTGTAGCTAGAGTGGATCCAGACACTCGACTGACAACCTTTGATCTTGTATTCATCAGTCTTGTATGTGGCATCCAGTGGAGTTAACTTCTTGCCCAGGTCGATCAGGTATTCGTATTTCTCTTCCCATGTTTCAAACAGGGAGAAATCATCAATAAGCTCTTGCTCTATGGATTCAATGGTTTTTGCTGCTTTCATCATTTCAACATTTTAAGAGCCTTCTCTAACGACGTGATGAAAACATCTATTTCAGAAATGGTATTGTATGCAGCAAAGGAGACTCGGGTGGTGCCGGGTATGCAGAGGCGCTGCATCAGGGGTTGGGCGCAGTGGTGTCCTGTTCGAACAGCGATACCCTGATTGTCGAGCAGAATGGCCAGATCTTGTGGATGTACACCTTCAACAACAAAGGAGATCACACTTACTTTGTTTGCTACATCACCAATGATCCTAAGATCTTCGATGGTTTTCAGTTTTTCAGTTGCATAAGCCAATAGCAAGTTTTCGTGCTCCCTGATGGCAGGCTTGCCGGTTTCATTGATGAAATCGATGGCCGACTTCAATGCGATGAAATCTGCAATATTGGGTGTACCTGCTTCAAACTTGAAAGGCAACTCATTGTAGGTGGTTTTCTCAAAGGTTACTTCCTTGATCATTTCTCCACCACCCTGGTAGGGCGGCATGGCTTCCAATAGTTCTTTTTTGCCGTACAGTATACCGGTACCAGTAGGACCATACACTTTGTGTCCGGAAAAAACATAGAAGTCGCAATCCAAGGCTTGCACATCTATATCCAAGTGAACACTGGATTGTGCGCCATCCACCAGCACATGCGCGCCTTGTGCATGTGCCATTCGAATGATTTCTTCAACTGGATTGATCACACCCAGCGCATTGGAAACATGCACAACGGAAACCATTTTGGTTTTTTCGTTGAGCATAGAAGCAAAAGCTTCCATATCCGTTATACCATTGTCATCCATTGGTATGACACGCAACGTTGCACCTCTTTTTTCACTGATCATTTGCCAGGGAACGATGTTGGCATGATGCTCCAGTGAAGAGATGATGATCTCATCACCTTCCTTAAGAAAGCTGCTGCTCCAGGAGTGTGCCACGAGGTTGATACTTTCTGTTGTTCCTTTGGTGAAGATGATCTCTTCAGAATGTGCAGCACCTATGAATTGCTGAACTGCATGTCTTGTAGCTTCGAAGGCTGCAGTTGCCTCATCTGCCAATGTATGGAGTCCACGGTGGATATTTGCGTTGTAACCAGTGTAGTAGGAGGCAAGCGCATCAATGACACGCTGTGGTTTCTGCGCAGTTGCTGCATTGTCGAAATACACCAGATCTTTCCCTTTTACTTTTCTCGAAAGAATGGGGAATTGTTTTCGGATGTTGTCAACGTTATAGGCAGCGGAATTTTCCATATTAGAAATCAAATGAAAGCCTTTCTGATATCAGCTTATCTGCATAATCCCTGATGGCTTCATGTTTGATCTGATCCAGGATATCCACGGCAAAGGCATGCAACAACAGTGCCTTGGCTTTTTGCTCAGATATACCTCGGGCCTTCAGGTAAAAAAGTGCGTCTTCATCCAGTTTGCCAATGGTGCAGCCATGAGAACATTTTACATCGTCTGCAAAAATCTCCAGTTGCGGTTTGGTATTGGCTGATGCCTGATCACCCAGCAGGATATTTTTGTTGGATTGATAGGCATTGGTTTTTTGCGCATCCTTCCTCACGAAAATCTTTCCATTGAATACCCCTGTTGATCTTTCATCGAGAATACCTTTGTACAATTCATTGCTATAGCAATGCGGCATGGCGTTGTCAACAATGGTATGATTGTCTGCAAGGGTATCGCCATTCAAAAGATATAAGCCATACATATGGCTTTCACCATGTTCGGCTTCCATCACCATGTTCAGATTGTTTCTCACCAGCTTTCCACTGAGTGTAAGTGTCACAGCATGCGTCATGCACTTACCGAGCTGGCGAATATGGGTAGTGCCTGTATGGCTGCTGTTTTTTCCTTCGTCCTGTATTTTAATATAATGCAAAACCGCATCCTGAGCAGCACAAACCTCGATGACTTCATTGGTGAGGCTCTCACCACCTCCCGTATTCAAATAAGTTTCAATGACTACAGCCTGAGCAGCTGTTTCAATATTGATCAGGATCCGTGGTTGACTGAATGCGTATCCGTTTGAACTATCAGTGAAATGATAGATCACAATCGGCTGTGACAAGGACTTTCCTTTTCTCACGCAGATGTAAACCCCACCGGCAGCAAATGCGCCATTGAGGGCATTGATGCCGTCAGGATGGTATTTCTGACTATGACCAAGATGTTGGTCAATGAATTCCGCATCTTCATCTCCTGCTGCTGTTTCCAGAGGTTTTACCACCAATGCGGATGCATCGTCATTCAGTACAGAAAGTTCAGTGTTGAAGCGGCCATTGACAAAAACTATTTTATTCGCTTCATCAGTACCAGGCAGGATATGTTTTGTTAGTATGCCTTTACTGATGCTGGCATCGGCAGACACGATCAATCCATCAGAATAGGCATTCCTGATGCGGGTATACTTCCACTCTTCGTGTTTGATCGCTGGTAGTCCCAGTCCCGCAAACATTTTCCAGTTGTCCGACTGAAACTCGTGGAGGGGAGAGGAAGGGTTTTCCTGCGATACAAATGCTTTGGTAAGGTTGTTTATCACTTCCATGTTTACGCGGTTTCCTCTTCGAGTTCTGCTTTGATGAAATCGTATCCTTTTTCTTCCAGTTCCAATGCCAATTCTTTGGTGCCGGAACGAACGATTCTGCCCTTGTACAATACATGCACAAAATCGGGAACAATATAATCCAGCAAACGCTGGTAGTGTGTTACGACCAGGAAAGCATTTTCTTTCGTGCGAAGTTGATTGACGCCATTTGCAACAATGCGCAACGCATCTATGTCGAGTCCTGAATCAGTTTCATCCAGAATGGCCAGTTTGGGTTCCAGCATGGCCATCTGGAAGATCTCGTTGCGTTTCTTTTCACCGCCTGAGAAACCTTCATTGAGGGAACGGGAGAGAAGTGACTGATCGATCTCTACCAGTTTCATTTTTTCTTTCATATTCTTCAGAAACTGCGCCGCATCCAAAGGTTCCTGTCCCAGATATTTTCTTTTCTCGTTAACAGCAGTCTTGATGAAGTTGGTGGTACTCACACCCGGAATTTCTACAGGGTATTGAAATGCCAGGAACAATCCTTCCTTGGCCCTGTCTTCAGGCGACATATCCAGCAGATCTTTTCCGAGGAAATCCACACTTCCTCCGGTTACTTCATAATCTTCTCTTCCGGCCAGTACTGAAGCGAGCGTGCTCTTACCGGATCCATTGGGACCCATAATGGCATGGATCTCTCCTGGTTTGATCTCCAGGTTAATGCCTTTGAGAATTTCCTTCTCTTCAATTCTTGCCTGCAGGTTTTCGATCTTTAGCATATGCTTGTTTTGTCTTTTTTAATGATGATTATCCTACGCTTCCCTCAAGGCTTATTGCAAGAAGCTTTTGGGCCTCCACTGCAAATTCCATGGGCAGCTGGTTCATGACTTCTTTTGCAAAGCCATTGATGATGAGGGCAACGGCAGTTTCAGTGTCAATGCCACGCTGGTTGCAATAGAAGATTTGGTCTTCTCCGATCTTGGAAGTGGTGGCTTCGTGTTCCACTACAGCCGTATTGTTTTTGACTTCAATATATGGGAAGGTATGTGCGCCGCATTTATCACCCAATAAGAGAGAATCACACTGTGAGAAATTTCTGGAATTGCTGGCATTCTTCGCCACACTTACCAAGCCACGGTAGGAGTTCTGGCTCTTGCCTGCAGAGATGCCTTTGGAAACGATTCGGCTTCTGGTGTTTTTACCTATGTGAACCATCTTGGTACCTGTATCAGCCTGCTGAAAATTATTGGTTACCGCAACGGAATAGAACTCACCGATAGAATGATCACCTTTCAGGATCACACTGGGATACTTCCAGGTAACACTGGAGCCGGTCTCCACCTGGGTCCAGGATATTTTCGAATGGTCTCCAGCACAGATACCACGCTTGGTAACAAAATTGTAGATACCGCCTTTGCCTTCCTTATCGCCAGGATACCAGTTCTGAACAGTAGAATATTTCACTTCTGCTTTTTCCATCGCTACAATCTCCACCACAGCGGCGTGGAGCTGGTTTTCATCACGCATGGGAGCAGTGCAACCCTCAAGATAGCTCACGTAGCTTCCTTCTTCTGCCACAATCAGCGTTCTTTCGAACTGACCGGTATTGGCAGCATTGATACGGAAATAAGTGGAGAGTTCCATTGGGCAACGAACGCCTTTTGGAATATAGCAGAAAGAACCATCACTGAATACAGCAGAGTTCAATGCCGTAAAATAGTTATCGGTGGCTGGCACCACTGATCCCAAATGCTTGCGGATCAGTTCCGGGTGTTCCTGAATGGCTTCGCTCATGGAACAAAAAATCACACCAACTTTGGAAAGCTCTTCCTTGAAAGTGGTGGCTACAGAAACACTATCAATTACCGCATCCACCGCCACACCGGAAATGCGTTTCTGCTCGTCGAGGGAGATGCCGAGTTTCTCAAAGGTCTTTCTCAGTTCCGGATCAATCTCATCGAGGCTATTGGGGGCTACTTTCTGCTTTGGCGCCGAATAGTAGATGACATCCTGGTAATTGATGGCGGGATATTGCACATTGGGCCAGGTAGGTTCTTCCATGGTCAGCCAATGGCGATAGGCCTTGAGGCGGTACTCCAGCATCCATTCCGGTTCATTTTTCTTGGCAGAAATAAAACGGACTATGTCCTCATTCAGCCCTTTTGGAGCCTCATCCGCCTCGATATCGGTAACAAAGCCATATTTGTATTCCGATGAGGTGATTTGTTCTAATATATCATCATTTTCCTCTTGCATGCCTGTTTTATTTTGGAAGCGCAAAATTCCACAATTTCAACCCAGAAAAAAAGACTAATCGTCTTTTCCAGACAGATTGTGGATGTTTTTTCCCGAATTCGTAACAACTACCCATCCCTTTGGTTCATTTAAGGAGTTTGCCCCGGACTTCAGTGAGTTTTTCGGGCAGCTTTCAATTGCCCCGGACTTTAGTCCTGAACATAGGGCTGTTTTCAATTGCCCCGGACTTTAGTCCGGGGCACTCTTGCTTTCATCTTGCATTATATTTAGATTTGGACAAATGTTGCGAATGGACAAAAACTGGTTACAGGATTTTTACAGGAAGGAGATAGGAGGGGAAGCCAGGATCTTTCAGTCTCCGGGCAGAATCAATCTGATCGGAGAGCATACTGATTACAATGGAGGGTTTGTAATGCCAGCGGGTATTGACAAGTCTTGTTATCTGGCCATCGGAGAGGCTGAAAGGGATTGCACCCTTATCGCATACGATATGAACGAAAAGATCAGTTTCAACAATTGTCCTACTGATCTTTCCTCCAACCACTGGATCAACTATCTGATGGGTGTGAGATGGGCCTTTGAAAAAAGAGGCGTTAAGATTCCGCACATGAACATGCTGATCAGGTCGGATATCCCCATAGGGGCAGGGCTCAGTTCTTCTGCTGCTTTGGAATCTGTGGTAGCCTATGCCTTCAATACCCTTTTAGGTGCAGGTTTCTCAAAACTGGAACTGGCCAGGATCGCCCAGGATGCAGAAAATGAATATGTCGGATTGAAATGTGGTATCATGGATATGTTTGCCAGCATCCATGCTAAAAAGGATAATGCCATGCAGTTGGATTGTCGCTCCCTTGAATTTGAATTTGTCCCGCTGCATATGGAAGGAATCAGCATTCTGCTTTTTGATACCTGTCTGAAACATGAACTGGCTTCATCAGCCTATAACCAGCGGAGAGAAGAATGTGAATCCGTGGTAAAATATTTGCAGCAAAAAGGAGAGCCTGTGCAAACGCTGCGTGATGTTTCCTGGTCGATGCTTCAGTCAGCAAAAACGGAAGTTGACCCTGTTGCTTTCCAACGAGCTTCATTTGTGCTGGCTGAAAATCAACGTGTAACTGCATTTGCCGATGCGATGAAAATAGGGGATTGGACAAAAGCCGGTGAACAGATGGCAGGTTCGCATGCCGGATTGAGGGATGAATATGAAGTGAGTTGTCAGGAACTGGATCATCTGGTTGATGCTGTTGAAGATGATGAAGATGTGCTGGGTGCCAGGATGATGGGAGGCGGATTTGGAGGCTGTACCATCAACCTCGTCAGGACTGCATCACTCGACAGGGTCATTGAAAAAACAAATGCATCATACAAGAATGCTTTTGGTATTGAGCCAAAACATTATATTGCAACTACAGGTGCTGGTGCCTGTGAGTTATAAATTATTTCATGAAGAGATTGCTTGCCATGGTCTTGCTGTTTTGGGCGGGATCAACCTCTTGCGTTATCACTCCGGAAAAAATGGAACATGAACCTATTGATCCCAAAAGGGAAGAAGCCTTTGCAGCAAAAGACAGTAATGGGCATGAGATAAGACTCTATACATTGCGTAATAAGAACGGTATGGTCGTTGAACTGTCCAATTATGGTGCTACCATCGTTTCGATCAACGTTCCGGATAAAAATGAAAAGATTGAAAATGTGACGTTGGGTTATGATGATCATGCCGGATTGTCTTCCGGAACATCCTATTTTGGTTGTATTGTCGGTCGTTACGGCAATCGCATCGCCAATGGAAAATTCAAAATCGATGGGGTAGAGTATACAGCGCCATTGAACAATGGTGCCAATACCCTGCACGGTGGAATCAAGAGCATCGACAAACAAGTATGGAAGGCAAGGGTGATGAATGATGCAGTTGCATTCAGTATCACCATTCCGGATGGTGAAAATGGATACCCCGGAAATATGAAACTGAAAGTGGTGTATTCACTGCGGGAGGATAACAGTCTGGCGATTGATTATACAGCTACAACCGATAAGGCAACTGTGATAAATGTGACCAATCATACCTATTTCAACCTGACAGGTAATCCCGATAATAAGATTTTGGATCATGAGCTGATGATCAATGCCAGTCTGTTTACACCCGTTGATAGCACTTTGATTCCTACGGGTGAACTGAGGTCTGTCAAAGGGACACCTTTTGATTTTACCAATGCCAAAACGATCGGGAAAGACATTGAAGTGGATTACGAACAGCTGAAATTTGGTGGGGGATATGATCATAATTTTGTGTTGAATCAAGTTACTGGAAAAGAGCCCTCCGTGATTGTAAAAGAAAAGACATCCGGAAGGATGATGGAAGTGTTTACCACTGAGCCCGGTGTTCAATTCTACACGGGAAATTTTTTGAACGGCACGGAGAAGGGAAGAGGCACTGCCTACCAACATAGAACCGGTTTCTGTCTTGAAACACAACATTTTCCTGATTCACCCAATCAATCAGGATTCCCGTCCACTATATTGCGTCCTGGTGAAACGTTTAAAAGTCAGACCATTTATAAATTCAGCATCATCCCCAACTCTCGTTCATGAAATACCTGCTAGGCTTTGATATTGGTTCGTCTTCTGTTAAGTGTGCATTGTTATCCATTGATACCGGTGAATGTATAGGCACAGCATACTCTCCCAGCGCTGAGATGCTGATATCTTCACCACAGCCTGGTTTTGCGGAACAGGATCCTGACAATTGGTGGAAGGAACTAAAGAACGCAATGGCCATGTTGCAGGATGAATGTGATTTCCGAAAAGATGATGTAGCAGCGATCGGCATCTCCTATCAGATGCATGGACTCGTGGCAGTTGATCGTGATGGAAACCCTGTAAGACCTTCCATCATTTGGTGTGATAGCAGAGCAGTTGCTATAGGCAACAAGGCCTTTGATGCGCTGGGTCAAGAATTCTGTCTCACGCATTATCTCAATTCTCCCGGTAATCTCACTGCTTCAAAATTAAAGTGGGTAAAAGACAACCAGCCGGATGTTTATGCAAAGATCCACAAGGTTATGTTGCCTGGGGATTATATCGCCTATAAACTCACCGGCGAAATGCGCACCACCCAATCCGGTCTGTCGGAAGGTATTATGTGGGATATGCAAAGTGAGGGCATTGCAACAGAACTACTTAAACATTATGGAATTGATGAGAGATTGATCTGCAGCACTGTTCCTCAGTTCGGTGAGCAAGGGTTTCTTACTTCTGAAGCAGCTTCTGCGCTGGGCTTAAAGGAAGATATTCCTGTCTGCTACCGTGCCGGCGATCAGCCCAACAACGCTTATTCATTGAATGTATTGAAGCCCGGAGAGATCGCTGCTACCGCAGGTACATCAGGTGTGGTGTATGGTGTGATCGATCAGCCCAATCACGATCCGGCGTCCAGGGTCAATACTTTTTTGCATGTCAATCATCAGATGGATGCCAAACGATATGGTGTGTTGTTGTGCATCAATGGAACCGGCATCCTCAATAGTTGGATGCAAAAAAATGTATTCAATGGACTCTCTTATCCGGAGATGAACAAGCTGGCAGCAACAGTGCCAATTGGTTCAGACGGACTGTTGTGTTATCCATTTGGCAATGGGGCAGAAAGGGTGCTGGAAAATGCAGATCCAGGATCAATGATCAGGAATCTTCATTTCAATCGGCATAACCGGGCTCATATGGCAAGAGCTGCTCAGGAAGGAATCGTATTTGCACTTTACTATGGTATTGAAGTCATGATGAAAATGGGACTTAACATCAGCACAGTGCGGGCAGGTAAGGCCAACATGTTCCAGAGTGAGATCTTTGCTGAAGCATTTGCCAATACCAGTGGAGCTACCATTGAGTTGTTCAATACAGATGGGGCTCAGGGAGCTGCCAGGGCTGCCGGGGTGGGGGCGAAAGTATTTGCCAGCACAGATGAATCATTTATTGGGCTCAAGGTATTAACCCGTATCGAGCCTAACAAAGGATTAGAAGATCAATACCGGACGGCATATCAGAGATGGAGAGCAGATCTATATCATTGAAACTTAAACCCAAAACATAAACCATGTCAGTTACACTCGGAAACAAGGAATTTTTTCCCGGCATAGGAAAGATTCAGTATGAAGGAAGAACATCAGACAATCCGCTTGCTTACAAATGGTACAATGAAGACCAGGTCGTTGCAGGCAAGACCATGAAGGAACATTTCAAATTTGCTGTGGCCTATTGGCATAGTTTCTGCAACACCGGAGCCGATCCTTTTGGTCCGGGTACCAAAAGATATGCCTGGGATAATGCCACTGATGCGGTTGAAAGGGCCAAGGATAAAATGGATGCAGCTTTTGAGTTCATTACCAAACTGGGCATACCCTATTATTGTTTTCATGACGTGGATCTGGTGGATGAAGGATCCAGTTTATCGGAGTATGAGAGCAATCTTGCTGCCATTGTTGACTATGCAGGCTTGAAACAAAAAGCCAGTGGAGTGAAACTGCTTTGGGGTACTGCCAATGTTTTCTCCAATCCCCGTTACATGAACGGTGCCAGTACCAATCCGGATTTTGCAGTTGTGGCCCATGCTGCTACCCAGGTGAAAAACGCATTGGATGCTACCATCAAGTTGGGTGGTGAGAATTATGTCTTCTGGGGTGGAAGAGAGGGGTACATGAGTTTGCTCAATACAGATATGAAAAGGGAACAGGAGCATCTTGCGCGTTTCCTGCATGCTGCAAAAGATTATGCCCGCAAGAATGGTTTCAAGGGAACCTTCTTCATTGAGCCCAAACCTTGTGAACCCACCAAACACCAGTATGATTATGATTCTGCAACGGTGATTGGTTTTCTGCGTCACCACGGATTAGATAAGGATTTTAAATTGAATGTCGAGGTAAATCATGCAACGCTTGCGGGACATACGTTCCAGCATGAATTGCAGGTGGCTGCTGATGCCGGCATGCTCGGAAGTATTGACGCGAACAGGGGCGATTCTCAAAACGGATGGGACACGGATCAGTTTCCCATGAACCTCAATGAATTGGTAGAATCGATGCTCATCATCCTCGAAGCTGGTGGTTTTGGAGGGGGAGGGGTAAATTTTGATGCCAAGATCCGTAGAAATTCAACCGACATGGAAGATCTGTTTTATGCGCATATCGGTGGTATGGATTCATTCGCCAGAGCATTGGTGGTAGCCGACAAGGTATTACAGGAATCTCCATATAAAGAATTCAGAAAGAACCGGTATGCTTCTTTTGACTCCGGAGAAGGTAAAAAGTTTGAGGATGGGTTGCTCGGTTTGGAGGACCTTAGGACCTATGCTCTCCAGCATGGAGAACCAAAACTGACCAGTGGCAGACAAGAATGGTTGGAAAACATCATCAATCAATACATCTGATAAACCTTTGTGAAATCTTCGATTAATTTCGATTAAAGATTTCGTATTTTTCTTAAAAACTATTTATTATAGGAGGGTTATGTTGATTATTTTCAATATAACCCTCCTTTTTTTTGGATGTTTAATCGATTTTTAAAATACGCACCTTTTTCTTCAGCAAAAGTGTTAAAAAATACTTAACATTGCTTTGATTGGATCTACAAGTTCCGTAGACAAAATCTTTTTTTAACCTTTTAAATAACGTCAAACATGAGAAAATTGGCCTCTGTGCTGGCGATCTGTATGCTCTTTGGCATGACAGCATTCGCCCAGACAAGAACCGTTTCAGGCGTCGTTAAGAGTGACAAAGGCGAGGTAGTTGCCAATGCCACTGTAACCGAAACGGGAACCAATAACGCCGTGAAAGCTGATGCTTCCGGTAATTTCAAAATCACGATCCAGGCAAAGGGGCAACTCAGTGCTTCGGCTACCGGATTCAAAGCCAAGGTCTTCAATGTTTCAGGGAACAATACAACCCTGATCCTGGCCACAGCGGAGACCGAGATGCAGGAAGTAGTTGTAACAGCCCTGGGTATCCAGAAGCAACCCCGCCAGCTGGGTTATTCCACTGCCAAGATCTCCGGAAAGGAAGTTACAGCAGCAAAGGCTGTTAACATCCAGAATGGTCTGACCGGTAAAGTTTCAGGTTTGAATGTTGCCACTGTAAACAATGGTGTGTTCGCCGATACAAGGATCACCCTCCGTGGTATCCGTTCTCTTACCGGTAATAACCAGCCCCTTCTTGTAGTGGATGGTGTTCCTGTTGCACTCGGTTTTCTGAACAGAATCAATCCCAATGATGTGGATGATATCAACATTCTGAAGGGTGCTTCTGCTGCCTCACTGTACGGTCCGGATGGTGTGAACGGTGTGATCATCGTGAAGACCAAAAGAGGAACAAAATCTGGTAACCCAGTTGTTACGGTCAGCAATACCACTCAGTTTGAGAAAGTGCTCTTCCTTCCCAAATTCCAAAGACAGTTTGGACAGGGATCAGGTGTAGATATCAATGGTATCGGTGTATACGATCCTGTGGAGAACCAACAATACGGAACTGAATTTGATGGTTCTGAAGTGGAACTGGGTCGTCAAAATGACAAGGGCGAAATCCAGAAGGTGATCTATTCTCCATTGGACGGAGAGAAGGAAAGATATTTCGCTACAGGTATCACTATGCAGAATGATGTATCTATATCTGCCAAAGACTTTTATCTCTCTGCTCAGGATGTAAATATCACAGGTACCTTGCCAGGTGATAAGAATAGAAGGACAACCTTTAGTTTCAAGGGCGCCAAAGAGTACGGAAAATTCATGGCGGATTATACCCTTACTTACACCCGCCAGCAATATGATGTTGCATCCAATGGTGCTTACTGGGAGGTATTCAATACTGCCCAGAATATTCCTCTAACCCGTTACAAAGACTGGAGGAATAGTTCATTTGCAAGTCCCAATCATTATTTCAATGATTACTATCAAAATCCATATTTTATCAAAGACCGCTCACGCTCAACCGGAACGGCTCATGATATCATTGGATCCCTTACCCTCTCATACAAGATCCGTCCTTGGTTGACTGCCACATATCGTTTGGGTACAACAATCAACTCAAGCTATTCACGCAGCACCAACGAAGCCTTTACTTTCTCTACCTATGCCAAGACTTCCGGAAAGTACAATACCGTGAATGATCTTTTCGCGAGTGTTTCTGACGGACAGGGTATTGGTACCCGACTGACTTCAGAGGCTTTCCTTGCAGGTCAGAAAGATTTCGGTAAGTTCTCCGTTGACGGATTGCTTGGTCAATCTTACCGCGAAACTTACTCAAAGTCAACCAGTGTTTCAGGTAACAACCTCATCATCCCAACTCTTTTCAATATTTCAAACAGAACAGGTGAACCCGGTGCTGGTTCATCTTTCTCCGAAACCAAGCTGATGGGTGTTTTCGCTAAGGCGCAGGTAGGTTATGACAACTGGGCATTCTTGGAATTTACGGGTCGCAATGACTGGGATTCTCGTCTCCCCATCAATGGTCGTTCCTTCTTTTATCCCGGTGCAGCTGCTTCAGTGGTGCTGAGCGATGCGATCAAGGCGATCAAGAACAGCGATGTAATCTCTTACCTGAAATTGAGAGGTTCCGTTTCCAAATCCGGTAACGTGAACCTGGGTGCATATTCACTTGAGCCCACCTATGGTGTGGCCGGCGGTTTCCCTTATGGTAGCCTTCCCGGTTTCACTGCAAGCTCTAGTGTGAACAACCCCGGTATCAAGCCTGAGTTTGTGCTTTCTAAGGAAGTCGGTTTTGAATTGTCATTGTTCAGAAACAGGGTAAGCATTGAGGCTACTGCCTATACGCAAGACAATACCAATCAGATCCTCAGCATACAGCTGAGCCGTGCAACAGGATATTCATCATCCTTGGTGAATGCTGCTGATTTCACAAACAAAGGTCTTGAGTTTGATCTCCGTTTGACACCTGTGGTTGATCTGGGTGAATTCCGTTTCAACTTCAAAGGAAACTTTACCATTCAGGACAGCAGAGTGAATTCTGTTTATGAAGGATTGAATGAAGTAGGTATTGGTAACGGCAACTTTGCCATTGTGGGCTATCCGGCTTTCATGTTCAAATTGACTGATTACCTGCGTACACCAGAAGGTAAGATAATCGTTAATAGAAATACCGGTTTCCCTTCACAGGATCCAACACCCAGAATGTTTGGCAGAACCCTGCCCAAATATATCCTTGGTGTGAATCCTTCATTTGAGTGGAGAGGATTGAGCTTGACAGTAACTGCAGACTACAGAGCAGGACATCAGGTTTACCATGGTATCGGTCCGGATATGGACTTCACCGGTATCTCTGCAAGAAGTGCAACCAACGGCCGTATGAGGTTTATAGTGCCTAACTCTGTGTATGATGATGGTACCGGTAAATTCGTAGAGAACAAAGATGTATTGGTTCGTACCGGTGGTTATGGTTTCTTCGAAGCTACTGCTACCAACAGAGGAATCAATTCAAACTATCTGACCAGTGCTGCCGCCTGGAAGATCAGGGAGATCTCTCTGACATATGACCTTCCATCTGCTTTGTTGCGCAAGGTTCGTTCAATCAAAGGTGCCAATATTGGTTTTGTTGCCAGGAACGTATTTACCTTCCTGCCCGTTTCCAACGAATGGACCGATCCTGAGTTTGCCAACACAACCGGCAACGCCCAGGGTGTGAACAACTCCGGAATCCTGCCTCCAAACAGACTCTATGGTTTTAACGTAACCCTTCGTTTCTAATCAAATCATCAACACGTAAAAACCTCGAATATGTTTAAAAATAAATATATCATGATCATTGCCCTGGGCGGGATACTGCTTTCAGGTTGCAAAAAAGACTATCTGAATATCAATACAAACCCCAACTCAGCAACTGAGTCGGTTGTAACTCCTGATTTGGCACTTGCGGCTCAATTGACTTCATCTGCCGGCAGAAACGCCAGCAGCTATGATTTTCTTGCCCGCTGGCTGGGATACTGGAGTGCTTCAGGCGACTACTCACGCTCTACTGTAGAGATGAGCTATGCTATCACTACTGATTTTGCTACAGGATTGTTTGAAAGCGTATACTACACAGCCGGTCAGTACAGAACCATTGAGCGCAAATCCAAGGAATTGGGATGGACCTTCTACGAAGGGATTTCCAAGATCATGGGCGCCATGGAAATGATGAATGTTGTAGATGTGTACAATAACGTTCCTTACAGCACTGCATTTGACCTGGTTGGAAACATTCGTCCTACTTATGACAATGCAGAAGATGTATACAAGGCTTTGTTTGCTCAGGTTGATGCAGGCATCGCACTCATCAAAGCGGCAGATGTCAATGTGAACAGGAATATCGCTAAGCAGGATATCATGTTCGGTGGCGACAAGACCAGATGGGCAAGATTCGGTAACACGCTAAAGTTGAAAATGCTTCTTCACACAGTAAAGACAACCACTTTCAATCCTCAAGCTGAAATTGCAAAGATCAATACGGAAGGCTCAGGTTTCCTGGGTAACGGTGTGGGTGCTGAAGTTCAACCTGGCTATACTTCTGACAGGCCCAATCCTTTCTATAATGCGCATCTTTTCAACGCGCAGAATGGAAACGAAAATGACAATTACAACAGGGCCAATAACTTTTCCCTGAAACTTCTGAATGACCTTCTGGATCCAAGGATCAGCTATATCTACCGCGCACCGAAGAATGGTGGTGCCTTCAGAGGAACTGATTATGGTGCCAATCCCAATCAATCCAATTGTTCGAACTGTACTTCCGGTATTGGTTTGGGAATTGGCAAATCCTTCACCATGCCAATGTGGGTGATGACATCCGTTGAGGCTGCATTCCTTGTAGCTGAAGCTACTGCAAGAGGATGGATCAGCGGTGATGCGCAATCAGCGTATACACTTGCTGTTACCGAATCTTTCAGATGGTTGGGTGTGCCAAGCCATACTGCAGCTGCAGCGAGTTATCTTGCCGGGACAGATCCAAGGGTTGCCTGGCCAACTTCTACTGCGGTTGCCGACAGGGTTGCTGTAGTTGCTTGGCAGAAATACATTGCGCTGAATGGTATCGGAATTCTTGAAACATGGAATGATTTCCGTCGCTTGGGAATTGTTCAACCTGCTCTCTCCATTGCTCCTGAGCGTGGTTCAAATCCTATTCCTATCAGAATGTTGTACCCTTCTTCAGAGTACAATTATAACTCTGCCAATGTAAAAGCACAGGGAACCATCAGTCAGTTCACTTCAAAGGTATTCTGGCACAAATAATTTTTAACTGATTAAAATGATACAAGTCATGAATAACTTTATTTCAAAATTGAAAAACATTTCGTTCGTAGCCTTGGCTGTGCTGAGCTTCACGTCTTGTTTGAAAGATAAAGGATTTGAAGCCGGAACCTACGGATTGGCTGGCTTTTCCGGTGGTGAGTTCGTTTCTATCGGTCTTTCCGGCAGGAACATCAATTCCCTCTCCCTGGAATCCAAGTCAGGTGAGCAAAGCATCGACCTTTTCCAGGTTTCTTACGAGTATGTCAACCCTGCTGCAGAAGATATAAAGGTTACTTTTGCAAAGGATGACGCAGCCGTTACAGCTGCGGATGCAACACTGACACTCCTGCCAGCATCAGCATTGAACCTCTCTGCACCCAATGTCACAATCGCCAAAGGTAAAAGGGTGTCAGGTTCCTTTGTACTGAAGATCAATACCAGTTCACTTGATCCCAAGAAAGCCTATGGACTGGCATTCACCATTGCCTCTACATCCAAGACTTCAATCGCGTTGCCCGCAAACCTCAAAACTGTTATTTTCAGGATTGCCCTGAAAAACAAGTATGACGGTTACTATAAGGTCGAAGGTACCATGCAGGATTTTGTCAATGGTGCGTTAACAGGCTTATACCCGCATAATACAAACTTGTATACTGCAGGACCTGACGCAGTTGATTATGGTCAGCCTACTTACAACTTCGGTGCCAGCTATCCTCGTGGTGAGATCCACCTGATCAATAATGGTGGCGCAGTATCCGGTTATGGTCTTTTTGCACCCGTGTTCAAGTTTGATGCAAACGACAACGTGATCGCAGTGACCAACTTCTGGGGACAACCAGCGGGTAATGGCAGATCCGCTCGTCTTGATGCCACTGGTATCAACAAATATGATCCCGCAACCAAGACCATCAGAGTAAAATACTGGATGGTACAGGGTGGTGATCGTACTTTGTTCAACGAGACTTTTACCTGGGTCAGAGCCCGTTAATCAAATTAACATATCATTCATAACAAAGGGACGGGTCAAGCCGTCCCTTTTGTATAAATTACTTACATGAAATCAATTCTGACAATCGCACTGATACTCACTTCTTTTCTTGTCAAGGCACAGCCCGATGCAATTGGTGATTTCAACAAACATGTTATTGAAAAATGGACGGAGGATTACATCCGTGTCAGCCAATATCGGGTAAAAGGCAGTCCCTATCTACTGGGTGAATCTTTCGATGGAGAGATCACGATGAGAACCGGTTTGAAGATCTCAAATCAAAAAGTCCTTTATGATATCATGGATCAGCGCGTTGGAACTGAGATGAATAAGCAGTTGGTTGAGCCAGATGGTGAGATCAGTAATTTTGTAATCAGGCTACCTGAGAAATTTGGAAGCGAACAGTTGGAGTTCATCAGTGCCAGCTCATTATCCAAATCAAGCGCAAAAGGTTTTCTCAATGTTATTGCTAGCGGTCCTAAAATATCTTTTTTAAGGCAGTATAAAACAAGACTGGTTCCTGACCCTTTAAATATGTATTCCAAAGAGCTGCGGATCTTTGAACAATACTATGAATATTACCTGTATAATCATGCAGCTCAAAAATTGGAAAAGATCAAACTCAAGGAAAAAGACATAAGGGAAGCCCTGCAAGGATTCAATATACCGCCCACTGCCTACTTCACAAAACAGGCAGACATCAAGGCAATTGTCGATTCCATCAATCATTGATCCCGGAAAGAACAGGGAATTGTTCTTTTCTGGTGACTGCTTTCAAATGCCAACTCGATTAATCTGATCACGCGATAACCATCTTCAGGGGTCTCTTTCAAAGAGGCCCCTTTTCTTATGCTGTCATGCAGGTTTGCATAATATCCTGCATAAGATCCCTGAAGGGTAGGATAGGATTCCCGAATGATTTTCCCATCAATCTCTGTATGCAGGAGTCCGTAAATGGAAGGATCCTCCTTCCCCCAGTCGACTCCTACCGGCAAATGACCCGCTTTGAGCAAATCCTCCTGCGGATCATCTCCATATTTGATGAAAGATCCCTTTGTTCCATGTAGCATATAGCGTGGTCCCATTTCCCTCACCAGCATGCTTGAATGAAGGGTCACGATCAGATTCTCATAAAAAAGCTTTACATCAAAATAGTCGTCAACTTTTGAATAAGGCTTCATGCAACGAATATCTGCGCTGATGTACTGAGGAAGTCCAAATAATATGAGCGACTGGTCAATGAGATGTGGCCCAAGGTCATAGAATATTCCACTTCCGGGCAATTTTTCCTCTCGCCATAAGCCATAAGTTCTCGGGTCTGGTCTGTACCGATCATAGTGTGCAAAGAACTCCCTGGGCTCACCGATCAAACCATCTTCTATGATCTTTTTCATGGTCAGAAAATGTCCAACATACCGCCTGTTTTGATAAACACTACAGACCTTTCCGGTTTTTTTTGAAATGCGGATCAGTTCAAGTGCCTCCTCACTGGTATTGGTAAAAGGCTTCTCCACCACTACATGCTTGCCAGCAAGCAAGGCAGCCTTGGCAAAAGCGAAATGGGTGGTATTCGGACTGCATATTACTATCAACTCGATTCCGGGATCAGCAACCACTTCATCGAAGGTTCTTACATGTTTAACACCAGGGAACTTGGTGAGACAACTATCACCATTCCGCTCGAGAATCATGTCAATCGAATATCCTCCATGTGTTTGCAAAAATGGAAGATGAAAGGTCCGGGCCGAGATGCCATAACTGATGACGGCAGTGGAAATGGGAGTTGGGAGATGGGAGTTGGGAGGTATCATTCTTGAAGTTAAAAAATATCTGACCCTTTCTTACAATTGGGTGGATATTGAATCAGAAATTTAAAACTCCCCTCCTGGCCAGGAGGGGAATTTTGAAATTTACTAGATTATTCATTTCCCATCTCCCAGTTTCTAATTTCTGATTCCTGATTCCTGATTCCTGATTCCTAATTCCTAATTCCTAATTCCTAACTTCCAACCATTTATCTTCGCAAAAATTTTCAAAATGGAATTAAAAAATCAAATATTGGCAGCTTGGGAAAACCGGGAACTGTTAAAGGATTCTTCATATGCTGATGCGATAAGAAATGTAATCGAGGAAGTTGACAAGGGTCGTTTGCGTGTGGCTGAAAAAGTAGGAGAGGACTGGCAGGTGAATGAATGGGTGAAACAGGCTATCCTCATGTATTTTGGGATCCAGCAGATGCAGACTTGGGAACTGGCACCGTTCGAGTTTTATGATAAGATGCTTCTTAAAAAAGATTATAAGTCTCTCGGCGTTCGTGCCGTTCCGCATGCCGTTGCCCGCTATGGTGCCTACCTGGCCAAGAATGTGGTATTGATGCCTTCCTATGTCAATATTGGTGCCTACGTGGATGAAGGTACCATGGTGGATACCTGGGCTACTGTGGGCAGCTGCGCACAAATCGGCAAGGGCGTTCACCTCAGTGGTGGAGTAGGGATTGGCGGAGTGTTGGAACCTCTGCAGGCAACTCCCGTGGTCATTGAAGACGGATGTTTTGTGGGCAGCCGCTGCATCGTAGTGGAAGGAGTAATCGTAGAAAAAGAAGCAGTACTCGGTGCCAATGTGGTGCTGACCAAATCGACGAAGATCATCGATGTCAGTGGTCCTGAACCCATCGAATATAAAGGCCGTGTGCCAGCCCGTTCTGTAGTGATCCCGGGTTCTTATGCCAAAAAATTTCCGGCAGGAGAATACCAGGTGGGGTGTGCATTAATTATTGGACAGCGTAAAGCGAGCACAGACCTAAAGACAAGTCTCAATGATGCTCTGCGTGACTTCAACGTTTCGATCTGATCTTATTGAAAATAGACTTCAGTCCGGATGCCATTCAATAGGATGGCATCTGCTTTTTTAGAGAAGGTTGATTCATCTCTGTATATACTGCTCAATTCATTGGCAAGCCAGTTTCCATCTGTTATAAGCTTACCTTCCTTCCTTGTGGCGATGGCAGCGCCTGTACCTTCAAGAATCAGGCGGATCAATGCTTCATCGCTGATGCCATATTCCAGCCAATTGCTATTGATCAGGATTAAGGCTTTGGAGTTTGCAGATCCAGGAACGAATCCGGTTAAATGATAATTCATGCTGGCCGAAGGCAGTAATTCTATTCTTATATCCAAAGCATGATCGAAGAGCTGAGATCTGTGAGTATTATCTGACGAATGTTTGTAGTGATTCAGGATTCTTTTCTCAGTTTCCTCAATGGCCTGTTTGAGTTGATTGTGATGGACACTTGTTTTATATCTTGCTACGGGTGCCTCTTCATTCGCAAGAAGATGTGTTCCGGGAAGTGTGATGATAACCATCAGAATATACAAGGCAAAACACTTATAAATGTATTGGAAGGATCTTGAAGTCGCTTTCATGATATAAGATTCAGTAAGAATAATTGATGAAGCGGTCTTCTTGGGAAATTGGAAAGCGGATTGCTTTCAAAGGAAAGATCGGATAATGTAAATCTAATGGCCATTTCCATCAATTGCAAGTAAAGATTCCTATTTTGTTAACTTTGCTTCATGCAGTTCAAGCTGAAGCAGGAAGAAATATACTTACTCAACAAAGTTGCTTCGGTTTCCAGTCGCCTGGGAGTCAGAAGCTTTATTGTTGGTGGCTTTGTTCGCGATCGACTCCTCAATAGACCCTGTAAAGATATCGACATCGTTTGCCTGGGTGATGCTATTGCTCTCTCTCAGGAGGTTGCCCAACAATTTCATCCCCAGCCTAAGCTTTCCTGGTTCAAAACTTTTGGTACCGCTCATTTCCATGCAAACGGATATGATATAGAGTTCGTTGGTGCCCGTAAGGAGAGCTATGTTAGAGACTCACGCAATCCCGTTGTAGAGCCAGGAACATTACAAGATGATCAGGAGAGAAGGGATTTTACCATCAATGCCCTGGCGATTGAACTTGATGGCACTATCAGCAAAGCAGAAGATCTTTTCTTTCATATCATTGATCCTTTCAATGGCCTGGAAGATCTGAAAGAGGGGATCATCCGAACTCCATTGTCGCCTGATAAAACCTTCAGTGACGATCCCCTCCGAATGCTGCGCGCCATTCGATTTGCGACACAACTGAATTTCAGAATTGAGACCAATACCTTCCTGGGGATCGCAGAAATGGCAGAAAGGATATCCATTATTACACAGGAAAGGATCACTGATGAATTCAATAAGATCATGATGGCAATAAAGCCATCGATCGGACTTGATCTGCTCTACCGCTCTGGGTTGCTAAAAATTATTTTCCCTCAGTTGGTTGACCTTGCTGGTGCAGAATATATTGATGGTAAAGGCCATAAAGATAATTTCTATCATACCCTTCAGGTACTCGATAATATTTGTCCGCATACCCAAAATATCTGGTTGCGTTGGGCAGCCCTTCTTCATGATATCGCCAAGCCTGCCACCAAGCGGTTTGAAAATGGGGTCGGGTGGACCTTCCATGGTCATGAAGTGGTAGGTGGACGTATGGTTCCCAAGATCTTCAACAAATGGAAATTGCCCCTGCACGAAGAACTGAAATATGTACGCAAATTGGTTGAGCTTCATCTTCGTCCTATCAGCCTGACCAAGGAGAACATCACTGATTCTGCCATCAGGCGATTGTTGTTTGATGCAGGGGATGATCTTGATGACTTGATGACGCTCTGCGAAGCCGATATTACATCTAAAAACGAAAACAAAGTCAGACGTTTTCGTGCCAACTTCGAAATGGTTAGGGAACGTTTGAAAGAAGTAGAAGAGAAAGACAAGATCCGAAACTGGCAGCCTCCCATCACTGGTGAACTGATCATGGAAACCTTCAGGCTAAATCCTTGCAGGGAAGTGGGTATTATCAAAACCGCGATCCGTGAAGCCATCTTGGATGGAGTGATTGAGAACAATTATGAAGCAGCGTTTGCGTTGATGTTAGAAGAAGGTAGCAAATTAGGTTTAAGTGGTTGAAGAGGTTGAAGGGGTTTAAGGGGATTAAGGGCTTCAACCCCTTCAACCTCTTCAACCGCTTAAACCCCTTCAACTCCCTCAACCTTCCTCAACATGCCTTTTAAACCAAGTCATCTGCCTCTTCGCATAGTTCCTTGTATGCTGCTTTATCTTTTCAATCGCTTCTGCTCTTGAGCAAAGTCCATCAAAATAATTGAAGAATTCCTGATATCCCACCGTCTGCAATGCAGGTCTGTCGCGATAGACAGTTAGCGCCCTGGCTTCTTCCTCCAGTCCGACTTTCACCATATGGTCAACTCGCTGATTGATGCGCTGATACAATTCTTCTCTCGGCAAATCAATGATGCGATAGCTGATGCTGAATCCTCTTTCCTCATCAGTGATCTTTTTGCCACTCTGAAATGATCTGATAGGCTCACCTGTGGCCAAGACAACTTCGAGGGCTCGCATCATCCGGGCTGGGTTGTTGATGTCTCCGGTTGATGCAAAACCTGGATCCCGTTGTAACAATTCAGCCCTGAGTCCATCTATGCCTTTTTCTTCAAACAAATTTGAAACCTGCTCTCTGTATGCTGCATCAATCTCAGGGATATTATCGAGTCCCTCTACCAACGCTTTGATATAAAGACCGGTGCCTCCACAAACAATCGCCTGATCATGGCGAGTGAAGATATCATTCAGATATTCCTTTGCTTCTCTTGCAAATGAGACAGCCGTAATGTTCTCCAAGACTGAATGGTTGGCGATAAAATGATGTTTAACTGCCGATAATTCCTCTTCGGAAGGCCTGGCTACCCCAATCCTCATTTCCTTATAGCACTGTCTTGAGTCAGCTGAAACAATCTCAGTGCCAAGCGACAAAGCAGTTTCTATGGCAATAGCTGTTTTTCCCACGGCAGTGGGACCGGCAATAATGATGCAATGTTTTTGGGACATTTTAAAAAGCCTCGTCTGATTCGTTGTTGTCTTCTGCCGACTCATCTTCGTTGCCGGCATCTTCCTCACCTTCATCAGAAAATCCTTCATCTAGGGCAGACAGATCATATTTCTCTTCTACATCAGCAAACCGATCACCCAGAATGCTTTTTATACCGTATTGACTTGGGCCTATACCTTCCTTTCTGCTGACGGAAGGGTAATCTATTTTTGGATTCTCTTCTTTGGAAACACCAATCAATTGAATCTGGAAAGTCCAGTTTTTATTGAAATCGTAATGGTAGATAAATTTTTGTTCAGTATCTCTGATCTCAGAACCAATTGTTGTCTCAAACATGTCCAAAGGATCTACCTTGTATTCAATCTCAGGATATTTTTCCAGTGTGATAGCCCGTCCCCTTTGCCAATTGTCATTGCTTCTGTAAAAACTTGCCTGATGAATATTGTCAAATTCATAGGCAGAAAGAATGGCCAGGTGCAATTCAAAAAATGACTGGCTGTGACGAATGACAATATCGCGATAGACGGTATCATCCTCTTCAAAAAATACACGGAACTTAAGAATGGCCATGACGGCAAGTTACATAAAAATGGGAAGGTTTAAAACTTGAATCCAACGGTAAGCAATACCCTGCCCATGCCGCCTTTCACATTACCGGCTTCATAGAATCCATTGTCCAATCGATAAGGGAATACAGCATCTCTGCTGATCTGATGGACATACGTCAGGTCAACAAAATATCCCATGTTGCGATAGCCTAATCCTCCGCTGATATTCATCCTGCTTGACTTCAATGATTCCGTTGCATAGGCATTTCCCATCCAGTTGAATCCCAGTCTGGTCATAACAGTTTTGAATTTGAGCTCACCACCTACACGAAAATTGAGTGCAGACCTGAATTGGTTTTCGATGGCAGTGTTGACTTCCTGTAGGTATGAGCTGCCATTATTATTGTTTCCAAGGGATCCTAGCGCCCTGAATTTTGATTGGGCATAATTGACATACTCAATATCAGCACTGATGAATCCTTTTTGTTTGTTGACATCTTCTGCCTCATTGATGACATAGGATATACCACCCATGATGCGCATAGGGTTTACAAAATCATATTGGAACTGTCCATTTTCACCATTGTTGAGGTCAGCTGATTTCTGGGTGAGTACTCCATTCCCCTGGTAGCCCTCAAGATCCGTGGTAAGGGTTGTATTGTAGCTGTCGTCCATGTTATAAAGCGTTGGGGTATGGAACGAAAATCCAAGTCGCAATCTTTCTACGGGCTTGAAGATCAAGCCCAGCCTCAGACCAATGCCTGCACCTTCTGTCAGCAAATAATCATCCACCTGAAAATAATTGAAATTATTTTTTAGCTTGGTTGCATCGGATTCTTTGAAAGTGGAATTCCTTTCAAATCGAAGTTTGCTGAAAACAAGTGTTCCACCGAGGAATAATTTATTCCGATGATTGGCAGAGGCAGAAAAGAAAAGATCGTTGATGTTTCCTTTGCTGGTGACGGTCAGCTCCTGATTGATACCGGTTTGCGGTGTTGAGAGGCTTCTGTATCCTCTGATGGTATTGTTCGGTCCCGCAATGGTATCTATCAGAAAAGTATTGAAAGCGAGACTTGATCCGAATGGAAAGCTCTGAGCGGCGTCATTTGGATCTGTGACATTGTTGTTGATCAGTTCCTCGAGATATTTTTCTGAATAGGAACTCTGTGTATTGACCCCATTGAGTCTTATGGTATTGTTGAAATTGATACTCTTGTTCATGCCAACGGCAAAACTGAAATTTTCCCAGAAGCCACTGTTGGACCCCCATCTGGGAAGCACCATACCAGCCATGCTAAAGTTTGGGCTTGAAAATTTCCCCTTTGCATCAGCTCCAAGGTAATTGGTTCTGTTGTTCCCAAAAGAAAAATCAGGTGTGAATGTCAAATCAAAGGTTTTGAAAAAAGCAAGTCCTGCCGGATTCACCAATGCAGTCGACAAGTCACCACCCAAAGCGGAAACAGCACCTCCTATCGCCTGAGCCCGGGCCGTTCCACCATGTCCCAGCATGGCATAGCGCAGGGCGTCTGAAGGTTCCTGTGCGTTGATAACATTTATCAGGAAGAAAGAAACAATAAAAAGCCTGTACCTCATCATGAACTTTTTAAACCCCAGCGTCAACATCGAATTGAAATCAATTTCCTCCTCTGGGGAATGATCTCACGGGCGCAGAACCGCTGGAAGAAGAACTGCTGGATGAAGAGGAAGAAGATGAACTGCTTGAGCCTCCTGAAGAACCGTTGGAACTGTTGTTGAAAAAACGCATTGGACTGCCGAATGATTCTCCACTGCTGCGTGGGTTGTAGCCACCACGGGGGGCATTGCCTGTATTATAATAATTGTTTCCGCTGCGCAATGAACTTCCTCCCATTTTAGGATCCACTGTCATGCGGCTTGAATTGTAATTGCTCATATTGTAAACCCTTGGCGCATTGTTACGGGTGTTCTGAACCTTGGTATTGTAAACAATAACGGGTTGTCCGTAGTAAATGGGCGAGAAAGGATTCCAAAAGCCGGTATTGCGAAAAGAGTATGGGTTGGTCCAGAGACTTCCCATGCCAATATTTCCATAGCTTGGGAAGATATCGAAATACGCCCTGTTGTTCCAGTGGGGGTTGTTCCAATAAGCATAATCATCATCAAAAGATCTCCAGCGAGAACTGCCAAAGGTCTTCATCCTAAGGTAACGATCCGTCATGGGTACATTCTCGGCTCTGTATTCATCCTCTTCGTCGAGTTGCACATACCCGCCATTGTCGCGAGTAGGCGAGAAATACACGTCATCCGGTGTCTGTCCGCTTCTGTACATTGTGCTGCAGCTTGCCAGCAAAGCTGACATGGTAACTGCAAGGATCATACGCTTCATGATGATTCAATTTATTACACCCGAAGTTACTACATTTGCGCATTCACAATTGTTAAAAAAGCAGCACTAAAATGGCCAACGAACTGACTCCCAGGGCAACAGATTATTCACAGTGGTATAACGACCTCATTCTGAAGGGTGGACTGGCAGATTATTCTGCCGTGAGGGGTTGTATGGTAATCAAACCCTATGGATACACGCTATGGGAGAACATGAAAGCTGTACTCGACAAGATGTTCAAGGAAACCGGACACGTGAATGCCTATTTTCCTCTTTTCGTTCCCAAGTCATTCCTGGAAAAGGAAGAAGGTCACGCTGAAGGTTTTGCCAAAGAATGTGCCGTGGTTACTCATTACCGGTTGAAGACCGATCCCAATAACAAGGGAAAGTTGATGGTAGATCCTGAGGCCAGACTGGAGGAAGAGTTGATTGTTCGCCCCACCAGTGAAGCCATCATTTGGAACGCATATAAGGACTGGATTCAGTCGTATCGTGACCTTCCTTTGCTGATCAACCAATGGGCCAATGTGGTAAGGTGGGAGATGAGGACAAGATTGTTTCTCCGCACAGCCGAGTTTCTCTGGCAGGAGGGTCACACGGCCCATGCCACTGCTGAAGAGGCGATCCAGGAAGCAGAAAAAATGCTACACGTTTATGCTGATTTTGTTGAAAACTATATGGCCCTTCCGGTGATCAAGGGAGTGAAGACACCCAATGAGAGATTTGCGGGTGCTTTGGAAACCTATTGCATCGAAGCCTTGATGCAGGATGGCAAGGCTTTGCAGGCTGGAACTTCTCATTTTCTGGGACAGAATTTTGCAAAGGCTTTTGAGGTAAAATATTTGACCAAAGAGAACAAGCAGGAATATGTTTGGGCTACCTCTTGGGGTGTTTCCACAAGACTGATAGGTGCGCTGGTGATGGCGCACAGTGATGACCAGGGACTGGTATTGCCTCCCCGCATAGCGCCACTCCAGGTAGTGATCGTACCGATCTACAAAGGACCAGAACAAAAGGCATTGGTGGATGAAAAGGTAATGGGCATCATGGCTGATCTCAAGGCGTCCGGCATCTCGGTTAAATATGATGATTCCGATAATACTCGTCCCGGCTGGAAGTTTGCAGAATATGAAATGAAAGGAGTTCCCGTAAGGATTGCCATCGGCCCTAAGGATATTGAAAACGGAGTGGTGGAAGTTGCCAGGAGGGATGAGAAAACAAAATCATCTGTTCCTGCAGCGGGATTGGCAGACCATATCAAACAACTGTTGGAGGAAATTCAGCAGAATCTATATAACAGAGCCAAAAGTTTCCGGGACTCGAGTATTACCAATGTGAATAGCTGGGAAGAATTCAAATCAGTGCTCAACGAAAAAGGTGGTTTTGTTTCAGCTCACTGGGATGGAACTCCGGAAACAGAGGAGAAGATCAAGGATGAAACCAAGGCAACCATAAGATGCATTCCACTTGACAGTGTACAAGAGGAAGGAGTTTGTGTATTCTCGGGAAAGCCCAGTAAACAAAGGGTTTTGTTTGCACTGGCCTATTAATTTCATCCGTCAGTTAAAAATTATTTTTGACCTTGCGATCAGACAGGCTCCAATGACGCCAGCTTTCTCACCAAGTCGTGAGACCTTCAAGGTCGTATCGTTATTCACCAGGCTCAGTGAAAACTTGTTCAATGCATTCTTGGAGGGCAGCCCCAGGTAATCACCTGTTTCCGACAATGTACCTCCGAGGATAATCAATTCAGGGTTGAAAATATTGATCAGCACTGCCAGGCCTTTTCCGAGTTTTTCACCAATCTCACCTAAAATCTCAATGCAAAGGGTATCTTCATTTTTAGCTCCGCTTATGATATCTTCTATGCCAATACCTGATTGTGATTTGCTGTTTTTCGATGCTGAGGATGTCGATCCTTTTTGAATTCTTTCTTTGAATTTTCTCACCAGTGCATTGCCGGATGCTTCCGTTTCCAAACAGCCTTTTTTACCGCATTGACAAATGATTTCATTGTTGAATAAAGGGATGTGACCAAATTCCCCACTGAAGCCTGAACGCCCGTAATACACTTTACCATCGAGTATGATGCCAAGTCCAAGTCCGTAGTCAACGTTTACGAATAGTACATTTTTTTCATTGGATATTTCACCTGAATACAGCTCTCCATAAGCCATTGCTCTCGAATCATTTTCAAGATAGGTAGGTATTTTGATCTCTTGTTCAATAATCTCTGCCAATGGTTCCTCCCTGAAATGATAAAAGCTAAAGCTGTGTCCGGTTCTATGATTGATCCTTCCTGAAAGATTGATGCCGCAGCCAAGTATGCTTTTTCGATCTACCTGGCTGTGAGATAAAAATTCTTTGATGAGGCTGAGCAGATTTTTCAGTGACTCAGCAGTGTTTTCAAGTTTGAAGGGTAGTCTTTCCTTATTATGGATGATTCTTTTCCTGAAATTCATCAAGCCGATGTTTATATGATACTTTTTCACATCCACTCCTAAAAAAAAGCAGGCGTCCGGCACCATTCCATAAACGCTGGCTCTTCTCCCTCCTGTAGAATCTACTTTACCTTCGTCCTGCAGCAAGCCATCGCTTATAAGTTCATTTACCAGTGCTGTTGTTTTGGGTATACTGATGTTCAAATCTTTACCGAGTTCAGTGATCGAACTGCTGCTTTTGGCGTCAATGATCTGTATAATTTGCTTTTTGAGAGCCCTGTTTTTGTAAGCCACACCCGTCGAAAGCCCCATGCTGAATACTTCAAAATTCAGCTTTTGCCTTTTTAATGCCATAGGTCTAATTTATTTCCTTTTTGCTAAACAAGCATGGTTTTTTGTGCATTCTGAGATGAGTTCAAATAATAAAATAATTAACAAAGTATGGTTGTTAAAGAAAATATTTATACTTTGTTCACCTGAAAATTAAATTTTTTAATGGAAAATGCTGTCCATAATTCCCAGGTTTCAGCCATAGCTCCTCATTTAAAGTATAGCGATCTTTACTACCACGAGCTAAAAAACAATGTGCTCAGCTTTTGGTTTGAGAAGAGTGGTGATAAGGAGCATGGTGGTTTTTTTACCTGTCTCACGAGAGAAGGCAATGTATACGATACTGATAAATTTATCTGGTTACAGGGGCGTCAGGTTTGGACCTTCTCTACTATGTACAGACTCCTGGACCAAAATGAGGAATGGAAAAAATTTGCTTTGCACGGTGCTCGTTTCCTGGAAAAGAATGGTCGCGATGAGGGTGGCAACTGGTTCTTTTCTTTACAAAGAGATGGAAAACCTCTTACGCAGCCTCATAATATTTTCAGTGACTGTTTCGCCGCCATGGGCTTTTCTGCTCTGCATGCCATTTCGCCAGATCCTGTGTACAAGAAAATTGCTGAAGATACTTTTGATAATATAATCAAGCGTCAGCACGATTGGAAGGGGCGTTTCAGTAAAACTTTCCCCGGTACCCGGCCAATGAAAAACTTCACTTTGCCCATGATTCTCTGCAATCTGGCGCTGGAAATGGAGCACATCCTGGGTAAGGAGAGGGTCGATTCGCTTATTCCCGAAGTTGTGGATCAGGTGATGAATGTTTTCTATCAACCCAAGCATGGTTTGATTGTTGAAAATGTATCATCGGATAATCAAATCGTTGATTCATTTGAAGGCAGGATATTGAACCCGGGACATGCCATTGAGGCCATGTGGTTCATCATGGATATTGGAAATCGAACAGGAGATGCATCATTGATCAAACAGGCCAAGAAGATCATGCTGAATACACTCGAATATGCATGGGATCATGACCATGGTGGTCTCTTTTATTTTATGGATCTGTATCAGAAACCCATGCAGCAGCTGGAGTGGGATCAAAAACTTTGGTGGGTGCATGTGGAAACATTGGTGGCATTGGCCAAGGGTTATGTGTTAACAGGTGATCAGGATTGTATGAATTGGTTTGAAAAAGTGCATGACTATACTTGGGATAAGTTCAGGGATCCTCAGTACGGTGAATGGTTTGGTTACCTGCATCGTGATGGTTCTCCTTTGAATACAGCAAAAGGTGGAAAATGGAAAGGTTGCTTTCATATCCCCAGGGGATTGTTAATGGTAGCAAAGGCATTTGACACGCTCAATAATCAAAACTGATAAATATCAAACTTGATAAAGGTTCTATCTTATAGTAGCATTATTGCTTTGCTTTTTTTCTTTGGCTGTTCTTCGCCAGAGAAGAGATATTGTGATGTTTTGGTGATTGGGGGAAGTGCATCCGGAGCTACTGCCGCTATTCAATCGGCTCGCATGGGAGCCACTACCCTCATCGTCGAAGAAACCACTTGGTTGGGCGGAATGGTGAGCGCAGCCGGCGTATCAGCATTTGATGGCAATCACAACATTCCCTCTGGTTTGTGGAATGAATTCAGGGACAGCATTTACAATTACTACGGGGGGGCTGAGAAAGTTGCTACGGGTTGGGTAAGCAATACTCATTTCGAACCGCATGTTGCAGACAGGATTTTCAAGTCGATGGCTTCGAATGAGAAGAATCTCTCAGTTATGTACGGCTGGAAGTTTGATCATGTGATCAAAGAGAAGGATACAATCAAAGGAGCAGTATTTATCAATTCGTCATCCGGACAAACTGTTTCTGTGCATGCGAGGGTAGTAATTGACGCAACCGAACTTGGAGATGTAATGGCGGATGCAGATGTGGCACATGACATTGGCATGGAACCGCAGGTTGCACAAAAAGAAAATATCAAAGTAGGGGCTTCCGCAGAAGGAATAATACAAGACATGACATATGTGGCCATTCTGAAAGATTATGGTAGAGACGCAGATTGTACTATTGCCAAACCTGCGAATTATTTTCCTGAAGAGTTTGATGGTGCTTGCATAGATTATTATCACGATACCACCAGGAAAAAACCGGCAGTTGATGCGATCACCATGTTGAACTATGCTAAACTGCCCAATGGGAAATACATGATCAACTGGCCCAATTTCGGCAATGATTATTATTTCAATCCTATTCCTCTTAGACAAGATCAGCGCGACAGTGGTTATGATGCAGCCAAGGAACAAACCAAGAGATTTGTTTACTTCATACAACATCAATTGGGGTTCAGGCATCTTGGACTTGCTGATGATGAGTTTCCAACGGCAGATCGTCTGGCCTTGATTCCATATCACAGAGAATCACGACGAATAAGGGGCTTGGTTCGATTTGATATGGTTACTTTGTCCAACCCGTATGGATATGGAAATACATTATACAGAACTGGAATTGCTGTAGGTGATTATCCGATCGACCATCATCACAAGAAAAATCCTGGAGCGCCCCAGCAACTTGACTTTTATCCTGTCCCTTCTTTTTCCATTCCCTTTGGAACACTCATACCTCAAACTGCAGATGGGATCATTGCAGCTGAAAAAAATATCAGCGTAAGCAATGTGATCAATGGTGCTACCCGGTTGCAGCCTGTTGTTATGCTTATTGGACAAGCCGCAGGAGCACTTGCGGCATTATCTGTTTCAGAAAGAATAGCACCCCGAAAGGTAGGAGTAAGACAACTGCAAAAGAAACTTCTCGATCATGGCGCCATGCTGATTCCTTATTTTGATGTCAATATCCATCATCCACAATTCAGCAGCATACAGCGAATAGGTCTTACAGGAATTCTTCAGGGGAAGGGAGTTCCGTATAAATGGGCCAATCAAACCTGGTTCTATCCCGATAGGTTTGTTTCTGCGGATACCCTTATGATTAATGCTTCCGGATGGCTTTCTGCTAAAAGTTGCAAAGGTCCTTATCTCACGATCGGTGAAGCTGAGGAATGGGTGCTCGAATCGGCTTCAACATTGTATGGAATGAATATCAACAATAAAGACAATGCTTTTGTTATTGCGTTGTCTAAGTCCGGACTAGAAGGGAAGAATAAAAACGATCTTATAACAAGAGGCCAGTTTGCTGTACTACTTGATCTCGTTATAGATCCATTCACCCGAAAGCGGGTCAATTATATAGGAGAAATTCAATCATCATAGATTTCATCATCAAACACAATCAAATGAAAAAACTAACGATTCTGTTGATTCTGTTGTCCACCTCCTGGATTTTGGGTTTTGCCCAAACAAGATTGAGGGGTAGAGTGGTCAACTCAGAAAATGCAACCCCAGTGGAAGGAGTGACGGTACAGATCAAAGGAACTGTCAAAGCCACCAGAACCAATGCAGACGGTAACTTCAGTATTGAAGCCGCGGCAGGGCAAACACTTGTCTTTTCTGCAATCGGCTTTACAACCAAAGAAGCCCAAGTGTCTGGTTCAGTAATGGAGGTTTCCTTGCAGGCTTCGGCTTCCAATCTTGGAGAGGTTGTAGTGGTAGGTTATGGAACACAGCGAAGGACTAATCTGACAGGTTCAGTGGTTTCACTCAACAATGCTGCCATCACCAAAAGACAGGTTACCAGTGCAAGTCAGGTTTTACAGGGACTTGCACCAGGGGTTACTGTACAGCAACAGTCGGGAAGACCCGGCGCTGATGGTGCCTTCATCAGAATTCGTGGAGAAAGTTCCATACAGGGCAATAGTGCACCTTTGGTGGTTATAGATGGACTGCTGATGCCTACAGGAACAGGACTGGATGCTTTGAATCAAATTGATCCCAATGCAATTGAAAATGTTACCATTCTAAAAGATGCAGCATCAACAGCCATTTATGGCAACAGGGCTTCTGGAGGTGTAATCGTTGTCAAAACCAAGCGTGCTGCACAAAAAGGAATGAAGGTTAGCTATAATAATTTCTTTACCCAGCAATCTTTTACTTCACTACCGGAAAGAGTAAGTGCAGTTGATCACATGATTTACAGCAATGAGGCTGAGGCGAACAGGACAGGTAATCCGGCAGCTGTTGTGTTTCCGCAGACACTGATTGATAAATACATTGCAAATCCCGCTGGCAACAATCTTGATGTTATTAATACAGACTGGATCAAAGAAGTACTTACCAATAGCGGGATGCTTCAGAACCACAACGTTCAGATGGCATCAGGTGGCGAAAAAGTAAATGTATTTACTTCTTTCACTTACATGAACCAACAAGGCTTGATACCGAATAACAGTTTTGAGAAATTTGATATCCGTTTCAATCCTGAATTCAAAATGAACAAATGGCTTACATTCAACAGTGTGTTGGCCTATAATTCGAACAAGACCATTAACCCTTCTACAGGTAGTCCCGAATTCATTATTCGACAGGCAATAGGTCTACCTGCATTGGGCGGGGGTAAATATGGTGAGGGATTGTATGGAACTGCAGGACAAACCAATAACAGGAACCCTATTGCAATGGCAGAAGCTACCGGTAATTCTGTGGTCCAGGGTAATACGCTGCTAACGCGCTTTGGTTTTAATCTTAGACCACTCGATGGTCTTGAAGTCGAGGCATACTGGGGTAGAGAAAAGCGCAATCCATACACCAAAACCTTTGTAAAGAATGCAGGTATTTTTCAGCCCAATCTTACTACCCAGCAATATGACCGAATTGCCATTTGGCCAGGCAATACTTCACTGTCAGAAGCCTGGAGAAATGATGTTTACCAGAATTACACTGCACAGGCTACTTATAATACCAAGTTAGGAGAGGATCACTCCATTCGGGTGATGACAGGTGCTCAAAGCGAATTATATAGCAATTACTTCTTTGGTGCCAGCCGGCAGGGTTTTATCAATCCTGACCAGCCCTATCTGAACTTAGGTACTGGGGCAAGGGACAACAATGCTGGTGTTTCTGAATTGGCACTGGCAGGATTTTTTGGAAGGATTAATTATGCATATCAGGATAAGTACTTGTTGGAACTCAATGGAAGGAGAGATGGTTCTTCCCGTTTTTCACAGGCAAACGACAAGCAGTGGGGTAACTTTGGATCCGCCTCTGCGGGCTGGATCTTCACCAAAGAAAATTTCCTCAGCAGTCTTTCTGATGTTCTGGCATTTGGTAAGCTGAGGGGCTCCATCGGTGGAAATGGAAACCAGAATTTTGGGTCCTTCTATGCATTTGATGCGTTTTACGGCCAATCGAATTATAACAACCCCACCAATGGCACCAATGCCTACTTTAATAACCTGACTACTTTGGGTGTTGCCATTCTGCAATTCCCCAATCCGATGATTGGTTGGGAAACCTCCAAACAATGGAATGCAGGAATTGACCTTACTTTTAAGAATGGTCTTACCTTGACAGCAGACTATTATGTAAAGACTTTGAAAGACATGATACTGCCCCGTGTACTTCCTGCTTCAGCGGGCGGCTTGTCAAATCCTTTTGTCAATGCTGGTAACATGGAAAACAAAGGATGGGAAGTTTCTGCCAATTATAAAAAATCGTTCAAGAAACTCAATCTTGATGTTACTGCCATGCTTTCTGATGTTCGTAACAATGTCACAGGTCTTATTGAAGGACTGCCTTTCATTGACGGTGGCAATACACGCACTGCAGTTGGTAACGCACTGGGATCTTATTTTGGTTACCAGGCCCTGGGATTTTTTGCTGATAGCAATGATGTAAAGAATTCTCCCGTACAATTTGGTATCCCCTGGAGCCCCGTTGCTACAACAGGCCCCAAGCCCGGTGATATGAAATATGCTGATCTCAGCGGTCCTGACGGCAAACCTGATGGTAAAGTGGATGCACTTGACAGAATCTTTCTGGGCAATGCTTTCCCCCGTTATGAATACAGCATCAACCTGAACCTGTCATATGAAAACTTTGATCTGAATATTTTCGGGCAGGGAGTCGGTAGGAGAAGCAATTATCTAAGCGGTACCGGTGCAGTTCCATTTGCCAGTTCTGACTTCATTGCATCCTTGCTGGAGATACAGAAAGATGCCTGGAGGCCCAATAATACTGATGCTCTATTCCCAAGATTGTTGCCTTCCGGATTCGGAGGTAATAACTTCCTTGCCTCATCCTGGTGGATCAGAAGTGCTTCTTATTTCCGTTTGAAAAATGTGAACCTCGGATATACCCTGCCTTCCAGTGTATTGAAAAAAGCAAAGATCGGTTCAGTCAGGATTTTTGTGAGCGGTCAAAACCTTTTCACCATTACAAAGGCATGGAATGGATTCGATCCTGAGATCAACAATGCCAATGCAGAGTTCTATCCGGTTATGAGAACCTATACTGCAGGATTAAATGTCAATTTCTAAAACAAGAAAAAACAGCGTTATGAAAAAAATAATAATCTCCTTCCTGCTGGTATCACTTGTTGGAATGAGTGGTTGCAGCAAGTTTCTTGATAGGAAACCACTGGATGCATCTTCTGCTACCAACTTCCTTGCCAATCAGGAAGAAATGGAGTTGAGCCTCACAGGGGTCTATGGTGCCGCATTCTGGGCATTTCCGAACAATACGCCCCTTTTATTTGCGGTAGAAGCATCTACTGACCTTGCTATGAAAAGAGGCGGTAATGCTGAAGATGCCGTTGCCATGGGGGATGGTGGTCCCTTTCTCATCAACAATGCACTCGTCAATACATGCTGGAGCCAGGCTTTCAGGTTGATTCAGAGGGCCAATCAGCATTTGGATGGAATGGTAAACGGAAAGAACAATGTACCGGCTTCAACGTATGGAAGGATCAGGGCTGAGGCCCTTGTTTTGAGAGCATGGTCTTATTTTCATCTCATGTACATGTTCGGAGATGTTCCATGGTACAATAAGACCCCAGCGGTCAATGAGGTATTGGCTGCTACCAGAACCCCGGTAGCCACCATTGTGGCTGAACTTTACAAGGATCTTGATGAAGCCTCTGCTGCTTTTGCTGCTGCCAATACCCAACCGGTAATTGCACAAGGAAGAGTAAACAGGGGGGTTGCACTGGGACTGAAAGCAAAGCTTGCCCTTCTTATCAAAGATTATAGGACAGCTGCTGCAGCCACCAAAGCGGTGATGGATCTTGGTCAATATGGGTTGAATCCAAGCTATCCCAATCTTTTTCTCCTTGCAGGACAAACAGCCAATGTGAATCGTGAGATCATGTTCAATCAGGCCTATCCTACTGATCTTTTGGATCCTCAGAACTGGGGTCCGATTCTGAGTGTTCCCCGCCAGGTAACCAACTCCCAGAGTAGTCATTTTCCCTCTCAGGCTTTGGTCGATCGTTACGAAGGAACTGATGGCAGACGAATAGATCAGTCCACCGTTTACAATCCTCTCAATCCAAGAATCAATCGTGATGCCCGTTTGAGATGGACCATCTACATGCCCGGTGATACCATGGTGTACAACACACTGAAGACTCCATCGCTCCCGTATGTTCAGCCCAAAGAAAAAACGATCTTCAATATCCATAGCAACATCAGGAGAAGGTTTAATTGGAATACCAATACCTATGATAATGTTACCGGAAACAATGACTGGATCGGTGCTCAGGCTGCAGGCATACAATGGCAGGTGAGTGCCACAGGAAACATCGGTGGAGTAGGATATGTATGGAGAAAGTATATCGATTCAACCCAATTTATATGGGAAATCAAGACGGGATATATTCTCATGAGATATGCAGACATTCTGCTTATGTATGCCGAGGCGAAAGTTGAATTGAATGAAATTGATGCCACTGTGCTGACTGCCATCAATCAGGTGCGTGCTCGCGTTGGACAACCGGCGGTTACCACCACCAATCAGGCAGAATTGCGCCAGATCATTCGTCGCGAACGTGTTGTAGAATTTGCAGGTGAGGGACATCGCTTGTTTGATCTTCGCCGATGGGATATTTATGGCAGCGCTAATAGTGGCCCCATAGTAGGTTTTGCAACTGATCCCGCTGTAGCTCCTGCCACACCTGTCTTTGGCGCTAATGATATTCCTGATTATACTGCCAGTATCAATCAAAGGATACGATTCAGGAATCAAGTAAGGAACAACGCCAATCCAAAGTATAAGCTTTGGCCAATTCCGCAATTTGAGATCGATGCCAATAAGGGTATCGTCCAAAATCCGGGATGGTAATCCAATACTTCCAGAACGAAAAGGGGCATCAAATGATGCCCCTTTTCGTTTATCACAGATACTTATTTATTCTGTTCGCATTTCAATCTCGCCACCCCTCATGATCTGTTCATGTTTGAGCACAAGGTTATCTTGCTTCTTGCCATTCACATAGACCGCTTTTACAGTTTTGCCATTGCCGGATTTTTTGAACCTTACCTTTACCGAATTCTCTAAATGTAGGGTAACATCATTCAGCAGTGGGTACCCAATCACGTATTCTCCCGATGCAGGATTAAGCGGGTAGAAGCCCATTGCGCTGAATATATACCAGGCGCTCATTTGTCCGCAATCATCATTTCCGGAAAGTCCTTCCGGACCATTTTTATACATACTGTCTGCAATCATCCGTATCCGATCTGCAGCTTTGTCCGGACTACCCAGTGCTGTGTACATATAGGCAATGTGATGTGAAGGTTCGTTGCCGTGTGCATATTGACCAATTAGACCACTCACATCAATGGAAATATTGTCACCCCTCAATTCTGAACGGGTTGTAAAAAGTGTATCAAGTTTAGCAATGAGTTTTTCTTTTCCACCGTATAAGGTTGCCAAACCGTTTACATCATGCGGCACAAAAAAACTGTGTTGCCATGCAGTTCCTTCTATGTACTGGCCTTCAAATCCATGCTCTGAAACATAGGGGTCAAACGGTTCTACCCAATTTCCGTTGCTCAATTTGCCCCGCATGAAACCAGTCCGTGAGTCAAATAAATTTTGATAGTTTCGTGCTCTTTCTTCATATAAAGTTGCTTCTTTTTCGTATCCCAGTTTTTTGGCAACTTTTGCAATACACCAGTTGTCAAAGGCATATTCAAGCGTATAGGTTACGCTCCAGCCATGAAGATCGTGGGGCACATAGCCATATTGATTGAAAAAAGGTGTTCCTCGAATGCTTTGCTCTGAAGAAGTCTTCATTGCTTTGTATGCCATTTCATAGTCAAATCCTTTGATCCCCTTGAGAATCGCATCTGCCAGAATGGGGACGGAATGATAGCCCGTCATGGTGTTTGCGTCCCAGCTGCTGATATCCCAAACGGGTAACAAACCATTGTCTTTGTAAAAGGCAAGAAGGCTGTTCATCCACTGCCGGCTCATAGAGTCTTGTGTAATGGTGAACAACGGGTGCAAAGCCCTAAAAGTATCCCATGTGGAAAAGGTCGTGTATTTTGATTGCCCGGCGGGCATCTGATGGATTGCTCCATCCGCATTCCTGTAAAACCCTTCTCTGTCTGAATACAATGATGGAGCCATACAGGTTCTGTAGAGGGCTGTGTAAAATCTTTCGGCGGCAAGTGTATCCTGAGTGTCGATCTCGATTTTTGATAGTTCAGCTTCCCACAGATTTTCAGCCCTCTTTTTTATTTCTTCAAAGCTAGCATTCAGGCTTTCTTGTTGTGACAATCGTGCAGATGCATATGACACGTTGCTGATGCCTGTTCGAACCTCCAGTTTCTTTTTTCCCGAGAAGGCAATCATCAGTTTGATATTCTTACCGGATAGTATTTTGTTTGATCCATCAACTTGTTTTAATTCCGTGCTGTCTTTTATCCATATATGCCTGATGAAAGGCTGATTGAATGTAGCCTCAAAATAAACACGTTGATTTTTTGCCCATCCTGTTGAATGTTTATAGCCGGCAATGGTTGAATCATTGATGATCCTTAATTCGCATGAATCCGGAAAGTCCCAGTTTTGATGGTAGGAAGGATCCCATCGCAACCACCCTGTATCTGCAGGAAACTGATACCGATGAAAACCGGAACGTGCGGTAGCTGTCATCTCTGACTGGATTCCATTGTCTAATTTGACGGCATAATAACCGGGAGAGGCAGTTTCATTTTGATGTTTAAAAGGTTCATGTATTCTTTCTTCCAGCATACTGTCTGTATGGGTCTGAGGGATGACGGAAATGTCATATCCATCACCTATTCCTGTTCCGCTCAAATGGGCATGACTGAAACCCGCGATTGTATTGCTGCTGTAATTGTAACCACTGCACCAATCCCATCCGTCCACACCATTATCGGGACCAAGTTGTACCATGCCAAATGGTATGGTGGCAGAAGGATGTACGTGTCCATGCCCTCCGGTTCCAAGAAAGGGATCCACAAAAGATATGTAGTTGATTTTGGGTTGGCGGCATGATAATGCAGCAATACACAATAGAATGGTGAATAGCCTATTCATGGAAGATCATTTGATGAATGGATACTGGCCTTCAAAAAAGGGAAGCGCATCTTTGACTCCCTCATAAAAGAAAAATACTTCTCCCTTGAATCCTGCATTTCTGTTTGCCTGGATCATCTGGGTTAGGTACCCCGCACTGGCTAAGTAAGTGCCTGATTTGACCAAGACACCGGGATAGAGAGGTATGCGGGTACTCTTGTAGTATGTTTTCTGCTGCTGAAGGGTTGCATTGTATGCATTGATGTCGTATCTATAGCATTGAGGTATAACAGCATCTACCCATCCACTGTCAACCCACGTAGGCCAATCCTGCAGATATTCTTCCAGAGACCATGGGTAAGGAGAGGGCGACATGGTTACCTGAACTGACGGCTTAACGGCTTTGATCTCGTTATACAGCCGCTTCATAAAAGCATTTAATCGTTTTGCTCTCCAGTTAAGCCATGCCGGATCTTTTATATTGGTAGTTGGGAATGCATTGTTGTTTTCCTTTTTGTATTCGGCAACAGTATAATCATCATAGCCAGCTGTTGATGGCAGTGCCGGTAATCTGTCGTCGCCCTGGACACCATCTACATTGTAATTATTTACGACCTCTTTAAAAAGATCAATAAGAAATTGCTGCACCTCTGGGTCAAAAGCATTCAGCCAGTCAAATCCATTTTTCACAACAAGTGCTCTGTTCTGATCCAATGCTGCCCATCTGGGTTTTGCAGCAATGATCGACCCTCCCTGCGCACTGTATGAAGACGAAAACCCGTATTCAAACCAGGCATGAACTTTTAATCCCGCAGCCTTTGCAGCCGTAATCAGTTCTTTCAGGGGATCCCTGCCCGCAAATTTCTCCAGCTGCCTGTTACCGGTGAGTTTTTGCATTACTTCACTGGGGTAGATAGTACGAGCATTGTTGTATACCACTACAAAAATAGTATTGATTCCAGCCCTCTTGCAGTTGTTTACGGTAGCCTGTATGTTATCATTATTGTCAAGCGCTGTACTGGCAGTTGTTGTGAGCCACACACCTCTCATGGCATTGGGGTCCCACACCGGACCAGGAGGGGCAGGTGGTGAAGGGGGGGCTGGCGTTGTTTTTTTCTTACAGCTACAAAAAGCGAACAAGATCAAAGACAAAAGAGTTGTAAAAAAGACGTCTCTGAATCGGATATTTCTCATGACAATGGATCAAATTATTTTTAAAAATAATTAATATTTATAATTAGCTTTATTAAAATAATTAAAGACTGCTTGTGGCCTTACATTTTGTAGACCTGCTGATCATTGTGCTTTACTTGGCACTGACGTTGGCAGCTGGATTTTATCTTTCGCGGAAGGCATCCAAAGACCTTCGTTCTTATTTTTTGGGAGGCAATTCCATGAAATGGTATACGCTCGGCCTTTCCAATGCCTCCGGAATGTGGGATATCAGTGGAAGTATGTGGACGGTCATGATCCTCTTTGTATACGGATTGAAAAGTGCCTGGATACCCTGGCTCTGGCCTGTTTGGAATCAGGTCTTTGTGTTTGTTTTTCTAGCCATATGGATGCGCCGCAGCAATACCATGACGGGTGCTCAATGGATCAGCTTTCGTTTCGGTGAGGGGAGAGGTGCCAAACTTTCTTATATCATAATAGTGATTTTTGCATTGGTGAGCGTGATGGGCTTCATGGCTTATTTTTTTGAAGGAATAGGAAAATTCTGCACTTCCATACTTCCTTATGATCTTTCGTTCTCTCTTGGAAATTGGCATGTTTCTAATGAGCGTTCATATGCATTGATCATTTGTGGCATCACTACGGTTTATACCGTGAAAGGAGGTATGTATAGCGTTGTTGCTACAGAAGTCTTGCAATTCTTCCTCATGACACTCAGTGCTTTTGTAGTTGCCTACATTGGATATACACAGGTAAGTGCAGATCAGATTGCTGCCGCTGTTCCCTCCGGGTGGGATAACCTATGGACAGGATGGAACTTGCAACTCGATTGGAGTTCGACTCCATATCCCTTGGTGAACGATAAAATTACCGGTGATGGTTTTGGCTTGTTTGGTGCTTTGTTGATGATGATGGTATTCAAAGGAATCTTTGCCTCCCTGGCCGGCCCCGTACCCAGTTATGATATGCAAAGGATTTTGAGTACACAATCCCCGACCGACGCTGCCAAAATGAGCATGAGCACCATTTTGGTAATGTATATTCCGCGATATCTTATGATTTCCGGCTTTGCTGTGCTGGGACTGGTATATCTGCAGCCTGAGATTTCAGCCATGGGGTCATCCATTGATTTTGAAAAGGTGCTGCCTCTTGCAATCAACAAGTTTGTACCGCTTGGTTTCAAAGGGTTGCTCATCGCTGGTCTACTTGCCGCCTTCATGGGTACCTTCTCCGCAATTGTGAATGCAGCACCTGCCTACATTGTAAACGATATCTACAAAAAATACATTCGCCCGGACGCACCTTCAGAGAAGCTGATCAAATACAGTCTGTATTCTTCAATTCTTCTGGTAGTCATAGGGATTGCATTTGGTTTCAATACAGAATCCCTGAACAGACTCACCCTTTGGATCACATCAGCATTATACGGTGGCTATGCTGCTGCCAATATGCTAAAGTGGGTATGGTGGCGGTTCAATGGATATGGATATTTCGGAGGCATGGTTGCCGGATTGATCATCAGCACGATCATGCTTTTTTTTAAACCCGAACTGACAGGAATGCTGGGGTTGGATCAGCAACTACCCGATATCTTCCTTTTTCCGGTAGTTCTCGTATTCTCATTGTTCGGCTGCCTTATTGGAACTTACATTGCACCTTTGGAAAATGAAGACCAGGTAATACAGTTTTATCGTCAGACACAGCCTTGGGGTTGGTGGGGTCCCATCCGAAAAAAATTATTGGAAAAACATCCTGATGTCATAATTGAATCCAACTTCGGTAGAGATGTTTTCAATATCGTCATAGGCATCATCTGGCAAATGGCTCAGGTTGTCATCCCCATGTATTTCATGATCAGGAACAACACACAATTGGCCATTTGGTCAGTCATCTTCTTTGTAACTTCCTGGTTGCTCAAGAAATACTGGTGGGATAAATTAAAAGATTGAAAAGAAGATGATCAAGGGAACTTTTTTAGACGAGATCAGTCATGATATTCCTCATCAGAATTGGAGCCGTGAGGAGTGGGACAAGGATTTTGGTTATATGAAACAGGCAGGCATTGACAAGGTGATCATGATCCGGTCTGGATACAGAAAGTTCATCACATATCCTTCAGAATACCTCATTAAACAATACAACTGTTATCGTCCTTCGGAAGATCTGGTGCAGTTGTTTCTTGAGCTTTCAGATAAGCATGGAATGGACTTCTATTTCGGGTTGTATGATTCAGGTATCTACTGGGACACCAACGACATGCATCACGAGATCGATGCCAATCGATATGTGATCGATGAGGTATGGAGCCGATATGGACATCATCAGTCTTTTAAAGGATGGTACCTGAGCATGGAGATCAGTCGTAAAACGAAAGGAGCCATTGAGGCATTCAGAACACTGGGTCTTGCGGGAAAAGAAAAAAGAGCAGATCTCAAAACATTGATATCTCCCTGGATTGATGGCCCTAAGGCGGTCATGGCCAGCGATGCTTCACTTCGGAAAAAAGATGCAGTAACGCTGGAGCAACATGAACGGGAGTGGACTGAGATCTTTCAAGGTATTCAAGAGGCTGTTGATATCGTGGCATTTCAGGATGGCCATGTAGATATCAGTGACCTTGAAGATTATCTCATAGTCAACAAAAAGATGGCTGATGCACATGGTATGCAGGCATGGACTAACACGGAGAGTTTCGACAGGGACATGCCGATCAAATTTCTGCCGATCAAATTTGAAAAACTAAGGCTCAAGATGGAGGCAGCCAAGCGTGCCGGATACTCAGAGGCCATCACGTTTGAATTTTCACATTTCATGAGTCCACAGTCTGCTTACATTCAGGCCCATCATCTCTACAATCGTTACCTCGAATATGTTGGAAAGAAATAATATGAGGTCATTCATTTTTTTCATTGTCGTCTTTTTCTCAACACATCAGCTATCGGCAAAAGATCCGGTGAGGGGAATATGGATGACCAATGTAGGAAGTCGCGTGATGTACTCAAAAGACAGCATGGCCCGTGCGGTTCAGCAGTGCAAAGAACAAGGTATCAACCATATTTTTGTCGTGGTCTGGAACAAGGGAATGACCATGTATCCCAGCAATGTGTTGAACAGGTATATCGGGGTGGATCAGGATCCACTTTTCAAAGGCAGGGATCCCATTCAGGAACTGATTGATCTGGCTCATGCTCAAAAAATCAAGGTTCACGCCTGGTTTGAATTTGGATTTTCTTTTGCCTATCGTGATACATCATCCTCAATATGGTTCAAAAAATATCCTGATTGGGTGGGCCGAGACAAGAAAGGGGCTGTATTGATGAAGAATGGATTCTACTGGTGGAATGCCTTGCATCCCGGTCCCCAAGCACTTTTAAAAGAACTCATTCTGGAAGTGGTTGATAAGTATGATATTGATGGTGTGCAGGGAGACGACCGTTTGCCGGCCATGCCTGCAGAAGGGGGCTGGGATCCATTCACGCAATCCCTATATGAGGCTGCAAACGGTAAAAATGCTCAGAAGGTAATTGATGAAGAAAGTTTTTTACAGTGGAAAGCAGACAGGTTGAGCGAGTTTGGAAAAAATATCTATGACGCTGTAAAGCAGAAAAGAAAAAGCTGTATTGTGTCGTGGGCCCCTAGCATTTACCCATGGTCGAAACAGCAGTATCTGCAGGACTGGCCACAATGGCTGGCAGGGGGATATGCAGATTATATTTTTCCTCAGCTCTATCGCTATAAGCTTGATGCGTATGAGAAAATTTTGAAAGAACTGAATGGTCAGCTGTACGGAAAAATGAAAAAGAAAGTATTTCCCGGCATATTAACTTCTCTTGGTGATGGCTATCAGGCCGGGGAGGAGATGTTGAGAGGCATGATTGATCTCAACAGAAAATATGGTTTTAATGGAGAGGTATTGTTTTATTATGAAACATTGAATCATTTTCAAAAAAATCTATATCAATGAAACTGAGCATCAGATACCTTCTTTTGTTTGTGGTGGTTATTGCCTGCAGCAAATCTCCCAATGCAGGAGCAAATCCCGCACCCAATCCTCCGCCCGCGCCAACGCCACCACCATCCGCTAAATTGCTTAAGCTTCCCGCAGGTTGGAAATATGATATCAATCTTTCCAATGGTTTTCCAGATGGAATTGAAGCCTATGCCTTTGATACAATTTTTCAGCAAAGCAAGATCAAGGCCTTTGCTGTTGCCTTCAACCCCAAGATCAGTTATCTCGATTTCAAACCCACTTTATCGGCTACATCAAAAAAACCAACTGAGTTTTTTTCTCAGGAAACAGGTATTGTATATGCTTGCATCAACGCAGGTTTTTTTGGTGGAAATCAGTCATACAGCCTGGTAAAATACAATACTGTTTTATCGCCCAATATCAAATCAGTCAATCGAACTTTCAATGGCTCCAGTACGCCTTATTTTCCTACGAGAGCTGCATTGGGTATTTCTGCTGCCGGTGAACCTTCTGTTGCATGGGTATATCATGTTGGAGCCGGAAACGACAGGATATTTCAGTATCCTGAACCCTCTCCCAATCTTCTGGGTACTGCACCCAAGCCTGTCCCGGATGAAAACTTTCCTGCCGGTGGCTCAGAGTGGAATGTCCCTTTCGCCATTGGTGGGGCGCCGGTGCTTCTCAAAGGCGGTGAGGTGAAAATTACTGATAAAGAAGAACTCATTGAGATAAACAACACTACTTCCCGTCCTCGTTCTGCAATCGGACATACTGCAGGCGGATTGGTGGTACTGCTGGCTGTTGAAGGCGATAATGCTGCCAACGGATATCCGGGAGTTAATCTCAATACTCTCGCTCTTTTTCTGAAAGAGCTGGGATGCACCAATGCCATCAATCTTGATGGAGGAGGTTCTACCGGAATGATCATCAACAACCGGATCACGGTCAGGCCCGGAGATAATGGTGTTGAACGACCTGTTCCTTCTGTGATCATGATCAAAAGGAAATAATTCTCTAAATTTGCGGCTCAATAAACTATTACCATGGCATACGACGTAATCGTGCTGGGCAGTGGTCCCGGTGGCTATCCTGCGGCAATCAGGGCTTCACAACTCGGTTTTAAGGTAGCGATCATTGAAAAAGAAAGTCTCGGAGGCGTTTGTCTGAACTGGGGTTGTATCCCCACAAAGGCCCTATTGAAAAGTGCACAGGTATACGAATATCTCAAGCATAGTGCCGATTATGGAATCAAAAGCAGCGGAGTGGAACATGATTTCGGTGCGGTAGTCAAGAGAAGCCGTGGTGTGGCTGACAAGATGAGCAAAGGGGTACAATTCCTGATGAAGAAGAACAAGATCGATGTGGTGATGGGGTATGGTAAAATTGCCGGCAAGGGAAAGGTGGAAGTAACTGCCGCCGATGGAAAAAAGCAAATGGTTGAAGGTAAATATATCATCATCGCAACCGGAGCCAGAAGCCGTCAATTGCCCAATCTGCCTCAGGATGGCAAGAAGATCATCGGCTACCGCGAAGCCATGGTACTTTCTACCCAACCCAAATCCATGATCGTTGTGGGAAGTGGTGCTATCGGTGTTGAATTCGCTGATTTCTACAACGCCATGGGAACAAAGGTTACCATTGTTGAATTCATGGACAGGATCGTGCCTGTGGAAGACAATGATATCAGCAAGGAGCTCGAAAAACAGCTGAAAAAGAAAGGCATCAATATCCTCACCTCCAGTGAAGTGACCAAAGTAGATACTGCAGGCTCAGGCGTCAAGGCCCATGTGAAGAATGCAGCCGGAGAATCCGTGCTGGAAGCTGAAATCGTACTCAGTGCAGTAGGTATTGCTCCTAATATTGAGAACATCGGACTTGAGGAGAATGGTATCAAAACAGAGAAGGGAAGGATTGTAGTCGACAAGACCCAGCAGACTTCTGTTCCCGGTATTTATGCCATTGGAGATTGCTCTCCTGGTCAAGCCCTGGCCCACGTGGCGGGTAAGGAAGGCATCAATGCCGCTGAAGCCATCGGATATTTGGAGAAAAAATATCATCATCAGCCCGATCCGATCGATTACAACAATATCCCCGGTTGTACGTATTGTTCACCGGAAATTGCATCTGTTGGCTATACCGAAAAGGCTGCCAAAGATGCCGGCTATGAGATCAAAGTGGGTAAATTCCCCTTCATGGCCAGCGGTAAGGCCAGTGCAGCCGGTAATACCGACGGATTCGTCAAGGTGATCTTCGACGCTAAATATGGCGAGTTCCTGGGTGCCCATATGATTGGTGCCGGTGTAACTGAAATGATCGCTGAAGTGGTAGTGGCCCGTAAATTGGAAACCACCAACCATGAGATCCTGAATGCCATTCACCCGCATCCAACCATGAGTGAAGCCGTCAAGGAAGCTGTGGCTGCTGCTTATGGGGAAGCAATTGACATTTAATTTTGGAATATAGTTTTCAATTCTTACCTTTGCCCTCCCTAAAAAATTGAGTTTATGGCACGAGTATGTCAGGTTACAGGAAAACGCCCCATTACTGGTCACAAGGTATCGCACTCGAATATCAAGACCAAGCGCCGTTTTCTTCCCAACCTCCAGACCAAGCGTTTCTTCCTCGCTGAAGAGAACAAATGGATCACCCTGAAGCTTTCTTCCGAGGCTATCCGTACCATCAACAAAAATGGTCTTTACCCCGTAGTTAAAGAACTTAGGGCTCAAGGTGTTAACATTTGATCATCGTAACAATCATCAGCAATGGCAAAGAAAGGCAATAGGGTTCAGGTGATTTTGGAGTGCACAGAGCACAAAACCACCGGCATGGCAGGTACCAGCCGTTACATCACCACCAAGAACAAAAAAAATACCCCTGAACGCATGGAATTGAAAAAATACAATCCCATCCTGAAAAAGTACACTGTTCACAAAGAAATTAAATAATCATGGCAAAGGCAGCATCAAAGAACGCGAAGGTAAAAGACCTTAAAGCTTCAGCAGAAGCCAAGAACTGGACAAAAGTGATCAGGGCTGTCAGAAGTCCTAAAACCGGTGCTTATACCTTCAAAGAGCAGATTGTTCACAAGGACAAGGTGAAGGATTTCCTCGCACAATAAAGATATTCATATAGAAAATGACCAGAGCTGTTCCGTTTCAAGAATCGGGACAGCTTTTGTTTTAATGCTCATCCATGGGATTTTTTGACAAACTGTTCGGCAAACCTGAAAAGCAGCAACTCGAGAAAGGGCTGGAAAAGACCCGTGAAGGTTTCTTTACCCGAATCACAAAAGCCATCGCTGGCAAATCACAGGTTGATGATGAGGTACTTGACCAACTGGAAGAAGCCCTGATCACTGCCGATGTAGGTGTGGATACAACCCTTGCCATCATAGAAAAGATCCAGTCCAGGGTTTCAAAGGATAAATACCTGGGTACCGAACAACTCAACGCTATCCTACAGGAGGAAATCCAATCCATCCTCGTTGATGATGAGAAAGATACGCTTAAACAATTTGAACTCCCGGAGAACACAAAGCCCTTTGTGGTACTGGTAGTGGGTGTGAATGGTGTGGGAAAGACAACCACCATTGGTAAGTTGGCTACCAATTTCAAAGCAGCTGGAAAATCAGTTATGCTCGGTGCAGCTGATACTTTCCGCGCTGCAGCCGTGGATCAGCTCACCATCTGGAGCGAAAGGGCAGGAGTTCCAATTGTGAAAAAAGAAATGGGCAGCGATCCAGCCTCGGTTGCCTTTGATGCTGTAAACAGTGCGGTTGCCAAGGGGGTTGATATTCTACTGATCGATACGGCAGGTCGACTGCACAACAAAGCACATCTCATGGAAGAGCTGAGTAAGATCAGAAGGGTGATCCAGAAAGTGATTCCCGATGCTCCACATGAGACATTGCTGGTACTGGATGGAACAACCGGACAAAACGCGATAGAGCAGGCCAAACATTTTTCTGCCGCTACCAATGTTTCTGCCTTGGCCATCACCAAGCTGGATGGCACTGCAAAGGGAGGTATTGTACTGGCAATTGCCAATCAGTTCAAGATACCCGTAAAATTCATCGGTGTAGGCGAGCAGGCAAAGGATCTGATTGTTTTTGATAAGAAGGCTTTTGTAGAAGGTTTGTTCAAGTTATAAGACGTCAGATGACAGATGTCAGAAGCCCAATTCCCAGTTCCTAATTTCTAATTCCTAATTCCTAAATGAAATCAAAGAAACATACTAAAGACAAAGTCAACATCATCACCCTGGGGTGCAGCAAGAACATGGTAGATAGTGAAGTGCTGAGCGGACAACTCAAGGCCAATGATTTTGATGTGGTGCATGAGAATTCCAAGCTCGATCACAATATTGTGGTGGTAAATACATGTGGTTTCATCGACAAGGCCAAGGAGGAAAGTATCAATACCATTCTGGATCAAGTGGAATTGAAGAAAAAGGGGAAGCTTGACAAAGTATATGTAACCGGATGCTTGAGTGAGCGATACAAACAAAATCTTGAAGAGGAGATCCCAGAAGTGGATGCCTTCTTTGGTACGATGGAACTTCCCGGATTGCTGGCAGTACTGAACGCCGATTATAAAACTGAATTGGTAGGTGAACGTTTGCTGAGTACCCCCTCCCACTATGCTTACATGAAGATCAGTGAGGGTTGCAATCGTACTTGTTCCTTCTGCGCGATTCCCCTCATGCGTGGTGGTCATCGCAGCAAACCTATTGAAGAGCTGGTGCTGGAAGCAGAGAAACTGGTGAAGTCGGGTGTGAAAGAGATCATGCTCATTGCACAGGAGCTTACCTACTACGGACTGGACCTTTACAAGACCCGTAAACTGCCGGAACTGCTGAAAGCGCTTTGTGCCATTGAAGGATTAGAATGGATCCGCCTGCATTATGCCTATCCTTCCAAGTTTCCACTCGAGATCATCGATGTGATGAAGGAAGAGCCCAAGATCTGCAACTACCTCGATATGCCGCTACAACATGCCAGTGACAACATGCTAAAGGCTATGAAAAGGCAGATCACCCAACAGGAAATGAAAGATCTTATTCATGAGATCAGAAGCAAAATTCCAGATATTTGTCTTCGTACAACGCTCATTGCAGGTTTTCCAGGTGAGACCCGTGAAGATGTGGAAGAGATGAAGGCTTTCCTGGAAGAAATGAAATTCGATCGCGTTGGCATCTTCACCTATTCACATGAAGAAGATACTTCTGCCTATGCACTAATGGATACCCTGAGTCCAGAAGAAAAAGAAGAAAGAGCACAGGAGATCATTGCCTTCCAACAGGATATCAGTCTGGAGAAAAATCAGCAGAAAGTGGGACAAACCTTGAGGGTTATCGTTGACAAAAAGGAGGCGGGACGTTATATTGGAAGGACAGAATTCGATAGCGTGGAAGTCGACAATGAGGTGATCATAATTTCCAAAGAAAAACTGAACCCTGGCGACTTTGTAAATGTTACCATCACAAAGGCCTACGATTACGATCTTGAAGGGGTTGTGGTCTGATTTTGATTAATTTACAATGATGGAAAGTTCCTGTAGATACATTGAATATGCCCAAACCGGCATGTTCTCAAAACTGATCACCGATTATCTTTCGGGAAACCAACATGTCAATGCATTTGTCAGGCATCTTCCCGACGCTCAGGGAGTGAAGAAAGCCATCGAAGACCGACAAAAATTTCCAACCAATAGAAAGCTCCTTCAGGATGTATTTCTGGAAACTTATCCGACGCCGACTTCTGCCCAGAAGAAAAATATGGCTTTGTTGTCGGGTGAAAATACTTTCACTATCTGCACCGCCCATCAGCCCAATATTTTCTCTGGATATCTCTACTTCATTTATAAAACGGCTCATACCATTGCCCTTGCACAAAAGTTAAAGGCTGATTTCCCAGCATGTGATTTTGTTCCGGTTTTCTATATTGGAAGTGAAGACAATGATCTGGATGAGCTTTCCAAGTTCAAGATCAATGGTAAGCCGTATCGCTGGGAAACGGATCAGACAGGTGCTGTAGGCAGGATGAAAGTTGATAAGGGAGTAACTGCGCTGTTGCATGCTGTTGAATCTGAGTTGGCACACATGCCTCATGCATCCGACCTTATGGCCATACTGAGAAAAGCCTATGCCGAAGGAAATGATATGGCAGAAGCAAGCTTCCACCTCTTGAATCAACTGTTTGGAGAGGAAGGTTTGCTGGTGTTGCAACCCGATAAGTCAGACCTGAAGCAGCAAATCAAAAATATCATGCGCGACGATTTGCTTTCACAGACAGCAGAAAAAGTAGTGACAGTAACCAGTCATCAACTCGATGAAACCTATAAGCTTCAGGTCAATCCCAGACCTGTAAATCTTTTTTATCTGAGGGATGGGATCCGCAACCGTATTGATAAAAGAGGAAATCAATATTCCGTTGATGGAACGATCATTCGTTTTTCTGAAGAAGAGATCCTGCGCGAACTGGATGAATATCCCGAAAGGTTCAGTCCCAATGTTATTTTACGTGGCATCTACCAGGAGACAATTCTGCCCAACATCATTTTTGTGGGTGGAGGTTCTGAAGTGGCATACTGGATGCAATTGAAAGGATTGTTTGAACATTATCATGTTCCTTATCCTGTGTTGGTCTTGCGCAACAGTTTCATGATCATGGATGCCCATCAGGAACACAAGATGAAGGAATTGGGTATTGGAGATGCTGCTTTATTTATGGAAGAGACAGCGTTAGCCAATCAAATGGTACAGCAATGGTCGGATTACGATCTTTCATTGGAAAAGGAGGAGAAGGAAAGCAAGCAATTGTTTGACGCACTCAGAAAACGCGCGGGAGAAGTAGACAAAACACTTGTCCAACATGTATTTGCATTGGAGACCTTTCACATGAAAAAACTTGAGTCGCTGGAAAAGAAAATGCTGAAGGCTGAACGGAACAAACAATCAGTGCAATTACAACGCATATGGAAACTAAAGGCCGAATTATTTCCCAACAATAGCCTTCAGGAAAGATCCGAGAATTTCATGCCGTATTATTCCAGGTATGGTCAAGATTTTATTCAAACAGTACTAAAGCATTCGCTGGCTCTTGTGCAGAGATTTGGTGTAATTGTGTTGAATAGTTGAGGGAGGTTGAGTGAGGTTGAGTGAAGTTTAGAGAGGGTTAAATAATATTTCTCAACCTCCCTCAACCTCCCTCAACCTCCCTCAACCTTAATAAGAGCCCTTCTCCTCAAATTGACTCTTCGTAATTCCCGCAGCTTCATTGAGAATGGCTACAGTTGCCGTTGCGCCAATTCTTGTAGCACCAGCATCAATGGCAGCGAGCATATCCTTTAGGTTTCTGATGCCTCCGGCTGCTTTTACCTGAACTTCTGGTGGACAATGAGCGCGCATGAGTTTAATATCATCAAGTGTTGCTCCTTTGGTCAGAAATTTTCCATCTTCCTGTTTCACAAAACCATAACCTGTAGAGGTTTTTACAAAGGCGACGTGTAATGATGAACAGATCTCACAGAGCTTTATTTTCTGCGCTTCGTTGAGAAAATCATTTTCGAAAATTACTTTGAGGATGGCATTGTGCTCAAGGCATGCATCCATGATCTGTGCTATTTCATTCTCAACATAGTTCCAGTCCCCACCTAATACCTTCCCTATATTCACCACCATGTCAATTTCAGTGGCTCCATTTCTACATGCTTCGATTGTTTCAATTACTTTCAAGTCTGTTGTATTGCTGCCATGCGGGAAACCCACCACCGTGCATACGCCTACACCGCTGTCTTTTAACAACGCAGCCGCTTTTTTAACAAAATAAGGCTTGATACATACAGTTGCTGTCTGATATTTTTTTGCAGTAGCGATGCCATCTTTGAGGTCATCATCCGTCATGGTAGGATGCAACAAAGAATGATCAATATATTTTGCGAGTTCTCTTGTGTTCATGAGAAAACTTTTATTCTTCTCTAAGTGTGTGTCCTGTTAAGTTGATAAATACATCTTCCAGATTGGCACCCTTGGTTTCTTTTTGTTTTTCAAATCCTCTTGCCAGCAACTGATCAATCAGTACATCAGGTTTATCCAATGCTATGATCTTTCCTGCATCCATGATGGCTACTCTTTCACAAAGATATTCTGCCTCATCCATGTAGTGGGTAGTGATGATCACTGTGGTGCCGGCGGTACGGATATTTTTGATCAGATCCCATAAGTTTCTTCTGGCTTGGGGATCGAGGCCCGTAGTAGGTTCATCCAGAAATATGATCTTGGGGTCATTGATCAAGGTAGTGGCTATGGAGAAGCGTTGTTTTTGTCCGCCACTCAATGACTTATAAATGGATTTTGCCTTATCTTCCAGATTTACCTTTGCCAGCAATTGCATGGGGTCAACATTCCTGTTATAGAGTCCGTTGAAGAGGTCAATGAGTTCCACCAATTTCAGTCCGGGATAGAATCCTGATGTCTGCAACTGAACGCCAATGATGCGTTTGATCTCATTGGGCTGTTCATCAAGATTATAGCCTGCGATGGTTACTTTCCCGGAGGTCTTGCTACGCAAGGTTTCCATGATCTCAAGGGTGGTGGATTTACCGGCGCCATTGGGCCCCAACAATCCAAAGATCTCACCTTCCTTTACCTCAAAGGAGATGCCTTTCACCGCTTCAAAATTTCCATATGTCTTTGTCAGATTTTCTACGGTGATCATATCAATAAAATAAATATTCTCCTTTTGTTGAAATGGCAACTACGGGAAGTTTCTTGTGTTGCTCAAAGAAATCATACACCTTCCTGAGATTCATGGCAAATGGCTTGAGTGCTGGATCGGCATCATAAAGCTTCTCCATGTATTCACTGCTTCTGGGATCTTTGAATTTGATAGGAAAGATGTGTACAGGAATAAATTCCTGCCCAGCAGCCCTTGCATACGTTGAAAGAATATACAACTCCTCCATTTGGGGATCAGTGATAGGAATGCATCCTACCGTTACACAGCTGCCATGGATGTAGATCTCGCTTCCAGGCTGCATAGAATCAGCCAGCAGTTTATCAGAAGGATTGGGGTAGTTGAGTCCAAGCGACAAATGATACTGGCTGTTGGCGTTGAATTCATTGATGTAATAAAATCCTTCCGGCACCTGATAATCCCCTTCCATCCTTTTGGGCCCCATAGTCCCCGCCAGAGCACAGATCCTGTAAGACTTGAAAAAACTGAAGGTGTCTGCCCCGTTGTTCTTGACCCATACCTGCAGATCGCTGTTATACTTGAAACTGCGGATATACATCTGTTTCAAGGGCCAGCTGAGTTTTTTGGCGGCGAATTGCTTTCTGAGCGTATCCTCCTTATTGCTGAAAGCCTTGGAAACCCGCTCAAACGTCTTTTGGTATTCCACAAAACTGCTCTGGGACTGTGCCTCCCCGATTTGAAAGGAGGCCATTAGCGTGAGCATGGCAAAAATGGATGGGATAATGCCCGTTCTGGGTTTCATGATGTACAAAATTAATGGTTTTGATTTAGGGATAAGTAAGGATATTTGCATACATGATAAAGGCAGGAATTTTGGGCGGAGGACAGCTGGGTAGGATGTTGCTGCAGGAAGCGGCCAATTATCCCGTCATTACCCATGTCATGGAAAATGATGCAGACTGCCCGGCAGCCAAACTATGTCACCATTTTTTCAAGGGTGATATCACCCGGTATGAAGAAGTGATGCAGTTTGGCGAGGGTTTGGATGTGCTGACCATCGAGATTGAAAATGTGAATGTAGAAGCCTTATTCGATCTTGAAGAAAAAGGAGTAAAAATCATACCTCGGCCCGCGGCCTTGCATACGATCAAGAACAAGATCCTTCAGAAGGAGTTTTATCAGAAGCATGAGATCCCGACAGCCCCATTCAAGATATTGTCTGACAGAAACGAATTGAACAGTCATGTGGATATGCTCCCCGCTGTACATAAACTCGCTACAGGTGGATACGATGGTAAAGGGGTTCAGATCATTCGCAAGGAAGAGGATATTGCTCTTGGTTTTGATGCACCATCCGTGCTGGAAAAAATGATCCCGATTCAAAAGGAGATCGCAATCACGGTGGCAGTGGGCCAAGGAGGACAAACTGCTGTCTATCCACCAGTTGAAATGGTTTTTGATCCAGTGCTTAATCTTTTGGATTTTCAATTGTGCCCTGCCTCTATTCCTGAAAAAGTTTTGTGGAAGGCAGAGGCAATGGCCATATCCGTTGCCAGGAACCTGGGATCAGCAGGTTTGTTTGCAGTAGAGATGTTTGTGGATGGAAATGAAAATGTATGGGTGAATGAAACCGCTCCTCGTGTGCATAATTCAGGTCATCATACGATTGAAGCCCATTACAGTTCTCAGTTTGATATGCTTTGGAGGATCATGCTGAATTATCCCTTGGGAAATACAGCGTATATCATGCCCTCCATCATGATCAACATCCTGGGTGCTGCTGGATATTCAGGAGAGGCGCAACCGGAAGGGCTAGAAGAGGTATTGTCAATCCCCAATGCATTTGTGCATTTGTATGGCAAAAGGGAGACCAAGCCGGGAAGAAAAATGGGACATGCAACAGTGATCAGCAATGAGCGACAAGAACTGATCCATCAGGCCAACAGGATCAGAACGACTTTGTCGATCAAAGGAAGCAAAGCAATTTAAATTCAGGATATGGCAACAGCCAAAAAGACAAGCAAAAGAAAGCCCATCGTCAGCATCATTATGGGAAGCGACAGCGACCTGCCGGTGATGAATGCTGCGGCTGATCAGTTGAAGGAATTCAATATTCCGTTTGAACTGACAGTGGTGTCGGCACACAGAACACCGGATCGACTGATGAAGTTTGCTGCCACTGCTGCCAAGCGTGGCATCAAGGTGATCATTGCTGGAGCCGGTGGGGCAGCACATCTTCCAGGAATGGTAGCATCTATCACAACATTGCCTGTGGTTGGCGTGCCTATCAAATCATCCAACTCCATCGACGGCTGGGATTCTGTTTTGTCGATCCTGCAAATGCCCAATGGCATTCCTGTTGCCACTGTAGCCCTGAATGGCGCGAAGAATGCAGGTATACTGGCAGCATCAATTTTATCTGCTTCCAGCAAACCTTTGGAGAAAAAGCTGCAGGCTTTCAAGGAGAAAATGAGAAAGGAAGTGGAAGTAAAAGCTAAGGGATTGGTGGGGAAGGGGTTTGAGAATGGATTTGATGTTAAAGGTTGAGGGAGGTTGAGGTGGTTGAAACAGTTGAAGGGGTTGAAGAAGTTGAAGGGGGTGAAGAAGTTGAAGGGGTTGAAGGGGTTGAGGGGGTTGAGGGGGTTGAAGGGGTTGAAGGGGTTGAAGAAGTTGAAGTCTTTGTCATCCCGAGTGAAACGAGGGAGCTGTGAATGTTGAAGGAGCTAAAGGGAGCTTAACTTAAACCTCCTCAACCACTTCAACCTCTTCAACAATAATTTTAAATTTTAAAAAAAACATAAATGAAAACAATCATCATCTTGAGTGCAATGGTTCTTACTGTTGGAGCCGGATTTTCACAGACAAAGCCAACCACAGCGGGTAAGCCAACTACAACACCTCCCAAGTCAGCCGTAGCCACTAAACCTGCTACTCCAGCAAAGCCAACATCAACTCCGCCAAAGGCCGCAGCTTCAACTGTTGTCTTGAAAAATGCCATCGATTCCATGAGCTATGCGATCGGGATGCTAGATGCAAATTTTTTCAAGACTCAGGGTATCACCAGTCTTAATCCTGAAGCATTGGCCAAGGGATTTGCTGATGCACTCAAGGGAACGACAATGTGCTCTCCCGAGCAGGCAGACCAGATTGTGCGCATGCAAATGCAAAGGATCACCAAACAAAAAATTGAACCGACTATCAAGGAAGGTGAGAAGTTTCTTGCAGAAAATGCCAAGAAGCCCGGTGTGAAGACTACTTCTAGCGGATTGCAATATGAGGTTATCACTCAAGGTACAGGTGAGAAGCCTGTTCCCTCCAGTACGGTGAAGGTTCATTATGAAGGATTCCTGATCAATGGAAAGAAGTTCGATAGCTCCCGTGATCGTGGTGAACCCACACAGTTTCCATTGAATGGCGTTATACGTGGCTGGACAGAGGGAGTATCTCTTATGCCCGTGGGCTCAAGGTATAAGTTCTATATTCCTTATTCACTCGGTTATGGAGAACAAGGCTCCGGGGATGCCATCCCCGGCGGCTCCGTTCTGATCTTCGACGTAGAACTCCTCGAGATCATTAAGTAAATCTGTCATCTAAAGTCTAAAGTCTAATGTCTAACAACCAATACCCCATCGGCAAAGTTCAATTTGTCGATTTCTCTGAAAAAGAAAAAGAAGCCCGACTCGCAGATATTCTTTTTCTCCCGCGCATGCTGGAATATGCAGTCCTTAACTTGCATGAGGAGCAACTGCAAACGCCATACAGAGAGGGTGGGTGGACAGTCAATCAGTTGGTGCATCATGTTGCAGATTCTCACATGAATGCCTATATCCGTTGCAAACTTGCATTGACGGAAGATAATCCCACCATCAAGCCGTATGATCAGGATGCATGGGTATTGACTGATGACGTAAAAAATGTCCCAGTTAATATTTCCATCACGCTCCTGCATTCACTGCACCATCGGTGGTATGAATTGTTAAAGACCTTGACTGAAGAAGATTGGAAACGAACTGTTTATCATCCTGAACAGAAAAGAGAAATCAGTCTATGGAATTTGCTGCTCATCTATGCCTGGCATGGCAAACACCATGCAGCCCATATCACCCATCTTCGTGAATCGAAAGGTTGGAGCTAATTGAATAAATAAAATGATTGGACATTCCTTTTCAAAATTTATACCGTCAGAAGGTGGCAAGTCAGATTTTGATCGCCTGCTGAATGTATTCATGCAACTCCTGAGTTATACCAATGGTGATGCGGAAGAGGCTCTGCGCTGGATGACGGAACTCGACAAAGAATATCAGTTCAGTACTCCCCAATATGGCATTGGTGATTTTATCGAAGACCTGAAACAGAAAGGCTATATTGATGAAGACAATCAAAAGGGTGAGATAAAAATTACACCCAAGACTGAACAAGGCATCCGAAAACGCTCGTTGGAAGAGATATTTGGCAAACTGAAAAAGGGAAGAAAGGGCAATCACAGCACCTTTAAGAGCGGTATGGGTGATGAGATCAATCCCGAGACCAGACCCTATCAGTTTGGCGACATGCTGGAGCAAGTTGACTTTGTAAGTTCCATCAGAAACTCACAAATCAACAGCGGTATCGATCAGTTCAATTTGCGAGAGGATGATCTTGAGATCCGAGAGACGGATTTCAAAACACAGACTTCCACTGTATTGATGATCGACATTTCGCACTCCATGATCCTCTATGGGGAAGACCGCATCACACCAGCGAAGAAAGTAGCCATGGCACTGGCAGAGCTGATCAAGACCAAGTATCCCAAGGATACACTTGATATCGTTGTTTTTGGCAATGATGCGTGGACAATCGAGATCAAGGATCTGCCTTATCTCCAGGTGGGTCCCTATCATACCAATACAGTAGCAGGATTGGAACTGGCCATGGATATTTTGCGGAGAAGAAAAAATCCCAACAAGCAGATCTTCATGATCACCGATGGTAAACCAACCTGTTTGAAGGAAGGGAAAAAATATTACAAGAATGCCTTTGGCCTCGACAGAAAGATCACCGGCAAATGTCTGAACCTGGCCGCCCAATGTAAAAAACTTAAAATAAAGATCACCACTTTCATGATCACCAGTGATCCATATCTCCAGAGTTTTGTTAGAGCTTTTACAGAATCCAACAATGGCCGGGCTTTCTATGCATCGTTGGATGATCTGGGAAGTTTCGTGTTTGATGATTTTGAGAAAGGGAAGAAGAAGGTTGTTTGAGGTTGAAAGAGGTTGAGTGAGGTTTAGTGTGGTTGAGAGAGGTTGAGGGAAGTATAAATTAAACCTCATTCAACCTCACTAAACCTCCCTCAACCTTAACCAAATATTGTCATCCCGAGCGAAGCGAGGGAGCTGAGTTGGTTGAAGAAGTTGAAGTGGTTGAAGCAGTTGAAGAATTAAAATAGAAAAATCAAAGATGAAAAATATAAAGACACTAGGTGAGTTGAAGGCTTCTGGTTATAGAACCCGAAGCATCAAGGAAGAGATGCGGGAGAACCTGATCAAAAAAATGCAATCCGGAGAAGAGCGTTTTCCTGGAATCATCGGATATGAGGATACCGTAATCCCTGATACAGAGCGTGCTATTCTGTCGAGGCATAACATGCTTTTTCTGGGATTGCGTGGGCAAGCCAAGACGCGGATGGCCAGACAGATGACAGATCTGCTGGATGAATGGGTCCCATTCATTGCCGGTAGTGATATCCATGATGATCCATTGCATCCTATATCCAATTACGGAAAGAAATTGATAGAAGAGAAGGGCAATGATACCCCGATTGAATGGCTTCATCGTACAGAACGGTATGGAGAAAAGCTAGCAACACCGGATGTGTCCGTCGCGGATCTTATTGGCGACATCGATCCGGTTAAAGCGGCTAACCTGAAACTGAATTTTTCTGACGAAAGAGTTATCCATTATGGTATCATCCCCCGAAGCAACCGTTGTATTTTCGTAATAAACGAGTTGCCTGATCTTCAGGCCCGCATCCAGGTGGCACTCTTCAATATTTTGCAGGAGGGCGATATTCAGATAAGAGGATTCAAATTGAGGTTGCCGTTGGATATTGTTTTTGTTTTCACGGCCAATCCCGAAGATTATACCAATCGCGGATCTATTGTGACTCCGTTAAAAGACCGTATTGAAAGTCAGATCCTGACACACTATCCAAAGTCTATTGAAGCTGCTATGAGCATTACGGCCCAGGAAGCGGAAGTTCATGAGGCTCAGTCAAAGTTGGTCGACCAAAGCGATCTGGTAGCGCGGATCATTGAACAAATTGCCTTCGAAGCCAGGTCAAGTGAGTATGTGGATCAGAAGAGTGGAGTGTCGGCCAGGCTTACCATCGCAGCACTTGAAAATGCATACAGTGCAGCAGAACGAAGAGCACTCATCAACAAGGAAAAGGCAACTCAGATTTGGATGAGTGATCTGCAGGGAATCATCCCAGCACTCACCGGAAAAATTGAACTGGTATATGAGGGCGAACAGGAAGGCCCCTATCAGGTGAGCATCAATTTACTCGAGAGAGCCATCCGCAGTACATTTGTCAAATATTTTCCTGATCCGGAAGACTTCAAAAAGAAAAGAGGCAAAGAAGGATCAACGCCCCAAAGTCCTTATCGCAACGTCACACAATGGTTTGATCTGGGGAACAGGATTGATATGCTGTTCCATCTCAAGGATGCAGATCGTCAAAAATTATTGAATACCGTAGATGGACTGAGCGAACTGGTCTTACAATATTATCCAAAAGCAACCGGCAAGCATAAGGCCTTGCTGATGGAATTCGTTTTATACGGACTCAGCTCGTACTCATTGATCAGTAAAAAAATGTTCTCTGAAAAGATTGAGTTTAAGGATCTGATGAGTAGTATGTTTTCGGGGGAAGAGGAAGGGTAGTAAAGTTGAGTGAAGTTGAGAGAGGTTTAGGGAGGTTTAGACTTTTGCCAACCTCTCTCAACCTCCCTCAACTTCCCTCAACCTCCCTCAACCTCATTTATTCATCGCCTCCAGCCCTCTCACATATTCCTGAATAACCATTGCTTGTCGGATCTCCATGAACATCAGCCTTTGATCGTTGCTGAGGTTATCGGCTTTGTTGGCCATGATATCCTGAACGGCTTGCTGGAGTTCTGCTACAGACATGTTACCAAGGTAGGCATAGTATGCCATCTGCTCATTCAGGTCTTTGGTGAGGGCAGCAGATACTTTTTGTGCCAGTTTTTTATCACCTGACTTGTAAGCAGCTTCCAGGAATTGAACAGTAACAGTATTGTGCTGGTTTTGGCGACTCACCATGGCATATGGGAAGTTTTGTTCCAGTAGATTCTTATCAGCAATATTCAACAGTTCCTTTGCTTTTTCCTGTTGTCCCTCAATGGCGAGTTGATTCGCAGTTTCAGCAAATGCCTGCCTGATGCCAATCAGATGCCTGCGATTCTCTTCATCGAAATATACACCCGGAACATTGGCACTGCCATAGGCAAATTTATTCTTCAGCGTCTCATAAGAAGCTCTTGAGTTCAGCATGTTTTGCCCTTGTATGGGTACCAGACGATAAGCTTGTCCCTCATTGCGGAGATAATTAGCGAATCCAAGTTCTCCAAATGGTGAAGTGAAATAAATGGGACGTCCCCATTTGTTGGCAGCGATGATATTGAGTACAGCCATGTCATTCTTCAGCAGAATGTCTTTGGGTAAATCAAATCTGATCTCGGTGGGTACAACATCACCGGGTTCAACGGTTCCATTCTTTCTGACCAGAGCTGTGTCTACGGGTACACTTACTTTTTTCACGGGAAGGTAGTTCATCCATGAGCCGTCCTGCATCTGGACTTGTGCTGATTGGTCATCACTGCCGATAAAATCATGCATGAGGCTATAGAGATCCACATATCGATTTTGATCACTGATGCCGGCTCTTTCGTAGAAGCGGATATAATCACGTTTACCACCTTCAATCTGTTCTGCAGACCAGATCACATCAATAGGAGCGCTTTCATTGACTTTATATCGCATTTGGTTGATATACCAGTCGATACCCAATAATGAATAGTTGATCACACGTACATCTCTTCTGATTCCTTCTACTTCCTGGGCATACCAGAGCGGATAGGTATCGTTATCACCGAAGGAGAAGAGGATGGCATTGGGTGCACAACTCTCGAGATAGTTCTTGGCCAGATCACGGGCCAGTTGTTTTTTGCTGCGATCATGGTCGTCCCATTCTTCAGCAGCCATGAGTCCAGGCACTGCCAGCAAGCAGATCAATCCTGCGGCATAGTTAGCAACCGAAGCTCCGGTGAATTTCGAGAGCCAGTCTTTTACCTGCAATACGCCCAATCCAATCCAGATGGCAAAGGCATAGAAGGATCCTACGTAGGCGTAATCACGCTCACGTGGCTGGTTTCCCGCTTGGTTCAAATAGAATACAATGGCAAGCCCTGTAAAAAAGAATAACAGGAATGAAACGAATGATCCTTTGCGGTCTTTGTTGTATTGATAGAAGATACCTAACAGACCAAGGATGAAGGGCAATGCGTAGAGTTTGTTATTGGCTTTGTTGTGCTGGATGCTGGAAGGCAGTTTGGATTGATCTTTCAGCAGCGAGTTATCAACTGCACTGATACCGGTGAGGGTATTGCCGTCACGTTTGTTGCCGAATCCCTGGATATCATTTTGCTTACCGATGAAGTTCCAGCCGAAATAGCGGAGATACATCCATCCGATCTGATAACTGATTGCCCATTTCACATTGTCTGCCATGGTCGGAGCTTCCCCTTCATCAAGGTTCAGCCAGCGTTGGTAGAAAGTAGCATGTCCCTGGTCGTTGCTGGCATCCCATACGCGGGGAAGAAACATTTTATCAGCTGCATCGTAAACAGGTTTCTGGTCTCGACCCACGGCGATGTATTTGTCTTTTCCTTTCACGTATTTCATTTCACCTTCTTCATAGTCGGTGGGTTTGGCAGTGAAGACCTGGCCGTACAACAATGGGAAATCGCCATATTGTTCGCGACCCAGGTAACCTTCCAAGCTCATTGGATTGTCTACATTGTACATATCGATGGCAGGGTTGGCAGCGGAGCGAATCAACGTGGTCATATACGTTGAATATCCCAGCAACATAAAAGCGAAACACCAAAGTCCTAGTTTAAGGAAATAAGGATTACGCTTCATTTTTCCAGAATTGGCATAGTGGATACCTGCATAGATCAGGAGCGCCACAATGATGAAAAGGGTGGCAAATCCTGTAAAGAAGGGTAGTCCCAAAGAGTTTACAAAGAATACATCCATACGGCCTGCCGCTTTGATGGTGTATTGGATTACTGCTTTCTGCGCAACGCCAGTAATGATACATCCTATCACAAAGGCCCAGAAGGTTCCCCATTTGGTTGCTTTGTAACGCTTATAATAATACACCATCACGATGGCGGGGATGGTCAATAAATTCAGCAGGTGAACGCCGATGGAGAGACCCATCATAAAGAAGATCAGTACGATCCATCTGTCGGCTCCAGGTCTTTCGGCATTGTGCTCCCATTTCAGCATCATCCAGAATACCAGTGCAGTAAAGAAAGACGAAAGGGCATAGACCTCACCTTCAACGGCTGAATACCAAAAGGAATCAGAGAAGGTATAAGCAAGTGCACCTACTACACCAGCTGCCATGATCGAAGTGATCTGTGAACCAGATAGTGCTTCCTGGCCTTTCTGTATAATCTTTCTGGCAAAGTGGGTGATGGTCCAGAACAGGAACATGATGGTGAATCCGCTGGCCAGGGCACTCATCACATTTACTGCTTTTGCAGCAGTAAGTGGATCATTGCCGAAGGCAATGATGAATATACGGCCCATGATCACAAATAAGGGTGCTCCCGGAGGGTGTGGTATTTGTAGTTTGAAGCAAGAGCTCACGAATTCTCCGCAATCCCAGAGACTGCCACCGGCTTCGGCTGTCATGATGTAAACAGAACAGGCGATGAAAGTGACGATCCATCCCACAATGTTGTTGATCCTGTTGAAAGACATATGTTTCGGGTTTAGTGAGCAAATGTAACGAAAGTGAAATTCTCTGTTTCTAAATCTCAAATACTTTTTGTTTGAAATGGAAAAGCTATTATTTTTGCACTCCCGTTTACGGAGTGGATTGAACTCGTAGCTCAGTTGGTAGAGCAATACACTTTTAATGTATGGGCCCTGGGTTCGAGTCCCAGCGGGTTCACCCAAATGGCTGTCAGAAATGGCGGCCATTTTTTATTGGGAGTTGGGTATTGGGAGTTGGGAGTTAGGAGTTAGGAGTTGGGATTTAGGAACTAGGTATTAGGAGTTAGGAATTAAACGATATCATCCTGCAATTTAAGACTCAAACAATTCCCCTCCTGGCCTGCCTGCCGGCAGGCAGGCTCAACCGATTCACTCCGTTCATCGGTCTCGGCACATCTTCTGGCCAGGCGGGGAATTGTTTGAAATAATAATGGTAATCGATAACCTTTGAAAATTGTAATTTTAATTATTCTAATTCCTCGAACCTAATTACTAATTACTAATTACTAATTACTAATTACTAATTACTAGTTTCTAATTCCTAATTCCCAACTCCCATCACCCCATGACAAAAACAATCCTCATCACCGGCGGTACTGACGGCATTGGCCGCGCACTTGTTTTTAAATATCTCAAGATGGGTTGGAATGTGGTTACCTGTGGCAGGAATCCTCAAAAAATTTTAGAGCTGGAGCAGGATGCTCCTAAAGGGAGTTTATGTGTTTTGAATGCAGATGTTTCTGTGGAGAAGGATTGTGAGCGATTGGTGGATCAGGCAGTAAAGATGTTTGGGGGGATTGATGTCTTGATCAATAATGCCGGCATTTCAATGAGGGGATTGGTAGAAGAAGGTGGGAAGGAGATCATTGGGGTGGTGAAGAGGGTGATGGATATCAATTTCAATGGTGCTTTGTATTGCACAACCTATGCTTTGCCTCATATCATGCGTGCAAAGGGAGTTATTGTAGGAGTTTCTTCGATCGCCGGATATCGTGGATTACCCGGACGGACAGGCTATTCAGCAAGTAAGTTTGCTTTGCAGGGATTTCTGGAAGCACTAAAAGTTGAGGTTGCCGATAAGGGTGTGCATGTGATGTGGGTGAGTCCCGGTTTCATTGCATCCAATATCCGTTTTTCGGCGCTTGACCAGGGTGGAAATCAGCGTGGAGCTTCCACCATGGATGAGCAGAAATTGATGACACCTGAGGAATGTGCTGACAGGATTATCAAGGGAATAGAAGGACGCAAGCGTACCGTGGTCATGAGTTTCCAGGGCAAGCAGACCGTTTTTCTCAATAAATTCTTTCCGAGATTGACAGACAGATTGGTCAGGGCTTTTTATTTCAAAGACGGGAACTTGGTGAAATGATTTTGTATAAACAAAATTGTTTATTTTTGTGATATGTTTGCAAAATTACCTATCCTAAAGGGCTTGCATCCTGGTTTTTTCTTGGAACGGGAGCTTCGGAATCGAGGGCTTAAAAAAGGTCCATTTGCATTGTCTATTGGGGAGTATCCACAGACATTTGGTGCTGTTCTGCTCGGCAAAAGAAATATGAACCCTTTATTGGCGATGAAAGTTGAGGAAAAATTGGAACTAGAGGAGGGATTTTTGATGTGCTTACAAGCTTTGTATGAAATGAAACAAAGCAGGAATAAAATCAAAAGTCCTACTCCAGAACTTAGTCGGTTTCGACCAGTATTGTTTTGGGATACGGATATACATAAAATTAATTGGCAGAAAAATAAGCGTTCCATTATCAAAAGGGTATTGGCGAGGGGTAATGAGCAGGAGAAAAAAGAAATTGAGAGGTTTTATAACATCCCATTAAATCATTTTCAACTGGGCTGATATGGGATTTCAATTTCAGACTGTATCTCTGGTTTTAATGGATGTCCTTGAAAGGCTTATGATGAAAGCAGAACTGGAACAGTTCATTCTTGTTGGAGGTACATCTTTGAGTTTGCAGTTGGGTCATAGAATGTCAACTGATATTGATTTGTTTACTGATACAAAATATGGGTCAATCGACTTTGATCTAATTGAGACAATGCTCAAAAATGAATTTGCATATGTTGAAGCCAGTCCAATTCAAATGGTGTCTTTAGGAAAGCATTATTTTGTTGGTACTTCAGAAAGAGAAGCCATAAAGCTCGATCTGTATTATACTGAGCCATTTGTTTATGATCCTATTGAAGTGAAGGGTATACGGTTAGCGAATATAAGAGATGTTGCTGCAATGAAATTTGAGACTATTGTCAATGGTGGAAGAAAGAAAGACTTTTGGGATGTACATGAGTTATTGGAAAAATTTTCATTAGGAGAAATGTTTGCATTTCATGAAAAGCGATACCCATTTGGACACAAAAGAAATGAAATAAGAGAAGCAATTCTTGATTGTTCTGCTGCGGACGATGATTTCGATCCAGTCTGTTTAAAGTCGAAATTCTGGGAATTGATAAAATTGGATCTTATCGAAGCTGCTGAGAATATTTGATATTTTTAGCATCTTCAACATCTTCAACATCTTCAACATCTTCAACATCTTCAACATCTTCAACCCCTTCAACTTCTTCAACCTCCTCAACTTCTTCAACCTCCTCAACTTTCCTCCGTATATTTGACGACACTCACTAAAACCATGCCCCTCCTCACTTTTACTTCTGATTTCGGCTCTTCCGACCACTTGGTGGGGGGTGTTAAGGGGGAGATCTTCAAGCTGAATGATGGGTTTCAATTGATCGACATCACCCATGATATCATCCCCTACAATTTCATGCAGGCGGCTTATGTCTGTCGCAATCTTTTCCAATCTTATCCGCCGGAGTCATTTCATCTGGTTCTTGTTAATGCCTTTGATAGTGATCTTGATCATTTATTGCTTGTGAGACACAGGGATCAGATATTGGGAATGCCGGACAATGGACTGATCACCATGATCCTGAACGATAGACCGGAAACTGTGGTTGCCGTTCCTCTGCCAAAAGGAGAGAAAAAAGGGGTAAGACTATTCGCTCGGGTATTGGTGGAGGCCTTTTCGGCGCTCTTGTCAGGCATAAAATTGGAAAAAATCGGAGACCCGGGTGTGCAGATCGTGGAGAAGAACTTCATGCGGCCCTATTCCAATGACCAGTATATAGACGGACAGATCCTGATGATCGACCGGTTTCTGAATGTGGTGGTGAACATTACGGAGGAGGAATTTGAGGAAAGGAGGAGGGGACGACCTTTCAAGATCGTTTTGTTGCGCAATACTTATATCGAAAAGATCTCCAAGCATTATGCCGATGTGCCGGAGGGGGAGAAGCTGGCCTTTTTCAATGAGGCGGGTTATCTGGAAATCGCCGTCAACAAGGGATATGCGGCCCCTTTATTCGGACTGGGGGAATTTGTTGTTGGCGGAACCCACCAGCATGAGAAAAGGCAGTATTACCAGACGGTGAAGGTGTTTTTTGAGTAGATATTACACTTGAAATTAATAACATCGATTTCAAATTTTACCCATTAGTACTGAATTCTAAATATGCAGACTTTTTGTGGCTACTTTCCTTAAACTTTTATCGATTTTATTGTCTAATTTTGACACCGTTATCCATTCAAAAAGAACGACTTACGACAAAGATAGAATGTTTAATAAAAAAGATATGTTGTTAAACATTTGAGCTAATTCAGAGGGCGGCCTGGTCGCCTTTTTTAGTTTGTAGACTTTCAAAAATCCGGGTGTGACCCAGGTGGCGAAGCATTGCTTAAAATTGAGCAAAAATCTTAAAAATCAAAGACGACACTTTGTATCTTTCATTTAATTTATTCAGATGAATACCATTTTCAAATTCATTACTCTCTTTATTTTACTGGGTTTGGGGATTTTTGCGCAGGCACAAATTCAACTACCTGCTGATCTTAGTAGGATAAAATCGGCCCAAATAACAGACGCCCAGCTGATGCAGTTCATTCAGCAGGCAGAGGCCGCCGGTACGGATGAGGCTGAATTAATGCAAGAGTTTCAGAAAAGAGGATTGCCAGATGCAGAGATACAGGCTCTGTCCGCCAGGGTCAAGGCATTGATGGGAACCAATGCGCAAAAATCCGGTACTGTTCAGGATGAAAAAACCATAGGTACCAAACGGATCTACAGAGGGGAAATGACTGAATTCAGGCGTCCGGAAAAACCTTCCCGCATTTTTGGTTCAGAGTTGTTCAGTGGGGTGGATCCTTTGTTTGTACCCAACCTGAAGATTGCCACCCCCAAAAGTTATGTGATCGGTCCGGAGGATGAATTGCAATTGGATGTTTATGGGAACAATATTTCCTCTCAAAAGCTGATGGTCAGTCCAGATGGCATGATCAACGTCAAATATGCCGGTCCTGTCAATGTCAGCGGAATGACCATAGAACAAGCAACAGGAGTTTTGAAAGCTCGACTCACCAAATTCTATCCTGCCTTGGCTTCAGGCGGTACAAAGATCCAGCTGGGTCTTGGTGCCATGAGAAGCATTCATGTCGTGGTAGTAGGAGCTGTAAAAAAACCGGGAACCATCACGCTGCCCTCTGTGGCAAAAATGTTCAATGCATTATATGCTTCTGGTGGACCTATTGACAACGGATCACTCAGGGAAATTGAATTGGTGAGGAATAACAAAATTATTGCAGTTGCGGATCTTTATGATTTTATCCTGAAGGGAGATCAATCCTCAAATTTATCTTTGCAGGATAATGATGTCATCAGAGTTCCCTATGCAAAACGACAGATCGTACTAGAAGGTAGCATAAACAGAAAAGGAATATTTGAAGTTAAAGAAAATGAGAGTCTGGAAAAGACATTGGATTTTGCAGGCGGCTTCAGAAGCAATGCATTCAAAGGCAGGATCACTGGCACACGATTTACCGATATTGAGAAAAAGGTTATCGACATAGGCAAGACAGATTTCAACAGTTTTTATTTGCTGCATGGTGATTCTCTCTACGTAGACAGTGTAGTGGATCGCTTTGAAAACAGGGTATACATATCGGGTGCTGTGTTCAAGCCTGGCCCATATGCATTTGAAAAAGAAATGGATGTGCTGGGTTTGATCAGGAAGGCACAAGGATTGAAAGAGGATGCATTTGTGGGAAGGGTGAACATGGTAAGGCTGAAAGATGATCGAACCAAAGAGTATAAAACTTTTGGGTTGAAGTCAATCTTGTCCGGTCAGGAAAAGATCCTGTTGAGAAAGGAAGATAGTTTGCATATCCTTTCCGTGCTTGATCTGAGGGACAGTACAACTATCCGTGTGATGGGTCCAGTTAGAAAGCCAGGCGATTTTCGTTTTGAGGATTCACTCACCCTTCAGTCGATCTTGTTGCAGGCTGGAGGCTTTTTGGAAAATGCTACGCCTTCCAAAATTGAGATTGGTCGAAGAAAGAAAGATGTGAAGCTGGATGAAAAGGGATCTGCCACATCTGAGATCATTGAAGTGGATGTAAACAAGGATCTTTCAAAGATTGGTGCAGATATATTCCTGGAACCTTTTGATGTGATCAGTGTAAAAGCCGATCCTGCCAAAGTGAGACAAATATCAGTCAAGGTCTCCGGTGAGCTTTTGTATACCGGAACCTATACCTTGTCTAATCCTGAGGAGAGATTAAGTTCTGTTGTCAAAAGAGCAGGTGGACTCTTGCCATATGCCGACATCAACGGAGCTAAATTGATCAGAAGAAAGGAAAAAGTTGATACAGCTCAGATCAAGCGACTGGCATTGTCAGCTATTAAAGTTGCTGGTATCCAAGACAGGCAACAAGATACCTCCAATCTTGTCAAAGATGATGAATTAAAAAGTCTGACCACGGAGGTTGCGGTTGATCTTATAAGAATCTTGGATAAACCCGGATCAACTGAGGATCTCGCCTTGCAGGATGGTGATGAGCTGGTTGTTCCAAAATTCATCAATACCGTATCAATAGGGGGGGAAGTACTCAAACCCGTTACTATTCAATTTGAAGAGGGTAGAGGCTTTGGAAGTTATCTTGCTGCGGCAGGAGGATTTACCAGAAACGCTTATAAAAGCAGGGCTTTTGTGGTCTATGCAAATGGGAGGGCAGCCAAAACCCATTCATTCCTGGGAATTCGGGCCTATCCCAAGGTTAACCCCGGTTCAGCTATTTTTGTGCCCGTTAAAGCTGAACAAAGGAGTTTTGATCCGGCGAAAGCTGGGATATTGGTTTCAGCATTGTCTGCTGTGATGACAGGGCTGGTGTTGCTTTTCAGATAAATTAGAAAATTATAAGCATGCAATTTAATAGCTCTCCTGAAATCAGTATTAAGGACCTGTTTTCCACCATCAACTCTATTTGGAAATATTTGCTTTACAGATATAAAATAATCTTGCTTTCTTCAATTATAGGGTCATTAATAGGATTGACAATTTCACTCATCAAGCCTATCCATCATATTTCGAGGTTGACTTTTGTGGTGGAAGAGTCCAAAGTTTCGGGTGGTGGCTTGGCTGCATTGGCTGGACAGTTCGGGTTTGATGTAGGCGGACTTACCGGAGGCGGTGGGGTGTTTTCAGGCGACAATGTGCTGCTCTTTTTAAAAAGTGAAAGTTTAATAAGAGAGATTCTGTTCACACCATATCCTGGAGATAAAAAGAGAACTCTTGCTGATCAGTATGCAGTAGTTGAAAACCTCAAGAAAAAGTGGAACAGAAATGAGAATATTGGTTGGGTTGAATTTGGAAAATATTCAGAAAAACAACTACCCCGACAAGAAGATAGTCTTCTTCAGTTGATAGTTCTTCAGATCGTTAAAGATGATCTTTCAGTTTCAAAACCTGATAAAAAAGCATCGTTCATTGAGGTGTCAATGGCTTCCAAAGATGAGATGCTCTCCAATCTATTTACAGAAAGGCTTGTAAAGACTGCAGCTCAGCACTATGTTGAGTCAAAAACCAGGATAAAAGCTCTTAATGTTGAAAAGCTACAGAAAAGAGCAGATAGTCTAGCTGTTCTTCTGAATTATAAGACCTACACTGCAGCAACTACACAACAGAATCTCATTGATGTAAATCCTGCGATGAGGATAACTCCCATTGCCTCTGAGATCAGTGCTCGGGAGAAAACAATGGTTGCGACCATTTTTGCAGAAGTAGTAAAGAATCTCGAACTTTCCAAGACTATACTTAGCCAGGAAACCCCTGTATTTGAAATTATAGACCAAAGCAGATTTCCATTGCCAACTGACAGACTGAAAAAGTCTAATTCAATGATCCTGGGATTTGCTACTGGATTCATTTTGCAGATCCTGGTTCTTATTTTTAAAAAATGGCTTGTGAGATTGAAGAGCCTGAGTTAAAACAAAAATGCTTTGCTGAAAATCCTTCTTGTATTTGGAACGCGTCCGGAAGCCATAAAGATGGCTCCCGTTTACCATGCATTGAAAAAGCGGTCTGATAAATTCTGTGTAGAGGTTTGTCTGACAGCCCAGCACAGACAGATGCTGGATATGGTGATTGATTTTTTTGAGATTGAGATCAACTACGACCTTAACATCATGAAACCCAATCAGACCTTGATCTCCTTGAGTGCGGATATCTTGAACGGACTTCAGCCAGTCCTGGCTGAGTCACGACCCGACTGGATGCTGGTACATGGGGATACTACCACTTCAACCATTGCGGCATTGACAGGATTTTATGCAGGAATTAAAGTTGGTCACGTGGAGGCCGGATTGAGAACTTTTCAAAAACATGCGCCATTCCCTGAAGAAATCAACAGAACCGTTACGGCCAGGTTGGCGGATGTTCATTTTGCTCCCACTGCTGCTTCCGCCATCAATCTAACCAATGAAGGGGTTGATCAACAAAGTATATTGGTTACAGGTAATACTGTTATTGATGCTCTTCATTTGGGATTGCAAAAAGTAAATGAAGAGAATAGCTCAATCATGAGTTTGCTAAGCATCATTGAACCTGATAAAAGGATCGTGTTGATCACTGCCCACCGGAGAGAAAATTTCGGTGAAGGTTTTGAGAACCTTTGTGTTGCCATCAAAAAGGTGGCATTGGATTTCAGAGACTCGGTTCAGGTTGTTTATCCGGTCCATCTAAATCCTAATGTCAGGGAACCGGTGTCGCGAATACTGGCAGGCATTGACAATGTTCATCTCATAGAGCCTTTGGAATATGAGGCATTTATCTGGTTGATGAACAGAGCACACCTGATCATTACAGACAGTGGGGGGGTTCAGGAAGAGGCACCTAGTTTGGGAAAACCGGTATTGGTGATGAGGGATACAACTGAGAGACCGGAGGCTGTTGAGGCAGGTACTGTCATTCTGGTGGGAACAAATCCGGAAAAGATCATAAAAGAAGCTTCGCTTTTGTTGTCTTCAGAGGAATTGTATATAACCATGTCCTCAAAACACAATCCATATGGCGATGGGAAGTCGGCTGAGCGTATTGCTGATTTTTTTGCAAACTTTTCTTTAAATCAATAAATGATAGTGATGAATAAAAAGCCTTCAGATGTTTGTGTTATCGGGTTAGGGTATATTGGGCTTCCTACTGCTGCCTTGTTGTCGCAACATGGTTACCATGTGCATGGAGTTGATATCAGTCAACATGTTGTTGATACGATCAACAAAGGTGAAATTCATATTGTAGAGCCGGAGTTGGACCTGTTTGTGAAACGGGCAGTTGAAAATAAAAAACTACAGGCTTCACCAAAGCCTGAACATGCAGATGTTTTTATCATTGCGGTGCCAACACCTTTTCATGATGGGTACAAGCCAAACATTGAATACGTTCTGTCGGCAACCCGCAGCATAGCTCCCTACGTCAAGCCTGGGAACCTGATCATTCTTGAATCAACCTCTCCGGTAGGAACTACCGAAAAAGTGGCAGAAGAACTCCGCAATCTGGGAGTTGATACTGATAATTTGAATATTGCGTATTGTCCGGAAAGAGTGCTGCCGGGCAAGATCATGAAAGAATTGGTTGAAAATGATCGCATAGTTGGAGGCTTGAATGAAATAAGCACAAATGCAGTTGTGGCTTTTTACAAGACCTTTGTACAAGGTGAAGTGTTGAGTACCGATGCACGGACTGCCGAATTGTGCAAGCTTACAGAAAATTCCTATCGTGATGTGAACATTGCTTTTGCCAACGAGCTTTCACTGATCTGTGATAAGGCGGGTATCAATGTTTGGGAACTTATCAGGCTGGCTAATCATCATCCCCGTGTGAATATTCTTCAGCCCGGTGTAGGAGTGGGTGGTCATTGTATTGCAGTTGATCCTTGGTTTTTGGTATCTGATTTTCCGGAAGTTTCTAAAATGATCCGTTCAGGCAGAGAAGTTAATGACTTCAAGACTGAATGGGTGATATCTAGAATATCTGCAGATATTGTTAAGTTCAGCCATAATCACAATCGAACACCGATTGTTGGTTTACTTGGTCTGACATTCAAACCTGACATTGACGATCTTCGGGAAAGTCCGGCACTGCATATCGCTAGGGTTATATCAGGTCGACATCAAAATGTCATTTGTGTGGAGCCCAATGTGATTTCAGCAGATGGTCTGGTCTTGGAACCGTTGGAAAAAGTGATTGATTCAGCTGATCTCATCTTTAAACTTGTCCGACATAAGGAATTCTTGAACTTGTCGCAAAAAGAAGGGCGGCAGATATTTGAGTTTTAAGTTTATAATCAACAATTCTATTTTTAGTATTGGTAAGCCCATTACTGAATTCAAAAAAAGTATTTCTTTTCACCCTGATACTGCTGGTGCAAGGAGTTTTTTATTTAAAATTCTTGGCACTGCCACTGGTTGTTTTAATTTTATTCAATAATGGGCTTTCCCAAAAGATCAAATTTGATTCAATATCCATATTTTATTGCCTGATTATTTTTATAGGAAGCCTTTCCTATTTTATTGAAATTTTTAGATCCGGATTTCAGGTTAGGGGTGCACTGCTTGTTCTGTTTTCTTTGGGGATGTGGTTATTTTATTTAATCATCTATCTGATGTTGAAAGGATGGAGCTATAACAGGGAATGGAATGAACTGGAATGGGTGCTTGAATCCTTCTTTAAAATAAACGTGATAGTTTGTTTATTTCAGTATTTTCTTATCTTATTTAGTTATAAGGTATTCAATCCATTTGCTTCGGAGTTGGCTACAAGTGCCGGAGATAATTTTAAGGGTCTTTTTGCCAACTCTTCAGTCAACATGGTGGTTTGTGCATTCTATTCGATCTATTTTCTGATAAAGAACAATATCAAGTTTTTTGGGATATCGATATTGATCATCTTGTTCACATCCTACATGTCAGGTGTTCTCATTTATTTTTTTGCTTTTGGATTGTTTTTTCTGTTTAGCAATAAAGTCAATTTTAAGCTGAAATTGGTTAGTCTATCCCTTTTCGGGATACTGGGTTTGGTTTTATTCCTCATATCATATGATAATATCATTTATGCATACACGATCATTGAGTCTGTTTTCACGCTGAGTCCACCGAGAAAAGTTGTTTCATTTGCTCAGACAGTTGATTTTTTAAAATCAGATGTGCTAACCTTTTTGTTTGGAGCTTCACCCGCTCATTTTTCCTCAAGATTTGCATTTATTGGGGGAGGCGAGTTCGTCAATTGGTATCCCTCATTCTTAACATTTCGTTCAGGGGCATTCAATGTGAATCATTTTCAATTGTGGAATAATGAAGTTTTGAGTATTCCTTTTAATGATGGTACGGGTAATCAACCCTTTTCAGTCTACAATCAGATTTTCGGGGAATATGGGTTAATTGGATTTCTATGCCTTATTGCGTTTTATCTCAATGGTGTTTGGAATCGTTTGAGAGGTAGTTCGTATGTTTTTTTGATACTGATTTCCTTGCTTTTGTTTTTCCTGTTAGACTATTGGTTTGAATATCTTGCAACGATGATCATGTTTGAACTGCTAATTATTGGAATTGACAGGTATCGAATTTCAAAATTGGATCATCGATTTTAATGATGGATATAAAAGGCAGAAAAGATATCTTATTTAATATTGGTTATCTCTTTGCAAACAAAGGCATCAATGCCGTTGTTCCTTTGTTTTTAATGCCATTAATCATAGAAAAGTATTCTGTAGCCATTTATGGCAAACTCGTATATTTTCAGAATATATCATTGATCTTTATGCTGATTGCCGACTATGGTTTTATTGTTTCGGGCGCAAGAGATATTAGTTTGGTAACATCAGATATTGTCAAGCGGAATAAAATTGCCAGTAGTATTTTATTCGTGAAGTTGATTTTATGTTTGTTGAATGTTCTGGCTTTTACCCTAGTAGGGTATTTTCTTGATTTCAATATTTCTGATTTTATTTTAGCATATGTCGTATTGATTGGTTTTTTAATGCAAAGCTTCATTCCAGTATGGTATTTTCAAGGCATACATCAGAATAAATATTTGTCTTTTGCCAATTTGTTTTCCAAAATAATACTTGTATTGCTTACATTGTTTCTGCTGAAGCGTGGAGCTGGTTTGGTTTATGTTCAATCTGCAGAGTTGGTCAGTTATTTGATTTGCCTGCTGGTTGCACTGGTATTCATGTTTAATTTTTGTAAATTTTACTTCCTCAAGCCTGATCTAAAATTCATCAAGGATCAATTTGTTTCCGGCTTTGATGTCTTTGTTGTTTCTGTTCTGAATTGGTGCATAACTGCAGGAGTAGTATTTATAACAAAAAATTATTCTGAACAGGAGGAATTCGGTTATTATGCTACTTTTTCAAGGCTTGCTTACTATCTATTTGTCATTGTTTTTCCACTTAGCCAGGCTTTGTTCCCTTATTTTGTGAATCATTTTAATTCTGATACAAGTAAATCCAGGTTTGATCATAATAAAATACTCCGTGTGTATACTTTAGCCATTTTAGGTTTGATCTTTGTTAGTCTTTTGGGTAGCAACACTTTTTTTTCAATTGTATTCAAGCGAGAATTCAATTTACATTTACCAAAATATATAACTATATTTTATATATTGATTCTTTGGGTCGGACTGGTTTTGTATAACAGTTTTCTTGGAATTCAGTTTTTTGTTTCTAAAGGGTTGGATAAGCTTTACAGGAAATATTATACAATAAATGCGTTTGTCTCTTTAGGCTTTTCATTTATTCTGGTTCCAAAATATTTATCTCTCGGCGCAGCTTTTTCTCTTTTTATTGGAGAGTTTGTGATATTGATATTGTATCGTAGAAAACTAACAACAGTGATAGGGTAGTTCTTTGGCTATGTATATTTTTCACAGTCCTAAAAAATATTTTACAAGCTTCTCTTCCAGTTCAAATACGATATCCACAAATCTTGTATCCCAGGAGTTTTTAAGCCTAAACTGTTTTTTGTATTCACCATATGAACAGTTTATTTCTCCGGGCAAAACTTTGGGGTTGGGCTGGTAAAAGGGACTGACTTCCAGAAAAATAGGTGGACTGTCTAAATTATCATTTTCAAAAGTTATATCAATGCCTGCAGATGTCAGTTTTAGTTTCTTGTATTCATCTAAGATCAATTGCCTCCATTTTTCTGGGAAAGTGACAAAGTCAACATCACTGCCATACCCTGTGGCAGTTGGCTTCCATTCTTTTGAAGGATTGATTCTCCAGTAGTGAAGGCATATCTCTTCGCCAATGATGGTAACCCGCATATCTTTTCTCATGTTCACCAACTGCTGCACAAGAATGGCTTCGTTCTGCTTAAATAAGGACTTTTCATTGATTACATTTTTCAATTCTTCCTTATTGGATACTTTGTATATTCCTAGTGAAGAACAGGAATGCGGTTCTTTCAGCAATACCGGAAAAGAAAGTATTTGTATTATTTCTTCAATATTTTGAGGTGTTAAAAAATATGTTTGGGGCTCATTTATACAGTGTTTCTGAAATTCTTTGTGCATATGTACTTTGTTTTCCCAGAAAAGTGTTTCGTGAGAAGTGGGATATACTTTGTTGCCCTGTTGTTCAAGTTGTTTAGATATATGATGAAGTGCGGAAGTGTAATTGCTGAATTTGTATTCATCATAGTGGCTTGTAGCCATGTAAAATATGGTCTTGTTATAAAACTTACCGATGTCCTTCTTGAAATATAACCTGAACGATAAATTTTGATTGATAAGGGCATTGATGAGACCAAATTCCCTTTCGACCGATTGTGTCCAGAAATGTTCTCTGTAGAAAGGATAGAACCAGATAATATGTTTGGCATTCTTATCGTAAAGGCTGAAAAATTTTTTCCATTCAATGATACTGATGCAATAAAGTATTGTTTGAAGTTTTTTGAATGCTTTTTTCATGATGGTTTGATTGTAAAAAAGACCTGTGTTTCGCTACTTTGTTTTCCTTATGAATTCTTCTAGCTCATTGATCCCAAAAAATTTTATTATTTTTTTCTCAGAAAGTTGTTGGAAATATTCAATAAGGTCTTTGTGTAAAAGAAGATTGTTTTTGCTTGCAAGGTATGCAAGGTCGTCGAGGTAATAAACATTAAGCCTTTTGAGATCCACTTCTTTAAATATCTCTTTTTTCTCCTCAGCAGTTCTTGTTATGAATATCTCATCCCTTTCAACCGGGAGTTCCATTTCTTTTAACCAGGTATATGTTGCCTCATAGCTGAAATAACTCCTGGCTGTTAAAAAATAAATTTTGTTTCTTTTGTTGCTATATAAAATTTTAAGAAGTCTGTGCATTTTGATAAATATTGGCAGTGTTGCGATTCTTTCAGCTTCATTTTTCCAATGGTTTAGTTCAAGCGATGGAAGGGTATCAGCAATCGTATTGTCAATATCAAAAATGAATACCCTGTACGATTCAGTCTGATTTATCAGCCTCACAATCTTTTTCCTTTTGTAATAGGTGAATGGAAAAACGATTATATTTTTTAGCATTTTCTTTATCATAGCAGTTCATAAAAATAGTGCAATAAATACAAATGGTTAAAACAAAACCAAAAGTCCTTTTCATGGTGCAGTTGCCTCCTCCAACACATGGACCTGCGCTCAGAAATCAAACTATTGTTAGCAGTGATCTAGTCCGAAGTAAAATCAATATTGCAATAGTGCCCATGCAATTTTCTGATTCTATTGAGGAAATCGGGAAAATATCTTTATACAAATATGTTAGGCTGATATCACATCTTGTGAAACTGATAAAGCGTATACTCGTTTTTCGACCTCATATTGCATATTTTACAATTTCTCCCGTTGGCAATTCTTTTTTGCGCGACTGTTTCTTTGTGTTGATACTTAAAGTTTTTAGGATCAGACAAATATATCATTTAAGAGGTCTGGGAATAAAAGAGTGCTATAACAGATCTGGTCTTTTCAGGTTCCTCTATAAATGGGCTTTCAGAGATTCGGTCATTGTTTTACTATCAGAGGGGCATCGATCGGATATATGTTTTGATGTCCATAAAAAAATATTTGTAATACCCAATGGAATTGAAGACTTTGGAATTTTTTCTTTTCCTGAAAAAGAAAGTGTACAAAACAGGCTACTTTATTTTTCAAATTTGGTTACAACTAAAGGCGTCTTTGTTTTCATAGATTCAGTTGATGTTCTTATTAAAAAAGGTTATAAGGTAAGTGCTACGATTTGTGGTGAAAACGGTGATGCTACTTATGAGCAGGTACATGACTATATTGTAAAAATGAATTTGGAAAATACCATAACTCTAAGACGTGGAATTTTTGGCAAAGATAAACACATCCTTATCAGTCAGTGCGATATATTTATACTCCCCACTTATCTTGAACTTTTCCCTGGTGTTGTTTTGGAAGCTATGCAGTGTGGGAAAGCGATAGTTTCTACAACTACCGGCGCGATTCCAGAGATTATAGATGATCGCATCAATGGGTTACTCACCTCCAAAAAAAATGATCCTGTTGCCATTGCAGACTTGACAGAGTATTATCTGCTTAATCCCGAGTTGATCTCTTTGCATGGGGCCTTGGCAAGAAAGAAATATGAAGAGAAATACAGGTCTGAAATTTTTGAAAAAAATATGGCAGAAATGTTCATGGATGTATTTTATTTGAAATGAATTTGACTGTAAATACGAATAAATGAAACTTGCCAATATTAGCTTTCGAAATGTGATGAATGGAATTTATATCATTTCCAACATCCGTAATTATAAAAAATCGCAATTTAAAAGTCAAGACGAGTTAAAGAAAATACAAGCAGATAAGTTAAAGTCAATTCTGTTTGAAGCAGTTCATAATGTTCCCTTTTATTCACATCTTAAAGCAGAAATAAATTTTAAAGAGTTTTCCCTGGCTGAACTTGAAAAATTTCCAATTGTTAATAAAAAAATCATCAAAGAGAACTACGATAAATTCTTGTCTCAGCAATATCGCCATAAAAAATTAGCTTTTAAAGCTACCTCTGGTTCTTCAGGAGAACCTTTTAAGGTGCCTAAGGCGTTCTATAGTGATGGTATAGAGCAGTGCATGATGTTTCGAGCTTGGTCAATGAATCCTGCCTATAATTATCATTTCAGGGATCCTTGTATCGTTCTTCGAAGCTATTCCCCAGAGCCAGGAGAGTTGCCCTACAAAGTTGACAAGATCATGAATTATTGGTATTTGTCTCCATTTGATATAAATGACAAGAATATTGAACTATATTATGACTACATATTACGTTCCAAGGCCAAGATCATTCGTGCTTATCCGAGCTCACTTTACATTCTGACTTTATATCTTGAAAAACATAATCTTAAACTGCCGCAAATCAGGACGCTATTCACATCTTCCGAAAATCTGTTACCATTGTATCGTAATAAAATTCAGGAATACTGGAATCTCCCATTAATTGACTGGTATGGTCAAAATGAAAGAACTGCAATAGCTCAAATGTGCGAATATGGAATTTATCATAATAATGACGAATATGGCATAATTGAATTGGACGATAATGGACAAATTATTGCAACTTCGCTCAATAATAACGTGATGCCTTTGATACGTTATGCAACCAATGACCTTGCTCAACCTTCTACTATTCAGCATTGTAAGTGTGGTAGAGGTTTATCAATACCTTTTCAAAGTATCGATGGAAGGGCAGACGATCTGTTGACTAAGAACGATGATTCAATTGTAGCCACCGTCAATATTTATAATGCAATGGAGAAGTATCAATACATTAAGCAATTCAGGATAATCCAAAATTCTGATAAGTCTATTGTCCTGGAATTGGCTTCCTCTATTGAGCTCACCACTTCTATGATACATCAGATAGAAAATGAATTGTTAATAAGATTAGGAAATGTTCCAGTTTCGACACATATAGTTGATGAAATTGAACGGGATAGAAAAACCGGTAAAATAAAATCAATCATCTCCAACGTAAAAATGTAAAAATTATGATAAAAGGATTGAGTACTGAAGAAGTTAGTATGGTTCAGCATATCAAATTGCTGAAAAAGCAGGCAGGCACACATTCTCCAAGTTTGTTTACGATCAGGGAGCAACTACCTGCTTTGAAAATGAAAATTGACGCATGTTTTCTTTCTAATCCATATGCAACGGAGTTATTTTTGGATCATTTTAAAAAAGATCTGCTCGGTAACGATCTGCTCATCCGAGATGTTTTAGAGTTTTACCCCTCGCAAAACAAGGTAATAGCTTCATCGCTGGCTGATTTTCTCGATGTTCCAGGTGATATGATTTTCATTGGCAATGGTGCAATTGAGATCATCCAGGCAATTATCCATCAGTATACCCAGAGTAAAATTATTGTTAACATTCCTACATTCTCTTCTTATTACGAATTCGTGAAGCCCGGAGTAAGCGTTGTTTTCAATAAGTTGAAAAAGGAAAATGATTTTAAATTGAATATTGACGATTTGCTGGAGTTGGCAGACAACGAAAAGCCGGATACCGTTGTTTTGATCAACCCTAATAATCCGAACGGTGCCTATATTTCTAAAGGAGAAATCATGAATCTTCTGGAGGGGCTCAAGGAGGTAAGAACGGTTCTGCTGGATGAAAGCTTTATACATTTTGCATATGAGAATGAGCAGCTCGACCCATTGAGCTACGTAGATGTTGTAATGAAATATCCTAACGTTGTTACCATAAAAAGTATGTCAAAGGATTTTGGCATTGCGGGTATCAGGGCAGGTTATGCAATCATGCATCCCTCTCGGGTAAAACCATTACTTGAAAATGGGTTTCTTTGGAATTCTAATGGTTTGGCTGAATATTTTTTCAAATTGTATGTTCAGCCTGAATTTCAAACGGCATACGAAATCGTGAGAAAGCAATACATTAAAGATACTCAAAAGTATTTTGAAGATTTGGATACCATCCCTGGTTTCAAGCGTTATCCAAGCCGTGCCAATTTTGCCCTGATTGAACTAAATAACAGTTTACAGGCAGACGATTTTGCCTTTGGGCTTCTTGTCAAAGAGGGGATCTATACAAGGACATGTTCAGACAAGATCGGATTGGATAATGGTGAATTTATTCGTTTGGCATCAAGATCAAAGGAAGAAAATGAAATTATCATAAATGCATTAAAATCAATATAATCTTGAAACAACTCATTCAAAACTTCAAAACAGGCGAGCTTTATGTAGATGAACTTCCTGTACCCAATCTTTCCGAAGCATTCGTACTCGTACAAAACGAATATTCACTGATCAGCGCCGGAACTGAAAAAAGCACGGTCAAGGTTGCCCAATCCAATTTGATCGGAAAAGCAAAGCAACGCCCAGATCTCGTGGCACAGGTGCTTCAAAACATCAAAAAAGAAGGATTGAGTGCTACCCTGGAAAAAGTCAGGACAAAGCTTGACTCCCTCAAGGCCCTGGGTTATAGTACAGCCGGCGCGGTCATTGCATCCGCAGATACGGATGCAAAATTCAAGGTGGGGGATAGGGTGGCCTGTGCCGGTCAAGACTATGCCTCGCATGCCGATATTGTATCGGTTCCCCAGAACCTCGTCGTGAAAATACCAGACAATGTTTCCTTCGAAGAAGCAAGCTTCACTACGCTAGGCGCCATCGCCTTGCAAGGTGTGCGACAGGCTAATCCAACTATGGGGGAATCGGTTTGTGTAATCGGATTGGGACTGCTAGGACAAATAACCTGTCAATTGCTTAATGCGAACGGCTGCAGGGTATTCGGTATCGATGTTTCCCCTGCTATGGTTACACTTGCTGAAAAAGTGAGTGGCGCAAATGCCATGAACAGAAACGACCAAGACCTCATTACAGCAACGGAAACCTTCACCAGAGGATATGGTTTTGACAAGATCATTATTACCGCTGCCGCGCCTACAAATGACCCTATTGAACTATCCGCTGTCATTGCCAAGAAAAAGGGACAGGTCATCATCGTGGGTGCCGTTAAAATGGATGTACCAAGAGATCCTCATTTCTACCGAAAGGAACTGGAATTGAAAATGTCTTGCTCCTATGGACCGGGTCGCTATGATGACAAATATGAACAACTGGGTCAAGATTATCCTCATGCCTATGTTCGGTGGACTGAACAGCGAAACATGGAAGCCTTCCTTGATCTTGTTTCATTAGGCCGACTGAAATTGAAGGAACTGATCACCCATGTGTTTGATATCGATGATGCAATCAAGGCATACGATCTGGTTTTGGGAAAACTTCAGGAACCCTATTTGGGTATCTTACTCAAATACCCTGATCATCCGCAAAAACAGGTCACTACCGTACCACTTCCTATCACCAAAAAATCACCTTCATCTTCCCCGATGACCGCTTCATTCATTGGCGCGGGCAGCTTCGCACAATCCTATCTCCTCCCTCACCTGAAATCAGCAGGCATTACCCTCAACACGGTAGTCACCAACACCGGTATCAATGCAAAGAACGTTGCACAGAAATTCTCATTTCAACATGCTTCCACTGCCGCAGATGATGTCTTCGCCAAAGATCCTGAGGGTATTATTTTTATCGCTTCCAGACACGACAGCCATGGCCAGTATGTCATGAGAGCGCTGCAGGAAAACAGAAACGTATTTGTTGAGAAACCCCTTTGCATCAACGAAGATGAATACGTTCAACTTAAACCTCTGCTGCTGGATCCATCAAGAACCGCCAAACTGATGATCGGCTTCAATCGCAGATTCTCCCCACTGAGCATCGCACTTAAAAAATCCTTCGACTCAATTGCTGAACCCAAACTCATCAATATCAGGGTAAATGCCGGATTTATTCCGAAAGAACACTGGATCCAGCAAGCTAAAGCAGGAGGAGGAAGGATCATCGGTGAAATGTGCCACTTCATCGACCTTATGCAGTTCTTTACCGATGCACAACCCGTGAGTGTCTACGCAGCATCACTCGCCAGCAACAATGCAAAGGAAAAAAATGACGATAACATAGCGATCATTGTTAAATTCTCAGATGGGTCCATAGGCAACCTCACTTATCTTGCTAATGGCGATAAAGCCATGCCCAAGGAAAATATTGAGGTCTTCTCCGGTGGAAAGATTGGTGTGATCAATGATTTCAGGAACGGAGCACTCTATGCCAATAATAAAATGCAACCGGTTAAGGCAGAAGGCAAGGGCCATAAACAGGAAGTATTGGCATTTCTGAATGCCATCAGCCAAAATGAGGCTGAACCCATTTCGGCGGAATCTATTTTGTATACAACCATGACAACCTTCAGGATCATCGATAGTCTGGTCACCGGAATGCCTCAAGCCATTCAAATCTGATCTTCATGAAATCAGAAAAGGCATTCAAGTCGCTAATTGACGAAAGTTCCGGAAAGCTGCAGGAATTTGTTGAAAAGGAAAACTATAAAGGTTGGGACCCTTATGACGGACTCAATAGTAGCTTTTTTCAATTCTTGCCCTTTATATCCAAGAATCGGTTCGCCCGATTGGCATGGATTCAGTTGTTCAAGAGAAATCCATTGAACCTCCGGCCATTGCTGGGCGTAAAAAAAGATTTCAACAGCAAAGGTGTTGCCTTATTCCTCAGCTCTTACTGCAGGCAATACAACACAAACCCAGATGAGGCGAAGAAAGAAAAGATCAGGTATTTTGCAGACCTGTTGATCAGCATGCAGGCCAAAGGATGGTCGGGCGCCTGCTGGGGGTATAACTTCGACTGGCAGGCAAGAGCATTTTTCCAGCCAAACAATACTCCTACCGTAGTAGCATCCGTATATTGCGCCAGTGCACTCTTGGATGCTTATGATATACTGAAAGACGATGAGCTGATGTCGATCGCAGGCTCAACAGCGAACTTCATCCTGAAAGACCTCAACAGAACACATGACCAGGATGGTGATTTTTGTTTTTCATACTCACCGCTGGATAGGACCGTAGTATACAATGCTACCCTACTGGGTAGCAGATTGCTCTCCCGCTTGAATTCCTATCAGTCCCATCCTGAATATCTGGATGCTGCCGAAAAATCCGTTTTGTTTTGTTGCAAAAACCAGCAGGAAAACGGAGCCTGGGCCTATGGCCAACAGCACCACCACTTCTGGATCGATAATTTTCATACGGGATTTAACCTGGAATGTATTCATGCTTTTCAAAAATTCACAGGCATCGGTAAGTTTCAGTCGCATCTTGAGAAAGGGCTTGATTACTACGTCGAGACTTTTTTCGATGAAGAAGGCAGATCAAAATATTATAACAATCAAACTTTTCCAGTGGACATTCATGCGCCCGCCCAACTCATTGTTACGGTTGATGCATTGGGTCTCCAAAAAAAATATAAAGACCTTTGCCAGCGTGTGCTGACATGGACCATTGAGCACATGCAGGATCCTAAGGGATTTTTTTATTATCAAAAAAAACAGTTTCTTTCCTCTAAAATACCCTACATGCGATGGGGTCAGGCATGGATGCATCTGACCTTTTCCATCGTAAAATCATGGCAAAATGAGAATTGAAGTACTGAACTGTCCGGTAGATGCACTGACGATGGATGAAACAGTCAGCATCATTGAAAAGGCCATCGCCGACAAAAAACAGATCCATCACGTGGTAGTGAATGGTGCCAAGCTGGTAAAAATCCAAACCGATCCCGTCCTACGTGAATCTGTTGTTTCCTGTGATCTGATCAATGCAGATGGACAAGGAGTATTGATGGCAGCTTCCATGCTGGGTAAGAAGATTCCGGAACGGGTTACAGGTATAGATCTGATGGAAAAGCTCGTTGCCATTTCTGCACAAAAAGGTTATAAAATATTTTTCCTGGGAGCCAGACAGGATATTGTAGAAACTGTTACAGCAAAATACGAGCAGCAATATGGCAATGCCATCATCGCGGGTTTTCGCAATGGATATTTCAAAGATTCAGAGGAAGAATCCATAGCGCTTAACATAGCGGCTTCACAGGCCAACATTCTCTTTGTGGCCATGGGCACTCCTAAAAAAGAGAATTTTTTATTTCGTAATAAACAAATTCTTAGAGATGTCAATCTAATCATGGGCGTGGGGGGAAGTTTTGATGTGATTGCCGGAAAAGTGAAAAGAGCACCATTATGGATGCAACGGTCGGGACTGGAATGGTTCTATAGAATGATACAAGAGCCGGGGCGATTGTTCTATCGCTATTTTTCAACGAATTCACTTCTTATTTACTATATCCTGAAAGCGAGATTAAGTAAAAAAGCATGAGGCATAAGTATGCTATATTCATGAGATTTCTGAACATCCTGTTTGATCTGTTTGCGATCAATATCATAGCAGGATTCATTCTCTATTACGATCACAGTCTGGCATTGGTGGGATCCTTGTTCTGGATCAATCTTTCCTGGTTCGTCAGCACCTACTTCGCAAAACTCTATCTATATAAAAACCTTGTTTATTTCAGGGAAGGGTTAAAGGCCTCTTTCAAAGCATTGCTCTTTTTCTTTGTGATCAATATCACTGTCGATTTCTTTATACTGGGTTCCTACTTTTTGGTGAAGTCTGAATTCAACAAGATACTGACTGTTTTTACTATTGTCTTCCTGATCTCGAGGATGATTTTTTACCTGTTGAAAAAATATTTTTCACTCGAATTCTACTGGAATAACCATGTGCTTACAATCGGAGATCTCAAGATTGCCACGCTGTTGAAAAAACAATTTGCTGAGAAAAAGGAACTTGGTTATAAGCACATCCTTCATTATGAAGAAAATGAGGTTGGACTGGAAGCATCCTTTATTAAAGAACTCAAAGAAAAGGAGATCGATGAGGTGTTTTTTGTGAACCCACAAATGGATCAAGAAAAGCTCTATCAGTACATACAACTCCTGGAACATAATTCGATCAGGGTTAAGTTTGTACCAGATTTTCAAAAATTTCATACGAAACCCAATCACCTTACCCTGATAGGCGATTACCCGGTTCTTTATTTGAGAAAAGAACCGCTCGAAAGTTTATTCAACCGAATGACCAAAAGGGCTTTCGACATTGCCTTTTCACTGATGGTGATCCTGTTGTTGCTCAGCTGGCTGTATCCAATCATAGCAATTTTAATTAAGTTAGAGTCTAAGGGGCCTGTAGTTTACCGACAGCGCAGATCCGGAAGGGATAACGATACGTTCTGGTGTTTGAAGTTCAGGTCTATGCGAATGAATAAAGAAGCAGACATCCAGTCAGCCACGAAAAATGATCCACGTGTTACAAGGATAGGTTCATTTCTCAGGAAATCAAGTCTGGATGAATTGCCACAGTTCCTCAATGTCATCATTGGCAATATGTCTGTAGTAGGTCCGCGGCCACATATGGTTACCCATACCCGCCAGTATGGTAATGTGATCGATAAGTACATGGTACGACATTTCGTGAAACCCGGTATTACCGGTTGGGCTCAGGTGCATGGATTAAGAGGAGAAATGTTGACAACCGCTGATATTGAGAACCGGATTGAGAAAGATGTGTGGTATATCGAAAACTGGTCTTTCTCCCTCGATATTCAGATTATTTTGCTTACCATCTACAATATTTTCAAGGGTGAGGAAAAGGCCTATTAATCTAATAGGATTGCTCCTGTTCCTGATGTGTTTTCAGTCTTCCCAGGCACAAAAAGAAGCATCCTTGTTTCTGCATCAGCAATTTGATGCGGCTTACCTCAAACAGCTTCATGATCGGTCTGCAGAGAACCGGTCATTTTTTTTTAGAACGGAATCCGATCTCGATTCCGGAAGCCGTCGTATCCGCCTCAGCTGGCTTCCGGTTAGCATAGGAGCAGCATATAATAACAGTTTTATCCTAAGCCAGAACGACGAGCAGTTACTTCCCTCCGGAGGATTGCAGGGTCTTTTTGCTGCCGGACTCAAATGCACAAGCCGATATGCAGATGTTCAGTTGGCTCCCCGCATATCCTATTTGCATTCCATCAATGATAATGTCTTTCCGGTTGATTATAGCGATCGAATGTGGATATGGTATTATGATGAAATCAAGCGTATCGACAGACCTTATCAATTCAGCAATTCTGCTCGTTTTTTCCCGGGTAATTCTTATGTGAAACTCAAGGCAAAAGGACTGTCTGCCGGTGTCTCAAGTGCTTCCACGTGGATCGGACCAGGTTATTTCAACAGCCTTGTCATGACCAGCACAGCTCCTGGAATCCCCCATTTTTTTCTTAAGACGGAAAAGCCTATCAATCTCAAGTGGCTAAGACTGGAATTCTCCATGCTGGGTGGACTGATGCATCGCTCCCAAACTACTTTTCCTCAACGAATCCTGAACAATATTGCTCCGCTGCAAGATTCTACCGGGGCCTTTTTTGATCGTTACCTGAATGCATTTTCGCTTACGGTATCGCCCGCGGGCTGGAAAAATCTATACCTGGGTTTATCCCGTGTGGTCTATTCCAATTATGATCAATTCAGAAGTGTAAAGGACCTGTTTCCAACACTCATTGCCGGCCGGGATCCTACAGCGCTTGCTACCGTTTTTGACCAGCGTGATCAGATGCTGGTAATTTCATACCGTATTTTGTTTCCCGCCTCCCATTTTGAACTTTACGGAGAATTTGGTCGCAACGACTACTTTAAGAATATGCGTGATTTCATCATGAGTCCCGATCATTCAGCAGCTTATATAGCCGGTTTTAAAAAAGCAATACATGCATCCTCCTCAAAGCCCTCATTACTGAATGTTGAATTCGCAAAACTGGAAGGATCCTTATCCTATTCCGTCCTCTATAGGGGACAGGAAGGCTGGTACCGGCACAACCAGGTAACCAAAGGATATACAAATTACGGTCAGATTATTGGTGCCGGTATCGGAACTGGCTCCAATGCATTCAATGCTGCATATATTCGCTTCAAAAACAAGTTGCCCCAGACAAGAGTATCATTCTCCTACATCTGGAACAATAATGATTTTCTCAACAATGCATTCAGGCAAAATGCAGACAAAAGCCCCTGGACAGGATTACACCTCAATTATTCCCGTCAGATAAATCCGGGACCTTCTTCTGCATTCACCATAAAAATTGGTATTTTGAGTGAACTTAACAGATTCTGGATTCGACAGGCGAGTGCTGAAATTCCCGGGCTTACCCATAACGGATGGAAAAGTTCACTCAGGCCTATTTTGGGTATCAACTATACGTACAAATTGAATTGACATGTTTCACTATCTTTTTTCCATAAAAAACAGGATCCTGTTGATCAGTTGCTTCCTCTTTATCCAGGCAGCAGAAGGACAGGAACTGTTGGCATTGCGTGATCTATCCAAGCTGAATACCGAAACCCTGTCGGATGCTGATGTGCTTCGGATCAGACAAGAACTTGCCAATCGCAATCTTTCCATTGATCAGGTTAGACCCCTGCTGATCAACCGAGGAATGAGCCTGGCAGAATTTGCCAAACTGAAAAAAAGGATTGAATCCAACATCAAACTGAAGAAGTCCACCGCTACGGGTGCCCTTCGCATAGACGACCTTGAACTGGAACAGCGAAAAAAGGCACAAAGCAATCTGATCCTGGATAAGCAAATTATTGACCAGGAGGTGATGGATAAACAAACGGAAGATTCGCTGACCGGACTCCTGAAAAAGAAAATGATCAAACCTCTGATCGACCCCCGCATATTCGGTGCCGAACTTTTCAACGCCAGCGAAGATAATCTCAGCCCGGAATTCACCTCCAACATGATCAACATGGCTACACCGGTCAATTATGAAATCGGACCGGGTGACCTGGTTCAGCTCGTAATCTATGGTCAGCAGGAACTTAATTCCGAATTGGAAATATCAAGAGAAGGAAACATCATTGTTCCCAATGCGGGAGTTGTAAGGATCGGTGGTATGAAAGTAGAAGCCGCAGTTGCCAAACTGAAACAGTCGCTCTCCAAAGCATATCCGACTTTATTATCAGGAGGTTCCAGACTCAGCCTTTCTCTCTCTGAAATCAGGACCATTCATGTTACCGTGATCGGGGCCAACCGATCCGGAACTTTTGATGTACCATCCCTGTATAATGTTTTTGCCGTTCTCTCAAAGGCCGGTGGTCCCAACAACAGGGGCTCCTTCCGAAATATCGAACTGGTGAGGGATAGCAAAGTGATCAGGAAGGTAGACCTGTACCGGTTACTGGCCAATGGCGACCAGTCAGACAATGTCACGCTCAAAGACAACGATGTAATTCGGATCCCTTCTTATTCCGCAAGAATTGAATTGAGTGGCCAGGTAAAAAGACCGGGCCTCTACGAAGTGTTGCCTCCTGAATCTTTTTCCGATATCCTTCGATTTGCCGGCGGATTCGATGATACAGCCTATACAGCATCTGTAAAGGTCATCCGCAAGGGGGACAAGGAAAGGGAACTTATTGATTTGACAGCTTCCGCATATGCCAGCTTTAAACCTTCTTCAGGTGATCAGATCCTGGTAGCAAAAATCCTGGAGAGATTCAGCAACCGGGTGAAGGTAAAGGGAGCCGTATTTCGTCCGGATGCCTATCAGTTCATGCCGGGTATGAAGATCTCCGACCTTGTCGAAAAGGCGGAAGGTCCAACCGAAGATGCCTTCATGAACAGGGCACTGCTGTTTCGGCAGAGAGAAGACCTGACGCGGGAAATGATATCCGTTGACCTGGGGAAAGCACTCAGAAAAGAAAAGGATTTTGATCTTGTCCTCAAGAAAGAAGATGAACTGATGGTTAGTTCCATCATTGACCTTAAAGACAGTCTCAAAGTAACCCTGCAAGGGGAAGTTCATCTTCCCGGGGATTATCATTATGTGGATGGCATAACCCTGAAAGCCCTCATCCTCCAGGCCGGTGGTTTCACCGATGCCAGTTCTGCTCATGTTGAAGTGGCACATCTGCTGATCCGTGATTCGATTGCAACCAATGATACAAGATCAAGTCAGATCGAAACCATTCAGATAAAAGATACATTGACATTGTCTGGTCTTGATATCCCAGTGAGGCCCTATGATGTGATAACCGTTAGAAAGAAACCCGGATACAACAAACTGGAAACGGTGCTGGTGGTGGGCCAGGTTCAGTTTGCCGGCCCCTACGCGCTGAGCAATGCCAATGAAAGGGTAAGTGATCTGTATAAAAGGGTGGGGGGAGCCCTTCCGGATGCAAACCTGGAGGGAGCATATCTGAAAAGATTCAAGAGTGAAGAAGAAAGAAAAAGAATCACAGAAGATGCCCGCAGACTCCAGCTACTCTTTTCCGATTCCACCGCCTCGGTAATCAGGGATGTTGAAAAGGAATTTGACAGGATTCCCCTGGATATGCGCTATATCCTCGAAAATCCGGGCACAACGGCAGACGTCATTTTAAAGACGAGAGATGAATTGGTTATTCCCAAATCTGATGCCCAGGTTCGAATCAGTGGTGCCGTTCTGCAATCCACACAGATCCCGTTTGAACCAGGACAGCATTTCCGCTCTTATATTTCCTCTGCTGGGGGTTTTGCCAGAGATGCGTGGCGGAGAAGAGCCTATATCGTATATGCCAATGGAAGGGCAGCCACAACCAAATATTTCCTGGGTATCAAAAACTATCCCCGCGTACTCCCTGGTGCGGAGATCATAGTACCCAAAGAGCCTGCTGCAAGGGGCAGGATCTCAACCGGCGAAATCATTGGACTTTCTTCCGCTATCGCTTCACTTGCCGGTGTCGTCATTGCGCTTCTCCGCCTCTGAAGCTCCATCCTTATATGAACAGAATTATATGTCTGTTACTGCTCTCGTGTCTTATGCTGGGGAATCACACCACTGCTCAGACCATCACGCATGTGCTGAATAACCCCCTTCAGGATTTCCAACGAAGAGAACAACTGTTGCAAGTCGACAGCATGCTCAAGGATCTTTCCTTTGCCATTCGCCCTCTGGCTTTCGGCAACGACAATGGGAAAGGTATCACCAAACCTTTCATACAATTGCAGCCCTTTCAATTCATTCAGCAATTCAACAGCAGAAGACCGCTGCAATATAATGATGGAAGCATGTTTGCCACCAGAGGATGGCAGTTTCATTATACGGCTGGGTTGAAATTGCAATACAAGAACATAACCGCTTTGCTGAATCCTGAATTCTCATGGGCCTATAATCCTGATTTTCCGGGATTCCCGACTGATCATTACAACATCATCTGGCGTGAATATTACAAATGGCTGAACAAAATTGATCAGCCGGAAAGGATGAATGGCATGCCTATCAGCAGAATACTGCCAGGACAGAGCAGGATTCAATATGCTCTCAAAGGGCTTGCATTGGGTGTCTCCACAGAAAATCTCTGGTGGGGACCCGGACGTTTTCATTCACTCCTTATGACCAATCAGGCTCCAGGATTTCTGCACTATACCCTCAACACTATAAGGCCATTGAAGACACCGATCGGAACCTTTGAAGGGCAACTGGTTTGGGGTGGTCAACTCCCCTCATCGGGCATCAGGCCACAGGAAACACAAAGAGCCTATGAAGGACAATTTCTTTATTCTCCCAAGGATAGCATACATCCCCGGATTCTGACGGGAGGAGTGATCAGCTGGCAGCCAAGAGGGATAAAGGGATTGTTTATTGGATTGGATGCTGCTTCCATCCGGTACCGCCACCTTCAGCAGAAACCAGCCGTCATGGGCTCTCTCTTTGTCCGATATGCAATGCCGGAAGAAAAGGCCGAGGTTTATTTCCAGTATGGCAGCGCGGATCGCTTGTCATTTTCCTCGGCTATGTTCAGCGATACCATCCCGCAGGGTTATGTTGCTGGTTTTCACAAACTCTTCCGCCTCTCATCCAAAGAAAATGATCCTTCCTGCCTGGAGCTGGGAATTGAACTCATTCAAATGCAATTGACAGATCTCTCATTGATCACCAATGCCCGAAGCTGGTATACCCATCCCGTTATAAGGCAGGGGTTCACCAACCGAGGTGAAGTACTGGGTTCCTATGCAGGACCGGGAGGCAATGCGCAGCGCTTTGATGTTTCCTATATAAGGGGTCGAACACGCATTGGTCTCGAATGGGAACGCAGGCTTCACAATGCTGACTTTTATTACGCCTATAACTACCTCACCGGCTCAATGGATTACAACCGACAGTGGGTTGATCTGATGACATCACTGGTATGGAATTTTCCCATCAGAAATGGTCTGCTGTTCGGACAGTTTTCTGCGATACGTTCTGTCAATTATCAATGGAAATCCTATATCCCCCAGCCGGTTACCGCTGATACCTATTTTGATGATGGATGGGATGATATCAATTTGCACGCAAGAATGGGTCTGAAGGTGGATCTGCATTCATCATCCGGTCGAAAACAAGAGAAAAAAAAATAAAGGAATGAAGACGATCGTGATCACAGGGTCAGGAGGTTTGGTGGGTAGTGAAGCTGCCAGATTTTTTCACGGTAAGGGTTTTCGGATTCTGGGTATTGACAACGACAAGAGATCTTATTTTTTCGGTCCTGCCGCCAGCACCCATTGGAAAGTAGCACAATTGCAAAAAGAGCTGCCACACTATAAGCATCATCATGCAGATATTGCCGACATGGATTTCTGGGAGTCTCTTTTCAGCAGGTACAAAGAGGATATTGCACTGATCGTGCATTGTGCCGCCCAGCCATCACATGACTGGGCCGCCAAGGAACCGCTCACCGATTTCGAAGTGAATGCAGGTTCCACCCTGAAGTTACTCGAAGCCACCCGGAAATATACACCAGATGCAGTTTTCATCTTTACCTCAACCAATAAGGTATATGGGGACAGACCCAACCAGCTGCCACTGATCGAAACAGATACCCGCTGGGAACCGGATTCTTCCCATCCCTTTGCCGCAAAGGGTATCGATGAAACCATGCCGATCGATCAGACCATACACAGCATCTTCGGCGTCAGTAAAACCGCAGCTGATCTGATGGTGCAGGAGTACGGAAAATATTTCGGACTGAAAACGGTTGTTTTCAGGGGAGGATGTCTTACAGGGCCATCCCACAGTGCTGCAGAATTGCATGGCTTCCTCGCGTATCTGGTAAAATGTGCCGTTGAAAAAAAACACTATACCATTTTCGGATATGAAGGGAAACAGGTTCGGGATAATATCCACAGTGCCGATCTGGTAAATGCTTTCTGGGAAGTTTTTCAGTCACCACCCCAACCGGGTGAGGTCTATAATATCGGAGGATCCCGACATGCCAACATATCCATGATGGAAGCGATACATTGGCTGGAAAAACGATTGGATACACCCATGGATTATCAGATCGATAATGACAAGGCAAGAAAAGGGGATCATATCTGGTACATTTCTGATGTGAGCAAATTTCAATCGCATTACCCCAACTGGAAATATCAGTACTCCATCCATGACATGCTGGAAGAAATGGTGAGAGCGTCCCTTTGTCAAAAATGAAAGCACCTGTTATACAGCAAAGGCAGATCCTTTTAAACCTCTTTCATCAGGGAGGAATACAGGCCGGCAATATGTTGCTGCAGCTGTTGTTGATCCCGCTGGTCATCAGCAGGGCAGGACTTGAACTGAATGGTCTCTTTCTGATGTCTGCTTCCATAGCTTCCCTGCTTTCCATGCTGATCAATTTCGGTGGCAACCAGACGATCCCGCAGGAGCAACACCATACAGGATTCATCCGCCTTGAGATAGGTGTTCGGGCCGTCATTTTCATTGTATTTACGTTACTGATCCTGACAGCTGCACAACTACCTTTTTCCATTTCTCCTTATCTGGTCGGCATCATCCCTATCCTTCTGGCAGAAGTGATCAATCCCTATGCTTTCCTGCTCTCGCAGAACCGGCTGCGGTCGTTCAATCTGGTCAATCTTCTGATGAGAATCCTGGCGCTATTGCTGGTATGGCAATTGATGCATCAACCGAAAGATACCCCCTGGGTGAATGCATGGGTAGGTCTTTCCCTCATACCCGGATATGCGTATTTGCTGTTCGATTATTGCAAGAAAGCTGAGAAAAGATCTACTCCGTTTTCCGTGTCGGGCATGATGCTTCGTATCAGACAAAATGCACCGCTCGTAGGGGGGAACCTTGTTGTGAATCTTCAGCAGTCTTTTCTCTTATATGTACTGGGCGCCATGGGGAAGCCTGTTGTACTTGGGCTGTATGCACTAGCCGATAAACTCGTGTGGAGTGCACGCACCCTGCTGATTGCTTTTTCCAATGCCATCTATCCGGTGGCCATCCGCGTAGCAAAAGAAGGGGAATTGTCCTGGAAGAAATTCCGCTCTGATACCCATAGGATCCTTACTTATATAATGATTCCTTCTGGACTCTTGCTGATGCTCCTGGCACCCTGGTTGGGTACTCTGATGGCTGAAAAGGGAGACCCTTTGATGATTACCGTCTATATACGCTGGATCGCTTTCGTTCCCCTGATCATGTCACTCAATGTGCTGAATGTACTGGAACTCCTTATCAGACGTGAATTTCGTGTACAGCTCAGGATCAATCTTCACCTGCTGATTTTTTCAGTTCTCATTTCCTCTTTTTTTCTGATCAATGTGTTTTATGCTCCCCAAACCAATAGTTGGGTCAACCTTTTCATGCCAGCATATCTGCTGCTGATGGAATGCATAACCCTATGGCAATATGAAAAGCATCGGCATCGTACTGGTTGACTGGAATGGGGAAGAAGTGACGATTCCCTGCCTTGAACATCTCGTTGTCATTGAAACGGGGGATCTGTTCACATTCCGGATCGTAGTGGTTGACAATGGGTCTGATGTTCCCATTGCACCCACTGTCAATTCAAGGTTTCCAGATGTTGTGGTGCTGCGTTCACCATCCAATCTCGGCTTTGCCGGTGGTAACAATATCGGTATCCGGTACCTGCTGCAGCAAAATGTAGATCTTATCCTCCTCTTGAACAATGATACGATTGCAGAAAAAGAATTCCTACTCCAGTTATTCCGGTATATAGACGATAAACCCAGCGTAGCGGCCGTGCAGCCACGAATCAACTTTTTGCATGATCGTAACATGATCTGGAATGCTGGTACGATCTTCAATCCACTGCTGGGAACCACACTTACGCGGGGATACGGCGCATCCGACAAAGGCCAGTTCTCAAAACCCGAGAAAATGCCATGGCTCACCGGTTGCTGTATGCTCATCCGGGCCAGCGTATTGAAGGATCCCGACGTAGGATTGCTGAACGAACGCTATCAGACTTATTATGAGGATGCCTACTGGTCCATGCGGGCAAGAAAAAAAGGGTATGAACTCCATTATGTTCCAACAGCAAGAATCTTTCATATAGCTGGTTTTTCTGTCAACCGAAAAGGAGACCCAAAAGAAGGCCCAAAAGATCCTCTGGTGGTCCGATTGCATACCCGCAATCGGATTTGGTTCATGCGAACTTGCACGCCTTTTTTATTCAAGCCGTTTGCCTATCCCTATCATATACTCTATATACTCTCAATGGCAGCCTTTTATGTCCTGAGAGGCAGAAAAAAGAAATTATCGATGGTCGGGAAAGCATTCCGCGAAGGTTTTTTTCAAACACCATGATAAACAAACAATACGCATATATTTTTGGTATCCGTTATTGCATCACGGATTATATGATGGCCACCGAGGAGATCATTCGCAAGGCCCTCGACACCTCGGCATCTGAAGGGTTTGCGGTTTCTGCATTGGCAGTGCATGGTTTGATGGAAGCCTATAACGATCCGGCTTTAAAGGAATTGATCAACTGTATTGATATGGTAGTACCCGACGGTCAGCCTGTTCGATGGGCGCTGAATCATTTCCATGATGCCGGGCTGAAAGACAGGGTGTACGGACCAACACTGACCCTTCATGTTTTGGACGCAGCTGCCCGTCATTCCATACCTGTATTTTTCTTTGGCAGCACACAGCAAACTCTGGATCTATTGCAGCAAAAACTGCCCCTTCGTTTTCCCGGACTGATCATTGCCGGAAAGCAGGCAGACCGTTTCCGGGAAGCTACCGCTGAGGAGGCCCGTGATGATGCCAAGCGGATCATGCATTCAGGTGCCCGCATTGTATTTGTAGGGAGGGGTTGCCCTCGGCAGGAACGATGGGTTGCACAAAACAGGAAGCATCTCCCAATGCCGTTGCTGGCAGTAGGTGCTGCCTTTGATTTTATGGCAGGCAATTTCTCTCAGGCACCTGCATGGATGCAACGGAACGGTCTCGAATGGCTGTATCGCCTGATGCGCGAACCCGGGCGTCTCTGGAAAAGATATCTATTTACCAATACTCAGTTCATATGGCTCTTTCTGCTGGAGAAAGGCAGAAAAGCGATTAAATCCTACATTTGAAATATGCTATCAAGATTTGCAGCAGGAACCCTCTTCATCATGATCATCGGTTTTATCAGCAAAGGATGCAGTCCCGTTGCAGACGAACCGCTACCACTTCGCGACAGTGTTCGGATCGGACTTGTTGCTCATTATCCCATGAACATGGCACCCAATGATGCTACTGGTAACAATCCTGACCTGGACATCATCAATTCCGGTTTCAAACTATCCGGGAGGGGGAATAAAGCAGGTGAATATGCGCTTTATTTTGATGGCAACTCCTCCAGCTATGCCAGACTCTACCTCAACAATGCCCGTGCGGTCAATGGTGCCCTCACCATCTCCTTCTGGGCCAAGGAAATGGGTCCGGGAGTATTTTCTCCGCGCGTATTTGAATTCTGGCCAGGTAATTTTGGCCCCGGTTTCTACTGGTTCAATTGGTATCAGGGCAAGATCAAATGGGCAGGGTCTGATTTTGAAGCACCCATCGATACTGTTTTTACAAGAGGCATCTGGTACCACTTTGTAGTTACACACAGCACAGATGCCATTCAGATCTATGCCAATGGTAAACGCATTTTCCGATCCAACCTGCTCAATTCCATCCCCCCCGCAGCCATTCAGCTGGCCCGCTATGCTGAGATCGGAAGACTGGCACAGCGGCCGGCAGATGCATTTCATGGAGCGGTGCTTGATTTCAGGATTTACAACCGAGTGCTGAGCCAGAATGAAATCGACTATCTCTCCGGGCAATAAGCCAGCATGCTGATCTTTCCCCTTTTGTATGCCTGCTCCTTCTTCTATGCTGTCAATAGCATCGTAAAGAGGCATTATGGAGATTTGCTCATCTTTCTGATCTTTGGACTCCCTTTCTATATTACCAGTCTTACAGTGCTGCATCAAGCCGGTATGGACTGGCTACTTCCTTTTTTTCAGTATAGCAAGGAAGCCATCATCCTGCTCCTTTTCAGTATGCTTCTGCTACGCATGGATCAATGGCCACAGCTGAACAGACTCGATCGGCTCATACTGATTTTTTTTGTTTGGAATGTTCTCTATGTTTTTCTGCCGCTCGGCAGCTATACATTTTATGAGAAAGTCATAGCGTTCAAGAACATGGCTTTTTTCCCCCTTGTTTATTTTATCGGAAGATGGTTGGATCTCCGGCAATTCTGGCTCTCGAAACTGCAGGGTATGATCATGTTGCTGGCCATTCTTTCTGCACTTGTACTGCTGATTGAAATATTCATGGGTACACACCTGCAGGCCTTTACCGGCTATGCAGCATATTACCGGAATTTTTTCAATGTGGAGCCAGCAGGAAATTACGGGCTGAGCTGGTCCTTTGAGATTGAAGGAGGGGTGAAGCGATTTGCCAGTTTTTTTGCCAATCCGTTGGAGCATGCGGCATCTTCCGTGCTTACGGCCGGAGTGCTGGTATCCTATGCTGCCCAGCAAACAATTCCTGAAAAAAAATTCTTTGGATTAGCCTTGTTCTGCTCTATCCTCACAGTAGTATTTGCCCTCTCACGGGCATCCATGGCCGGATACCTGCTGGCGAGCTATCTCTTTTTTCTGATCAACGGAAACAAAAAAATACTGTGGGTCTATCACGGGGTCTTTCTCCTGTCGGTACTTACCCTGGTCTATTTGTTCTCCAATGATATCATCACCGATTTCTTTTTGAACACCATCAGTTTCACCAACTCTTCCAGCCTCTCACATTTACTGGAATGGATTGATGGCATTGAGGCCATCTCGCAGCATCCCCTGGGACTGGGATTGGGTGAGTCGGGAAGGGTGGCCGGTGAATTCGGATTGAATATCGGCGGTGAAAACCAGTTGATCATCATTGGTGTACAAAGCGGACTGATCGCTCTTGTTCTTTACGTCTGGATCTATGCCCTCATCATACAATGGTCTGCAAGGCTATTCCTTTACAGTGACGGTGTCAACCGACAGCTGGGCATTCTATTATTTGTTTTCAAAACCGGTCTCATTGTGGCGGTGCTGACAGCCGCCGTTGAATCCTATCTCTATGTCAGCTATACGGGGTGGTTCCTTACCGGCATCATGAGTGCAGTATACGATGCCAGTTTTCTGCAAAAGCCTGGCGACTAAAAAGCTTTGACACCCTTTCTTTTCCTTTTTCCCCCATTCTTTTTCTTGTCCCTTCATCCTTGATCAAAGAAGCCAAAGTCTTTGCAGCAGAAGCTACATCCTGAAGCGGGATGAAATATCCTGTCTCGTTTTTTTCGATCATTTCCAGCGCACCTCCCTGATGGGTTGCAATCACCGGTTTGCCTGATGCCATCGCTTCCAATATCACCGTGGGTAATGGATCTGGTTTCACAGAGGGCAGCACCAGTATGTCAATACTGGCCATCCATTCCGGCGTATGATCGACATACCCGTTGTAAAAAACTTTTTTTGTCAACCCCCTTTCTCGGATCATTCCTTTCAATTCTTCCGCCAGCTTTTCATAGCCGGGATAGGGATCCCCTGCCATGCAGCCATAAACCTGCTGTCCGTTGGAAGGATCCGCTTGCGCAAAATATTGTTCCATGATCTCAAGAAAGTATTCCTGTCCTTTCCATGCCTGCACACGACCGATCATGCCTATTACGACATCATCCTTTTTGGCGGCGGGGCAATATTTTTCCCTGTTGGGGGTGATACCGGTAAAACGGGCCGTATCAATCCCATTGTACAGCAACTGAAACCGATCACTACCCGTCTGCTGTTTCCAGAACAACTGTGTGGCTGCGGATACCGTTAGCAAACGGTCTGCCTTACAGAAAAGCTTTCCGAGAAGGTTGCGCAGCAGGGCAGGTTTCTCCACGATCTCATGGATATGCCATACCAGTTCTGTATGTGTGGTTTTCAAGAAAGGTCCGATGATTACATTGGCGGAGTTGATATAGATGCGTCCTATCTTTTCCTTGTGGATGATCTTCCTGAGCCTTACAATGGCAACCAGCCACAGGATCACTCGGCCCGTCATGCCCCAGGGTGTGAAATATTTTCTGCGTAAGACGCCCAGGTTCATGATCTGCACTTTGACCCCGATGGATTGTAGGTCGCGAACCAGCAGACCGTCATGGGGAAGCACTACCATGGCATTCGCAGCTTTACCCGACAGTTGAATGATGTCGAGCAGGACCTTTGCGGAACCATAATGATCGGCACTGCCATGGATATAGAGTGTCTTCATCAGTTCTGTATTGCCTGGATGAGGATATTATCGATTGACCACGACTTCTCACAGATACTGCCCTGCAATGCATCGTTGAGCTGCATCAGAAATTCGGCTTCCCGATGTGGTCTTGAAAAAGCGATCCGGTAGCGGCTGCTGCCATTGCTGGTTTGTTCCCATAAGCATCTTCCCGGTAAAAGGGTATCTGCCGCATTGCCGCGGGGAACCACCGGTGCAGACACACCGATCCATTCGGGATAGGACTGTTGCTGCCAGGGAACATTCGAGAAACTGGTAGAGAGCTGATATTCTCCATTGACCCTTATGTTCCATACATCCACAATACCGGGTAAACCTACGCGGTTCCCCTCCCATTTGTCATGAGTATAGAGATCAAATTCCACATAGACCATATTATGTTCAGGCAGACTGTCCAGCGCGAGGGTGAGGATTGTCTGATTGAAAAAACCGATCACATTGGTGCCGCCAAAAGTTTTGACAAGATTATACACTGGAAAACCAGTCCCGGTCTGGGCCAGCAAATGATGGGCAATGCCATCTTCGGCGTTCTCTGCATAAACGGTTGTCCTGCGGGTGATATTTTTACGGCATCCGGAGAACAGAAAGATCGTACATGCCAGTGAAAAAAAAACAAGGGTGAAGGAACGCCTACATGCGTGCATGTTTGTATTTCGCTTGAACTGTAAATATAATCAATTGTGCTATTTTTAACCGGTGAAATTACACAAGGGAAAGACAAGGATCCTTCGGCTGGGGGTGGATGTGCGTGATCTGCGTCTGGCAGCTACCGGTACCAAAACATATCTGGAAGAGTTTCTGCGCGAAGCTTCCAAGCGCCATGATGCTGTCCAGTTGATCCGTCTCGACTCGATCTGGAATCCCTATTGCGGAAAGGCAAAATGGGGCAAGGCGCTGGAACACGTCCTCTTTTTTTTCTGGAAGCAATTCACCCTTCCGCTCAAGACTTACAGCAGAGGGGTTGATGTTCTTTTCTGCTCTGATTATTATGTGCCCCTCCTGAAAATCAAGGCCCGTCATATGGTTGTCTTCCATGATGCCGTATTTTTTGACCACCCTGAGTACTATCACCCTCTTTGGCTGAAACTGTTCCGATGGATTGCCATGCCGGCGGCAAGAAAAGCCGATGCCATCATTGTGCCTACCACATTTTCAGCATCACGACTCCTGCAGGTGGAACCCCGCTTTGCCGGAAAAATCCATGTGGTGCATCAGGGTCCCAAATCCTTTGCAGCAGAAGCTGCCTTAACACCGGCCTCTGCATCTGTTTTCAGACAATTGCAAGGCTTACCCTATTTTCTTCATGTCGGCGTCATCGAGAAAAGAAAGAACCTGCCTGCCCTGGTAAAGGCAATGGCCATGGTCTGTATAACGCATGATGTGAGACTGGTATTGGTGGGAAGATCCAGCGGAAAGATCTACAATGATGGTCTGGCTGAGCTGATGCAGGTTATCCGGGAAGAAGGTCTTGAAGATAAGGTACTGCTGACAGGTTATCTTCCGGATACCGATCTTCCGTTTTGGTATCGGCATGCGCTGGCATATATTTTCCCTTCCCGCTATGAAGGATTTGGCATACCCATTCTCGAGGCTTTCCATTTTGGAATCCCGGTGGGGGTAGCTGACAACAGTTGCTTGAAAGAGATTGGCGGAGAGGCTGTAATGGAGTTTTCTCCGGACAGTATTACTGGCATCGCTGCTGTCATGCAGGAGCTGATCACAAACGAACCGATGCGACATTCCATGATCGAAAAAGGCAGGCAACGTTTCCAGGAGTTCACCTGGTCGTCTGCTGCAGACAGGATCATCCGCATCGCCGAAAACATTGCAAGGTCTTGATGGCTTATAACCTGTTGATGTTCAGTTTTTAAGCAATTTTAGTTACTTTCGGGTCATGAAGCTGAGCAGGGCTCATATGCTGTATGTCCAGTCCAGGTACATTGCCGATCTTGCAGCGATCTTCATTGCTTTTTTCGGTCTCACCCGTTATTTCAATGTAGCATTGAGAGGAGAAGCTTTCCGTCAAATGCTACTGGGTACATGCCTGATCTCCGCAGCCTGGTTCCTTGCGGGTTTCTTTTCGAACCTCTATGTAGACAGACGCACCAAAAAATTTGCTGAAGAGATCATTGTCTCTTTTTATAACATGGTGCTGACGATACTGATCAGTAGCTCTGTCTTTTTCTTTCTCTTCACAGACAGGATGGTTTCCAACCGTTACTGGATCGTGCAGTTTGAACTGATCTTCGTTTGTTCTATTCTCTTCAAATACCTGATCAGGAAATATACACACTATCTGATCTACCGCGGAGAGCTCACTGAGAATTTCCTGCTGGTAGGATACACCCGAGCCGGTTCAGCTTTCATCGAAATGGTAGATCAGTTCCGCTACTATGGTTATTCCTGCAAGGGTATCATTCATGAGACGGCCAAACAACATGCGGGTATTCCCTACCTGGGTAAAGTCAGCGAGCTGGAACAGATTCTCCGCGAACAGCCAGTACAGGAGATCATCCTGGCCCTTTCCAATGAGGAAGCCGGACTGGTGAAAAAGATCATTCAGATCTGTGATGCACACAAGCGGAAGGTGAGACTGATCCCTGATCTTGAAAAATATACGCAGACAAATATCGAAGTGGCCAACCTGGGCATCATGCCGGTACTGAATTATAAAAAATTGCCTCTCGACCGATGGGAGAACAGACTCATCAAACGCGGATTCGATCTGATCTTTTCCCTGTTCTTTTTTGTTTTCATCGGCAGCTGGCTCATGCCCCTGATTGCTTTGGCCATCAAGTTCAGTTCCCGTGGACCGGTATTTTTCAAGCAGGAGCGATGGGGCGTTTCCAATGAAAAGATCGTTTGCTACAAGTTCAGGACCATGACCATTTCCAGCAGAGATATCGATGAAAAAGGCAATTATCACCAGGCTACCATCGACGATCCGCGGGTGACAAGTGTTGGAAGATACCTGCGAAAAACCAGTCTTGACGAACTGCCTCAGTTTTGGAATGTTCTCATCGGTAACATGTCTGTGATAGGGCCCAGACCTCATCCAGTTCCGTTGAACATGGCTTCATTGGAAACAGTTGAAAATTATATGCTCCGGCACATCATCAAGCCCGGTATCTCCGGATGGGCTCAGGTGAATGGCTGCAGGGGGGAAACGCGTAGTGTTGCGGATATGCAGAAACGGGTTGATCATGATCTTTACTATATTCACCGTTGGAATCTTTTTTTTGATATCCAGATCGTTCTGCAAACCATCATCAACATATTCAGGGGTGATCAGAATGCATATTGAATGAAAAATCATATGACCATACAAAAAACATTACTGTCCATCCTGATGGTCGTGTTGGTTGCAGTATCGCACGCACAGGCGATCTACGAAAATGTGCAGAACAGCATCTATGATTATCTATACCGGCAGGCACAAAAGGGTAATCTGGAACTAAGGGATATGGTACGTCCGCTGAACCGCAACCAGATCAGCGAAGCCCTTTTGCGTATTCAGCAAAGGGCAAAGGAGGATTCTCAATCACTCAATGCCATCGAAAAAAAAGAGCTGGAATTCTACCTCCGGGAATATGGTAGCGGTGTGACAGAGGGAACTGTTGGTGCTGCAAAAGAGCAATGGTTCCGAAAAGATGATCGGGGAAGACTCCGTTTTTTTTCCTTGATCGATACGGGAAGGATAGCAGCATCGGGAGGTAAGAAGACATCACCCTTTCAGTTCAATGTGGAACCCATACTGCAGGGAAGTGTACGCAACTTTAATTTCGACAGTGGATACATGAGAAGAGCAGTAGGTATTCAGTTTTGGGCTTCTCTTGGCAAAAGATGGGGATTCCAGGCTTATTACCGAGATATCTCGGAAGTAGGGGCGGGTATTGACCCACTGCGCCGGAACAGCCCTGAGCCGGGTATCATAAATGTCATCAATCCCAGAAGGGGAGAGATCAATTATTCCGAACTCAGGGGATCCGTAAGCTATCAATGGAAAAGTGGTATGCTATCTGTCGGCAAGGAGCAATATGTGGTGGGATATGGACTGAACGGAAACATCATTCATTCTGCAAAAGCACCCAGTTATCCTTATCTGCGCTTACAACAAAAGATCCTGCCCTGGCTCCAGTTTGAATATACCCATGCCCTTCTTGCATCTGGACTGGTGGATACCCCCAACAGCTACCGAACCGTTAACCTCGGGGTCTATGGTGGACAGCGTTTTAAGCTGATACCCAAGTACTATGTGAATCATGCCCTTCAGATCAGGCTCATGAAAGGGCTGTCTATGCAGGTTGGTGAGTCTGTAGTATATTCAGACAAGGTTCAGTTCGGGTACTGGCTGCCGGTCTTGTTCTTCAAGGCATGGGATCAATATGTTTCGGGGAACAACATCAATGCCGGTGCCAATACCCAGTTGTATGCACAGATCTCTTCCAGGAATCAGCTGCGGTACACACACTTCTATGGTTCCCTCTTCATCGACGAGATCAGTCCCACAGCCATTTTAAACCCGGAAAAAAGCCGCAACCAGCTTGGGTTACAGGCAGGTGTGTCGGTCACCGACCTGCCATATCTGACATACGTTACTTTCAATGCCGAATATACCCGTATCAATCCCTTTGCCTATTCCCATTTGCATCCTTCACAGGACTACACCACCAGTGGATATGTCATGGGCGACTGGATGGGATCCAATGCAGAGCGGATAATGGGCGAGATCCGATACACCCCTTTACAGAGGCTGCGGATAGCCGCCCGCCTCGAAAGGATCAGGAAGGGAGATGAAGGGAATGCCGAGCTCCAGTATTTTGCCAGGCCACAGCCCCTTTTTCTCTGGGGTTTGCAGCGAAAAGAATGGAACCGGCAACTGAGTCTTCAATATGAATGGAAACACAACCTATATATTTTCGGCAGCTATCAGCAGCAGGAGATCAAGACCTACCGGGGTAATTTCAGCAGTTTCCGGAATGATTTTCTAACACTGGGTTTTGCAGTGGGATGGTAAGCCCCGGAAATTCCATAAATTGCCAATGATGTCAGATACAACAGAATCAGCAGCTTCGAAAAGTGTTCAAACTGAAACCAGGCCCTTTCTGGTGGGAGCCCTTTGGACTGGCCTGTGGACTGATCTTCAGCAGCTCGCCGGACATTGGCGCCTGCTACTGCTGAGCGGTTTCTTCTTTGCTCTTCTTGGAGCTGGATATGCATGGTTCAAAAAGCCCGTTTACCAGGCCAGGGTCAGTTTTGTGATTGAGGAGAATAAGCAGAATGCAGGTGGATTGTTTTCGGCATTGGCTGGACAGATCGGTATGGACCTCAGCGCATTGTCGGGTACCTCCGGAGTGCTGGCAGGAGACAATGTGCTGGAACTACTCAAGAGTCCGACGCTCCTGAAAAAAGTCCTGCTTTCTCCCTATCCCGGTGATACCTCACACAGTCTGGCATGGCATTATGCAATAGCCAATGATAAGCTGGAGCAATATCAGCGAAAGAGCGGCAAGCAGGATCTGTTCGCGGTGGAAGGTATGCCTGCACAAAAGAATAGGGTAGAGGACAGTCTACTGATCGTTATGGTCAATCGTATCATTGAAAAAGAAATTTCTGTATATAAGCCCGACAGAAAGCTCAGTGTATTCAGGCTGGATCTTACCACGCGCAGTGAAGCACTCAGTGCCTTGATGAGTATGCGACTGATACGCAAGGCATCTGATTTTTATATTGAGACCAAGACCAGAAGGTTGCGCATCAATGTAGATCGTTTGCAGGGAAAGGCAGACAGCATTGCGGGCTTGCTCAACAACAAAACTACGGTAGCCGCATCCAAGGATTTACTGAATGCAAACCCTGCCTATATCTCAACAACTGTAGATGCGGAGATTTCGACAAGAGAGAAAAGTATGCTGAGTATTCTTTACAGTGATCTCAACAAATCGCTTGACCTGACGCGCACAGCGCTGATACAGGAAACCCCCACCATTGAACTGATCGACACGCCGGATCTTCCTTTGAAAAAGATTTATACATCCTATCCGCTTGCCATGATGATCGGCTTTTTATGCGGTGTTCTCCTCTTTGGTATATTGGGCAAAACAGTTATGCATCGTATCCATTAATTTGTTAATATTTTATTAAGTCATTTTCTTGAACATTTTTTCATCAAATGATGTTACTTCATGCAAGAAAATACATCAACTCAAAATTCTTTCCTCCCTCCACATTGTGACCATTTGGTACTTTCTTTCATTGCCATGCATTGAGGGGATAGTTTTTCTTTCTGTGTTTTCTTTTTTACGGAAAATCAATTTTTTAGTCCACTGCAGTATGACTGAGTTGGTAAAGCCTTTAATAATTTATCTTGCACCCTAACTATTGTCTTTCCCATGGATCAAAAAAATAAGATAGCCATCATTGGACTCGGATACGTTGGACTCCCACTGGCAGTTGCCTTCGCAGAGAAATATGCTGTTGTAGGCTTCGACATCAATCGTGCCCGTGTGGAAGAATTGCTGAAAGGAACTGATCGCACCCGGGAGGTGGAAGAGTCAGAACTGAAAGCAGTGGTCACCAGCGATAGAAACAACATCGGATTCTATCCCACCACTAATCCCGAGGCCCTGAAGGATTGTTCGGTTTTCATTGTGACCGTTCCCACGCCGACCGACAGATACAATCGTCCCGATCTTACGCCGCTTTACAAGGCCAGTGCCACTGTAGGTAAAGCCCTGAAGAAAGGTGATATTGTCATCTATGAGAGCACGGTCTATCCGGGCGTAACAGAGGATGAATGTGTACCCGTGCTGGAGAGGGAAAGTGGTCTCCAATTCAATGTGGATTTCTTCGCGGGATACAGTCCGGAGAGGATCAATCCAGGCGACAAGGAAAGGACTGTCAAGAAAATATTGAAGATCACCAGCGGAAGCACACCCGAAGTGGCAGAGCAGGTAGATCAGCTCTATCGTTCGGTCATCACTGCCGGTACCCACAAGGCACCCAGCATCAAGGTGGCTGAAGCCGCCAAGGTGATCGAGAATTCACAGCGGGATATCAATATCGCATTTGTGAATGAACTGGCCAAGATATTCAACCGACTCAACATCGATACGCATGCCGTGCTGGAAGCAGCAGGCACCAAATGGAATTTCTTGCCTTTCAAACCCGGACTCGTTGGCGGACACTGTATAGGTGTAGATCCTTATTATCTGGCGCAGAAGGCACAGGAAACGGGATATCATCCTGAGATCATCCTGGCGGGCAGGCGACTGAACGATGGGATGGGTGAATACGTGGCCAATGAGGTCATCTTCCAGTTGGTGAAAAAGGGACATGTTGTGTCGAAGAGCCGTGTGCTGGTGCTGGGCATCACTTTCAAGGAGAATTGTCCGGATATCCGCAACTCCCGCGTGATTGACATCATCACCCATCTTCAAAGGCAGGGCATTACCGTGGAAGTGCATGACCCCAATGCCGATGGGGAAGATGTGAAGCATGAATATGGGCTCTCCCTCACAGGGTCTGAGCATGCTGAATATGATGCCATCATTCTGGCGGTGGCGCACCAGGAGTTCTTGGGAGTCGATTGGCGAGGAAAGGTAAAGTCCAATGGAGTTTTATACGATGTAAAAGGGATCCTTGATCCGGCTATTGTTGACGCGAGGCTTTAAGCTAGAAGAATCGAAGTGGGAAATAAATTTATTATTTTTGTAAAATGAAACTTGCATTACAATACCTCAATGATTCAGAAGGGCATACCAATGCTCTTCAGGTTTCTATTACAGAGTGGAACAAACTGATGGCCATGATGGAAAGATATGAACTAGCGCTCAAGCTAAAAAAATCTCTCGAGGAGGCTGATAAAGAAACCAATTTGATGTCAAAATCAAAGCAGCCTAGACAAACATTGCAAGAGTTTCTCGAATATCAGTGAAAAAGCACTTGACAAGATTGTCAAAAGTATTGAGTTTGAATAAACAAAACCATCCTAAAGTATAAACTGATTTGAAACTCTTACTGACAGGCGGAGCAGGATTCATCGGGTCTCACATACTAGAGGCTGCGGTGAAGGATGCCCGCATCGAAAAGATCCGGGTGCTGGACAACCTCAGTTCCGGGTTCCTGAAAAATATTGAGCCCTTCATTAAAGATACTAAGGTGGAATTTGTGGAAGGGGATATCCGTAACCGGGATACCTGTGACAAAGTGATGAAAGGGATAACAGCCATTTGTCACCAGGCGGCGATGGGATCGGTGCCCCGAAGCATCAAGACGCCTGAGTTGACGCACGACAACAACGTGACCGGCTTCATCAATATTCTTACGGCTGCCCGCGATGCCGGCATCAGTAGGGTGGTCTATGCCTCTTCTTCCAGTGTGTATGGAGATGCCAACTACCAGCCCAAGGTGGAGGATAAAATCGGCAAGCCTTTGTCGCCTTACGCGGTAAGCAAGTATGCCAACGAGCTTTACGCAGAGGTCTTTGCCCGCAATTACAACATGACGCTGGCTGGTTTCCGGTATTTCAATGTATTTGGTCCAAGGCAGGATCCTAATGGACCTTATGCAGCAGTGATTCCCTTGTTTTTTAAATGTGCACTTGAGGGTACTTCCCCAACTATAAATGGGGATGGTAGCATTACAAGAGATTTCACCTTTGTTGAGAATGTTGTCAAAGCAAATATAAATTCGCTTTTTACACAAAACTGGAGTGGGCATGAGGTGTTCAACATAGCCTGTGGTTCTACCACAACCCTAACTGAGTTGTGGCAAATGATAAAAGAAATAACTGGCTGCCATTCTGAAGCAAATTATGGCCCCAATCGATCCGGTGATATCGTTCATTCATTGGCAGACATTACAAAAGCGACACAGTTGATTGGATATGATAAATTAATTGAACTTTCAAATGGACTTCAGGTTGCAGCAAAATGGTATCATCAGATATATAAAGTAGAATAGATAAAATTATTTTTTAATTTCCAATCTATTATGCCATGTCTACATCAACCCTCCAAAATCACCTTTCAGCTGCCGGCTACGACTTGATAGACGGCCCGGTACGCAATCATAAACCCCTGCAGCTCTGGATCAAGCATGCATTCAATCCTGCTGAACTGTATTATGAAAGTGTATTACATGCCTTCAAGTCCAAGGTCAAGTTGCCTTTGGAAAAGGACCCCAGTTTGATTGTAGATGACAATCTGCAATCACAATACTCCTTCAATATAGGTCTCACTCTTGTCAAGGAAATCTTTCAAAGCATGGGTTTGCCTCCAATCGAGCTTGAGGCTATTTTTCAATCCGGCAAGAAGGTCAGCATTTCCTATAAAAATGCCCACTCTGAGTTGGTGCCCCTGGGTAAGATTCTGGAGTTTTTTGCGGCTGCCGATTTTCTTCATCCCAACCCCATTCTGATGCGCAATGCCAATCGCAACCATTTGGTGATCATTTCCGGTATTGTGTCGGCTGAGCAGCTGGTGGTGGAGTTTGATGCTGATAGTAAGATTTCCAACAAGCAAGCCCTGGCGCTGACCAAGGCCACCAACAACAAGGTGGATATATCGGTATCCAGGAACAAAAAAACTAGGATGACGGCAGGAATCGGCCGATTGCCCATAGCTGTCAAGGCCGGTAGAATTGATTTTGATAGAGGTCAGTTCAAGGGGATCGATCTGATGACCGATGGACGGGATCTATTTTGATAATTGATTTTAGTTGTTCAGCTTCTTTTTTATAAGTCCAATTACATCTTTTTCGATCATTTTTTGAGCGATGTTGATCATGTTCTTGAATGCCTTGGCGCTGGAAATACCATGGCCGATGATCACAGGTTTGTTCACACCGAGCACGGGCACACCACCGTATTGCTCAAATTCGAACATGTCGAAAAATTCATCTTTGATCTTTCTGCGTTCTGTAAGATCGTGGATACTTTCTGCCAATTTCAGGATTACGTTCCCTGTGAATCCTTCACAGACCATCACGTCTGCTTTGTCCATAAATACATCTCTGCCTTCTATGTTTCCGATAAAGTTTATGCCCGTCGTTTCTTTCAGCAGGGGATAGGCCGCTTGTGCCAACAGATTCCCTTTACCTTCTTCTTCGCCGATATTGATAAGACCAACCCTCGGATTTTCAATATTGAGTACCTGTTCCGCAAAGATGGTTCCCAGCATGGCAAACTGCGCCAGGTTCTCCGGCTTGCAGTCGGCGTTGATACCCGCATCCAGCAGCCATCCGAGTTTGCCATTTTCGCGGGGCATGTATGCACCGATCGTGGGGCGCTGGATACCTTCGATGGCCTTGATGCTGAAAAGTGATCCCACCATCATGGCGCCTGTATTCCCGGCACTGATGAAGGCGTCGGTCAGTCCCTTCGCCAGGTATCCAAATCCCACTGCGATGGAAGAGTCTTGTTTTTCTTTCAATGCCTTGGTTGGGTGTTCATGCATATCAATCACCTGACTCGTATGCACAATTTTTATCCCATCCATAGCCACACCATGTTCCTGCATAAGGGCAGCGATCCGTTGCTCATTACCAAAAAGCGTGAGTTCCACTCGTCCCTCGTCCCTCGTCCCTTGTTCCTCGTCCCTAAAAAGTCTTATCCCCTTCACCACCTCTATCGGAGCATAATCTCCCCCCATCATGTCGATTCCTATATTCATGCTGTAAATGTCGGTTGAACTTGGTTAAATAAAAAATTCCAATCCCGTTGGGCAGGATTGGAATCGGATATTTTAATGGAAAAGTTTAGTTGATAGGGGATTTCTCCGCTACCACTTTTCCCTTGTAGATCAGTTTGCCTTCGCTGACGTGGGCGCGGTGACGAACATGGAGTTCACCGGTGGTGGAGTCCTTGCTCAGGGTCACGCTTTCAGCTTTGTAGTGCGTCCTTCTCTTTGCGCTTCTTTGCTGTGAGTGGCGGCGTTTGGGATTTGGCATTGTATTCGGTTTTAGTTGTCTTTAAATTTATCCAATCCTTTCCAGATCGGGTTTTCTTGTTTGTCTTCGTTGGCTTTGAGTTTCTGAAGCATTTCCAGCACTTCCTTGTTGCATTGCGGTCCGCCCATATCTTTCTCATCACAAGCCGGGTAGGTGGGCATACTCAAGATCACAAATTCTTTGAGCCAGTCTTTGATGTAAAGGTGGCTTTCGGTACGTGAGATGAAAAACACATCTGGGTCATCATTCTGCTCATTCATCTCTTCCGGGTTGTCCACCATTTTCACTACGATCTCGAAATCATCGAAAAGGGTGGTGTTCAGGGGATTACCGCAGCGGTTGCATTGCATTTCGGTGCTGCCGCCTACTTCGAATTTCAGCTGCATGAAACCGGCATGCTTGTCGAGCAGCAGCTTCACGTTGGCGTGACAATTCTGAAAATCGGCCGGCTTTTCAGCCTCAAAGAACTCATCCCCCAATTCATAGTCAAATTCCGTGATGCCGGGTTTCAAACCCACAAATGCGATCTCATAATCCCGGCGGCCTGACATATGAACCTTTTAAGGGAGGGCAAAGGTAGGGAAATGGGGGGAAAGAACAAAAAAAATACAAGGTTGAGGGAGGTTGAGGGAGGTTGAGGGAGGTTGAGAGAAGTTAAGGATGGTATATCAATAGCCTTTCAACCTCCCTCAACCTCTCTCAACCTCCCTCAACCTCCCTCAACCTCCCTCAACCTCATAATATACACCATCCCCTTATCATAACTCCTCATGCCTTCCGGTTGGTTGTTGAAGCGAAGGAATCGGGTATAGAACCAGGTAGTGGCTTTATCTATAGGGCCCTGGTATTTTTTCAGGAAGGATCGATAGGTTTCAATGTCCTTTTTGGCTATTGGAGCAAGCATTTCAAAAAGCTGTCTGGAGCGGGTGCTGTCTTTGTATCGGATGGAGGCGTTGGCAAAAAGAAACATTTCAAGGTGGGCTGAATAGAGCAAGGCGCTGTCTTTCGACTGTATTGCTGTGAGGTAGCCCATGAAGTTGGCATCACTTTCCTTGGCATGTCCCATTCCATGTGCAGCTTCGTGTGCAGCAGTGAAGGGTAGTACAAAGGCAGGCATGTAGGTATTGATCTGTGATTCCCCTGTGAACGGGTTGTAATAGCCACTGTACCCCATATAATTGCCAATGATACCGAACAGGGAAGGCTTTACCCGGATAGGATGATCTTTTGAGATGGCTTTGCGGATCAGGGTACTGTCATGCCCGCGATGGGGGGCATAGGTGTTTACTTTATTCAGCATCATTATGGCAAAGCTGTCGATCTCGGTATCCCTCACAGGACTTCTGTCGAGTTGATATCGTGCAGGAATACTCTGCCTGTCGTAATTCAATCCCCATGCCAGTTGAAAATACAACCAAAGAAAGCATATGGCAAAGGTCAAGTTACCCAAGGCTTTCAGGCCATGGTTCAATTTTTTATCTGTCCTGCGAAAGCCAATGAAAAATCGGATTATACCGTATATCGATCCTGTGATGAGAACCAAATAAAGAACATCACCAAGGCTGAAGGGCAACCATCCCAAAAGCAGTTGGAAGGTTTTTGAGATAAACGGGTAAACACCATTAGAATAGTATTCCTCAACCCAGGCGCTGTTTGATGCAAAAACATTTGACAGAAAGATCAACAACAATAGAAGAATGGGCTTCCAGTATTTCCGCAGGTTCATGGGGTAAAAATACTTGAAATGGCTTAGTAAAGTTGAAGGGGTTGAAGTGGTTGAGTGAAAAAAAATACATCGCTCCTTCCAAGAGGGATGCCCCGCCGAAGGCAGGGCGGGGTGGTAGATTAAAACGAGGTTGTTTTCAATTGCCGCCGACTTCAGTCGGCGGAAAAAAGCAGATGAAACTTTAATTTATGTTGATCAAAAAATTCATCCTCAACATTATCCCCGGACTAAAGTCCGGGGCAATTGAAAACAGCCAGATTCCTGGCTTCGCATGAAAGACAATGGATTAAACTCCTTCAACCCCCTCAACCACTTCAACCCCTTCAACATCTTCAACCCCTTAAACTTCTTCAACCCCTTCAACTATTATTCCCCTCCATTCCTGAATATCATCCTCATTCCTCCACCTTCACCTTGCATGGAGCTCTGAGGCTTGATGTCAAATCCTTTGGGGATCTCAAAGGTTTTTGTATCGATGCTGGCATCTGGCTGTGCCTTGAGAACGGTCATGTGTATTTTGAATCCGTTTCCACGGGTCATTTCATATTCCATGGGGAATCCTTCGATCAATTCAAGACCCGCAATACCACCACCCATCATCATACCGCCTCTTCCGCCTCCGAATCCACCAGGATTAGCTGAAGCCTTTGAAGAATTGGGGTCTATTTTGAATTCAGGATTGTACCAAACTACATTCTCACTTACCTGTCCGCCCTGCCCAATGCTCTTAATCGTTACTTTTTTACAAACCACACCAGAAACTTTCTTGGTCTCATCAGAATAAATCAACTCAGGCTTGTTGTCACGGAAGGTCAATCCCAGCGCTGCCAGAGAATCTCTTCTGAGGGCACGCATGGAATCTTGTCTTGCCCTCTGTGCTTCTGCATCGGCATCGGTGCTGAAGAAACCGGTCTTTCTTCCCATGGCTTCGATCAGAGTAGTGGTCTTCTTGTTGACTCTGTCAACAATGACAACATTGTTCCCGAAATCCGACATACTCTCTGTCTTCATGAAATCAGGAGTGTAATACATGGTGGTGCTGGTTTCCATGTCGCGTGGCATGGTGAAGGACATTCCTTCTACGCCGCCGCCGGGTCCACCACCGCCAGGTCCGCCACCAGGACTAAAATTTTCTGGGAAAGTGATCTCGGTTTTCATTTTTACAATGGCAGACTTAACGATCTTAGGCTGTGCCATCAGCATTCCGCTGCTGAAAAGGGCAATGATTGATAATATTTTCTTCATATTTCTTGCTTTCTGTTACAATTGGATGTCAAAGTTACATTTATCCTTTCACCCAACTCACATATCCTTTGCAAATAAAAAACCAAAGTTTTGGATTAATTTTCATCCATGAAAAGAAGTTTACTTGTTTGGACAGCCATCTGTCATTTTTTAATTGTTTATGCCCAAAAGCCCGCAATTATACCGCAACCCGCAGAAATGCAATTGGGGCAGGGAAAGTTCACCATCACAGAAAAAACTGGTATTTATCTTTCTACTAATGATTTTGAGGCAAAGTCGATAGCAGAAAAGTTTAATGTGGCGTTCAGCAAATCCTCAGGGTATCAATTGAAATATGTTTCCCAGCCTGGAAACAATGTTATTCAATTGAGCACAAATGCAATACCCGGATTGGGAGACGAAGGGTATATTCTTTCAGTCAATACTGAAAGAATTCAAATAATGGCAGAAAAACCAGCCGGATTCTTCTATGCCCTCCAATCCATCCTCCAACTGCTCCCTAAGGAAATTGAATCCAGATCAGTTCAGTCAGGCATCAACTGGATCATTCCGTCTGTTGAGATCCGCGATAAGCCCCGCTTCGGTTGGCGAGGAGCCATGCTGGATGTTTCCCGTCACTTCTTCACCAAGCAGGAAGTAAAAAAATTCATCGATGATATCGCCCGCTACAAATACAATCTCTTGCATTTTCACCTCACTGATGATCAGGGATGGAGAATTGAGATAAAAAGCTATCCCAAGCTAACAGAAGTGGGTGCATGGAATGTCAAAAAAACCGGACGATTTGGAACCTTCACTCCGCCGGCAAATAATGAGCCACGTGATTTCGGTGGATTCTATACCCAGGATGATATTCGCGAACTGGTGCAATATGCACGGGAACGCTACGTCAATATCCTGCCGGAGATAGACGTGCCTGGTCATTCTCTGGCTGCCATCGCATCCTATCCGGAACTTTCCTGTACACCCGGCACCTACAAGGTGAATTCTGGAGAACCTTTCATGGACTGGCATGGGAACGGGCAATTCACAGCGCGTATCGACAATACACTTTGTCCGGCCAATGAAAAAGTATATACTTTCCTCGACAAGGTTTTTTCTGAAGTTTCTTCGCTTTTTCCTTTCCCCTACATCCACATGGGAGGTGATGAGTGCGCCAAAAATTTTTGGGAAAAAAATCAGCAGATCAAGGAATTGATGGTGCGTGAAAAATTGAAAGACATGCATGCTGTTCAATCCTATTTTGTTGGACGCGTCTCCAAGATCGTCTCTTCAAAAGGAAAGAAAATGATCGGCTGGGATGAGATCCTCGAAGGCGGATTGGTAAAAGACGCAGCTGTCATGAGCTGGCGCGGAATGAAAGGTGGTATCGAAGCAGCGAAAATGGGACATGAAGTGGTCATGACTCCGACTACCCATGTATATGTTGACTATATGCAGGGTGATGCAGCCATTGAACCGCCTGTATATGCTTCACTTCGTCTCAAAAAGTCATACGAATTTGAACCCGTCCCCCAAGGCGTTGATCCCAATTTGATAAAAGGAGGTCAAGCCAACATGTGGACAGAACAGGTATACAATACCCGTCATCTGGATTATATGATGTGGCCACGGGGTTTTGCGATAGCGGAAGCGCTCTGGTCGCCAGCTTCGCAACGCAACTGGAAAGGTTTTGTTACCAGGGTGGAGGACCAATTCAATCGATTTGATGTAGCCGATAAAAAATATGCGCCAAGTATGTATGAGGCAGATATCAAAGTGAAAAAGGATGCAGCTGGAAAATTGTTGCTGGATTTCCCCACAGAGATCGATGATATTCGGGTGCACTATAGTTTCGACAATTCATTTCCTGATAATCATTATCCATCTTACAATGGAACTTCCATAATAGTTCCAACAGATGCTACAACATTGAAGATTCAATCCTACAGAAATAACAAACCTGTGGGGCGCATCATAAGTGTGGGGATTGAGGAGTTGAGGAAGAGGAGGTAGGAGTTGGGAATTAGGAATTAGGAATTAGAAAATAGGAAAAATATGAGTAGTATAATAAGATGGGGAATATTGGCATGCGGGAAGATTGCAAAAAAGTTTGCAGCTGACTTGCAGCATGTGGAAGGAGCCGTTCTGATGGCTGTAGCATCAAGGGATATTGAAAGGGCAAAAGCTTTTGCAACTGAATTTTCCGTTCCGAAATATTTCGGAACCTATGAAGAGCTTGTATCATCAGATGAAGTAGATGTAATTTATGTTGCGAGTCCACACAGTCATCATCATGAACACACCTTACTTTGCCTCAACCATGGTAAAGCAGTGCTCTGTGAAAAAGCCTTCGCCATCAACAGCCGCCAAGCGCGCGAAATGGTCGACCTCGCCCGAAGCAAAAAAATATTCCTGATGGAAGCGCTTTGGTCACGTTTTCTCCCACATTACCAAAAAGTGAAAGGGATGCTGGCCGAAGGAAAATTGGGCGAGATCAAAGGGATGCTTGCTAACTTCGGATTCAAACCCATGCCGCCGGTATCACCGCGCCTCTTTGATCCATCTTTAGGTGGTGGCAGCCTGCTGGACATCGGCATCTATCCCATTTTCTTTGCGCAATCCCTCCTGGGCAAACCAGACAACATCATCGCCACCATGGATCCTGCTACAACGGGTGTGGATGAACAATGCTCCATGATCTTTCACTACAAAAACGGACAAACCGCAACGCTGTTTTCCACCCTCGCCAGCAACCTCGAGACCGATGCAGACATCTTCGGCACGGAGGGACGAATCCGGCTGACCAGCCGCTTTTATGAACCATCAGCGACCATCCAATACTATCCGGGTATCGTCAGCACCCGGACCGAGATCCCGGTTGAAAAAGAACCCGGTTGGGGCTATCAGCATGAAGCCCGCCATGTGCAGGAATGTCTTCAAAAAGGACTCACAGAAAGTCCCGTTTGGTCGCTCGATGACACCCTCGATCTGATGGAGACATTGGATAGGGTGAGGGAAGCGATAGGTCTCAATTATCCTGCAGACAATATTTAATTTGAATTTTTTCCTGTAATAGTTGAGGGGGTTGAAGGGGTTGAAGCAGTTGAAGGAATATACTTCAACCCCTTCAACCTCCTTCAACCTCCTTCAACCTCCCTCAACCTGCCTTAAAAACTTTGTTGATAACTCGTGGACAACCCCATCCCCCCAAGAGTTATATTTGTCGCCTGACTTCAATTCAATCAATCGATATTAAAACAAGAGATAGTGAGACTAAAGAGTTTAGAAATCAAGGGGTTCAAGAGTTTTGCAGATAAAACAGTTGTCAATTTTGACGAAGGAATTACCGGCATCATTGGTCCCAATGGATGCGGCAAAAGCAATATCGTAGATTCCATCCGTTGGGTTATCGGTGAGCACAAGATCAGCAATCTGAGGAGTGAGAATCTGGAGAGCCTTGTTTTCAACGGTTCAAAGACAAGAAACCCGAGCGGACTGGCAGAAGTGAGCCTTACTTTCGAGAATACCAAGAATCTTCTTCCGACAGAATTCAATACCGTTACGGTTACGAGGAAATTCTACAAGAGTGGAGAGAGTGAGTACAGGCTGAATGATGTGCAATGCCGATTGAAGGATATCCATAATTTGTTTCTGGATACCGGGGTGAGCACCGACAGCTATGCCATCATGGAACTGGGCATGGTAGATGACATCATCAAGGACAAGGAAAACAGCCGCCGCAAAATGCTGGAACAGGCTGCCGGCATCAGCATCTATAAGACCAGAAAGAAGGAAGCCAAACTTAAACTTGATGCTACTGAACAGGATTTGGCTAGAATTGAGGATCTTCTTTTTGAGATCCATAACCAGTTGAAGACTCTGGAAAGCCAGGCCAAAAAAGCGGAGAAATATCACGAGATCAAGAAAGAGTATAAGATCAAATCCATCGAGTTGGCCAAAGCCGCTTTGGAAGGATTCAATATCCAATACAAAGAGCTGACCGAACAACAACAACAGGAGTCAGATCGAAAGATAGAGATCGATACAAAGATCACCAATGAAGAAGCTGATCTGGAAAAACACAAACTTCAGTTCATCGAAGAAGAAAAAGCTTTGCAGTCATTGCAGGCCACGTTCAATGAATTGGTAAACGGGATCCGCAGCAAAGAGAATGATAAGAATCTTGCCCAGCAGCGATTGCAATATCTGAAAGAGAAAGAGGCTTCATTGAATGATTTTCTTTCCAAGGCAGGCGGGCAGTCAGCAGGATTGGAAGAGAGCATCCGATTCTCCGTGCAACAGATCGCTGAGGAAGAAAGCAAACTCACCGTAGTTCAGGAGAGCATCAACCAATTGAAAGAAAGTGTGGATGACAATAGAAAGGCGTTTGATGCCAAGCGTGTTTTGGTGGATGAATTGAGAAGAAAGAATCAGTCATTGCAGCGAAGCCAGTTTGAAGCCGAGAAGAATGTAGCGATCCGAGATACATCCCTGACCAATATCGAGAAGTCAATCCAGCATATCCAGGAGGAGCAATCACATCGACAAACGCAATTGGCTGAGCTCGGAACACAGCGTGATGCCAATACCAAGGAATTGGAGGATGGAAAACAAAACCTGGAAGATCTTCAGCAGAAGCACGAGGCCGTGAAAGCTCAGATCTTAGATACACAGTCGAAACTGGAGAGCCTTCGTTCACATCTGGCTGAGGAAGCAAGAAAACTCGACAGCAAGAAGAATGAGCATGCGCTTCTGAAAAGCCTTATCGATAAAATGGAGGGTTATCCTGAGAGCGTTAAATTCCTTCACAACAACAGTGGCTGGAATCATGCATCTCCCATTCTCTCAGATATCATTTACGTGAAAGAGGAATTCAGGGCAGCTGTTGAGAATGTACTCGAACCCTATCTCAACTACTATGTAGTGCATGATCTAGCTGAAGGTTTGCAGGCAGTACATTTGCTGGATGCCAACAAAAAAGGGAAGGCCAATTTCTTTTTGTTGGATCAGCTCAATGCCACTTATGGTGGGAAAGATGTAACTCCTCAAGCCATCCCCGGTACTATACTGGCAACAGATATTGTTGAGTACGATGCCAAATATGCCAATCTTGTAAAATACCTGTTGGGTAATGTGTTGATTGCGGAAGATGAATCTGCACTGGCCAATGCCAATGGTTCCATAGTGCTGGAGCGTCATGGTAAATATGTGAAGGGAAAATATGCCCTTACTGGTGGCAGTGTTGGATTGTTTGAGGGCAAGAAGATCGGTCGCGCCAAGAATTTGGAGAAGCTGGAAGAAGAAATCCAGGTGCAGGAAACCGTTGTTGCTGCCATCAAAGCGGATATCCAGCAACGACATGATGAGGTGCTTGAATACAACAATCAGCTGCAGGAGAGATCTATTGCTGATCTGCAGAGAAAGATCCAGGAATTATCGAACAAGGCTTTTGGTTTCAATAACCGAATTGAATCGATACATGCCGCTGAGCAATCTGCAGTGAACAGGCTGAATGATCTGCAGGCGCAGCTTACCCAAGGCAAAGATGCGATGCAAGGCTTCAAAACCTCACTCGAACAATTCAATGGAGAGTTGGCTGCATTGTCGGAACAGATTACGGTTGTGGAAACCGATTACGCTTCTGCTGAAACGGCTTACAATGCCATCAATGCACAGTACAACGATGCAAATCTTCAGCTCGCAAAGCAACAGGCTAAACTGACAGCCTTGAATCAGGAAGCTGCTTTCAGAAAAAATCAATTGGAAGAATTGACAAAGCAAATCGAAAGCAGTTCTCTGCAATTGACAGAAGCCACCGGTAGCATAACAGAAACAACTGCAGCACTCCAGACAATCGAAGGAGAACTTGTTGAATTATATCGCCGTAAAGAAGATGATGGTAAACAATTGAATGAAGCTGATCAGGCATATTACAATCTTCGTAATACCTTGAATGATAAAGAGAGCGAGTTAAGATTGAGGACCAAAGAAAAAGAGCAGATCGATCAGTTGCTCAATATGATCAAGGACAAAATCAATGAACTCAGATTGCAGCTTGCGGGTATAAAAGAGCGATTGAATGTAGAATTCAAGGTTGATATCGATCAAATACTGGATGAACCAAGGGAAACAGAGGAGTCGGCGGAAGATCTGCAGGCAGAATGTGATCGGATGAAGAAAAGGCTTGAAAATATTGGTGAGGTAAACCCTACAGCCATTGAAGCCTTTGTGGAAATGAAGAAACGCTACGAATTTATCGTGGAGCAGAAGAATGATCTGGTGAGTGCAAAAGAATCACTTATGCAGACCATTCAGGAAGTGGAGGCAACTGCCAATCAGAAATTCCTTACTACATTCAACCAAGTCAGGGAGAATTTCCAGAGAGTATTCAAAGCGCTCTTCACCGAAGAAGATACGGCTGACATGGTACTGGAAAATCCGGAAGATCTTGCTGAAACCGGAATTGATATTGTGGCCAAGCCTAAGGGCAAGCGACCCACATCCATTACCCAGCTCAGCGGTGGAGAGAAAACGCTGACAGCAACAGCCTTGTTGTTTGCTATTTATCTTATCAAGCCTGCACCATTTTGTATACTCGATGAGGTCGACGCTCCGTTGGATGATGCCAATGTGGGTAAGTTTACCAATATGATCAGACAGTTCAGCAAAGAATCACAGTTTATTATGGTTACCCACAATAAAACTACAATGGCTTCAGTCGATGTGATCTATGGTGTTACCATGCAAGAGCAGGGCGTCAGCAAGCTGGTCCCTGTTGATTTCAGGAATTTGAACTAGGAGATAGGAGTTGGGAAATGGGATATGAGAGATTGGAAATGGAAGATTAGAGATGGGAACTGGAGATATCAATTTTATGTTTTTTCAACTTCAAAACCCCATCTCTCAATTCCCATTTCCCATTACCTAACGTCTAACGTCTAATGTCTAACGTCTAACGTCTAATGTCTAACGTCTAAAGTCTAATGTCTAACTACTTCTTCATAGGCATCGCCGGCACAGGTATGAGCGCCATCGCCCAATACCTTAAAGCAGCAGGGAATGCAGTAATGGGATCAGACCGTCAGTTCGTTTCAGGCGAATTCAATGAAAGCCGAAAGGCCCTGGAGGATCAGGGCATAATTTGTTTTGAACAAGGGGCAGGCGGCATCACGGAGCAAGTCGATAGGGTAGTGGTATCCACTGCCGTTGAAGATACGGTTCCCGAAGTGCAGCAGGCCAAGCAAATGGGTAAGCCCATCATCAAACGCAGTGAACTGCTGGCAGAGATTGTCAAAACCAAAAAGACCATAGCCATTGGTGGTACTTCCGGGAAGAGCACTACCACGGCTATGTTGTTTGAGATCATGGTTCATGCAGGATTGAAACCATCCATTATTGGTGGTGCAGGTTTGACAAGATTGATCAGGCAAGGTTTGATTGGCAATGCTGCATATGGTGAAGGGGAGTGGCTGATCATTGAGGCCGATGAAAGCGATGGATCGATTGTGCAGTATGAACCCGAGATTGGTGTATTGTTAAACGTAGACAAAGATCATCAGGACCTCGATGCGTTGATGGATTTGTTCAGTACTTTCAAAAAACATTCGAAAAAATTTATCGTCAACCTGGCCCATCCTTTGTCGGCCAAGCTTTCGTTAGGGTCTGCATTCGACTTTGACTGCACGGAAGGGTCAACAGCATTGATGAATGGTACCGGCTTTCATCAGAAAGGGGCCAATATTGCTTTTTATGTTGACGGCCATTCCTTCATTCTCCATGCACCGGGCAGACATAACATGGAAAATGCCATGGCAGCTTTATCAGTTGCACACAGTTTAGGAATAAGCTGGCATCATTGCAGTGAGGCTTTGAAACAGTATGAAGGGATCTATCGCAGGCATCAGGTTTATGGAAGCAAGAATGGGGTGACCCTGATTGATGATTTTGCACATAACCCTGTGAAATGTGCCCGTTCGATTGAGGCCTGTCAGCCTTTTTCTGATAAGCTCATCGCGTGGTTTCAGCCGCATGGCTATGGTCCGACCCGTTTTTTGCGAAATGATTTTGTCGAGGAGATCGCAAAAGTTTTAAGACCGCAGGATGAGATCTGGATGAGCGAGATCTATTATGCTGGTGGTACAGCCGTTAAGGATATATCTGCAGGGGATCTGATCAACGATCTGAAAGCAAAGGGTGTAAATGCTTTTTTTGTTGCTGACCGCAATCATTTGCTGGATAACATGCGTTCCCATTTCACATCTTCAACAACCCTGCTCCTGATGGGCGCCCGTGATCCGTCGATGGGGGACTTTGCGAAGGCAGTATGGGATGGGTTATGATTTTTCTTTGATTTGATTTTTAAGATTTTAAATAATTCCCCTCCTTCAAGGAGGGGTGCCTCGCGAAGCGAGGCGGGGTGGTATTTTATTATTTTCACCACCCCCTAATTGAGTGAGTGGAATGGTTAGTAAAATAAGTCAAGCATACTTCGTCTAATGTCTGATGTCTAATGTCTAACGTCTAATGTCTAACGTCTAACGTCTAAAGTCTTACGTCTAACTTCTCTTCACAAAATCCGTCACCAAAAATGCAATCAGTTTTGCAATCTGCTTAGCATCTCCATGAAGTTGTCCGGTTGCGCCTTCGCAGATGTGAAGAGATGATACTGAAGGGTAGTTGCCCGAAAACCGGATGAATTGTCTGGCTTCATTCATACTAATGCCCGATGGATTCTGTCCACTGGAACTCACTCCCGATATTACATCCAAATCAAGTTCAACAGCTATGGGTTCGTCATCCACAAAAGAAAAAGATTGTGAAACCGACTGAATGAAATTCAGTCTCTCTTCCACAAAGATCTCTTCGTATGTATGGTAGTGAATATTGATATTGCTATAGAGATCATCCATCATGCTTTGTGGGTTCACATTTTCCTGTAATCCTATCACAGCATATCGATGCAGATAACCTTCTTCCATGGCATAACGGATAGGATTGCCGCTGTGTCTTCCTTCCATGATGCGGTAATCTGCTGTGGCAGCAAGGTTGACCACATTGATCCTTGGTTTTTCTGTTTTTTGCAACTTGTGCAATGTCTTGGCAGAAGCTTTGATCAGAGGGTAGGCATTGTTATGTCCTCCCCCGATCACAATAGGTATCTTGCCTGCAGCAATGATTTGTTTTACGAAATCTTCCACTTCTTCATCGATGATATTGGCAACGGCATGACGGCAAGCATCGACAAGCTCATCCTGGTTGGCAGAATTCTTTTCTATCAGATCCTGAACAGGCTTGAAATCAAAATATCCAGCCAATATTATCTCATCTCCAGAACAGGCATCTGTACTTTGAAGATTGAGAAAAGATTGTACAAAATGGTACCAGGTACTTTCGGCACCCCTGGTGCCATGATTTCCTATGATGCCAATACTCTCCGGTATACCAAAGCAAACATATTTTGCGGAAGGATGATCTTGTATACTTTCCGTTCCATTCAACAAAACTCTCAATTTCTCGCCCAATCTGGTTTCATAGCGCCTCAGCCTGATCTGGCTCAGCAACTCCTGTTTGGTATAGAAGTGGAAATGAGACATACTCTGAAGGTAAATGATTTTTTCCCAAAAAATTTGTAATTTACTCCCTCACTCAGAACACTGTTTAAAACGAGAAACGATGCCTGATTTTGAGATCAAGAAACAGAAAAAAGAATATGACGTAGTGATTGTTGGATCCGGTGCAGGAGGAGGCATGGCGGCTTATATGCTGGCCAATCAGGGATTGAAAGTTTGTCTGCTCGAAGCCGGTGCAGATTATGATCCCGCTAAAAACATAACCCAGCTTAAAAATCCATGGGAATCACCTAGACGTGGTGCCAGCACCAAGTTCAGACCTTTTGGTGATTTCGATGCCAGTTATTGGGGTTGGGAGATCGAAGGAGAACCTTATACCAAAGCTTCCGGTACTCAGTGGGATTGGTGGCGCTCACGCATGGTGGGTGGAAGAACCAATCACTGGGGTAGAATTTCTCTCCGTTTTGGTCCCAAAGATTTCAAAAGAAAAAGCATCGATGGCCTCGGCGACGATTGGCCGATCGGATATGAAGATGTAAAACCTTACTACGATCGAATTGATAAATTGATTGGAGTGTTCGGAACCAATGAAGGATTGGAGAACGATCCCGATGGTTTTTTCCTGCCTCCCCCCAAACCTAGATTGCATGAGATCTTCATCAAGAACTCAGCCGCAAAAGCAGGTGTTCCAGTGATTCCATCCAGGTTGTCGATTCTTACACAAAAGATCAATGACGACCGCGGACAATGTTTCTATTGCGCACAATGTAACAGGGGTTGTACCGTGTATGGTGATTTCTCTTCTTCATCTGTATTGGTAAAACCTGCTGTGAAGACGGGTAATGTGGACCTCATTACCGGGGCTATGGCAAGAGAGGTGTTGACCAATGATGAAGGATTGGCTACAGGCATATCGTATGTCGACAAGCGTGATCTGATGGAGTATCAGGTGAAGGGCAGGGCAGTGATCCTGGCCGCCAGTGCTTGTGAATCTGCCCGTTTGTTGCTGAATTCCAAATCACAGCGTCATCCAAACGGACTCGCCAACAACAGCAATGTGGTCGGTAAATATTTGCATGATTCCACCGGTGCTGCCATGGGAGGAATTCTTCCGCAACTTTTTGGCAGAAAGCGATACAATGAAGATGGTGTGGGCGGTATGCATGTCTATTCACCCTGGTGGGGCGATAACAAGAAACTTGATTTCCCTCGCGGATATCATATTGAATATTGGGGTGGTATGGGTCAGCCTGCCTATGGTTTCGGTTGGGGCATTGAGGGACTGAATGGTCAGTACCCCGTGAACGGTCAGCAGAAAGATGCGGGTGGTTATGGGGCTTCCCTGAAGCAGGACTATCGCTATTTCTATGGTGCTGGTGTGGGTATGGCTGGAAGGGGTGAAGCCATTCCGCTTGAATCCAACTATTGTGAGATCGATCCGAATGTGGTCGATAAATATGGAATCCCTGTATTGAAGTTCAATGTGAAATGGTCCGATCATGAAGTGAAGCAGGCCAAGCACATGAAAGAAACCTTCAAGGAGATCATGCATGCCATGGGAGCTGTGATCACCTGGGGTGATGACGGACCTGAGAACAGCTATGGTCTCGAGTCACCAGGAAAGATCATCCATGAGGCGGGTACTGTGCGCATGGGCAATGATGCCAAGCGTTCGGCGCTGAATAAACACAACCAGGCACATGATTGTAAGAATCTGTTTGTGGTAGACGGCGGTGCTTTCGTATCGCAGGCCGACAAGAACATCACCTGGACCATCCTCGCTTTGTCGATGAGGGCTTCAGAGTATTTGATGGATCAAATGAAAAAAAGGAACATATAAAATCTTCAACTGCTTCAACCTCACTAAACCTCTCTCAACCTCACTAAACCTCTCTCAACCTCACTCAACCTTGTATATGGACAGAAGAAACTCCCTCAAAGCCATTGCCCTCGGTACCATTGGTGGTGCTGTTTTGCTGGATGCCTGTAAGAGTGGCGATAATAAAAAAGATGCCGCTACACGTTTGATTGCTGATGGCTTCACGCTGGATCGTCAGCCGGAAGAAGTGGAGCAATATGAGAAAGTGGCAGGCAGTACTTTTTTCACGGAGCATGAGATGGCCACCATCACCATCCTGGCAGACATCATCATTCCTAAGGATGATGTCAGTGGATCAGCGTCGGATGCCAAAGTGCCTGAGTTTATCGAATTCATTGTAAAAGATATGCCATCACATCAGACACCGATGCGTGGTGGTTTGCGCTGGTTGGATCTTCATGCATCCAAGCGATTTGGAAAATCTTTCAAAGCCTGTGATGAAAAGCAGCGGATCTCGATTGTGGACGAGATTGCCTATCCCAAGAAAGCAAAGCCGGAAGTGGCACAAGGTGTGGCCTTCTTCAGCCTCATGAGAAACCTTACTGCATCCGGTTTCTATACATCCAAGATCGGTGTACAGGATATCGGTTATCAGGGCAATACACCCAATCAATGGAATGGAGTACCGGACGATGTCCTCAAGCAATATGGTGTTGCCTATACGGAGAAGGAAAATAAAGAGTGCGTTAAATATTCTTAATCATATATTCATCTTACAACGATTATTATGTCAAACAAAAAACTGCAGAGAAGAAAGTTCATTCAGGCCGGTGCTCTGGGCATGGCGGCTTTTACCATTGTACCCCGCCATGTGATTGGCCGCGGTCATGTTGCTCCCAGTGATAAGCTCAGGATCGCCGGTATTGGTGCCGGTGGAAAGGGAGAAAGCGATATCGCTGAATTTTTTAAAAGTCCCAATGTAGAGATCGTGGCTCTTTGTGATGTGGATGACCGCTCTGCTGCCAAGACCCGCAAGTTGCATCCCAAGGCCAACTATTACAAGGACTTCAGGGTGATGCTCGATAAGGAGAAGGATATTATTGATGCCTGCTCCATTTCAACACCGGATCATACCCATGCTGTTGCCACTCTTGCGGCTATGCAGTTGGGTAAGCATGTGTATACACAGAAGCCATTGACACATGATATTCATGAGGCTCGTGTTCTTACTGAAGCAGCCAAAAAATACAAAGTGGTAACCCAGATGGGAAACCAGGGTGGTTCAGGAAATGGTGTGCGCCGTACACAGGAGCTCATCGCCGCCGGACTGATAGGAGAGGTGACCCATGTGCAATGCTGGACCAACAGACCCGTATGGCCACAGGGTATTCCTACACCTACAGGAAATTTTGAGATCCCCAAGGAACTCGACTGGGATCTCTGGTTGGGAACGGCCAAGAAGATCGATTACAATCCCGCCTATCTTCCCTTCAATTGGAGGGGCTGGTGGGCCTATGGTACCGGCTCATTGGGTGACATGGCTTGTCATATCATGGATCCAGTATTCCGTTGTCTGCCTATCCTGTATCCTTCTAGCGTAGAATGCTCAGTGGCTTCCATCTGGAAAGGCATGTGGGATGATACAGTGAATACCGATGCTTGTCCTCCTTCCACCATCATCCATCTTTCTTATCCCAAGACCAATGGCAAACCTGGAGAGATCAAGGTGTCATGGTATGATGGAGGATTGCTGCCACAGCGTCCTGATGAGTTGCTACCTGAAGAGGAGTTCGGCAACTGGGATGGTGGTGTTCTCTTCGTAGGAACGAAGGGCAAATTGCTGGCTGATTGTTATGGTGCCAATCCGAGGTTGTTGCCCACCAAGCTCATGAAAGAAACAAAGTTGCCTGCTGAAACGATAAAACGTGTACCTGAAGGGCATTACCTCCAGTGGGTGAATGCCTGTATTGCAGGTTACGGCAAGGGAGAGACCAGTTCTCCATTTGAATTTGCCGGTCCCTTTACAGAGAGCATCCTGATCGGTAACCTCGCCATCAGAAGCTGGATGATGAAGAATCCCAATCTCAAAGGCTGGAACGATAAATATCTCGGTCGCAAGAAATTGCTGTGGGATTCCAAGAATCTGCGCATCACCAATTTTGAGCCTGCCAACCAGTATGTGAAGAGAGAGTACAGGGATGGTTGGAAACTCGAACTCTGAGGAAATAAAGTGAAGACATATAGAAAAAGACCGGATTTTCATCCGGTCTTTTTATTTAATTATGTTGAGACTGCAGTTTATTCTTCGTTGCTTTTTGCAAGCCAAAGTCCGAAAAACATAAGAAAAATGGCTATACCCGTTGCGCCAAATAGGAATGCTGTCAAAAACTTTTGAACTGGAGCAAACAGGCACATGGATACTGCTACAATGAAATAAATAACGTAGAGGAAGATCAGTGTATGTATTCTCTTATCCATTTGATTTCTTTTGTTTCACAAATGTCGGATTTTTTTTTGAACCTCAAAATCAAAACTCCTATATCCAATCCCTAGTTCCTAATTCCTAATTCCTAATTCCCAACTCTCATCATCACTCCCTTACCCTAAAATTAAATACGATCGTTCCTATCTGTTGTTCTGCTGCATTCTCATCCGGGTTGAATTTGAGCTGACGGGCCTTTTGCAGCGCGATGTTCCTCATGGAAGTATTGGTAGTGGTGGTTCCCTTCGGTTGAATGCTCGCACTAACGACATTGCCGGCATTGTCAACTTTTATATCAACAGCCACCTTGGCATTCTCATCAAAATCATCCTGGAACGAGGGGAAGCGGTTGATTTTTCTGCCTTGCAATCCGCTTCTGATGGATACACCATTACCTGAACCTGATCCTGTTCCTCCGTTGCCGGTGTAGCTATCGGAGTCTGGTGAACCATTGATCTTTCCCTGATCTCCCTTGCCGCCCGCAATTCCCTGACCTGAGCTGGCCTGGTAACTGTCGGAATTATTACCTCCTGTTGCTCCTTGTTTTTGCCCTTTGTAAACGTACTTTGGTTGCGGTGGAGCTGGAGGCGTTTCAACAGGTTTGGCTTCTTCTTTGGGTTTATTGGTTGGTTGAGGAACGGGGATGGGTTTGATCGTTTCTTTTGGTTTTACAACAGGCTTGGGAGTTTCCGGAACGGGTTTGGTGACGGGTTTTTCCTTGGGTTTCTCAATGGGCTTTTTAACTATGGTCGGTGGTGCCTCCTTGTCGTTATCGTTTGTTTCTACTTCTTTCTCAATGGCTGTATTCACTGAGGCTGCTGGTGTAGGAGGAGGTTCAGGTGTCACCGCCATTTCAGCATCTGCAGGTTCACCAGGTATCAAAGGTTGTATATCGCCCAATCCTGTTTCGCTATCCCCCAGATTAACTTCCATTCCCTCTTCTTCCTTTTGTTGCGCCGCCTCCGGCGGCGCCCATGAAATGAAAAAGCAAAGCAACAGCAATCCTGCTATGACCAGCAAGGTGTAGGCGGAGGCTTTGAGGTTTTTGTTAGTCATTAGACCTTAGACTTTAGATGTTAAATTTTGTAGTCTTGAATAAATCGGTTCAAATTTCTATTATCCTAAAATTGGATTTTTTTTGGATATAATAAATGGATTATTTGTTAAAAGACAAAACAATCTCTAAAGCTGTTAATTTTTCTAACGTCTAACGTCTAACGTCTAACGTCTAACGTCTAACGTCTAACGTCTAACGTCTAACGTCTAACGTCTAACGTCTAACGTCTAACGTCTAACGTCTAACGTCTAACGTCTAATGAGCAAAATCCCTCTCATAATCCCCCTTGATTCTTTCCATAGGCGGATTGAAATATCCGAATTTCAGATCCGGGAATTCATCCCTGATCATATCCATCATGTTGCGGATGCCCATGATCTCTGGTGTTTCCGTGATCTCCATTTTTCGTAGATACCAGTCGGGATCGATGTTGAAATTTCTCCACTGGATCATTTTTAAATTGGTCTCCCTGATCAGATTCCGCAGGGCCTCGTACTCTGCTTCGGTATCGGTCATGCCCGGAAAAACAAAATAATTGATGGAGCTCCATCCACCGAATTCATCCAACACCTTTAGGCTTTCAACAATGTCTTCGAATTGGTAGTTATTGGGGCGATAATATTTTTCGTACCATGACTTCTGCGCAGAGTTGGTGCTGACCCGAATAGAGTCGAGTCCCGCCTCACAAAGAGCCCTTACGGCTTTCGGCATAGATCCGTTGGTGTTGATGTTGATGCTCCCTCTTGAAGTATGCTTTCGAATCTCTGCAATGGCCACTTTTATGGTCTCCCACATGAGCAGTGGTTCACCCTCGCATCCTTGTCCGAAACTCACGATCGGATAAGGTGCATTCATGAGATGGGGTACAGTGAATTCAACGATCTCTTCCGGACTGGGTTTGAACTGGAGTCTGTCTTGTGGTGAAGTAATAGTCTCCGATTCCGGCTGAAAGGAAATGCAGCCGATACAATTGGAATTGCAAGCCGGGGAAGTAGGGATGGGGCATTCCCAGCGGCCAATGAAATAATTGCGGGCAGCGGGACATGTATAAGTACGGCAACAGGTTTCAGCGAGGTGGCTCACCAGTCGGTTGTTGGGATAAGACTCCAGCATCTGTTCTACACCCAGCTCAATTTTTTCAGGATCATAGCCGGCACATTCTTGACGGATATCTTTTTCAATGCGTACAGCCGTCACATAGAATCTGTTGTCATACCAACCGGTAGCGGTATAGCAGAAAAGGGGAAGGGTTTCTGCATCCGGATCTGTTTCAAAGGCAGCAATGAAAGTACCGGTATGGGCCGGAGGAATAAAGGCGGCGACTGCCCACCCTTTATCACAAAGACGCATGTCACCCGTCAGTACGTCAATCCCAATTCCTTTTCTTCCGGGGAGTTCATAGAGGGAGCCTCCATCCGGCAGTGGAATCCACTCTTCGGTTTCAATGGGGAAGGCATCCCAGCCGGCGCGACCAATTGCATAGAGTGTTTGGTCTTCAAAAATATTTCCTTTGCCGTCTGAGTAAAGAAGATATGGGGAATGTTTCATCTCTTGCAAAGTTAACCAAATCCTTACGGATTGACCATCTTCAATTGGTTTCTACAAAAGACATTGAATTCATCATCATCTACATCATACTCTTCATCTTCGGTATCATCAGTGGGTACTTGGATCAGACGATTGTTTTTAAAGTCGATGGTGAGTATATCATCTTTGATGATGACATTGTTCAGTTGATCCCAGGTGATTTTTTCTTTCCAAAGTTTTGCAATGACAATTTCATTCGTTGTGAAGCCGATCTCAGTTTTCTTTAGAAAAAATCCTTCTGTCAGACCCGCCAGCAAAATGATAAGATTTGGGTATTCAAATTTTGTCAGGAAGATCAGCCCAATACCGGCAGTGATAAGAACAGGTTTGAATCGGATTTCCTTTTTCTTTTTTCTATCCATGAGGTTGCTGATCAGCAGAACAAGGACAATAAAAATGCAAAGGTATAGCAGCCAGGAATCGGGATACATGAAAGCATTTACAAACAGTATGATGAGGGATAAGATCGAAAGCAGCCATCCAGTATTCTGGATGAGATAGAGTTTTGGATTTTTGAGAACGACTACATAGTCGTAGATCTTGTTTTTCGACATCTCACTTATTTATCACAAAGCATGAGATTGCAGAGTTTGAAAAGGATCCTAGCGCCAACATTCTCATCCCATCCGTCTATGCTGACGCCAGTTTCAGAAAGATCAAAGCCGATGATTGTACGACCGCTGTTTCGAATCTTGCGAAATAGGTAATTGAGTTGTTCCAGGTCAAACCCCCCGGGTACCGGTGTGCCGGTATGTGGACAAAGTTTCGGATCCAATCCGTCAACATCATAACTGATATAAACCTTTTCAGGGAGTTGGTTGATAATCTCATCTGCAATTTGGGACCAGGTTTGACCTTCAAACTGTCTTTCTTTGAGTTCTTTCTCAAAATACGTTACTACACGAAAATCACTTTCACAGACATAGTTCCACTCTGCCTCGCAGTAGTCACGTATGCCCAGCTGTATCAATTTGCTTACTTGTGGGAATTGGGAGAGAACATTGTACATGATAGACCCATGGGAGTGATCCAAGCCCTCATAGGATTTTCGAAGGTCGCAATGCGCATCAATTTGTAGGATACCGAAATTGTCGTGTTTTTCCGCCAATGCCTTGATCAATCCAAACGCTGTGCTGTGATCTCCGCCCAAAACACCAACTTTTTTACCCTTGTTCAGTTGTTCCAGACATTGGGTATGCACCCATTCATTCATTTGGCCTGTTCCTTCATTTACCTCTTTCAGGGTCTTGCTCATGAACTTGTTGGTTTCTACCTTTTCTCCGGAGTTGATAAAGTTGAGGTAGAGTTCGTTTTCTTTTCTGAGGATATCATTTTTGAGCAGGGTTTTTTTATCTACCTGCTTCATAAAAACACCTTTTTTCCAGCTGTTCTGGAACTGGCTGTCAAAAAGATCAACCTGCAGACTGGCTTTCAGAATTTGTTCAGGAGCACGGGCAGTACCATGTTTGAAACTCACCGTCACCTCCCAGGGTACAGGGATGATGATCAGTTCGGCGTTGTCTTCCGTATAGGGAAGTCCGAACAAATTGTTGTTGGCAACACTTACGCCATTAGGGTCGAACCGTGAAAGGTCAGCGATCATTTTTAAAAAATTCGGTATGCAAGGTAAGAGAAAATCGGGATAGGAATCGTTACACAAAGCTATCCAAATGAATATTTATCAACTAACTTTGTCTCGAGTTGAATTTTATGAAGAAACTACACATATTCGGACTGGTGCTGATTGCTGGAGCCATTGCAGCACTGCTTACACTGATGGATGATATAAGTACTTATGATTCAATTGAATCAGCCAAAAAAAAGGAAGGGAAGTTCGTGCACATCATCGCCAAGGTAGATACTACCAAGCCTGTTGTCTATGATCCGCTCAAAGATCCCAATTATCTTTCCTTTACTGCAGTTGATTCGTTGGGATTCGCTGCTCCGGTTGTCTATCGCAATGCCAAACCCACAGATTTTGAAAAAAGCCAACGTGTGGTGATGAAAGGAACCATGGAGGGTGAAACTTTTGAATGTAAAGAGATCGTTTTGAAATGCCCATCCAAGTACACTGACGAAAAAGCAGCTACTTTATGATCAAATATAATGGAGAGCATCTGCTCATCGGGCAGATAGGTCTTTTGCTGACCCTGCTGGCTTTTTTTGCAGCACTTGTGGCTGCATATGCAAATTTCAAGGCTTCACAAGCTCCTGATGAGTTGGAGGAAAAACCCTGGCAAAAGCTTGGAAGAATATCTTTTGTGGTGAATGCTATTGCTGTAGTGGGTTTGTTCCTGACCCTTTACCTCATCATTTATAATCATTATTTCGAATACAAGTATGCTCACCAGCATTCAAAGAGAAGCCTCGATATGCAATATCTGCTGAGTTGCTTCTGGGAGGGACAGGAAGGCAGTTTCATGCTGTGGGGTTTCTGGAATGCATTGTTGGGCGTATTGCTCATCAGGTGGTCGAAGAAGTGGGAGTTTCCAGTAATGACCGTAATGAGCATTGTTCAGTTATTTCTCGCCAGCTTTCTCATCGGAATCTATTTCTTTGACATAAGAATAGGTACGAATCCTTTTGTTTTGATGCGCAATGAGTTTCCGGATGCCCCGATTTTCCAGGATCCTGATTATCTGAGCAAGTATCTGACAGATGGCAATGGGCTGAATGTATTGCTACAGAATTACT